>Ga0307508_10000010_pt1 | contig 255747 bp, 243 predicted proteins | sample 9_EM_MG_FD_203089 | JGI IMG/M metagenome (GOLD analysis project Ga0307508, IMG submission 203089) | Populus trichocarpa ectomycorrhiza microbial communities from riparian zone in the Pacific Northwest, United States - 9_EM | ecosystem: Host-associated > Plants > Roots > Unclassified | place...
GGCGTCGCCATGGAGAATGACCACGCCGATCAGGCCCGCGACGACGCCTGCGACGCGGCGTGCGGACAATTTCTCCTCGCCGGCCGCCGCCATCACCATGACCGTGAACAACGGCGTCGTGGCATTGAGGATCGAGGCCAGGCCGCTCGCAATATAGGTCTGTCCGGTCACGATCAGCGAGAACGGCACGACGTTGTTGAGGAATCCGATCGCAAGGAACGGCATCCAGCCTCGCGCACCCCTTGGAAATTCGATTCCGTAGGCCCTGAGCAAGGGCAGCAGGATCAGCGAGGCGATCACGACGCGCAGGAACACGAGCGTCAATGGCGGCAATTCCCGCAACGCCAAGCCATTGAAAAAGAAAGAGCCGCCCCACAGGATCGAGAGCACGCAGAGCAGCGACCAGTCCCTGGCGTCGATACGGCCGTCTGGGGGTCTCATCGGCGTCCTTGTCGCATGGGGTAGAAGCGATGCGAGCTTGCGCCGAAGCGCGGAACCTAATCCACCCGATTTCCGTCTCGCCGCTGATTTTATCGTCTATTTCGGCTTCGACACGATCTCGATCATCTGGCCTTCGTCGCCGTCGGGCGCGTGCGCCTTGGCGCGGTCATAGGCTTCAACCGCGGCGCGTCCCATCAAAGGCGGCGCGGCGAGCAGGCTTTCGGCGAGCGCCACGGCGTAGGCGGCATCCTTGTGCCGCAGCGCTGATGTGAACGTCGCGCCGGAAAAATTGCGCGCGGCCATGCGCCTGGAATGCCGGATCACCTGGGGGCTTGCCGCGACCCCGGTCTCGATCGCTTCCAGCACCAGCTTCATATCGAGGCCGGCCTGCTCGGCGATCGCCAGGCCCTCGGCGATGCCTGCGATCTGGATCGCGCCCATCAGATTGTTGATCAGCTTGTAGACCGTGCCGGTGCCGACACTGCCGAAATGCCGGATGGTCGTGGCGAGCGGCGCGAGAAACGGCCGCGCTCGCGCGAGATCGGCCGGCTCCGCGCCGACCAGAAGCGTCAACTTTCCGCTCGCCGCCGCATCGGGCAAGCCGGTGACCGGACAATCGATGTAGGTCAGTCCCCGCCCGCGCAATTCGTGCGCAAGGTAGAGAGCGTGGTCGTAGGAGACGGTCGAGCATTCGATGGCAAGCGCGCCAGATCGCATCGTGGCGGCGGCGCCATCGCTGCCGAGCCACAGGTCGTGCGAAGCTGTATCGTCCGCGACCATGGTCACGACCGCATCGGCATCGCTCGCCGCATCCGCCGGCGAGGTGGCAAAGCGCGCACCGCGAGCGATCAGATCCTCGGCCTTCGCGCGGCTGCGATTCCACAGCGTCACGTCGAAGCCGGCGTCGACGTAGCGGCCGGCCATGCCATGGCCCATGCGCCCCAAGCCGATAAAGGCGACCCGCTGGCTCATGTCCTAATTAATCCATATCCTCGACCGCGCCGGGCGAGGTCCCGAACGCGCGCTGCGCCAGGGTCGCGGCCATGAACTCGTCGAGGTCGCCGTCGAGCACGCCGGCGGTGTCGGAGGTCTGCACGCCCGTGCGCAAATCCTTCACCATCTGATAGGGCTGCAAGACGTACGACCGAATCTGATGGCCCCAGCCGATATCGGTCTTGGCGGCCTGATCGGCGGCGGCCTTTTCCTCGCGCTTCTTCAACTCGATCTCGTAGAGTCGCGCACGCAGCATATCCCAGGCTTGCGCCCGGTTCTTGTGCTGCGAGCGGCCGGCCTGGCAGACCACCGCAACGCCGGTGGGAATGTGCGTCAACCGCACCGCGGATTCGGTCTTGTTGACGTGCTGGCCGCCGGCGCCGCCGGAGCGCATGGTGTCGGTGCGGACATCGGATTCCTTGATGTCGATCTTGATGCTGTCGTCGACCACGGGAAACACGGCGACGCTGGAGAACGACGTGTGGCGACGCGCGTTGGAATCGTACGGCGAGATCCGCACCAGCCGGTGCACGCCGCCCTCGGTCTTGAGCCAGCCATAGGCGTTGTGGCCGCTGATCTGGACGGTCGCGGATTTGATGCCGGCTTCTTCGCCCTGGGTCTCTTCCAGATATTCGACCTTGAAACCGTGCTTTTCGGCCCAGCGCGTGTACATGCGCAGCAGCATCTCCGCCCAGTCCTGGCTTTCGGTGCCGCCGGCACCGGCGTGGACCTCCAGATAGGAATCGAAGCGGTCGGCTTCGCCCGCGAGCAGCGCCTCGAGCTCGCGCCGCGCGACCTCCTTCTGCAAGCCCTTCAGCGCGGCCTCAGCCTCGGCGACGACGCCCGCATCGTTCTCGGCCTCGCCGAGTTCGATCATCTCGACATTATCCGAAAGCTCGCGCTCGACCTTGCCGATGCCGGACAGCGAATCCTCCAGCGAGGTTCGCTCCTGCATCAGCTTCTGCGCTTTTTGGGGATCGTTCCAGAGATTGGGATCTTCCGCGAGCTTGTTCAGCTCGGCGAGCCTTGCCGTCGAAGTCTCGACGTCAAAGATGCCTCCTCAGCAGCCCGACCGACTGCTTGATCTCTTCAACAAGGCGTTCGATTTCGGCGCGCATGGTCTTCTCTGATGTCGCGGCAACGCCGCCGTCACAATTCCAGACCGGGATGTAGCGGCGCGCACGGCAAAGCGCAATCGGCTTATTTGACCTCCTGCTAGTACAGGCCACCGGTACCGGAGCGCAGGATGGTCCGTTCGTAGTCCGGCGGCATCATCGGCTGGCGAGCATCGGCATTGGCGTTGGCATTGCCATCGGTCCCTGCGAGCATGGAGTTCTCATCACCCGGTTCGGTGCCTGGCTTGAAGGCCTCAAGGAGGGTCTCGCCACTGCCGGGGCCGGCGCGCAAGCCGGTCTTGGCATCGACCCGGATCAGCTTGATGCCTGCCGGCATCTTGAACGGTGTCGCCGGCTTGTTGGCGAGCGCAAGCTTCATGAAATCTCTGGCGATCGGGGCCGCAGTGTGGCCTGCCTGCGCGGTCCGACCGAGGCTGCGGGGCTTGTCGTAGCCGACATAGAGCCCGACAACGAGATCAGGCGAGAAGCCGACGAACCAGAGGTCCTTGGCTTCATTGCTGGTACCGGTCTTGCCGGCGATCGGCTTGCCCACATCCCGCAACGCGATCGCCGTGCCGCCCTGCACCACCCCTTCCATCATCGAGGTGATCTGATAGGCCGTCATCGTATCCAGCACCTGCTCGCGATGGTCGACCAGCTGGGGCTCGGGCTGGTTCTTCCAGCCGTCGGGCGCGTCGCAGCCGCGGCACTCGCGCGCGTCATGTTTGAAGATCGTGTGCCCGTAGCGGTCCTGGATGCGATCGATCAGCGTCGGCTTCACCCGCCGCCCGCCATTGGCGATCATGGAATAGGCCGTAACCATCCGCATCACCGTGGTCTCGCCAGCGCCGAGCGCATAGGACAGATAGTTCGGCAGTTCGTCATAGATACCGAACTGCTTGGCATATTCACCGATCAGGGGCATGCCGATGTCCTGCGCCAGCCGGACCGTCACGTCGTTCAATGAATGCTTGAGCGCATTGCGCAGCGTGGTCGGCCCGTAATATTTGCCGACTGAAAAGTTCTCCGGCCGCCACACACCGGCGCCCGGCCCCTGATCGATTTCGATCGGGGCATCGACCTCGATGCTCGACGGCGTATATCCGTTGTCGATGGCCGCCGCATAGACGATGGGCTTGATGGTCGAACCGGGCTGCCGGTAGGCTTGCGTCGCGCGATTGAACTGGCTCTGATCGAACGAGAAGCCGCCGACCATCGCCAGCACGCGGCCGGTCCACGGATCCATCGCCACCATGGCGCCGGATACCTCCGGCACCTGGCGCAGCCGGTACTGGCCTTCGACCACCGTGCCATCCCTGGCAACCAGCGGATCGACGTAGATGACGTCACCAGGACTGAGAACCCGCGAAACCGAGGTCGGCGCCTTGCCCTTCACTGCGCCGGCGGCGGCTCTTGCCCATCGCACGCCGTCGACCGTGATCAGGCCGGTTTGCCGCTCCTTCGTCACGGCGCCGCCCAGTTCGCGGCCGGGCTGGAGACCGATCCGCGCGGATTGATCGTTGCTCTCCAGCACCACCGCCATCCGCCACGGCGAGATGTCCGACAGCGATTTGACGTCGGCAAGAGCGACGCCCCAATCGCCTGTCAGGTCGAGCTTGCTGACCGGGCCGCGCCAGCCCTGCTGCTCATCATAGTTGACGAGGCCGGCGGCCATGGTCTTGCGCGCCATCAGCTGGATCTTCGGGTCGAACGTGGTGCGAACCGACAGGCCGCCCTCATAGAGTTTCTTTTCGCCGTAGCGCTCGAAAATGTCGCGACGCACCTCCTCGGCAAAATATTCGCCGGCGACGATGTGCGTGCCGTTGCCGCGGTTGGCGACGACCAAGGGCTCCTTGCGGGCCTTCTCGGCGTCGGCCTGCGTGATCCAGCCGTTTTCCTGCAGACGATCGATCACGTAGTTGCGCCGCTCCACCGCGCGGTCGTGATTCTTGACCGGATGCAGGGCGCCTGGTGCCTTTGGCATTGCCGCCAGATACGCCGCTTCGGCGACCGAGAGCTCGTTGACCGATTTGTCGAAATAGACCAGCGACGCGGCACCGATGCCGTAGGCGCCGAGGCCGAGGTAGATCTCGTTGAGATAGAGTTCGAGGATCTTGTCCTTGGAATAGGCGCGCTCGATCCGCATGGCCAGCAACGCTTCCTTGATCTTGCGGGCGAACGAGACCTCATTGGTCAAAAGGAAGTTCTTGGCGACCTGCTGGGTGATCGTGGAGGCGCCCTGTGGACGGCGGTTGGAGCCGAAATTCTGGATGTAGAGCAATCCTGCGCGCGCCATGCCGGTGTAATCGATGCCGCCGTGCTCGTAGAAATTCTTGTCCTCGGCGGCGAGGAAGGCGTTGATCACCAGTTTCGGGATCGCCTGGATCGGCAGATACAATCGGCGTTCCCTGGCATATTCGCCGAGCAGTGCGCCGTCTGCGGCGTGAATGCGCGTCATGACCGGCGGCTCATAGTCGGCGAGCTGCGAGTAGTCCGGCAAGTCCTTGGAAAAATGCCAGATCAGTCCCGCCACCGCGGCCACACCTATCAGAAACACCACGGATCCGACGGCGAACAGTAAACCCGAGAACCGCACCAGAAAGCGCATCATCAACTATCCGCTTTAGCCCTTGCGCCCGTAGCGCTTTCCCTTGGCGCGGCAACCGGCCGCGCGACCGCTCTCACTCTCGCGGATCCTAGGCCAGTGCCGCCGATCCGAAGTTCCCGTACCACTCGCGGCTACCTCGATCAGGAACTTCGGATCGAAAGCGGCACTGGTGTGGTCGTTCAGGAGTTCTCTTCATTGTCGCTGCGAGTCCGTCAAGAGAACTTCTGAACCCAAACCACACCAGAATCATGGATTTCTAGTGTCCTTTTCGAATCCGAAGTTCGCGAAAGAGGTCGCTGTAGATCCTGCGAACGCCGGATTTTGGACACTGGAATCACAACTTTGCCAGCACCCTTTGCGTTCCGAAGTTCGCGCCCGAGGGTGCGGCACTCTACGACGAACTTCGGAAAGCGGTACTAGTAAAGGCTGCCCGGACGCATGACGTTGCCGGCGTCGGGCGCCTGCGGCATCACACGCATGCCGCCACTGCTGCTGGGGTCCGCATCCGCAACGCCGATAACCGAGTAATTATCCGGCGGCGCTGTGCCCGGCTTGAAGGCCTCCATGATGGTTCGGCCCGTATCGCCCGGTCCTGCGCGCATGCCGGACTTGGCGTCGACCTTGATCAGCTTGATCCCGGCAGGGACCTTGAACGGGGTTGCCGGCTTGTCGGCCAGCGCGAGCTTGAGGAAGTCGCGCGCGATCGGTGCCGCCAGATGGCCGCCGGTCGCGGCATTGCCCCGACCAAGCGGGCGCGGCTTGTCATAACCGAGATAGATGCCGACCGCGACATCGGGCGAGAACCCGATGAACCAGGCATCCTTGGCCTCGTTGGTCGTGCCGGTCTTGCCAGCGATCGGCTTGCCGACTTCCCGCACCGCGATCGCCGTGCCGCCCTGCACCACGCCTTCCATCATCGACGTGATCTGGTAAGCGGTCATGGTATCCAGAACCTGCTCCCGACGGTCGACGAGCTGGGGCTCGGGCTGGTTCTTCCAGCCGTCCGGTGCGTCGCAGCCGCGGCATTCCCTTGCGTCGTGCTTGAAGATCGTATGTCCGTAGCGGTCCTGGATGCGGTCGATCAGGGTCGGCTTCACCCGCCGCCCGCCATTGGCGATCATGGAATACGCCGTGACCATCCGCATCACCGTGGTCTCGCCGGCGCCGAGCGCATAGGACAGATAGTTCGGCAGTTCGTCATAGACGCCGAACCGCTTGGCATATTCGCTGATCAGGGGCATGCCGATGTCCTGCGCCAGCCGCACCGTCACCGTGTTCAGCGACAGCCGCAGTGCATTGCGCAAGGTGGTCGGGCCTTGGTACTTGCCGTTCGAGAAATTCTCCGGGCGCCATACGCCCCCACCCTGCCCCTGATCGATCTCGATCGGAGCATCGACCACGACGGTCGAGGGCGTATAGCCATTGTCGAGCGCCGAGGAGTACACGATCGGCTTGAACGACGACCCGGGTTGCCGATAGGCCTGCGTTGCGCGATTGAACTGGCTCTGGTCGAAGGAGAATCCGCCCACCATTGCGAGCACGCGGCCGGTCCAGGGATCCATCACGACCATGGCGCCGGATACTTCGGGCAACTGCCGCAGGCGGAACTGGCCTTCGACCGTATTGCCATCCTTGATCAGCGGATCGGCATAGATCACGTCGCCCGGTGACAGCACCTGCGAGACCGCGGTCGGCGCCTTGCCGCGGGACGAACCCGAAGCGGCCCTGGCCCATTTGATGCCGTCCAGTGTGATCAGGCCGGTCTGCCGCTCCTTGTTGACGGCACCGCCCAATTCGCGGCCAGGCTGGAAACCAATGCGGGCGGACTGGTCGCTGGTCTCCAGCACCACCGCCATCCGCCAGGGTGAAATGTCCGACAGCGATTTGACGTCGGCGAGCTTGACGCCCCAATCGCCCGAAATGTCGAGCTTGCTGAGCGGGCCTCGCCAGCCCTGCTGCTCGTCAAAATTGACGAGGCCGGCGGCCATGGTCTTGCGCGCCATGACCTGGATCTTCGGGTCGAGCGTCGTCCTGACCGACAGGCCACCTTCCAGCAGCTTCTTCTCGCCATAGCGTTCGAAGATGTCGCGCCGCACTTCCTCGGCAAAATACTCGCCGGCGAAAATATGCGCGGCGTTGGAGCGGTTGGTGACAACAAGCGGATCCTTGCGCGCCTTGTCGGCGTCAGCCTGCTTGATCCAGCCATTCTCGAGCAGACGGTCGATCACGTAGTTGCGCCGCTCGATCGCGCGATCGTGGTTCTTGACCGGATGCAGCGCCGCCGGCGCCTTCGGCAGCGCGGCGAGATAGGCGGCTTCCGCCACCGTGAGTTCGTTCACGGATTTGTCGAAATAAACCAGCGACGCGGCTGCGACGCCGTAGGCGCCAAGGCCGAGGTAGATCTCGTTGAGATAGAGTTCGAGGATCTTGTCCTTCGAATAGGCCCGCTCGATCCGCATGGCCAGCAAGGCTTCCTTGATCTTGCGGGCGAACGAGACCTCGTTGGTCAGCAGGAAGTTCTTGGCGACCTGCTGGGTGATTGTGGAGGCACCCTGCGGGCGACGGTTGGAGCCGTAGTTCTGGGCATAGAGGATGGCGGCGCGCGCCATGCCGCTAAAATCGATGCCGCCGTGATCGTAGAAATTCTTGTCCTCGGCGGCGAGGAAGGCATTGATCACGAGCTTCGGAACCGCCTGGATCGGCAAATAGAGACGCCGCTCCTTGGAGTATTCGCCGAGCAGCGAGCCATCGGACGCATGAATGCGCGTCATGACCGGAGGCTCATAGTCCTGAAGCTGCGAGTAATCAGGCAAATCCTTGGAGAAATGCCAGATCAGGCCGGCCACGCCGGCAATGCCCACCAGGAACACCACGGTCCCGGCCGCGAACAGGAATCCCAAAAATCGCACCAGCAAGCGCATTGTCAGTTATCCGTTCCAAGCCCAGCACCTCCTGACGCGCCGTCGTTCGTACTAAGGTTCCGGCGTTGCGGCGCGCGGGCGTTGCTCATTAAATAAACAAAAAGTTCGATCGATTCCAAAGACCTCGCCGCCGTTCTTATACGGCCCCTGCTGTGGCCAAACTAGGGCTTTTCTTGCGCGCGCACAGCACCATTTTTTCATCTCCCCGGGGCGGCTGTTGCCAGCCGTTTGCTGACGAAAATGTCGATCGCCTGCGCCATCGCGGCGACGGCCTTGGAGCGCCAGGTTTCCGACACCAGGTGTTCGAGGTCGTCCTTGTTAGAGACATAGCCGAGTTCCACCAGAACCGAGGGAACGTCGGGCGCCTTCAGCACTTTGAAGCCCGCCGATTTCAACGGATGCTTGTGCAGTCTCATCGTGCTCTTCACCTCACCCATCAATTGATGGGCAAATCGATTTGAAAAGGTTCGGGTTTCACGCTGCACCAGATCGATGAGGATGTCGGCGACATCGGTCGGCTCGTCGCCCAGATTCACCCCGCCGATCGCATCGGCGCGGTTTTCCGCATCGGCCAGCCTTTGTGCCTCGGCGTCGGAGGCCTTGTCAGACAACGTGTAAATGGTGGCGCCCTGCGCATCGCCTTCGCCCTTCGGCAGCGCATCTGCATGGATCGATACGAACAACGCCGCCGATTGGTTACGCGCGACGCGGACGCGGTCCGCCAGCGGAATGAAGGTGTCGTCGGTGCGGGTCATGACGACCCGGCATTTGCCGCTCTTCTCGAGGCGATCGCGCAGGGCGAGGCCAAATTCGAGCACCAGGCTCTTCTCCATCTCGCTGCCCATCTGTGTGCCATTATCGACGCCGCCATGCCCGGGATCGATGACCACCACCGGTCGCAGATCCGGGGGTTGTGGCAGGGCCGGAGCCAAGGCCTGAGCCGGCGCAACAGCCGCAGCATTCGGCGAGGGTTTGGGGACGGGCATCGTTTCCGGGACGGCAAGCGGCGCGGTGGGTGCGGCGGCTGCGACAGCAGGCTTCGGTTCCGGTCTCGCATCCGAGCCGAGCGACTGGAGGAAGGTTGCGCGGTCGACGTCCTCCAGCTCCAGCACGAGCCGCGGTGGCTGGCCGTTGGCCGCATCGAGCACATAGGAATTGGCGATGCGCGCGGGGCTGGCCAGATCGAACACGATCCGCGAGCCGCCGGGCAGGACCAGACCATAACGGAAGGCTTTCACCAGCCCCCGCCCCTGGGCCCCGGTGCCGGGGGGAAGACGGAAACTCACCTCGGGAATGTCGACGACCACCCGGTAGGGATCGGCCAGCGTAAAGGCGCGAAACGTGATGGTCCGGTCGAGGTCGAGGATAAAACGGGTGTGAACGACGTCACCTGCCAGGCGCGCATCGGACGCGACGGGAACGCTCGCGGCGGCGGCAGGTCCTTCGGCGGCCAGGCCCGACGAGCCCAGCAGAAATGATGCAAGCAGGCACGCCAATGCTGCAGCGCACAGCCGCGCGCCCCGGGACGAAATAAAGTGATTTCCGCGGCTCGCCAACTAATCCGTGCCTCCGAGCGGGCCCTTTTACCCCAATAGGACCACAGGGTTAACGGGAACTTAAAGCAGCTTTGTGAATAAAACAGGGTGTTGCCAGCCAGCGACGCTTCCCTTGCACGGGCAGGCCAATCCACGTATGTACAAAATGCTGACGGCAAATTACTCCCGGTTGTGTCGCGTTCAGCCTCCCGGTGCAACGCCGGAATCTTCAGATAAGAAGATCCCAGCGTCTTTCCGATCCCTTTCCTGCCAGCGCGAGCCGCGCGGCGGATCAAGGGGGGCGGTTTTAAGCCCGAGCGGCGTCCGGTCCCAGGCTCCTATTCCGGGGACGGTTCTAAGACACGGCATGGCCAGATGTCAGCTCCCCAGGCGGGGAGCCGGTACATCGTTCGGGCGGGCGCTTCGGCGTCCACCGGACCGCCAGCAACAGACAAGGCGGCATTTGTTGCCGCCAACGTGTTCCAGACGGGCCGACGCTTGATGCGCCAGACTGTGTTGCCGACCATGATCCTCGGAAGATTCGCTTCGATGCGGAGCCATGGCTCCGCCTATCGAGGCGGTCGGCCGGGATCGCGATCGACCCGGCGCCTTAGGTTGCGTTTCGGCCTTCCCCTCACCCCCGAATCAGGTGGACCGTCGCGTCGCCCGGCGGCGCAGCCCGCGCTCACGGCCAGACGCGTCCGCCGCCACCAAGAGTTCCAAAATGCCAAGCAAAATGTTGATCGATGCCACCCACCCGGAAGAGACCCGGGTCGTCGTGGTCCGTGGCAATCGCGTCGAAGAGTTTGATTTCGAGACCGCCCAGCGCAAGCAGCTGCGCGGCAACATCTACCTCGCCAAGGTGACGCGGGTAGAACCGTCACTGCAGGCAGCCTTCATCGAATATGGCGGCAACCGCCACGGCTTCCTCGCCTTCAGCGAAATCCATCCCGACTATTATCAAATTCCGGTCGCCGATCGCCAGGCCCTGATCGAGGCCGAAGAGCGCGCCCATCGCGAGGCCGAAGAAGAGAGCGAGAATCGCTCCACCCGCAGGCGTTCTCGGCATCGCAGTTCGCGCCGCCGCAATCATGGCGAGCGCGTCCAGAGCGACGTCGTCGATGGCGCGGAAGCCGAGCGGCCGTCGAGCCCTGATGCGCTCGCAAGCCACGGCACGGACCAGGGAGTGCCCGAACAAGGCTACGCCGAGCGCGATGACGAAGCCCGACTTCATCCGTCTGGGCCGGAACCGCTCCAGGCCCGGTTCGATCTTGGGGAAGGATCGCATCCATACCAGGATCTCCATGAGGAGCAGGGTGACCATGATCATGGTCACGAGGATCACGGTCACGACGACCATGGCCACAGCGATCATGACCACGGCGATCATGACCACGAGGACCACGATCACGAGGAAGATGACCATGGGGATCATGCTCACGGCCATGTGACGCAGGAGCGCGTCGAAATCGACGCGCAGGCTCACGAGGCCCCGATCGAGGCCTTCGCGACCACCGCGCCGCAGGATGCGGGTCGCGCCGGGCACGATGACGGGGACGCGGCGGCGCACGACCACCACGACCACGATGACGCCGGGCACATCGAACACGACGACGAACACGCGCTGGCGCCCCACGAGGACGCCCCCGAGGTTGCGCCAGGCCATGAGGCCGATGACGATGATGACGAGGACGAGGACGCCGAGGAAGAAGACCTTGTCGAATCCGTCGGCGGCGATGACGCGCTGGAGGAGGTGCCGGAGCGCGCCTTCCGGCCGCGCCGGCAGTACAAGATCCAGGAGGTCATCAAGCGGCGCCAGGTGATGCTGGTGCAGGTGGTCAAGGAAGAGCGCGGCAACAAGGGCGCGGCGCTGACGACATATCTTTCGCTGGCCGGCCGCTACGCGGTGCTGATGCCCAACACCGCCCGTGGCGGCGGCATCAGCCGCAAGATCACGAGCGCACAGGACCGCTCGCGGCTCAAGGAAGTGGTGCAGGATCTCGACGTGCCCGAGGGCATGGGGATCATCCTGCGCACCGCAGGCGCCTCCCGCACCAAGCCCGAGATCAAGCGCGACTTCGAATACCTGATCCGGATGTGGGAAACCGTGCGCGACATGACGCTGAAGTCGCAGGCGCCCACCCTGGTCTACGAGGAGGGATCGCTGATCAAGCGGTCGCTGCGCGATCTCTACAACAAGGAGATCGACGAGATCATGGTCGCGGGCGAAGCCGGCTATCGCGAAGCGCATGATTTCATGAAGATGCTGATGCCGTCGAACGTGCGCGCGGTCCGGCAATATCGCGACGGCCAGCCCTTGTTCTCCCGCATGGGCGTCGAGAGCCAGCTCGATGCGATGTTCTCGCCCACGGTGCAGTTGCGCTCCGGCGGCTATATCGTGATCAACCAGACCGAGGCCCTGGTCTCGATCGACGTCAATTCGGGTCGCGCGACGCGCGAGCACCATATCGAGGACACCGCGCTCAAGACCAATCTCGAAGCCTCCGAGGAGGTCGCCCGCCAGCTGCGGCTGCGCGATCTCGCGGGCCTGATCGTCATCGACTTCATCGACATGGACGAGAAGCGCAACAACCGCGCGGTCGAACGCAAGCTCAGCGACTGCCTGAGGCAGGATCGCGCGCGCATCCAGGTCGGACGCATCTCGCATTTCGGCCTGCTGGAGATGTCGCGTCAGCGCATCCGCGCCAGCGTGCTGGAGAGTTCGACCGAGCCGTGCGCGACCTGCGGCGGCACCGGGCATGTGCGCTCGGTATCCTCGGTGGCGCTGCAATTGCTGCGCGGCCTGGAAGAGACCCTGATGAAGGGCGCAACCCACAATCTCGTGGCGCGGACCCGGACCGACGTCGCGCTCTACGTTCTCAATCACAAGCGCGGTCATCTGCGCGACCTGGAAAGCAGCTTCAAGGTCACGCTTGCGGTGATTGCCGACCCGACCGTGACCGGCCCGCAATCGTTCATCATCGATCGCGGCGAAATGGTGCATACGCTGGAGGCCGCCAAGGCCTTGCTCGCAGCGCAGGCCGCAGCCGCGCCGCCGCCGCAGGCCGAAGAGATCGATGACGAGGAGGAGCCGTTCGACGTCGAGCTGGAGTCCGAGGTCGAGACCGAGGAGACGGAAGGACTGTCCGACGAGGTCTCGGCAGCCGAAGCCAATGGCGCAGAGCCGGGCCAGGACGCACAGCGCCGCGGCAAGCGCCGCAGACGCCGCCGCGGCCGTTCCGGCGAGACCCGCGACGCCGGGCCAGCTCGTGAGGAGAATGAGGGCGGCGTAGCCGTCGAGTTCAGTGCAGCCGCCGAAGCAATCCTGCCGGACGAGGGCGAAAGCGACGAGGACGACTCCGACGAGCCGGTCAGCCAGAGCCGCAACGACCAGCCGGGCGGCGAGCGGCGGCCGCGCCGTCGCGGGCGTCGCGGCGGTCGCCGCCGGCGCGGCGGGCCGGAAGACGGTCTCGCCGGCTCGATCGCGGACGAGTTGGTTCCGCCGCAGGCCTCCGAAGCCGAAGAGGCGGTTGCCGATTTCGACGGGATTGCGCCGGGAACATCGGTCTCGCAGGAACCAGTTGAGCCTGCCCCGCCGCCTGTACTTCATCTTGCGGACCCGCTGACGCACGAGTCCGTCGACACGGCGACTGCCCAGCCGCTGCTGACCCAGGACGCGGAAAAGCCCGCGGTACGCCGATCGACCGTGCGCGAGAAGGTCAGCTTCGCGCCGAACCCCAACTCCGACGCAGCCCCCTTGCCGATCGTGCCTCATGCCGCTGAGCCGGCCTCCCCTGCGCCGCCGCCTGTTGCGCAGACAACGAGCGATGAAAGCCAGCCCCGTCGCGCCGGATGGTGGTCGCGGCGGTTCGGCGGCGGCGAATAAAATCGGCAGCAAGCCAACAACCGCCCGGAAGATCCGGGCGGTTTTTTCGTGAGTGCGTTTGCCGGCGAGCGCGCGCGCCTGGTTCAGAGACGATAGAGTCGCGCCGCCGTATCGTGGAGCACCGCGGCCTGGTCGCGGTCGGAAAGATGCGCAATCGCGCTCCGAAACGTCAGGTACAGGGTGCGGTAATCGGTCCAGAGCTTTTCGATCGGAAAATTGCTGCCATAGCAGCAGCGATCGGCGCCGAACAGCGCCACCGTCTCCTTGACGATCGGCCCCATCACATCCTCGCGGCAGGCATGAACGAAGGTCCCGAGCCCGGAGAGCTTGACGTTGACATTCGGACAGTCGGCCAGCGCCATCATGCCCTCGCGCCAAAGCTGCCATCCGCGCGGTGACGTATCCTCGAGCATGCCGGCATGTTCAAGCACGAAGACGATGTCCGGCAACGCTCGCGCGAGCCTCGCGCCATCCTGCATCTGGCTTGCGAAGATCTGCAATTCGAACAGCAGTCCATGGTCGGCAAGCCCGGCGAGCCCGCGGCGCCAATCCTCGTCGTTCATGACGTCGGGGCGCGGCGCAAAGCGATATTGCGGATTCTCGTGCCAATGCAGCTGCTGCCGGATACCCCGGGTTGCCGGCAATCCCGCCAGCCGTTCGATCAATGAGCCGGCATCTGGATCGGCGAGATCGGCATGGGCGACATTGCCGTGCGGCCAGCCGGTCGCATCCGCGACCGACTGGACCCAGCGCGCCTCGTCATAGCTCCGGCCCGCGGGCCAGTTGGTCTGGACGTAGACGGATTTGACGATGTCGCAGCCCGCGATATCGCCGCGAAATTCATCGATCGGATAGTCCCGGCAAATCGGCTGATACGGCCCGAAGATGCGCGGCACCTGCGGTCCGGACAGCCACGGCAGATCGTTCAATCGCCAGATATGATGATGAGCGTCGATTGCGGATACCGATTTCATCGTACACCAGTCTATGGTTTCACTGCAGGACCGGGAGCAGGCTCAGGCGTCTCAGCGAAGATTTCCGCGGCGATGCGATTGCTCTCGATCGCTGCAGGCACGCCGCAATACATCGCAACCAGCAACAAGACATCCTGCACCTGCGCTTTGGTGCAGCCGTTCGCCAATGCGCCCTCGGCATGGACGCGAAATTCGGCGGGCTTGTTGCTTGCGGCCGTGATCGCCAGCATAACCAGGCTGCGGATCTCGTCCGACAAGCCCCCTCTCTCCCAGATATCGCCGTAGACATAGGCGTTGATAATGTTCTGCAGCGGCGCGCCGAATTCGCCGGACGCCGCCATTCGGCGCTCGACCTCAGTCTCGCCGAACATGCTTTTGCGCCGGCGCAGGCCGCGCGCGTACAAATCCCTGGTGTCCACGTACTGCTCCTCCCGCGCGAACCTTCCGTCGAACATTTATACGGTCAAACTCAGCGCTCTTCAATTGCGTCAATCTGACCATTGGCAACAACGATGGCTTGCACTGGAATACTTTGTCCGTATAAATTTCGGTCAATGAAATCCATCAGAGATTTCTCCGGAAGACGTCCGCGGAGGAGCTGCGATGAGGCTGCGATCTTTCCTTCTCGCCGGCTTGGTCGTGCTGGGATTCGCAGCGCCCCAGGGCGCCGCGGCCGCCAACGATTACCCGAAACGCCAGATCAGGATCATCGTGCCGTTTCCCGCCGGAGCCGGACCCGATCAGGTGGCGCGCCTGCTCGCCCAGCATCTTCAGGAGGCCTTCAGCCAGACCGTGGTAATAGAAAACCGCACCGGCGCGCTCGGCAGCATCGGCGCCCAGGAGGTCGCGCGCAGCGAACCCGATGGCTATACGCTGCTGATGGGCACCAACACGACTCAGGCCAGCAATGTCGCGATGCTGAAGAACCTGCCCTACGACCCGGCCAAGGATTTCGCGCCGATCATCCGAACCACCACGACCGCCATGGTGCTCCTGGTCAAGCCGGATTTCCCGGCCAGAACGCTCGCGCAGTTCATGGAGTACGCACGCGCGCACCCGAACCTGACCGCCGGCTATGGATCCGGCGCGTCGCAGATATCGATCGCGCAACTGCAAAGTCGCGGCGGCCTGTCGGTGATCGCTGCCTCCTACCGCGGCGTGCCGCAAGCTGTCGGCGACGTGATCGGCGGCGCGATCGACCTTTCCTTCGCGGATTTCTCCGTCGCCCTCCCACAGATCACGGGCGGCACGCTGCGCGGCATCGGCGTGACGTCGCCGAAACGCAACGAGCTCGTGCCTGATCTTCCCGCGCTGGCCGAGGCCATGCCGGGTTTCGAGGCCACGATCTGGTATGGATTGCTGGCGCCGGCCGGCACGCCCGAGCCCGTCGTCAGCAAGCTCTATGCCGAAAGCGAAAAATTCCTGACCACGCCAGCGACCCGCGAGAGGCTCGCAGCCGTCGGCATGATCGTCTCTCCGTTGAACCCTGCCGAATTCGGCGCCTTCATCAACAGCGAGATCATCAGATGGACGGCGGATGCCAGGGCCGCCGGCATCGAAGCGCAGTAGTCGAGAGATTCCAAAATGGCGAACTGGTCAGCCGATATTAGGCCTATCCGATGATCCGCGCCGCGATCGTGGGTCTTGGCCGCTGGGGCCGCAATCTCGTGACGGCATCGCTCGGACACGAGCGCATCGGGGTCGTCGGCGCCGTCGAGACCGACACCAAGAATGCGCAATCCTTCTGTCTCCAGCACGGTCTTGCCTTGACCGACGATCTGGACGCGGTCCTCGCCGACGGCGGGATCGATGCGGTGTTGCTGGCAACGCCGCATTCGTTGCATCGCCCCCAAGTGATCGCTTGCGCCGCTGCGCGCAAGCAGGTGTTCTGCGAAAAGCCGCTCGCGCTCAACCGCGCCGACGCCACGGTGATGTTCAAGGCCTGCCGCGACGCCGGCGTTACGCTCGCTGTCGGACATAACCGCAGGTTCTGGCCATCGATGCGCGCCTTGCGCGAGATGGCCGCGAGCGGCGAGCTCGGCACGATCCTCCACGTCGAGGGACACAACAGCAACGAGAACTCGAGCGCAATCACCTCCGGCTGGCGGCTCTCTCCGGAGGAATCGCCGGGCGGCGGATTGACCGGCGCCGGACTCCATGTGCTGGACGCCTTCGTCAGCATGTTGGGACCGGTTCGCCGGGTCTATGCGCAGATGACGTCGCGTGAACAGGGCCCGCCTCCGCTGGATACGGCGATTGTGACGCTGGACTTCGCCGACGGCGTCACCGGGATGCTGGCGACGGTGCGGGCCACGCCGTTCTACTGGCGCGTTCACGTGTTCGGGACCAAGGGGTCGGCCGAGGTGCTCGATGAATGTCGCATGATCCTGCGCAAGTCCGGCCGCGAACCGGAAGAGATCAGCTTTGCCCCGATCGACGTCTTGCGCGCCGAACTGGTCGCCTTCGCCGATGCGGTCGAGGCGCACCGTCGGTTTCCGGTGCCGGAAGCGGACGTGCTGGCGACTCTGTCGGCGTTCGAGGCCGCCTTGCAGTCGATGACATCAGGCGTTCCCGTCAGGTGCCACGGTGATTAAGAAACCGCACAGATCCTCGCGCTATCGCGAGATCGCGGCCGAATTGCAAAAGCAGATCCGGCTCGGGACCTATCCACTCGGCGGGCTGTTGCCGACCGAGACGGAATTGATGGTACGTTTTTCCGCAAGCCGCCAGACGGTACGGGAAGCGCTGCGGATCATCACCGAGCAAAGCCTGATCGTCAGACGGCCGGGTCTTGGCTCGCTGGTCATTGCGACAGAGCCTCCGGTCCTGTTCACCCATAGCGTCAAATCGCTCAACGAATGGCTGAGATATTCGAACGAGACCTACCGGCAGGTGGTTCGCAGCGGCGAAGTCATCACCAGCCACAAACTCGCAGCGCTGCTGAAATGCGAGCCCGGCAAACACTGGTTTCTGATCGAAGCCATTCGCCGCTCGGACGAATTTGCGGCCCCGCTCGGCTGGACGGAAATCTATGTGTTGCGGAAGTTTGCGGCGGTCGTGAACCGTCGAGACCACGGCCGCACGCCGGTTCATGAACAGATCGCGAGGGTGTACGGCGAGCCCATCGACTATGCGCAACTGGAAGTCTTTGCGCGCGGCATGCCGGCGCATCTCGCCAAACCCCTTGGCGTGAAGCCGGGCTCGCCCGCTCTGACGATGGTCCGCCGCTATTACGGCCCGCGTGAAAACCTGTTCGAGGTCACCGTCACCACACATCCGGAAGGACGTTACACCTACTCAATGGATATGCGGCGATCCTTCAGCCCGGCATATGACGAAGACAACATGTGACGTTCATTGCTGGCCGACGACGGTGAAAACCCATATCGAAACTCTGGGAAGCCGCAGCCGGCGCGCGCGATCGCCCTACCCCGTCGTGACGGCGGTCTCGACGTCGGACGGATCAATCATCTGGTTGAGCCGCGCATGCAGCTTTTCGCGGTCGAGTTCACCCTCCCACCACGACACCACCACGCAGGCGACGCCATTGCCACAGAGGTTGGTCAACGCGCGGCACTCGCTCATGAACTTGTCGATGCCAAGCACGATGGCCATGCCAGGCACCAGGCGAGGATCGACCACGGCCAGCGTCGCCGCCAGGGTGATGAAGCCGGCGCCGGTAATGCCGGAGGCGCCCTTCGAGGTCAGCATCGCAACCAGAAGGATGGTGATCTGCTGGCCCAGGGTCAGATCGAAGCCGAGCGCCTGCGCAATGAAGAGAGTCGCGAGCGTCATATAGATATTGGTACCGTCGAGGTTGAACGAATAACCCGTCGGCACCACCAGCCCTACCACCGACTTGGAGCAGCCGAGCCGTTCCAGCTTTTCCATCAGCGAAGGAAGCGCGCTCTCCGAAGACGAGGTGCCGAGCACGATCAACAACTCGTCCCTGATGTAGGCCAGGAACCTGAAGATCGAGAATCCGACGATTCGAGCGACAATGCCGAGCACCACGAACACGAACAGCGCGGCCGTCAGGTAGAAAGTCGCGATCAGGCCCATCAGATTCAGGATGGCGCCGGTGCCGAACTTGCCGATGGTGAAGGCCATCGCACCGAACGCGCCAATCGGCGCAACCTTCATGACGATGGCGATGACCCCGAACACCGCGTGTGCTGCGTCATCGATAAAGGCGCGTATGGTGTGGCCGCGTTCGCCAAGGCCCATCAGGGCAAAGCCGAACAGGACCGAGAACAACAGCACCTGCAGGATCTCGCCGGTTGCGAACGCCCCGACCACCGTGTCGGGAATGACGTGGAGGAAGAAATCGACGGATTTCTGAGCCTCGGCCTGTTTGGCGAAACCGGCCACTTTCTGCGCATCGGCCAGAGCGCCGCCGAAGCCCGCGCCCGGACGCACCACGTTTCCGACGATCAATCCGATCAAAAGCGCGAAGGTGGAGACAATTTCAAAATAGACCAGCGCCTTGACGCCGATGCGTCCGACTTTCTTGGCGTCCTGGATATGCGCAATACCGGAGACAACGGTGCAGAAGATGATCGGCGCGATCACCATCTTGATGAGCTTGATGAAGCCGTCACCGAGCGCCTTGATCCAGTCATTGGTGGCCAGACCAGGCCAAAGCCAACCGACCAGGATACCGATCAAGATGGCGATCAACACCTGAACATAAAGAATTCCGTACCAGGGCTTCGCCGCGTGAGCCTTTGCCGCGTCGGTCTGGGCCGTGGTTGCCGACATGACGTATTCCCCCCGATAACAATGCGCGCGCGCCCCGTCGTTCTCGACGATGGCGATGTTCCGAGAACCACCAAGATCAATTTGGCGGGCCGAGTCAATGGCGCCCGCACCGGACGGCGCGCCCGTGGGGCCCTACCCGAGCCAGCGCGCGATCCGAGCCACAGCCTCGCGCATGTCGTCGGCGGAACGCGCGTAGGAGAACCGGATGAAGTTGCGACCGTGAACCGGATCGAAGTCGACACCGGGGGTCGCCGCGACATGCGCCTGCTCGAGCATCGTCTTGGCAAACGCAAGACTGTCCGAGGTGAAGTCGGAAACATCGGCATAGAGGTAGAAGGCCCCGTCGGCGGGGAGGAATTTGGTGAGGCCGGCTCGCGGCAGGCCTTCGATCAGGATGCGGCGATTCTCGAGATAGCCGCGCTTGATCGCCTCCATCTCGTCGCGGCCGTCGAAAGCCGCTTCGGCCGCGATCTGCGACAGGGTCGGCACCGAGATGGCGAGGTTCTGCTGCAGCCGTTCGACGGCGCGAATCAACGGCTCGGGAACCACCATCCAGCCAACTCGCCAGCCGGTCATGCAAAAATACTTCGAGAACGAATTGATCACGAGGGCGTGCGGGGACAATTCGGCCGCGGTCACCGCGGGGAAGGCGTAGTCGAGGCCGTGATAGATCTCGTCGGAGATGAAACGGATACCGGCGCCTTCCGCGGCCGCCATCAGGCCCGCGAGAGCCTCTCTTGACATCATCGTTCCCGTCGGATTGGCCGGGCTGCCCACCAGCACCCCTTTCAGCGGCGCCTTGCGGTGGGCGGCGAGCAGCGCCTCACCGGTCAATGCATGGCGGGTTTCGCTCGACGTCTCGATCAGGACCGGTTCGCAACCAAGCGCGGTCAGGACGTGCCGATAGGGTGGATAGCCGGGGATCGTCACCGCGACCCGATCGCCCGGCTCGAACAGCGCCAGGAAGGCCAGGATGAACGCGCCCGAGGACCCCGTGGTGATCACGATCCGGTCGGCATCGACCGCGCAGCCATAGGTTTCGCGATAGTGCCGTGCTATGCGGTCCCGCAACGAGGCGATGCCAAGCGCCGAGGTATAATCAATACGCCCGCCCAGAAGTGCTGCTTGCGCCGCGGCAATCGCCGGTTTTGGCGCCGCCGCAGCCGGTTGGCCGACTTCCATGTGAATGACATGCCCGCCCGCGGCCTCGATTCGCTCGGCCGCCGCCATGACATCCATCACCATGAACGGCGGAACGCCGCTTCGGCCCGACGGCGCAAGCACAAGTTCCACACGATCTCGTAATGTCGCATCGAGCATCGATTTCTGCTAATTCCTTTCGGGCCGGACCGTGGACATATGCCCCAGACCGGCCGCATTCGCGCGTTTGTAAGGGCATAACCGGTATTCGCACCGCCGCCAATCGTCAAAGATCGTCAAATGTTAATCCGTTTCGCGCTACGCAAGAAAAACACTGTTGCCGCCGAGTTGAAGTTCGTGAACCGCAAGAATCGGAGCAGGACTCGGAAAGTGGGTACTGGTCTGACCGCGCTCACGGTCGCAGTAGCGCTCGCGCTTGCGCCGGTGTCCTTGGCCACGGCGCAGGAGAACAAGGGCCCCCCGACCCTGCGCGACGCGGAGACCGAGCAATTGCTGCGCGACTATACGCGGCCGATCTTGCGCGTGGCGGGGCTGGAAAAGCAGAACATTCAGGCGGTCATCATCAACGACGCCAGCTTCAATGCCTTCGTCGCCGACGGCCGCCGGATCTTCGTCAACTACGGCGCCATCCTGCAGTCGGAAAACCCGAACCAGCTGATTGGCGTGCTGGCCCACGAGACCGGCCACCTTGCCGGCGGCCATCTCGCCAAGCTTCGCGAGCAATTGGCGCAGGCGCAGACAGGGATGATCATCGCCATGCTGCTTGGCGCAGGCGCAATGGTGGCAGGCGCGCGAAGCGGCAACGCCAATAACGGGCTGGCCAATGCGGGCGCCGCCGCCGTCGCCGGCCCCCAGGAGATGATCCGCCGCACGCTGCTCTCCTATCAACGGCAGCAGGAAGAGAACGCCGACCGCGCCGGTGTCAAGTTTCTGACCGCGAGCGGCCAATCGCCGAAAGGCATGTACGAGACCTTCAAGCGGTTCACCAGCGAAAGCCTGTTCGCGGCGCGCGGCTCCGACCCTTATCTGCAATCGCACCCGATGCCGGCCGACCGTGTCGCAGCCCTGGAGGAGTTGGCGCGCGCCAGCCCCTATTGGGACAAGAAGGATGATCCGGGCCTGCAGATGCGCCACGACATGGTCCGCGCCAAGATTTCCGCGTTCATGGAACGGCAGGACACCGTGTACCGGCGCTATCCGCTCTCGAACGACAGCCTGCCGGCCCGCTATGCGCGCGCCATCACGACCTATCTGCATGGCGATTTGCACAGCGCGCTGACCCAGATCGACGGGCTGATCCAGCAGCAGCCCAACAATCCCTATTTCTACGAGCTGCGGGGGCAGGCCCTCCTGGAAGGCGCCAGGCCCGCGGAAGCGATCGCGCCGCTGCGCAAGGCCGTCCAGCTCGCCAACAATGCGCCGCTCATCGAGATGTTACTTGGGCAGGCGCTCGTGGCGACCGAGAATAAGGCCTATGCAGAGGAAGCAATTTCCATCCTTCGCGCCGCGGTTTCGCGCGAATCCGAGGCCCCGCTCGGTTACACCCAGCTCGCGATGGCCTATGGCCGGAAGGGAGATTACGCCGAGGCCGATCTGGCATCGGCACAGGCCGCCTTCCTTCGCGGCGACAACAAGACCGCACGTGAGCTTGCCTCGCGCGCGAAAACCCGTTTCGCCGTCGGCACCCCTGGATGGGTCAAGGCCGACGATATCGTCTCCGCACGGCCGCTGCCCGGCCAGAGCAGCAACTAACCCAGCCAAGAGCCCGGTAATCCCGGATCGAGCTGTCACCTGAGAGGATTTGCCAATGCCTTTGTCCCGCCTGATCGTCCCCGCGCTGTTCGCGCTCGCCCTGCTCGGAGCTCCGCGGATAGCCTCGGCGCAGAGTTTCACCGACACCCAGCGCGGCGATATCGAAACCATCGTCAGGAACTATCTGCTCGCCCATCCCGAAGTGCTCGAGGAGGCGATGGCCGAATTGAGCAAGCGCCAGGCGGTCGCCGACGCGGCGAAGCATGAAGCCACCATCGCGACCAATGCGGATGCGATCTTCAATTCGCCGCGCGGGGTCGTGCTCGGCAACAAGGACGGCGACGTCACCTTCGTCGAGTTCTTCGATTACAATTGCGGCTACTGCAAGCGCGCGATGTCCGACATGCTGGACCTGATGAAGAGCGACTCCAGGCTGAAGGTCGTGCTGAAGGAATTTCCGGTTCTGAGCCAGGGCTCGGTCGAGGCCGCGCAGGTCGCGGTCGCGGTGCGGATGCAGGATCCGACCGGAAAGAAATATCTCGACTTCCACCAGAAGCTGCTCGGCGGCCGCGGGCCTGCGGACAAGGCGCGCGCGATGGCGGTGGCCAAGGACGTCGGCCTCGACATGGCCAAGCTCGAGAAGGACATGGCGAGCCCCGAGGCCAAGGCGACGATCGCAGAAAACTTCAAGCTCGCCGAGGACATGGGCATGAACGGCACGCCGAGCTACGTGATCGGCAAGCAGGTCGTGATCGGCGCGGTCGGACTCGACGGGCTGAAGGAGAAGATTGCGCAGGCGCGCTGCGGCAAGGAGACCTGCTGAACCCGCTCTTGCGACCGCCACGGTCGATGAAGAAACAATCCGGCCGCGGCGCGCGGCCGGATTTTTTCCATTCAAGACGGCCCAGGCATTGCTCGCGCGACGATTGCCCCGAACATCGGACAACTTGCCCTCGTGCAATCGGTCGCCTCGCGCCGGCCGCGTTCCCGTTCGCCACACGTTCATCACGCATTCACAAAACAAACGCGATGGAACCGTGGGTATCACGGAACATCCCACATCCGCTTTCGTTGTCGGCGCGGGCAATGCAAGCACGTAAACACGTGAGGAGATGTTCCATGACAAATCGTTTGATGATCTCGGTGGCCGCGATCGCGCTGATGGCCGGCGCTGGATTCGCCAATGCACAGGGTACCGCGGGCCGCGAGTCCGGTGGGGCCGCGGTGCAGCAAGGGGCCCCGGCTCCGGCAGGCGGCGGTGCGATGCAGAATCGCGAGAGCAGCGAGCCGTCTGCGGGCGCGCCGTCAGGTTCGCCCTCCGGCAAGAAGTCGACGCAGTCGGAACCAAAGTCGCCCACCGCGACCAAGAACCAGCGCGCCGACGACAACATGGCCGGTCCGAAATCGAAGGGCATGAGTTCGGAGAACGAGACCAAGGGTGCAGCCAAGGATTCTGGCAAGGACATGAAGGCGGAAGGTCGTGAAGGTCGCGACAACAATATGAAGGCGGAGGGCCGGCAGGACCGTAACAACATGAATGCGGAGACCAAGGGCACCACCGAGCGGTCGCAGACCACGGTCGGCGTGGCCGGCGCGGGAGCCAAACTCTCGACCGAGCAGCGCACCAGGATCACGACGGTGATCCGCAACCAGCACGCAGCGCCCCTGAACAGTGTCAACTTCACGATCGCCGTCGGCACCCGCGTCCCGAACGACGTGACCTTCCATCGGCTCCCGACCGAGATCGTGACCATCTATCCGGAGTGGCGCGGCTACGAGTACATTCTGGTCGGCGACCAGATCCTGGTCATCGATCCCCGCAGCAAGGAAATCGTGGCCGTTCTCGATGTCTGATCGATAATCGGGAACGAGGGCAAAGGGGTGGGCTGCAAGGCCCGCCCCTTTTTCCTGCCGGGACGCCACCTCGCCGAACCCTGCCCGCCATCCCCCAACCTTGGTTAACAAGCGATTTCCGTAAGTTCTGCGTGCCTTTTTGCAAGGTGGATGAGGCATTTGAGGCCTCAAAGGCGTGACCTTGAGGCTTCCCCTTCGGCCGGTTGTTACCTATAACCCCGCCCGACCTTCAACCCACCGGGATTGGGATGGCCACGACTTCCAACCAGACAATCTATGTTCTCAACGGTCCGAACCTCAATTTGCTGGGGATACGCGAGCCTGCGACCTATGGCCATGCCTCGCTTGCCGATGTCGAGAAGCTCTGTGCCGCCACGGCCGCGCAGTTCGGCCTGACCGCGGACTGCCGGCAGTCCAACCGCGAGGGCGAGCTGATCGATTTCATCCACGAGGCCCATGCAAAAGGGGCGGCCGGCATCGTCATCAACGCCGGCGGCTATTCGCACACCTCGATTGCCCTGCACGATGCGCTGGTGGCGGTGAAAATCCCCGCCGTCGAAGTGCATATCAGCAACATCCACGCCCGCGAGAGTTTCCGTCATCACTCCTTCACGGCCAAAGCCGCGTTCGCGTCGCTGTGCGGCTTCGGCATCGACGGCTACCGCCTCGCGATATCAGGTCTTGCCGCCCGAATTGGCGTCAAGGCCAACGCCTGACGCCGCCGCCCGCCCCCCGCAGAGAGTTTCGGATCACAATTATGGCGCTCCAGCCAGACGACAAGACAACAGCCAGAATTTCCAGTGACGACAGCGCGCTGATCCGCGAACTTGCGTTGCTGCTTGACGAGACCAGCCTCACCGAGATCGAGATCGAGCGCGCGGGTCTCAGGGTGCGCGTCGCGCGCAACATCAGCATCGCAGCCGCAATGCCGCAGAGTTTTCAGCCGGCAGCGCCGGGGGCGGTGGCCGCGACAACGGCCACGGCAGCAGCAGCCGTCGACCTTTCCACACATCCCGGTGTGGTGCCCTCGCCGATGGTCGGCACCGCCTATTGGGCACCCGAACCCGGCGCCAAGCCTTTCATCGACGTCGGCGCCAAGGTATCGGTCGGACAGACGCTTCTGATCATCGAAGCGATGAAGACGATGAACCAGATTCCATCACCGCGCGCCGGCACGGTGACGCAGATCCTCGTCGAGGACGGCCAGCCGGTCGAATTCGGCGAACCGCTGGTGATTATCGAGTAGAGATGTTCGACAAGATCCTCATAGCCAATCGCGGCGAGATTGCCCTGCGTATCCTGCGGGCCTGCAAGGAACTGGGCATCGCGACCGTCGCGGTGCACTCCACCGCTGACGCCGACGCCATGCATGTGCGCCTCGCCGACGAGAGCGTCTGCATCGGCCCGCCGCCCTCGAAGGACAGCTATCTCAACGTTCCGGCGCTGCTTGCGGCCTGCGAGATCACCGGTGCCGACGCGGTGCATCCCGGCTACGGCTTTCTGTCCGAAAATGCCCGCTTCGCCGAGATCCTCGCCGATCACAATCTGCATTTCATCGGCCCCAAGGCCGAGCACATCCGGATCATGGGCGACAAGATCGAGGCCAAGAAGACCGCCAAGCGGCTCGGAATTCCGGTGGTGCCCGGCTCTGACGGCGCGATCACGCCTGACGAAAATGCCATGGAGGTCGCCAAGGCGATCGGCTTTCCGGTCCTGGTCAAGGCTGCGGCCGGCGGCGGCGGCCGCGGCATGAAGGTCGCGCGCACTGCCGATGACCTGATGCTGGCGCTCACGACGGCTGGCAATGAAGCCAAATCGGCGTTCGGCGATGCCTCGGTCTACCTGGAAAAATACCTGCAGAAGCCGCGCCACATTGAAATCCAGGTGCTCGGCGACGGCCGCGGCGGCGCGATCCATCTCGGCGAGCGCGATTGCTCGCTGCAGCGCCGCCACCAGAAGGTCTGGGAGGAAGGCCCCTCGCCTGCGCTCGATGCGGCCGCCCGCAGGACGATCGGGCTTACGGTCGCCAAAGCGATGCAGGAGCTGAAATATCTCGGCGTTGGCACCGTGGAATTCCTTTACGAGGAAGGCGACTTCTATTTCATCGAAATGAACACCCGCATCCAGGTCGAACATCCCGTCACGGAAATGATCACCGGCATCGATCTCGTGCTCGAACAGATCCGCATCGCCGCAGGCGCCGAGCTGCCGCTGACGCAGGACGAAGTGATCATCAACGGCCACTCCATCGAATGCCGGGTCAACGCCGAAAATCCCGTAAGCTTTCGCCCCTCGCCCGGCAAGATCCTGCAATACCACCCGCCCGGGGGCTTGGGCGTGCGGATCGATTCCGCCGTCTATCAGGGCTATGTGATTCCGCCCTATTACGACTCGCTGGTGGGCAAGCTGATCGTCCACGGCAAGACCCGCACCGAGTGCCTGATGCGGCTGCGCCGGGCGCTGGACGAAATGGTCGTGGAGGGCATCGAGACCACGCTGCCGCTGTTCCGGGCCCTGGTCCGCGAACCGGACATCATCGATGGCGACTACCATATCCACTGGCTCGAACAGTATCTCGCTGGCCAGCCGGCCGGCTGAGGCCGTTTTTGACACATTTGCACCGCCCGCGGAACCGGGCGCCTCGGTCCGCGTTTGCAGGGGCATGATCAGGAAAAGCCTGCCCGGCACCTGGATTGCGGGTGGAACCGCTTTTCCGCCAAGATCATGCCCGAACACAGTGTCTGGATCTGGGCTTGCACCGATCGGGGGACGGTCGAATTTCCGTACATGAGACAGCGCGATGGCTTTGACGTCGGCCGCACCACGCAGGCGGGCGGTCGGGCAGATCCTGCTGCTCACAGCGGGGCTTCTGGTGCTGGTCGCGATCAGCGCTTCATCGGTGCTGCTCGTCGACAAGGCACGCAGCGACAGTGCCCGGGTGACACACACGGTCGAGGTCGAAAACCAGATCAATACCCTGGTTCTGGAAATCCGCCGCGCCGAGAGCGCCGCGCGGAGCTACCTGCTGACCCGGGGGCCGGACTTTCGGACCGAACACGACGAGGCCGTCGCGGCGATCGTGCCCGAGCTCGACAAGCTCGGCAGCCTGACGGCCGACAATCCGGCGCAGGTCGAGAATGTCAACGGTTTGCGCGCGGCCATCGCGACACGGCTCGATCAGTTTGGCCGGGAAATGCAGCTCGTCAAGCGAGGCGACAGGGCCGGCGCCACCGCCCTGGTGCGCGACGCCACGGTGGGTCAGGCGACGACCACGATCCATAACCTGGCGGAGACGATGCGCGCCGAGGAGGAGCGACTGCTGACGCTGCGGACGGCAAACGCCGACCGCAGCCAGCGCCTGGCGTCCCTTGTCACCATTGCCGGCTCCGGCTTCGTCATCCTGCTGGCCGGCATCTCAATCCTGTTGGTGCGCAGCACGGCGCGCGCGCGCGCCGATGCCGAGGCGAAACTGCGTGAGAACTATCTCAATCTCGAGGCCACCGTCGACGCCCGCACTGCGGACCTGCGCGAGGCCAATGACGAGATCCAGCGCTTCGCCTATATCGTCAGTCACGATCTGCGTTCGCCGCTCGTCAACATCATGGGATTCACCAGCGAACTGGAGGAACTGCGCACCGACATTTTCCGGCGCATCGCCTCGCTCGCCGACGCAGCGTTGCCGGTGCCGACCGACAATACCGAGCCCAGGCTCGAGGGCACCGACAAGCAGCTCTCGCAGGACTTCTCCGAGGCGCTCGGCTTCATCAAGTCATCGATCGGAAAAATGGACCGGTTGATCAGCGCGATCCTCAACTTCACCCGGGAGGGACAGCGCGAGTTCGAACCGGTGGACATCGACACCACCGAGCTGATCGAGGCGATCGTTCGGACGCTGGCGCACCAGGCCGCCGAAGCGCAGGCGCAAATTCAGATCGACCCGTTGCCGCGCATCGCCAGCGACCGGCTGGCGCTCGAACAGATATTCTCGAACCTGATCGACAACGCGATCAAGTATCTCAAGCCGGGCGTTCCCGGCGAGATCACCGTGCGCGGACGCCAGAAGCTGGGCTTTGCCATATTCGAGATCGCCGACAACGGACGCGGCATCGATCCCCGGGACCATCAGCGCATTTTCGACCTGTTCCGCCGCGCGGGAACCCAGGACAGGCCCGGACAGGGCATTGGCCTCGCTCATGTGCGGGCGCTGGTGCGCAGGCTCGGCGGAACCCTGTCGGTCGCCTCGGAACCGCAGAAAGGCAGCACCTTCACAATCACGCTGCCCATTCACTGGAACACCAGAAATCGGATCGTTGATCATGACTAATCCTGTTACTATCATCATGGTCGAAGACGACGAGGGACACGCCCGCCTGATTGAGCGGAACATCCGGCGTTCGGGTGTCAACAACGAGATTGTGCCATTCGCGACCGGTACGGAGGCCCTGGCCTATCTGTTCGGTTCCGACGGCAGTGGTTCGCAGCACAAGGGGAAGGCGCTCCTGATTCTCCTCGACCTCAATCTGCCCGACATGACCGGCATCGACATTCTGCGGCAGGTCAAGGAAAACAAGCACTTGAGGAGCGCGCCGGTCGTGATCCTCACCACAACGGATGATTCCCAGGAGATCAGGCGTTGCTACGAACTCGGTTGTAACGTCTATATCACCAAGCCGGTCAACTATGAGAGCTTCGCCAACGCCGTTCGCCAGCTCGGACTGTTCTTCTCCGTGATCCAGGTTCCGCCGACCACATGACCGCAGCGACGCCCACCCTGCTCTATATCGACGATGACGCGGCGCTGGCGCGCCTGGTCGATCGCGGCTTGAGGCGGCTCGGCTTCAATGTCGTTCACGCGCAATCCGGCGAAGACGGGTTGGTGCGGCTGCAGCAGGGCGACATCGACGTCGTTGCGCTCGACCAATACATGCCGGGTCTCGACGGCCTGGAAACGCTGACGCGGATCATGGCGGTGCCGAATGCGCCGCCGGTGGTGTTCGTCACCGCCTCGCAGGACTCGACGATCGCCGTCACTGCGCTCAAGGCTGGTGCGGCCGACTATCTGGTCAAGGACGTCCATGGCGCGTTCATTCCGCTGCTGCAGGTGGCTGCCGAGGGCGCGCTGCGGCAGGCGCGCCTGCAGAAGGCCCGCGACGAGGCCGAGGCGGAAGTGCTGGCCTCGCGCGACCGCTTTGCCGCGCTCGCCGCCGAGCGCGAGGTCCTGTTGCGCGAGGTCAACCACCGTGTCGGCAACAGTCTGCAGATCATCGCTTCGCTGTTGCATCTACAGGCCAGTTCCGCGGCCCAGGAGGACGTCAAGGCGGCGCTGACCAACGCCATGGGCCGGGTGGCCGCGGTGGCGCAGGTGCACCGGCGGCTCTACACCTCGCACGACCTCAACAGCGTGCTTCTGAACCAATATCTCGACGCGCTCCTGGACGATCTCAGGCGCTCCGCCGAGGGCAACAGGATGTCGCGATTGACCTTGAAGGCGGAGCCGATCGAAATCGATCCCGATCGCGCGGTTGCCATCGGCATCATCGTCAACGAACTGGTCATGAACGCCGTGAAATATGCCTATCCCGATCGCGCCGGGCCTATTCATGTCGAGGTCGGGGCCGAGCGCGACCATTTGCTGCTTTCGATCGCCGATGACGGCGTTGGACTGAGTGGGAAAGCCGACCCACGCTCGACGGGCATGGGACAGCGCATCGTCAGCGCCATGGCGACCAAGCTCGAGGCCAGCGTGGAGCGCGATCCCAACCATGCCGGCACCAGAATCCTGCTGCGGTTTCGCCGCGCCAAAGCCACGAACGGCAAGCCGGTGACCGCGGCCGCGAGCTAGGACGACGTTTCCTCGGTTCGAATCATGTCGGCATCCTCCCCGAACCTCATCCTGATGAGGAGCATCGCGTAAGCGACGCGTCGCCGGGCTCCTCAGGATAAGGTCCGGGGAGTTTAAGCCGATTGGTTTCATGGAATCGGGCGTCTAGTACCCTGCTGCGGTTGCCCTGCATGCGACGCAGTCAAGTCGCATTTCTTCCAGCATTTCTTCGTTGCGATGACGCAAACAAAACTGCGGTCGTCCCCGTGATGATGCAAACAAATCCAAGTCTTCAGATCCTTCGAATCAGTTCTTTCAAATCCAATTATTCCAAACCCCGCACTTTCATTTCATCATTTCTTCGACGGAACGGAATCCTCAGTCGTGCATTTTATTTGCCGCTGACTTGGTGATGGGGAAGATCGACATGAGTATCCGTGGCTCGCGGCCCGTTCCCGGACTGACGTCAGCGTGACGTCGCACAGAAGACATCGCGCGGTGTCCGCGCGACCCGATCGCATCCGATAATTTTCGGCTCTCATCCGACAGGCTCATGGCACGTCGTCCCGAGTTCGGGAGCGATGCGGCTTGCCTCATGCGAAGTTGACAATCATGCCGCAGTTGTTTCGTCACGAGGCCGTCAGCCACAAGCTCAACAAGTCGTCGGGCACCGTCCTGAACTATTCGCGCTGGACCCGGCCGGTGGCAGCCGCGTCGGCGGCGCTTAGCGCCGGCTTCCTCGTGCTGATCGTGTTCGGTCATTACACGCGCGCCGTCGCGATCTCCGGATATCTGGTCCCCGAAGGCGGGATCCTGCGGGTGTTTGCACCGCAGCCCGGCGTCATCGTGGAGAAGCGCATCAAGGCCGGCGATCACATCGCCAAGGGCCAGGTGTTGTTCGTCCTGTCGTCCGACCGCGAAGGCCGCGAGGGCGGACCGCTGTATGCACTGGCCACCGAGACGCTGCGCGATCGGCGCGCGAAGATGGCCGACACCATCGAGAAAACCCGCAGCATTCAGCTTGCCGAACTCGCTCGCATGGCGGCCAAGCGCCAGGAGGCGATCGAGCGGCGGGCGCTGCTCGACGAGAAGATCGCCATCATGGCGGACGCGACCAATATCCGCGCCGCGATTCTCGAGCGCAAGAAGAGCCTCTCCGATCGCAAGCTCGGCACCGTCGACCAGAGCGAGCAGGTCGAGCTTAGCCTGCTTGACCAGCGGGCTCAGCTGTCCGGGTTGCGGCTCGACCGTGCGACCCTGACGCAGGAGCTGAGCGGCCTCGACAACGATCTGGCGGTGAAGCCGCTGCAGCAGCGCAACGAGATCAGCGCGCTGCAACGCGAGCTGTCGTCGCTGGATCAGCAGCTCGCCGAATCGGAGACCCGAGGCGAGAACGTCATCGTCGCGCCGGCGGGCGGCGTGTTGGCGGTTGACCTCGCGGCCATCGGCCAGTCCGTCACGCCGAGCCAGCCGCTGGCCGTGATCCAGCCCGATGGAGCGGTGCTGCAGGTTCATCTGTTCGCGCCGAGCCGGGCCGTCGGTTTCGTCAAGCCGGACGACCGCGTCAACCTGCGCTACCAGGCCTTTCCCTATCAGAAATTCGGCCAGCAGGACGGCCGGGTGCGCTCCATCGCCCGCACCGCATTGTCGGCAACCGAGCTCGCTTCGCTCAACCTGCCGCAGCAGGACCAGAACGAGCCGCTCTACCGGATCGTGGTCGAGCCGCGCCGGCAGGCCATCGATGTTTACGGCCACCAGACGCCGCTGCAGGCCGGCATGTCGGTCGACGCCTACGTCCTGCAGGAGACCCGCGCGATCTACGAATGGATGCTCGAGCCCCTGCTCAGCGTCAATGCCAGCTCGATGTCGAATTCCAATGGAGCCACCAATAATGAGCACTGAGCTCACGCCGACCAGCCGACGACTGGCACTTCGCGCGCGCGTGAACAGCTCCTTGCGGGCGCTGGCGAACTCCGGCCGCGCGGGCGTCGACTCCGTCACTGTCAGCATCAAATGGCATGGTCTTGCCGCTCGCGTCGGGCGGTCCGTCCGTAAACCGCTCGTTCCTGCACGCCTCCGCGCGCGCATCGGCGGGCTCGCCGCTGCGGCCAGCGGACGCGATTGGCCATGGCCGCTGCAGTCGATCGGTACGGCCGTCGGCCGTTTGCGCGCGGCCGTCGTGTGGCTTGCGGCCGACTGGCAGGATGGCGCGCGCGGCGGTCTCGAGCAGATCTCGGAACGGCTCAATTTCGGCTTTGCGGGCAAGCTGCCGGTGCTGCGGCAGACGGAGGCGGCCGAATGCGGGCTCGTCTGTCTCGCCATGGTCGCCTCGTTTCACGGCCTGCGCACCGATCCCGCGGCGATCCGGTCGCGCCACGCCACCTCGAACCGCGGCCTGACGCTTGCCAACATCATGAAGATGGCCGCCCCGCTCGGCCTGTCCGCGCGCGCGGTGCGGCTCGACGTCGCCGACCTCGACAAGCTGCGCCTGCCGGCGGTGCTGCATTGGAACCTCGATCATTTCATCGTGCTGCGCCAGGTCACCCGCAAAGGCCTGCGCATCCACGATCCGGCAACCGGCGAACGGCTGATCCCCTGGAGCGAAGTCGACACGGCCTTTTCTGGCGTCGCGCTCGAGCTGTGGCCGTCAACGGAATTCGCCACGGGCGACGAGCGGCGACGGATCGGTCTGTTCGACGTCATCGGACGGATCAACGGCGCGGTCGGCTACCTCCTAAACCTCGTGGCCATCGGCGTGCTGCTGGAGCTGCTCGCGATCCTGGTGCCGTTCTTCACCCAATGGGCGATGGACAACGTCGTGGCGCTCGGCGACGCCGACCTGTTGACGCTGCTCGCGGTCGGCATGACCATCGTGCTGCTGCTGCAGCTGGTGTTCACGACCTTCCGCGGCTGGTTCATCACCTATACCAGCTCGACCTTCAGCCTGCAGTGGAAGAGCTCGGTTCTCGCCCACATGGTGCGGCTGCCGCTCACCTGGTTCCAGACTCGGCATCTCGGCGACATCGTCTCCAAGTTCCACGCCACCGACGCGATCGCCGGCGCGCTCAATACGATGTTCGTGGAATCGATGTTCGACGGCGTCATGTCGTTCGTCACCCTCGCCCTGATGGCGCTCTACAGCTGGAAACTGTGTCTGATCGCGGCAGCGATCATGCTGCTGTACGCGGCGTTCCGGGCGCTGCAGGTCATGCCCTATCGCCGGGCGCTCGAAGAGGGGATCATTGCCGGCGCCCGCCTGGAATCGCATCTGATGGAGACCATCCGCGGCGTGCGCACGGTCAAGCTGTTCCTGCAGGAGGATGGCCGCAGAACCGAATGGCTGTCGCTCGCGGTCGACGCGACCAACGCCTCCGTCCGCAGCCAGCGGCTCAAGCTGCTCTATCGCACCGCCAACGGCTTCATGGGCTCGCTGGAACGCGTGCTGATCTTCTGGCTCGGCATGAAGGCGGTGATCGACCATGAGATGACGCTCGGCGCGATAACGGCCTTCATCGCCTACAAGGATCAGTTCTACGGCCGGGTCACCAGTCTCATCGACAATTTCATCGAGCTGCGGCTGCTCGGCACCCAGGTCGATCGCCTGGCCGACATCGTCCTGACCTCGACCGAGCATCAGGACACCGCGACACTGCCGGCGCGTGCCGGCGTGCTGGACTGGAGCGTCGAATGCGTCGACCTGCGCTTTCGCTATGGCGAGTTCGAGCCGATGTTGCTGGACGGACTGAACCTGAAGATCGCGCCCGGCGAGTCGGTGGCCATCATCGGTCCGTCCGGATGCGGCAAGACCACGCTCATCAACATGATCCTCGGCCTGATGGCGCCGACCGCCGGCCAGGTCCTGTTCGGCGGACATCCGATCGATCGCCTCGGCCCAAGCGTGGTCCGCCAGCATGTCGCCGCGGTCACCCAGGACGACATCCTGTTCGCCGGCTCGATCGCCGAGAACATCGCGGCCTTCGATTCCGCCATCGACATGGCTCGCGTCTGCCGCTGCGCCGAACTCGCCTGCGTTCACGAGGATATCGCGCGGATGCCCATGGGATACAACACGCTGGTCGGCGACATGGGCAGTGCGCTGTCAGGCGGCCAGAAGCAGCGCATCCACATCGCCCGCGCACTCTATCGCGAACCGCGCGTGCTGGTCATGGACGAAGCGACCAGCCATCTCGACGTCGCCACCGAGACCAGGGTGTCGCGCCATATCGCCGCTCTCGGCATCACCCGGATCATCGTCGCGCACCGGCCGCAGACCATCAACTCGGCCGATCGCGTGGTGAAGCTCGAACGCGGCCGCAGCGTCGAGCTGCCCTCGCCGCAGCAATCCCCCGCCGCGCCGCAATGGATTCAGCGGCCGGCCCAATTCAAGCCGATGGAGGTCAATCATGAAGGGCCCGTAATGACGTCTCAAGAAGCCTAATCATAAGAACCAATCACTCATCCAGGAGAACATATCATGCGAGACCAGATCACACGCACCTTCGAAACCGAACAACCTTCCTTCCGCGAGCTCTCGCTCGACGAGACCGAGATGGTCGGCGGCGGCTTCAGTTGGGGCGGCTTCTTTCGCGGCGCCGAACATCTGGCCCGGGATATCGATAAGGGTATGGTTGCCGGAGCGATAACCGGAGGCGTCGCCGGGGCGATAGCGGGGGAAGGCGCCGGCGCCGCGCCAGGCGCTGTTGCGGGCAGTCTCGTCGGAGGTGTCAGCGGCGTGCTCAATTTCCTGAATATCTGACAGAGCAGCGGGGGCACCGACATTGCCCCCGCTGCCACCGGACCTCAGGCGCGCCCAGCGCGTCATCCCCGGTCTTCAAATTGAGCGAACAGGTTGTCCGGCGGGCGCAAGCATCCGCCGGATGAGGACCACTGCGCAATAACAACACGACCATTGTCAATCGTTGCAATCAACCACTGATCCAGGAGATCACACCATGCGAGACCAGATCACACTCATCCTCGAAACCGAGCAGGTTTCCATCCGCGAGCTATCGCTCGACGAGACCGAGATGGTAGGCGGCGGCTTTAGCTGGGGCGGGCTTGTGCACAAAGCCGAATCGATCGCGAAAACAGCCATCCACAACGCCACACACCGCAACTGGAGCCAGGTCACCAGCGACGGGGAAACCGGCGGCTTTTGGGGCGGGCTGGTTGGCGGCGGCATCGGGCTGTTCGGCGGCCCCGAGGGTGCCGGAGCCGGCGCGGCTGTCGGCGGTGTGATCGGCGGCCTGGTCGGTGTGGACGTTGCTCTGGCCCATCAGGACGGTTTTATCAAGTTCGGATGACGTGAGCGCGCAACCGTTGCGATCAGTGGCCGGGGCGATTGACGACGTTGTCGACCGCCCCGGTCGATATCACGACCCGAACAGGAGATGACAGTGAAACAGACGTTGACGCAGGTTGCAGACCAGAACCCAAACCCCATGCGCGAACTCTCGCTCGACGAGACCGAGATGGTCGGTGGCGGCTTTGGCTGGGGCTTCCTCGGGGGATTTGCCCGCGCCGTCGAGCACGGCGCGGAGCGCGGCGCCGTGACTGGAGTGATCGTTGGCGCCGCCTCCGGTCCGCTCGGGGTGTTGGGCGGCGCCATTGGCGGCGCGGCCGTCGGCGGCAGCGTTGCCGGAGATATCTACGCAATGCGTCACATGCCGCATCGGATCGGCTGAGGACGGATCAACCTGCAACAGGGCTCTGTTGCCGTCTGGCGGCGGCGCCCTGCCCCGGGATCATGATCTCGGATTGCGGCCGATGACGCTCGGTCGAGTTCTCCGGCTCCACCGCGATGAACTCACATAACGTTGATCTTTCGATAAAAATTCAAGGCTAGCGGGACCTCGCCCGCCGCCATCGGTTGGCGCGTTCGCGGCCGGCCTCATTCTCCTTAGGCGTGCAATATCGAGCTGACAGACCCCGACGACATCTTTGCGTTACAATCACAGGCGAGGTAAGTGACGGCGGGGATGTTACGCATGGGATTGACACGCAGCGCGATCGAGGCGATGGCGCCCGACCAGAGCGCGCTTACGGCGGCATCTGGCCTTCTGAAGCCGGCGAAATGGCCGGTGCGCGCGCGCTCCGGCGGCTTGATCTGGGGCGAGTGCCAGGGCTCCGGCGCCAACCCCTATCGCGTCGTCGCCGATACCGACGAGCACGGCTCCAAATGCACCTGCCCGTCGCGCAAGTTTCCCTGCAAGCACGCGCTGGCGTTGATGTGGCTGTTCGTCGACGACGGCGCGAGCTTTCAGGACGCGGACATTCCGGCCTGGGTCAATGACTGGATGGGACGACGGCGCAAGGGGGCCGCGCCGGCGGCCTCGGGCGAGGCCAAGAGCCTGGACAGCGCGCACGACGCCATGACGGAGACGCCGCCCGATCCGAAGGCGACCGCGCGAAAACAGGCGGCGGCGGACAAGCGCGCGCAGGAGACGCGCCGCTCCGTTCGCGCCGCGACGGAGGATCTGGACGGCTGGATCGAAGATCAGCTGCGCACGGGGCTCTCCGGATTCCTGAACGAGTTGGGCGAGCGCTGCCGACGCATCGCGGCGCGGCTCGTCGATGCCAAGGCCGGCGCGCTGGCGAGCCGCATCGACGAAATGCCGTCGCGCCTGTTGGCCTTGCCGGCCGAGGAGCGGGTCGACGGCGCCATCGCCGAACTCGGCAAGCTCGCGCTGCTGACCCGCGCGTGGCGCGCCGCGTCCAACGATCCGGATTTGCGGCGCGAAATCATCGGCTCGGAGACGCGCGAGGAGGTCCTCGCCAATGCCGACGCGCCGCGCCTGAGATCGCTGTGGGAAGTGCTGGGCGAACGGGTGTTGACGCGGCGCGATGGATTGGTGAGCCAGGCGACATGGCTGATGAACCTCGCAGCCGGCCCGCAGCGCTTCGCCGTGCTGCTCGATTTTTTCCCCGCCTCGGCCGGCCGGCGCAGCGGCGCCTTCGTCCCCGGCGAGCGCTTCGCGGCCGAGCTTGCGTTCTATCCGGCCGAGGTGCCGTTGCGTGCCGTGATCGCCAGGCGCGACGAAAGCCGCGATGCGCCGGAAGGCTGGCCGGATGCCGCGGCGGATCCCGTCGCCGATCTGGCCGAACAGACGCTTGTCGCGCCATGGCGGATCGAAACCCCGGTGCTGCTGCCTGCGGGACGCATCTGCGCCGAGCCGTCGGGGCGAGCGTGGTGGCGCTCGAATGACGGCATTGCCGTCCCTCTGCGCGGTTCGCCTCCAGCTCTGGCGCTTGGTGCAAGCATTGACCGTGCGGCTGGCGTCTGGGACGGAGCCCGGCTCGCGCTGATCGCGGCCCAAACCAATTGGGGAAGGCTCGGCTTCGATGCATGAGCTTGAGGCCTCGCTCGCGCGTGTCCGCAGCGCCTGGATGGCCGGGCGCTCGGCACTCGAACATTGTCCCGCAGCATGGCGCGACGCGGTCGAAGGCCGGCACGGCGAGGCTGCGCTGGCGTCGTTGACGGGACACGCGACGTCGGTCCTGTTTCGCTACCAGCCGAGCACGCCCCTCGAACCGCGGCCGCTGTTGCCGGCGCTCGCCTTGCCCGTCATGGCCGCGGGCTTGCGCCCGCGTTTCCGGCGCATTCTGTCGGCGAAAAGCGGACCGTCAATCGAACGGCCGCTGATCGACCTCATCGCGGCGCGCGGATATGGCGTGCATCCCGCCGATTGGCTGCCGGCGCCGGGAGATGACTGGGTGCCGGACATCTATGCGCCCTGGCTGGACTGGGCGCGCGCGGAGACCAGGGAGAAGGGCGAGCACGCCGGATTGACGGTCGAGACTTATGAGCGTTGGTCCTGGGCGGAGCGGCGCGTGGCGCTGGCGCAATTGCGCGACACCGATCCGGCGGCCGCGCTCGCCATCATCGCGGCCAAGGCCGCAACTGAGCCGGCCGAGCGGCGGGTGCGGCTGTTGGAGATTCTCGGGACAAAGCTCGCCGAAGCCGACGCCGGCTTCCTCGAGGGCCTCGTCAAGGATCGCTCCGAGCGCGTGCAAGCGATGGCGCGGGCTTATCTGGCAAGGCTCGGGCGGAGCAGCGACAGCGCCGATCTCGCGACCGAACTCGCCGGCACGGTGGCCCTCGGCAAGGTCGGCCTGATCAACCGGCGCACCCGCCTCGCGATCAAGTCCTTGAATAACGCCGCCCAGAAGGCGCGGCGGCAGGAGTTGTTCACGCTGGTCAGTTCGGCCGCGCTGGCACGGGCGCTCGGAGTATCCGAGCTGCAACTGGTGGAAGCGCCGCCCGACGGGCCTGCCGACGGCCTCGACGCCTTCCTGCAGATGATGGCCGCGACCGGATCTGACGCCGCAGTGCGCGCGCTGCTGAACGCAATGCTCGCCGACGATTCCACTCCGGTCGGCCATTTGCGTGCGCTGGCGCCGCGACTGTCGGCCGCGGAGCGGCGGCCGCTGCTGCCACAGATCATGGCACGCGATGGCGATGGCCTGGAGACGACCCTCGGCATCGCCGAGCGCGACCTCGGCGCCATGCCGATAGCGCCCCTGCTGGCCTCTCCCACCTACACCGCATTGAGCCGGCTGCTGGACTCGCTCAATGTCGAAGACCCTCAGCGCACGTCCAAGAACGCGGCGCTTGGTACCATGCTCAATCGCATCGCGCTGTTGCTCGACGCGCCGGGCGCGGCCGATCTGACCGCCCGCCTTGGAATTTGGGGCCTGTCCCCCGCCGATCCGAAGCTCGATCTCCTGCATCTGAACGCGGCTCTCACGATGGAGACCACTCCTTGACCGACATGTTGCGCCTTCCGGCCGAACAAACCCATGCAGCCGAACTCGCAGCGCTGCGCGCCGAACCCGACCCGCGGCCCCAGGGTTGGGCAATGTCGCCGCGCGCGGCCGTGACCTACCTGATGGGCGGCAAGGCCGCGGACGGCACCGTGATCAGCGCCAAATATGTCGGCGACAAGCGGCTGATCGAAACCGCGATTGCCACGCTGGCGACCGATCGCGCACTCCTGCTGCTCGGCGTACCCGGAACGGCAAAGTCGTGGGTGTCCGAGCATTTGGCGGCGGCGGTGAGCGGCGATTCCACGATGGTGATCCAATGCACCGCCGGCACCGACGAGAACCAGATCCGCTACGGCTGGAACTACGCACAATTGCTGGCGCACGGGCCGTCGCGCCAGGCCCTGGTGCCGACGCCGCTGTTTCGCGCCATGGAGGGTGGCAGACTGTGCCGGCTGGAAGAGCTGACGCGCATGGGCTCGGACGTCCAGGACACGCTGATCACGGTGCTGTCCGAGAAGATGATGCCGATCCCCGAGCTGAACGAAGCCGTCTACGCCAGACGGGGCTTCAACGTGATCGCAACCGCGAACAACCGTGACAAGGGCGTCAACGAACTCTCCTCGGCGCTGAAGCGGCGCTTCAATGTCGTAGTGCTGCCGCTGCCAAACGACATGGAGCAGGAAATCGCCATCGTCACCAGGCGTGTGGGCGAGATGGCGCAGTCCCTCGATCTGCCGGCCCCCAAGAACGTCGCGCAGGAAGTCGCGCGCGTGGTCGCGGTGTTCCGCGAACTGCGCGGCGGCGCCACCCTCGACGGCAAGATGACCTTGAAGACGCCGTCCGGCACACTGTCCACCGCCGAGGCGATCGCCGTCATGGTCGGCGGCTTGAGCCAGGCGGCGTTCTTCAACGACGGCCGGCTTTCGGCCGAAGGCGTGGCGCCCAACATGATCGGCGCCATCGTCAAAGACCCGGTGCAGGACAAGGCCGTGCTCGAGGAATATCTCGAAACCGTCATGAAGAAACGACCTGAATACGCCGAATATTATCGCATGCTGGTCGAACTCGTCTGACATGGCCTCGGCGCTGCACATCTTCGGGATACGCCACCACGGCCCGGGCTCGGCGCGGCGGCTGTTGGAAGCGCTCGACGAATTGCGCCCGCAAATCGTGCTGATCGAGGGCCCCTCCGATGCGTCCGAGCTGCTGCCGATGCTGGCTGATGCTGCGATGGTGCCGCCGGTGGCGCTCCTGACCTACGCGGCCGACGATCCCGCGCGCGCGATCTTCTGGCCGTTCGCGACCTACTCGCCGGAATATCAGGCCGCCTGCTGGGCCGCGCGCCACGGCGCGGCTGCGCGCTTCATCGACCTGCCGGCGAGCTGGCGTCTCGCACCGGCGCCATCGCCGATCGCGCCAGCCGAAGAGACCGACGACGCTGCCGCGCCGCCAGCTGTCCCGGAAGAAGCGCCGAACCTGCTGGAGCGCGATCCGATCGGCGTGCTCGCCGCAGCCGGCGGTTACGAGGACGGCGAAAGCTGGTGGCGTGATGTGATCGAGGAGAATCCTGAGCCCGGCCCAGTGTTCGCGGCGATCGCGGACGCGATGACCGCGCTGCGCGAGGCGGCGCCGCCCATCGAGGCACGGGAAGCGGCGCGCGAGGCCCATATGCGGCTCGAGATCGCCAAGGCGGTCAAGGAGACCGACGGCGCGGTCGCCGTCGTCTGCGGCGCCTGGCATGTGCCGGCGCTGCAGCAGAAGGCGTCCGCGACGGCCGATCGCGCGCTCCTGAAAGGGGCACTGCGGCACAAGATCGCCGCGACCTGGGCGCCCTGGACTTCACCTCGCCTGGCCTTCGCCAGCGGCTATGGCGCTGGCGTCGCAGCACCAGGGTGGTGCGCGCATTTGTGGGACAGGCCACGCGCCGAGATCGTCACCAGCTGGCTGGCGCGGATCGCGGCGGCATTGCGTAACGAAGGCCACATGGTTTCGACCGCGTCCTTGATCGAGGCCGAGCGGCTTGCGGTGGGTCTCGCGGCAATGCGTGAGCGGCCGGCGCCGGGCTTCGAGGAATTGCGCGAAGCGGCGATCGCCTGCCTCTGCTTCGGCGAGGCCCTGGTGTGGGAAACGGTCTCGCGTGGCTTGCTGATCGGCACTGAAGTCGGCCGCATCCCCGACAACGTGCCGCTTGCGCCATTGCTGGAGGATTTGCAGCGCGAGCAAAAGCGCCTGCGGCTCAAGCCCGAGGCGCTGGAGCGTGAGCTTGCCGTCGATCTGCGCAGCGACAGCGGGCTCGATCGGTCGACATTATTACACCGTCTGGTCCTGCTCGGCGTGCCCTGGGGCAAACTGACTGATGCCGGCCGCAGCCGCGGCACCTTTCGCGAACGCTGGGTGCTGCGATGGGAGCCGGAGTTCGCGGTTGAGCTGGTGGAAAACCTGGTCCACGGTCCAACCATCGCGCAGGCCGCGGCGGGGCGGATGCGTGCGGAGCTTTCGCAGGCGACCGAACTGAAGACCCTGGCCGATCTGGTTCTGTCCGCACTCACCGCGCGCCTGCCCGATGCGGTCGAGAGCGGCATCGCGCTGATCGAAAAGCGCGCGGCGCAGACCAGCGATTGCGCGGAGTTGCTCAGGGCGCTGCCGCCATTGGTGAATACGGTGCGTTACGGCCAGGCGCGGGAAACCGACGCGGCGCAGCTGGATTCGCTGCTGACACGTATTCTCGTCCAGGGCGCGCTGGCATTGCCCTACGCGGCACGGGGGCTCGACAACGCCGCAGCCGGCGCGATGCGCGAGGCCGTTCGCGGCGCCAACAACGCCGTGACGCTCGGCGAAATTGGCGGCGAGCAGCGCGAGGCGTGGCGCGATGCGTTGCGTGCCATCATCGAGGATACGCAGGCCGCGCCACTCTTGGCCGGCGCCGCGGCGGGCCTGCTCTACGAAGCCGACGCGCTGTCCCCGGACGAGGCGGCAATCCTGCTCGGCCGCGCGCTCTCGCCCGGCCGTAGCGTCGCGGACGCGGCGGGCTTTTTCGCCGGCTTCTTCGAAGGCGGCGCCGAGCGGCTGATCCACGACAAGGGTCTGCGCGACGCGGTGGACCAGTGGATGGTCGCTCTCGACGGCGAGGTGTTTGTCGAGCACCTGCCGCTGTTCCGCCGCGCCTTTTCAAATCTCGATCGCATGCAGCGCAGGCGGCTGCTCGATGCGCTGTTCGGCCGCGCCAGCGCCGGCCTGCCCGGCCGCGCCGTGGCGCCGGACGCGGCCGCGATTTGGCCGCGCCATTTCGCCCGCGTTAGCGCCATTCTGACCGCGAGGCCCGCCGATGAGTGAAGACCGCGACCGGCGCTGGCGTCTCGCGCTTGGCGGCGAGGACGAGGCCCTGGATCAGGCGGACCAGCGCCTGTCCGGTGCGCTGACCGCGCTCTATGGCGAAGGCGATGGCGACGAACGCAAGCGCAAGGGCGGTCTGGGCTCTTCCGTGCCCAACGTCGCGCGCTGGATGAGCGACATCCGCGAGTACTTCCCCTCGCCCGTGGTGCAGATCGTTCAGAAGGATGCGTTCGAGCGCCTGGGCCTGCAGCGCATGCTGCTGGAGCCGGAATTTCTCGGCGCGGTCGAGGCCGATATCAATCTGGTCGCGACCCTGATATCGCTGCGCAACGTGATGCCGGAGAAGACCAAGGAGACGGCGCGGCAAGTGATCGCCAAGGTGGTGGCCGAACTGATGGCGCGGCTGGAGCGCAAGACGGCGGAGGCCTTGCGCGGCGCCGTCGACAAGTCGCGCCGGACCTCGCGGCCGCGCTTTTCCGACATCGACTGGCCGCGCACGATTCGCGCCAACCTGCAACACTACCAGGCCGAGCATCAAACCATCGTCCCGGAGCGATTGATCGGCTTCATGCGCAAGCAGCGGCGGCTCGTCGACCTCGATGAGGTCGTGCTCTGCGTCGACCAATCGGGCTCGATGGCATCTTCCGTCGTCTACGCCTCGATCTTCGCGGCAGTCATGGCCTCGCTTCCCGTAGTGAAGACCAAGCTCGTCTGCTTCGACACGGTGATCCTGGATCTGACGGAGGAGCTGGCCGATCCGGTCGAGGTGCTGTTCGGCGTCCAGCTCGGCGGCGGCACCGACATCAACCAGGCCGTGGCCTATTGCGCCGACAAGATCGAACGACCGAGCAAGGCGCATTTCGTCTTGATCACCGACCTCTATGAAGGCGGCAACGCCGAGCAGATGCTGACCCGTCTGGCGCGGCTGATCGGCATCGGCGTCAACGTGATCGTGCTGCTGGCGCTCAGCGACAGCGGGCGGCCCGCTTACAATCCCAATCTGTCGGCGCGGGTCGCAGCGCTCGGCGCGCCGGTGTTCGCGTGCACGCCGGACCAGTTTCCTGACCTGATGGCCGCTGCGCTGCGCCGCCAGGATCTACACGCCTGGGCGGCCCAGCAAGACATCAAGCTGGTCCGCCCGGAGGACTGAGCGGGTTCGCAAGGGGCGGTCCTTGCTCCCTGAAACGGGCGCGACTCAATCGGTCGGGGCTGAGCTGAAGCTCGATCCAGCACCTTCGAGACCGCTGAGCAATCGCTGAATTGCTGCGGAGTTCGCGTGAGTCGCGACGAACCCCATCGCAAGCGACGCGAGGATGAACCACAATGGGAAACTATGCGCGGCAGCGGCCCGCGATAATCCACGCGCGCAAAATGTCACTGATCATGCGGAATGATTGATCCGCCACAGCCGATCGGCCGGAAGGCGGATATTGCATGGAGCGACCTGTCTCAGCGCAAGTGAGCGGTGATGAAATCGACGAAGACACGAACATTTGGTGAGAGGTGGCGCGTGGATGGATAGACCAGCGAGATCGTGTCAGCGGCGGGCTCGAAGCGCTCCAACACCGTCTCGAGTGTGCCGGCGGCGACCAGTTCGTCGGCAAAATAATCGTGCATCTGCACCAGGCCGTACCCCGCGCAAGCGGCAGCGCAGATCGCGGCACCGTCGGTGAAGCTCAAACTCCCGTGCGGCGTCTGTGTTACTTCGGCACCACCGCGCCGGAAGCGCCAATCGCGGACGCGGCGGGTGTCGCGGAGCGCGAAGGCGATGCACTGGTGGCGGTCGAGATCCTCCAGCACGCGCGGGCGGCCACGCTCGGCAAAGTAGGCGGGTGCGCCGAACACGCGAACCCGTGTCGTTGTGAGTCGGCGGACGACGAGGCTCGAATCCGGTAGCGCGCCCATACGTATCGCCACATCGATTCCTTCCTCGACCAGATCGACGTAGCGGGCGGTGAAACTGAGAGCGAGCGTGAGGTCCGGGTATTTCGCCCGGAACGCGCCGATCAGCGGCACGACCTTCAGTCGTCCGAAGGATACCGGCAGATCGACGCGCAGCCGGCCGGTCGGCACAATGCGCGCCCGGCCGAGGACCATCTCGGCCTCCTCGAGGTCAGCCAGGATGCGGCGACCGCGATCCAGCAGCGCAGCGCCGTCCTCGGTGACATTGACGCGGCGGGTCGTGCGCGCGAGCAGACGCACGCCGAGCTGGGCCTCCAGTCGACTGATGGCATTGCTGACGCCGGACTGGGTGATACCGAGGCTTTGTGCCGCGCTCGCAAAGCTCCGTCGCTCCGCCACCTTCACGAAGATCGTCAGCGTCTTCAGATCCAGCATGCCGATATCCATCACTGGGAATGATCAATCACATTATAACGCGCCGTATTAATCGACAAGGCGACGGACCCTAGATTGCGCTCCGATGCAATTGCTGGAGCGATGACAATGCTGCCCCCCTTCAAGATCGACCCATCCTGGTACGACCGCTATTGGTTGAGCGAGCGCGAAGAACGCCGCCCCCGCAAGCGGCGCTGGGCCCTTGCATACGCCGCGATCCGCCGCATCGTATCAACGTTCAGGCCAACCATACTTGATCGGCGTGCGGACACGACGTTCGGCTCTTCCCAGCAGGACATCCGACTGGTCCGCCCGGAGGATTGAACGGGATCAACAAATTCGGGGTTCATGTCTGCGATCGGAGCAACCGGCCGTACATGATAACGCTGCGCAGGACATGCGAGCCGGAATATGCTCTATTCTCCTGCCATGACCTCGCGCGATGCCGCCGCCTCCGAAATCACGCCCCAGGTGCTGCTGCGCGCCTACGCCTGCGGCATCTTCCCGATGGCCGAGAGCGTTGACGATCCGAGCCTGTTCTGGGTCGAGCCGGAGATGCGCGGGGTGATCCCGCTCAACGGCTTTCGCGTCTCCTCGCGGCTCGCACGCACGGTTCGCTCCGATGCCTTCACGGTGACCGTCAACCGCGCCTTCAAGGCGGTAATCGCGGGCTGCGCCGCGCCGCAGGAGGGGCGCGAAGACACCTGGATCAACAAGCGCATCCGCGACCTCTACACCGGGTTGCATCATCTCGGGCATTGCCACAGCGTCGAGGTCTGGAACGACGAGGATCTGGTCGGCGGCCTCTATGGCGTCAGCCTTGGCCGCGCCTTCTTCGGCGAGAGCATGTTTCACCGCGCCCGCGATGCCTCCAAGGTGGCGCTGGTGCATCTGGTCGCGCGACTGCTGGCCGGCGGCTTCGAACTGCTCGACACCCAATATGTCACCGAGCATCTGAAGAGTTTCGGCGCCACCGAGATTCCGCGGCGACGCTACACGGCGCTGCTCGACAAGGCGATCGCGGGGGAGCCGGCGGATTTTTCGAAATTGCCGGTCGATCGACCGATCAGGGGCACCGAGGCGCTCTATATCATCGCAAAGCGCAAGTAGGGCGGAATCCGCGGCAGCGGAAACGGGCCATCCCTCGCGATACACACAACGCGTGACTTCCGACCGGCATAAGCGGACTGAGACGGTCCGATGACGTGACAGTTGCGTGACATCACCGCACGCGATGGAACAGCGAGTTCAAGTGCGCCGTGTGGACCGTTTGACGCAGGTCAACGCCCGACCAAGCGTTGCGATGCAACATGTCCTTGAAATGGAGGGATGGTGTCGTGTCGGTCGAAGGCGTCAGCTTGCGTGAAGCACATGTCGAACGCCTTCCGGTGTCGGCGTGGCGTTCCGACCTGACGCTTCTCATTGCCTGGCGCAATCTCGTTCATGACCGCGTGCGTCTTGCGGTGACGCTCATCGGCATCGCTTTCTCGACGATCCTGATGGGACTTCAGCTCGGCATGCTGCTCAATTTCACGCACACGACGTCCACGATCGTCGACCATGCCGGCGCCGATCTCTGGGTCGCCGCGCACGGCGTGCGCTCCGTTGATCTCGCGACGCCGCTGCAGGAACGGCGACGGTATCAATCGCTTTCCGTCGACGGCGTCGGCATCGCCGAACCCTATTTGCTGCTGTTCGCATTCTGGAAGAAGGCCGATGGCGTGCGCGAGACCGTCATCGTCGTCGGCGTCGATCCGCATGCCGAGATGGGCGCGCCTTGGTCGATGTTGCCCGGCCGGAGCATTCACGACGCGTTGTCGACGCCGGACGGCGTGATCATCGATCGCCGCTACGCAGCCAAGCTCGGCGTCGATTCCGTCGATCAACTGGTCGAGATCAACGATCACCGGGCGCGCGTCACCGGCTTCACCGATGGCATCAGAACGTTCACGCAATCGCCGTACGTCTTTACTTCGCTGCGAAACGCGAGATTGCTCGGCAACCGTACCGACAATGACATAACGTACGTGCTGATCCGGCTCGCCGAAGGCCAGCCGGCAGATAGCGTTGCGCGGGCGCTGTCGGCGCGCATGCCCGACGTCGACGTGCTGGGCTCGTACGAATTCGCCAACAAGAGCCGAAGCTATTGGCTGTTCACGACCGGCGCCGGCACCACCATGATCAGCTCGTCGATCCTCGCGCTCCTGGTCGGCGTCGTCATCGTCGCGCAAACGCTCTACGCCTCAACCATGGACCGGCTGCCCGAATACGCCACCATCCGCGCGATGGGCGGCACGCGAAGCTATTTGTACAAGATCGTCATCAAGCAGGCCGTGCTTGGCGGACTGCTGGGCTATGTGGTCGGAATCACCATCGTCCTCCTGCTCACCTACCTCGCTCGAAACAGCAGTTCGCCGCCGGAAGTTCCGTGGTGGCTGGCCTTGGGCATCGGAGGCATTACCGTCCTGATGTGCATCGCGGCCTCGCTGGTCTCGATGAGCAAGGTGACGTCGATCGATCCGGTCAAGGTGTTCCGATGAGGAGTCCCGTTATCTCCGCCAGCGGCGTGACCCATACATTCGGCTCCGGCCCGACCGCGTTCACCGCGTTGCGCGCGATTGGCCTTGAGGTGTTTCCCGGTGAAGTGCTGCTGCTGATGGGACCGTCCGGCAGCGGCAAGACGACGCTGGTTCATATCCTCGGCTGCCTGTTGCGACCCACCGAAGGGACGGTTGCCCTGAACGGACAGGTCGTCGGCTCGCTCAGCGACGACGCGCTTGGCGCGCTGCGCCTGCGCAACTTCGGCTTCGTCTTTCAGGCCCATAACCTGTTTCCCATGCTGACGGTGACTGAAAATGTCATGGTCGCGCTCGACCTCATGGGCATCGCCCTGCCTGCCGCCCGGGTCCGTGCGCGCGAGCTTCTGCAACAGGTCGGCCTGCATGATCGTCTCGACGCTTATCCGAACGCATTGAGCGGCGGGCAGAAACAGCGCGTCGCGATTGCGCGGGCGCTCGCCGGCGATCCGGAGATCCTGATGGCCGACGAGCCGACTGCGGCGCTCGATGCCGAGAACGGCCTCAAGGCCATGGAACTGTTCTGCATGCTTGCCCATCGCCAACGGCGCGCGGTGGTGATCGTGACTCACGATCCCAGGATCGTGCACCTCGCCGACCGGATCGTGCATATCGAAGACGGGCGGATCGTCTCGCCGCCCGAGATTCCATCAACCTCTGCCGCACTTGCCACGGGAGCCACGCAATGAAGTCTTCGTCGCGCAGCATCGTCGTCGGCCTTGCCGCGCTCGGACTGCTGGCCGCCGCTGCACAACTGGGATCAACCCGGTGGTTGGCGGAATCAGCAACTGCATCGCCCGCACATGATCCGGCGCCCGGCCATCATATGGTTGCCGCCCCGGGCCTGGTTGAGCCCAACGGCGAAGAGCGCGAAATCGGCTCGCAGGTGATCGGCATCATCCGCGAGATGCGCGTCGAGGAGAACGACCAGGTGGTCGCGGGTCAAATCATTGCGGTCGTCGACAACAATGAGCAGCAGGCGCGGGTCGAATCGGCGCGCGCCCAGTTGGCGCTGAGGAATGCCGAGCTTGACCGGGTCACCAATGGCGCCCGGGCTGAGGAACGGCGCGAAGCCCGCGCGGCGGTCGCAGAGGCGGAAGCCAATCTCGACCTCGCGCGCCGCGAGTATGAGCGAAAGGTCCCGCTTGCCAAGAGCGGTGCATCGACCCAGGCCGCGCTCGACCAGGCCACCTCCGCGCTGAGTGCCACCGAGGCGCATCGCACCGTGATGTCCGAAAGGCTGGGCGTGATGGAGGCGGGCTCGCGCATGGAGGATGTCGAGGCGGCGCGCGCGCAAGTCGCACTTGCCGAGGCCGATGTGGCGCTGGCGGAGGCGCTGCTCGACAAGACCTTCATCCGTTCTCCGATCGCAGGCAGCGTGCTGCGCCGGTATCGCGCCGCCGGCGAAGCCGTCGGAAACATGCCGCCGACTCCCATCGCAGTCGTCGGAGACCTCAGCCGCCTGCGGGTGCGCGCGGAGGTGGACGAGACTGACGTTGGCCGCGTACAGGCCGGACAGCGCGTCGAGGTGACCGCCGATGCCTACCCGGATCGCCGCTTCGGCGGTACCGTCTTTCGCGTGTCGGCCCGTCTCGGCGGCAAGGCGGTTCAAACCGGACGCCCGGCCGACAAGGTCGACACCAAGGTTCTCCAGGTGCTGATTGATCTCGAAACTGGCACGACGCTGCCAATCGGCTTGCGCGTCGATGCGTATTTCGTGGGTGAGACCGCTCCCCAAAACAGTGCCCGCGGAACCAACTGATCTGAACGCGTTGCAGGTCAACCGCTCGCAACAGGCGCGGTGGGCGCCGGGGCTACCTGAAGATCGAGAACAGCCCGCCCGGTTGCGGCGGCGGCGGAGGCGGCGGCTGTTGCTGCGTCTGCTGAAACTGCGGCGGAGGCGGCGGACGCGGCGCCGCCTGCTTCTGCGCCGGCGGACGCTTCTGCGCCGGCGGCGGCGCAGGCTGTTTCGGCGGATCGGGCTGCGCCGTCACCACGGTGGTCTCCGGGCCTTTGCAGTCGGTCAGCCAGATATCGTAGATCGGGTGCTCGACGCCATGCAGGCCGGGGCTTGCCGCATACATCCAGCCTGAAAAGATCCGCTTCACCTCCCCCTGCAAGGTGATTTCGTCGACCTCGACGAACGCGTCGGTATTGGCGGCTTCCGTTGCCGGCCGCGTATAGCAGGCGTCGGTCTTCACCCTGAGCGCGCCGAACTGCACGGTCTCGCCGATATCCTCGTCGAAATTGATGATGCGGCCGGTGATCTTGTCGAGACCGGAGAAACTCGCCTTCTTGTTGATGATTTTCTGCGCCGGCGGTTCGGTGACCACTTCGTCGCCGGGCTGCAGAGTGGCGGCGGTGCCTTTCGGCGGGCGCTGCCCCGGCGGCTGGCCCGGCAATGTGGGTGGATTGGCGCCCTGCTGTGGCGGCGGCGCGCCCGGCCCGGGCTGCGGCGGAGCAATCGCGACGGCGGGCGGGGTGTTTTGCGGAACCACGCTGGTTCCCGGTGGCGGCGGCAAGGGCTGCGATTGCACCGGACCCGGCAGAGCCGAGCCTTGTCCCGGCAAGGGCCGATTCGGAGCCGGCAAGAGCCGCCCCTGCGGCAGGGCCGGCACTTCCTCATCATCCTCCACCGGCGGCTGCGGCTGGCCACGGGGAACATTACCGGGCGGGCGCGGCGGCTGATCGGAAAAGATATTGCCGATCTGCGCCCGCGCCGGAGGCGCAAGCGAGATCGTGGTGGCGGCGATGAGGGCCGCAAAACCGGTCAGAACGATGGTTCGAAACATCTCGCGCGGCTTTTAAAGGGCGAATCGGGCTCAAAGAATATTGTACTGGGCTTACGCTACTTTCGCCGGTCGCAGGCCCTCCCGTTAACACGTTGAATACGGCGGGGAAAGGGCGCGTGCCTTGCTGCCCAAACACTGGTCAGTCGGTTCCGGAGATGGAATAGTTCGAAATCGGGACCATCTCCGGTCCAACGGTCCATTCCCCGGGCCAAAAGACATCCGGAACAACCGGAGCAGCAGAGGAAACCACATGTCGGATCGTATCAGACTGGACGGCAGGGTCGCCGTCGTCACCGGGGCTGCCGGCGTCATCGGCAGTGCGACGGTTCGCCTCCTGGCCGAGCGCGGCGCGCGCATTGTCGCCGTCGACCGTAACGCGCAGGATCTTGCCGCCACGCTTGTCGAGCTGCCGTCCTCGGCGCAGGCGCTCAGCGTTGCCGCCGACGTGACCGACGAGGATGAGGTCGCGGGCTACGTCCGCGCCGCGGTCGACAAATTCGGCACCATCGACGTCTTCTACAACAATGCCGGCGTCGAGGGTGAGGTCAAACCGATCACCGAATATTCGCTGGCCGCGTTTCGCCGCGTCATCGACGTCAACGTCGTCGGCGTGTTTCTTGGGATGAAGCACGTGCTGCCGGTGATGCTGAAACAGAACCGCGGCAGCATCATCAACACCGCCTCGATCGCCGGCCTGATCGGATCGCCGCAGATCGCAGTCTACAGCGCCAGCAAGCATGCGGTGATCGGCCTGACCAAAAGCGCGGCCTGGGAATGCACGGCCACGGGCGTGCGGGTCAATTGCGTCTGCCCCGGCCTGATCGAGAGCCGCATGCTGAGCGCGATCCTGCAGGGACGCAACGGCAACGAACCCGTTCCCAGCGAGAAGATCGTCGAACGGATTCCGGCGCGCCGGCTTGGACAGGCGTCCGAGGTTGCCTCGATCGTGGCGTTTTTGGCCTCCGATGAAGCGAGCTATGTCTCGGGCTCGGCCTACACCGTCGACGGCGGACGGACGGCTGCCTAGCCTCCATCAAGGCGATAATCGACGCTGGGTTGGCGCGGCGATTCCCTTCCGTAACCGCCGCAACGGGTCGTCAGTCCAGCGGTTCGACCTTGACGATGGAGGCGCCGTCGTTGCTGCCGACCCAGAAGCTGACCGGCGTCGTCGAATTGTCGACGAACACCCGCCTGATGTTGGTCGAACGCGGCAAGAGATAATCGACCATTTCGCCGGTTCTCGTGTTCAACCGCGTCACCTGGTCCGTCACCATCGAGCCGGTCCAGGCGTCCGCGTTCTTGTCGAGCACGACATCATAAGGCGCTGACCAGCGCGTTTCGAGTTTCCATTCCTTGAAATCTTTGGTTTTGGTATCGAACATGCCGATGCGGTCGCCGCGATACTCGCCGAACCAGAGCCGATCCTGCGCATCCATATTGCCGCGGCGCGGCGCCGAGTGCGGCGTGGGCGTCTGGAACAACGAGATCTCGCCGGTCTTGGCATCGATCCGGCCGATCTGCCCCTGGCGGAAATCGGTGAAATAGCCGTTGTTCTCGGAGTCCGGAATGACGTCGTAGATATTGTGGGACACGCCCTTGGGCGCGCCCTTGAACGGCTCCCAAGTCTCGATCTTGCCGGAGGCGATGTCGAGCCGGTGCACGCCGGCAAAGCCGTTGTTCTGGGTCCAGACCTTGCCGTCGACATCCGACCGCTGCGGGCTCACCATGTTGATCTGCGCGGCGTCGATATTCTTCTCCGCCGGCAGCGTCCAGAACTGGAATTTTTCGGCCCTCGGGTCGAACTTGACAATCGTCGCCTGGTACATGTTGCCGAGCCACAGATTGCCCGTGCTATCCGCGCGCAGGCCAAGGCTGCCGGTCGGGGCGTCTGCCCTGTGCTTGGCGTAGGGAAATTCGGTGACCTTGCCGTCCCTCGGATCGAGACGGCCGAGGTTCTGCTCGCCGAAACTGGAGAACCAGACCATCCCGTCTCTGTCCACCATCACGTCGTGCGGCGCCATTTCGGCGCGCGGCAGATCGTATTCGGTGTAGATCACCCGCGTCGCCCGGCCCTTCGGGCGGGCTAAGGTTTTCAGCGGATATTTCCATTGTTCGGTGGTGCCGAGATTGATCGTGCTCAGATACTCCGCCGCAGCGCGATAGATCCGGATGCGATCTTCGCCCTGCTCCTCCATCAAGCGCTCGGCCGGACGCAATTGCGGATGGATCGGCAGGCTCTGCTGCACATAGCCCTGCATGCGCGGCAGGATCTGGATGAGGAAGCCGTCGGCGTCATATTTCGAGCGCATGATGCGTTCGAGCCGGTGGCAACCGACACAGTTGAGCAATTGGTCCTTCTGCTTGTCGGTGCCGGGGATGCTCGCGAGCCATTCGCCGTTCGACAGTTGCGCGGCGAGATCCTTGGTCCTGCCGAGCCTGAGATCCTTGGTCGCGGCTTGCTGCTCCGGGGCTTCGCTCGCCTTGATTTCAAATCCTTGCGGCTGATCAAGGTCGTAACCGACCGCGCGCACGGCGAGCGTATATTGCCCCGGCCCAAGCCGGCTCGCCGGGAAGGCGTAGCGACCGTCGGCGCCGGTGACGACAGTGATCGTGATGTTCGAACCCGTTTTGGTGGCGCTGACCAGCACGCCTTCCATCGTCGGCTCCTCGGCCGAACTGACGAGGCCACTGAGCGCCGCAACCTGCGATTGCGCCATGCCGGACCATGGAAACGCGACGGCCAAGCCCAAGCCCACGGCGGCGACAAGCGAACGGCGCATGAGTTCCTCCCGGACGATCTTTTTATTTCCATCAGCATAGGCTTTGCGGTCTGCGCGTCGCAAGCCTGCGGTGCGCGGGCGAGCATTGCGGAGAATGCGGGTGAGCTTTTCGATTTTGCGCATCAAGCCGACATGACCGTCGACTTGGAAGCTTCAACAGTGCGGGTTCGGCACACTGGAATAGTCAGTAAGAAGATGTGACTACGCATCACCGCGCAGTTGCGGCATGTTCGCCTGCGGTCGCCCTGCCCGATGATTTTGCATTGTTCGTTATCGCCATTTGAAAGCCCGCGATGCCCACCACGTTGCAGCGCTGCGTCGCCTTACCCGTGCGGGCTCTCGCGTGGCTCGGCGGTCAGGGCACCCGCGCGATTGCGGCCCTGGTGTTCATCGGCATCGCTCTGCCGCCGCTTGGTGAGATCCTCAAGCCCTACGTCACCGAAGCGATCTTTCTCCTGCTCTGCGTTTCGTTCATGCGCGTCGATCTCGGCGCGCTGCGCGATCATCTGCGGCGGCCCGGCCTGGTCGTCGCGGCAACCGCATGGACCACGCTCGGCGTGCCCCTGATCCTGGGTGCAGGCGGCCTTGCCACCGGGATCGATGCGCGTGCGCCGGGCCTTCACCTCGCAATGATGCTGCAGGCGGTGGCGTCCCCAATGATGGCCTCGCCCGCGCTTGCGGCCATGATGGGCCTGGACGCGACGCTGGTGCTGGTCACGCTGGTGACCTCGACGGCGCTCGTCCCCTTTACGGCGTCGCTGTTCGCCTACCTCTTCTTCGGCGCGGCGCTTTCGCTCTCGCCGCTCGGGCTTGGGCTGAAGCTGGTCGCAATCCTCTGTGGATCACTAATCGTTGCCGGCGCGATCCGCTTGCTCGCCGGCAAATCCGCAATCCAGCGGCACAAGGCCCCGATCGACGGATTCAATATCCTGATCCTGTTCGTCTTCGTCGCTGCGGTCATGGGAAACGTGGTTGACAGCGTCTGGGCCGATCCGGTCCGGATGATCGGACTGGCGACGCTTGCCTTCGCGGTGTTCTTCACGCTCCTCGGCGTCACCGCGCTGATCTTTCGCAAAGCGGGCCCCGAGCGCGCGCTTGCGCTTGGCCTGATGGTCTCCCAGCGCAACATGGGACTGATGCTGGCCGCGACCGACGGCGTGCTGCCGGGAACGACGTGGCTCTATTTCGCGATGTCGCAGTTTCCGATCTATCTGTCGCCGCAGCTTCTGAAGCCACTCGTCGAGAGACTAAGGAGCGCGCCCGCCTCGAATCGTTGCGTCGCACCGCCACGCGAGGCATGATGAGGGGCACGTCATCATCCTCGTCTGCGACCGGGCACCTACTTGGACTCCTCAGCTTCGATCGAGATCGCCCGTCATACCCTGCTGTCGTGCGGGCTGATTCTCAGCCTCGGCACGCTGGCCGCCTTGCTGGCACAGAAGATCAGGATTCCCGACGTCGCGATCTTTCTGGTCGCGGGCATCGCGATCGGCCCTCACATGCTTGGCCTGATCAATGTCAGGGCTGATTCGGCACTGAACCAGATCATCCTGCTGTTCGGCGCCAGCTATATCCTGTTCGACGGCGGCGCGTCGCTGCGCCTCGACGTGCTGAAGCAGGTATGGATCACGATCGTGGTGATCGCCACCATCGGCGTGCTGATCACCGCTGTCATCACCGGGCTCGCCGCCTTTTGGACCTTCGACCTGCCGCTGATCACGGCGCTGCTGCTGGGCGCGACGCTCGCCTCCACCGACCCCGCAACGCTGGTGCCGGTGTTCCGCCAGGTCAAGATCCGCGACCGCGTCGCCCAGACCGTGATGAGCGAATCCGCCTTCAACGATGCGATGGCGGCGATCCTGACCTTCACGGTGCTGGCGCTTGCGACCGGCAGCGCCGAGTTTTCCATCGGCAAGGCGCTGTTCGATCTCTTGTGGCAGTCGGTGATCGGCATCGTCGCGGGCCTGATCCTCGGCTATCTGGCGGCGCTCTTGATCGCCCATGAGCGCTGGGCGTTTCTGGCCGAATACGCGCCGGTCATCACCCTCGTCGCGGTCATCGGCGCCTATTTCGCCGCCAGCGGCCTGCACGCCAGCGGCTTCATGGCGGTGTTCGTGTTCGGCGTCGTGCTCGGCAACAAGGAGAGCTTCGGCTTCAAGATGGAGGTCGGCGAAGCCGCCAAGCTCGCCGAATTCGTGCTGACCACGGCCTTCATCATGCGCCTGTTCATCTTCATGCTGCTCGGCACCCAGGTCGACTTCACCATCGTCGGCCAGCACTGGGTGGGCGGCGTGGCCGTCGTCACCGTGCTGATGCTCATCGCCCGGCCCGCGACCGTGTTTCTCTGCGCCCTGCCCGATCGCCGGGCGCGCTGGAGCCTGGCCGAAATGCTGCTGATGTGCTGGACCCGCGAGACCGGCGTCATCCCGGCCGCACTCGCAGGACTGTTGCTCGGCATGAAGGCACCCGGTGCGCAAATCATCGCCTCCGTCACCTTTGTCGCCATCCTGATGACGATCCTGATCCAGGCGCCGACCACGGAATGGCTGGGACGAAGGCTCGGGCTGATGGAAGAGGATGAGGACGCTCGCTCCTGATCTTCGCGCCCCGTTCTGATGCTACCCCTCGGGTCTGATCTCGCTCCAGCCCCCGATGTGCAGGGCATGGCGATGCGCGGCGCGGCGTAAATTGCTGGCCAGCGTCGGGTCATCGACGCACCTTGCCGCCACGATCCCGCCGATGCAGAGGGCGACGAGCGCAAGCGCGCGCTCGCTTTTCTCGGGCTCAGCCAGGTCGGCCCCAAAATCGGCCTCGAAGATATCGACAAGCTTCTCCAGCACCTCGCGGTAAGCCTTTTTTACTCCGTCGCTGCTGCGCGCAACATCCGACGGCAGTGCCACGAGGGGGCAACAGCTCTCCCGGTCGTCGAAATGGCCGCGCGAGAAATAGGCGTCCAGCACCCTTTTGCCGCGCTGCCTCGCCGTTCCCACCGGGGCTGCTCGATTGCGCTGCCACGGTTTGGGTGCGTCCGCGCAGAGGAACCTGCGCACCGCCTCGGCGTACAGTTCGGCCTTGCCGCGGAAGTGTCGATAGAAGCCGCCATGGGTCAGGCCGGCGCTCTCCATGACCTCATCGATCGAAACCTCGGCGAATCCCTTCTTGTTGAACAGACGCCGTGCGCTTTCGAGGATTTTCTGTCGCGTCACCTGCTTGTGCTGTTGCGAATAGGGCATGCGGTCCCTCCTGCGCGCTGGGGACTGAACGATCGTCGGGTGCGTCCGGCGCACCCCGAGAGGATCGGCGGAGGCGAAGCATAGCGCGGCAAAAGATGATGTTGAACATCTTTTGCCAATTGCGACGATGCTTGCACATCGTTGGCGACCCCGGGGACGGTTTCGGGAGGATACTCATGCTCGATTTTATCGGTACGGTCGTGAGCGTGGCCTTGATGGTCTTCGTGACCGGCGCGGTGATCACCTTCATCGAGACGTCGCGCGGCGCCAAGCTTGTGCTGTCGGCGATTTTCGGCGCCTGGATTGGGCTGTGCGCGGCCGTGGCTGCCGCCGGATGGATCGCGATATCGCGGCCGTTCCCCGTGATCGGCGTGTTCGTGGCGACGCCGCTCGTCGCAGCCGTGCTTGCGAGCGCCTCGCCCGCGGCGCGTGCTGCGATGCTCGGCCTGCCCATGCCGCTGATCATCGGGCTCAATGTCGGCCGCGTCTTCGCGGTGCTCTTCCTTCTGCTCGCGGCGGAGGGGCGGTTGGCCGGACCATTCCCGTATTTCGCCGCTTTGGGCGACATCATCACGGGCGTGGTGGCGCTGCCGATGATGCGGCGCGCAACCGCTGCCGGCCACCGCGCCGCCGTCACGGCCTGGAATCTGTTTGGCACCGCCGATCTCGTGCTCGCCATTACGCTCGGCGTCACGTCTGCCGAAGGTTCGCCCTTGCAGGTCTTCCACGCCGCGCCAGGCTCGGCCGCCATGCAGGTTCTGCCGTGGTCATTCGTGCCAACCGTGCTGGTACCGTTCTGGCTTATCCTGCATGCGATTGTCTTCGTCCAGCTTCGCCAGTGCCCCAAGCCATAAGCCCTTCCGATAACCCCCTCCTATTGCTGCGTCGCAACGCGCGCGCTAGGCTCCGTCGCAATTGCGACAGGAGGCAGCGGGTGACCACATCAGACGACAGCAGGATTTCCGAAGATCGCCGCGAGGCGCTGCGCTATGCGCTGGCGATCGGCAGCGGGGCGGCTCTCGTCTCGGCAATAGCCAGTCCGGCGTCGGCCGAGGCTGCGGAGGACAATACGCTCGATCGCATCCGCGCCAACAAGGTGCTGCGCATCGCGGTGCTGCCGGGAGAGCTGCCCTACTTCAACAAGGACCTCGCCACCGGCAACTGGTCGGGCTTTTCAATCGAGATGGCCAACGACATCGCCAAGCTTCTCGACGTCAAGCTCGAATACACCGAATCGACCTATGGAAACTCGATCCTCGACCTGCAATCGAACAAGATCGATGTCGGCTTTGCCCTCAATCCAACGCCGCAGCGGGCGCTGGTGGTGGATTTTACCGCCACCGTTTTCCCGCATCCCTTCGGCGCCATGCTGAAGAAGGGACTGGAGGCCAAATCCTGGGCTGACATCAACAAGCCGGACGTCAAGATTGCGGTCGACGTCGGCTCCGCCAACGAGACGGTTGCCCGCCGCTTCGCGCCGAATGCGACGATCAAGTCGCTGAAGTCGCGCGACGAAGTCATGCTGGAGATGTCGTCGGGGCGGGTCGACTGCGTCGTCAACGCGCTGGTGCTTGGCCTGACCGCGATTGCCAAGAACCCGAACCTCGGCAGCTACAAGATCCTGCAGTCGCCCTCCGTCGCAATTCCCTCCAGCATGGCGGTCCGTCGCGAACCCGACAAGCGCTGGCGCGACTTCCTGTCGGTGTGGGTCGACTACAACAGGGGCATCGGGCAGATGCGCGAATGGTTCGTCAAGGGTCTGTCGCTGGCCAACGTGAAAGCGGAGGACGTGCCGGTCGAGCTCAATATCTGAGCGGGCATCCTGATCCGCAAGAACGGAAGGTTGTCCATGGCCATTGCTGTCATCGAACAAGCCAAGATCCAGGCCCAGGTGCTGGTGCCGCTGGTCAAGGCCTTGCAGGCGGAACTGGGCGAGGAGCGCGCCAACGGCCTGGTGCGAAAGGCGCTGGGCGACATCTATCGCCGCCACGGCGAAGCGTACTGGCGGAGCAGGCGTGAGAACAACCTCGGGACCATCATGGCGTCCGCGTTCGCAACCTACGCTCGCGAGGACGCGCTTGACTATCACGTGATCGAGCAGTCGCAGGACGCCTTCGCGATCGACGTGACGGGATGCCGGTACGCCGCGTTCTACAAGGAACTGGGCGAACCGGAGCTCGGCTTCCTGCTGGTCTGCACCGCGGACTTCACGACGGCCGAGGGATTTGGTCCCGACATCAAGCTCACGCGCACGCAGACCATCATGCAGGGCGCCAGCCATTGCGACTTTCGGTACAAGCGAGCGAAAGAGACCGATTGAGCGCAAGCGGATATACCTGTGATCTCCTGTGGTTCAGCCTCAGGCGAGCTCTTCGCGCCCCCGGTTACACCTGGGAAAGCATCTCAAGCACCACACCGCTTCCTGATTCGCTCACGCCTTCTCGTAGGTCAGGCCGCGCTCGAGCCGGCGTCCGACCAGGGTGGCCGGAAACAGGATCGCGAAGTAGATCAGGGCCACGATCGTATAGACTTCCAGCGGCCGGTAGGTCTCGGCGTTGATCAGGGTGGCATTGTAGACGAGGTCCGGAACCGCGATGACCGACACCAGCGAGGTGTTCTTCAACTGCGTCACCGACTGGTTGACATAGGGCGCCAGCATCGGTTTCAGCGCCTGCGGCAGGATCACCAGCCGCAGCACGCGCCATTGTCCGAGGCCCAGGGCTCGCGCGGCGTCCCATTGTCCGATGTGCACGCTCTCGATGCTGCCGCGGACGATCTCGGCATAAAATGCGCCACCATAGAGCGAGAGCACGCTGATGGCGGCGGCATGGGCCGGGATGTTGACGCCGATCACGACCGGAAGCGCGTAATAGAACCAGATGATCTGAACCAATAGCGGCGTGCAGCGGAACAGTTCGATATAGGCCAGCAGCAGCCAGTCGATCACCGGGAGCCGCCGCAGGCGCAGGATGCCGACCAGCAAGCCGATCATGGTTCCGAGCAGCACGGTGCCGATCGTGTAGGCAACGGTCCAGCCGAGCCCAAGCCAGAACAGGTGGCTGTACTTGCCGAGGATCGCGAAGTCCCAAACGTAGTGCATGTCGGCCCCCGGTTATCGCGCGCTTGGCGTTTGCCGCAGCTGAGCCATCAGAGGTAGCGGCTCGGCGAAAACGGTGTGGCGTCGAAGGCTGGCTGTGTTCCCGAGATCATCGCGGCGATCGCAGCCCCCGTCGCCGGCCCCGTCGTGAAGCCGATGTGCTGGTTGCCGAACGCGAACCACAGACCGGGATGCCGTGGCGCCGGCCCGATCATCGGCAGACCGTCAGGCAAGGTCGGCCGCGCCCCGCGCCAGGGCTCGCCGACGGCGTCACCGAATTCGATCACACCGCGCGCCAGCGGCACCACGGACTCGAGCTGCGCGAAGGATGAGGGCGCATCGCGCGCGGTCAGTTCGACCCCGGAGGTGACACGGATGCCCTGCTCCATCGGCGTCATCAGGAAGCTGCCTTCGACGTCATGGATCGGGCGCAGCAATGAACGTGCCGGGTTCGGCCTGAACTCCCGATGGTAACCGCGCTCGAAGGCCATGGGAACGCGATAGCCGAGCGGCCGCAGCAGATCGGGCGACCACGGTCCGAGCGCGACCACGACATGACGCGCCGATATCGCGCCGTCCGCGAGCACCACGCGCCAGCCATCGCTATCAGGGGCGATCGCCTTGATGTCGGACTGCCGGATCTCGCCGCCCAGGCCTGCAAGCATCCGCGCGTAAGCCTTGGCCACGGCGCCAGGCGAGTCGACCGAGGCGGTTTGCGTGTGCAGGAGGCCAACCTTGTAGGCTGGCAGGATGTTCGGTTCGAGCGCGGAAATGGCCTGGCGGTCGAGCAGCCGACTTTCGATGCCATAGTCGGCGAGGAACGCCTGCTCTGCCCTCGCCGCATCGACGGCGTCGCTGCGCCACGTTTTCAGCCAGCCGGTCTCACGGATGCGATGCGACGCATCCGCCTTCACGATCCATTCGCGATGCAGTTTCAACGATGCGCCGATCAGCCCGTGCAGGGCCGCCGCCCGCGGCTTGACCCGCGACGGCGTCGCATTGGCCAGAAAGCGGACGATCCAGTCGATATTCCTGATCGCCCACGCCGGATCCCAGCGCAGCGCCGCGTTCCGGTTGGTGATGTAGCCCGGCAGCGCGCTCCACAGTGACGGCTGGTTGAGCGGCAGGATCGAGCCGCTGCTGAGCACGCCGGCATTGCCATAGGAGGTTTCGCTGCCCGGCTCGCGGCGATCGACAAGGATCACCGACCGCCCCCGCTGCCGCACGGCAATGGCCACCGAGACGCCGACGATGCCCGCGCCGAGCACGATGACGTCAGCTTGCGTGCCTGTGTCCGACATCACCCTTCTCCCCAACTTCTACATCAGCGTCAGGCCGCCATCGACCGGCAACACGGTTCCCGTCACATGCGCAGCCTCCGGCGACAACAGGAAGGCTATGACCGCGGCCACCTCGTCCGGTTCGGCCAATCGCCGGAGCGGATTGGCCTTGGCGACCGCTTGCCAACTCTCGGGGTCCAACGCCCCCAACAGCCCGGCATCCTTGCGCGTGAAGCCGGGCACCACGACATTGGCCGTCGCGCCGGAGCTCGCGAGCTCGATCGCAAGACACCTCACCAGCGTCTCGAGCGCGGCCTTGGCCGCTGCGGACGCTGGATATGTCGACTCCGGCGTGAAACGATGGGCAGCAAAACTTGAGATCGCGACGACGCGTCCGCGCGGCCCACGCGTCAGATCCGGCAGTGCGGACGCCGCCAGCTCGTGAAACGCGGCGGCCATGACGGCGAAGGCGCGTTCGAGGTCGGCGCGCCGCAACTGCTGGAAACCGCGACGATCCGCAAAGCCCGCGGCATGGACGACCACATCGATGCTGCCGAATACCTCGCGCGTCGCCGACGCAAGCTCCGATGCCGTCCCTTCCCTGGCGAGGTCACCCGCGCGCCATGCGACCTTGGCGCCTGCACGCTGACAGTCGTTCGCGACCGCCTGCAATCGTTCGCGCCCTGCGGCGTCGGCCCCTTGGCCATGCAACATCAGGCACTCATCGGGCCCCGCCAAGCGGCGGGCGACCGCGGCACCGATGCCGGACCCGCCGCCGGTGATGACTGAAACGCGCATGAGGCCTTGGACTTGAATGCGTCTGATCGGGGAAACTATAGAGCATGATCCGAAAGACCTGGGAACCGGATTTTCCGCACGATAGACCTGCAGCACGTTTGCGAGAAGATCAGAGTGTCGAACAAGACTAGTCCCGCGCCAGGTCGCACCAGCGCAATCGTCGGCGCAGCGCCGCACGCGTCAGCCGGCCGAGATCCATTTTTTGCCGCAGCTTGCGTTCAGTTCGCATACCGCGCAGGCAGAGCATCCGGCTCCTCGACTGCCGCCTCCTTGCGCGATCGATACACGCTCAGGACCCGGTGGCATGTTTCATTGTTCAATCTCAGGAAATCGATCTTCATCTGATCGAGGTCTCCCGCCGTAATCCGGTAGTTGGGAGCGCCCAGGAACAATAGCGACATCATCGTCGTCCATGAGAAGTCGAGCGCCTTCACCAGGATCAGGATCGACTCCCGGTGCTTGTCGACCAGGGCGCGCTCCACGACTTCGGTTGGAACCGAACACAGCAGCGACAAGGCAACTGCCGTCTCATTGAATCTCAGGGAATGCGCAAACTCGAAGACCTTGTCTTCGGTCAATTCGCCGGATTGATGCAGCTTTGCCACGGTTCGTCGTGCGGTGAAATAATTCTTGGAGGCCGGACCAAACCTGGCGTGGATCGTGCCGGCGACGTCGGAGACCACGCTCTGGATCTGAGCTTCCATCTCGGGGCGCTCTTGCTGCAGCTTTTCTCTGACCTCCTCGGACGCCTTTGCAATCAACTGGTGGAACAGATGCCTGGGAATGTCCTTACGAAGGCCGACGCTCTCGGCAAGAATGGAGTCGCCCTCGGAGCGTCGCACCAGATGCAGGAAGCCCGCGTTTGAAAAGCGGGCGCCGCCGTTCGCGGCGACTGAGGTGACGACGTCCTTGCCGCCCCGGACGACCAGGATGTCGGTAACGACCTCGGGAACGGACTTCCGCCTGGAGATGGCGAGCAAGTGCTGCTGGCCTTTGGTTCTCGCGGTGGCAATCAACGTTGCCGGGTCCAGCCGCTCCGACTGTGCAAGGACCGGCCCCGCGACGTCGATCGAGTCGTCAGACGCCAGCTTGTTGATGACCTTTGATGGCGCGTTGTTGCTGGGCGCCAGCTTGTTGGCCAGCCGAATCCGCGCGCTCAGTTCGATCTCCTCGGCAAGGCACCCGATGATTTCGCCAAAGGCTTGGATCTGTTCTGCAGAATAGGTGCCGGCAATCAAGACATCCGTCGCGTGCCACAAGGCGCGCAGGCAGCTTTCGGCAGTTCCTTTGGAAACCGCGTCTTCGAGGTCGGCCAAGAACGACTTTGGTTCAGGCATCGGACTAGCTCAATTGGTCGGACAATCCGCGTCAAAACATCGCGAACGAAGTACCCGGACTAAAGCATCTCCAAGGTCTAAGAAGTCGTAAAGCCCACCCGGGGCCGGACGTTGCCGTCAACAAGTCGTAAGAAATTTACCTAAAGTTTTCCGTTTCTCGGCCGCTCCGCGGCGGGACACGTTTTCCTGTGGGCCGGGCCCTCGGAAATCGGGTGGCGGCGCGTCGTTCGATTTGCGAGTCACGACGCTGTTGAAGTCGCGTATCCGCGCTTCGGCCTAAGCCACATTTGCAATTGGAGGCCCCGATGAAGCCGGAAAGCGATACCAGGCAAATCCGAAATCCATTCGGCGTCATGGACGTTCCCGATCCCAATGACCGGCACGTGCGGCAGTTCGCCGACAGCGTGACACTCGAGCCCTCAGACGACGACGACAATGCCAGGCCCTGGAACGGCGCGGATGACAACAGCCAATACCGCACGATGGAAGGGAATTGGTCGAGCCCCTGGAACGGCGGCGCCGACCCGACGATACCAGGCGATGCCCCGGATCAATGGAAACAGGGTCGCGCCGAAGCGAGGATCGAAGGCGAGCGCGTCTATCTGCTGTTCGACTGGGCCTCCGGCGCACGCAAGGGCCTGATCGAGGCGCGGCGCGAGGGCCCGCAGCGGTTGGTCGGGAAATATATCAATCTAACAAACCCGGCGATCACCCGTCCGTGGATCGGCTTGATCGTGAACGATCGACGGATCGACGGGCGCTGGACCCAGGGGCGTCTGGACTTCCGCAGGTAGAACCATGATGCCCGAGGACAAGGCGCCCACCATTCATCCGCCTAGATCCCTGATGCACCAAAGAGCACGATGACGTGGGTGGCTTGCCAGAACCAGGTCTCCCCATCGTGCGCCGCTTGCAAGCTGAAAATCCGTTTTCTCCAGCGGGGATCGTGAGTGAAACGAATGTTCTCGATCTTGAAATCGGACTGTCGTTCTTTCCATTCCCTCGACCACGCCAGGTGTGCTTCGTCGAGTTGCTGGCGCAGCTTGGAAAGTTCAATCCGATACGAAGACGGAAAGATAATTGTAAAAGAATTGCTAACCATCGCGCAATCCTTCGGCGTCACGGATCACCCGTAGCGGCGGATTGGCCTCTGCCAGGTACGAGAATCCCAGGCGAGGCACGGCGCCGTCGCGTTGAGCATTGAAGCAAGAAGATATGACCGGAATCTGATTCAGCCACGCCGAATTGTTGAAATCGACCCATGTGCCCCTTTCAAACCGGCTACCGCGAAACGCTGTGGCTAGAGCATGATGAGATGAGGTTGCACTGGTTCAGCGCGCAAGGTGCGCCCCCTCGCCCCGCTCTTGCGGGGAGAGGGTTGGGGTGAGGGGCATCTCAGCGAACGCGAAGCTCGCAACGAGCACCGTGCCTCGCCCCTCACCCGAAATTCGCTGCCGCGAATTTCGACCTCTCCCCGCGAAGAGCGGGGAGAGGTGAACTGCGCCAGCGGGCGAGCCGATTCAATCAAAAGCCATCGCGCTCTAGCTCGGTTCACGCTCCCCTTGCCGCCCGCCGCAGCGATTGCGGCGGCTGGCCGAAGGCGCGGATGAAGGCGCGGCGCATCCGCTCGGGATCGCGAAAGCCGGTGACTTCCGCGACGCGTTCGATCGCCTCGGAGGATGACTGCACGCGTGCGCGCGCCACCTCGATGCGCAGCCGCTCGATCGCCTTCGACGGGGTCGTTCCGGTCTCGGCGATGAAGGCGCGGGTGAAATGCCGCGAACTCATGCCGGCGCGCTCGGCGAGATCTTCCACCGTCAAGGGCGCATCGAGATGTTCGCGCGCCCAGGTCAGGAGCGGGCCGAACCGTCCCGTCGGCGCCTTCAGTTCGAGCAGCGAGGAAAACTGCGACTGGCCGCCGCTGCGGCGATGATAGAGCACGAGCTGGCGCGCGGTCTTCTCGACGATCTCATCGCCGTAGTCCTCCGCGACCATCGCCAGCGCGAGGTCGATGCCGGCGGTGATCCCCGCCGAACTCCAGATGTTGCCGTCGCGCACGAAGATACGGTCGGGCTCGAGCTTCACATCGGGATAGGCGGCGAGAAACTGTCGGGTGCGCTGCCAGTGCGTGGTGGCGCGGCGGCCCGCGAGCAGCCCGGCTTCGGCCAGGATGAAAGTGCCGGAACAGACGCTGGCGATGCGCACGCCGCGCTTGGCAACGCTTTGCACGAACCTGATCGTGCATTGGTTTTGCGCCGCGGCCTCGACCCCGTCGCCGCCGGCAATGATGAGCGTGGTGATCGCGCCGGGTCGCCCGAACTTCTGCGCCAGCATCGCCACCCCCGATGAAGAGCGCACCGGGCCCGGTATCGCCGCCACCACCTTGATCGCGGGCGTCGCCCCGGAGTAGCGCGCGGCGATCTCGAACACCGAGATCGGTCCGGCGGCATCGAGCAGCTGGAAATCGGGAAAGGCCAGGACACCGATCATAGGGGATTGTCCGAAATCAAGGGAAAACTCCGTTTCGGACATTAGCCATCATGCCGTCATCCCCAGGTCAAGCCCATCAGAGGTTTCCGCCACGTCCGCATTCCCGCCCCGGTCACAATGCCGCCATTGTTCACGTCGCTGACCCCGGCACAACTCCACGTCACTGGCGGCCGATAACGCAATGGCGACGGCACTTTCGCCAGCTCACGACACACTGCAGCATCGTGCCGCAAAATCGCGCGGTTTCTGTCCAACTTTCTATGAAGTGATTCGCGCGGTCACGGCCGATCGTTCTTCACGACCAAGGGCCGCGGCTTCGGGCTCAGTATAGTTTTATGGTTTCAGCAAAATCGGTAGGGCACATGAAGGTTTCCAGCAAGGAAGGCCAGCGCACCACGATTCGGCTTTGTCCGAGCCCCGCCAGCGTTGCCGAAGAGATCGCCGCCCCGCCGGTCGCGCCTGTCTTGCGTGGCAACGAGACGATCCTCGTTGTCGAAGACGATCCGCTGGTGCGGGACCTCGTCGTCACGCAACTGCACAGTCTTGGCTACACCACGATCGCGGCCGCGGGCGGAAACGAAGCCCTGGCCCTTGTCGAGCGTGGCGCAGTTTTCGACCTGTTGTTCACCGACGTGATCATGCCGAATGGCATCAACGGTCCCGAACTGTCGAAGGAAGTCGCGAAGCGCCGTCCTGGCACCAGGGTTCTCTTCACGTCAGGCTACACCGATGACGCGATGATCCACGACGGCCGTCTCGACGAGGGCGTCTTGCTGCTGTCGAAACCTTATCGCAAGTCGCAGCTCGCGCGCATGGTGCGCACGGCGCTTGGCGACGACGGCCAGGCGAGCCTCATGGCGGCCGGTTAGCACCAAAGCGTGACGATCGAATGGGGCGACGTTGTGCGAACAACTCATCCTGCTCCACGACGTCGATCACGGCAACGCCGTGCATCGGATGCCATGTCCGGAATTGAGGGAAAATCGGCATTTCAGACACAAGACCGACCATGCGATGCTCGCTGGATCAAGCGCATTTTCGGAGATCCACCATGTCCGCCCCCTTGAAGTCCACCCCGTTGCAGATCGGCATCGTGCTGTTTCCGAAGGTGACCCAGCTCGACTTCACCGGGCCCTTGCAGGTGTTTTCCAGAGTGCCCGGTGCCAAGGTGCATCTGATCTGGAAACGGATCGAGCCTGTTGCAAGCGATACGGTCATGGTGGTGACGCCGACCACGACGTTTGCGGACTGTCCGCAGCTCGACGTGATCTGCGTGCCCGGCGGGGTCGGCACCGACGACATGGTCAATGACCAGGAGATGCTCGCCTTCCTGCGCAAGCAGGCCGCGCGCGCAACATATATCACCTCGGTCTGCACGGGGTCATTGGTGCTCGGCGCAGCCGGGCTGCTCAGGGGATATCGCGCGACGACGCACTGGAGCGCGATGGATCATCTTGGCCCCTTCGGCGCCATCCCGGAGAAGACCAGGGTCTGCGTCGACCGGAACCGCATCAGCGGCGGCGGCGTCACGGCGGGAATCGATTTCGCGCTGACCTTGGTCTCGCTCATGGTCGACCGGCCGACCGCGGAAGCGATCCAGCTCGGCATCGAATATAACCCCGCCCCGCCGTTCAATGCCGGCTCGCCCGACACCGCGCCGTCGGAAGTATTGGCCCTGCTCGAGCAGCGGATTGCGCCGTTCCGGCAGCACCGGGCTGAAGCGGTCAGGCGCGCTGCGGCGCAGCTCTCCTAGCGCCGGATGAGATTGGATCGAATTGTTGCTACGACGGAAGTGCGCTCCCTCTCCCGCTTGCGGGGGAGGGCTGGGGTGGGGGTGCCTCCACAAAACGCACTGCTCGACTGGATAGACCTTCCCCCACCCGCCGCGCTCTACCTGATACGTCGACCTCCCCCGCAAGCGGGAGAGGTACAGCGTACCTGCTGAAAGGCCGATTCAACTAAAAGCCATCATGCTCTAGGACATCTTACAGCGCGTTCCACCGAATTGAGAACGCCGCATGCAAAGAAAAAGGCCGCCTGGTTGCCCAGACGGCCTTTCCTGTCTTACGGCAGCCGCACACTGACGGGCGTTGTCAGAACGTCTGGCGCGGGAGGTTTAGCTCCCGGCTATGTCCTGATCGGCAGCCGCTGCATATCGGGGCAGTCGCGATTCTGTAACCCGAACCGTCGCGATGGTTTCCCACCTCCGTAAGATGACCCTATGAAGCGCCGATTGTTCGCGGCGTGCAATGATGCTGCGCGCGCTATCCCCGCTGATCCCGTTGTTCACAGGCTCGCAAATTTTCGTCATTCGAAAATAGCGGCTGCCGGTCGTCAGCTTCCCGGCGTCCAGGGCTGATAGTCGCCGGTCGCCTTCGGGCGCCGGCCGGCGGCCAAGGTCGAGCCGGAGGGGCGATAGGCCGCGGGCGTGCCGGTCATGTTCGGCAGATGCGGCTTCTCCCACTCGCGCGGGACGTAGTTGTCCTTGGTCGGGGGAACGTCGACCCTGTGATGCATCCAGCCATTCCAGCCCGGCGGAATGCGGCTCGCCTCGGCAACGCCGTTGTAGATCACCCAACGCCGCTCGAAGCCGAGGGTCGGATCGATCTCACCGCCGCGGGTGCGATAGTAGCGATTGCCCTGCTCGTCCTGGCCAACCAGCTCGCCGAATCGCCGGGTCCACAACTGGGTGCCGAAGGTCTGGCCGTTCCACCACGTAAAGAGCTTGAGAAAGAACTGTTTCATGGATCGGACCAGGTTGATGGCGAACGTTGGCCCTGATGCCACTCGCAAGCGGAAATGTCCAGTAAAGTCCGAGCCATCCGGAGGATCGCTCACGGCAGGATCGGGGCCTGCCCGCGACCAACCGCCGCAAGGGCGGATTGATCCGTTCATCGCAGGTACAGCCCGCGCATCACAAGTTCCGGATGTGCTCAGGGGATTGGAACGTCTGCCGGCGCCGCTGGTTCTAGATGGTATCCCCTGAGATGGAGTTAGCAATGAACATTCGAAGGATTTTGATGGCCACGGCGGCGGTCGCCGTGCTGGTGCCGCTGCTCGCGCCGACCACAAGCTTTGCCTTCGGTCGCGGCGGCGGTGGCGGCGGCATGCACATGGGTGGCGGCGGCGGCATGCACATGGGTGGCGGCGGCTGGCATGGTGGCGGCATGAACATGGGCGGCGGCGGTGGCTGGCACGGTGGCGGGATCGCGGCTGCCCCGCGCGGCATGGCCAATGCGGCTGCAGCCGGCGTAGCCGTGGGCGGCGGTGGCTGGCGCGGCGGTAATGTCGCCATGGGCAATGGCGGCTGGCACGGCGGTGGCGGTGGTTGGCACGACGGACATCGCTTTCACCGTGGCTTTTTCCCCGGCGCGGTCGCAGGCGCCGTGATCGGCGGGGCGATCGCCTCCAACGCCTACGGCTATTATGACGGCCCGGGCTACTACGACGACAGCTATTACGACAACAACGGCTACTACGATGAAGGTGCCGTGGCCGTCGTTCCCGGCGAGGTTGGCGTCGACGCCAACTACTGCGCGCAGCGCTACCGGTCCTACGATCCGGGATCGGGGACCTATCTCGGCTATGACGGCATGCGGCACCCCTGCCCGTAACCGCAGCTGAGATTTTGGATGAAAAGCACGTCGCATCCGGTGCCAAGCGCACCGGATGCGCCGTGTTTCCTGAGCCCGGCACCGAGCCTGATCGCGGCTACTCCTTGAGCGCGCTGGCTTCCTGCGGGGCACCTGCGTTTTTCGCTTGCAGGGCGCGCGCCAAGTTGTCCCTTATGCCTTCAATCTCGGCAAAGGTCTTCGTTGCGCTGCGGAACTCGGTGATGGCATCGTTGATCCTGCCCTGGTCGAGCCAGATCAAGCCCAAATTGTTGTGCGCCCAATAGTAGTCCGGATCGATCCCGATCGCATGCCGATATTCCGCAATGGCGCCGTCCATGTTGCCGCCGGCGCCGGCCTGTTGCTTCAGAACATCGCCAATACTGGTGTGCAGCATGGCACGTTGCCTCGGATTGTTCGGGCACTCGATCGCGGCACGATAGTGGACCACGGCGTCGTCGAATTTGCCCTGATTCTGCAACGCGTAGGCCAGATTCCATTGGGCAAATAGATATTTCGGGTCGATCTGAATCGCCTGGCCGTATTTGGCGATCGCTTCATTTGCATCACCCTGGCCGTACAGCACGAGACCGAGATTGTTGTACGAAAGCGGGTAACTGGGATCGACCTCGATGGCACGGCGATAGGCAGCGATGGCCTTGCTTGGCGTTGCCTTGCCGAGAGCGGCTTGTTTGACCAGCACCGCACCGATGTTGTTGTAGGCTCGCGCCGACTTCGGATCGATTGCGACAACGCGTTGAAATTCCTTGATCGCCTCGTCGAAGCTGCCCTGCCGCTCCAGCGCGAGACCAAGCTGGATATGCGGCTGCGGGTTGCTCCGGTTCAGGCTAATCGCCTTGCGGTACATCTGCTCCGCGTCCGTGAATTTGCCCTTGTCGAGCCAAGCGTTGCCTTTGAGAAGATAGGCCCACTGCACATTGACGTCAGACGTCTTGAGGCTGGCGATGATTTCCTCGGCCTTCAACAGGCTCTGCTCCCGGTTCTGGCCATACAGCACGATCGCGTTCAGGGATGGCTTTATCTTCTCCAAGATGGCTGAGGCTGCGTCGACCATCAGTGCGTCGGGATTGTCGGAATCGAAACCGCTGCTATGGACCTGCTCGCCATTGACGCGTATCCGCATCGCGAACCTGTCCCGAAAGACGATTTCCCCCGAAATCGTCGGTCCGGTCCTTGAATGCAGAACGCTGCGGATCGAGGAAACGATCGCGTTGAGCGACAGACCGATCTGCGGGACGACAAAATCCGGCACCTCGTCGCGGTCCGCGAGGTTCAAATCCAGGTTCAGGTACGAATTGGCATCATCGGAAGACGGATCCAATCGGCTGCCGCTGGCGTAACTGTTGAGCGCGTCGCGCAGGCGATGACCGGCCACCTCGGGCGTATAGCCGTTGTCGGAGAGCGCCTTGGGCACCGAGATCGGTTCGATGGTGACCACGTCGCGCATCAGATCCTGAACCAGGAGCGCGCAGATCAGGAGCGTGAGCGAGACCCAGGTCAGGGTGACGAAGTGACCGATGGTCACCGTCTCCGCGATCCAGCGGATCGCGGTTTGAAGATACGTCTTGAAATTTTGCCAGAACAGATGCAGTCGCGCCACGGCCGAACTCCGCGGTTGCTACGCATGTTGAAAGCAACCGTAGCACGATGCTGCCGGCAGCATATGTGAGCTGCTTCACATCATCGCGATCGTTACCGCATCGCAAGCGCCACGCCGATCAGCGTGAAGGCGAGCGCGGCGATCTGGGTTGGCCCAAGCGGTTCGCCGAGCGCAACTGCCGACGCCAGCACACCGATCACCGGCACCGCCATGGTGCCGATGGCGGCAACCGACGCCGGCAGCCGCGACAGCGCCGCAAACCAGCAGACATAGGCGATGCAGAACTGGCCTACGGTGGAATAGAACAAGAGCGCCCAGCCGAGTTCGGTGATTGCAGCGGGATGCGAGGTCTCGATGGCAAGGCCGATGATCGCAATCGGCAGACAGCCGATCCCGATCTGCCAGGCGGCGGCCGTGACCGGCGGCAGCCGCATCGGCAGTTTCTTGGCGAGCACGGTGCCGAGCGCGAAGCAGATCGCACCCGCAAGCACCATCAGCATGCCCGGCAGCTTCGCCATGCTGGCGTCAAAGCCGTTGCCGCCCATGATCGCGCCGAGCCCCGCAAACGCCATCAGCAGCGCGATGGTCCGCAGCAAGGTCGGCCGCTCGCCGAGCACGGGCCAGGCCAGCAGCGAGGCCCAGACCGGCATGGTGTAGGCGATCAGCGCCGCTTCGCTGGCCGGCAGCCAGAGCAGCGCGAGCCCCATCAGCACCATCCAGGCGGTGACGTTGAGGACGCCTGCGAGCAACAGCCGCGGCCACATCCCCTGAGGGATCTTCAGGCTCTGCCCGCTCAGGACCGCGAGCAGCGCCAGCAGCGCCGCGCCGATCACGCCGGTCAAGCCGCGCAAGGTCAGCGGCGGCAGTTCGCTGAGCAGGTATTTGGTGACGGGCCAGTTAAAACCCCAGCCGATCGAGGTGACGGCAAGGAACATCAGCCCTGCGGGCGCGATGCGCGCTGGCGCGCCCACAGATTTCAGATGTGTCATGAGAGTGACCCGGCAGGAATCGCCTCACCTTGCCGCCAAACTCCGCCCCTCACCACCGGCGGCCCGGCATATGAGCGCCCCAGTTTCCGACGTTCGTGATCCATCCGTTCGACCTCCACCGCGATCGCGCCCTGAGTCGCGCGCATGCAAGTCCTAAGGACGAACGGGAACCCACCCTGTGAACAGCGGGTGAAGCTGTCCGTGAGTTTCCGGATCACAATTTTTTCCGTTGGGAATCCCCTTGGACTCACCGATACTTGGCTCGATCACAGGAGCGGGATTGCCCCTGTTGCCCCCCGCTTTCCACCATATTTAGTATTTGATTCAGAAACTCGTACTAGTGCTTGACGGGCGCAACGGAGTCGTCCTAGCTTCCCCTCCGTTCGGCGCGAGTGTGTTTGGGTCCCCGCCGGTCGCTCCCAAAAGGGTCCGAAATGACACTCCGCCGGCCGGTCGAGGCAGCGGGTGAAGGGCTTGTCTGCCCTGTTTCGAAGACCTTCGGGAGCGCCAAAACGGGTCGGAATCGGCCTGCCAAGAGTTAGTCGACGTGTTGTCGGCGAGACGCGACGGGGCGTTGAATGCGACCTTGACCCGGGGCTGGGTTTGGGGCCGTGCGGAGGGTGAGACGATCGATGCGCGCATCGATGGTTCGCAATCCTCGGGAGAACAGGGCCGGGTCCACCGGCTGAGCCTGCGGAGTTTTTGGCCATCGCGGCAAGCTTGGCCAAGAGACCGCTCAAGGAAAATGGTCCGGCGCCGCACGAGATGCGGTGACGGACAAGAAAATGGGGTACGACCTATGCGAATCGAACGCCGTAACACCACGACCGGCCAGTCACCCTACGCAGGGATTGATTTCAGATTGACGACATCGGAGATCAAGAACCCCGATGGGTCCGTGGTTTTCCGTCTTGAGAACGTCGAAGTGCCGGAGTTCTGGTCGCAGGTCGCCTCCGACGTGCTGGCGCAGAAGTATTTCCGCAAAGCCGGCGTTGCCGCGCGCCTGAAGAAGGTCGAGGAAGAGACCGTGCCCTCCTTCCTGTGGCGCTCGGTGCCTGATGTCGAGGCCCTTGCTGCTCTGCCTGAGAAGGAGCGCTATGTCAGCGAGCGCTCCGCCAAGCAGGTGTTCGACCGGCTCGCCGGCTGCTGGACCTATTGGGGCTGGAAGGGCGGCTATTTCACGTCAGAAGACGACGCGCAGGCCTTCAATGACGAGCTGCGCTTCATGCTGGCGAAGCAGATGGTGGCGCCGAACTCGCCGCAATGGTTCAACACCGGGCTGCACTGGGCCTATGGCGTCGATGGTCCCGGCCAGGGCCACTATTACGTCGACTACAAGACCGGCAAGCTGACGAAATCCAAATCGGCCTACGAGCATCCGCAGCCGCACGCCTGCTTCATCCAGGGCATCGATGACGACCTCGTCAACGAGGGCGGCATCATGGATCTCTGGGTGCGCGAGGCACGGCTGTTCAAATACGGCTCCGGCACGGGCTCGAACTTCTCCCGCCTGCGCGGCGAAGGCGAACGGCTCTCCGGCGGCGGCCGTTCGTCGGGGCTGATGAGCTTCCTCAAGATCGGCGACCGCGCCGCCGGCGCGATCAAGTCCGGCGGCACCACGCGCCGCGCGGCCAAGATGGTCGTGGTCGACGTCGATCACCCCGATATCGAGACCTATATCGACTGGAAGGTGAAGGAGGAGCAGAAGGTCGCAGCTCTCGTCACCGGCTCCAAGATCAACCAGAAGCACTGCAAGGCGGTGCTGAAGGCCTGCGTCAATTGCGAGGGCTCGGGCGACGACTGCTTCGACCCCGAGAAGAACCCGGCGCTGCGCCGCGAGGTCAAGCTGGCGCGCCGCGCCATGGTGCCCGACAATTTCATCAAGCGGGTGATCCAGTTCGCCAAGCAGGGCTACAAGGACATCGACTTCCCGGTCTACGACACCGACTGGGATTCGGAAGCCTACCTCACCGTGTCGGGGCAGAACTCCAACAACTCGGTCTCGCTGAAGGACGACTTTCTGCGCGCGGTGGAGACCGATGGCGACTGGAACCTGATCGGCCGCACCACCAAGAAGATCACCAAGACGCTGAAAGCCAGGGATCTCTGGGAGAAGATCGGCTACGCCGCCTGGGCGAGCGCCGATCCCGGCCTGCACTTCAACTCGACCATGAACGACTGGCACACCTGCAAGGCCTCCGGCGACATCCGCGCCTCCAATCCGTGCTCGGAATACATGTTCCTGGACGACACCGCGTGCAATCTCGCGTCAGCGAACCTGCTGACGTTCTACACCCCCGCCAGCACCGCAGGACCGGGCCGCTTCGACGTCGACTCCTACGAGCATCTCTGCCGGCTCTGGACCCTTGTGCTCGAAATCTCCGTGGCGATGGCGCAGTTTCCCTCCAAGGCGATCGCGGAACTCTCGTATGAGTTCCGCACGCTGGGGCTCGGCTACGCCAATATCGGCGGCCTCCTGATGACCATGGGTCTGCCCTACGATTCGCGCGAAGGACGGTCGCTCTGCGGCACGCTGTCGGCGATCATGACCGGGATTGCCTACAAGACCTCGGCCGAGATGGCGGCCGAGCTCGGCACCTTCCCCGGCTACAAGAAGAACGCCGCGCACATGCTGCGGGTGATTCGCAACCACCGCCGCGCCGCGCATGGCCAGGCCAGCGGCTACGAGGCGCTCTCGGTCAACCCGGTGCCGCTCGACCAGGCCTCCTGCCCGCAACAGGACCTGGTCGCGCATGCGACCGCGGCGTGGGATGCGGCGCTCGACCTCGGCGAGAAGCATGGCTACCGCAATGCGCAGGTCACCGTGGTGGCGCCGACCGGCACCATCGGCCTCGTGATGGATTGCGACACCACCGGCATCGAGCCCGACTTCGCGCTGGTGAAGTTCAAGAAGCTCGCCGGCGGCGGCTACTTCAAGATCATCAACCAGGCAGTGCCCGCCGCACTGCGCGCACTCGGCTATCGCGAGAGCGATATCGCCGAGATCGAGGCCTATGCGGTCGGCCATGGCTCGCTGTCCAACGCCCCCGGCATCAACGCCACGACGTTGCGGGCCAAGGGCTTTACCGACGACGCCATCGCCAAGGTGGAAAAGGCGCTGCCGACCGCCTTCGACATCAAGTTCGCCTTCAACAAATGGACCTTTGGCGAAGACTTCCTGCGCGACACGCTCGGCATCGGGCTGGAGGCCATCGCGGCGCCGAATTTCGACCTGCTGGCCGCGGTCGGATTCACCAGGCGCGAGATCGAGGCCGCCAACGTCCACATCTGCGGCGCCATGACGGTCGAGGGAGCGCCACACCTCAAGGCAGAACATTATCCGGTGTTCGACTGTGCCAACCCCTGCGGCAAGATCGGCAAGCGCTATCTCTCGGTCGAAAGCCACATCCGCATGATGGCGGCGACGCAGCCGTTCATTTCGGGTGCGATCTCCAAAACCATCAACATGCCGAACGACGCCACGGTCGAGGACTGCAAGGCGGCCTACATGCTGTCATGGAAGCTCGCGCTGAAGGCCAACGCGCTCTACCGCGACGGCTCGAAACTGTCGCAGCCGCTCAACTCGCAGCTCATCAGCGATGACGAGGACGAGGACGACGCGATCGAGGCGCTCTACGAGAAGCCGATGGCCGCGCGCGCCATGCAGGTCTCGGAGAAGATCGTGGAAAAACTGGTCGAGCGCATCGTGGTGATGCGCGAGCGCGAGAAGATGCCGGATCGCCGCAAGGGTTATACCCAGAAGGCGGTGGTCGGCGGCCACAAGGTGTACTTGCGCACCGGCGAATATGACGACGGCCGTCTCGGCGAGATCTTCATCGACATGCACAAGGAGGGCGCGGCGCTGCGCTCCTTCATCAACAACTTTGCCATCGCGGTGTCGCTCGGCCTGCAATACGGCGTGCCGCTGGAGGAATATGTCGACGCCTTCACCTTCACCCGCTTCGAGCCGGCAGGTCCCGTGCAGGGCAACGACTCGATCAAGTACGCGACCTCGATCCTCGACTATGTCTTCCGCGAACTCGCGGTGAGCTACATGAGCCGGTTCGACCTGGCCCATGTCGACCCCAGCGAGTCCAACTTCGACGCCATGGGCAGAGGCGTCGAGGAAGGCAAGGTGCCGGATGCGCCGAGCAACAAATACCTGTCGAAGGGCCTCACGCGATCGCGCACCGACAATCTCGTGGTGATGCGGGGGCTGTCACCCTCCCCTGGAGGGGTCCGGGACGAGCGAAGCTCGCCCTCGGGGTCGGCGAGTGAAACGAGCCGGGGTGGGGTGAACATCACCTCCCTCTCCTCCGCCCGCGTCGGCGACACCCTCGAAGGCGCGGTCGCGCTGAAGCAGGAAGCCAACCACGATCTGTCGCCAACCGAGAAGCTCGAAGCGCTGCAATGGAGCAAGGCCGGCGCCGCAGCCGCCGCCGCACCAAGCAAGGCCGAACGCCGTGCGGAAGCGAAGGCCAAAGGCTACGAGGGCGAGATGTGCGGCGAATGCGGCAACTTCACGCTGGTGCGGAATGGCACGTGCATGAAGTGCGATACGTGTGGGAGCACGACGGGGTGTTCGTGAGACATTGAATCAGAAGAAGAAGCATCACTTTTTGGCGCAGACCTACCTGAGGGGCTTTTGCAACCCTGACGGAAAGGTTTGCGTCTACTTGAAAGATCGGCCGAAGGATCCCTGGTGGGCGGACCCGGAAACCATCGCCTTCGAGAACTACTATTATTCCCAACCCCTGCCGGACGGCGGGCGAGATAATAATCGGCTCGAAGATTTTTTCTCGTCTATAGAGGATCGCTGGCCTACCATCGTTTCCAAGATCCAGAACCAAGAGCCCCTCGGTGGTCATTTCGAGGCCTTGCTTCAATTCATCATAATGCACCGAGTACGGATCCCGACGGCACGCGACGCGGTGGAAGCATCGCTGGCCGAGGCTGTCCGTATGACGGCACGGCACCTAAACGATTGTGGTGAGTTACCAGCGCCGCCCGAGGGAATAACCTTTGATTATCTAGATGAACATTTGGTCGTTAGTATCGATCCACACAGATCGATCCTCGCGATGGCCGATCTCGCCAAGGGTGCTGGCACAATCATCGACGCCATCGGGTTTGAAATTCTCGAAAACCAAACCTCCGAGGGGTTCATCACGGCCGATAATCCCGTAATCTATTTCGATCCAACGGTCTCCCTTACGCTGCTTGAGCCTTACAACATAAGTCGAGAACGCATGGACATAGAGTTCATGTTTCCGATGACACCCCGATTCTTGTTGTGGGGTCACTCGATCATGAGGATCCGTCCCGATCATCACAAACCGACCTATCAGAATATCCACGATTTGGACTTCGTGAAGCGCGCTAACGCTCTCGCTGTCCGTTTCGCCAATCGCCTGATTTTTTCTAACGAAGATCGCCATCAAGACTCGGTGGAGAGATATGGGAAAAGATCACCGGTCCTCTCTGCCGCTCATCTTAGGACGTCGTCAGGTCGAGGCATACATACGAAGCACATATTTGGAACGCGCAAACCGAAGCCAAAATGGAAGGGGCAGCAGAGCTAGGCAGTATGTAGCTTGTAGTACAGGGCGGATTGAAGCCGAAGGCGTAATCCGCCGCTCATCTCGTTTCAACAAGGCGGCGTAATACGCTCCGCTATTGCGCCCCATGAGCTAAGAGACGAGAACTAAGACACGCCAACCCTTAGCCATGGAATTTCTCCCAGTACGCCAGCTAGCAAAATCAAGTACTTAGCGCGACTTTAGACTTGCGACCGAGTGGGAGTTTTGATCAAGATCACGTTCGGGGCCAAATCCGACAAACCAGAGCGGACTTGTCTCAGCGTTGCGATTCTTCTTGCGATCACGCTTTGGTTGCGCTTGGATGAGACTCGGTTTTGGGGGACCGAGATGCCTTTTTCCAAACAACCTCTCCAAGGCATTTTTTCAGACAGCCTCTGCAAGGCATCTTGTCCAGCGAAGCGCTCCAAGCCTCATATTTTCCTGCTGTTTCAATCTCGTCGCGACGCGCCAACGCGCGCTAGAACTTAGATATGCCAGTCGCTCTGACACCCGTTCAAACCCTGATTGCCGACCTTCCTGAGAGCGTGCTGGCGCGCATAAGAAGGGGCTTCGAAATCTCGTCGCGGTTATCTGAATCTGAACGACGTTCCGCTGTACTCAAGTTCTTAGATTCGTTCGAACGAAGCGGCGAGAATCTCGAAAGCGATTGGCTCGACAAGATAGCGACGATAACTCCAAACGATGCAAACGCGCTATTGACTGCACTATCAGTCGCTGTTGGGATTCTTTCGCAAACGGACGACGGCGCAGAGGATTTTCTGTTAGCAGGGCGCGGAAAATTATTTGATGAGGCAACCGCACCGCCGACGCGCGAGATCGCTACGCTTATCACGGGAGAGCGGCCACGACTCACTCAGACTATAGCAAGACGGACTCTAAGCGCTGAGACGTTGCCCGCTCTTGATCGATTCGATGTCTCTGTCGATTTTCGGTTTAGATTTGACAAAGATGACACCATTGTAACGGGAGTGCCGGTAGCTATCGTTCATATCGATACGGACGCTCCACCGGAGCTCTTCCTCCAAATGTCGCGTGGCGATGTCGAGATGGTCATCGACAAGTTGAATACGGTTCTAAGGCAGATGGCTGTCGCAGCTAAGGCCTTTGAAAAAATCGGCAGCGGAACATGAACGATCCAAATGTTCCCATAACGGTCTATGTGGCCGTCGGTGTTATCGTCCTTTGGTGCAAAACCAGTAAGGCCAACCGGAACATTTACGCATTGTCTCCAGTTGTCGCGATGTTCCTCAAGAACGAAAAGGCGAAAAGTATCATAGAGCTTATTGTATTTCTAAGCATTGGGTGCCTAATATGCCAAGGTCTGATTGTGCCGACTACGCCGGCGCAGGCGGTGGCTGCTGGCCTCGGATGGACAGGGTTGATGACAAAATGACCGGGAGATTTGCTTTGAAATCGTTCCCGATTACTGAAGCCAACTACAGAGCGGCAATCAATGTCTGCATCGGGGTTGCCATCGTTGCGTCGATCGCCCCTCAGTTTATGCAAGTTAAAAATTGGTTAATCTGGGTCATTCTAGTGGCCTCCGCAGGTATCGCACTGGCTCTCCGGTTTTCCTGCGATCTTTCCAAGGGTTCAGATGGTCAAGGATACGAACCGGATGCAGAAAGAGACTTGCTTCCGGTTATTGTGCCTTTCCACCCTCCGGTAACAATGTCGTCAAAAGCTAGTTCATTGCGACCAGTCGCCTATTTGGTGCATCAAAGCTACTCAGACCGTGAAATTGCTCATTATCTTCTCAATCATCTCCTAACTAGTCGCGCGATTCATCACAAGATCCCGCAGACTGAGCGTATAAAGCAGCAACTGCTCGATGAGTTTGCTGGGCACGAAAATCCTTGGATGGTGGACGTTCCAATTGGCTCGATAAACTTAAGGATTAGAGGCAATTTCGTCGACATTCACGTCCTACCAGTACGCAAACAAGGCATCCGCGATCCACATGCGCCGAGAGCCTCTGTTTCGCGCGTCGTTCAGTAGGTCCAACCCGCCCTACTTTCTTCGATCTGCTCTATCAGATCGCGCTACTTGCTGGCGCGACCAATCAGCCAACATCGAATCGCCAGCCGCAATCGCGCCATCAGGGTAGCATTCGCAGCAAGCGTAGCCCGGGTGAGCAAAGCGTACCCGTCCGTTAGCGGCCGCCTTGTTGATCAGCTGAGGATGTGAGTCATGTGAGTATTCACAGGAATAGTCACATGGCGGAACGGACGTGTCGAGATCATCACCTCGGTTGAGCGGCGACGACGCTGGAGCTCGGCGGAGAAACAGCAACTAGTGTCTGCGTCGCTGGGAGTTACGGTGACAGTGCACTTAATTCACGGAGCCCCAAGTCCAGCCCCGGAGGGCGGATGGAGCCGAAGGCGCAATCCGCCATTCCGGAGCGATGACGGCGGATTGCGCTGTCGCTGATCCTACGGACCTCCCCCGCGTAACGCTCCACACGTGCGGGCGACTTGCTGCGATTTTTGACCCCGACAATTTGGCTTGCGCGCATGCAGGAAGCTTACCCCTTGCGCGGCCCTCCTCCGCGCTGGAATATGGCCGCATTCGTAGGCTGGATTGGCCGGCGTCATCCACCGATCCTGGAAACGGCGCAATACGCCGCGCGCTCTGATCTCGCCGAAAGCTGTCATGACGGACATTGTAAGGATATCGCCCACCCTGATCGTCCTGTCCGGGCTGCCCGGGTCGGGAAAGACCGCGCTGGCTGAAGGCCTGTCCCGCGCCCTCGCCGTCCCGATTTTCTCGATCGACCCGATCGAAGCGGCGATGTGGCGCGCTGGCGTCGCCAAGAACCAGACCGGCATCGCGGCCTATGAGGTCGCGCAGGCGCTGGCCGACGAACATCTCCGTCTCCGGCATTCGGTCATCGTCGATGCGGTCAACCCGGTGGAGGCGCCGCGCGCCGCCTGGCGCAACCTGGCGGCGAAACATCGCGTCCCCCTCAAGATCATCGAATGCGTCTGCTCCGATGAGACGATGCACCGCCAGCGGATCGAGTCGCGGGTGCGCAGCATCGCCGGCACCCATGAAGTCAGCTGGTCGCGCCTGCTGCAGCGGCGTGCCGAATACGAAGCCTGGACCGACCCCCGGCTGGTGCTGGATACGTCGCGTACATCGCCCGCGCAGCTGCTTGCGCAGGCGCTGACTTACGCGCGATAGCTTGCCGTCTACAATTGTGTTGCGGTTTCCATCATGAAGACTAGGAAACTGACAGAGGTTCTGGAGCGCGTCGAGGCTTGGCCGGCCGACGTTCAGAACGAACTCGCCGAGTTTGCGCTCGAGCGCGATGCCGGCCTGAAGGATGGCGAATACCAGCCGTCGCCGGAGGAACTTGCCGGCATCGATTGCGGCCTGCGCGCCGCTAGCGAGGGTCGCTTTGCGACCGAACAGGAGGTCGAAGCCGCCTTCGCAAGATTCCGCGCGCGATGAGGGTCCGAAGACCCTTTTACCTCTCGCCCACCACAGCGCTATCGCCTCGCCAATTGCGTCAAGACAGGAAACGACCGACCCGATTTTCGAGTATCCTAACCAGAACGGGGTCCATGAAATCATAGTCATCCGGAATGTCGAGGCAGACTACTCGTTTGCCCCTCAACCGGGCGCGAAATTGGCGGACCAGCTTGTTGCGATGAGTCTTCTCCATGACAAAGATTATGTCGGCCCAATCGACCTGTTCTGACGACAACAGGACGCTCGCACCGGTCGAGATTCCCGCAGAATCCGTCTCGACCCCTGGCCAAGTCGAAAAGACCTGCTCGGCGGTGGGGCTGCGCAGACGGTTGGCGCTACAGACAAATAAAACGTTGGTCATGTTCACGGCCTCCGCTTGTGGCCTCTGTTGGCATCCTGCATTTGATTATCAAGCTCGTAGCTCCGATTGAAGGCGTAATCCGCCGCCTGTCAGGCTTCACGGGACGGCGCAATACGCTCCGCTATTTTGCGCCCCTCTCCATGATGGCGACCGCCTATCGAGACGGCTTCGATCGACTCTTGTCGAACTCCCATCGAAAATTCCTACTTGAACATTGTTCATTTCCGTTATACACATATTGAACATTGTTCAAATATGTGACGGAGCCGGACATGGCGACCTCCTTCGATCTCGACACCTCGACCGGCACGGGCCAACCCGTGACGCCCTGGATCAAGCACGCGCCGACGATCATGACCGTCGGCATCATCGTGATACTGGCGCTGCACGGACGCATTGCGCAGCCGGCGCATTACAACGAATTCGCCGATCGGTCGGCCGCCTTCGGCATTCCCCACGCCGCCGATGTCTTGTCCAACGCCGGGTTCGCTCTGGTCGCGATCTGGGGCTGGCTGACGCTGCGGCCCAGGCGCGCCAGCGACCCATTGCGCGCCGGATGGCCCGGCTACAGGTTGTTTCTGATCGGACTGTTCCTGACCGCTTTCGGGTCCGGCTTCTACCACCTCGCCCCCGACAATGCCCGCCTGATCTGGGACAGGCTGCCGATCGCGCTGGCCTGCGCCGGCCTGCTGGTCGGCGTCCGCGGCGACACCCGGCCCGGATCAAGGACCGACATCGAAGCCATCGTTCTCGGGCTTTGCGCCGCCGCCAGTGTCGCGTGGTGGGTTTACACCGCCAGAAGCGGCGCGGACGATTTGCGACCGTACCTGTTGTTGCAGGGTCTCCCGCTCGTCCTCATCCCGCTATGGCAGGCGATCCATCGCGCGCCGCGCGCCGATCGCATCGCGTTTGCCGCCGCGATGGGGCTCTACGTGCTGGCCAAGCTCGCCGAAGTGCTCGACCACGAGATCGCGAACGCGCTTCGCGTCGTCAGCGGACACACCTTGAAACATCTGATCGCGACCACCGCCACCGCCGCCGTCGTCTGGGGGTTGACCCGGCGCTTCCCCGCCCGGGAATGACGCTGACGCTGATATGGACGGCCGGACGGTGATCCGCGCCTCCGACGAGCGTATGAGCGCTCGCGCAGCCCGTAGGATGGGTGGAGCGCAGAGGCTGGGCAAGACTCTTGCCCAGCCTCGAAGCGATACCCATCAACAGTGTTCGCGAAGATGATGGGTTTCGCGAAAAGCTCAACCCATCCTACGGACCTGTCGAATCCCATCAGCGAAGATAAAATGAAACGCGCACTCGGCAACATCTGCAGGGGTTGTTGAGTTCGCAGGCACCGTAGCCCGGATGAGCAGAGCGATATCCGGGGCAAGCCTTCTACTCCCCCGCACGTCGCTGCGCTCATTGCTCGCCCATGCGCGTGATCCATCTCACAGCAGCGCAGCAGCCCGGCGCCTAGCCTGTTGAACCAGACGACGCGGATGATCCGCTCGTTCGACAACAGGAGAATGAACATGAAAACCCAAGACGAGATCACCCTACTTTCCGATCAGGAACTCGATGCGGTCGTTGGCGGCTTTTGGCTGCCTCCCGGCGCTCCGAAGCCCTCCGCTCCGACGCATGATGGACCGCGCCCGCAGCACGGGGGCTTGGCCGATCTCCGTGCGGAGATGAATGCACTTTCATCTGCCTTCATGGACGGCTTGGCCCACATGTTTCACTTTTGAGCGCATCATCGCGCCTGGCGCCGCCTTGGTGGAGCTTCTTCCTCAGATCATTTTGGGTTGAGGAAGCCAAGACTCAAGCGTAGCCCGGATGAGCAGAGCGACATCCGGGTCAAGCCTTCAACTCCCCCGCATGTCGCTCCCCTCATGCGGGCTACTTGCTCGGAAGCTCTCATGACCATAGGCTCCGCGCCATCTGGGGCGCCTTTCACGCTGCGCGCCGACCGAGGTGATCGACATGAACGGAAATCGCTACTACGGAGTTCGGGTCGAGGGCGCAAAATACGGCGTGGGCTTCGGCTCTGCGCTCGCCATCACGATCTCCTACGCCAACAATCATTCGATACTCTGGGCCATCATCGACGGCATTCTGGGCTGGCTGTACGTGATCTATGTCGCGCTGTTTGGGTCGTGACCAGCAAGCGGTGCAAGCCCGTAGGATGGGTGGAGCGCAGGGGCCGGGCAAGGCCCCTTGCCCGGCCACGAAGCGATACCCATCGCCAGTGTTTGCAAAAGATGATGGGTTTCGCGAGGCGCTCAACACCATCCTACAGACCGAGCAAGCGTGGCCGGGATGAGCGGATGAGCACAGCGACATCCGGGATGATCTCATTTTTTCTGTCCCGCGTCCCGCCGCGCTCATGCGGCGAACTCGTCTCGATCCAACAAGCCCAAGAAATAAGAAAGTGGCTGTGCCGCAGCCGCTTTCTCGCTCGCGCGCCTCAAGTGATTTGCCCGTCGGGCTGGCTCCGCGAATTCCTGTCCAGCCCCCGCGCGAAAAATAAATCGCTTCTGTTTTTCAGAAATATGTGGTTTGTTCCGCGTATCCCGCCTCACTACTGAGGGGCGTCTCGCGAATCGTCACGAACGTTGGGATGGGATGCGGTGGACGCGGCAGCGTCGGCGCGCAAAGGTGAACGCAGGGCGGGGCAACTCGTGAGCGATAGCACGGCGCGAAGACGAACGGCGCTGAAGCGTACGGCGAAGTCGTGTGGTCCTGGCATCCGTTGCTGATGCTAAGCGCGCACAGAGGCTCGATCGGCCCAACCGGGCGTCAGGTGAGCCGTCAATCGGTGCGGCGACGGTGGCAAAAAGGAACTCGTCACCGGGGAGATCACGTATAAGCCGTTCCAACCATTGCGTGGGGAATGCCGGATGTTTCCGGTGCCTCCGCTGTGAATACTCGTGTGCATACTTAACTACCCCCAGCGCACACGAGGCTGCGGGTGCATTGGGCACCCGGCATTCCCCGCGCCCTCTGTTTGCAAAGGGCGAAGATTTTCGCAAAGGCTCGGGCGCATGGCGTCGCGGGGCGCGAAAGCATGTGGCAATGGTGCGACGATGCCGCATTCTCAACTGTCATCGTCCGCGAAAGCGGACGATCCAGTATTCCAGAGACGTCAGTGGTGGAATCGATAAGCCGCGGCGTATTGGATCCCCCGCATGCGCGGAGGATGACAGCGGTGCTTGGGAGGCGCTACTGGCCGTCATTGCGAGGAGCACGCGACAAAATTGCGAAGCAATTTTGCGCTGATGCGACGAAGCAATCCGCCTTCGGACTTGCGGTGCGATGGATTGCTTCGCCAACGCTCGCAATGACGGTGCCGCGGCTGCTGGCGGGTCGACGACGTGGCAGCACCGGGAGACGCGAAGCGCTCTCACGTCTCACGGGCGCGCTCGGGCGGATGTTGCGCCAGCACCCGCCACGCATTTTTCAGGCCGCCGGCTGGTAATGGGCTCTTGAAACCAAGCCGGCTACTCCGACGTTGTCCTTGGGAAAAACGTGGTATGCCTGCAAGGCAGAAAACGGCTTTGATCTCCAACTGGCGGTGGCGATGTCCTCGGCTGATGGTAGCAATGAAACCAGTGACGCAATCCGCCGGCGGCGGCGAAGGAACAATTCCTTACTGCTGGTCCTGGCGGTTGGATTTCTTGTTTTCGGCGCCGCCGCGGGCGCATTGTACTATGCGTTGCGACCTCAAACGCTCCGGATTGCCGTCGGACCGGCTGGAAGCGACGATCACAAGGTGATCGAGGCGATGGCCGAGGCTTTCGCCAGCGAAAGCCGGACGATCAGGCTGGCTCCGATCACCACCGACGGCGCGGTCGAGGCCCTCGCCCTGCTTGGTGCCGGCAAGGCCGACCTTGCGGTCGGTCGTGCCGATCTAGAGATGCCGGGCGACGCGCAGACCGTCGCCATCGTGCGCAAGAACTTCGTCGTGCTGTGGGCGCCCTCCGGACTTGCGGGCAAGAGCTCCAAAAAAAAACCCGAGGCGAAAATCAAGGAGATCGCCGATCTCGCAGGGCACAAGGTCGGCGTCATCGGCCGGACCCCGGCGAACGCGGCGTTGCTGCGGGTCATCCTGGGCGCCGCCGGCGTGGAGGCGGACAAGGTCGCGGTGACGCATTTTGGCACGGCGCAAATCGAGGAGCTGGCGCACGACCCGACCCTCGATGCATTCCTGGCGGTCGGTCCGCTCGACAGCAAAATCACCTCCGACGCCATCGCCGCGACGGCCCGGGCGCGCGGCGAGCCGAAGTTTCTCGCGATCGATGCATCGGAAGCCATTGCCCTGAAGGACCCGCGTTATGAATCCGAGGAAATTCCACCCAGTGTCTTCGGTGCAAATCCGGCCCTCCCGGACGACAAGGTCGAGACGGTCAGCGTCAGCCACCTGATCGTGGCGCGGAAGACTTTGTCTGAAACCAAGGTGGCGGCATTTTACCGGCAGTTGTTCACTCTTCGTCAGGCGATTGCCAGGCAGGTGCCGGGCGCCGCACACATCACCAAGCCGGACACCGAGACAGACGCCGAACTGCCGGTGCACCGGGGAGCAGCAGCCGTCATCGATGGCACCGAACGCACCTTCCTCGACAGATACGGCGATTATTTCTGGTTTGCGCTCCTGCTGCTCTCCGGGATCGGTTCGACCGGCGCCTGGTTGCGTCACTATTTCAATCGGGACGAACGGGAAGAAAACACCAGCCATCGCAATCGAATCCTGGCCATGGTGTCCAGGGTGCACAGCGCGGAAACTAACCAGGACCTGCTGGCGATGCAACGCGAGGTCGACGCCACCATCGGTGAAACGCTCGAATGCTACGACGACGGCGCCATCGAGGAAGAGGAACTGGCGGCCTTTGGCCTGGTGCTCGAACTGTTCAATCACGCCATCGGCGAGCGGCGCGCGGAATTGCAGGCGAGCACAATCGAGCCGGCTCGGGTCGCGGCGGTCGGCAGCAAGCGCAGCGCGGGTGAGCGAAGCGAGACCCGGGATTTCACGCTGAAATGACGCCCCTGGACGGTCAATTTGGCTGCCGATTGACAACGCGCGCGTCCATTGAGATCGTTTGCGTCGGGATTGTCGCGCGCGTGGGCGGATGGTCCGCGGAGGCGCAATGACGGAGCGTATCGGCGATATCGCCGCATTCCAGGGCGGCGCGGCCTATGTCAATCGCCGCTTCGTCCCGTTCGCGGAAGCGAGCATCCCGGTCAATGATTGGGGGTTCACCCGATCCGACGCGGTCTATGACGTGGTCCATGTCTTCCGCGGCGGATTCTTCCGGCTGCAGGATCACCTCGACCGCTTCGTCCGCGCCATGGAGCGGCGACGGCTGCGACCGCCGGAAGATCGGACCGCGATCGAGGACATCCTGCACCGCTGCGTGGCCCTGTCCGGCCTGACTGAGGCCTATGTGGCCATGGTGGCGCTGCGCGGCCGGCCCAGGGTCGCCGGCTCGCGGCGGCCGGAAGACTGCGACAACCACCTGATCGCCTATGCGATCCCCTGGATCGACGTGATCCCGGTGGAGGTGCAGGAGCGCGGCGCGCATCTGTGGATCGCCAGCACGCCGCGGGTCCCGGATGCCTCCGTCGATCCCACGGTCAAGAACTACCAGTGGAGCGATCTGACCAGCGGCCTCCTGGAGGCCCACGACCACGGCTTCGACACCGCGGTGCTGTGCGATGCCGCGGGCTACGTGACGGAGGGGCCGGGCTTCAACGTCTTCATGGTGAAGGATGGCCAGGTGCTGACACCGGATCGCGGCAGCCTGGAAGGCATCACCCGCCGATCGGTGCTCGAGCTCTGCGACGCCCTGGGCATCCCGGCGCGCATTGCGCCGATCCCGCGCGCGCTGCTGGAGGATGCCGACGAAGTGTTCGCAGCGACCACCGCCGGCGGGGTCATGCCGTGCGCGCGCATCGGTCACCGCATCCTCGGCAATGATCGCCCCGGGCCGATTTCCCTGACCCTGAAGCAGGCCTATTGGCAGCGCCACGACGAGGGCTGGCACCGCACCCCGGTCAAATCGTTCGGCAATGCCGCGCTGCAGGACGCCGGATGGGTGAAGCGAAGCGATACCCATCAATAGTGTTTGCGAAAGATGATGAGTTTCGCCAACGGCTCAACCCGGTTATGGAGATTGCAGGGATGCTTATCCTCGAAAGGGCTTCGACATGCTGACCATCACTGCCGTGATCCGCACCAAAAAAGGCCACGAAGACGTCATGCGCCGCGCCCTGCTGGAGGTCGCCGAGAACGTACGCGTCAACGAGCCCAACACGATCGGCTTCTTCGTTTCACAGGATCCTGCCAACCCTGTCGTCTTCACGACCTACGAGCGGTTCATCGATCAGGCTGCGATGGATGCCCACAACAATTCCGAGGTGGTGGCGCGGTTCTTCGGCGTTGCAAAGCCTATCCTCGACGGTGATGTGGTTCTCGTCACCGGCACCGAAATTTCCGCCAAGGCCTGACCCAGGCGGCAGCACGAAACGTGGATTGAGGTCCGTGCACCAACTCGGGCCCGATCAGCGCGCCGCCTGCTTGCCTTCGATGAAGGTGACCTCGGTGCCTTTCTTGACCGATTGCCCCAGGCGCTGGACGTCCCAATTGGTCATGCGAACACAGCCATGGGAATCGCTCTTGCTGACGCGCGACGGATCGCCGGTGCCGTGAATGCCGAAGCCGGCCTGCGACAATCCAATCCACATCACGCCGACCGGATTGTTGGGGCCCGGGTTGATGGTGAAGGGCACCGTCGATGCGACGCCCTTGAACTTGTATTTCGGGTCATAGCGATAGGTCGGATCGGATTGAACCGAAACCACCTTCAGGGTCCCCGACGGCGTCGGCTTTTCCTCGCTGCCGACGGTGGCCGGATAGAACGCGAGCAGCGTTCCGTCCTTGGCGAAGGCTTTTACGGTCTGGCGCGCCTTGTCGACCTCGATGCGCGCTGTCTTGAGTGGGGCAGTCTTGGACGTCGGCTTGTCCTGCGGCAGGTTGACGACATGGATCTTGTCGCCGGCATGATCGAATTTCGAGCCGGGATTGAGTTCGGCGAGCAGATCCTGGCCCATGTGGAAACGTTCGCTGATGGCTTCCTTCGGACCGGTGTAGCTCAACGCCTTGAGCGAGCGCATTTCCTCCATCTTGACCGGAAGCTTCTCGACATAGGGCCCCTTGATGTCCTGCTCGGTCAGGACATAGTCGGTGATGACAGCCTCGCCTCCGGCCGGCTGAAGCTTGGACCAGATCTCCGGCGTCAGGATCTTGCCGGGGGCAAGCTGGTTGGTCTCGGTAAAGGCCAGCAGCGCCTTTTCGACGTTCTCGCCGAATTTGCCGTCGATCTCGCCCGGCGAAAATCGCGCACGATCGAGCAGAACCTGCACCTTGACGGCCAGCGCGCTGAGGCGGTCTTCAGTGGGCACCTTGCCGGTGAAGTTGGCGGCGTTGATGCTGTCGGCATTGACCTCGGCCGCCATCGCGGGCAGCGGAGCACACGCCAGCAGTCCCAGAACGACGATCCACCTGGTCATTTGTCATCAGCCTATCGTCGTCGCCCGCGTTCTCATTGGAACGCACCAAGACAAGGCTCCCGGCATCGCCGGGTTCCAGCGCGCCGCAAAGATTTACGGTCGCCGCATTGGCGGCGGTATCGGCGGCGCTTGTTTCCCGGGCTGCGGTTGGCGCGTAAATCGATCGGCAGGCGGGTTGCTGGTGAGCAACCGGGTTGCTGGTGAGCAACCGGGTTGCTGATGAGCAGCCGGGTTGCTGATGCGCGGTGACGCGACTAGGGTCCAAATCTGTTTCGTCGTGCCTGCCGTCATGGCCAGATCGGGCATCGGCAAGCCGTTAAGGAGGCAGCAATGTCCTTGAACCAGGGTGGATGCCTTTGCGGCGCTATCCGCTACGCGACCAGCTCGGAGCCTGTGCGCGTCACATTTTGCCATTGCAGATTCTGTCAACGCGCGACCGGGTCGGCGTACATGGTCGAGCCCATCTTCCAAAAAACCAGTTTCGAAATCACGTCCGGGACACCCGCGACCTACACGCAAGCCTCGGCAGGAAGCGGAAAGCGGGTCACCGTCAATTTCTGCGCCACCTGCGGCACCAAACTATTTCTCGATCTCGAGCGATTTCCCGAGATATTCGGCGTCTACGGCGGAACCTTTGACGACCCGAACTGGTTTGAGCGCGCCCCACAATCGTCGCGACATATCTTTCTCGACTCTGCACAAAATGGCACGGTGATCCCTGCCGGCTTCAGCACGTTTCGCCAGCACGCAATCCTCCATGACGGGACACCGGTTGATCCCGTAACCTTTGCACAGCCGCGGACCATCGGCGCGACCCGCAAGTCGGAGCCGGATGAACCAGGCGACATCCGGGGCTGACCTCGAAGCACACCCGCATCTCGCGGAACTGTCCGCTCGTGTGGGCCGTTCACCTCGGCGACGAGTTGATCGGACATTTGCGGGATCGACGATTTGCGTCCCGCCGGCGTCCACGTAACGCTCTCGCAAAATTTCTTGCGGAGCTGTCGGCACCCGGGACCTTCATGCGTCTTCATGACAGAGACCGAGATGCCAAATCTGGAACTCACGGCTCTCCCTACAGCGCGATGCAAAACGTCATCGCGCTTTAGATTCTTGATTGCGCATGATCTTCTCGGAAAACCGCTGCACGCTTTTCCGGGCCATGCGCCAGCAGCAGAGAGAGAAACGATATGTCAAAAAAGCCGCAAGCCGAGCCCGTCGCCGCAACCAACACCGTTCGCCTGCATCGCGTCTTGTCCGCCAAGCCCGAGCGGGTCTATCGGGCCTTCCTCGACGCCGACGCGCTGGCGAAATGGCTGCCCCCCAATGGTTTCACCGCCAAGGTCCACCAGATGGAGGCCAAGGTGGGTGGAACGTTCAGGATGTCGTTCACGAATTTCACCAACGGAAAGAGCCACAGTTTTGGCGGGGAGTACCTGGAGCTAGTTCCGCACAAGCATATCCGCTACACCGACCGTTTCGACGATCCCAACCTTCCCGGCCTTATCCACGTGACCGTGACGCTGAAGGAGGTTTCCGTCGGGACCGAGATCGACATCGTGCAGGAGGGCTTGCCGACGATCATCCCGCTGGAGGCCTGCTATCTCGGCTGGCAGCAGTCGCTCAACAATCTGGCCATGCTCACCGAGCCGGAGATAGAGGGATAGCGAGCTTCGCTCGTAGTGGTTCGGATGGTGGAGCGCAGTGGCAGGGCGAGACTCTTGCCCTGCCACGCAGCTACCCATCAACAAAGTTTGCCAAGATGATGGGGTTCGCTGATAGCTCTACCCATCCTTCGACCTCACGCTTAGTGCCGATGATCCGAACCGCCGTGGCCGCCGCCTCCGAATTGCGGTCCTCGGCCGCCGGCCGGCGCGGCGTGCGACATGACTCCGAGCGGCGCGTGGGCCTTGCCGCCCATCTGGGCATGCATCGCCGCCGGTGTCCCGCCGACCCGCCCCATGTTTGGTTGCGTCATGTGAGGCGACGCCGCAAAGCCTACGGTTCCGCCGCGCGGTACGACGGTTACCTGCGGTTGCGCGCCCACCATCGCTTGCGGACGCGGGGCTGGCGCCTGCTGCGGCGTGCCGGCAACCGCTGCTCCTTGCGCCGGGCCTTGGGCCGGCATCATGCCGGGCCCCATGCGCCCGGCGACAGCACCTTGCGGCTGCTGGGGTGCCTGCATCCGCGACGGTGCTTGCGCCGCCGCCAGCGGATGCGCGCGCCAGTAGCGATTCCAATAGGCATGGCGATGAAACCAGGGCCGGCCGACATAGTAATTGCCCCAATAGGTGCCGATCGCGAACGTCACCACGGGCACGTCGGTCTCATAGACGTAATCGGGCAGATAGACGTAGCGATTGCCGTCGAAGTAATCGAGCGCTGTGGCCGCGATCCAGCCGCGCGCCCCGCCAAAACTCACGTCGCACCACGTGCCCTCGCGCAGGCAACCATAGACGACGACCTGCGCGCCGCGCGGAATGCGATCGACCGCGGGGAAGCCGATGTCCGGCCCGGCCCGCAGCGTCACCGGGACGCGGACTTCGCCCGGTGCGGCCTGCGCGGACGCGGCCAACAGCAGCACACCCGGGAGCAGCACACCCAAGCGCAGCGCGGTCAACAGCCATGGCCTGAGTTTCATCGCGAGAACTCCTCTGTTCGGAGCGGGAACGCCGGAACGACCGGTCCGCGACCACATCATCGCGCCAGCATGAGACGGTGCCGCGGATGATCTGCGGCCTCACCACGGCGCTGGATGGGCAAAGCGGTGGCATACCGCGATCAACAATAATGCAAGGGTGGGCCAAGGCGCGCCGCGCCGGGCCTAACATGTCTCCGCGCGCGGCGTTTCCACCGCTGGCTCGCTGCGCTTGAGCGCAACCCACAGCCTGTCGGCGGGCCGCGCGCTGCGCGACCCCGGCAGGCTGATCCGCCCTTTGGCTACCTGCTCAGGTCATACTGCCGGGCATGAAGCAACGAATGTCGATCGTCATGTGGTCGGGCCAGCGACGATACACCGGCCACACCATCGTGCGGCCGGCCTGGTTCGGTTCCTTGATCACGGCCTCGTCCGGAACGTCCCACCACTGGCCTTCGATGCGGACGCGATAGTGGCCGTCCTTGGCTTCCCAATCGACATCCGACAACGCCGTGCCATCGGCGTCGGAGCAACAGGGACCCTTTCCCGAGTGCAGGCTGTCAAACCAGCTATGAAGCGGAGAGTTGGCATAGCGGCCATCGACATCGCGGGCAGCCGCCTGATGAGGTGTTAGAATACAACCAGCGCCAACGAGGAGAAAAACAAACGCCACAAGGATCAACCCGTATTGCCAACCTACCCTTGAATCTTCAGGCGCAGTCATTGCGTTGGAACCTCCAAAATCATGATGCCGAAAAGCAAATCATCAAGCCGAAAAGCATGACAGCAACATCGACGCGAGTGGGCACCGCCTCCAGGCGCCGCGATCTGATGCATGAACGAGTCGTCATCAGAACTCGATGACTCGTTCTGTTTGTCCCCTTCTTCTTCGGCTTCTTCGTTGCAAAACCGATGCCAAGCATGAAGCGGGAACCGTAGATTTACGGCCCGCCGCAAGAGCAATGGACATGGTGATGCATGGCCCGGAGTTCGTAGGATGGTCCGTCATCTCCGCGCGAGCACGCAGCACGGGTGGAGGCGCCGGGCCGGGGCCGTCGACCTATCGGATGATCGTCTCCGCGATCTCAAGCAATTGCAGTTTGCGAATGATGTCGGGTTTCGCCGATAGCTCAACCCAATCTCCGGTCAGAGCAGGGTTAGATGCGTGCTAACCCCGCCAAAATGCAATTGGACTTGCGAGACTTGTATCGATCGGCTTTACGCGTTTCGCAGTTCGCGAGCCTCGCCCCAACCGTGCGCGAGAACGGCCTCGTCGGCAGGTGCAGCGGCGCCTGATGATGATGCGCGTGGCCGAATTCTGGAAGCTGCGAATTGCGCCTCGGCGTTGGTGTTTTCGACCAGCGCCGTCGACTTTGGCACTTGAACCGCCCTTTTCATCAAGTGGCTGAAGCCCGGATCGTAATCGAACCAGCAGTGGAGCATGAGGAAGGTGGCCAATTCCGGAACCCGCGCCACATAGGAGTACGTTGCCGTGACCGTGGGGCCGACCACGCAGTAGGCGTAGCCCTTCGGTACAAAAGATCCCTTGGCAATCTCGTTGGTGAAACTGACCTGTCCGCGCGTGTTCGCCTCGATCGGATCGTCGGCATGGATGGCATTGAGATCGAACCGAAATTTGTGAATCCTGCGCTGAACCTTGCCTTTGTTGTTCAGAATGGCCTTCAACTCGACAATCCAGCAGCCGTCTTGCTGTCCGAGGAATGAAATTTCCAAGGACGTCTCGATATGCGCATAGCTGCTTGCTCTCGCCCTGTAACGGCGAAAGGCCAGCACGCCGCCGACAAGCACGACGAAGCAGAGCGCGACGGCAAGCACGGTGGGCGGTGGTGCAACGGCTGACTGAAAATTCCCGGCGACGTCCTTCCAATCGGATAGCGTCATTAGGTTCCCCCGTGGCGAAACAAATGTTGCGCCCCCAGCGCCAAATATAATCTAGGGAACCATATTTGGTTCCCGGGGCGAATGGCGGAACCGCCTTGCAGTCCTCAGGAGATCTCGTAGATCGACACCTTGTCCGCGATGCCGCTCAGTTCCACGCTTCTCGGCGTTGGCTGCAGCCCATTGCTCTCGAGCAGGGCCCGGGCCTGTGCGTTCTCCACCACCTGCTCCGTCACCATGATCGAGCGCGAGGCGCCAAGACCCTGGACGCGCGACGCGATGTTCACTGTCTGGCCAAAATAGTCCTGCTGGGCATTGAGGGTGACCGCGAGGCATGGTCCTTCATGGATGCCCATCTTCAGGCGCAGGCTCTGGTGTTGACGCTCGGCGCCAAGATCGCTCATCGCCTCGCGCATGCGGATCGCAGCGGCAATGGCGCGGTCAGGCGTCTCGAAGGTCGCCATCACGGCATCGCCAATGGTCTTGACGACGGCGCCCCGTTCGGACGCGATGATCTCCTGCAACAGCCTGAAATGCTCGTTGACGAGATCGAAGGCCACGAGGTCACCGACGCGTTCATAAAGCTCGGTGGAATCCTTGAGATCACTGAACAGGAACGTCAGGCTCAGGATCTTGAGACGCTGGCCGATGGCGAGCGTATCGGTCCGGTAGATGTCGCGGAAGGTCTGATTGGTGAGCAGACGCTTTGCCGTGAGAATGGGCTTGCGCCGCTTCAGGAGGTCGTCCAGCGCCTGGTTCGCCAGCCATACCGCCGGCAATACGCGCCCGTCGGTGCGGTTTTCCAGGGACAGGCGCAATGGCCCGGGGCGCAAGGCAACGCTGTCAACGGGAACTTCGACCTTGTTGAAGATCACGGACAGGCTCTGGCGCTCGCTCGCCTCCTCGCCGCTGACATCAAGGAACCGGGCCGTATGCGTCACCGGGTCGAACACGATCAACGTGCCCTTCGGCAATTGCAACGACAGGATGGCCCTTTCTCCGGGCGGCAAGTCGACAGTTTCGAGCGTGACCTCCCGCAGCAGCTTCTCCATATCGGCCGGAAGATTGATGCCCGAACTCCAGAAGATCTGGCGATAATATTCGGCCACCGACAACGCGTCGGGAGCATGGGCCGTGATCTTGCGAACGCGCGGGCTCACCGTGAAGGTCACCTCGACCAGATTGTCGAGCGTGGTCTCATAGCCGGCAGCGCAGAACGCGCAATTATACTGCGCCCGATCCAGGGTCTTCAGGCTTTTGTTGGCAGAGAGAACACCGGCGCAGCTCGGGCACATGACGTTCCACGTCATCTCGAACATGCCGAGCCCCACCGCAGTCAGGAGCGCGGCGATGAGGCGCTCCTCACCGAGGCCCTCTCGCGCCGCGAGATCAAGCGCATTGATCTTGTTCAAGGCATGATCCGGGGCATCCCGCACCATGCGTTCCAGCATATCCACCACGTCGCCGTCGGCCGACTGACGCAGCGCCACAAACAAAGTTTCGGCTTCGCTCATACGGCAATGCTACACGAAACAAGGCAAGGCGGAAACCCACCATCCCGCCCTTGTGAGTTCCGAAAAACACGCAGCGCTCAGCTATTGCGCCCTACGCGCTCGCACCTCCCTGAGCGCGGAAGAGCCGTCTTGCCGGGATCAATCACCTCTCTCGGCCGCGCGCGCAACCATTCCAGCATCCGGCGCAGACTCTAACGCCTTGCGAATTTCATCCTTGAAAAGATTGAACGCGCTGGTCACGCATTTCACTATTTCACCGGAAATTCCCGCATGAATCACGGAATCCGGCGCCAACGATCTGGCCTCCGCATCCTTTTCAATAATGGCCATACAAGCAAGACAAGCGGACCCGGCTTTCTTCAGGCCAGGTTTCAGATCAATGTCACTCGGTTTGATCCTGATGCGATGGACATCGACGAAGGATAAGAATTTTATCTTTAAGGCAACGGGATCAATCTCGACGAGAGGTGAAGCCGATTTCCCGGCCGCAGACCGCATGTTTTTTGCGAAGATCGCCGCCACGTCGCTTTCGGAGAGATCGGCCGCTTTTTGCAAATCGACCACAATTTGCGACCGGGCATCTTCGAGCCAGGAATCGACAAGCTGCATCCGACGTTCGACCGCAGCGGATTGCTGCACTCTCACAAGCGCTGCGGCCCCCGGCTGGGAAGGAGCCCGGTCTGCGGCCGCCTCGCCCAGTTTCCTTTGCAGGTCCGCGGCTTCCTCTTCAACCGACACTTTGAGTTGAATCCACCTCGGTCGGAGCCACTCGGCTAGGCCTCTTAGTTCGGGACCGATCCTTTTTAGCTCGGGACCCATCCTTTGCTCGAGAGATTTCCAAAACCGGCCATTTTGCGCATTGGCCTCGCTGATATCGGCTCCGGCAATCGCCAAGACCGACAAGACGATGGTTAAAGGGATACGATGGGTCCTGAACATGGCCACCTCCCAAGAACATGATCTTTCTCGCACAACCATTCCGGCCGCATCATGGCGACCAAGAGCGCACACCGTATGCGGGCTGCCAAATCGCAGCGCGCGGAATGATCTGAAATCTCACCGGGCCTTGCGGACGGTTCCCGTTTGATCGCCGGCAAGCCAAGCCGAAACCGTAGCCGATCTCTCCCCGGCGATATGTGAAGTCGCCAACACTCTTTTCGATAATGAAAGCGGAAGGCTCATCAGGGCCGTAGCCCGTAAGGATAGGGGAGCGAAGCGATATCCATCTAGTCGCGAAAAAGATGATGGGATGAGCGCCAGGCGCTTCCTGCCGATCACCCTGAATTGAGAACGCCCGGCGGACCAGCGTTAACGCATTGGTGATGTCTTTGCGGTCATTTTCGCGATCTCATTCAACAACGAGGCACCATGTCTGACATCAGCATTCCCGGCGGACGGATCCGTTCCTTCATCGAGCGGGTCGAGCATATCGACAGCGAACTGCAGGAGTTGAACGAACAGAAAAAGGAAGTCTATGCGGAGGCCAAGGCCGAGGGCTTTGATGTGAAAATCCTCAAGGAAATCATCAAACTGCGGAAGCAGGACAAGGACGAGCGCGATGAGCGCGACACCCTGCTCGACATGTACATGAGGGCGATGGAATCAGCCGGTCCGGAACTTGCCGCCAAGGCGGCTTGATGACATCTCTTGCGATACTGGTGCGAATGCTCCGTGACGCAAAGGTGATCGGGACGCCCCGATCACCTCGCATCTGCATCGGTCGCTCACGTGCCTGAGGTTCGTCGGCAAATGCTTGCGAAAAAACAGCTTGTTGTGAGCGCGTTGATACCCGATCGCCTGGGCCGCATCTTCGTCCAGCAACGAACCATGACGCGAAGACTGTTTCCGGGATGTTGGGACCTCGTCGGCGGACATGTCGAGGATGGCGAGGACGCGATTTCGGCCTTGACGCGCGAAATCCGCGAGGAGACGGGATGGACCCTCAGAACGATTGTTCATGAGATCAGTGCCAAACCTTGGAGCGACGGGCCGAACCATTACGAGGAACGGCAGTTCATCGTAGAGGTCGACGGCAATCTGGAGTCACCGGTCTTGGAAGCGGGCAAGGTCTCCGGCTGGATGTGGGTTGAGCGGGCAAATATCGAGCGACTGAAGGAAAACCGCAAACCGGAAGATCAATTGATCTACCGCTCTGTCCGCGAAGCGCTCGAGGTTTTGCAAGGCCGCAGCGGCGGCGGCCTGGATTCGGTGACGACGCCGTAATGCCGCTTCGCGCGCTTCGGCTTATCGCAGTCCGGTTCCATGGCAGCGTTGGCATTTCACGACCTTGTCGCCCTTCTTGACCAAGCCCTTGCCTTCGCAATTCTTGCACTTGGCCTTCTTCTTTATGTTCGGGCCTTTTTCATTGGCCATGATGCTCTCCAAGGTGAGATTCGCCTGCCGGATTGCGAGCGTAAGGATGCGCGCTGCGCTTCTCGAGGGCAAGGCCATCGCCGCGCACCGTACCGCTCACTTCGCCAGCTCGAGGCGAATCGGCCGGATGTGCGGGGTGTGATGGTTCTGGGCGTGGTCGGGATCGAGCTCGATCCGCCCGAGCCTCTCATGGCTCGCCCGCCAGCTTTTCTGCAGCCTCGTACCAGAAATATTTGGAGTCCTTCTCAGACGCTATTTATCGCGGACGACCCGAAAGCCATTCGTATAAAATCTGACATCGTGATCGTATTTGAACCGCGCGGCCGAACGCAAATATCGTGGATCGTTATTGAAAGAGCCGCCGCGCAAGACGCGCTCGCGGCATTGAGGCTTGGTCCACGCTGATCCGTCGGTCGGCGTTCCCCGGTAGTTCTCGTTCCAGCAATCTTCGACCCACTCGGCGGCATTGCCCGCCATGTCGAAGATACCGAATGCATTCGGCGGAAACGAGCCGGTGTCGATCGCCTTCTTCAGGGGATCGCTGGTGCAGCCGATACAGTTGGCCTTGTCCTTCTCGACGGCCCGGCCCCACGGATAAGTCGTCGTGGTACCGGCTCTCGCGGCATACTCCCACTCGCTTTCGGTGGGAAGCCGGTAGGTTTGTCCGGTCTTCTGCGACAGCCATGCGGCATAGCCCTTGGCGTCGTCCCAATCCAGATCCGTGGCCGGGCGCCGGCCGCGTCCGAGACCGCGGTCATCCGGCCTTTGCGTGCAGCCGCCTTCGGCGATACATGCGTCCCATTCTTCGAAGGTGACCTCGCGTCGGCCAATATAGAACGCCTTGCGGATCGACACCTGATGAACGGGAGCCTCGAAATCGAACATCTCGGTCGAGCCCATCGCGAAGGCCCCCGCGGGTATCAAGACCATTTCGGGACATTGCGGACAATCGCGGATGGCGGATTGAGGCGGCGCAGCCGCCGGTTCTGGAACGGCCGGCTTGGGTTCTGTCTTGGCTTCCGTCTTTGCTTCCGTCTTGGCCTCGATCTGCTGCAGTCGCGACCGGGCCGTCGCAGCAAACGGCCCGTCGGGGTAGGAATCCAGATACGCCTTGAAATCGGCCGCGTCATCGCTGCCCTTGATCGTTTCCCAGAATCCCAGTTCGACCGGATCGGCCGCACGAACCGGGGGAGCTGGCGTTGCGGCTGGCTTGCGTGTCGAACTGATCACGAGAGTTTCGGGCGATTCCGATGACTCCCATGGCGTCTGCTGATTGTGTGTCGCCTGCGCGACAGCGGTCCGAACCCGCCGAAAAATCTCTTTGAAGGACAGCCCCGGAACCTTTGCCGCCTTGACCAGCTCAGCGGCGAACAAGTTCGCGCCGCGCGGCGCGTCACCGACGACATCTCCCGGAACGACCGGATAGATCACCGTCAAACCCTCGATCGGCGCCTGATTGGCAAGACCGCGGACGCGGCCAGAGGCGATTTGCTGCCAGGGATTTTTTCGCGCGGCATCGAGGATGACAACACAGCCGGCCGGACGCGACACGATCAGCGGATCGAGGATGAGATCGATGTCGATCCCCTCGGTCCGAACGTCGGCTTCGGTGGTGATCCTTGAATCGATCGCCAGCAGGAAGTTGCGATCCTGGTACTGAACGGCATGACCGCCATAATAGACCACTGCGGTCACGCCCCATCCGAGTTTCCTCGTGAACGCATTGATCGCGCCTTCGATCTCGGTCCGTTTGGCATTCTCGGCGTAGACCACATCGAAACCGCCGTCCCTCAGGACGTCGGCGAATGCACGCCCATCGCCGGGCGCCGAATCGACGGGATATTGCGGATAGGATCCATTGCCGATCACCAGCGCCACCCGGGGGGATGTTTCGGCCGGCGCATTCTGGCCAAAGGCCGCGACGGTCGCCGACAGCAACGTCAGTATGGCAAAGCCTATGCGGCGCAAATTCAGCATCGCGGCAACCCGATCTGCTTGGCAACCGGATCCGGTCCTGTTCCAGACATCGCAAATCTTCCGGATATCGCCGTTCGGTCAGTGGACATAGATCGTGATCTTCTTGGACATCACGGGAGGCTGATGCGGATAGTGCTGGTGGTCGCCGAGCAGCAATTGCAATGTGTGAGTTCCCGGCGGCAGGGTCAGCGCCGTCTCGGTTTGTCCATTTCCCAAATGAAGATGATTGTAGTCTGAGGGGATCGGCTGATCCAGCGGCACCATATCGGTGTCGATCAGCAGGTGATGGTGTCCGGTGAACTCCTTGACGACCCCGGCGGGGGCCACGCCCATCTCCTTCAACCCTATCTTCACCGTGAAGCGCTGCGGCACACGAGCGCCGTCGAGCGGGTAGTGAAAATAGACCTCTGCCCCCGGCGCGGACGCGGTGGGTTCCGCCCGCGCCGGCGCAATTGACAACGCCGTCAACGCCAGCCCCATCCCGACCATGAGGAACATCAAAGGTCCGGCCTTCGCAAATGTCTTGCGCGGCATGGTCATGTCACTTGCTCCTCATCTGCGAAATCTCTTCCTCGCTGGCCTCACCTTGACGATCACCTTGATCCGTTCGGAGATCACGGGCGGATCATGCGGGATGTGGCGTTCGTCGGCGAGAATCAGTTGAAGCGTATGCTCGCCAGGGGAAAGCGTGATTTTCTTCTCGGTCTGGCCGTTGCCGAAATGAATGTGATTCAAGTCGCTCGGCAGCGGCCGATCCAGCGGTGGGGTTTCGACATCTATCATCAGGTGATGATGGCCGGTATTCGGCTTGACGACGCCCGCCGGCGCTATGCCCATGTTACGCAGGCCGAACCGGATCGTTGAGTTCGGATAGATGCGCTCGCCATCGCTCGGGTAGATGAAATAAACCGCCGCGTCCGGCGGCGAAGGCCGGCGGCCCCCTGCTGCAGCGGCCTGCGGAGCCGTTTCCGGTGCCGCGTCCGCGACATGGATATGAATGACATTCGAGAAGATCGGTGGATCGTGCGGAATATGCCCGTGGTCCCCCAGCAGGAGCTGCAGCGTGTGGTCCCCCGGCGTCAACGTGATTTCCGCCTCTGTTTGGGCGCGGCCGAAATGCACATGGTTGAGATCGCTCGGGATCTCGCGATCGAACGCCGGAAGCGGGGCATCGATCAGCAGGTGATGATGTCCGCTATTGGCCCGATAGGTCCCGGCGGGCACCAGCTCCATGCCGGAGAGACCAAATTTCACCGTCAGCTTGCGACCGACCGTCGCGCCATCCGCCGGCGCGACGAAAAATACACTGGCGCCCGCCGGCGCCGACGTCCGGGCCTTTTCAACGGTCGCCGGATCGACCCTGACATGGATGACCTCGGATACCACAGGCGGATCGTGCGGAATGTGATCTGGATCACCCAACAAGAGCTGCAAGGTGTGCTCACCTGCGGGAAGTGTGAGCTCCGCCTCGGTCTGACCGCCACCAAGATCAATGTGGTTGAAATCGATCGGGATGGGCTGATCGAGCGGCGGCAATTCGGAATCGACGAGAATGTGATAATGGCCCGTATTTGGCTTGGCGACGCCCGCGGCGGCGATCTCCATGTTTTCAATTCCGAGGTGGAGCTTGACCTTGGAGGGGATCGTCGCGCCGTCCTTGAGATCGATAAAGAAAATCCTGGCATTCGGAGCCGAAGGCGTCCGCGCCGGAGCAGGTTGTTGCGCGCCGGCATCGCGAGGCGCATCCAGAATTATTGTCGCGAGAATAATCAGGCACGCGCGGCCAAATCGATACATGAAATACATTGGTAGCTCCCAAGTTACGCTAACATGGGCCTCCAAGGCGAACAAGTTGCGGTGACGATCCGCGATAGAGTCCGAAGTCCTCGAGCTTCTCGGTCGTGCGGTCCGGCAGCGCCCCTGGCGGACAAATCCTTCGCAACCGGACAAGACTCCTTCGCTGCCGGACAAAGAGGGTTTTCGGACAAAGAGGGCTTTGCGTTGAAATCAAGCCTCAGTTGGAATATTCTGCCGGGGTTATGGATATGAACGTGGCGATCCGATGCTTTGCGCTCAGTTTCATGTTCGCTGTCGGCTTCCTCGCCGAGGCGTGCGCCGCCGAACAGCGTGTCGCGCTCGTGATCGGCAATGGCGCATACCGGTCGGCGCCGGAACTCAGCAACAGCCGCAATGATGCGGACGATATTTCAGAACAGCTCAAGCATGTGGGCTTTACTGTCATGGATGGCCGCGACCTCGACAGGTCGGCGATGCATGCCGCGCTCGGCCGCTTCGCCCAGCGCATCAGGGGCTCCGACGCGGCCCTGGTCTACTATTCGGGGCATGGGCTGCAGATCAACGGTCAGAACTATCTGGTTCCGGTCGATCTGAAGTATGAAGACGGCACCTTCACGCCGTTCGACCTCGTCAAGCTCGACGACGTCATCGATGCGCTTGGCTATACCGACGGCGTTCGGTTGCTGATACTGGATGCCTGTCGCGACAACCCGTTCGCGAACAACCTGGCTCAAAACAAGGGAAATCGCGGCATTGGGGCGACGCGCGGTCTGGCCAAGATCGAGCGCTCGCAGGGAATGCTGATTGCTTATTCGACCCAGTCCAACAGCGTCGCCGACGACGGTATCGGCCGCAACAGCCCTTTCACCGCCGCGCTCGTGCAGGAAATCCAGGTTCCCGGGCTCGAGGTCGCAACGGTGTTCCGCCGTGTCGCGATAAACGTGAATCGCGCGACCCAGGGCCGACAGACTCCGGAATTGTCGGTATCGTTGCTCCGGGACTTTTATATCAATCCTCAGGAAAGTGATATCGACGCCTGGAAAAAGCTGGCGTCTTCGGCAAGCGTTACCGATTTGCAGACCTTCATTTCAAGGTTTCCCACAAGTGTGATGGTTGATGCAGCGCGCGCGCGGCTGGATGCCATCGTGAATGCCAATGAGCGGGAGCGGCTGGTTAGCGAATATGCGGAAAGGGAACGTCGCCTGCGGCAGGAACTCGAAACTGCCGAAGCCGGTTATAAAAAAGCGGCTTCGGAGCTCGTGGAGCGCCGTGAACGCGACGAGCGCGAGCGACAGGCTGACGCGAAAGGCGGCGAGTCTTCTGCCGGGCCCACCTCGCCGACGCTTGGGGCCGCCAGCACCAGCGGCGTGCCGGAGCCCGCAGCTCGGGTGGCACGTGAAAACAACGAGGCCGAGCAACGGGCGAAGGAGCAGGCAGCCGAGGCGGAGCGCGAGCGGCTGGCGTCGCAGGTTGCAGGATTCGAAGCCGACAGAGCGAGGCTGGCCGCAGAACGCCAGGCGCTTGAGCTTGCGATGACAGAGCGGCTCGCGCGCGCGCAGGCGGAACGGGAGGACGCTGAAAAAAGACTTGCCGTGGAAACCGCGCGCCTGCCGGCCCTTGCGCTCGACCAGTCGCGAACGACAGAGCCGGCGGCGCCGCGGCGCCGTACCACGGCAACCTGTCAGGAGATCACCGCGCGCGCCCAACTCGGCGACCTCTCGGAAACCGATCGTGATACGCTACAGCATCTGTGCCACTGATTTCCGCCAGGACCTGGAAGGCACTTCGAGGCGATTTTATTTAGGATTTTGCAGGACGGAGGCATCGTGGACAAGAATCTTGGGGAAGCCGTGAGGTCGCTGCCACGAAGGTTGACCCTCGCGGCATGTGTCGTCTGTTGTTTACTGGCCGGCGTCCCGGCGGCGTTCGCGCAGGCCACGCCGGGCACGCCGGCGGCGAGCCCACCAGCGCCGCCGACTCCGGTGCAGTTCGATGACGCGCTGCTCCGCGCCGCGAGTGATCTGTTTTCGAAGGCTGTCGTGCCCCCGGGTAGCGAAAAGATCGAACTGGTGATCGACCCGCTGATCGACGGCATCAGCGGAGCACAATCGACCGCGACACGGTTGATGCAGGAACGCATCGTCGCGCTGGTCGGCAAGTCATATCCGCGTTTCGAAGTACGTCCGTTCTCGAGCGAAGCGTTGTCGCGTGCCCCGGTCGTGCTGATAGGCACCTTTACCGCGATCAACAATGCGGGCGCGGCGGACGGACCGCGCGACGCCTATCGGATTTGCCTTGCGCTCGCCGATCTTCGCAGCAAGAGCATCATTTCCAAAGGCGTCGCCCGCGCCAAACCGGAGGCGGTCGACGTGACGCCGACGCCGGCATTTGCAGACAACCCGGTCTGGGCCACCGATCCGGCAACCAGTGTCTACATCAAAGCCTGTCAGGGCACCAAACCGGGCGATCCGATCGATCCGGTCTATGTCGAACGCATCGGCACGTCGTCGCTCATCAGCGATGGTATTCTTGAATACGATGACAGGCACTATCGCGAGGCACTGGCTTTTTACCGGACGGCGCTCAAGATGGCAGGCGGGGATCAGCTGCGTGTCCGCTCCGGCATCTATCTCGCAAACTGGAAACTCAACCGCAGGAACGACGCGGTCGACGCATTCGGCAGTCTCGTCGATTACAGCCTGGCCGGGAAAAAACTGTCGGTGCGGTTTCTGTTCAAGCCGGGATCAACCCAGTTCATCGATGATCCGCAGATCTCGGGGGCTTACCCGATGTGGCTCAGTCAAATCGCAACCCGGACCGCGCAACGCAAGAGCTGCCTTCAAGTCGTCGGGCACACCTCAAAGACGGGACCGCCGCGGGTCAACGAGCGACTTTCAATCCTGCGCGCTCAATTCATCAAGGATCTGCTGCAGAGCAGCTTCCCTCGCCTCGCCGACAAGTTGAAAGCGACCGGTGTCGGTTCCGCGGAGACACTGATCGGCACAGGTAGGGACGACGCCAGCGATGCCATCGACCGCCGGGTTGATTTCAACGTTTCCGACTGTTGAGACCGCTCGGATGGCTCTTATTTGGCATCGAAGTAGATGACGCCCTGGCAATAGCGAAACAAGTTGACGTCTGAAATACCTGGGCGGAGCAGGCATGCTCCGCCCAACCTCCCGACCTCCGGTTCGTGCCTGCAGCGGAGATAGTGGCAATGCCAAACATACCGGCATGAATAAAGCTGCTTGGTCGCGCTAAAGCCCAAACATGTCGGCAAGCGATCGACCGTTGGAGCTGTAACCACAGGAGCCATCGGACATGCGCCGCAGTATTCTTGGATTCCTCACATTAGCCACGCTCAAGATGACGACATTCGCCGCGGCCGACGGCAAGTCGTTCGGGGATGAAATCAAGAATTGAAGAAGGCCGGATACGTCGAACTGTCTGGTGCCCAGGCGGTCGGCTTTCTAGTCGGCAATTCCGCCGTGAAACATCACCATCACATAAGTAAAGGGCGAACCGGCGCCCAGGGGCCTCAGATTAATTACTATCCAAACGACCGGGTATGGTATGTGTGCGGAGGATCATTCGGCTCGTCGCGCTGCAGCGTTCAATCGTGGGATGTTGAATACGGTGACATTTGCTTTTCTGTCGATCCGTGTGATGAGGCACCGACGATTTTGAAGCGGTGAAAGCTCCTTAGCGCGCGCGTCACCGCCGGCACCTCATCTCCCGCGGGTTCCTTCCCTGGAGGCTTTCGGACGACGGCCCCAGTGCAAGCGGAATCGCCGCGATGGGCCGTCATCCGAAACCCTTCACAAGAGCTGAAGTCAAAACCCGCGAAAATGGCTGTTTACGTGAACTTAAATCTTTGCAGTTCTCCTGCTGAAGCGTGTCATTTCCGTCCTGTAGGTGTGCTGTCGTGCCCTCATTGTCTGACTGCCTGATAGGAAACCCAAGGCCCTCAAGCACCTTTTTCAAAATTTTCCTGATCGCCGCGATCTTGGCAAACCCTGGCTACGCACAAGCCCAAAGAATAATAGCAAGCAGCACCAAACTGGATCCCGCTATTCAGGAGCAGCTTTTTCGGGCTCTGCGTGAGGAACTGCCAGATCCTTCATCAGCCGCAATTATAGGGTTCGAAGCTGGACGAGAGGGTGCACTCTGTGGACTTATCGACGCTAAAACCGTCTTTGGTCAATCCACCGGGTACAAGCCATTTGCTTTTGATCCCGAGAAGCGAAGATTAGCGGTGTTGCCGCCAGTGGGACGTGACATCGACTTGCGTGATGATCATTGGCAGGAAAAATTCAATGCAATGAGGGAGGCTGCACGTTGGATGGCGGCCGTTTGCCCAGCAAGCGCAGGAAAATGACGGGTCGCTCCGACACTCGGACGGCTAAACCCTACCCCACACACTTCGTTGCGCCACAGCGGCGATAGCCATAGCAGCTACAAACAGACGGCGGTGTTCGAAGGTCCGCATCGGGTCATTCACGACTTGATCGGACTGCCTCGTCATGTCCGCGTTTCGCCCGAACCTGACTGGTCAGGCAGGTTTGTTGGCGGTAGCGCTCGCGCCGTCGGAACTGGTCGGGGTTGCGGAGACGGTGCGAGCTCCGGCTGCGTGATCGTCGGCATGCGACTGCCGATTCGATGGTCGTGCCGTACTGGAGGATGCCACAACTGCGAGTGCTCAGTGGTCGACGGCGAACTTTCATATATCACAGAGCCCGTCGATCCCCCGCCGGTAGGCCGAGCACTAATCTGCTGCGCTGTGCCCAAGTCCGACGTCGTTCTTGAGCTGTAATACATGCCCCATGTATGAGGGGTGCCGGACAGGCAATCAGCGTCGTGGTAAATGCTCTCTGAGGGAAATCTGAACCTGGTAGGCCGGCCCGGCGCCGGAGTTTGTTGGGAAGTCTGACGAAATGCGAATTCTGTTCATCGGCGACGTCGTTGGGAAAGCGGGCATCGACGCCCTGTCATCGTTTCTCCCACCGTTGATCTCGCGCTGGAAGGTCGATGTTGCGATCGTCAACGGTGAGAATTCGGCCGATACGGGATTTGGAATCACGCGCGATACCTACAGGGCGATAAGGGACGCAGGCGCCGATGCGGTAACGCTCGGCAATCACTCCTGGAATCGCAAGGAGGCGCTCGAGATTGCCAGCCAGGAATCCCGTCTCATTCGTCCCATCAACTACGTGCCGGGCACGCCGGGCGCGGGGTTGGTCGAGATTGACACCGCGAAAGGAAAGCGCGCGCTGGTGATCAATGCGTTGGGGCGCTTGTTCATGGAGCCTTCGGACGACCCGTTTGGCGCGGTCTCTCGGACTCTGGAGATACATCGACTGGGGCGAGACGTCGATGCAATCGTGCTCGACTTCCACTGCGAGGCGACCGGAGAAAAGCAGGCGATGGGCCACTTCTGCGACGGGCGAGTTAGTCTTGTCGTGGGAACGCATACCCACACACCGAGCGCAGATTATCGCATTCTTTCCGGCGGCACCGCCTATATTACCGACGCCGGCATGACGGGAGACTACGATTCCGTCGTTGGCATGGATCGAAGGGAGCCAATCAACCGTTTTGCGACCGGCATGTCATTCGGCCGATTCGTGGCGGCAACCGGCGTCGCCACGATGTGCGGCGTCGCCGTCGAGACCGACGATAACACCGGTCTTGCGGTTCGGATCGCAGCTCTGAGGATAGGTCCACACCTTGAGGGACAGCAACCGAAATTTTGGGATTGAGCGGCTCTTGCCTATCGCGCACCGTAAAAGACGGCATTTTCGTGTCTGTAGATCGGGGCAGGCCGGAAGTGTCTGCTACGCGGTTGCAACGGCGCGATCAGGGATGAACGGACCTGACTGAGATGTGCCGCGAGGTTCGTCCGCGACCGGGATTGAGCATCCGGTGTGTCGTCGGCAAACGGATGGTCGCAGCCAGACACGAGCTGGCACTTGTACTCCTGTCTCGCAGGTCCGGCAGGCATATTCCCACAATTTCATGAGCTGGTTCGCGTATCAGCACGGCTCGCCGGGCCATCAATCGTGTGGCCGTCGCCCTTGCGCCGATATCGTCAACCGCTGGCGAGGGACACAATGTTCGCGCCTCCCGTTGACGCGGCCGGCCTGCGCCTGACCGGATGCGAATTGTCCGGCGCTCTTGCGGGTTCGTCGCCATACGGTTCCGACTGCCATTGGGCTCGCCTATCCTCGCCACCTGCTTGCGGGTTGCGCCGCGCCGGCACCAGCGGAGGTGCCGGCCCTGCGAATGTATCCTCGCCACTCTGTTGCTGGATCCGCCGCGGCTGCACCAATGTCTTGAGCATTCCGAACAGGCCGGCAGGCTCGTCTGGGCCGGACGACTCGAACGGATCGGCGTAGAAGGTTGCGCCAGCTTGATCCACGAAACCGGCCAGCGCGTTCACCATGCGCGGCGACCCGCAGGCATAGACGATGTCGGAGGCGTTGAGGGGCGGCATGTGGGCCTCGATGCGTCCGATGCGCACCGCCGGGCTTGGGCTCGGCCCTTCTTCAATCGCAGGGATGATGGTCACGTTGGGCATACGCGCGAGCAGCGCCAGCACCGGCGTCATGTACAGCGCGGATATCCTGCGGGCCCCGGCGATCACAACAATCGGGCGGTCCCTGGATTCGCGCAGCGCCATACAGGCGATGGCCCAGATCGGAGCGAAGCCGGTACCGCTGCCGGCCAGGATCAGCCTGCCCCTCCCTCCGGGACGCAGGAAAGCCCGCCCAAAGGGGCCTTCAATACGCAGCCGGTGTCCCGGCCGGATGCTGGTGCCGAGAGCGGAGGTCACGCGCCCGTCCCGCAGACGCTTCACGTTGAGATGGATGACACGTCCGCCGATGCGGCCGTCGAAGGAGGCCGTGGGGCTATAGGCGCGTGCCGGAAATCCATTGAACGTAAAACGAAAATATTGCCCAGGCAGGTAGGCGATGCTTTTCTCGGGTGCGATGGCGAGTTCGAAGATGTCGGGTGCGAGTTCGCGCAAGCCGACAAGCCGCGCCCGGGCCGTGTCAATTTCGGGGACATCTTCCATCTCCACTTCAAGATCGGAGACGACACGCGCCTGACAGGCATGGACCATCCCGTGTGTATGCGTTTCACCGCAGACCGTTTGGCCTTTGACAACTTGCACCATGCAGGTTCCGCAGGTGCCGGCGCGGCAATCGTGCGGGATCTCGACGCCATTGGCGAGCGCCCCGTCGAGCAACACATCCCCCGCGCGGACGCGGAACACGCGGCCCCTTACCGAGACATTCCTGAAATTGGTCATTGTTCACTCCTCAATCGGGTACGCTGCCGCGATGCTGCGTCTGGTTCGGATGTCCCCGGAGCCCAGGTCACGCCTTGCCCGGTGCAACGCGGATGAGATTTTTCTTCGTCGCCGTCTCGAACCGCGTGGACCAGTATGTCGACGCCATCACTGGCCGTTTCAGCCAGCTCGCCTTGGGTGCGCGGAGGACCAGGAACCAGAAGAAGAACGGCGTCGTCACCATGTGAGACACCAGCGGGAACCAATCCGGCAATAAGGACGCCGGTCCAGGAAGACGGTACCAGTAGTAGGTGCTGATCGCGGCGGCCGCGAACACCCGATGCAAGATTGCCCGGGCGTTGTCTTTGTAGCGAAGGATGTGCTCGCCGATCTTGAAGACGATGTAGGTGACGATGCAGGCACCGAGCGGCCAGACATAGGTCGTCATGACCGCCAGCGTGTTGACCTGATCCGGAGCATAATCCGGCACCTGGTACCAGCCCCACACGAACCCGGGAAAACTCCCCACCAGGAAGTTTCCGAGAAACTCCTGAACCTTGGTTGCGGCGCCGGAAACGGTTGGCGTCATCTCCGGCGTCGAATCCGGACAGGGATTGCTGCAACCCTCGCACAAATCACAGCGCGCATTCCTGAACGTCAGCGCGGGGTTGGTGCCATAGAGCCTCTCCACCGGATGGATCGGGCACAGCGAGGTGCACCATCCGGACCGCATTTCAAACAGCGCCCCCATCCCGAATGCGACGACGGCCGCCGATAACAGCATGATCGCTGTCAACGGGCCGTCAACATTCAGGCCAATGCGCCGCATCGGTACGACGACAAACAGCAAGATCATGCCGATCACCGCCAACGTCGCGGCACCCCATTCAGGCATCCTGATATTCCGCGAGATGCCGAGCTTTTGCGGCAGCATATGCATGGTTGCCATCGGACAGATGTTGCGCCACAGGCCGGGCAAGATCGTCACCAGGGCCGGTGCAATCGGAATCAGCAGGAACCACATGAGGGCGATGCCTGCCTCTGGCCAGAACAGCAGCAGACCAACCAGCACCACGCCCACCAGAAACAAGGCAGTCTGCAGGACCAGCCAGATCGGCCGCTCCTTTGGGCTGACCGTGCGGCTGTTGGCAGTCGGGCGATATCGCGTGGGTGATACCCGAACCGTCATGTTGGGCTGTCGCGATGCCTCGCGGTATTGCCGAGTAGAACTGTGCCTGAACGTTTGATCGGCGGTATTTCTTCGCACTGTTTCACCTCGTGATGAATTGCACCCTGCGCGTCCGCGCGGCGACACCGCCACGACGTGGACAGGTCGACGCAGCGCCGGCTGGTCGCGCGTCAGGCTCGATGGAATGGTTGGGGGATTAGCTAGCCGCTGGCCGCGTTTTCTTGACGCGGAATGGCGCCGCGAAAGCCGTTCGAAGTTTTCCAGTGCCCAAGGCCTGAAGGCCCGAGGCTTCACTGCTCAAGGCCTCAATGCTCAAGGTTTCAACGCCGGGCGACGGCGAGAACTCTATCTTACGCGTTCGCATTACTCGATCCCCATGACCTTCGTCGTCCAACACATCTTCCTTCATCCAGAGGTCAGCGCCGCTCCCACGCGCATAAACCTTCAAAAAGCAACGACAAATCTATGTCGATACTTATGAATACTCTGGATAATCTTGGGATATGACTGTGAATTACGGCGAATTACTGAGATCAAATCTGGCATTTTGCTGATTCCCTTGCGCAGAAGGAGGCGGTGCAAGGCAGCGTGCTACACGAGCGCAAGTTTCGCCCGGGTGCTTTGATCCGGATCAATGCGCAAACGATTTACGCGGGGGGTCGTCTCGATCGCCCTCCACAACAGGAGCAGCCGCGTTTCAGCGTCGCCCTCGCGATCGTCACGGAGGTTGGCAGTGGGATGCGGTGGACGCGGGCAGCGTCGACGCGAAAGAGTGATCGCAGGGCGACTTGTCGCGAGCGATGACACTGCGCGAAGGCGAACAGTGCCGCAGCTGAATTGACTCTCTGACAGTCGAATTCGAAAGCCAACGCAGCGCGAATGCGCGACCAACATCGGGCGCGCATTCGCGCGGCCCGTTGCGCTGATACCTTGGGCTTATCCGCCTTGCAGGCTAGTGACGATCGGTGACCAGGACGACCGGCGCCGGCTCGACGATGGGTTTACGCGCGCTCTCGTCGACAGCGACGCTGGTCGCCTGGGGCGCAGCCTGTGTGGCCTGCGGCGTCTGTTGGGTGGTCGGGGCGGTCGTGGCAACAACCGGCTCTTGGGCGCTGGCCTCACGGTTCCAGTCGCAGGCAGCGGCCGGATAGGCAGCAAAAGCGGTGAAGGACGCGACAACAAGAAGCTTCTTCATGGCCAGCCTCCTCTAAAGATCCGTCTTCTACCACGCCCGGACCGGTCCGGACGCGCCACAGCGATCACGAAACCGTAAGCTTGGACGCTGCGTGAGCGCCGCGTCCAACAACAACGGTCAATACCCTACGCCACTAGGCCAATCCCTTCCGCAGCCCTTCATGCGGGTGGCGACGATCGCCACGCTCATTCGACTTGCGAACGTAGGTGATGAGGGCCTCGGGGTTCTCAAGCTTGCTCTTGAGGGCCGCAAGCAATGCGTCCTCGGCTTCGATCGTAAGCGCCTTGGCGCGCGTCCCGAGTTTCATCCCGACCGTATACAGCGTCATGGCGGTTTCCTTGATCCAGATGCTCACTGTAGCCCAAGCGGCGCTGCCATGAAACAGCAGCAAGCGCAGCCCGGAACAAACCGCCGCCTCATCGCGCCGCCGCAGCACCCTCGCCGTCGATCTGGCGTCCCATCAGCGCGATCGCCTTCTGATAGACTTGGGCCGCATTCCACGCTTCGATGGCCGCGAAGTTGGCCTCGCCCGGCTGGTAGCCCGCGCCGGCGCGCCAGCCATGGGCCTTGAGGAAATTCGCCGTCGAGCTCAGCGCGTTGGCGGCGACGTCGAGATTACCGGTACCATAGGCCAGCACGTTCTTGGGCATGAACTGGGTCTGGCCGATCTCGCCGTGCATGGAGCCGCGGGTGCCGGGCGAGAGCGCGCCGCGATCGATCAGCTTCAAGGCCGCGTCGAGCTGTTCGGTGAAGAACTCGGGCCGCCGGCAGTCGTAGGCGAGCGTCGCAATCGACGACAGCATGTTCTGGTTGCCGTGCTGGCTTCCGAAGCCGGTCTCCATGCCCCAGATCGCGATCAGCGGTCCCGGCGGCACGCCGTAGCGCTGCTGGATCGAGGCGAACAAAGCGGCCTGGGATTGCTTCAGCGAGCGGCCGCGCGCGACGATGGTCTGGGCGCCGCGCTTGGCGAGAAACTGATCGAGCGAGAGGCCAAAACTTCGCTGGCTCCGATCGGCGGCGATCGTCGCGCTGGCGTAGTTCGTCTGCATCAGGGCGGCGATGGCCGACGCGCCGACGCCCTTTGCCCTCGCCTCCTCGCCGTACTCACGCTTCCAGGTCTCGAAGCCTGCAGGCCCGCTGCCGCACTGGGCGGCGTCGGCGTTGGCGCCGAGGCACGTCAGCATCGCCAGGGCAGCAACAGTCGCCGTCACAAGATCTCTGCGCGTGGTCATCCAGAACCTCCTCTTGACGGTTGCGCGCGGTTCACTCCCGGATCAGGCGATCGCGATTCTTCGCCTTGTCGAAATTCCTGGCCTGGTCCAGCCCGATGGGCGCGATCAGTTTCACCGATGCGAGATCGGCGCCGTCGAAATCGGTGCCGACAAGCGTGACGCCGGTGAGATCGGCGCCGCCAAGCTGGGCGCTCTTGAGCGACGCGCCGGTCAAGTCGGCCCCCTTCAGCGACGCAAACTCGAGATCGACCCGCGACAGGTCGGCGCCCCGGGCATTCAGCCGTTCGAGATTGGCCGAGGTCAGGACCGCGCGCATCAGCCCCATCGACTGGTTGCGCATGTCGGCACTGAGGTTTGCATCCGCGATCGAGGCTCCGACCAGGCTCGCACCCGTGAGATCGGCGGCGATGCGGGCGCCCGAGAGGTCGGCGCCGTCGAGCCGCGCGCGGCGCATCTGGCTGGCAAACAGGTTCGCACCCTTGAGGCTTGCGCCGGTCAAATCCGCGTCGAGCAGCCAGGCCTGATCGAGGATGGCGCGATCAAGCTTGGCGCCGATGAATTTCGTCTTGTTCATCCGCGCCGCGCGAAAACTCGCGCCGGAGAGGTCGAGCCTGGACAGATCGAGATTGGACAAGCGCTTGGTGGCGAAGTCGGCCGGCGCCGCTTGCGTCGCCTGCGACATCGCAGCCGCCACTTCGGCCCGCGTCATCTCGGCCGAAACCATCTCGGGCGACGACAGGTCGACGTCGCGCATCATGTCCTGGGCCGCTGCCGGGGCACACAGGCTGAGACCAAGAGCGACGTTCGCAAGCATTCGGATCATGGCAGGTTTTGCTAACATACAACCATGCAGTGTCAAACAGCTAACGCCTCTGCCGCAGGTAGCTCGAAGGCCCCTCGCGGAAAGCCCACGGCCCCGCTTGCGCGGCGCTCCTCGACGATGAAATATGGCTGCAACGGATTTAGGAGCTTGCGGGCATGGGCGCATGGTCCGTACGCGCGATCATTCTCGGTGGGCTCATCAGTGTTGTCGCTGCCGGTCACGCAGCGGCGCAGACGTCGTCGCGGCCCCCGATCGGCGTCTTCGGGTCGCCGCCCGATGCCATGATCTTCTATGTCGCGCACGGTGCGGCCGACGCATGCGGGCCGGGCTGTTCGGACTGGATTGCAGCCGAAGGCACCGTGCAGTGGGACACCTTCAAGCGGCTGTTGGCGATCCTCGACCGCCAAGCCGGGCGCAGGCTTCCGCTCGTCATCCATTCCTGGGGCCAGTCCAATCTCAATGTCGCGACCAGCCTGGGCCGGATCCTGCGCGACCACGGCATCGACACCACGGAAGGCGCGACCGAGGTCGAAGCCTGCAAGGATAAGTCCGAGGCGGATTGTTTCGCGCTGAAGCGTCCGGGCGGGCCGCTCGATGCCGGGATCAACCAGTCGGCCACAAGCTGCGATCTCGCCTGCGTCCTGATCCTGGCCGGTGGCGTGCACCGCAGCCTGCCGCCGGACACACGAATGATCCTGACCGGCATGGCCATCCACAACCGGCTGGCGCCCAATGTCTCCGACGAGCGCCGCGAAAATCTCACCTCGCTGTTTGGCGAACAGTTTCCGTACCTATCTGCGCGAAATGGGCATTGAGCCGGAACTGCTCGACATCGTCGACCGCAATTCCCAATCCCGCCGTCAAACCGAGTTGCCGCCCTCCGAATGGGCCCGCTTGCGGATCGTCACCGGGCTGCCGCCGTAGCGGCCGACGCTCTCGATTTGCCGACTGCGCGCAAGCCGGATGAACGTCTATTTCTTCTGAAGCTTGGTCACCGTGAAGCCGTCATCGCCGCTCTCGGCCTCGAACTTGACCTTGTCTCCGACCTTCACCTGCTTCAAGACCGCGCGGTCCCTGACCTCGTAGACCATGGTCGCGCCTTCCTTGAAGCCGAGGCTTGGGGCCGGGCCATGCTTCAGCGTGATGCTCCCGGATCCCTCATTGATCTTCATGACCTCGCCATCGATGGCTGCGACCTGGGCAACCGCAACCGTTGCCAGCAGGGTCATCATCAGCGCCCCTCTGGCCATGAACTTGAAAACCTTCAACGTGTGCTCCTTTCGTCAGCTTCGGAAGTCCGACGCCCAAGGGGCGGATAGCGCTGCCAGGCACGTCGATCGTGCCCCCAGGTCGGCTGCGCTCGTTGCGGACGCACCGCCTTCAGTGGCGGTGACGGCGAAACTATGGCCGCGCCGGAGAAAGCCATGCAGGAGAAGCGAATGGTTAACAGGCGTCTGATCGCGCACACTTTTTTGTTGGCCGATGCCACCAATGATGTTTCCGGTCCAACACGGAAACCCTTGGCTGCAGGTGCCCTCTTTGCGCGCCAGCGCGCGAGCCGAAACCCATCGCCCGATCGTGTCTCGACAGCACGCCATCGACGGCGCTATCGCCATGCCTGGCTGGGAGGTCGAAAGATGCCGCCGGACAGTGACACCCGCGCCTTGGGCCGAACCGGGATCCGTGTGCTGCCCTTGGGGCTCGGCACCAACAAGTGGCGGAGCGCCGACCGCGCGGCGGTCGCGGAGACGTACCGGACCGTCACTGCCGCCGGCCCCTGCATGATCGATACCGCGGAGATCTACCGTTCGGAACGCGTCGTGGGTGACTGCTTGCGCGTCGAACCCGGCGCGGCGGTCATTGCCACGAAATTCGCCCCCTTGCCGGGCCGAACCTCGCCGCGTCGCCTGATCCGCGGCCTTGATGCTTCGCTGGCGCGCCTCGGCGTCAAGACCGTCGACCTCTATTATGTGCATTTTCCGCTGCCGTGGGTCGATCTACGGGTGTTCGCCGAAGGGCTTACGGAAGCGGTGAAATCCGGCAAGGCGCGCGCGGTCGGGGTGGCGAATTTCAGCGCCGACCAGATGCGCCGCATCGCCGACCACCTCGCCAAGGCGGGTATTCCGCTCGCCGCCAATCAGGTCAACTACAGCCTGCTGAAACGGAAGCCCGAAACCAACGGTGTGCTCGACGCCTGCCGTGAGCTCGACGTCGCCCTGGTCGGGTATTTTCCGCTCGCATCCGGCCGCCTCGCACAGCCGTCTGACCGCAATCGCACGAAAACGCTGCTGACGCTGCTCGCCGATATCGCCCGCGCCCACGATGCCAGCATCAGCCAGGTTGCCCTCAATTGGCTGCTGGCCCGCGATCCCCACGTGATTCCGATTCCCGGCGCGACCAAGCCTCACCACGCCAAAGCCAATCTCGCTGCGCTGAGCTGGCGCCTGAGCGAGGCCGAATTCGACGCAATCGATCGGGCCTCGGCCTAGCGCGCGACCGCTGGAGCCCGATTCAACTTAATCCCATTGCGCTCCAGGAAAGCCGCTTCGCACTGTGCGCCTGCGCGGCCCCTTAAGTCCGGATCATGGGCTGACGCGCGGACGCGGGATCGATGGCAGCAACGATGTCGGCTTGCGCGTTTCAGGCGCCGCAGTCGGGCTCTGCGGGGCCACGGCAGCCATGGCCGATCGCACCTCGGGCCGCTGATACGGCTGACGGATCCTGGCGACATCGCGTGCCATCGCGTCCTGGGTTGTCGCAAGCCGGCCGATGCGCTCCTTGAGCTCGGCCATGTCCTGTCCCATCGCGGCAACGTCGCGCGCCAGCGACTGCAGCAGCTGCGCCGTGTCTCCGGACAGATTGGCGGTCGATCCGGCGCCATCGGTGCGCTCTGCCGAAGCCGCCGGCGTGGATGCCGCCACCATCCCCACGGTCTGCTCCTGCCGCGGCGACATGGTCGACGCCAGTCGCGGCACCCCCTGCGCGATCGCGCGCCGAGCCGTATCGCCATAGGTCTGCCAGGCAGAGATGCCGACGGCTCCCACCAGGGTAAACAGCGTCGTCATCACCAGCAGCCTGAACAGGCTGGTAATCCGCTGGCCAATTGCCGCGATCAATGTGGCTTGCATGTGCGCTCCCCGTCGAACGTCACCCGCCAACGACCCCTGCGGATTGTCCGTTCTAGCTGCTGGCCCAAGCCTCCAGTCCGGCTTGTCAGAAACAAGGCGCTATCAGGGAGAAGATCAGACCCTTCGGTGACCGCGCGCGGCACGGTGTGCGCGGGTTGTCCCACCGAAGTTGGCTATTGCACTTGAGCGCGATGAAATCAGGTTGATCGGGCGCAGCACGGGCGGTGCGCCCCCTCGCCCCGCTTGCGGGGACGAGACGAGCAAAGCTCGCTCTGTGAGGGTTGGGGTGAGGGGGGCACTCCGCGAACACCGAATGCGCGGTGTGTCCCCCTCACCCGAAATTCGCTGTCGCGAATTTCGACCTCTCCCCGCAGGCGGGGAGAAGTAAACCGAGCCAGCCAGAAAACCGATTCAAACAAAACTCATCTCATCTACTCGCGCGGCGTCGATCGCTGCTCATACAGCACGCGCACGCGGATGGTGCCGTCGACGGCCCTCAAGTCGGCCAGCAGTCCCTCGCCTTCGCCGCCGACCACATCGGTTTCGAGCACGACATAGCCGACTTGCGGATCGGTCTGCAGGTACTGCGCCAGGATGTTGATGCCGTGGCGGGAGACCGCCTCGTTGACGTGGCCGAGCACGCCGGGGATGTTGCGGTGGACGTGGATGAAACGGGTTCCGGTGGGGCGCGCCGGCATCTGCACCTGCGGGAAATTGACCGCGCCGAAGGTCGAGCCGACGTCGGAATAGTCGATCAGCTTGCGCGCGACCTCGCCGCCGATGCGGTCCTGCGCCTCCTCGGTCGAGCCGCCGATATGCGGCGTCAGGATCACGTTGGGCAGGCCCTGCAGCGGCGAGACGAAACGATCGGCGTTCGACGCCGGCTCGACCGGAAAGACGTCGACCGCAGCGCCGGCCAACCGGCCGTTGCGCAACGCGGCGGCCAGCGCATCGAGGTCCAACACCGTGCCCCGCGCGTTGTTGATCAGATAGGCCCCTTCCTTCATCAGCGCGATCTCGCGCGCACCGATCATGTTGGCGGTCGCCGCCGTCTCCGGCACGTGCAGCGACACCACGTCGCTCGACCCGAGCAGCTCGGCAAGCGTCTCGACCGGTTCGGTGTTGCCGTGACGGAGCTTGTCGGTCTGGTCGAAATAGATCACGCGCATGCCCATGGCTTCGGCGAGGTTCGACAGTTGCGAGCCGATGTTGCCGTAACCTACGATGCCAAGGGTCTTGCCGCGCACCTCGCGGCTGCCTTCGGCCGACTTGTCCCAGCCGCCGTCATGCGCGCTCACGGAGCGCGGGAATACCCGGCGCAACAACATCACCACTTCGGCAATGGTCAGTTCCGCCACGCTGCGGGTGTTGGAGTAAGGCGCGTTGAACACGGGAATGCCGAGCCGCCGCGCGGCGTCGAGGTCGACCTGGTTGGTGCCGACGGAAAAGCAGCCGACCACCATCAGCCGGTCGGCGGCCTCGAGCACGTCGGACGTGAGCTGGGTCCGCGAGCGGATGCCGAGCATATGCACGCCCGCGAGCGCGCGGCTGAGCGCAGCGGCATCCAGCGCCTTGGGCAGCCGTTCGATCTCGGTATAGCCGTTGGCCTCGAGCAGGCGGACGGCCGAATCGTTGACGCCCTCGAGCAGGAGGATGCGGATCTTCTGCTTGGGCAGCGATAATGCCATCGGGTGTTCCTCGGCAGGGTCTGACTGAACCGCCGATTCGCAAAGCTGGTGCGGTCGAAGCGAGCGAAGCGATATCCGCCCTTGCCGTCCGGCGCAACTCCTTCAAAGTGCGTATTACTACGTCAAGATCGACTATACCCTCCTGAGGTGCTTGCCTTAGCAAGCGCCTCCCAGCCAAAATACCGAAAACGACCCCATGCAAAGTAGCCTGGCGGTCGCTGGCATGCGCGATCTCGCGAAAGCATTTTGATATGTCGGACAAATCACCGGCAACATTCGATCATCGCGCCGTTTGTAAAATGCCCATGGCCCTGTCCCACACCGGTGCGAGGCCCGACGAAGTCAACCTCGCCTTCTCGGCGATCAAGACGGCGGATCACGATCCGGCCTACAAGCCCCAAGCCGGGTTACGCGTCAGGGGTAAAACCGCCCCGCTCACCAATAATTAAGTGCAGTGTCACCGTAACTCCCCGCTGTGAATACTCGAGCGCATACTCAAACTACCCAGCGCGCACGAGGCTGCGGGTGCATTGGGCACTCGGCATTCCCCGCCCCCTCTGTTTTCAAGGGCGAAAGATTTCCGCAAAGGCTCGGGCGCATGGCGTCGCGGGGCGCGAAAGCATGTGGCAATGGCGTGCGACGATGCCGCATTCTCAACTGTCATCGTCCGGCTTGACCGGACGATCCAGTATTCCAGAGACGTCAGTGGAGGAATCGATAGGCCGCGGCGTACTGGATCCCCGGCATGCGCGGAGGATGACAGCGGTGCTTGGGAGGCGCTACCGGCCGTCATTGCGAGGAGCACGCGACAAAATTGCGAAGCAATTTTGCGCTGATGCGACGAAGCAATCCGCCTTCGGACTTGCCGCGCGATGGATTGCTTTGCTGGCGCTCGCAATGACAGTTGAACCCAAGGGTGCAACGGAGCTTGGCATCCGATCTTACCATCCGATAGTGTGCGTGCGATCAAACGAGGAAGTGACATGATCCTGTCCGGCATTTTTGCACGCATCATCGCGCTGATCGGCGCCACCGCCATCCTATGGCGCCGGCTGCAGGGTGCCGCGCCCGAGCCGGCCTGGGGCGGCTCGCCGGTGGTCCCGGCGGCAAAGCCGCAAGGCGCAATCCCGACGCTCAAGATGCCGACGGCCAGGGGCTGGAGCGACGGGCAGATTCCGGTGGCGGCGCCGGGGCTCAAGGTCAATGCGTTCGCGAGCGGCCTCGACCATCCGCGCTGGATCCACGTGCTGCCCGATGGCGGTGTCCTCATTGCCGAGTCGACGCAGGTCGCGGGTCCGCCCCGGAACGTGTTCGGCTATGCGATGCAGGCGACGATGCGGCGCGCTGCCGCCCTCGGCGAGAGCGCCAACCGCATCACCTTGCTGCGTGACGGCAATGGCGACGGCATCGCCGAGACGCGCAAGATTTTCATGGCGGGACTGAACCAGCCGTTCGGCATGGCGCTGGTCGGCGACACCTTCTATGTCGGCAACACCGACGGCGTGATGGCCTTCCCTTATGCCGCCGGCGCGGACCACATCAACGCGACGGGGCGGAAACTCGTCGAATTCAAGCCGGCCGGACATTGGACGCGCAGCCTGCTTCCGAGCCCTGATGGAACGAGGCTCTATGCCGGGGTCGGCTCGTCCAGCAATATCGCCGAGAACGGCATGGCGGACGAGGAAGGCCGCGCCGCCATCTACGAGCTCGATCTGGCCAGCGGCAAGAGCCGCATCTTTGCCAGTGGCCTGCGCAACGCCGTGGGGATGGCCTGGGAGCCACGGACCGGCATGCTCTGGACCGTGGTCAACGAGCGCGACGGCCTCGGCGACGAGACCCCTCCCGACTATCTGACCTCGGTTCGACCAGGCGGGTTCTACGGCTGGCCCTATTGCTATTGGGGTAAGACGGTGGACGACCGCGTGCCGCAAGACCCTGCCATGGTCGCCAAAGCCATCACGCCGGACTATGCGCTCGGCGGCCACACCGCTTCGCTCGGCCTGTGCTGGATGCCGGCCGGCACGCTGCCGGGCTTTCCGGACGGCATGGCGATCGGGCAGCACGGCTCCTGGAACCGCAGCACGCTGAGCGGCTACAAGGTCGTGTTCGTGCCGTTCGAGAACGGCCGCCCGGCAGGTCCGCCGCGGGATATTCTTTCAGGCTTCCTCGCACCCGACGAGCGGGAGTCCTATGGACGACCGGTGGGTGTCACGCTCGGCCCCGACGGCTCGCTTCTGGTGGCGGACGACGTCGGCAACGTGATCTGGCGCGTCACGGGCGCGTAACGCATGCTCGATCAAAAGCCACGAGCACGATGGTGATTCAATCCGATCCCATCGCGCTGCGGCGGCTTTCTAGCCTGGTTGAATTGCGCTATGGATGACCGTGGTTTCAGTCAACGGCGAAGGGCCAGTCATGATTTCCGCGTTGATCGGTGTGCTGATTATCGTCGTGTTCGGCGCCATCTGTTTCTGGGCGATCGACAAATTTGTCCGCGATCGCCGTCTGGCACAGCTGCTCAAGCTGCTGGTCGTGCTGATCTGCCTCGCGTCCATCCTGCAGCGCATACTGCCCATACTGGGCATCTCCGGGCTCTAGTCCGGCGCAAGCCGGCCACCGGGCCGGCGCATCGGCCGGCCACGCCGCGATATCTCAACATCGCTTGCCGGCCCGCCTCATTCGGTTCGCCCGAACTCACAGCCCGGCTTGGCATAGGATGCACGGCGAACGCCATATTGGTCGGCCTTGAACACCGGCTTGCAGAACTCTTGCCATTTCGCCTCTTCCTTCTGGCGCGCGATCTTGTCCAGCCGCTCCTGTTCGGGATCACGAACGGGGTCGGGAATCTCGGTCCATGTCCTGGTGCAGTTGCTGTACCCATAGAAGTACGAAAATCTGCAGTTCCACGACGACACTTCGGATCCTGCTGACGCCGGCGATGCGACCGCGACGAAGGCCGCAAGCATCATGAGCTTGGTCACGCTCAGTCTCCGCTGCTTCTGCCTCATCGGCATGTCACGAAATCGGACAGGGCTGACAGTCCCCTTGTGCTGAATCGAGAAGGTCCCTGCGGCCCTCGCGTCACCCACGACGCAATCGCCCCGAAAATCGACTATATTTGGCATGTGCCCACCTGTTTCGTCAGAACATCAACGACGCCAGGTGTTGATTGCAATATCCGGTCCCGCACGATGCTCCCTCCCGATCTGGCGGCGGTAATGGTTACCGCGTGGGGCCGCCTGCTCCGTCGGCGAAGGGTTACGCGCGGCCCCAACCGAGGGGTTCCGGTCTTGCCAGAGCTCCCCGACCCGCGGGCTGCTGTTGCGCTGCACACGTTGCACGCGCCCGCAAAAAATATCGCTTCCCTGCCCGTCATTCGCCGCCAAAGCCTGGCGGCCGCCCTTGAAAGATTGATCTGGAGCAAACATGATCCGTGTCATCCGCGCATGGTAGGCGCGACCGCGGAGAAATCCCGATGTACCAACGTGCCCTCCCGGTACTTGAGTCGCAGATCGTGCTTGGCGAGGAGCGCGCGGCTCGCGTGTCCTCGAAGGTGCGCGCGCTCGTTCGTGCTCTCGTCGGCCACGTCCTGCCGCTGTTGCGTTGGCTGGGCCAGTTCGTTGCAGCCGGCGGCCCACTGTCATAGCGCCTCACGTGCCACCGATCTGAAGTTCGTGAACCGCAAGCGAAACCCAAGGAGACCGACGAGCGTGACCGATCTCAGTTCATTGTCTGCCACTGAGCTCGCCGATCGGATCGCGATCGTGCGCAACAATATCCGCCAGATCACCGAGCAGGCGACGGCGCAGTCGGGCGCCGCGGATGAGGAACGCAATGCCGATCGCCTCGCGGTCCAGAACGAGGAGCTCGACAACCTCCTCGAGGAGCAGGCCCGCCGGGCGGGCAGATGACGGCGCCTCGCCCTGCAACGAAGGCCGCGCTGCCGCCGGCTAGCCGGGATCGCCGTTGTCAGACAAGATCTGAGCGGCACCGCCGACGCCGCGCCGGAAAGCATCGTCAAATTTGATCCCGCGCGCCTGCCATCGGTGCGGCCGGCTCCGCCAGTCGATCCGCCACTCCGTGGTCCATCCGAGCTCGGAATCGTTCCACACCAGCCGGCCGACCAGGACGGCGTCCGCGCCCGGCACGGCCACGCGCGAGGCCAATGTCGCGGGCGGCATTGTCGCCAATGCCGCGTCATCGAGATGCGCCTCCGCCAAGGCCGCGGCATCGGGCAATGCAATGGTCATCCCCTGCCTGGCGGCTGCCGCGAGCAGAGCATCACGTTGCAGATCGGACTGCTTCGCATCCGATGTAACGACGTACTTTCTGGCGCCCTGCTCCATCTCGACAAAGACGGCAAGCACCGGCCGCTGCGATGGCCACGGCTTGAGGCCGAGCGCCTTGAGCAGGTCGTCGATCCTGTCGTCATCGAAGTCGACGATCAGATCGTATGGCCGGTCGCGGGTACCCTGCTCGTCGCGGATCGGTGTCCCCGACATCTGGTCGTGATAGTGAAAGGCGCTCACGTAATCTCCCGCGTGCGATTTGTACGCCGCCAATCGGCGATCGTCCGCAAGCTTCAGCGCGCCGGAGACCTTGATCAGAACATCCTCCAGACATGCGCCGAAGCCGATGCTGCGGTTTGGCTCGCCCTGTCCGGTGACGGTGGTCTGCGCGCGATAGAGCTCCGTCGCCGCCGCCGCCATGGCGAGGGTGCAACACGTCAACGGGATTGCAAGCGACATGCTGATGATGGCGGCCATCGCGCCAGAACGAGTCCAATGCCGCGGGCCCCCAGCCCGGTTCCGGTCGAGCACAATCATCTCCCAATCCGCATCATCGCAAATGAGCAGCGAGAGCGTCCGCTACCCTCGCCTGTAGCGCAGTATGGTTCTCGCCGAATCGCGCCTTGCGACATAAGGTTGCTGCAACCATAGCGTCGCAAGAGGCTTGACAGTGCGAGGCGAGCACAGCAGCATTGCAACCTGTCGCTGCCGGCGACAAATCACGAGCAAGGGAGGTCTTGAATGACGCCACCTCCGCAAACAATGCCGCGAAATGCGATGCGGCACGTTCGGACCATCGCATAGCGGCCATAGCCACGAACAGGACGCCGGGCGAGGGCTAAGCGGGCCGCATCAGTGAGGCATGGCCCCTGACCTCCCCGGCGCTGTTTTTGAGAGCCAGGGTCTTGCTGATATTCAGATGATACGCTGATCCTCAGCCCGATCTGAGGTTTGGTGTGCGCGGTTTCGGCCGAAATGCCCGGGACTCTCGCGCGCAGGTTCGGCTGACGTGCCCAAGCTTACGCTGCAAAATGGATTGGTGCGTTCTCGTCACGCGAAACGGAGTCCACTCCGCCATCCAAGTCCGGCTTAGGCATTCGCGCAAAACGCGATCGAACGCCCGACCGGCGTTACTGCTGGAGCAGCGATGGTTGACCCTGCACCACGGGACGCCGTATCCGCGGCGGCGGAACGGCCAGCCCGATGGTCTGCTGGGGCGCGGTCGCTCGCGGCGGCGGCAGCACCGTTCTCGCCGGCGCAGCCAATCCGGACGGTCGCATCATCATGCGAAGCATCTGGTCCTGGCCGGCCCTGAGCTGCTCGATCCCCTGCTGAAGCGTTGCGATGTCCCGCGACATCCGCTGCACCACCGGCGATTGGTCGATAGACGCGGCCGCGGCATTGGTCGCGTCGGTGTTGTCCGACATGGTCCGATAGGACGAGTCCATCCTCATGCCGGACGAATCCGCCGGTGTCCCCGGGTCCGCCGCCGCAGTGTCCTGCCTGTCCGACAGCAAATCGAGCACGGGTTGCGGCGCAGAGCGTGCAACCATCGATCTGACTGTCTCGCTGCGAGGCATCAGCCAGACCAGCGCTCCGCCAACGATCGCGGCGACCAGCACAAATCCAATGACGCCGCGGAGCAGCCGGCCGCCCAGCGGGGACGCAAGCTTCACAGGCCGCACTTCCGAAGGTTGCCGCGACGTCAGCTCGTCAAGCCGGTCCTCGATGCTGGCGATGACTTCCTTCGCGATACGCTGATAACCGAACAGAGATTCTCTCTGCCTGGGCGCGATTCCGATCTCGGCTGGATCGACGTCTTGTTGTTTCTGAGCAGACTGCATGGGCGCTCCTAAGTCACTCCAATGCCGCGGATGGGGCAGTCCTCGGTCTTAATTAGATCGGCGGAGGGCTTTGTCCAAAGCAAGACTAATAAGTGACGGGGGCAAGGCCTTTTGTCGCGCAACGTGGACAGAGCGCACCGAATGTGGACGCACTGTGCCCATTGCACGGGATTTTTGCAGCCGGCTGCGCCGGTCTTCGTTCGGCCCGACGACGCGGCCTCGCGATATCAGTCAAACGCGGTTTGCGAAGACGTTGGGTTTCGCTGACAGCTCAACACAACCTGCGCGGCGTCGCCAACCATTGTCGAGAGGCACAGCGCCTTGTAGGCTGGTTTCCGAAGTTCGTGAAGAGTGGTTGGTGAGATGGGTCACGAATTTCGGAAGGTGATTGCGACCAGTCCATGAGGACAGACCTACGACAAGCTCGCAGCATTCCTGAAATAGCGGTCGCCGTCCCGCGCAAGTCCGGGCAGCGCCCGTGAAGCCGCAGGCCTTCGGGTTGGTTAGACGAGCTGTTTGCCGCTTTGACAAAGTTGCGTCTTGAGGCACGTTTGCCTCGCAAGACCTCGAGGCATCGAACGTAGATCTGGCGGACAGCATGAATGTGATTTCGATCCAGTCGCAGGTCGCCTACGGCCATGTCGGCAACAGCGCCGCCGTCTTGCCGATGCAGATGCACGGCATCGACGTCATCGCGGTGCCCACGACATTGCTGAGCAATCGGCCGGGCTACCCGACCGTCCGCGGCCGGATCCTCGATGCGGAGCTGGTCGCCGACATGCTGGTCGGGGTCGAGGAGCGAGGTGCGGTCGACGCCTGCGGGGTGATCCTGTCAGGCTATCTCGGCTCGCCTGACATCGCCGAGGTCGTGGCGGACTTCGTCCAAAGGGCCAAGACACACAACCCGAACCTGGTCTATTGCTGCGATCCCGTGCTCGGGGATCGCGACCGCGGCCTGTTCGTAAAGGCCGGCATCCCGAAGCTCGTTCGCGATCGCCTGTGCCCGCTCGCAGACCTGATCACCCCCAATCATTTCGAGCTCGAATGGCTTTGCGCGGCGACGGCGAGCACGATCGAGCAAATGGTCGGTCATGCGCGTGCACTCTGCGCGCGCGGACCATCGGCGGTCATCGTCACCAGCGCAGAGCTCGCTGACACACAACAGGGGCAAATCGAGATGGTCGCGATTGAACGTGCCTCGGTATGGCGCGTGAGCACACCGAAGCTCCCGATCAGTCCGTCCGGAACCGGCGATCTCTTCGCATCGCTCCTGGTGTCCGCGCGGGTGCGCGGCTCGGACATCCGCGAAGCCCTGGTCCACGCCGCGTCGGCAACCTTCGCGGTGCTCGAATGTACCGCGGCGCGCGGCACCGAAGAGATGCGCATCGTCGAGGCCGCTCCGCTGCTCGCCCACCCCCTCCGCCGCTTTGAAGCGATCGCTGTCAGCGCTTGAACGTCTGTGCCGACACGGCCGCGCGATCCCGGCTCCGTTGTGGTGGCGGTAGCGTGCCTACGCTCCGGATTGCGCTACGTGGCGCCCCGCGACAGGAACGACGGCAGCGCGCTGCGCGGACGGGTCCGTGGCGGCGCCGCGGTCCTGGCCTGGCTGGCCTGGGAGGCCCTGTCCTGCCCGGTCCTGCCCGGCGCGGTTTTCCCCTGCGCGCTCTGGTCGGACATCCGGAGGATGGTGCGGATCAGCTGGTCCTCGCTTGCCCTCAGCTGATCGGCGGCCTTCGCATTGTCGCTTCTCATCTGGTCCTGACTGTTCCTGAGCTGCTCGACCCCTTGCGCCAGGTTTTCGATATCGTGCGCCATCTTCTGGATCATGGCCTGGTTCTGGATCAGCATTGTCTGGTCTGGAGCGGCGGCAGCGGCATTGCGCGCGTCGCTGTCCGGCATTGTCTGGGATACGGCCGGCGGCGCCGCCTCCGTGTCGGATTGCGCAACGGGAGGTGAGGCCGGATCCTGAGACTGAGAGACGTCCTGGTCTTCCTTCGCCGATACGAGATTGAGGACGAACTGGGGCGTCCAGCGCGCGACCATCGACTTCGCCGAGTCGCGGTCAAACGACTGCCAGGCGAGCGCTGTCCCGGCAATGCCGCCCAGCAGCACCAGTGCGATGGCGCCACGTATCGCCCATTTGCGGACCGCGACCCCGTCGCCGATCAAGATGCTGGCGCGCAACCTCGTGGACCGGGCCTGGGAAGACGGATCCGGTGCGGATTGCTTCTCAATCTCTGCAAGCCGCTGATCGATGCGCGCGAGCACTTCGCGCACGACCTGCTTGTAGACGTGCCCGAGCTCTTCGTTCTCGGGCGCGATCCCGACTTCGCCCGGGTCGATCTGTTGTGGGTTCGGCTCCGATTGCATTGGCATCCCTGTCCGGTCCCCCAATGGCCCGAAATGAGGGTGTCTTCGGTTTGCGGTAGATCGACGCAGCGCTTTGACCAAAGCAAGGCTAATCGGTGAAAAGTGTAAGGCCACTCATGGCGCCGAGGTGACTAGAACTCTGCTCTGACGCACCACCGCGGCGACGCGACATCGCGCGACGCGCGAACTCGCGGCGAGCTGCCCGTATGGTCTCTCTGTATCTTTCGGTCGAGCGCCCCTGATCCTGCTGAAGAGCACGCCGGTCGTTCGTTTTGACTCATGAACGCCGAAGCCGTTTGCAGACCTCATGTCTGCGAGACGGCCGGCTCTAAAACAGACAGTAACAAAGGGGGGAAACGCGGTGAGCTACAGCACGGCCGGACAATAGGCGCGATCGGGAGTGTCGGCATCTACGTCGTGCCGCTGGCGTTGATCGTCAAACAGCGTCCGGCGGTGGACTAAGGCTGCAGATCCGTTACCGTTCTCACGCCACATCGGCTTTCGCGCTCTCCGTCTCGCCGGCGGCGAGCGCGTCGAGATCGACCGCGTGCGGATCGTCATGACTGATGTCGCCATTCGTCTGCCCGCTGCCGTGAACGTGCATCAGGGTCTGGACGCGTCGCGCATTGAGGTGATCGACATGCTGGTGCTTGAGCGCGACCGGCAGCAGGCTTTTCGGCAATCCGACGAGCGCGAACGCGGCGACCTTGCGCACCTCGCCGCCCTCCCGCCACAACAGCGGATTGAGCGTGTAGATCAATTGCCGCTCGATTCCCGCAAGCTGCGGCTGCTCCAGCTCGGGCGCCGCGCCCCGCGCCATGTTCGCGTTGCCCGCACGCGTGCGCACGGCGGCAGATCGCAGCTCCCAGCAAATCAGCTCCGCCGCAGCGAGAACCTCGCGACGCACCGCGTCCACGCTGGTCGCGAACCCGGTTGCATCGGGCATTGACGTCGCGCTCTTGGTGACCGCCTCCACGAGCGCCGCGGCGCCGGCCCCAAAGCCCGGGGCGGCCTGCTCGATCGCCGCAGCCATCGCCTCGATCCCGTTCGCCACCTGATCGCGCTCGCGCTGCGCCTGGGCTTCCGCGAATGCGCGCGCGGTCGCGACGATCTGCTCGTCGTATTCGGCCAGTTCGGCGCGCAGCGTCTTGGCCAGTTCTTCGACGGCGCGCATCTTGGCCTCCGCGCGATCGAGCTTGGCATTGGCGGCACCGGCCACTGCCAGCCGTTCGGCCACGTCGCGTTTTTCGCCAAGCGACGCCTCGGTGATGCTCAGGCGGTCGGCGAGCTTCTGCCGCGCCGCCTGCTTCTCCTTCAATGCACTTTCGAAGCGCTCGACCGGGCTGAGTTCTCGCTTGAAAAAGGCCATAACAATACCCTCGCGAATCGCAAAATTATCGACCGAATCAGCCGCTGAATACAATGGGCTGGAAAGTCGCCGAAAACATGAGTGAAGATTGCAGCCCGTGCCGCCGACCTAAGGTTCGTGAACCACGCGAGTTGGCACTGGTGCCGCCGAATCGTCTTGCGCCGTTCATTTCAGCACAAATCCGTCGTCACGACGCAGGACCTTCACGGCCTTTCACAGATCCTTCCAGCGCGGCAGGGTCGAACCAACTGGCGGTGACGGCCCGGCTATCGGACGACGTCCACTTTGACCTTTGCAACGCCCCTGCCGACCATTCCCAGCGATTCGGCAGCAGCATAGGAGACGTCGACAATGCGTCCGGGAACATAGGGACCGCGATCATTGACCCGAACCATCACGGAGCGTCCCGTCGCGACGTTGGTCACGCGCAGCCTTGTGCCGAACGGCAACGTCGGATGAGCGGCCGTCAATTCGTGCGCGTCGAACTTCTCGCCGCTCGCGGTCCGCTTTCCTTCCGCGTAGAAGCTGGCAATTCCTTGCGTCGCGACCCGTGTCTCGACCACATTTTTCCGTGGCGCGAACGGGGCGTGGTTCGTGGTCAGGAAGGACGTCGTTCGATCGCGCTCCGGCGATGCCTGTCGGCTCGCGGCAACAAATTCGGATCGTCGGCTGACAACCGAGGATTGGGCGCAGGCTGCAAGCAGCAGCGCTCCCAGAATTACGGTGAACAGCCGGACGACGTTCGCAACTGTCGTGGCCGGCACAAGGGGCGCATCAGGACGAATACAGTTGTCTTGAATATCGACGGATGACGTTCTGGCACAGCCGACGGAAGACATGTCGCACCCCCAACTTGTACTCCCAACGCGAACGCGTACTCCTTACTCACACTGCACTGCGAAACCAGCCACAGGGCGGGCTCCAATTGAGGCGGATACGTGGCCGGATAGCGACAGGCCGGGCAGCGGCCAAGCGATTTCATTTTGAGTGTGGCCGTTGCGCCACAACCCACGGGGTCGACGAGTTCCATGCGGCCGAGCAGTTCCAATCAGCTTTGATGCGGCCCCCGCATCAGCTTCATGGCGTCCTCGATATGGCGCCACTCCCTGGCTTCGTCGGCATCGCCCCGGCTCTCGCATGCCAAGGCATTGCGCGCCGCCTCGGCAATGGCCTCGAAGCCGTGTTTCTCGAGCATCTGCCGCGCAATGGTGTGAACTTGTGTCTCGGGCATCATGTCGCTCTCCTCCCGTTCCTCCAGCGGGAACCGGGGGGGGAACCGGATTCCCGTCGGCGACTGAGAACCCTTTCAAACGATCCAACCGGAGGTCTCGTTCCTCCCCACACTGCACAGAATCTTAACGTCTCGGGCCGTCGCGCCACGCGCGACCATCACGGCCTCTCAGAGATCGTCCAATGCCGGAGGATCGAACCAGTTCGTCAGCGACAGGCCGCCATCGACCACGATCGCGGCGCCGGTCACGTAGGCCGACACCCGGTTCGACAGCACCGCGAGCGCCATCGGTGCGAGATCCTCGCCGCGACCGAGACGGCCCAGCGGAATGTGCTTTGCGAGCGACGGATCGGCGACGAAGCCGCCGGCCGCGATGGCGCCGGGAACCAGCGCGTTCACGCGGATGCCAAAGCGCCCCAACGTCTTGGCCAACTCCTTCACCAGCATCGCCATCGCCGCCTTGGCTGTCGAATAGTGCGGCAGGTTGCGCGGCGTGCCGGCATGCAGCGAGGTGAGAAACAGGAACGAGCCGGGCTGATGGGCCGCGATGAGCGGACGGGCAAGTTCACGTGCGAGGTGAAAGCCGGCATCCAGATTGACCGCGCGCATTTGTTCCCAGGTCTCCTCGCCGACGGCGAAAACATGATCTGCCTCGCGCCGCGCGGGCGAAGCGGCGTGGACGAAGTGCGTCACTCGTCCAACGGCGGACCGTGCATCGCCCAGCAGTCGATCGCATGCGGCGCGACTTGCGAGATCGCCGACCCAGGGCACGGCGAGGTCCGGCCGTAGCGACCCATTGGCCGCAGCAGTGACCGTATCGGGGTTGACGTCGGCAAACACCGTCCGCACGCCCTCGCCGACCAGGGCTTGGGCGATGGCGCGACCGATGCCATTGCCCGCGCCGGTGACCAGAGCAGCCTCGCGCGCGGGGTCGAACAAAGTCTCCAGCAGACTCATCTTTGGACCTCCCCCGGGGTTCCACGGTGTTGGCTGCGGGACACACTTCCTCCGTAACTTACCGTACGGGCTTTATCCGAATTTCGCTCTGACACTCGCGCTGTTATGATGATCGTATGACTATCGCTTCTCGGCGATTCGTAAGGGCGTAACATGACCCAGCTCTTTTTCCATTGCTCCAACAGTCAGCGCGCGTTGATCGATCGATCCGGCCTCGCCGTCGGCAACATGGCTGACGCCCGTGATCAGGCCGCCCGCATCATGCGGACGCTCATCATGGCGGAGAGCCCGGAAGATTGGCGCGATTGGGTTCTGCACGTCAGCGACGATCTCGGGGATGAGGTCTTCGTCGTACCCTTCACGTCCGTGCTCGGCCAACTCCACTGAGAGGGCAACATGTCCGCCCAACGACCATCGTCTCCGCAACTCCGTCGACGCCTGAATGTCATCATGACGAGCTGGCACAAGCTGATCAAGGGCGCGCGCGATACCTATCGGCCCGAACTTCACTACATGCGAGGGCCCGGCCCGAAAGCGTACGCGAAGCGTCAGTCTCGCAGCGAACGTGATGAACTCTGAGCCAAGCCGCCTTGATGTCAGCTGATCGGCGCCGATCGCAACCGGTCGTGATCGCATAGATTGTTCGAGCATGATCTTCGCACAACCGCCTTCGGGCGTTTGTCACGGCGCTCAGGATCGCGTCAGCGGCTGAGAAGTGGGTTGAGGCGCGGGAGAGAACGGCTTGCACCGATTTATCCCTCCGGGGATCAGGCCCCTTCATCCAGCTTCGGAACGCATGCGTCCAGTGATGATTCTCGCATTGGTGCGAAAAACAACATCCCAGAACATCGTCGTCACCCCGTAATTGCAGTTCTCGAGACTATGATGCGCGAGGTGCCGCATCTTCGTCGCATAGAGCCAGGAGCCCGGCCCGATCGACCAGCGGTGCACGGCGTAATGGATAACGATGAACACCAGATAGCCGAACAGCAGTCCGGCGAAAACCGCCGATCCGTCCTGCACCCCTGCGGCACCGATCAGCAAGGCTCCGACCGGGAGTGCAAGCAGCGGCGTGCTGAGGCTCGATCGCTCTGCGTCCGGATCGCTCGGGTGGTCGTGATGGAGCTGATGCAGCCGGCGGGTGAGCGAATAGCGGTGGAAGAATATCCGGTGCACCCAATATTCCAGCAGCGTCCAGGCCGCAAAGCCCACCAGGACCAGATAGAGGCGATCCTCGCCGGCCAGTTCCACGAACATCGCGGCGGCTAGCGGCACGGTGACGAAGTCGCCGAAGTGGCGAATCCACCGCATCACCTGGGCGGACAGGCTCGTCAAGCTGGCTGCTTGCCTCATTGGACCACCTCGCTGACGCAAGAAACTGCGGCTTCCCCGCGCGAGAAATTGGAACAGATTTGCATGACGGAATTACGGGCCGCAAGGCTTTGGGCTGACGCAGCCGCTCTCGTCCGCAACGTGCGGCTGCATGCCCCGCGAATCCCCGCGCCCGTCGGTTGCACGCTGGCGGCGTCAGGGTTAGCTTTCCTCGCAAGAAACGCAAGGGAGATAGTGATGCGCTACGGTCCGTTCATATTGGCAGGGTTGGTCGCCCTTGCAGCACCGGCGCGGGCCGAACCCCGCCTCGCCTATGTGACGATGGTCTTGCAGGCGTTCGCCGCCAAGGTGCAATGCCCGGGCACGGACGTGGTCTATCAGGATCTTGTGCAGAAGGCCCAAGAGATGCAGATGCCCGACGGCACCACCGAGCAGGTGCGCAAGGCCATCGCCTTCATGCACACCGGCGGCAAGATGGGCGAGCGCGGCGATGACCAGTTGATGTCGGAGGTCGCAATCGCGACGCAGACGACGGACATGGACCAGCGCCGCGTCGGCATGACAACGTGGTGCGAGACCCAGAAAACGCGCCTTGCCGGGTTTATTCGCATCAAGAACTAGCTTCGCTCAGCTCGCAGCGGCCGCGCGGGCCGTCTCGGCCAATTCCATCGCGTTGGCGAAAGGCCCTTCAACGGTCCAGGTATTGCTTCGCCTCCGCGGACTGTTCCGACGGCTTGCCGAAAACGCTGCGGCAGCCCGGGCTCAGATTGGCCCTTTGCCTGTGCATGCAGGCGGTGATCCGCTCCACGTCGGGAATTTCCGATGAACAGAGCCGAAAAACATCACCGGTGCAGAGCCGTCGTTGATCATCCTGCGTGAAGGCATGGCCCACCACCGGAAGCATCGCAATACAGAAAGCCAGCCCGGAAATACCCACGAATTCCCGGACGCCGAACGGAACGATTTGCATGACTGTCCCCCAAAGAGGCAACCGACGTTGCGGTCGCCCGCAAGGCGGTGAGCCGCCTTGGAATCAATCATGATCGTATTGAGACGCGAGGGCGCTTCAAGACTCTGCAAGAGCTGTCACCCGAATTCTCATTGGATGTTGCATCTCGGTTTGTCGGTCCGCAGTTCCTCGACGGAACCTGTGGAGACAGCCGCGCATCGCGCGTCTCCAAGAGGGAAGCGCTGCCCGCAAACGAGCGCGGTGCGAGACGTCATCGCGGCCGTGGAGATGGATGACTGTTGTTTGTGGTTCGGCCAAGCGACGCCGATTCCGGGTCACGCCGACACTGGTATCAGTATTCGCTGGGCACTTGTCCAAATCGCCGAAGGATATGCTTGTCGCCGAATTTTCCGACCTCGAGATCGCTGGTCCGGCTGAACGCGATGGCACCGGCATGGCCAAAGGTCTTCCAGAGCGCCTGCGCCCGCTGGATCGCATCGGCTGGATTTGGGCATCTGACCGGTTCACCCGCGACGATCTCGTCACCGACGTAGTCGAAAGGCACGACCATGAACTGGATGATCTCGGCCATGAGCCCGCGTCCTCCCTCACACCACCCAACTATCCACTACCGCGCGAAGACGGCCACGGTGCCTCAGTTTTTCAGGCTATTGCAAGTGCGGCAGCTCGATTTGACGCAAGTCAAGACGAGCTCTCCGCGGTCAATCGTTGGACCAAGGACTTAGCGAGAGCCGGTAGCGGAGGGAACCTTTCGGGCCTGCAAACAGTGCTCTTTCGGTGATAATATCCAGGTATGGATCTGACCCCCGTCCCGTTCCGGTCATCGCTCTCCGCCTACGAGCTACAGGCGGCAAGCCTGCTCGCCGGGCATCGTGCCGCCGATCCCGCGGCCATCGACCTGTTCCACCGCAAGCACCCCCGCTTCCTCGACGAAGAGATCAAATGGCGTCCGAAGTTCATCGACGCTGCCGAAATCCGCGATGCTGCGCTGTCGCTCGACGATGGCCGCCTTGCGATCGCGCGCGCCTACGACTTCCTCGACTGGGCCTCGCTTGCCGCCTGGGTCGAAGCCGTCTTGCAGCAAGGCCCGGTCTCCGCATTCGAAGCGGCTGTGGAAGCGGTGGTCAATGGTGACCTCGCCGCACTGCAAGACGCCCTGAGCCGCGATCCCGCTCTGATCCGCGCCCGCTCCAATCGCGTCTGCTGTTTCGACCCCCCGGTGCACCGCGCCACGCTGCTGCACTACGTCGCCGCCAACGGCGTCGAGGCCTACCGGCAGAAGACGCCGCCCAATGCCGTCGCCGTCGCCCGTGCGCTGCTTGAGGCCGGCGCCGAACCCGACGCGCTTGCCGACATGTACGGCGCCCCGTGCACCGCCATGAGCATGCTGGTCTCGAGCAGCCATCCGGCCGAGGCGGGACTGCAGGCGCCGCTGGTCGAACTGCTGCTGGATTTCGGCGCCGCGATCGAAGGTCAGGGCACGAGGAAATGGGGTACGCCACTGTTCACCGCGCTCACGTTCGGGATGATCGATGCCGCGAACGTCCTGGCGAAACGCGGCGCGCGCATCGACATGGCGACCGCCGCTGGCCTCGGCCTCGTCGAGGAGACCACCCGCCTGCTCCCCTCCTCAGACCGCGAAGCGCGCCGGCGCGCACTCTCGTTTGCCGCGCAGCAGGGACATGCCGAGATCGTTCGCCTGCTGCTCGATGCCGGCGAGGACCCCAACCGCTTCAATCCCGAAAGCAACCATCCGCACACGACGCCACTGCACCAGGCCGTGCTGGGAGACCACGAGGCGGTGGTGCGGCTCCTGGTCGGCCGCGGCGCTCGGCTCGATATCCGCGACACCATCTGGCACGGCACGCCGCTCGGCTGGGCGCTTCATGGCGGCAAGGCGCAGATGGCGGAATGCCTGCGGTCGCTTGGCGCCTTGGAGTAGGTCTCGCCTTCGCTCCTCCGCCATTCCCTCGTCAGCCACTGTTCTCGGACCATCATGCCGGGTCACGGGCTTTTCGATGACTGAGACTGCGCCACCGCATCAATCTGCATGACACCAAGCGGGTCGAACAAAGCGATCCGATCGCCGTTCAACACCGGGATGTAGCAGCGGCGTTGGACACCGTTGATGCAGAGCCGGTCGTCCGCTACCATCCATGTCCCGCTCGCAGGTCCAAGGACCTGATCCCAGTGCAGATAGGTTATTCGGCCGTCGGGCTCGAACCTCATTGTGAACGGACCCTCCTTCATCCTGGCAGCGAAGCTGATGGTCTTGCCGTTGAATTCCGTCGTCAGGGTCTCGCCCTTCGGCCGGTCCCCGGTCGCGGCAGCGAGCGAGGCATCGGGGCCGGGGTCATAGCCTTCCGCCTTCAGGATCAGCCAGAACAGCCTGGCAATGCTGCGCCCTGAGGGTTCGATGAAGGGCGCGTCGCGGTCGATACGATGCACCACGACGAGGTCGAGCGCGGGCACGATCAGCGCGTATTGGCCGCCGGCGCCTTCGGCCAAAAAACTGCCTTTGGGCAACGTCACCGTGGGCGCGACGGCGCCGCCCAAAAAGCCGATCCACCAGAGATAGCCGTAGCCCTGGCCCGACGGCGCTTTCGAGTAGCCACGGGTGCTCTCGTCCACCCACGCCTCGGGCACGATCTGGTGTCCGGCCCAATTGCCTTTGTGCAGATAGAGCAGTGCAAAACGCGCGAGGTCCCGCGCGCTCATGCGAATGGCATAGGCGGGGTGGATCGAGGCCTCACCGCGCATGTATTCACCATCCTGCGGCCTATAATCCTGCATGCCGATCGGCTTGGCGATCTGCTGATAAAACGCCTCGAAGATGCCGGCGCCGGTCGCGTGCTGGTAGATCGTGCCGAGCGCGTTGAAGTCCCAATTGTTGTAGTACCAGAAGGTGCCGGGCGGATGGCTGCCGCGCGGCGGTCTCATCTTGGCCATGTCAGGTGTTTCATAGAGCGCCGGGTGATAGACGCCGGACCGCGCCTCGAGAAGGTCGCGCACCGTCGCGCTCTTCTCGATATCGGTCAGCCCTGGCGGATTGTCGTCGATACCGAGTTCGCCAAGCGTGCTGTCGAGCTTGATGCGATGGTCCGAGACCGCGATGCCGATCAGCGCGCTGAGCAGGCTCTTGCGGATCGACGCGAGTTCGGTCGGTTTGGTCGTGTTGCCCCACTCGGCTACCACCTTGCCGTGCTGGACGATGACAACTGCGCTCGACTGAAGCGCATCAGAGAAGGCGCGCGCTTGCGCCAGCCCCGTCTCTGACCAGCCCAGATCAGGGGGAGCAGCATGCTCCCAGTCGGCGCCGGGAAAACTGTCTTCGGCTCTGGCAGGCTCGAACCGAACCAGAACGCCAAGCAATGCGAAGGCGAAAACGATATGACGAATAGGCATAAAACTCCCCGGCGAGCCTGACTTGCGACGGTATCATAATCTTCAACCGCGCCGGACGGAACGCCTGTCGGGGGCTTTCTTTTTGGCATCGCAAAGCCGACTTGCGCGCGCGCCGAACGGAAATTGATCTTGCTTCGCGCGCGATCCACAATGATCGTCGGCAACCATGCAAGGCTTCGTGGCCAGGGATGAGCGACTTGATTGGTGTCATTCGAAAGTGGCCGATCAGGACGACTCTCTGCTGCGCCTGGCTGCTGGTTGCATCACTCCCCTCTAACGTGATGGCGCGGTCATTCCAGGCGGAGACGAAACTCGCATACCTTTCCCGGCCCGAGCGTGAGACGCCACGGCCGGCCGAAGACACGCCTCCCGCGATGCCGACGGAGGACAACAAGAGCTTTGACGGGATCTGGATGTTTACGAGTTCCGGATGTCCCTACACCGGCTCGCTGCCTGCCAGGATCGTCGGCGGCAAGATCTTCATCAGAGGCGGCAGCGGCCAGGTCGACGCTGACGGCACGTTGCATTCGGTTGGAGCCGGCAACGGCATGACCTTGACCGCAGTCGGACAATTGACCGGCAATACCGGGTCCGGAACCTTCAATCGATCCGACGGCTGTATCGGCCAGTGGATTGCCATCAAGCGGGAAAATCAACGCGGACGCCGGCCGTAGGCTCAGTCCATGTCGCGATCAATCGCGCGATGCCGTCGTCCATGGCCTTCACGCGGCGCCCGGGCAGGTGCATACGATTCTCCCTGTGATCTTGAACTTGATGGCACAACGTTTCAAATGGCCGTCCGGCGTCGAAACCACGCCAAGGTTCTCGATGGATGCAATACTCACCGTTGAACCACACGTTTGCGGCGGAGGACAGTCGCCTTTCGCGCAGTATTTCGCCGCGGCCCCCTTGAACGCCTTTTTCGCCTTGTCCAGAGCGTCACCTTCTTCTTCATCGGTGGGTGGGCCGCAGTTTTCTCGGGGTTGGGCGTCGCCGTAGGGAATCTCGACCGTCTTCGTGTACGCAGCAATGGGATCGTTGCATTCCTTGCCGAGCTTGACTTGCCGGTCAGCAGCTGGCGCATGTGCCTTTGCGATACGAGACTTCGATGCTGACGATGATCCGCGCTTGCTCTTCAAAGCCATGGTAGCCCCCTGGCCGTTCGATCGATCCAGAGCTTACACGCACATCCTGTGCGTGTAAATGAGCGCGATGCACCCTGCAGGGGCTTGCCTTGAAATCATAACGCGGCGCGAGAGGACATCCCGCACCGCGTTATGGTTTCGCCCGATCCGAACACGCGTCCGCAACACCCGTTCCGATTCAATCGCAACGGGAGGGATGAGTGTCTGGCGCGTTTGCTCGACCCGAACCCGATACCTTGAGTCGATCCCAACGTTGACCGAAACCGTAACGGCCGCGCTCAGCTGTAGATCTCGAACAGCCCGGCGCCGCCCTGCCCGCCGCCGATGCACATCGTGACCACGCCCCACTTGGCCTTGCGGCGACGGCCTTCCTGCAGGATATGGCCGGTCAGGCGGGCGCCGGTCATGCCGAAGGGATGGCCGATCGCGATCGAGCCGCCGTTGACGTTGTATTTCGCGGGATCGATGCCGAGCCGGTCGCGGCAATACAGGCACTGGCTGGCGAAGGCCTCGTTGAGCTCCCAGAGATCGATGTCGTCGACCTTGAGGCCATGACGCTTCAACAGCTTCGGCACGGCGAACACCGGGCCGATGCCCATCTCGTCGGGCTCGCAGCCGGCGACCGCCCAGGCCACGAAGCGGCCCATCGGCTCGAGCCCGCGCTTCTCGGCATCCTTGGCCTCCATCAGCACCACCGCGGCGGCGCCGTCGGAGAGCTGGCTGGCATTGCCGGCGGTAACGTACTTGCCCGGCCCCTTCACCGGCTCGAGCTTGCTCAGGCCCTGCATCGTCGTGTCCGGCCGGTTGCACTCGTCGCGCGTCACCGTGTAGTCGACGATGCTCTCTTCCTTGGTCTCCTTGTTGACGACCTTCATCTTGGTCTTCATGGGGACGATTTCGTCCTTGAACCTGTTGGCCTGTTGCGCTGCCGCCATGCGGCGCTGCGATTCCAGCGAGAACTCGTCCTGATAGTCGCGGCTGAGCTTGTAGCGCTCGGCCACGATATCGGCGGTGTCGATCATGGCCATGTAGATGTCGGGCGCGTATTTGAGCAGCTCCGCATCCTGCGCCTCTTTCGGCACCCCGCCGCCGGGCGCGGAAATGCTCTCGACGCCGCCGGCGACGATGCAATCGGCGCCGTCGGCGCGGATATGGTTCGCCGCCATCGCGATGGTCTGCAGGCCCGACGAGCAGAAGCGGTTGACGGAAACGCCGGCCGTGTTCTTCGGCATGCCCGCGAGCAGCGCCGCCTCGCGGCCGATGTTGCGGGCGCCATGGGCGCAATTGCCGAGATAGCAATCCTCGACATAGTCCTTGTCGACACCGGCGCGTTCCACCGCATGCTTGATGGCATGGGCCGCCATCGTCATCGGTGGCGTGATGTTGAATCCGCCGCGGTGAGACTTCGCCAACCCGGTGCGCGCATACGAAACGACGACAGCTTCACGCATGTTCTGTTCTCTCCCTGGACCAAGCGTTTCTGATCTTTCCCTAGCATGGGAGTTCGCCGGGGTCGATTGTTTCCGTCGCGTGACGGGCACGCGGGGCGCCCCCGATCGTGATCCGCTACGCCGGTCCGTCCGCGAACTGGTCGCGCGAGATATTCCGCATCACGAAAGACCAAAATCAACTTTGCCAGAGATCAGCGTCCGACCTCGCTTCATTGTTCGCGTATTGCAGCGATGACGATCCCGAGCACGCTGAGTTCCGCATTACCCTGCCGCCCGCTGGCATAGAGCCCCGCACGGCGTCTAGCCAGCCGGCTGAGCTACGGTCCACGCGCCTTGACCGATAGGAGGAAAGCGATGACGTGTGCGGTGTCGTCGGCCGATGCGAGGCCGCCATACGGCCTCATGTTGTGGCCGGGTACGATCCCATCGGGGTTTGCGATGAAGTGCGCCAGCTTGTTCTCGTCCCAGACGAAGTCTGCTTCCCTCATTGCACTCGAATAGTTGTAGTTAGGCAGCGATCCTGCCCTTCTTCCGACAATCCTGTACAGGCTAGGACCTAGCCGATTGTCGCCCTCCTTGATGGTGTGGCAGGTTCGGCAGGCATTGTTGAAAACCTGTTGCCCTGACGCGACCTCCATGCTTTGCGACACCAATTCCTGCGCTAGGGACGAAGGCGATGACAGCACGTAAACCACCGCGCTCAATGTCACCATCAGGTGCGTCCAATCGCTGTGCCGCGCACGCGCGTATCGCGGCCAACCGGGGTTGCTTGAACGAGCGGCTCGAACAGCGCCTCGCGCTCGAAAACATCGGGAGATGCCGCGCGCACTCATGCGGCGTGGCGCCCCTTCGCCGTTTGAGTGTCGAGTAGCCCCGCCGGCAGCAGCGCGTCCTTTATCAGCGCGATTTCCGCATCTGTGATCTTGACCAGCGGCGGCCGCACCACTGCGCGCGGGAGTTTGCCGAGCAGCACCAGCGCTTCCTTCATGCGGTTGTGCATATCGATGAACGGATCGGCGTAAAACACCCGCGCCATCGGATCAATCCGGTCGTTCAGCCGGCGAGCTTCGGCGAGATCGTTGCCGCTGACGGCGCGAAACAGCCGGACCTGAAGATCGGCAATGACGCTCCCGCTGCCGGAGAGCAGGCCATTGCAGCCCAGCACCAGCGAACTCAAGAGCCATGCGCTGTTGGTGGACAGCACGTTGATGGGACGCTGACGCCGTTGCAGCGCGCGAATCTGGCGCTCGTGTTGCGGCACCAGCGGCGTCCAGTCCTTGATTGCGCGGATGGTCGACACCTCGTCGAACAGCCGCTCCAGCGTCGCCGTCGGATAACCCTGTCCCGTAGCCAGCGGATACTGAAAAACGATCAGCGGCAGATCAGTCGCTTCGCCGATCGTCTTGAAATGAGCCAGCGCCATCTCGGCGGACTGGCCGAGCGTGAAGGGAGCCGGAGGAAATACCAGCAGCGCCGAAGCGCCGCCGACCTGGGCCTGTCGAGCAATCCGTGCCGCCGCCAGGCTTCCGTCGGCGTAGACGCCGTGAATGATCGGCAACGCGCCGCCGACTTCCTCACCGGCGATCTCCATGACACGACGCTGCTCGTCGTCGGTGCACGAGGCGACCTCGGTAGAGTGGGCGTTGATCGTGATCGCGGACAGGCCCTCTACCGCCCCAACGTCGCGCAGGTGAGCCCGGAAGCTCGGTTCATCGATCGACAAATCCTCGTGAAACGGCAGCAGCACCGCCGGAATCACACCTTGAGGCACGAAATGGGGATGGCGGCTCATGTATTGTCTCCTTCAGCGCTGTCATGACCCGTAATGACGGCAACCGCTGCACACATCACAGTTGGCTCGAAAGCCGACGCGCTTCGACCGGACGTGCGCTTATAGCAGAATTGTAGGCTGAAGTCCTGCGAACCCTCACCTTCGCCTTAACCCGCCGGGCCGATGGTGCCCATGTCGTGCACGAACTGAAATGTAAGCCGTTCAAACCATTGCGTGGGGAATGCCCGGATGTTTCCGGTGCCTCCGCTGTGAATACTCGCGCGCATACTTCACGACCCAGCGCGCGCGAGGCTGCGGGTGCATTGGGCACCCGGCATTCCCCGCGCCCTCGTTCTTTGAAGGGCGAAAGTATTCTGGAAAACTTCGGACGTGTCGCGCCGCGGGAAGGCTGACTCGCGTCAGCAGTCTTTGTTGCGGCCCGTCCTTCGAGACGCCGCGCAAATGCGCGACTCCTCAGGATGAGGTCATTGCAAGTGGCACAACGTCAGACCCTCACGGTGAGGAGCGCGGCAACGCCGTGCGTCTCGAACCACGAGGCCGCAGCATAACAGCCTCACACCTCAGGATTGGCTACTTGACAACTCAATCGGAAATCCAAGTCTCAATACGGCGGCTTCCTCTTGTCGCGCTGCGCTTTGGCCGCCTCCATCCACCAGGCGAGATCATCGGCGAAGCGCGGGAAGGCGTGCTCCAGCGCCTTGCCGCCCTCCCCGGTCGGCTTGCCCGCCACGGACAGCGTCGGCGCGATCGGGCCGACCGCAATCGTGCTCGAGATCACCACCATGCCCATCTCCGAGAGCGTGCCGTGCCAGGCCAGCGCCGCGCGGGCGCCAGCGAAGCGGCCGGCCGAGTAGCTCGCAATCGCGGCGGGACGCCAGAACCATTCTTCGAGAAAATGATCGGTGAGGTTTTTCAGCCCCGGCTGGATGCCCCAATTATATTCGCCGGTGATGAAGACGAAGCCGTCGGCGTCGCGAATCTGGCCGGCGAGTTTTTCCAGCGCTGCCGGCGCCTGCCCTTTCGGATATTCCTTGTACATGCGGTCCAGCATCGGCAGGCCGACCGCCTTGGCGTCGATCAACTCGGTATCGTTGCCGCGGGCGCGAAGACCCTCGACGACGTACTGCGCAAGGCGGATCCCGAAGCGGTCGGAGCGGTAGGAGCCGTAAAGCACGAGAACACGATGGGTCATGGCAACAAAACCCTTGATGCGGCGTTGCGCTGGGCATGCATTTTACCCGACCCTGGCATCCTACAAGACCCGCCCCAGAGCCTCAAAGCCACTGGCCGCGTCGCCTCCGTCGCGCTAGGTTTGCCGGCATGACTGTGACAGACATCGCGAGCAGAACCTACAATCACGGCTGGCGGCTCGACCCGATCGTGCGCAGCCTGCTCGACACCGATTTCTACAAGCTGCTGATGCAGCAGATGATTCGGCAATTCTATCCGGACCAGAACGTCACCTTCTCGGTCATCAACCGGACCCGGCATGTCCGTCTCGCCGAGATCATCGACGAGACGGAACTGCGCGCCCAACTCGATCATGCCCGCACCATCCGCTTCACCAAGAAGGAATTGATCTGGCTCGCCGGCAACACGTTCTACGGCAAGACCCAGATGTTCTCGCCCGACTTCCTCAACTGGCTCGCCAATTTCCGCCTGCCCGAATACGAACTGCGCAAGGTGGAAGGTCAGTACGAATTGCACTTCCATGGCCCCTGGACCCACACCACCATGTGGGAAATCCCGGCACTCGCCATTCTCAACGAGTTGCGCTCGCGCCAGGCGATGAAGGGACAGGGGCGGTTTGCGCTCGACGTTCTCTATGCCCGCGCCAAAGCCAAGCTCTGGAGCAAGGTCGAGCGCTTGCGCAAGCTGGAGGGCCTGCGGTTGTCCGATTTCGGGTCACGCCGGCGGCACGGCTTCCTGTGGCAGCGCTGGTGCGTCGAGGCGGTCAAGGAGGGCTTGGGGCCGTCCTTCACCGGCACCTCGAACGTGCTGCTTGCGATGGACAACGATCTCGAGGCGATCGGGACCAACGCCCATGAATTGCCGATGGTGGCCGCAGCGCTGGCCGACGACGACGAGGAACTGCGCTGGGCGCCCTATCGCATTCTCGACCAGTGGCGCCAGACCTATGGCGGCAATCTCCTGATCGCGCTCCCCGATGCCTTCGGCACCAAGCCGTTCCTGCGCGACGCGCCGGAATGGGTGGCGGACTGGACCGGATTTCGGCCCGACAGCGCGCCGCCGATCGAGGCCGGCGAAGAGATCATCAAATGGTGGAAGCAGAAGGGCCGCGATCCCCGCGACAAGCTCCTGGTGTTTTCCGACGCGATGGATGTCGGCTCGATCGAGGAGACCTACCGCCGGTTCGCAGGCCGGGTGCGGATCAGTTTCGGCTGGGGCACCAACCTGACCAACGATTTCGTCGGCTGCCCGCCCGACGGCTCGGTCGATCTCGATCCGATCTCGATCGTCTGCAAGGTGACATCGGTTGACGGCCGGCCGGCCGTGAAACTGTCGGACAACCCGGAAAAGGCCACCGGCAGCGCCTCCGAGATCGAACGTTATCTGCGCGTGTTCGGCAATGCCGGGCGGGTTCGCACCGCGGTGCATGTCTGACGGGGGTTTTATTCCGAGCATTGAGCAACTCGCCGTGTGCAAATCGCCGCGGCACAATTTCGTCACAATTGCTGTTTTTGAAGTACACTCCTTTCAAAAGGAGAGCCCGAGATGCGGATCAAAAACGCGATCTTCTTTGGTTCGATGGTCGCCCTCGCCGTTCTGGCAGCCCCCTCGCTTGCCGGAAATTCGGAGGCCCAGAAGGCGGGCGAGCAATCGACCTCGACGTCCCCCGCATGCCACAACTACCAACAGGCCCCTGACGGATCATGGCGAGAGCTTCCATGCCAGGAGATGGGCTCGTCGGGTGCAACCCAGCACAAGCCCGCGCCGCATGGTTCGGGTGAAGACGAGCACTGAGGTCAGGCCGAGGCGCTGTTGGTTGGCGTGGAGAAGGCGCGTCAGTGCAAAAGGCTCTGGCCGCGTTCGCCCGCGCCTATCCGATGCGCTTCAAGACTTCGATGTCGCGCATGGCGCTGGTCAGCGCGCCATTGCGATCCCGGATGAAGGATCCAAGATCGGCGAGAACCGTGCTGACGACGCGGAGATTCTTGAACGTCTCCTCGATCTGGGTCACGATGCTGTTATAGCCTTCCTGGGTCCGCATCAGTTGTCCGCGCGTTTCCTGGATGTTGTCGCCGAGGGAGGAAAGCGACGTCTCCATGCCGCCGATCGACGCGTGCGTGCGCGAAAGACTGGTCTTGGTATCCTGCGCCAGTTTCTTGACTTCGTTGGCGACGACCGAAAATCCCCGACCTGCCTCGCCGGCGCGAGCCGATTCGATGGTCGCGTTGAGCGCAAGAAGGTTGGTCTGACCCGCGATCGTATCGATGATTTTCAGGATTTCCCGCAGTCCGCTCATGGCCTGCGTCAGGCCTGCGAATTCCTGCGAAAGCGCCGTGGTGTCGGTCGCCTTTGCCGCCGACTGCTGGCTCGACATGATCACCGAATGAATCTTCTCGACAATGGCGTTGATGGACGCAGTCTGGCTCAACGCGTCCTCGACCTTGCCGCTGAGCTTGGCGCTTGCCCCCAGATATTCGGTCAGGCGAATGACGATGCCGTCCTTGATCTTGTTCAGCAGGATCATGCGGTTGAGATGGCTCCGCGTGAAGTAATCGACGAAGTTCGCGTAGTGAACCGGAAAATTGTCGATGAAGGGGTCGTGGAGCGGCTGTTCCCGTGTGTCAAAGAATACGACAGCGGTCAGCGTCTGGTTGATGTTGATGCCAAAGAGTTCGCCGAACGTGGAAAAGCCCGCGACCGGCATCGGCCACATGCCCGACATGTTGCGCAGCGATCTTTCGTTGTTCAAGCGGCGCAGGATGCAGTCGTTGAGGATAGCGCCGATCGCCGGCGGTTTGCCGCGCAAGAACGATTCCAGATCCCGTCGGGTTTGCTCGACGAAATCGGTCGCCTCAAGCAACTCCAATTTGTCGCCGGAATTCACGTCGCAGAAGAAGGAAAGGACGCCAGTCTCGGTATCGAGATCGGCCACGGAGCGCACGAACAGGTCGTCGCCGACTTCAATGCCGAAGGAGTAGGTGGAGAGTTTCGATTTGACGTTCGCCGGCGTCGTATTCAGCACTTCGGCAAGAACGGTGGCAAAGGGACGAATTTCGTTGACGCGGGTATCCAGCACACCGGAAGCCGTACGCCGATCGGGATCCGCGCCCATGACGACGAAGGACTGACCGGCCTTCTTGAAATTCTGGCTCTTGAGAACGCTGTAAGCCCGACCGGGAGCCAGTTTCATGAAGACCACGAGGGCCTGGTTCTCGAGAATTCTTCTGCCGTCGAAGATGTAGGTGTTCTTGAAGTCGAGCTTGCCGCCCGCCGATCCGCCGACGAAGGCGCACGGAAACCTGCCGGTCCGGTAGACCGCCTCCATGAAATAGTTTTCGCAAGCGGAAACCCCGTCGACCAGGGCAAAGGCGATCGTATCGCGGGCATCGATGGCAAACGGAGTCCTGATCGACGACATGGAGCGGGCGATCGCGTCAATCCGAGCCTCGTGCGCCATCGACGGCGCGCCTTTGCGAATATCTTCATTATGCAGAGCCGTGCCGTGAATGCTTACGGCCTCGAACAGATCGGGAGGAAAGACTTGAACGACGACCGACGACCAGCTTGCGCCGGTTGACTTGTAAAGCGATCCGCTCGCGGCCGCGGAGCACAATTCGCCTGCCGTCGAAACCGCGACAACCGGTGTCGAACCGGCCATTCTCTGCAGCGCGGATGTTACGCGCGAAAAATCGCTGTGCGGCGAGACATAGGCAACAGCCAACGGCGATTGGACGCGGTCGAATGCAAAATGCTCCGGCGATAGGTTGCCAAGCCTGTCGTCGGTCTCCAAGACACGAATTGAGCAGGCTTCCAGACGAACCGGCGCCTGCTGCTCCTCCTCCTGAGGAACCTGGACGACGGCCTGCGGCCGCCTTGCAATGGCCTGGGAGAACGACTTGAGCATCGGGATAACCTCATGATCGTGATGCGGTTCAAGACGTTGTCTAAATGAATGGTAGTTGCGATTTCGTTTATGAGGCGCGCGATGCCGATTGTTCACGCGCAGCGTGTGCCCATGCAACTAACGTGAGGCACAACGACGATGACGTTACGCAACCACGGAGGGATTCACTTCGATTGCTCGCGCGAATGGATCATTCCGCAAACCCGACATACCGCACGAAATCGTCGTTCGGCCGCCGGTCCGAGCGCACCGCGTTGGCGGGAAAGGAATCGTCCGGATAACCGATGGCGACGCAGGTCATGATGGCCTGATCTTCCGGGATGTTTGCGACCTCGCGTACGATGTCGGAGCGCATGATGCCCTGTCCGTTGATGACGCTGCCGAGCCCGCGATTCCACGCGGCGAGCACGATGCCGTAGCAGAGCGCGCCGAGATCGAAATGGCAGACCGCGCCGGGGTCGAGCACGCGGTCGTAGGCGAGCACCAGCGAGACCGGGGCATCGAACTGGCGGAAGCCGCGCAGCACCCAGTCCTGCCGCATCGGCTTGTCGTCGCGCGCAATCCCCATCGCGCCGAACAGCTTCTTGGCAATATCGACCTGACGTTCACGGTGCACGCCCTGATATTCGCCGTGGCTGATGATGTCGCGCTTCGGCTTGGCGCCCGCAACCATCTCCTCCATGTTGCGCCGGCGCACGCGCTCGAGCGGCTCGCCGGTCAGGACATGGACATGCCAGGGCTGGGTGTTCATCGAGGACGGGGCGCGCTTGGCGCTTTCGATGATCTGCTCGATCACCGCGCGCGGCACCGGCTCTCGCTTGAAGCCGCGCACGCTGCGGCGGGTCTGCACCAAGGTCTCGAAATCCATGCGCCCCTCACCTTCAAATCTTGCTGGCGGGTTGGTGCCGCCCGTCATCATGCAATTCTTGCCAAGCCGAGGACGTCCGGGTCAAGTCGCGGGACGGATCAAACGCAGACGGATCAAACGCAGTTGCCGCCCTCCGGCGAGGCCCCTAAGCTGGACCGAAAATGCCACCGGGAGGAAAATCAAATGGTCGCGCCGCTCGATGCCGTCGTTGCCCAGATCATTCCGCTATTGCCGTTGCGCGATGCCGAAACCATGACGCCGCAGAACGCGCGTGATGCGCTGCGGGCGCTCGCCGCCTCCCGCGCGCATGTCCCGCCACCTCCGGTCAACATCGTGCAAGACATCAAGGTCAAAGGCGCGGCCGGGCCGCTCGCGGCGCGGACCTATCGTGTCTCCGATGAGATCCAGCCGACGGTCGTGTTCTTCCATGGCGGCGGCTGGGTCGCAGGCGACCTCGAAACTCATGACCGCCAGGCGCGCTTGCTCGCGATCGAAACCGGCGCGGTCGTCGTTTCAGTCGACTACCGGCGACCGCCCGAGGTGCGCTTTCCCGGCGCCTTTGAGGATGCCTTTGCCGCTGTCCGCGATGTCGCAGACCGGATCACGGAGTTCGGTGGAGATCCCGAACGGCTTGGCGTCGCCGGCGATAGCGCGGGCGGCAATCTGGCGGCAGCGACGGCGATCGCCTGTCGCGATGCCGGCCTCGGGCTCGCCGGCCAGATGCTTGTTTATCCCGTCGTCGACGCTAACGGGAGCTTCGCAGACGCAACAGAGAACGCGCGCTTTCCGTCACGCACGGAAAATGCCGAGGGCTATTTCCTGACGCGCCCAGTGATGCAGTGGTTCTGCGGACACTATCTCGCGGACCACGCCCATGGCGCAGATTGGCGCGTCTCGCCACTGCGCGCGACGAGCCTCGCCGGGCTCGCGCCGACCGTGATCTGCACCGCCTGGTTCGATCCGCTGCGCGACGAAGGCGCAGCGTATGCGAGAGCACTCGAGGCCGCGGGCGTGCCGACCACGCATCACCAGGGCTTCGGCCTGATCCACGGCTATTTCGGCCTTGGGGAGGCATCCGATACCGCGAAGGCCGAGGCGCAGCGCGTGCGCGCCGACTTCAAGGCGCTGCTCGCCAAGGGCGCATGAGTGTGGGGATGGCCGAAAAACAGTTGCGTTCCTGGAACGTATTTCAGGGTTAAAACTTGATCGTGTCATGATTCCAAGCTCCAATCCCGTGCGTTGTTTGGCCCCAAGGGAGACCTCATCATGAAGAAACTATTCCTCGTTGCAGTGCTCGCCACGTTCGCCGCCGGCTCCGCCTTCGCCCAGGACACCTGCGACACCAAGGCAGTCGGCAAGGACGGCAAGCCGCTCGCCGGCGCCGCCAAGACCAGCTTCATGAAGAAGTGCATGATGGAGGACTGCGCGACGAAGGCGGTTGGCGCCGACGGCAAGAAGCTTGCCGGCGCAGCCAAGTCGAGCTTCATGAAAAAGTGCGAGGCGGGCGGCTAAGCCCCGGCTTCACATTACAAAAGCCCGCTCCGCGCGGATTTGGCGGGGCGGGCTCTTCGTTTCGCCCGTCGTGAACGCTCTGACAAATTAGCGCTTAGTCCCGCTTGAACCGGTAGTCGAAGCGGTCGCCATCCGCCTTGAGGAGGCCCACGGTCGGTGTCGGAAAATGCACCGGCAGGATCAGCGTGTCGGTATCGGCCACGGAGACAAAAAACTTGCGGCGCGACAGCGCCGATTGCTTGGGATCCCAGTCCACGCCCGGCGACCAGTCCACCTCGGGGCACTGGATCACATGATGCATGAGGTCGCCGGCCACCACCGCGCGCTGACCCTTGGAGAGGATGTTGACGCAGCAATGACAGGGCGAATGCCCGGGCGTGGGCGTCAAGGTGATGGTGTCGTCAAGCGCGTAATCGTCGTCGACCAGCAGCGCCTGCCCCGCCTCGACGATCGGCAGACAGTTGTCGCGAAACACCTTGCCCGGCGGATTCTTGCCTTTGGCATATTCCGCCTCCCAGGCCGCGTATTCGCGCTTGTGGAAGATATACTTGGCGTTCGGGAAGGTCGGCACCCAGCGACCGTCGCGCAGGCTCGTGTTCCAGCCGGTGTGGTCGATGTGGAGATGCGTGCAGAAGACATAGTCGACCTGCTCGTAGCCGATGCCGAGCGCGAACAGTTCGTTGCGCCAGCGCTCCTTGCCCGGAAAGTCGAACGGCGGCGGGTGGCCCTTGTCCTCGCCGGTGCAGGTGTCGACCAGGATGGTGTGGCGCGGCGTCCGCACCACGAAGGTCTGGTAGGTGATGACCATCATGCCGCGCGCGGCGTCGAACACCTCCGGCTCCATGGTCGGCAGATGACGCTTGAACACCGCCTCGTCATAGGCCGGGAAGAAATCCTGCGGCCGCCGCCACGGCCCCTCCCGCTCGATCACGGCATCGATGGTGATGTCGCCGATCCTGATCCGCTTCATGGCCGTTTCGCTCCCCGTTTTTTGCCGGAGGGTAGCGGGCAGCGGCACGGCGTTCAAGTCGTTGGAAAGCCGTGCGCTTTCGGGTTTGCGGGGGCGCGCCCGCAAAATATCGAAAACAACCCCATGCAAAGTAGCCGGCGGCGTTCGAGAAGGCCATTTGACACGTCGGGCAAATCAATGGTATTTTTCTATTAATCAGAAATCCGGCGCCCACCCCCTCTCGCCGCCATGGCGGGCGCGTCCGTGCCTGCCGACAAACGCCCCGTGCAGAGCCACAGCCAGCCCTGCAGAACGCTCTCCCAATGCCGCCAACCTCATCCCGGCGACGGCCGAGCGAAGAAATGACATCTCACTCGACGTTCGATGGCCGCCGCAAATCGCGCTCAGACACAGCGTAACGAAAGTCCCTCTTGGAGGAGCGAGACTTTGCGCGGGAAGGCCAAATATGCCGTCGCGATAATCGCCGCGATCGCGGTGGGCATCTATGTCAACAATTCCAGTCGTCTGGCGGCGCGTCACGAGGGAAATCCCATCCTGCTCGCGCATCGCGGGATCGCGCAACGTTTCGATGAGCACGATCTGACGAACGACACCTGCACCGCGGCACGGATGCTGCCGCCGACCCACGACTACCTGGAGAACACGATTCGCGGGATACGCGCCGGATTTGACGCCGGCGCCGACATCGTCGAGATCGACGTTCATCCCACCACCGACGGCGAGTTCGCGGTGTTCCATGACTGGACGCTGGATTGCCGCACCGAGGGGCATGGCGTCACGCGGGAGCATGCGATGGCCGAACTGAGGCAGCTTGACATCGGCCATGGCTATACGGCCGACGGCGGCAAGACCTTTCCGTTTCGCGGCAAAGGCATCGGCATGATGCCGAGCTTGAGCGAGGTGCTCCCGACATTTCCGGACAAGCGATTGCTGATCAACGTCAAGAGCCGCGATCGGTCCGAGGGTGAGAAGCTGGCCGCCGTGCTCAATGGCCTTCCAGCCAGCCGGCGCCCGCTGATCATGGTCTACGGCGGTGACGAGCCGATCGAAATCATACGGCGACTCGCACCGGATATCAGGACCATCTCGCGCGCGAGCATCAAGAGCTGCCTGCTGCGGTACATCGGCTATGGCTGGACCGGCGTGGTGCCGCAAGCCTGTTCGAACGCACTGATGCTGGTCCCGATCAACGTCGCGCCCTGGCTCTGGGGCTGGCCGGATCGCTTCCTGAACCGGATGAAAGCCGCTGATAGCGTGGTGCTCGCGCTCGGTCCCTACAGCGGCGGCGAGTTCTCGACCGGCATCGACACGCCGGACCTGTTCGCGAGGCTGCCCGCCGATTATTCCGGCGGGATCTGGACCAACGAAATCGAGGACATCGCCAAGCTGGCCGGCAGGCGCGTTTCCGCCGGGACGCCTGACCGCTTCAGCCGCAGCACGATGGCACCGCGGTGATCATGACCAGCGATGTCGAACGAGTTCTTGCCGCTATCGATGCCGATCGCGGAGAGCGCCGCGTTGAGTATCTGAGACATGGCGTGCTGCTTGACTCGAGCGCCCCTGGCCGGCTTCTCGCATTGCCAGGGCTGGAGCACGGCGGACCATCCCATTGGCGGACGTTCGATCGCACCGGCAATCTCGTGCCGTTCATCCCTCCGGCACCCCGGCCATGCGCATGCCCTCATACATACGCTCACGTCCGGCGAGGTAAGCCGGACTGTTGCTCGCCGCGCGGGCTCGGAAACGACGGAGGGTCAAGGTCGGATTGAGTTCAAGGCCAGCCTGGGCGGCGGCTCGCGCCTCGTCGAGTGAGCCGAGCAGGGCCAGGGCGGCGGCGAGAAAGCAGTGCGGGAGGGGATGGTTTCGGTTGGCCTCGATGCTCCGGCGCAACCAGGCAACCGCTTCCACGTCGGCGCCGAGCATCAGCTTGGAGAGACCAGCAAACATGGACCACCGGTAGGCGTAGTGATCGCGAGGAGAGTGGCGGAGCGCCTCGCGGACATGGGCCTCGGTCTCGTCGCTGCGAGCGAGAAAGACCTTGGCGAGACCGATGAAGGCATGAGCGTCGGCCAAATTGTGATCCAGCGCCAACGCCCGTTCGCATGAAGCGATGGCTTGGATCGCGCGATTGGTAAATGACTGGACGAAGCCCAGCACGCTATGGGCCCGGGCATGGTTTGGCGCAAGGGACAGAGCCCGGGTCAAGAGTGCCTCGGCCTCCGTGAAGAGTGCGGTCGAGTCGTCGCGCATCAGGCTGGCGCCAATCGCCGCTTTAACCCGTGCCGAACCGACCAGCGCTTCAATGTTCCCGGGATCAAGCGCCAGGGAACGGTCGAAAAAGGCCTCCGCTTGCGTCATGTATTCCGCGGTCGTCCCGTTGTTCTCGTAAGCCCAGCCCTGGAAACACAGGTCCATCGCATCGGGATGAGTTGAACGTCCCGCGCGCCGCGCCTCAACCTGAATGAGCTGGGCATTCAGCGTGTTTGCCAGTCGCGATACGATTTGGTCCTGCATGTCGAACAAGTCGGTAATGGGTTTGTCGAACCTGTCGGCCCACAGGTGATCGCCGGTTTCGGCATCGATCAGCTGAACACTCACCCGAAGCCGATTGCCGCCTCGCTGCACAGAACCTTCGAGCACATAGCGGACGTTCAACTCGCGCCCGACCTGCTTTACATCGACGGCCTTATCCTTGAAGGTGAAAGCGGTGTTGCGTGCAACCACGAATGAGCCGCTGATGCGCGAAAGGTCGGTGGTCAGGCTCTCGGTGACGCCATCGACGAAATAGTCCTGCTCGGAATCGCATCCGAAGTTTGCAAAAGGCAGCACGACGATCGAAAGGCGCGGCGCAGGACTCGACATCGCAGCGGTTGCGGCGTGGGACGAATCCGGACCAGCGATACCGCGACCGCTCTGCTCAGAATCGGCTGTCGCCGCCGCGCCTGCGGGCCTCTGCACTTCCTGCACCGCTCCAACAAAACGAAAGCCCTTGCGTTGTAGAGTTTTGATCAGACGCTGTTTTTCGCCGGAATCCCCAATCACGCTCCGAGCGACATTCAAGCGCGTCGTCAGTGCCGCATCGGACACCACGCGGCCGTTCCAAACGGTATTGATGAGGTCGTCCTTACTCACGACCCGATCCCTGTTGCGGATCAGGTAATCGAGCAGGTCGAAGACCTGCGGGGCAACGGAAACCGACTGCGCCCCGCGATGAAGCTCGCGAAGGTCGGTGTCGAATGCGTACTCCTCGAAGAGATACCGCAAGCTGACAATTTCCTGGGTGACTTTCCCCCGACGGATCTCCCGCGCCGGTTGCAGCGCAAGAATAAGACGCTGATGAGGAGAATGTAAGCAGAATGTCAAGAGCGCCCACCCGTGACTTGATACCGTCCTCAGGCTGACAGCAAATTACGCAGAGACAATCCATGAGTGCAGCCAACGGCTTACCTTACTTCCCGGCCATACCCGGAGCGGCCGTACAAGATTGAACGTGGGGCCTTTCCGCTTGAAGGATCGGCGGCAACGCGCCCGGGAACGTAAATGCGAGGGAGAGTGTCATGGCATTGAAAACCACCCGCCGCGCCTTTGTCGCGACCGGCGCGGCCACAATCGCTTTGTCGTACCATGATCGCGGGTGGGCGCAGACCTGGCCATCCAAGCCGATCAAAATCGTCTGCGCCTCTCCCGCCGGCGGATTCTCGGACTCGCTTGCGCGCGTCTACGGCGAATACCTGTCCCAGAAACTCGGCCAGCCGGTCATAGTTGAGAATAGGGCAGGTGTGAGCGGATCGATCGGTGCCACAGCGGTGAAACAGTCGCCGCCCGATGGTTACACGCTGCTCGTCGCCATCACCGTGACCCTGGCGCAAAGCCGCGTGCTCATTAAGGGCCTGCCGTACGACGCCGACAAGGATTTCGTGCTCATTTCCTGCGTGCCTGCAGGACCCTTGCCATTGCTCGCCTATAAGGCGACCAACGCCACTAACTTGAAGGAGTTTCTCGACTACGCTCGCAAGAACGACACGAACGTCGGAACTTGGGGCCCGGGCACCTACCCCCATATCATCGTCGCAGAGCTCAACAGACAATACGGGCTGCAGATAAAAGCCGTACACTACCGCGGGGAAGTGCCGATGTGGCAGGATTTCGCCGCGGGCGTGCTCCAGGCGGCGATGGGGAGCTACGCCAATGCCGTCAACGCGTTGGAATCCGGAGTCGGGACGGCGATCGCCGTGCAGACGACGAAGCGGAGCAGGAAGCTTCCCGACGTTCCCACATTTGTCGAGCAGGGGCTCGACTCCAAAGTCTTTGCGCTCACCGGTTATGTTTTTCTCGCCGGTCCCATCGACATGCCGCGCGACATCGTCGAGCGCCTGTCCGACCTGATGGTGGAAGCAAGCAAGACAGACAGGATACGGAAATGGCTCGACACGTATGGTATCGACGAACCCACTCTCGGGCACGTTGCGTTCAAGCAGCTGTACGACGAGGAAACGCCGTATTGGGTGAATGCCGTGAGGACATTGGGGCTTGCGCTTGAATAGCGTGCGGCGGTGCGTTGAGTTTCTGACACATGGCGTGCTCCTTGACCTGAGCTTGCCAGCTTGTCGTGCTGGCAGGGCCGGAGCACGACCGGACGATCCCATTAGCGGGTCACCGAGCATCGTCGTGTCGATCAAGACATACTTGGGGTGGTGATGGCATCAACTCTGATCGGCAAGCAGGCTGTCGTGATCGGCGCGGGAATGGGCGGGCTCGCGGCCGCAGGGGCGCTTGCAACCCGCTTCGAGCAGGTCGTTGTTCTGGAGCGCGACACTCTGCCCTCGGAGCCCACACATCGCGCCGGGACGCCGCAGGCGCGGCATGTGCATGCGCTACTGCTCAGCGGCCAGCGCGCCCTCAGCGAGCTGTTCCCTGGGTTCGAGCAGGATCTCGCGGGGGCCGATGGCGTGCGGCTCCAGGCCGGTCTCGATATTCGCCTCGAGCTCCCGGGCTACAATCCCTTCCCGCAACGCGATCTCGGCTGGTGCGGTTACGCGGCGTCACGGCCCACCATCGAGCGCGTCGTGCGGCGTCGGGTCGAAGGCCTCGCCAACGTGACGCTGCGCCAGCGCTGCCGGGTCAAGGAAGTGCTGGCGTCGCCAAATGGAGAGGCGGTCACCGGCGTGCGCTGCGAGAATGGCAAGGGCGCGAGCGACACGATCGCTACGGATCTTGTCGTCGACGCCTCCGGACGGGGCACGCTCACTCTCGCCCTGCTGCAATCGATCGGCCGACCGCTGCCCGAGGAGACCACAATCGGCATCGATCTCTCCTATTCCACCTGCGTCTTTGCCGTCCCCCAGGACGCTCCGACCGAGTGGAAAGGCGTCGTCACCTTCGCCCAGGCGCCCGACAGTCGCCGGGGTGGCATCTTGTTTCCGCTCGAGGGCGACCGGTGGATGGCAACCCTTGGCGGCCGCCTCGGTGAGGTCCCGCCTGGCGATGCGGAGGGGTTCCTGACGTATGCTCAATCGCTTCAGACGCCGACGATCTACAATGCGATAAAGCACGCCAAGCGCCTGGACGGGATCGCGCGCTACGGTTTCCCGGAAAGCGTGCGGCGTCATTTCGAACGACTCGAAGGTTTTCCCCGCGGGCTACTGCCAATCGGCGACGCAATTTGTCGGTTCAATCCCGTCTATGGGCAAGGTATGAGCGTGGCCGCCCTGGAGGCGTCGCTGCTCCAAGGGCTTCTTGACAGACTAGCAGGAAACGGCGATCCAATCGCCGGGCTGGCGCCTGCTTTCTTCGCCGAAGTGCCGACGCTGGTCGAAACGCCGTGGTCGGTGGCCACGCTCGACTTCGCGTTTCCCAATACGCGCGGGCAACGTCCGGCGGATTTTGAGATGACGCGCAACTTCGGTATCGCCCTGACCCTGCTCGCCGCCGAAGATCCGGACGTCCACAAGCTGACCATCGAGGTCCAGCATCTATTGAAGCCACGCAGCGTCTATAGCGAGCCCGCGCTCGTACAGCGTGTGCTTGCGAAAATGTCCGAAGTGTGACTCGTCTTGCAGAGGGGAATTGACGGCGTATTCGAGCGTGCCGACGTGGACGCCGCCACCATGGATCGGCCAAGATGTGGTTGAGTTGCCGCGGTGCTTGAGTCTCTTCGTGCTCTCTCAGCTCCTCAGGCCCGGCGCCTCCTGGCCGGTGCGCGCGACATATTCGGTATAGCCGCCGCCATATTGATGTGGCCCCTCGGGCGTCAGCTCCAGCACCCGATTGGAGAGCGCGGCGAGAAAATGCCGATCGTGCGAAACGAACAGCATGGTGCCTTCATAGTCCGCCAGCGCCGCAATCAGCATCTGTTTGGTCGCCATGTCCAGATGGTTGGTCGGCTCGTCCAGCACCAGGAAGTTCGGCGGATCGTAGAGCATGATCGCCATCACCAGCCGCGCCTTCTCACCGCCCGACAGCACCCGGCATCGCTTCTCGACATCGTCGCCGGAGAAGCCGAAGCAGCCGGCGAGCGCACGCAACGAGCCTTGGCCGGCCTGCGGAAAGGAATCCTCGAGCGACTGGAACACGGTGCGTTCGCCATCCAGAAGGTCCATCGCGTGCTGGGCGAAATATCCCATCTTGACGCTGCCGCCGACTGCAACGCTGCCGTCGTCCGGATCGGTGGCGCCCGCCACCAGCTTCAACAAGGTCGACTTGCCGGCGCCGTTGATACCCATGACACACCAGCGCTCCCGGCGGCGGATCATGAAATCCAGCCCCTGATAGATGCTGCGGCTGCCATAACCCTTGTGCACCTTCTTCAGGCTGACGACGTCCTCGCCCGAACGCGGCGCCGGCTGAAAGTCGAACGCGATGGTCTCGCGCCGCCTCGGCGGCTCGACCCTCTCGATCTTGTCGAGCTTCTTGACCCGGCTCTGCACCTGGGCGGCATGGGAGGCCCGCGCCTTGAAGCGCTCGATGAACTTGATTTCCTTGGCGAGCATCGCCTGCTGGCGCTCGAATTGCGCCTGCTGCTGCTTCTCGGTCAAGGCACGTTGCTGTTCGTAGAAGGCATAGTCGCCGGAATAGGTCGTGAGCTGTCCGCCGTCGATCTCGACGATCTTGTTGACCACGCGGTTGATGAACTCGCGGTCATGCGAGGTCATCAGCAGCGCACCCTCATAGCCGCGCAGGAATTGCTCCAGCCAGATCAGACTCTCGAGATCGAGATGGTTGCTCGGCTCGTCCAGCAGCATCACATCGGGGCGCATCAACAGGATGCGCGCCAGCGCCACGCGCATTTTCCAGCCGCCGGAGAGCTTGCCGACGTCGCCGTCCATCATCTCGTCGCTGAAGCCAAGGCCGGCCAGCGCTTCCCTTGCGCGGCCGTCCAGCGCATAGCCGTCGAGTTCCTCGAAGCGTCCCTGCACTTCGCCATAGCGGGCGATGATCTCGTCCATCTCATCGGCACGATCGGGGTCGGCCATCGCGGCTTCCAGCTGTTTCAGCTCAGCGGCAACGACGCTGACGGGCCCGGCGCCGTCCATCACTTCGGCCACGGCGCTGCGGCCCGACATCTCGCCGACATCCTGGCTGAAATAGCCGATGGAGATGCCGCGATCCGTCGAGATCTGGCCTTCGTCGGGCAGCTCCTGTCCGGAAATCATCCGGAACAGCGTGGTCTTGCCCGCCCCGTTTGGACCGACAAGGCCGATCTTTTCGCCCTTCTGGAGGGCCGCGGAGGCTTCGATGAAGAGGATCTGGTGACCGACTTGCTTGCTGACGTTATCGAGACGGATCATTGGGGCCTGAATATCGAATTCGTTGCGGCCGTCTCTAATCGATTAAGAGCGATGGTGGAAGCCCGTTGATTTGCTGGCCAATACCCCTTGAAATACTGCACCTCCCGCTCGTGCTGCTCGGCGGCGGCGCGCGTGACTTGAAGGTGCCGAGATTGCGTCGCTTGCCGGTCTTCGGATCGATCTTCTGCGCGTAGAGCGGGTATTCGCCGGAGCGAAATTTGCGGATCATGGAACCTGCCTCCGAGAGCCTTTGCCTCCGAGAGCCTTTCCCTCCGAGAACTTGGCCGCGGCAAAATGCTTTTGACGGCCGATCCTCGGGAGCGGTCCCCTCACCGCTTGCCTTGCGGCGCGAACACCTGGTTGCCGAAGGGTTGCTCCGTCGGCGTCCGGATCACGATGAAGCTGCGGGCCATCGAGCCGTGGCAGGCATTGCAGCCGGCGGTCAGCTCACCGAACGATGCCGCAAACCGCTTGCCATCCTTGGCGTCGATCGCATCCGCCGTCGACTGCAGCGGGGCGCCGAGCGTCGTGATGTTGCTGACGGGAATACCCGAATAGAGCAGCGCGGCCTCGGCGAGGCTGGCCTTGAGCCGGCTCAGTTCGAACCGCGCGAGGTCCCAGTTCTCGACCTTTCCGGCAAACCACAATTTCATGTGTCGGGTCTGCGCCGAATTCATGATGTCCGACAGCTGCGGCACATATGGTTGGTCGCTCGACGACCTCTCCGGGCCCGATTGGGCAATGGCCAGCGGAATCGACGTCCCTGCAAACACGAGCGCCGCGATCCATCCACGCAGTTTCATCAGATGCTCCAACCTTCTTGTTGTGTTGCGATATTGCACCCGTTCAGCGCAGCGGGCCGGCCGAATGGCGACGCAACGCTCGTTTAGCGCGACCGGCCTCCGTCACATTTGCGCCGGATCAAGGCGGTCCGGGCATTGCTGAAAGACCCCATCTTCGCGCCGTTGCGGCAGCGACACGCGCGCGCAATCGCGTCGCCAGCGGCGGGAAGCGGACATGCGCAATTTCAGAAACACAGATTGCTGACGAGATTGCCGCGTTTGTCCTTCAGCACGAACGGGCACTCCAGGCGCTTCAGCGCCTTCTTGGCGTCCTCGTCGCCGAGATCGGCGGCCTTCTGATAATAAGCCTTGGCGGCCGCCGCATCCTTCGACCCGCCGCGGCCCTCCTGTGCAAACGCGCCCATCCGCTCCAGCGCCGCGGGATGGTTTTGCGCCGCCGCCTTCTCGAACATCGCCCGCGCCGCAACGTCGTCCTGCGCGCCGCCCTTCCCTTCTGCCAGCATCATGCCGAGCTGATACTGGGCCTCGGCATTGGTCTCGGCGGCCTTGGCCAACAGCTCCCTCGCCCGCGCCGGATCGGAAGCGGTTCCGCCGCCCCCGATGGCTGCGAGATTGCTGACGCCACGCGGATTGCCGGCCGTCGCGGCGCGTTCGAACAGCTTGCGCGCCTGCGCCTCATCCTTGGCAACGCCGGCGCCGGTGCCATAGATCACGCCGAGTTCGACCATGGCCGACGTCGACCCCTTGTCCGCGGCCTTGCGCCAGGCGGACATCGCCTCCGCCATCTGGTGGCCCGCGGCATAGGCGCGGCCAAGCTCGTACATGGCGCGGCGCGAGGAAGCCGAGGCCGTCTTGCAAAATTTGACCGCGGTGGCGATATCGGCCGGCGCGACGTCGGCGACGCCTTTGACATCGGCAGGCCGGTCCGGATCGGAGGGATCGGCCGCCAGCCGGTCGCACAGCACCAGATCCGCGGATTGCGCGCGCACCGGTGCAGGCGCCGGTATGAGGACCAGCGCAGCGAATGCAAGAGTTTGCAGCCAACGCGTCATACCGCGCAGGTTGCTGCGAGGCGCAGGCAAATTCAAGACTGCCCTGGCAAGCTTGCAACCTCGTTACAGGGATCGAGGCCCGAGTCCCGCAGCACCGGCGCAACCTCCGCCGACGCGAGATACCGCAACAGCCGCTCCCCCTCCGTCGGACGTGGCGAGGCCAGCATACAGCCTGCGGAAAACACCGCCGGCGTCTGCAGATGAAGCGGGATCGGCCCGACGATATCGATGCCGGCGACCTGCTTCAACTCACTGATCTGCTGGACCGCGAGATCGGATTCGCCCGTCACAATCCGTTCTGCAGTGAGGCCTGACGGCACGATCGTGGCGCTCGCATTGATCTCGGCGGCAATCCCCATTTGCTCGATCAATTGCGTAAACAGAATGCCGCTCGCTCCGATGCGCGAATAGGCGATGCTCCGGGCGCCGAGCAGTGTTGCGCGCAGCGCAGCCTCGGTCGCGATATCGGGATGCGCTGCGCCCGCACGCACCGCCACACCGACAAAGGAGCGCGCCAGGTCGAGCCTGCCCCCGGCGGCCAGGCGTCCTTCGGCGCCGAGTTGGTCGAGCCCTTCGCGCGTGAGAACGACGAGATCGGCCGTCTCGCCGCCACGCAGCCGCGCCAGCAGGCCGAGCGTCGGAGCAAAATCGGCATCGATCCGCGTCCCGGTCATGGCCTGATACCGCCCGGCGAGTTGCTCAACCGCGCCCTTCAATGCGAGCGTCGATAGCAAGCGGACGGCTTTCGTCACGGGACCAGTCCTGGCTTACGCACGCCGCATCAGCTTGAGCACCGCGGTCATGCGCAGGCTGCGTTTGCCGGCGAGCGCGGTCGCTTCCAACTGCGCGCCCTGGCCGTCAAAGGTACCGGAAAAGCCGATACCGACTTCATAGCCGCCGAAGACCGGGTTCTCGCCCTTGGCGGGGGTGTGTTCCTGATTGAGGATCTGGCCCTTCCAGCGGCCATTTTCCGAAGTGTAGCTGCCGAGATAGTAGTAGGACGCGTCGCCGCCCAGGATATGGCCGTCATTGAGGAGCATCACCCCGGTGAGACCGCCTTCGACGCCGTCGAGCATGCGGACATGGATGGAATAGAGGCCGTTGACGATGCCGTCTTTTCCCACGCTGCCGGCGATCGGTAATGGTTGTTCCTCGACCGGGGTCATGACCGACTGGAAGACTGCACCGGGCAACTCATTCAGCGTGCCCCTGAAACGATAGAGCTTGCCATCGGGCCTGCCGCGCGCGTGAAGCGTCGCGTCGTCGGTCCCCACCATGGCCGGATAATTCGGATCCGGATTATGGCGCAGAGTGTTGATTACAATAACGATTTCGTCACCGACCTCCTCGTAGGTGCCGATGTGGGCGAAGGCCGAGTTACCGCCGAGCATATGGCCGGCATGCGCATACATCACGCTACGCCCGACCGTCTCGTTGACCTGGAACCTGACCGTATAAAAGCCACCGAACACAGCCGTGTCCCTCTTGCCCGGCTTACGCAACGCCAATGTCACCACTGGTTAGCACGCCGCGGAAAGGGAGTGGAAGCGTATCCAACGCAATGATCCGCCAAGGCGATTCACACCTTGGCGGATCATGTCGGATGGCTCGTCAGACGGAGGGGCGATCAGGCGGCGGCTTTGGCACCGGTCGGAACCATCGAGATCGTCTTCAGGATCTGCGAAGCGATCTGGTAGGGGTCGCCTTGCGAGTTCGGACGGCGGTCCTCCAGGTACCCCTTGTAGCCGTTATTGACGAAGCTGTGCGGCACACGGATGGAAGCTCCGCGATCAGCAACACCCCAGCTGAAAGTGTCGATCGAGGCGGTCTCGTGCTTGCCGGTCAGGCGCATGTGGTTGTCGGGGCCATAGACCGCGATGTGATCGGCGCGGTTCGCCTTGAAGGCGTCCATCAGGCTTTCGAAATACTCTTTGCCGCCCACTTCGCGCATGTACTTGGTCGAGAAGTTGGCGTGCATGCCGGAGCCGTTCCAGTCGGTGTCGCCGAGCGGCTTGCAATGGAATTCGATGTCGACGCCGTACTTCTCGGTCAGCCGCAACATCAGGTAACGGGCCATCCACATCTCATCGGCGGCCTTTTTGGAGCCCTTGCCGAAGATCTGGAATTCCCACTGCCCCTTCGCCACTTCGGCGTTGATGCCCTCATGGTTGATGCCGGCGGCGAGACAGAGATCGAGATGCTCTTCGACCATCTTGCGGGCGACGTCACCGACATTCCTGTAGCCGACGCCGGTGTAGTACGGGCCCTGCGGCGCCGGATAGCCCGAGGCCGGGAAGCCGAGCGGACGGCCGTCCTTGTAGAAGAAATACTCCTGCTCAAAGCCGAACCAGGCGCCTTCGTCGTCGAGAATGGTGGCGCGCTTGTTGGAAGCGTGCGGGGTCTTGCCGTCGGGCATCATGACTTCGCACATCACCAGCGCGCCGTTGGTCCGCGCCCCATCGGGAAACACCGCGACCGGCTTCAGAACGCAATCGGAGCTGTGGCCTTCGGCCTGCATGGTCGAGCTGCCATCGAAGCCCCACAGCGGCAGCTGATCCAGGGTCGGGAACGAAGCGAATTCCTTGATCTGAGTTTTGCCGCGCAGACTCGGAGTCGGCGTGTATCCGTCGAGCCAAATATACTCGAGCTTGTATTTGGTCATTGAGCCTCTCTGTTGAATCTTTTTCGAAAGGTGGGGAGACCGGAAAAATGGGTCGGTCGCCCCCCGCGTACCCGGCCACGATCGGCCGTGCGTTTCGAAGCATTTAGCGTGCCAACCGTCGCTGCCTAAGGATCGCGCATTACCGGCCAATCCGTCCCCGGGTCACGCCGCCCGGGTCTTTCCGGCTGCGGCATAGGAGCGCGGTGACGCTCCGCTGCGACGCCGCAAACAGACGGATTCATAACTGAATCCCGCCTGATTTGACGCCACCGGCGGCTCCGCCCGGTTGACCGATCAAAGCCGCGGCAATTTCCCGCAACATTCCGCAACGCCTTGGCACGGTTCCAGCAACCTTTGGGTCGGCTCAGGACTTGGTCAGGTTGGGTCTGCTTCTCAGAATGCAGATGCGGATCTGCTTACGAATTAATCAGGAAATGATTTCTCTTTCATCACATTGCATTGGCAGAGGCACGGACGATATCGAGCTTGGTAAACACACCGCAACGAGTCGGGCGCACCATCAAGGCTCGCGTTGGAGCTCAAGGAGAATGACGATGACGACAAGCTTGAATCAGGGGTCTGCCCGAATCTACCAATTTCCGGCCGGGGGCCGCGCGGCTCTCGGCGATCGTCGCCGCGACGGCGAGACCAAGTCCGCGGTCGATCAGGAGGCCGCGCGGGTGACTGAGGTGAACTGCAGCGGAAGCTGGTATCATGCCGCCGCGATCGAGGAGTCCCAACCGGCATGGGAGCGGTGATGTCGGGCTCTCGCTGGATACCCGCCGCACTGTGAAAACGGCCGGAACGAAATCGTTTCGGCCCTTTTTTATGTCGTCACATCACCGCGCACGCGGTCTGCGACCGCTTGACGTGCTTGACCGTCGTGGCACCCGCTTTGGTGATCTGCAGGCTGACGCCGCCACCTGAATAACGCGCGCCGGACAGTGCGAGGCGCCTTGAGAGCGTGACCTCGCGACCGTCGATCTGCATGTGGGCGCGGTTATCGTAGGGGTAGAAGGCGACGATGAATTGCGTTCCATCAGTGCAGCGGTAACTCTGGAATGTCTGCGCTGACGCCGTCGGTGCGCCGGCCTGCATCGCGGTTCCGGCCATGATCGCGCCGCATGCAATCGATCCTGCCCAGTTCATTCGGTCCCCCAATGCTGCGACTATAGACGGGACAACGGCCCGATGTCATTTCTCTGCCGCAGAGGATAGCGTAGCAAGAGACAATTCGGGCACTATGCGAGCGATGACAGATCCCTTAACCCGGCACTTCAACCTCCAGGGCGCCAGCAATTTCCGCGATCTCGGTGGCTATCGCGCGGGGGACGGCCGCCTCGTGCGATGGCGACGGATGTTCCGGTCCAATCATCTCGGCCATCTCACCGCGGCAGACATCGAGACCGTCCGCGGCCTGGGGCTCAAAAGTGCATTCGACTTTCGCGGGCTGGAGGAGCGCGCCGCGGCGGCCTGCGGCCTCCACGAGATCGCGGTCCATTCGCTGCCGATCGAACCAACTGTGGTCGCGGCCTTGCGGGCGCGTCTTGCCGAAGGCCGGCTATCGTCCGCCGATGCGCGGGAAATCATGCGCGAGTCCTACCGCAACTACGTCCGTCACAACACCCACAGCTTCCGCACCCTGTTTGCGCACCTGGTGCAGGACGACGTGCCGCTCGTAATCCATTGCACGGCCGGCAAGGACCGCACGGGATTTGCCTGCGCCCTGGTGCTGCATGCGCTCGATGTGCCAGACGAGGCGATCGCGGAGGACTATCTGCTCACGAACCGGTACTACCGGCGCGACCCCTCGTCCGGCACGGAGCTTCCCGAAGATGTCAGGCAGGCGATCGGATCGGTCGAGGAGTCGTTTTTGGCGGCCGCATTCGACACAATCCGCGCCGACTATGGCGGCCTCGAAAACTATCTCAGGGAAGGATTGGGCCTCGGCGATGCGGAAAGGACAAGCCTCAAGGCGCGCTATCTGCAAAGCTGAGCCCTGGAGCGTTTTCAAGCGAAGTGGGTACCGGTTCGCGTGAAGAAAACGCGTCAAAACAAGAAGCTGGAGCCTCCGTTCCGATTCAATCGGAACGGAACGGGCTGTAGGATCAGGCAGCGACTTCGGACATCTCCGCCGCTTCCAAAGCGTCGAGGTCGGCGATGACCTCTTCGAACGCCGAGATCGCCTGCTGAACCGCAGCGATCTGCATCAATTCCCAGCCGCTGATCGGGCCGTTGCGATTTTGCAAGGCGACCACCAGGTCCCGCCGCTGCTCTTTGAGCTGAATGAGCGGCAAACCGTGGTCAGGCAGAGTTCTCATCATAACGGTACTCCGGGTACGGTACTCCGGCCCCTCGATTGCAAGATCGTCACAATAGGCCTCGGGCTCTGAGTTCCCGTTACAAAACTCCGCCAAATTTTAGCGATCGGCGGCCTCGGCAAGTCGATTTCGCGACTGTGCGCACGATCCGATGAGATTGAAATGGTGTATGCTGCGACCGCAACACGGAGAGCGTGATGGACGGAAAAGTCGTTGTCGTGACGGGAGCGAAGGGTGCGCTGGGCAGGGTTGTGGCGGATGTCGCGGCCGCACGCGGGGCAAAGGTGGCAGGGATCGACCATGCCCCCTCCCAGGATCCCGCAACCGCCAGCCGGATCGAACTCGGCGGCGTCGATCTGACCGATGCCGCACAGGCCAAGCAGGCGATCGACGCGGTCGCAACGCAGTTCGGCAGGCTCGACGCGCTGATCAATATTGCCGGCGGCTTTGCATTCGAGACGGTCGCCGAAGGCGATCCAAAGACTTGGCAGCGAATGTACGCGCTGAACGTGATGACCGCGCTGAACGCCGCGCGCGCCGCGATCCCGCATCTCGCAGCCTCATCCGCCGGCCGCATTGTCAATGTCGGGGCGATGGGGGCGATCCAGGCGGGCGCCGGCATGGGCGCCTACGCCGCCTCGAAAGCCGGGGTCCATCGCCTCACCGAGGCACTCGCCACCGAATGGAAAGGCAAGATCACCGTCAATGCCGTGCTGCCCTCGACCATCGACACGGCGGCCAATCGCGCCAGCATGCCGAATGCGGATTTTGCGAAATGGGTCCGACCGCAGGAACTGGCTGACGTGATCCTGTTCCTGGCCAGCGAGGCCGCGAGCGCCGTCACGGGGGCGCTGATCCCGGTCGTCGGACGGGTATAGCCGCAGCTCCCGCAGCGCCGCAGGGCCGATCGTAACGTCCCGCATTAGTGCTAGACTCGCTTTATTGAGTCGCAAAACGACATCGGCCTTGCCGTGGAAACCGCCCTCTATCCGCCTGTCAAACGCTTCCTCGAACGCCTCGGCTTCACGGTGAAGGGCGAGATCGGCGGCTGCGACCTTGTCGCCCTCAAGGGCGGCGATCCGCCGATCGTGGTGATCTGCGAATTGAAGCTTTCCTTCAATCTCGAGCTCCTGCTGCAGGCGGTCGACCGCGCCGGCGCCTGCGACGAGGTCTGGCTTGCCGCCAGATTGTCCGCACGCGGCAAGGGCCGCGAGAGCGATGCGCGCTATCGCAATCTCTGCCGCCGGCTCGGCTTCGGCATGCTCGCGGTCACCAGCAGCGGCGACGTCGAGGTGATCGTCAAACCGCCGACGACCGCTCCCCGCCGCGACCCGAAAAAGCGCTCACGCCTGGTTGCCGAACACCAGCGCCGCAAGGGCGACCCGGTGCTCGGCGGCAGTACGCGCGCGCCGATCATGACGGCCTACCGCCAGCAGGCGCTGGCCTGCGCATCCGCTTTGTCGGCGGGCCCGCGACGCGTGCGCGATCTGCGGCCGGAGATTCCCGATGCACCGAAGATCCTGTTGCACAATGTCTATGGCTGGTTCGATCGCGCCGAGCGCGGCGTCTACGTGTTGACGGAGGCCGGACGCGCCGCGCTCACGCGCTGGCCACAGAGATCTCCCGCTGAAATGGCGGCCGCCGAATCCAATTGACGAGGACACGACGACAAAAAGAAGGACGGGATGATTTCGGTGATTGCAGCATCACCGCGCCGGCGAACACACTTGGAGCTGAAAGCAACTGTATCGGCTCTGAAAGAAGTTAGTGCATGGCTGCCTTGCCACATCAAAATCATATTGCAATGCAACATGAGGTCTCCTAGCTATCCGGGGTCACGCTTGTCTCCTGTTCAGAAATTCTCTTCGTCGTCGCAGCGAGTTCGCCAAGAGAATTTCTGAACTGAAGCCACCCGAGCACCAACGGTTTCTGATGTCCTTTCGAACCCGGAGTTCGCTCGAGAGGACGTTGCACGATGACGCGAACTTCTGAGACGGGACACCTGAGGCCCCAATGAGCGCAGACTGGAACACCAAATATGGTCCGCGGCGCGTGCGCCACGATCCGCCCACGCTGGACGAGGCGATCTTCGCTGCGGTCGGTATCACCGATGACCAGGAAGCGCAGGCAGAAATCGCCGCGGCGCTGATGGGGATGCCGCTCGACACGGTGCGGGCCGAGGTCAGGAAGCTCAACCGTGCCACGGCGCGGGGGACCACGCGGGTGATCGCCGGTGAACAGGGCGCGCAGCGCTCGGTGGTCGTGGAGCGGCGCGTCGTCAGGCGCTTCGGCAACGACAAGCGCACCGGAACATAACAATCGCGCTTGGCGCGGGTCGTGATACGAAGCCGCTTCCTCGCGAACCGACTTGGGCGCTTGCGGCTCACCCGCTGACGAGATCGAAAACCAGCTTCGTATTCAGCACGATGATCGAGGCCGCGACCAGCGCGGCGACCGCCGTCAGCCAGCGCGGCGCGACGTACTCGCCCATCTTGGCGCGGCTTGCGGTAAACATCACGAGTGGCACCACCGCGAACGGCAGTTGCAGGCTGAGCACGACCTGGCTCATGATCAGAAGCTGCGCGGTGCCTTTTTCGCCGGCCAGGACGGTGACGACGACCGCCGGCACGATCGCGATGGATCGCGTGATCAGGCGACGCAGCCACGGCGCGATGCGCAAGTTCAGGAATCCCTCCATCACGATCTGGCCCGACAGCGTCGCGGTGACGGTCGAATTCAGCCCGCAGCACAAAAGCGCGACCGCAAACAGGGTCGGCGCCAAGGTCGAGCCGAGCAGCGGCGCAAGAAAACTGTGGGCCTGATCGAGTTCGGCAATGTCGGTCCGGCCGACGCGGTGAAAGGTTGCCGCCGCCAGGATCAGGATGGATGCATTGATGGTGAGCGCCAGACACAGCGCCAGCGTGGAATCGATGGTCGCAAGCGAAATCGCCTCGCGCTTCTCGGCCGGCGTATCGCCGTAACCGCGCGTCTGCACCAGCCCGGAATGCAGATAGAGATTATGCGGCATCACGGTGGCGCCGAGAATGCCGAGCGCCAGATAGAGCATGTCGGGGTTGGCGAGGATCTCCCGGCTCGGCAGAAACCCCTTGAGCACAGCGCCCCAGTCGGGGTCGGCGAGCGCAATCTGGGTTGCGAAGCAGGCCGCGATCACGCCCAGCATCGCGACCACGAAGGCTTCGATCCAGCGAAAGCCGAAGGCCTGCAATGCCAGGATCAGCAGCGTGTCGAGGGCGGTGATGACGACGCCGATCTCGATCGGGATGTGAAACAACAGATTGAGACCGATCGCCGTGCCGATCACCTCGGCAAGGTCAGTCGCGGTGATCGCGATTTCCGCCGACAGCCACAGCGGCAAGGACACAAAGCGCGGGAATGAATCGCGGCAAGCCTGCGCGAGGTCGCGGCCCGCGCCGACGCCGAGCCGCGTGCACAGGGATTGCAGCACGATCGCCATCAGGTTCGAGAGCAGCGCGACCGTGAGCAGCGCATAGCCGAACTTGGAGCCGCCCGCGAGCGAGGTCGCCCAATTCCCGGGATCCATATAGCCGACGGCGACGAGATAGCCGGGACCCAGGAACGCCAGGAGCTTGCGCCAGAACGATCCCTGCTTCGCCGTGCGCACCGAGGCGAACATCCCGCCCAGCGATGGCTCGCCGCGTTCGCCCCGCCAGCCCTTGGAACTCAATGGGTTGGACACAGCCGCTTCCATCTCAGGTTCGGAAAAAGAAGTGGGGATTTCGCGTCCATGGCGCCAGAATGCAAGAAGTTCCAATTTAATGCAACTCATTTGCAACTGCATGTAGTCGAATCACGGAAATGATATCGCTTGCCTTCTTGTAAAGTACTCAAGAAGTACTTTATGTTTTCGCATGATCAGATTACCCGTTGAGACACCGTCGGCAACACTGCGCTACGCCCTCGCCCCGGACGAAGCGGGCATTCAGGCGATTGAAGCGACCTTTGCCGCCTACGACCGGATGATGGCGATCCTTTCCGAAGTGGCTCCGGTTGGCGCCAACCTGGTTTCGCTTCATGCGCAAGCCTACGAAAGAATCCGCATCGAGACCGGTCTGCCCGCGCGCCTGGTGACGCTCGGCCTGCGCGACCGCGCCTTCTATCTGGCCGGCGCCACGCCGCGCAGATTGCCGCTCGACGACAAGTTGTTTGCGATCAAGGGACCGACTTCACTCACCATTAGCACTGTCAAGGGACGCGTCTTGGTGCCGTTCGAAGTCCCGGGTTATCTTGCCGGCTGGGACAGTCCCTTCCCGGCTCAGTTGGTGTTCGACGGTCGCAGTTGCGAAATCCACGTCGCCGTCAAATCGAAATCAGCACAACCGGAGGAGAAGACCATGCTTCACGAAGGCATCCTTGCGCGTATGGGGCGGCTTCTCGCCGCCATCGCCAGCCAAACCATCGACAACGCGGAGAACAGCAACAAGGTCGCGCTGGTCAAACAGGCGATCCGCGAAATCGACGCCGGCGCCGACGAGGCGCGTCATGCGCTCGGCAAATCGCGTGCCGAGGAATTCCGTCTCAAGCGGCGGCAGGATGAACTGAACGCGGAAGTTGCAAGCCTGACGGAAAAGATCCGTCTCGCAATTGCGGAAAACCGCGAAGACCTCGCACGCGCCGGAGTCGCACGGCAAATTGATCTGGAATCGCAGGGCATCGCGCTGGAACGCGCGATGGACTTCATCGACCTCGAAATCGATGAGCAGACCAAGGCCTTAACCGCTATGCTTGGAGCACGGCGTGAAGCCGAAGTCCGGCTCGCCGATCTCGAAGCGAGCCTCGCACAGCACGCTCCCCAGGAAACCGGACGGCATGGACCTGCGACTAAAACTGTGAGTGCTGACCGCGCCATGGCCGCGATCGCGCGCGTGACCGGCGTTCCCGCAGCACACGTGCTCGGCGACAAGGAGCTCGACGAACTTGACCGGTTGCACCGCGAAAAGGAAATCGCGGCGCGGCTTGAAAGGATCAAATCGCAGCAATGAGTGCCATGAGCGACGTCCTGTTGGCGCCCGAGGTTCGGCCGTTCGCGGTTGCCGCCGCGATCATGGTTGGGCTCGGCGGCATCGAGTTGCTGACGATGCTGGTCGGCTTCTCGATCGGCCAACTTGTCAGCCAGGACATCGAGATCGACGCCGACCACCACGACGCGCTGGGCGGCCTGTTTCTCTGGATCAATGCCGGGCGCCTGCCGCTCCTGATCCTGATCATCCTCGCGCTCGGCCTGTTCTCGATCACAGGCTTCCTTCTGCACGGCATCGCGCACGGCGCAGGCATCGCGTTGCCAGCCTCGATCGCTTCGCTCGTCGCCGCGGCCGGCAGCATCCCTCTCATCCGCAGCTTTAGCCGCGGCATCGCACGCATCATCCCGCGCGACGAGAGCTATGCGGTGAATGAGGCCGACTTCGTCGGCCATGTCGGCGAGGTTTCGGTCGGTCCGCTGGATCAGGGACTGCCCGGCCGCGTCCGGCTCAAGGATGTCTTCGGCAACTGGCACACGGTGTCGGCCCGCGCCAGCCAGGATTCGATCGCGCTTCCGGTCGGCGCCAGCGTCTTGCTGGTCGATCGCGACGCCAAAAGCTTTATCGCCATTTCCGCACCAACCGACCTCATTGCCCAACAACACTTATCACACAGGACATAAAGATGTGGGACCTTGCCTTACCCGTCGCCATCGGTGTCATCGTCATTCTTGTCATCGGGCTGGTCTTTGCGCGACTCTACAAGCGCTCGACGCGGGACGAGGCCTATGTCCGCACCGGCCTCGGCGGACAGAAAGTGGTTCTCGACGGCGGCTCCGTCGTCCTTCCCATCTTCCATTCCACGGCCGCGGTGAACCTGAAGACCCTGCGGCTCGAAGTTACCCGCGGCGGGCCGGACTCGCTGATCACAAAGGATCGCATGCGCGTCGACATCGGCGCCGAATTCTACCTTCGCGTCAAACCCGATTCCTCGTCGATCGCGCTCGCAGCCCAGACGCTGGGCAATCGCACCAATGACGCTGCCGAATTGCGCGAGCTGATCGAGGCGAAATTCGTCGACGGGCTGCGCTCGGTCGCCGCCACCATGAATATGGAAGAGCTGCAGGAGCAGCGCGCGACCTTCGTCAAATCGGTGCAGGACGCGGTCGGCGCCGACATCCAGAACAACGGCCTCGAGCTCGAATCGGTCTCATTGACGCGACTCGACCAGAGCGACATCAAACATTTCAATCCCAGCAATTTTTTCGACGCCCACGGCCTCACCACCCTGACCAGGATCACCAAGGAACGCGAGCAGGAGCGCAACCAGATCGTGCGCACCACCGAGGTCAATATCGCGCAGCAGGATCTGGTGGCGCGGCAGACCACGCTGACGATCGAAAGCACCAAGCGCGAAGCGGAACTGGCGCAGCAGCGCGATATCGCCAACAAGACCGCCGCGATGCGCGCGCAAACGGCGCAAGTGGAACAGACGGCGCTGCAGAACGAAGCCGAATATCGCATCCAGCAGGAACTGGCGGTCGCCAACAAGCAGACCGAGGCCAATCAGGCCAAAGATACCAGAAAGATCGAAGCCGATCTCGCGGTCAAGCGCCGCACCACCGAGATGGAGCGCGAACTGCAGGTCGTGGCGCAGGAAGCCGCGATCGTCGTCGCCACCAAGAGCAAGGAGCAATCCGAAGCCCAGACCATCGCCGAGACCGCGCGTGCGCTCGCGATCGCCGCCGAGGAAAAGGTCACGACCGCGCGCGCCACCGAAGTCGCCGAGCGCGACAAGATCATCAACGTGATCGCGGCGCGCAAGGCCGCGGAGACCAACGCGATGCCGATCACCGTGATGGCGGAAGCCGAAAAGCAGGCCGCCGCCAACAAGGCCGAAGCCACCAGCGTGCTGGCCAAGGCGGACGCGGCGGCTGCGACCACGCGCGCTGCCGGCGTCAAGGCGCTCGGTCAGGCCGAGGCCGAAGTCGCGACCCTGAAAGCCGAAGCGCGCAACAAGCTCAGTCCAGCCATGATCGATTACGACCTCGGTCTCGCCCGCATCAACATCATCCCGAACGCGCTGGCCGAAGCCGTCAAGCCGATCGAGAAGATCTCCGACATCAGGATTTTCGATACCGGAAGCCTGATGGGCCGCGGCGGCGGCAATGGCGCGAACGGCGGTCTCGGTTTGGGCGACGGCCTTGCCAGTCAGTTGCTGTCGGTCTCGGCTTTCAAGCCAATCATCGACAAGATCCTCACCGAGGCCGGCTTCGCCGCAGGCCCCGACGCCCTGACCAGCCTGACCAGCGCACTGGCCGCAAAGCAACTGGCTGCCGGTCCCGCTGAGCTTCGCGGCGAACTACCGTCCGCCAACTACAGCGTCAAGGTCGCATCTTCGAGCGATACGGCGCCGGGTAAGCCTGCTCCTGGAGCCAAGCCGTGATCCGGACAACGGCCTGAACTGCAACACCTGACGAACCGCAACGGAAAACGCCTCCCCGCACTCGCGCGGAGGCTTCTTCTTTTGCCGCACGGCCTGTCGGAAAGCGGGTGGGTTTGAACGTCCTGAGATCAGACAATGCCGCCAGATCCAAACTCAGGAAGTTCCAACCATGTCACCCGATGCGACACATCATTTGCCCCCGACCTTCAACCGCCTCGCCTGGTCCAACCTATCAGCGCAATCCGCGGAGCAGATTGCGCTTGCCGCCGCGCCCATCGTCGCGGTGCTGCTGCTCGGGGTCGGCGAAGGCCAGACTGGCCTGCTGCAGACCGCGCTGACGCTGCCGTTCATCCTGTTCGCGATCCCCGCAGGGTTGCTTGCCGATCGCATCTCGCGACGGGCGCTGATGGCGGGCGCGGAGGCATTGCGCGCGGCGGCGCTGCTCGCGATTCTGCTGTTGATCTGGTTCGGGCTGCTGACGCTGCCGCTGCTCGCGCTCATGGGCTTTGTCGCGGTATGCGGCACCGTCTCCTATAGCGTCGCCGCGCCCGCCCTGGTGCCCTCGCTGGTATCGCCGCAGCTCTTGCCGGCCGCCAACGCCCGGATCGAACTGGCGCGCACGATCGCGTTTGCCAGTGGACCCGCGCTCGGCGGTACGCTGGTTGGATGGGTCGGCGCCGCTCCGGCGTTCGGCTGTGCCGCCGCGCTCTCCGTCGTCGCGGTGGTGCTGTTGTCGGGACTCTACGAACCGGCCCGGGACCCGGCGCCGCGGCGTCATCCGCTGCAGGAGATCAGGGAAGGCGCGGCCTTCGTGCTGCACCACGCGCTGTTGCGGCCGGTCTTCGTCACCCAGTTCATCTTCAACACCGCATGGTTCGTCATGCTCGCGGTGTTCGTGCCTTATGCGGTGCGCCGCTTCGGGCTGTCGGCATCCGGCATCGGCACGGTGCTTGCGATGTACGGCATCGGCATGATGGTCGGCGCGCTGGTCGCGACGCGCCTGATGCGCCGGATCGCCTTCGGCACGGTGATCGGGCTCGGACCGGTGACCGGCTTCGTCGCCGCCGTGGTGATGGCGTCGACCACCTTCATCGCTTCACCGTGGCTTGCAGGCCTGAGCTTCTTCCTGCTCGGCGTCGGACCGATCCTGTGGGTGATCTCGACCACGACGTTGCGCCAATCGGTGACGCCGCCGCGGCTGTTGGGGCGGGTGTCCGCCATCAACATCATGAGCTACGGCGCGCGGCCGCTCGGCTCCCTGCTCGGCGCCGTCGTCGGCGGGCTTTATGGCGCGGAGACCTGCCTCTATCTCGCGGTCGCGATCTTCGGCGCGCAGGCATTGGTGATCCTGCTGTCGCCGGCAGTGTCGCTGGCGCGGCAGCCGGAGATGGTTCGGGACGCGCCGGCCGCGCGCGCCTGTTGAGATGGCGAGCAAGACGGGTCGGCGCAGACGCGCCGGCCCGCGTCGCATCGCCGTCAACTCCGGCCTTCCTGCAGAGCCTGCCGAATGGCGATCTCCACAGGCGAATAATCGCCTTCCTCCCGATGCAGCCTGAAGGGTTCGGCGGGATGGAGCGGCGGTTGCGCCAGGAAACGCGGCACCGCGCCGCGATGCATTTGCGCAGCGTGGACCAGGAACGGATGGCACAGATAGACCGTGCCGGCCTCGCCGGTCGCGAATGCCAGCGGTCGGTCCAGCGCTGCGCCCACCTGGTCCAGTTCGCCGTGAGACAATCCGGCCTCGCCGACCGGTTCGAGCGACCGCGCGATGTCGCGATGCGAACCGATCTTGATGCGCGTGGGCGCATCGAATTCGCCCACATCGGAGAAAAGAAACAGCATCAACAACGCGCGGCCGCGCGAGGTGATATTCGCCCGCCAGGACGAGAAGTCCTTGCGCTCGTTCGGATCGCTCGACGCGCCGGGAAAGCTCACATCGACATGCCAGCCGGCATCGCCCGGATCGTCTGGATGCGGAAAACGCACCGGGAAGCTGCCAAGGCCATCGCGCGGACACCAGCGTCCTTTGCCGACAATCTGATCGAATGCGGCATGGAGTATGGGCGTATTGACCGCTTTCCTGAATGGCTCTTGTCCATAGCCCGGGAGACGAATGACGGGTTTGGTCCAGGTCGTCGGATCGTCGGGATCGCACGGCAGATCGCGCCACATGATCGCGCGGCCTTCGTCGGCGAGTTCGCGGGGAAAGGCCCGGTCGATCCGGACGAATCCCTCTTGAATGAATTGCCGTATCTGCGCGTCGCTCATCGCGCGCACGGGTTCGTGTTCGTGGGTAGGCATGAAAACCTCGTATCACTGAGCCAATGACCATCGCCCGCTCGGGGCAGGATCGGTCAGGCGCTTCGGGTCCAAAGGAAATGCCCCGACCACGCGCGGCCAGGGCCGGATTCGTCTTCCAACCGCCAAGGGCGGCGCCGTCAGTGGCCCAGGAAGAACACCGAAGCGATATCGAGGATACGGATCATCATGGTGCATAAAATTTACACCGCGCAATCCTGGATTGGCAATAGAGTAGCGACGAGCGCGCCTGCTAACCGGTTGGTCCGGTGAGATAGCGCCCGTAGCTGCCGAGCACGGCTTCGTTCGCGGCGATTTCGGGATCGAGCGTGTAGAGATCCTGGGCGCGGCTGATGCCGCGCAGCGCATAGCGGCCGGTCGAAACCAGATAGCGCCGGCCGGTCGCATCGAGACCGCCGCGAAACTCGGATGAAACGAGAAATTTGCGATCGACCGAACGGCACATCGAGGCGATGCGGCTGACCTCGTTGACCGCAGGCCCCACCACCGTGAAGTCGAGCCGCTCGTCGCTGCCGATATTGCCGTAGAAGACCTCGCCGACATGCAGGCCGACATAGGCCGTCGTGGTCGGCCGGCCCTCTTGCGTGCGGCGGGCGTTGACGGCGATCATATTCTTCCGGAACCGGTGCTCGGCGCGCAACGCGGCACGTCGGGCAACGCTCATATCCTCGCCGGTGAACATCGCCAGCACGCCGTCGCCGATCAGCTTCAGCACCTCGCCGCCGGCCTCATGGATCGGTTCGATCGCGGCCTCGGCGTAATCGTTGAGAAACGGGATGATCTCGCCCGGCGCAATACTTTCGGCAATCTCCGTCGAGCCGCGCAGGTCGGAAAACCACAACACCGCGTTGATCTTCTCGGTCGTACCGCGCGACATGCGGCCGCGCAGCACCTGCTCGGACGCATCGCGCCCGAGATAGACCCGGCCCAGCGTGCGGGCGATATCGACCTGCGCCGCCGACTTGATCGCGAGCCCCAGCGCCGGCACGAGATCGCGCAGCGCCGCGAGACTCTCGTCGCCAAACCCTTCGTCTCGCCGGGTCACCCAGTAGGAATAGAAACAGTCCATCTGGCCCAGCGTCCCGGCTTCGCCAAAGCGGTGCACGAAGGAAAGGTAGTGCCGGTGACCTCTCTCGGCGAGTTCGTCGAGCCGCGAGAAACGGAGCGCGCCGTCATCGGCCAGATCGATGGACCACTCATCGAGGCCGAGCTGGAGCATGTGAAAGAACGTCGAACGCCGCCAGCTCTCGTCCACGTCTCCGGTTGCGCCATATTCGAAGCTGTCGCTTTCGTTGGTCTCGGCGTCGTTCCAGCGAAATCCGCGCCCCTCAAAGATCGGATGCAGCGTATCGATGAAGACCATGCTGCGCGACAGATCGAGACCGCCCTGGCGACAGCGCTCGCAGAAACCGCGCAAGAGGTCGTTTTCGGGCAGGCCGGTCAGGCCCTGGCTGACCAGCCAGTTCATCAAATGCAGGCGATGTGTGAGATCCATACGCCATTATGCCGCGCAATCGCGCGCGACGGAAGCGCAGCCATGGACTCTTTTTATCCTGCCCGCGTCACCACTTCGCCGTCCTCCTTGGTGAATGAAGCGAGCGGATGCTCGAGCAGATCGAGCACCAATTCCGAGGGCCGGCACAGCCGCACCCCTTTCGGCGTCACCACGATCGGCCGGTTGATCAGGATCGGCTGCGCCAGCATGGCATCGATCAGTTCGTCATCGCTCCATTTCGGGTCGGCCAGCCCGAGTTCCGCAAAGGGGGTCCCCTTCTCGCGCAAGAGGGCGCGCGGCGAAATCCCCATCGCCTTGATCAGTTCGACCAGTCGCGCCCGGCTCGGCGGCGCCTTCAGATATTCGATCACCTCGGGCTGTTCGCCGCTTTGCCGGATCATCGCCAGCGTGTTGCGCGAGGTGCCGCAAGCTGGATTATGATAGATGGTCACGGTCATGTCGGCGCCTCCTTGTTGATCGCGCTGGCAACCCCGGCACCGGCCTCGTACCAGCCCCGCGACAGCTTCACCAGATAGACCACCGAGAGCATCACGGGCACCTCGACCAAGACGCCGACGACCGTGGCCAGTGCTGCTCCGGAGTTGAGGCCAAACAGGCTGATCGCGGCGGCGACCGCGAGCTCGAAAAAATTGCTGGCGCCGATCAGCGCGGCTGGGGCCGCGACGCACCAGGCGACGCCCAGGCGTCGGCTCAGCCAATACGCCAACCCGGCGTTGAGATAGACCTGGATCACGATTGGCACCGCCAGCAGCACGATGACGATCGGCTGGGCAATGATTTGTTCGCCCTGAAAGCCGAACAGCAATACCAGTGTGGACAGCAACGCCACCAGCGATATCGGCTGCAATACCTGCTGAGTTCGCTGCAAAGCCGCCGTGCCGGCGGTCAGCAGCGCGCGCCGCCACAGCTGCGCGACGATGACGGGCACCACGATGTACAGCAGCACCGAGATCAGCAGCGTCGCCCAGGGCACCGTGATCGAGGCAACGCCGAGCAACAGACCGACCAGCGGCACGAACGCAAATATCATGATGACATCGTTGAGCGCGACCTGACTGAGCGTGTAGTGCGGCTCGCCCTCGCACAGATTCGACCACACGAACACCATCGCCGTACAGGGCGCCGCCGCCAGCAGAATGAGGCCGGCGATATAGGACGGGATTTGCGCCGACGCCAGCCAGGGCGCGAACAGATGGCCGATGAACAGCGAGCCCAGCAACGCCATCGAGAACGGCTTGACCGCCCAGTTGATGAACAGCGTGACACCGATGCCGCGCCAATGCTGGCGAACTTCTCCGAGCGCTCCGAAATCGATCTTCAGCAGCATCGGAATTATCATCAGCCAGACCAACACGGCCACAGGCAGGTTGACCCGCGCGATCTCGGCGCTGGCGATGAGCGCGAACAGACCGGGCATCAGATGCCCCAGGATCACGCCCGCAACGATACAGAGAGCCACCCACACCGAGAGATAACGTTCAAACCTGCTCATCGCGGTTACGCCACGTCCGAGCGCGACAAGGTGGCGCCCTCGCTGCGGCCGATCTCGCGCAACCTCGCGCCGAGCGACAGACGATCGATGCTGGCGAGCGGAAGACTGGTGAAAACCGCGATCCGGTTCCGCAGCAGGCGAAACGCAGTCACGAAAGCCGCTTCTTTCTGGAGGTCGGTGCCGACCACCTCGGCGGGATCCTCGATGCCCCAATGCGCCGACATCGGCTGACCGGGCCAGACCGGACAGGACTCGCCAGCCGCGTCGTCGCAGACCGTGAACACGAAATCCATCACCGGCGCATCGGGGCTGGCGAACTCCTCCCAGCTCTTGGAGCGCAAATCATCGGTTGGACAATCCATGCTGGCGAGAACCTTGAGCGCAAACGGGTTGACCCTGCCCTTGGGCTGGCTGCCGGCGGAGAAGGAACGGAAGCAACCTCGCCCCTCCTTGCGCAGAATCGATTCCGCGAGAATCGACCGCGCTGTGTTTCCGGTGCAGAGGAACAGAACATTGTAGATGCGTTCAGACATCGGCCTTCCTCCTCGGTTTGGCCGGACAGCAAGGCGTGAGGCTTGCGACCAGCGGCGCGCAGATTTCGGGGCGCCCGTCGCAACAATCCCTGAGCACGAACAGCATGACGGCCTCAAGGTGTTTCAGATCGGCGCGATAGACGATCGAGCGGCTGAACCGTCGCGCCGATACAAGTCCGGCGCGGGAAAGGATCGCGAGATGCGACGACATGGTATTTTGCGGCACGGCAAGCGCCCGCGCGATATCGCCGGCCGCAATCCCCTCCGGCTCGTGCTTCACAAGCAGCCGGAACACATCCAGCCTGGTGGCTTGGGCCAACGCGGCGAGCACAAGGATCGCTTGTTCAGATTCCATATATCCAGACTTATGGATATTATAGCGTCTTGTCAACGAGCTCAGCGATCGCGTTGGCAAACCGCAGACATCGCTGCAATGTCAGAATGACACCGCACGATGCCTCGATGCCGGCCGCGGGAAAAAAAGCATGGACGCTGAAACGACGAGTCTAGCGGGGATCGATATTCCCTCCACCAACCCGATGTTCCTGGCCGTGGTTGCGATCCATATCCTGCTGGGGCTCGCCTGCGTGATCACCGGCGCGATCGCGATGCTGAGCCCGAAGCGCGCAGGCCGGCATCCCCACTACGGAACCATCTTTTTCTGGTGCCTGGCCGCGGTGTTCGTCACGGCCACCGGCCTTGCGGCGGTGCGCTGGGCAGAGGATTACCATTTGTTTGTCCTCGGCACCTTGTCGTTTGCGGCGGCCTGTTTCGGCCGCCACGCCCGAAGGGCGCGGTGGCGCGGTTGGGTCAGGCTGCACATCACCGGGATGGGATCGTCTTACGTCTTGCTCCTGATCGCGTTCTACGTGGATAACGGAAAGAGCCTGCCGCTTTGGAAAGATCTTCCTCCCATCGCCTATTGGCTCATTCCCGCCGTCGTCGGGATTCCGCTGATTGTCCGTGCCCTTTTGCGGCATCCGCTGGCGGCCCGCCCGACCCCGCCTTGATTTAAAAGGGGGTGCTTTCGCTCGCCAGCCGCCGCAGGACCGCAAACCCCAGCAAGGTGACGACGGCGAGGTGACCGAAGCCGAGGCCCCAGCCGAGCGCAAGATTGTCGCCTGCGAGGTCGAGCGCGAGACCGACGCCGAGCGGCCCGATAAATCCGCCGGCATAGCCGCACATGCTGTGAAAGCCCATGGTCGCGCCACGCAGCGCCGGATCGGCCGCTTGTACCGTGCCGGCCGTCAGCGCCGAACTGTCGAGGAAGATCGCTGCGAGCCACGCCATCACGAGCGTGCTGGCGACCAGCATCGATGCGCCGATCGCCCATCCGGTGCCGACAGCCAAGACCGCCGCGACGCCGACAGCGGTGGAAACGACTCGCATGCGGCCGATTCGTTGGGCGATCTCATTGCCGAAAATCGACACGACAATCCCGAGAAAGCCCGCAAGCGTCAGCAGCGTGGGCGGTGCCGGCAGCCAACCCGGCGATCCCGCCTGCGCGGCGACGATGGTCAGGAAGGTGACGCCCCACGCACGCAGCGCCGCCATTTCCCAGGTGTGGACGGTGTAGCCGGCGATCCAGGCCATGGCAGGCCGATTGCGCAGTACGGGCCGGAAGTCCAGCAGCCCGCGGGGACCCGCCCCTTTCGCATGCGCGGGCAGGCCTTTTGGCATCACAATCCACGCGACGACGAGCGCCGTCAGCGCGGCGATGCCGCCAAACAGGAAGGCGGAGGAATGGCCGAGGCTTTCGCTGATCAGCCCCGCAATCGCATAGGAACTCGCCCCGGCGATGCCAACGGCCGCAGCGTGCATCGACACCGCGCGGGATTGCGCATGGCCCTCGAACCGATCGGCGATCGCCTTCAATCCCGGCATGTAGGCACCCGCCCAGCCGATCCCGGCAAGAGCGCGCAGGAGCAACGCGGACCAGAAGCCATCGGCAAGCAAGGCAAAGCCGAGATGTGATGCGGCCGTGAGACCGGCGCCGACAAAATAGACGCGTCGGGTCGGAACGCTGTCGGTCAGCGAGACCAGCACCGGCACGGCGACGACATAGGCCGCGAAGAAAATGCCGATCAGCGCACCGGCCTCTGTCTTGGATAGATTCCAGCTTGCGATGTAATCAGGAAGCAGCGCCGGCAGACTGAACGCGCCGATCTGCACCAGTACCTGCGCCGTCACGATCGACCAGATGAAGCGGCGGTCACCGCGATGCAAGGTCGGCCGCGGCTCGCTCATCCGTTGCTGGCGCAGCCGCCCTCAGGCACGGCGCAACCGGCAGCGCCGGCGCGTTTCGCGGTCTCGTCCACCACGCAGCAGGCGGATGCGTCGGATGGCCCGCCACAACAGCGCTCGGCCGGCTTTGCAGCCGTCACGTTGCAAACGCCCGTCTCAGGCAAAACCAGCTCAACGCGGCGCGCCGCTTTTCTGTCGCCCGCAAGTTCGGCCGCGATCGAACGCACCTGCTCGTAGCCGGTGAGCATCAGGAAGGTCGGCGCGCGTCCGTAGGACTTCATGCCCGCAATATAGAAGCGTGGCTCGGGCTGGGCGAGTTCCAACGCACCGTGCGGACGCACGGTGCCGCAACTATGCTCGTTTGGATCGATCAGCGGCGCCAGCGCGGGCGGACACTCCAGCGCCGGGTCGAGTGCGAGCCGCAACTCGCTGAGAAAGCCGAGCTCGGGACGAAAGCCCGTCGCCACGATCAGCTCGTTGACGATGACGTCGCGGTCGTGACCAGAGTCTGCAGCGACAATCCGAAGGCCTTGGTCAACCGGCTCGATCCGGGTCACGCGAAAGCCCGTCTTCACGAGCACGCGGCCTTTGGCCACGAGGTCGGCCAGCATGAGGCCGACGGCGCCGCGCGCGGCGAGCTTATCATTCTTGCCGCCACCGAATGATTTCGCAGGATCGGTGCCCCGCAATAGCCAGATAACCCCGGTGTCGGGAACAGCGTCCGCAAGCTCGGCGAGATCGATCAACGTCCCTGCGGCCGAATGACCGGCGCCGAGAATCGCAACCGTCTTCCCGGCATAGCGGGCTCGCCCGGTGCCCAGCACGTCTGGCATGCCATAGGCGATCCTATCCCGCGCCGCCTCCTCCCCGATCGCGGACAGGCCAGTGGCGCCGGCCGGATTGGGCCTGAACCAGGTTCCTGACGCATCGATCACGGCGTCCGCGAGAAGGGTTTCGTCACCAGCGCCGTTGCGATAGCGCAATTCAAAGGGCGCCTCAGCGCGGCCTGCCGTCTTGACCTTGTCGAAGCCGGCCCGGCCGATCCCGCTGACGCGTGCGTTCGTCTTGATGCGTTCCTTCAACGCAGTCCTCGTCGCCAGCGGTTCGATGTAGCGCTCCACGAGTTCGCCGCCAGTCGGATAGGATTGCGGATCGGGCGAATTCCACCCCGCAGCCGCAAGAAGCCGGGCTGCCGCCTTGTCGATGTTGTAACCCCACGGCGAGAACAACCTGACATGCGCCCACTGCCGCATGGCGTGACCGACCGCCGGCCCCGCCTCCAGCACGACTGGATCCAATCCGCGCTCTAGTAGATGCGCAGCGGCAGCGAGCCCGACCGGTCCTGCCCCAATAATGGCCACAGTTTTGATTGCGTTCATTATTCTATCCTTCCGGTAAAATAGAAATTCAAGACAAATGTATCAGGCCGCATTCGACGACTTGGCGGGCGCGGCGCAAGATGCATCGACGCAGCATTCAGCAACGAGGAAATCGACGATTCCCCGCATCACCTCGTAATTGGCACGGCAGATCAGCGTCGTGCCCTGGCGTTCCTGCTCGACGAGACCCACCATCATCATTGCCTTCAGGTGATGAGACAGTGTCGAAGCCGCGAGATCGAGCTTGGCCTGCAGCTTCCCCACGCTCGAGCCGGCGTCGCCAGCCCGCACCAGCATGCGGTAAATCCGCAACCGGGTCGGATTGCCGAGGGCCTCCAGGCGAGCGGCGGCATCATCAATCTTCATAAAGATGGACTAGCAGGCGTGCGCTACGCGCGTCAACCGTATTTCTAGAATTATAGAAATATTTGAGTCCCGTCATCGCGGCGAGATTTTCGCTGTCATTTCCGGAAAATTCGCTTATCAAGACAGTGCGATAGCGTCATTGACATCGACAGCAAGAAATCAGCCTTGACACGCCAGCTTCCGGTCATTCTCGCGCTCGGTACCACGCAGACGCTGGCCTGGGCCTCAAGTTATTATCTGCCGGCGATCCTGGCCGATCCGATCGGCCGCGACCTCGGCGTCTCCTCCAACTGGATCTTTGCCGCCTTCTCCGCATCGCTGGTGCTCACGGCCGTGCTTGGTCCGGGCGTCGGCCGCCAGATCGATCTGGTCGGCGGCCGCTCCGTGCTCTCGATCTCCAACCTGACACTGGCAGCGGGACTGGCCCTGCTCGGCCTCACCTCCTCGATTCCGATGCTGGTCGCGGCCTGGCTCCTGCTCGGCATCGGCATGAGCCTTGGCCTGTATGATGCGGCGTTCGGCGCGCTTGGGCGCATCTATGGCGACGCGGCGCGCGGGGCGATCACCGGAATCACGCTGATGGCCGGCTTTGCCTCGACGATCGGCTGGCCGCTCACCGCCCTGGGCCTCGAACATATCGGCTGGCGCAACACCTGCTTTGCCTGGGCGCTCACCCATCTCCTGATCGGCCTGCCGCTCAATCTCCTGATGATCCCGCCCATCAAAGGCGCGAGGGCCGCAGGAGACGCGGCCGCCAAGCCGCACATCCCGATCGACCGGACGATGGCGCTGCTCGCCTTTGCCCTTGCCGCGGCCTGGACCGTGACCGGCGCGATGGCGGCACATCTGCCGCGGATCCTCGAAGCCACCGGCGCCACCACGCTGCAGGCGGTCTCCGCAGGCGCCCTGATCGGCCCGGCGCAGGTCGCAGCGCGCATTGTCGAGGCGAGTTTCCTGAGCCGCTATCACCCACTGCTGTCGGCGCGGCTGGCCTGCCTCACCCATCCGCTCGGCGCGGCGATCGTTGGGTTCGTGGGGGGGCCGGCGGCAAGCGCATTCGCCATCTGTCACGGCACCGGCAATGGCATCCTCACCATCGCCCGCGGCACGCTGCCGCTGGCGATCTTCGGGCCGCAGAACTACGCCTACCGGCTCGGTATCATCGGCGCACCGGCGCGGATGGCCCAGGCTGCCGCACCACTGGCCTTTGGTCTCCTGATCGACCTGCTGGGGGCCAAGATCCTGATCGTCTCCTCCGCGCTCAGCCTCGCCGCGCTGCTGGCGCTGTTTCTGGTCCGGTCGACGCAGGCGCAAACAAACCAAGCGCAAAGTTGAACGGCGCGCCCTTCCCTTGGCAAAGCTTTTCGCGCAAAACCTTGACATGGAAAACGAACACGACCCGGACACGGCCCTACGAACGCTTTGGCGCTGGGCAACCACACGGCCGCAGTCCTATGCGGTTTATCTCATCGTTCTGATCCTGGTCTGGGCGGTGTCATTCTATGCCGGCACGCTGAAGCCGAAACACGGCGCCGGCATGGGCCCCCCGCAGGTCGCCGCGCCACGCAACTGATCTTTCTCCTACCAGGTATTGCCATCATGACGAGCCAAGCAACACCCGCAATCACGCATATCAATCCGCCGGAACTCGGCACGCCGCCAGGCTATTCGCAAGTGGTCGAGGTCGCCGCCGCTCGCATGATCTTCATTGCCGGCCAAACTGCGCTCGATTGCGACGGCAATCTGGTCGGCAAGAATGATTTCGCGGCGCAAGCGGCGCAGGTCTTTCGCAACCTCGCGATTGCGCTCGAGGCTGGTCGCTGCACGGCAGCCAATCTCGTGAAGCTCACCGTATTCCTTACCGACATGAGCAACCTCGGGCCGTATCGCGAGGCGCGCAACCGCTTCTTTGCCGCGGTTGCGCCGCCCGCCGCGCCTGCGGTCACCCTGGTCGAGGTGTCAAGACTCTATGGCGCGGATTTCATGATCGAGATCGAGGCGATCGCGGCGGGATGACCGTCGAGGCGAAAACGGCTCAATCGCAGAACTCCGGCGACATCTTCAGGCCGTCCTGCTGCGCGTTGTCGTAGTTGATGGAGAGCCGCGCTTTTTCCTTGGTCAGCGTGTCAGAAATCGTCTGCATCGAGGCCAAGGTCTGATCCTTGCTGAAATTCAGGGACGGAACGCCGCGGTTGTCCCAATTGGCCTTGAAACGCACGGCATCGTCGGAGCGCGGTGCGCTGGACTGCAAGAAGGCATGGCCGTTCGTGCTGGGCGCAGCGTTCGGCGTGGCTCGGTTTCAGATTGTTCTGCCACATCAACGAAGCTCTGTTCCGCAACATCGCAGTGCTGTCGCTTGCGTCGCGGCTGGCGCTCGTTGTTAGAGCATGATCCGATTCAATCGAATCGGATCATGCTGCGCATTTGTCGCACCATCAGGGAAATTTGACTTGGATGCTCTGGAATTTGTTCCCGGACGGAGCACCCTCCGGATACATGTCAAAAGCAAAAACCGATCCGACCGAGCTTGTGGGAAACTCAAAGTTCGCGATCGCCTCGCCCTCATCCTCGGTCTTGATGTCGCCGAGAGCCTTCACGCACTTCAGAAAAAAGTGATAGACGGTGTTCGGTGTCGCCGTTATCCCGACTTTCACGCTGGTGTTGCCGTCCGGTTGGCGAACCACCCACGCCGTTCCGCCGATGCGTGACGGATCGTCGGCGTTGACATTGGAGTTGGTGCAGTCCGAGGAATCCTGCCGAATGAGAAAAGCCTCGACGGTGGGCGGCGGCGGAGCCGCGCTCTCAGCGTTGGCGGTGGACGCGATGAACGACGTTGCAAGAATGGTCGTCAAGAGCAGCATTCCCCGCAGTGGCAACATATAGCTCATCCGGTACCTCCCGATTTTTGACAAGATCCAGCGTCACCGCAGTGTACTACATGTCATTTCAACTTGAAATAAAGATCCGTCGTCCGGCAAGCGCCGCAATAACACCGAGGACGGCGACGCAAACGCCAAACGCTTTTTCGTCCGCGCGATATTAAATTGATCGCAATGGCGGCAAGTGGCAGCTGCGCCGGCAGCGCGGCCTTGCGCCGCAGTTCGCAGACTCTGCTGTGCTCGTGTTGCTGCCGGCCTCGGTGGCCGTCATTAAGATTTGAGCAAGCGGTCTCTCGCGGCCGCTACGACCCCTCTTCCGGTGGCTTGATGTGGCGAAATGAATACAGGAGCGCCAGGTCGTAGCCGATCTTGAGCACGCCGCAGATGACGAGCGGCAGGCCGGAAAACGGCGTCATCAGGAGGGCCCCGGACAAGGCCGGACTGACCGCCGACGCAAGGCTGCGGGGCACCGCCGTGAGGCTGGCGGCGGCAGGCCGTTCGGCTGGCGTCACCACGGCCATGACGTAGGACGTGCGGGTCGGCACATCCATTTGCGACAAGGCCGAACGCAGCAACAACAGCCCGAGCGCCATGTAAACGTTCGAGGAGAATGCCGCCGCGATCAGAAACATGCTCGACGGGATGTGGGTGAACACCATGGTATTGACGAGGCCGACCCGCTTCGCGAGCCGCGCTGCCACCGGATAGGAGAAGGCGCTCAGCGTGCTGGCCCAGAAGAAGAACAATCCTGCCGCCGACAATGACAGGTCGAAGCGCTGGAACAGCCAGAGCACCAGCAAGGATTGGGCGACGAATCCGCCGGCAAAGGCATCAATGCTGAATAGCGCTGCAAGTTTGTAGATCGTTGTGCGCGAGGGTCCGAGCGGCGCATGCGGGGCCTTCTCTTCGCCGCGCGCAGGCGGAACCTGACGATACAGCGCCGCGCTCATGACGCCGAGCGCGGCGTAGGCGTAGAACATGAGACGGAAGGCTCCGAGCTTCGAGATACCGACTGAGACGAAGACATCGGGCAAGGAGGCGGCGAGCGAGCCTGCCGCCGTACAGAGCGCTCCGACCAGGCTGTAGCGCGCGAAGACATGGGTACGCCGCTCGTCCGTTGCGCTACGCGCCAGCACCGCGTGTTCCAGCGGCACGAGAACGCCGAGATCACCAGCGGACGGGTTGATCGTGCCGACGAATGCGACGAGCGCAATCAGGACGAAGCGCTCGATATTGGGAAAGGCGATCCCGGTCGCGACCATCAAGCCCGCACCGAAGATCAGCAGCGTGCGCAAGTCGCGGCGTGGCGCGATCAAGCCGACCGCAAGCGTCAGTAGCGCCGTTCCCAGCAAGGAGGCTGCCGCAACGATGCCGACTGCGACCGCATCGTAACCCAGGGCCGTCATGTAGGCGGGCAGGATGATGATGGCAAAGCCGTCTCCCAGTCCGCGCAGCCCCCGCGCCACATACAACAGAGAGACGATCGAGGTTTCGGTTGAAGACCCGGACCTGGTCGAGATATCGGTCATCGATACTTTCCAATGTTTGTGGGTCTTGGCTATGGCAAGGGCGTGACGATCACTCGCTCGAAGCGCGTTACGCTATCGGCCTTGGTCCAAAGCGCAACGCCGCCTGCATCGGTGAAGGTGCGGTCGGTCGCGCTGAACAGCACCTTGCCGTCGTAGGCGACAATAAAGCTTTCGCCTTCGGCGCGCAGGCCGAGCGTATGCCATTCATTCGGTATGACCTTCAGATTTGCGCCGCTCAATTGCTGCCGCCGACCGCCGACGACCCGGTGGAAGCGGACGTTGTCCTCGAGCGCGTTGGCGCGGGCCACGTAGTAATTGTCGGCGTCCTGCAGCCGCACGGCGATGCCCGCCGCCTGGTCGATCTTGCCCCGGACCGCCTTGAAACGGATTTCCGCGTCAACATTGGATGCGGACACGCCGTCATGGATCGCGAGCGGAAACCGGTAGTCGGTACGATCGGTGCTGGTCTGCTCGATCGCGCGCCCCGCAAGTGCGGTTGGATCTGCGGTGACGGTCCATTCGCCCTGTGGACCCTGCCCGGTTCGCGCAAAGATAAATCCGGCTGGCGGCGATCCGAGGATCATGTGATCGATCGTAATCATGGTTGCTCCTGTCTCCGCGGACGCGGATAGTCCGACGTGCGCGAGGTAGCACGCGACGAGAGCGGCGCTCAGATCTGATCCGGTGGGACAACGGAACCTCGGCCCGCTCATCTTCATGCGCAATCCTCGACACGTCGAGTGTGCGCAGAGCTTGGACGGTGGGCCGTCTAACGGGGAGCCTGCTCGTCCCCGATCGATGCAGGCTAGATCGAAACCGGGACTTGCGCAAGCTGGAATGAAGCGCGGAGTTTGGAGACGTAAACGCGCGCGTTCGAGGGCGATTTCGAGGCCTGATTTGACCTGCGGCTACACCGCGTCGGCCGGCGCCAGCCTGCAGACACTGCCATCGGCCTCGATCTGCAGCGTGGTGTGATGAATGTTGAAGCGATGCGCGAGTTCGCCGCAGACGCGCTGCAGGAACTGGTCGTGCTGATCTCCTTGGCGCACGAGATGCGCGGTAAGGGCAGTCTCGCGGGTGCTCATGGCCCAGACGTGGAGATCATGCACCTCGGCGACGCCATCGAGCGCAGCAAGAAAATCTCGCACCTCGGCGAGTTCGATGCTCCTCGGCACCGCGTCAAGCGCGAGATTAACACTGTCGCGCGCCAATCCCCATCCGCTGACAAGCACGACGGCGGCAACGCAGAGGCTGACGACCGGATCGATCCACAACCAGCCGGTGGCCATCATCAAGAGGGCCGCGACCACCACGCCAAGCGAGACGCCAGCGTCCGCGGCCATGTGCAGATAGGCGCCGCGGATGTTGAGATCGCCGTGGCGGCCGCGCATGAACAGCAGCGCGGTCGCGCCGTTCACGACAATGCCGATGCTCGCAACGAGAACGACGGTAGAGCCCACGACCGCAGCCGGTTCCCTCAGGCGATCGACCGCTTCGACCGCAATGCCGCCCACGGCGATCAGCAGGAGCCCGGCATTGACGAGGGCTGCGAGGATCGACGCCCGCCGATAGCCATAGGTGTGCCGGTCCGTCGGCTTCTTGCGTGCCAGCCAAACCGCGCCCCAGGCCAACAGCAGTGCGATCACGTCGGCGAAGTTGTGCGCGGCGTCGGAAATCAGCGCCAGCGAATGGGCAAAGAATCCGAACACCAGTTCGGCAACGACAAAGGCCGAATTGAGGGTCACGCCGATCGCGAACGCCGCGCCGAAATTGTCCGGCGCGTGGCCGTGACCCGCGTGGCCATGCGCGTGGGAATGACCGTGCGAATGATTGTGAGTATGGGCCATGGCTCGGTGCACGCTCTGCGTCGTCGATCTGACCGCCGCTATATAGCCTGTCGATGGCCGAATACTATTACATGGTTACGCCATCGCACAATCATCGCGATTCCGACTCTTGTCGCCGGAGCCGGGCTCAATGAAAATCCGGCGCCGCCTGTTGTACGGGCTCATCGGCCGAAGCGGCCGCAACTCACTGACGGCCTTCAATGCCGCCTGTGCGACGCGCCTCCAGGCAAGATCCCTACTCCACCCCGCGCCCGAACTTGTTCGATTTCGGCAGGCCATGCGCCAGCCGGCCGGCATCGGCGCGGTTGCCGCGCCAGTCGGCCAGCTCCTTCCAGCTCATGCTCTGGTCGCGCCCGGCGGAATCCTTCCACGACAGGCCGGCCTTGGACTCGAAGGTCGTGACATCCGACAGCGAGGCGCTGGTGTATTTCTGCAATCGCACGCCGCGGCCGCGCGCCATCTCCGGCACCTGATCGATCGGGAAGATCACCATCTTGTGGTTGGAGCCGATGACGGCGACCTGGTCGCCTGAAACCGTCGTGATCGCGCGCGCCTCGTTCGGCATCTCGACGTTCAGCACCTGCTTGCCCTTGCGGGTGTTGCCGACGCAATCCTCCTCCTTGACGATGAAGCCCTGGCCTTCCGAACTCGCGATCAGAAACTTGCGCTCGCCCTTGTTGACGAACATCGAGACCACGGCCGCATCCTGATCGAGATCGATGAACATCCGGATCGGTTCGCCATGGCCGCGCCCGCCCGGCAGTTTTGACACCTCGAGTGAATAGAATTTTCCATTCGTCGCGAACAACAGCAGTTTCGAGGTGGTTTCGGCGAAGAACGCCTGGCCGAGCTTGTCGTCGGTCTTGAAGGTGAGGCCCGAGAGATCCTCCACATGGCCCTTCAGGGTGCGCACCCAGCCCTTGTCTGACACCACCACCGTGCACGGCTCGCGCTCGACGAAGGCCTCCTCGATCGCAGCAAGATCGTGCTCGGGCGCATCGGCAAAATGGGTGCGGCGCTTGCCGAGCGGCGTCTTCGGTCCGAACATGTCGCGCACCTTGCGGACCTGTTCGCCGACCTTCGCCCACTGCTCGGCCTCGGAAGCGAGAACCGCCTTGATGCCTTTCAATTCGTTGCGAAGATTCTTGTCCTCGGTGCGGATCTCGAATTCCTCAAGCTTGCGCAAAGACCGCAGACGCATGTTGAGGATGGCCTCGGCCTGGACCTCGGTCAGCTTGAAGGTCTTCATCAACACCGGCTTCGGCTCATCCTCGGTGCGGATGATCTTGATCACCTTGTCGATGTTCAGATACGCGATCAGATAGCCGCCGAGCACCTCGAGGCGGTGCTCGATCTGTGCCTTGCGGTAGTTGGAGCGGCGGATCAGGACGTCGCGCAGATGGTCGAGCCATTCGCGCAGGCACTCGGCCAAGCCAAGTACCTTCGGAATCCTGCCCTTCACCAGCACATTGAGGTTCAGCGGAATCCGGTTTTCCAGCTCGGTAAGCCGGAACAGCGATTCCATCATCAATTCGGGATCGACGCTGCGCGATTTCGGCTCGATGACGAGCCTGATGTCCTCGGCCGATTCGTCCCTGACGTCACCGACCAGCGGCAGCTTCTTGTCATTGAGCAGTTCTGCGATCTTTTCGACCAGCCGCGACTTCTGCACCAGAAAGGGAATTTCGGTGATGACGATCACCCAGGTGCCCCGCGCGCCCTCCTCCTGGACCCATCTGGCGCGGACGCGGAACGAGCCGCGCCCGGTGGTATAGGCTTCCGTGATCGCTTCCTTGGAATCGACGACGATGCCGCCGGTCGGGAAATCCGGCCCCTTGACCCATTTCAGCAGCGATTTCGACTTCGCCTCGGGCTTGTCGATCAGGTGCAGCGCGGCCTCGCACAACTCGGCTGCATTGTGGGGCGGGATCGAGGTCGCCATACCGACCGCGATGCCCTGCGCGCCGTTGGCGAGCAGGTTTGGAAAGCCGCCCGGCAGCACCACCGGCTCTTTCGACTGGCCGTCATAATTGGGGCGGAACTCGACTCCGTCCTCGTCGATGCCTTCGAGCAGAAGGCGCGCGACATCGGTCATCCGCGCTTCGGTGTAGCGTTGGGCGGCGGGGTTATCGCCGTCGATATTGCCGAAATTGCCCTGGCCGTCGACCAGCGGATAGCGCGAGGAGAAATCCTGTGCCAGACGCACCATGGCGTCGTAGATCGCCTGGTCGCCGTGCGGATGGAACGAGCCCATCACGTCGCCGACGATCTTGGCGGATTTCCGGAACGTCGTGCCCGGATCGAGCCGCAGCAGCCGCATACTGTACAGGATGCGGCGATGCACCGGCTTCAGCCCGTCGCGGGCGTCCGGCAGCGCGCGATGCATGATGGTCGAGAGCGCATAAGCGAGGTAGCGCTCCTCGAGCGCGTCGCGTAGCGCGACCTCGTGGATCTCGGCCGGTTCCGGCGGAATCAGTGTCTTTCCCATGGAAACGGGTTAAACGCTGATTGCGAATCCGGCAAGGCGCGAATCCTGAGGTTCAGGTCGTTGCTGCGTTCACCCGCCCAACCCATTGTCAAACGATGGGAATCTTTGCCCGATCTTTGGCCACCGCATTGATGAAGCCGTCACGGGCATCGGAATGGCCCTGCCCGCGCGGTTCAAGCACGTGGCGCAGCAGGAACCAGCCCGTCAGCCGAAATCCATCCTGCAGATCCTGGTCGGTCCAGCCGTTGGAACCGGCCTCGCCGGGACGCAGGAACGCCGGCAACCGGAACAGCCGGTCGCGCCAGGGCTCGCCGGCCGCCCGCGACACCGCCCCGCCGGACTTCGGCGAGACATAGACCAGATCGGACGTCCCCCCGGTCGCGACGCAGCTGTCGAGATCAAGCCCGAAACCGAGTTCGGCGAGCATGGCGAGCTCGAACCGGACGAGATGAACCGCCGCTTCGCCGGCATCCTCGAAATCGTCCAGCGTGTGTTGCAGCCTGTCGTGGATGTCATGATGCGGATCGCGCTCCGGCAACAGCCGCGCCAGCGACGCCAGATGGGTGACGCCATAGACCGCGTGCGAGGACGCAAGCAGGTTCGCTGCGCGCAGCCGCAGTCCCTCGACCGCATAGGTCCCGAGATGCTCGTCCAGCCGCGCCCGCCACACCGCGCGCACGCCGTTGCCGGGCTGCAGCAAGGGACGCATCCGCGAGGAGGCCCCGCCGCGCACCAGGCCCAGATGCCGGCCGTGGTCCCGGGTCAGGAGTTCGACAATGGCCGAGGATTCGCCATGCCTGCGCACCCCCAGCACGATGCCCTCGTCGGTCCATTCCATATCCAGCAGTTTACAGGATTTCCGGCCAAACGCGCAGCCATCTCACACGGTCATTCCGGGGCGCGAGTGAAACGAGCGAACCTCAGATGCGCAATTGCGCATCGGGGAATCTCGAGATTCCGGGCTCGATGCTTTTCATCGCCCCGAAATGAAGGCGCGCGAGATCGTCACGCGTTAAACCAGCCCTGCGCGTCTCCGGAAAAGGAAAAATAGAGCCCCGCCGCCGTGAGCATGCAGGACACGATCTCGATGCCGCTGTCGAGTTCCAGGCCGTTTTCGCCGATGACCTGCCACAGCGACGCGATGGAAAACAGCAACGCCGCCGCCAGCACCCAGCGCGGCCAGTTCTTGCGCCGGCGCGCGGCGAGCCAGACGAAGTAAAGCAGCAGCAGGATCAGGCAGCCTGCGAGCGCGGTCGCGACCGCGACCATCGAGGACGTCATGTCGGCACCCGGCGTGCGGTCCTGGAAGGCGACCGACAGCGCATCCAGCATCAGCGAGAGATACAGAAGTATTTCGAACAGCAGGACGTTTCTTGGGAGTTTCATCCGGGCTCCGATCACTCCTTCGGGAACTCTAGTCCCATTTCACGATAGCGGTCGGGATCGTCGCCCCAGTTTTCGCGCACCTTGACGAACAGGAACAGGTGCACGGGGACGCCGACAATCTCGGCGATCTCCTTGCGGGATTCCGCCCCGATCGACTTGATCGTGGCGCCAGCCTTGCCAAGCACGATCTTGCGCTGGCTTTCGCGCTCGACAAAGATCGTCTGCTCGATTCGGATCGACTTGTCCTGACGCTCGGTCCAGCTATCGGTCTCCACCGTCGATTGATAGGGCAGTTCCTGATGGAGCTGTTGATAGATCTTCTCACGCGTGATCTCGGCGGCAAGCTGCCGCATCGGCGCATCCGACATCTGGTCTTCGGGATAGTGAAACGGCCCCGCCGGCACCATTTCGGCCAGCGCCGTGCGGAGGTCGGCGACGCCATCGCCCGACAGCGCCGAGAGCATGAACGTCCTGGCAAAAGCCAGCCGGTCGTTGGCCGCCTTGGTCAGCGCCAGCAGCTTTTCGCGGGCAACCAGATCGATCTTGTTCAGCACCAGGATCTTCTCGTGTTGCACGCCGGCCAACCGGCTCAGAATGGCCTCGGCGTCCGCATCGATCCCTGCTTTCGCGTCCAGCAGCACGCAGACGAGGTCGGCATCATGCGCGCCGCTCCAGGCGGTTGAGACCATGGCACGGTCGAGCCGTCGCCTGGGCGAGAAGATGCCGGGCGTATCGACTAGGATGATCTGCGCGTTGTTTTCGATCACGATGCCGCGGATCAGGGCGCGCGTGGTCTGCACCTTGCGCGAGACGATGGTGACCTTGGCGCCCACCAGCGCATTGACGAGCGTCGACTTGCCGACATTGGGGGCGCCGATCAGCGCCACGAAGCCGCAACGGGTCGCGGCCTGTCCGGCGTCGGCCTCTGCATCCGCCTTGGGATCATCCATCATTGCTGCCGCCGCCGACCCCTTCTCGCGCAATCATCACCGACGCCGCGACCTTCTCGGCGGCCCGCTTGCTGCCGCCGATGCCTTCGGCCGGCGCCAGGCCCGGCAGATCGACGGCGACACGAAACTGCGGATCGTGATGCGGCCCGGTGCGCTCGACCTCGCGATAGACCGGTGTCGGCAAGCCCTTGCCCTGCGCCCACTCCTGCAGCACCGTCTTCGGGTCGCGCAGCGGCCGGCGCGGCTTGTGCATCCGCTCGGTCCAGTTGCGCTCGACAAAGGTGGCCGCCGCGGCATAACCGCCGTCGAGAAAAATTGCGCCGATCACGGCTTCGCAGACGTCGCCGAGCACCGACTTGCGCAGCCGCGCGCCGGCTCCCGCGCCGACCGCGCCGAGCTTGATGTCGTCGACCAGTTCGAGCGATTTCGCAACGTCGGCGCAGCTTTCCTTGCGCACGAGATCGGCGAGCCGCTTCGACAACTCGCCTTCGTCGGCGCCGGGAAAGGAACGGTAGAGCATGTCGGACACGATCAGGCCGAGCACGTGGTCGCCGAGAAATTCAAGCCGCTGATAGCTGTCGCCGCGCTTGCGCTGAGATTTCAGCGCGGACACATGGGTGAACGCGGTCGCCAGCAGATCGGGATCGGCAAACGCGTGCCCGATGCGCGCCTCGAGCGCCGCGTTCGCAGCGGTCGCCGCCTTCTTGGAACTGCGCTTGGCGCGCTTCTTCCGTGCCGTTCCAGCCTTGGGATCCGGCTTCGGGCTCGGAGAGCCTGAGAGTTCTGCGGTCTGGATGTCAGGTGTGTCGTCGTTCATCGCACGATTTTGAACAGACGATTCCAGCGCACCGCAACAGGCCAACGCCAGAACATCCAGGCGTGTTCGCCCTCGGCAACGGAGAAGAAGATCATCTGGGCACGGCCGACGATATTTTCCAGCGGCACGTAGCCGACCGCCGACAGCACCCGGCTGTCGGTCGAGTTGTCCCGGTTGTCGCCCATCATGAAGAAATGACCGGGCGGCACGGTGTAGACGTTGGTATTGTCGTAGAAGCCGTTATCGACGCAATCCAGCGACTCGTAGCTCACGCCGTTCGGCAGCGTCTCCCGCCAACGCTTGACCCGCGCGGTCGCGTCCGAGCCGCAAGGATCTTCGCCGATGAAGTCGCTCAGGCGTTCGCGCGTCACCGGCCGGTCGTTGATATAGAGCAGTCCCTCCTTCATCTGGATGCGGTCGCCGGGCAGCCCGATCACCCGCTTGATGTAGTCGGTGGTGTCGTCCTTCGGCAGGCGGAACACGACGACGTCGCCGCGCGAGGGCTCGGAGCCGAAAAGGCGGCCGGAGAATATCGGCGGCGACAGCGGTATCGAATAGTGGCTGTAGCCGTAGGAATATTTCGAGACAAACAGATAGTCCCCGACCAGAAGCGTCGCCTTCATCGAACCGGAGGGAATGTTGAAGGGCTGGAACAGAAAGGTGCGGATCACGAGCGCGATCAGCAGAGCATGAACGACGACGCGAATGGTCTCGCCCAAGCCGCTTTCAGATTTTGTTCCGGATGTCACGCTCATCGCTTTCCCAATTCCCCGTCGCGATTGCCTCGAGCGCCAATGGTGCAATTCCAGCATTCGCATCCCGTTTCGGCGAATGCTGGAATTGCAGGACCACTAGCACACACAGGCTTCTAGTGAAGGTCGGATTTGGCATTCGCTTCTCCGCGATCTGCGGGTGAACTGGATAGCGAATGTCAAATCCACTCCATTAGATCATGATCCGATCCGTTTGAATCGGATCATGATCTCATCTCTTTGTCTGAGCATGATTCGAAAAGCGAAAACCAGCGTTCCGAATCATGCTCTAGCAGGACATTCCCCCGGCGCGAACAGCCTCGCGGCCGGGAATCGGATCCTGGTCGCACAGTAACAGCCAATTCCGGCTTAAACCGGAAGTCGCCCCTCGTGTTCTGAATCCGAAACATCCGAAGCCCGCTTTGCGCAGCGCCCCTCAAGCGAGTTTCGGAATCGAAAGGCACCGGAACCCTATGATACCAGTCTGCTTTTGGCTCAGAGATTGTCTTGACGGATTTGTACCGACCGTGCGGAGAACGCAAAATTGCCTCTGCACGAGCCGATGCCACATTGGCGGGTTTTAGACGTTTGTCAGCAGCGGCGCAACAAACCGCTGCATCAAAACTTTATAAGCATTTGACAAATATAATATTTTAGTTTTTTTGCGCCACCGCCCCTGCGGGCGGGCGGAACCTGGTCAGGACGCCTCCCTGGGAACCGCCGAAATGATGACGAAGGCCTGCGCGAGCGGCCAGTCATCGGTGATCGAAAGGTCGATCCGGGCCGCAAAGCCCTCCGGCGTCAGCGCCTCCAGCCGTGCCAGCGCACCACCCGTAAGTTGCATGGTCGGCCGCCCTCCCGGGAGGTTCACCACCCCCATATCCCGCCACCACACGCCACGCCGGATTCCCGTGCCCAGCGCCTTGGAACAGGCCTCCTTGGCAGCGAATCGCTTGGCATAGGTGGCAACCACCATGTTCTCGTTCTTGGACCGCCGCCCGGCCCTGGCGCGCTCGGCCTCGGTGAAGATGCGGTCGAGAAAGCGTTCTCCATGACGTTCGATCACCTTGGCGACGCGGCGGATGTCGATCAGGTCGGAGCCGATGCCGATGATCATGCGCTGCTCCGGCCCCGATCCATTGCGGTGCGCATGGTTCGAACCGTCTCGCTAAGGCCGACGAACACGGCCTCGCCGATCATGAAGTAACCGATGTTGAGTTCGACGATCTCGGGCAGGCCCGCGATTTTTTCCGCGGTCGCGTAGTCGAGGCCGTGGCCGGCATGGACTTCAAGCCCGACCGAACGGGCAAGCGCTGCGCCGGCGACGATCCGCTGCCATTCGGCGTCTGCTTTTGCCGCGTGCCCATCGACCACGGCGTCGCACCAGGCGCCGGTATGAATTTCGATCACCGGCGCGCGCAGCCTGGCGGCCATCTCGATCTGCCGCGGCTCGGCGCCGATAAACAGCGAGACCCGGATGCCGGCATCGTTCAATTTGGCGATGAACGGCGCCAGCGCGTTGTGCTGGCCGACAACGTCGAGCCCGCCCTCGGTAGTCAATTCCGTGCGCCGTTCCGGCACGAGGCACACCGCGTGCGGCTTTGTCGCCAGCGCGATCCGCAGCATGTCGTCGGTTGCCGCCATCTCGAAATTGAGCGGCCTGGAGATTTCGGCCTTGAGCCGCGACATGTCCTCATCGCGAATATGCCGGCGATCCTCGCGCAGGTGCGCGGTGATGCCGTCCGCCCCCGCCTCGATCGCGAGCTGGGCTGCACGGACGGGATCGGGCCTGAGCCCTCCCCTTGCGTTACGAAGGGTGGCAACGTGGTCGACATTCACGCCGAGACGCAGCAGGGGCGGTTTGGACATCGAGAACTCGCGGGAATCTGGTGGCGGAGGCTACCCATTAACACGTTCCACCCGCGCCACCACGGCCTTGGCGCGCAGCTGGGCGATGATGGCGCTGAGGTGCTTCAGATCGTAGACCTCGAGATCGATGGTGAGCTCGGTAAAATCGGGCGAACGCCGGCTCATGCTGATATTGTCGATATTGCCGTCGTGCTCGGCGATGACGGTCGCCACCTGGGCAAGGCTGCCGGGCTCGTTGACATTGTCAACCAGGATCCGCGCCGGGAAACGCTGCGGCGTGCTCTCGTCGACGTCCCAGCGCACGTCGAGCCAGCGCTCCGGCTCCTCCTCGAAATCCTTCAGCGCCGGCGACTGGATCGGATAGATCGTGATGCCCTCGCCCGGCGTCACGATCCCGACGATGCGGTCGCCCGGCACCGCGCCGCCATTGGGCGCGAATTTGACCGGCAAATCGGAATTGATGCCGCGCACCGGGATCGCCGACGGGCTGCGCGATGGATCCGGTGGGGACTTCAGCTTGAGCTTGACCGCGAGGCTCTTCTTGGCGCCGTAGCGTGCGACGCGCTCCTCCTTGTAGTCGGGATACATCGCGCGTGCGACGTCGGAGGCCTTCATCTCGCTGCGCCCGACGGCGGCCATAACGTCCTCGATCGAGGCCCGCGCCAGCCGCGGCAGCGCGCCTTTCAGCTTGTCGTCGGCATATTCGAGCTTGGCCCGCTCGAACAGCCGTTCGACGATGCGGCGGCCGAGGCCCGCATACTGGTCGCGCACCGCCGTGCGGGTTGCGCGGCGGATCGCCGCTCGTGCCTTTCCGGTCACCGCAAGCTGCTCCCAGACCGCCGGCGGCGCGCCCTGGGCTTCCGAGGTCAGCACTTCCACCTCGTCGCCATTCTGCAATTCCGACGACAGCGGCGCGAACTTGCCGTTGACCTTGCAACCGACCGCGCCGTTGCCGACGTCGGTGTGCACGGCATAGGCGAAATCGATCACATTGGCGTGCCGCGGCAGCGCGATCAGCTTGCCCTTCGGCGTAAAGCAGAACACCTGGTCGTGAAACAGCTCGAGCTTGGTGTGCTCGAGGAATTCCTCCGGATTGGAGCTCTCCGACAGGATTCCGATGGTGTGGCGCAGCCACGAGAAGGCGTTGGATTCGCGCTTCAGAAGCTCGGTGGGAGATCCGATTCCGTCCTTGTAGAAGGCGTGCGCGGCGATACCGAGCTCGGCGATCTTGTCCATCTCCTCGGTCCGGATCTGCAGCTCGACGCGCTGCTTGCCCGGTCCGATCACGGTGGTGTGGATCGAGCGGTAGTCATTCTGCTTCGGCGTCGAGATGTAGTCCTTGAAGCGGCCCGGAACCACCGGCCAGGTGGTATGCACGATCCCGAGCGCGCGATAGCAGGATTCCAGATCGCCCATGACGACGCGGAATCCGAAAATGTCGGACAATTGTTCGAAGCCGACCGACTTGCGTTCCATCTTGTTCCAGATCGAAAACGGCTTCTTGCGCCGGCCATTGACCCGTGCGGTCAGGCCGTTTTTGCGGAAATTCTTGGCGAGCTGGCTTTCGATCTCCCCGATCAGGTTGCGGTTGCGTTCCTCGAGCGCATCCAGCCGCTGCATGACCACGGCATAGGCCTGCGGATTGAGGGTGCGGAACGCGAGATCCTCGAGTTCCTCGCGCATTTCCTGCATGCCCATGCGCCCCGCCAGCGGCGCATAGATGTCGAGCGTCTCCTCGGCGATGCGCTGGCGCGACGCCGGCGGCACGAATTCCAGGGTGCGCATGTTGTGCAGGCGGTCGGCCAGTTTGACCAGGAGCACGCGGACGTCGTCGGCGATCGCGAGCAGGAGCTTGCGCAGGTTCTCGGCCTGCTTGGCCTCGCGCGACACCAGTTCGAGCCGCTTCAGCTTGGTGAGACCCTCCACCAGGGCGCCGATCTCGGAACCGAAAATCTGGTCGATTTCGGCCCGAGTCGCCTCGGTGTCCTCGATCGTGTCGTGCAGCAGCGCAGCCACGATGGTGGCGTCATCGACCTTGAGGTCGGTCAGGATCGCCGCCACTTCGAGCGGATGCGAGAAATATGGATCGCCCGAGGCACGGGTCTGCGAGCCGTGCGCCTTCATGGCATAGACATAGGCGCGGTTGAGCAGATCCTCGTTGGTGAGGGGGTTGTAGGATCTGACGCGCTCGACAAGGTCGTATTGCCGCATCATGCGCGAGCGCGGCGACCTGGCCGGCTTTGCCGGGCTGGACGACGGCGCCACCGCGACCGCCTCGGTCGCAGCCTGCATCTGGGGTGGGCTCTGGCGCCAATACGCCATCAGATCATCGCCTTCGTCTTCACGGACCACACAAGCCGATTGCCGCAGTGTAGCGCCAATCTGCCGGCTCTCCACTCAAATCGGAGACACTGTGCGTCGGCGATTCCCGGCCTGCACGGCGCTCATGGTAACCATGAAAGCAGGAAAAAAAGCAAAAGGCCCGGAACGCGGTCCGGGCCTCTGGTCAACGGGCTGCCGATAGGCTGAAGAGGGCTTACTCGTCCTCTTCGGGCTGTTCCTCCGGCGGTGCCAGACCTTCGAGGCCCTTAAGCAGTTCTTCCTCGGTCATGCGCTCGACCGCGACCTCGGTATCGTCGGCATCGACGCTGGCGCCGGCCGACCCGATCAGGGGTACGGTATCGGGTTCAGGCTCGTCAACTTCAACAAATTTCTGCAACGAATGAACAAGCTCCTCGCGCAAATCTTCCGGCGAAATGGTCGACTCCGCGATCTCGCGCAACGATACAACGGGGTTCTTGTCGTTGTCGCGGTCAACCGTGAGTTGCGAGCCAGACGAAATCATGCGCGCACGGTGTGCCGCAAGGAGAACAAGATCGAACCTGTTGTCGACCTTGTCGATGCAATCTTCTACGGTGACGCGCGCCATTCGACTGTCGCTCCGCTATTGGACTGGAAAATGCTGATTATGATGGGTAGTTATAGAGCTTGGCGGCCTTTCGCAAGGCCAATCTGCGGTCAGGGCCTGGCGGCGGGCGCTCCTCCCAAAGCTGTCGAGCGGAGCACGCGCCACCACCGGCCGAACGCCCGCAACGGAAAAATACGGTTTTCGACAAGAAAACGCTTCAATGCGGCCGTCACGAGCCTATCTTAATTGAGCTGAGCCCTTTCCCGCGTTTTGCGGTAGTGAGGCCGTCCGCGGGGGTCCTGGCAGTGCTTCGAAATGCGCGGTCCGCTGCCGCCGCGCCAAAAAAACGATTACCAAGCCACAACGCGAGAGTTGAATGTCATCACCTTCAAACAAAATTGCGCTCTTCATTGACGGCGCCAATCTTTATGCAACGGCCAAGACACTCGGTTTCGATATCGATTACAAGCGATTGCTCAAGGAATTCCAGACCCGCGGGATTCTGCTGCGCGCTTTCTATTACACCGCAATCATCGAGGATCAGGAGTACTCGTCGATCAGGCCGCTGATCGACTGGCTCGACTACAACGGCTATACCGTTGTCACCAAGGCGACCAAGGAATTCATCGACGCCAGCGGTCGCCGCAAGGTGAAGGGCAACATGGACATCGAGCTTGCGGTCGACGCCATGGAGCTTGCCGAACATATCGATCAGATGGTGCTGTTCTCGGGCGACGGCGATTTCCGCTCGCTGGTCGAAGCGATGCAGCGCCGCGGCGTCCGCGTCACCGTGATATCGACCATTTCGAGCCAGCCCCCGATGATCGCCGACGAGTTGCGCCGGCAGGCCGACGTTTTCACCGATCTCATGGAATTGCAGTCCAAACTTGGGCGCGATCCATCCGAGCGTCCTGCGCCGCGCGAGCCGCGCCATCACTCGCCGCAATTCCTGCAGCGCGCGACCACGATGGCGCCAAGGAGCACCGAGGAAGATTTCGAAGATTGAGGATATGCTGGGAGGCTCGGCCGTTCGGCACGCCGAGCCCGATCGCGATTGCGCGCTTTGTCCAAGGCTTGTCGATTTTCGCAACGCCACGCGGACGCGCCAGCCAGACTGGTTCAACGCGCCGGTGCCATCGTTCGGCGATGCCGGCGCGCGCCTGTTGATCGTCGGCCTCGCACCGGGTTTGCAAGGGGCCAATCGCACCGGCCGTCCCTTTACCGGCGACTATGCCGGCGACCTCTTGTATGCGACGTTGCTCGAATACGGCTTCGCAAGCGGCAGCTATCAGGCGCGCCCCGACGACGGCCTGACCCTGACCGATTGCCGGATCAGCAACGCCGTACGCTGCGTGCCGCCACAGAACAAGCCGCTACCCGTGGAGATCGGCAACTGCCGACCCTTCCTGTCCGCGACGATCGCGGCGATGCTGCGGCTGCGCGCCATCGTCGCGCTCGGCCGCGTGGCGCATGATACGGTGTTGAAGACGCTGAACCTGCGCGCCGCGGCGGCGCCGTTCGCCCACGGCGCCGTGCATCAGGCCGGCCATGTCAGACTCTATGACAGCTACCATTGCTCGCGCTACAACACCAACACCGGCGTGCTGACGACGGATATGTTCCGCAAGGTGTTTGCCAAGGTGAAGGCGGATCTGGATTAGGGTTGTGTAGGGTTGGGCACGGCGCAAGAGCGCCTTGGCCCACCCTGCAGATCAAACCGGATTCTCTTTCAACCACGCCAGCACGTCGCCGGCATTTCGGTCGGGCGGAAACACCGGATAGAACACGTGCGTGATGCGGGCGTCGTCGATCACAAGCGCAAGACGCTTGATCAGTGTCAGTCCGGTTACTTCCATCGTCGGCAGATCGAGCGCGCGCGTCAGCTCGAGCTTCTCATCCGAGAGAACAGGGAACGGCAGATGCAGCCGCGAGGCCATTTCGGTCTGGTAGGCATTGCTTTGCGTCGACAGGCCGAACACATGGGCTGCGCCTGCAGCCCTGAGCTCGGCGAACAGGTCGCGGAAGGCACAGGTCTGCGGCGTGCAGCCCCGCGCGCCCGGGATCATGTCCCAGTCGTCGACCAGCGCGATCTTGCCGGGTTCGCCGGTGCGCGGATAGGCGAACACGATCGTGCGCCCCGGCAGTGCGGCAAGCGTAACCAGCGTATCGTCGGTCGCAACGAGCCCAATCTGCGGGACCGTCATGCCCGCAAGGTGCGCCGCCGCGCCGTCGTCGGTCGGCGCCGGGATTTTACTCCAGTCGACTTCGAGCAGATTCCTCTGGTTCATCGTGCAGTTCTCCATCGATCGTCACTGCCCGCGACAAAACGCGATGCGGTTGGGCAAGAGGCAGCTTTCTCGCAATGACGGACAGGGAGATGTTGGCGCTACCCGCGCGCCCGCATCAGGCGGCCCTTCTCCCTGCCCCAATCCCGTTTTTTCTCGGTTTCGCGCTTGTCGTGCAGCTTCTTGCCCTTGGCGACAGCCAGCAGGAGCTTGGCGCGGCCGCGCTCGTTGAAATAAAGCTTCAGCGGGATCAGCGTCATTCCTTCCCGATCCACCGCGCCCATCAATTTGTTGATCTGCTTTCGATGCAGCAGGAGCTTGCGCGGCCGCTTCGGCTCGTGGTTGAAGCGGTTGGCCTGCAGATATTCGGGAATGTTGGCGTTGATCAGCCAGATCTCGCCGTCCTTGGTATCCGCGTAGGATTCCGCAATCGTGGTCTTGCCGTTGCGGATCGACTTGACCTCGGTGCCGGTCAGCGCAATGCCGGCCTCGACCGTGTCCTCGATCGCATAATTGAACCGGGCCTTGCGGTTTTCCGCGACGACCTTGATTGGACGTTCGTTCTTTTCGGCCACTTCACGCCTTTGATTTCAGCAAATCGCGGATTTCCGTCAAAAGCTCCTCCTGGCGCGTCGGCTTCGGCGGCGCCGCGGGAGCAGCCGCTTCCTTGCGCTTCAGCTGGTTCATCAGGCGAATCACGATGAAGAGAACGAAGGCGACGATGAGGAAATTGAGGGTCAGGGTGAGGAAATTGCCCCAGGCCAGCACTGCGCCCTGCTTCTTCGCGTCCGCGAGGTTGCCTGCGGTCACGGCCTTCGACAGCGCGATGAAGTAGTTGGAGAAGTCGAGCCCGCCGATCGAGCCGATGATCGGCATGATGATGTCGCCGACCAGCGAGTTGACGATTGCGCTGAAGGCGGCGCCGATGATGATGCCGACCGCGAGGTCGACGACGCTGCCCTTCATGGCAAATTCTTGAAATTCCTTGAGCATCGCTTTCCCCCTGCGCAGGACCGGACTCTTTGCGCGGCGTGGTCCGTCTTTTGCGGACCTAGTTGATCAGGCCGGCATGCACCATGGCGCTGCGCACGGCCAGCCGGGTCGGCTCGGTCACCGGCACCATCGGCAGCCGCAGCCGCTCCTCGATCTTGCCGAGCAGCGAGAGCGCGTATTTCACCGGCGCCGGATTGGACTCGATGAACAGATTGGTATGCAGCGGCATCAGCTTGTCGTGCAGCTTCAGCGCGGTGGCGACATCGCCCTTCTGCCAGGCGAGATGAAATTCGGAGCACAGCCTCGGCGCGACATTGGAGGTCACGGAGATGCAGCCGTGGCCGCCATGCGCCATGTAGCCGAGTACGGTGGCGTCTTCGCCGGAGAGCTGGTTGAATTCCTCGCCCAATGCGGCGCGCTGCTGCGAGACCCGCACCATGCTCGCGGTCGCATCCTTGACGCCGGCGATGTTCTTCAGCTCGAACAGCCGCTTCATGGTCTCGACCGACATGTCGATCACCGAACGCGGCGGAATGTTGTAGATGATGATCGGAATGCCGATCGCATCATTGATCGCCTTGAAATGCTGATACATGCCCTCCTGGGTCGGCTTGTTGTAATAGGGCGTCACCACCAGCACCGCGTCGGCGCCCGCCTTCTCGGCATGTTCGGCGAGTTCGACCGCCTCCCTGGTCGAGTTCGAACCGGCGCCCGCGATCACGGGAACGCGTCCCTTGACCTCATCGATGCACCACTCCACCACGCGCTTGTGTTCGTCATGGTTCAAGGTCGGGCTTTCGCCGGTGGTGCCGACGGGAACCAGGCCATGGGTGCCCTCGGCGATCTGCCAGGAGACCAGCCCGCGAAAGGCGGCCTCATCCAGCGAGCCGTTCTTGAACGGGGTGACCAAGGCGGTGAAAGAACCCCGAAAATTCGTCTTGGCTGCCATGGAACTCCCTCCGGACGCAGGTGGCCGTACCGCTTTTGCTGAAGGATCGATTCATATCGGGTCTGAAGGGGCAGCGAAAGGCCAAGATCCTGCCCTCCCGCGGCCCCATGGCCGTGCCCGCCACTGACGACTCGGGAACCTCACATCTGCGGCACCAGAGCCGCGTTCCGGTTGAATCGGAACGAAGGCTGTAGCTTGTTGTCGTGACGCGTTTTTCTTGATGAGTGAACCGGCCCATTTAGCCAGAAGCTTCCCTGGCCGTCATTTCGCCGCGGTGGCAGCGCAAAAGGCCGGCCATCCCGGTGCAGTGTTATATCCCATATTCTCACGCGATTGATTTGATTCGCTGCGAAAGACCGCCGTGACCCCTTTGACCCGAGCTGCCCGATTGCGATCGATGGCCCATTCGCGGGCCATGGCAACGGGCGTGGCAATGATGCTGGCGGTAGCATTGTCCGCTCTGGCCGTCGACGCCTGGGCCGAGTCGAAAGTCCCTTTGCCGAAGCCCCGGCCGATCGCGCGCAACGTCGTTCCCAAGTCGGCAGGCGCCAAAGAAACGCAGAAGGAAACGCAGAAGCAAACGCCGAAGGAAACCGAGAAATCAGGCGCCATGGCCGCGGTTCCTCCAGCGGCCCCTCCCGTTGCGCCTGCAGCACGCCCACACGCAGCCGCGCCCGCGCGCAAGCCTGCGCTGCCCGCGGCCGTCGCCGCGACCGCGTCGACCTCGAAGGCCGATATGGATACGCTCGAAAACGTCATCGAGCTGATCCGCAAGCACAAGCCCGACGAGGCGACCCAGACGGCGGCCGGTATCGCCGATCCAGTCGCCAAGAAGCTTGCGGAATGGATCATCCTGCGCAGCGACGACAACGGCGCCAGCGTGGAGCGCTACCGCGCCTTCCTCTCGGCCAATCCGAGCTGGCCTTCGCAGACCTACCTGCGACGACGTCTAGAGGCCGCGCTGTGGGACGATCATCGCGACGATTCCGTCGCCTGGTCGTGGTTCGAAAACGAATCGCCAGTGTCGGCCAAGGGCCGGTTCTCGCTGGCGCGCGCCCTGCTCGCGCGCGGCGACCGGGCCAATGCCGAGCGTCTGGTGCGCGAGGCCTGGCGCAGCGATCCCATGTCCGAGGACACCGAGACCGCCGCGCTCGATCTGTTCGGCGCCCTGCTGACAGCAGGCGATCAGAAGGCGCGGATGGATACGCTGCTCTACGGCAGCGAGCACGAGGCGGCCCTGCGCGCGGCGAAACGGCTCGGCGCCGCCCATGTCGCACTCGCCAAGGCCCGCATCGCTGACTACAAGAAGGCGTCCAACACGCGCGCTTTGCTCGAGGCGGTCCCGCACGAACTGCACAGCGATCCCGGCTACCTCTTCAGCAAGATCCAGTTGCTTCGCCGCGAGGAGAAATTCGCCGAAGCAGCCCAGCTGATGCTCGCAGCACCGCGAGAGCCCGCCCGTCTGCATAATCTCGACGAATGGTGGGTCGAGCGGCGGTTGCTGGCGCGCAAGATGATCGACACCGGCGAGCACCGCACCGCCTATCTGATCGCCCGCGATGCCGCACTTCCCACCCGCGACATCTACAAGACCGAGCAGGAATTCACCGCCGGCTGGATCGCGCTGCGCTTCCTCAAGGATCCGGCTGTCGCCGCACAGCACTTCGCGCGAATCGGCGTCGGCAGCGTCAATCCGACCACGCTGGCGCGGGCCGGCTACTGGCAAGGCCGCGCGGCGGAAGCCGCCGGCCGGGCCCAGGACGCACGCGCCGCCTACACCGCCGCCGCGGCGCAATCGACCAGCTATTACGGCCAGCTGGCGCGGGCCAAGCTCGGCCTGACCCAGATCGAACTGAACGACGCGGCCGCGGCGCGGGGCCGCGGCGTCGAGCGGCTGGAGATCGTGCGTGCCGTCGAGCTGCTCTACGCCCTCGACGAGGGCGAGATCGCGATCCCGATCTTTGCCGACATGGGCGAGAACGGCGATCCGGACGCCCTCGCAGGTCTTGCCGAACTGGCCGCGCGTCACGGCGATGCGCGCGCCATGCTGCTGGTCGGCAAGGCCGCGCTCAATCGCGGGCTGCCGTTCGATTTCTTTGCCTATCCGGTCAACGGCATCCCGCCGTTCAAATCGATCGGACCGGAAATCGAAAGAAGCGTCATCTTCGCCATCGCGCGGCAGGAAAGCGCGTTCAACCCCAACGATGTTTCGTCGGCGCAGGCCTACGGGCTGATGCAGGTGACGCCGGATGCCGGCAAATACGTCTGCAAGAAATACGATGCGAGCTTCGACCTGCATCGGCTGAAGACCGACCCGGTCTACAACGTGACGCTCGGCGCAGCCGAGCTCGGCGGCATGCTCGAGGATTATCGCGGCTCCTACATCATGACGTTTGCCGGCTACAATGCCGGCCGCGGCAGCGTCAAGAAATGGATCGACCGCTACGGCGATCCGCGCGATCCGAAGGTCGACGCGGTCGACTGGGTCGAACTGATTCCGTTCTCGGAGACCCGCAACTATGTGCAGCGGGTGATGGAGAACCTGCAGGTCTATCGCGCCCGCTTCGGCGGCGGGACCAAGCTGCAGATCGAAGCCGACCTGCACCGCGGCGCCGTGGAATAGCTGACACGTCGGACGCACCAGCGGTTCGAAGGAGGTCCCCCTCACCTGAACTTTCTTTGCGCACACAGCTCTGGATCGGGTAGCTTTCCCGACGGACATCCGTGCTGCGCGCTCGCTTCACAACCGTGACTTGCCGGGGGTTTGCGGTGGTGCCAACGATCTTTCGAGTCTGGCTTGTGCTGGCCGTGACGATGCTCGAAAGCGGCATGACGGACCGCGTTCAGGCCGAACCCGGCGCCGCGGCACCGTCGGCCGCCGGACTTGAGCGCGTGGGCGCGTTTTTCGAGAACGAAGTCGCGACCGGAAAACTTCCCGGCGCGATCGTGCTGATTCAACAGCATGGGCAACCCGTCTATTTCCGATGCTTCGGCGTTCGGGATGTCGCCACCAAACGGGCAATGACCCCCGACACCATCTTCGCACTGCATTCGATGACGAAGCCGATTACCAGTCTTGCGGCGATGATGCTGATCGACGAGGGCCGACTGGCGCTGGCCGATCCGGTCGCCAAATACATTCCGGCCTTTGCCGATGTGAAGGTCGGGGTCGAGTCCAGGGCCGACGACGGCGCTCCGGTCCTCAAGTTCGAGCCACCGAACCGAGCCGTGACCATCGCCGATCTGATGCGTCACACCTCCGGGATTTCCTATTACTATGTCGGTGGCACCCTGATCGAGAAGGCGTACTCCGATGCCCATATTTTTGCAGGGCATTTTGACAACACGGAGTTTGCCGAACGTATTGCCCGCCTGCCATTGGCCCGACAGCCCGGCACGCTGTGGCGCTACGGCCATTCCACCGACGTTCTTGGACGCATCATCGAGATCGTGTCGGGACAATCCCTGTTCGAGTTCCTCGAACAGCGCGTGTTGCTGCCGCTTGGGATGACCAGCACCAGCTTCGTGCTCCATGGTGCGGCTGAATGGGAGCGCATGGCGGAGCCGCTTCCCGACGATGCCATCCTGCGTCTGGCGGAGCAGGCGCGGCGCGCCCACCCGGAATGGGAATCAGGCGGCGGCGGTCTGGTCTCGACCATCACCGACTATGCGCGATTTGCGCAGATGCTGCTTGACGGCGGAAAATTCGCAGGCCGACAATATCTCAGCCCGGCAGCGTACGAACTGATGACCACGGACCATATCGGCCCGGGCTCCGGCGTCGCGCGGGATTACTTCTATTTTCCCGGCGATGGCTTTGGCTTCGGCTACGGCCTTGCGGTTCGCACCGATCCTGGCAACGCGCACCCACCGCCGCCCGGCTCGATCGGCGAACTGAAATGGGACAGCGGCAGCGGCACCTACTTCGGCGTCGATCCGAAGCTCGACATGATCTACCTGCTGATGGAGCAGACGCAGACGGAACGCGGACGCATTGTGCGGGCCTTCAAGAAACTGGTCTACGACGCGTTCGAAGGCGATGATCCGGGCCCGACCGGCCGCGTCAGCGCGAAGTAGGATCCGGTTCTCCGCGCGACAAACGCCAAGCCGTCTGCGCTGGAAGATCATGCTCAGGAAGGACCAAGCGCGACGAGGTTGCTTCGAAGCGCGACCCGCGCTGCGGCCACCTCGGCGGATATCCGTCGAGCCGCTTCGATCGGCTTGACGCGCGCGTTCCTAATACCCGCGGTGCGGCCTGTAGCCGTAAGCGCCAGGCGTCTCCGGGTAGAGGACAAGCCTCTCCGCGTGAGGCCAATACGGATTCACGTCGCAATAAGCCTTGCGGCCCGACGCTGTCGCCAGGCACTGCTGATAGGTGTCGAAGGCACAGTCGCCCACCGGAGTTGCGTAACTGGCACCCTTGATACAGAACGGGTAATCCCGGGCTTGAGCCGTGTCCGGCGGCGAGCCGATTGCAGCCACGACGCCAACGGCGACGGCAGCCAAACCGAAATTGCGCATCGGTCGTCTCCTTGATTGCTTGATGGCGGTCCTGCAAGGCAACGGCTTGCGCCGGGAGACATACCGCGACAGCAACAACACTTCCGTTCAACTTTCAGTCATCACGCGCGAACGCCGCTGCGGTCCGCCGCATGTCTCTTGGCTGCTTGATCCGAAGCAAGAAAAACCCCCGGCAGTTTCCCGCCGGGGGTTTGTTTGTTGTCAGGTCCTCGTCAGACGAACCGGCTCAGAAGTTGCGCTGAGCGCGGAGCAGCATGCTGACCGAGTCCTGGTCCTTCAGCTCGTACACCGCCGCCGGCTTAGCAAACGCGGCAACCGCGGTGTTTGCCCCCGAAATCGTGCCGGAGTACTTCTGGTCAAGGTGCGACCAGCTCACGTCCGCCGTGAACGCCAGGTTCTTGACGGGGGTCCAGACAACGTTGGCGCCGACAACCGCGAAGTTGAAGTCCGGGTTACAAACTGCACCAGCGGACGGGCCAAGAGCAGCGAAGTTGGCGCAAACCAAGGCGCCGCCCACGGCTCCATACCTCACCTGAGCATAGCCACCATAGATGCCGCTCGCCCAGTTCGGGCTCCAGTTGTGGGTGTAGCCACCGCGGAAGCCCCAGCTCTTGACTTTCTGGACGCTGGTACCCGTACCAAACACGCCGTCAGCCAAACTGGCGAAACCGACGCTCTGGTACGCGATGTTGCTGCCGCTGTACATAGACCAGTTCTGCGGCCACGCGACATTGCCGAAAACCTCGTGGGTGTCACCGTCGGCGTAGACCGCCTGCATGTTGATCGAGTCACCCGGGCCAGTCGGGATGTTCTTGATCGACAAGCCCGCCTGAGCCGCAAAACCCCACGCGTCGCCGGGATGACCGCTCGCCTCCGTCGTGGGGACGTAGTAGGTGGGGTGAATGTCGTGCGCGACAACCCCGAACTGGAACAGGCCCCAAGCCTGATCGACCCGGACCTGGCCAATCAAGTCAGGAGCGCGCGCGCCACCCCAGCTATTGGCGCCGTAGAGACCGCTCACAAAGGCACCGGCGGCCGGGGCGACCGACGTATTAAAGAGGTTCGGCTGGCCAAAAAGCGCGGTCGTCGGCTCCTCTATCGCCACCGAACCGGTGACGCCCTGGCCGAAGTCGGCCGTGTAGGCGGCCTGGTTCACACCGGTGACGTGGTTGCTGCCGCCCGGAATGGTGTCGGGACCGCCAGCCGGATAGCCCGTCCACGGCATATCGAAGATCGAGACCGTGCGACCGAAGGTGAAGCCGGCGAACTGGATGAACGCATGGTACAGGCCGAGACCGGCAGCACCGCCGGTACCAGTGGCGCCCTGCTGGGCGGAATCCACCGTGAAGACCATGTCGGCGAAGGTGCGAACCACGCCGTACTCGGTCGCCGTGCGCGTATCGACGGTGAGGTCCATACGAGCGCGTGTGCCCCAGTAGTTCGTCAGACGGTTGTTCGACCCCTGGTTACCGGTGCCGCTGCTTGCATTGAAACCATAGTCACCGCCCATGCCCCAGTAGTCCGCACGGACATAGCCACCCAGCTTGATGCAGGTGTCGGTGCCCGGCATGTAGTAGAAGCCTGCGCCATAGAGGGAGCAGATCCTCACGTATTCGATCGCCTTCGCCTTGACGGGAAGATCAGCAGCCTGCGCCCCACCCATGGCGAGCAGAGCCGCCGCTGAGCCGAGGATAAGGCTCTTAGTCATATTCATGTTAAACCTCCAAGTTGCTCTGTCAGGGTAGGTTCCGGATCCGCTGGGTGAGACACCCTTGGGGTTGGTTCCCTTGTCCCTATCAACCCGTCGCTCAGTCGCTCGCGCCTTCGGACACACCCGCATGAACGCGAGGGACTTAAGCGATCGACCTAAACGGGACGACTTCGGGATGCCCCCCTCCGTCGCGTCATCACAATTACCGAAGGACCTTACACACGCAATAAAGGAACCGCTTGGAAGCGCCGCACTTCGAGCGTTTTTGGACGGGTGTTGCACAAATAACACGTAAGTGTGATTAAGGCATTTCAATAAGACACTGTTTTTACTTGCAGTTTTCGATTGGGTCCGATCCGCCCCAATATGGCCCGGCTGATCCGGCGTTTTCCGGTTTTCTCCACGACAGATCGTGGCGCGCCGCGACTCGCGACCGAATCGTGCAGCGAGCGGCGTGCCTCGCCACAGACATTATAATGACAGAGACGTCGGAGACCGGAGCGCATCGACGGCGCGGCGCAAACGAGAGACTCGACCACTGTCGACGGCACGTCGGTCGCCCGGCGAACCACCTTCGATCACGATCCGATTAAATTGAATCAGATCGTGATCGCATCTGTTTGTTCGGACATAATCTTTTCCGGATGCCGGTTCCCACCTGTGCCGATCACAGACAGCGGAATCGAAGCGCCGCTGGCTGAGCTTGCCCCGGTCCGGCGCTCCTCCCGCCTCGGTTGAGGCAATGGAGACTTCATAAGTTGCACCGCCTGCAATCTGGTGCTTGCGGCTTGCCGTCGCGTCGGGCATATCGGCCTGACTGGAGATGTGGCCGAGTGGCTGAAGGCGGCGGTTTGCTAAACCGTTATAGGGTTGTAAAGCCCTATCGAGGGTTCGAATCCCTCCGTCTCCGCCAGCGCTCATTCATAATGTCGAGCCTGGACACATAGGTAACAGATCGTACCTGAAGATATGGGTGACAACCTCGTGCCGAACGGGTTGTCGAGGGGTTGCACGGCTTTCTGCTCCGGATCGAAGTATCCCGAGTCGTCGTGCATGAAGCTTGCGAGCCATGCCCGCGTCGACCGCCTTGATGCGCGAGATTCTGGCCAGCCAGCGCAGTTGGCCAGGAAACGCATCCGGCCGCTCTGGATCTCAGCGCGAACCTGCATGCAATGCAGCGGATGGCGACGACGAAGGAGATTGCGCGGCTTCCCGATCGAGCTGCATGACGGGAAGCCTGATGATCGCGGATCGCAGCATGTCGGTTCGGCGACGTGGATAGACGCTGCGCCTCAGTACGCCGCCATCCAGGCCCGCGCCTCGCGCTGCGCCAGCGCGATCTCGGCCTCCGACATCAGTTCGGCGACCTCGCGGCGCAAGCGGGCCGCTTCGACGCACCCCTTGATGGCCGCGAGATTGAACCATTTATGCGCAGCGACGAGATCGACGATGCCGGAGCGCCCGCTCGCCCAATAAAGTCCCTGCTCGAACAGGATGTCCGGGACGGCCGATGCCTCGACCGGCGCCGCTGCGCCGGTGTCGATCAATCCCTGAAACATCGTCACTCTCCGCCTCGAGGGACGCCGCGCTTGCGAGCGCGGCTCCCGTCCACGTGTTGAACGCCATTTTCCCCACGCCGTTTGCCGGCTTGTGAAGAGATCATGACCGATCAAGTTTGAATGGCCGTTTAAGCATCGCGATGAACGGGGGGTAAACTTGCTGATGCCCTCGCATCCGAGGTTCGCATCTTGAGGCCGCGGAGCCCACCGTTCGAGCGGAGCAAGGGCTTTTTCAGCGGCCTGCCCGCTATCGCAAAGCCGGGTTGACCCTGCCGCTTCGCAAGCCGATCGCCATTTCAGGCAATCGGCATCAGCGCAGCGACGGGTGGCCGCGCGCGCCGAGGGTTAAAAATGTCCTCTTGAAAACCGCTGAAGGCGGAACCGATGCCCCGCTTGCTGAAACGAGGGCGTCGGCGATCACGTCAGGACCAAGATTTCACCTCGGCGAAACCGCGAGGATGAAATTGCAGACCAAGTGTGGATCCGCACCGAACGAAGAAAACTGGTTTCTTCTGCCGGACCGACTCCTCAAGGGCACCAAGGCCATTCAAAGTTCGATCCAGCCGTTTGACCTGATGTCTCGCCGACACCCTCTTTCGTCGGCCGGGGCTTTCGGTGGCGAACCTGCTCGTTAGCGAAGCAGACCGTCCCTTCGAGCTCCGATGACGCGCCGGCATCAAGCCGCCGGCTTTTTCGTCAGGCGAGACTTACTTCTTCTTCTTCGCGACCTTGCGGGTCTTCTTCGCAGTCTTCTTCACTGCACTCTTCGCCTTCTTAGCCTTCTTCGCTTTCTTAGCCATGTTGCCCTCCTGATGTAGTGAGTTGGCTCTAATCGCTGTGTGCACTCGGGAATCGAGATGCACACCATCTCGAATACACCAACACATCGAAAAAAACAGCGTCCCGCTTAAGGAAGTGTTGACGCGGCAAGACGAGAGCAAGCGCCGCGCACGACGCGACAATCGCAACGCGCGCGCGGCGCGCGATGCGAAAAGCACGCCAACGACCGATGTTGCCGAATGTCAATATCGTAGAAAACAACTGTGCCGCAGCCATTTTCGTGATTCAGATTGCGTGCGATCAAGCGACGCGCGATTGCTCCGCGAGTCGCGATCGCGACTGAATCCGGCGTTGCGCGGACTCTGAGTCGGGAAATTTGGCAATGAAAAAATTTTTGTGTTTAACCGCCGCGCGCGCCATCGTCGTTCGTCAAACGTGGCTTTTTTGCGAATCGCTGCCGGCGATTCGCAACTCCGATCGCAGCGATGAAAAACCAAATCGGCGCGCGAGGCACCACCATGCGCGCCTTCGCGGGTGTGCGAACGGTCGTTGACGGCGTCGCCGTCGCGCCGTTCTAGAGACCGAGCTTGTCCTTGAGCAGGTCGTTGACGGCTTGCGGGTTGGCCTTGCCGCCGGACGACTTCATCACCTGACCGACGAACCAGGCGACCAGCTGCGGCTTCGCCTTGGCCTGGGCGACCTTGTCGGGATTGGCCGCGACGATGTCGTCGACCACCTTCGCGATGGCCGACAGATCGGTCACCTGCTTCATGCCGCGCGCTTCCACCAGCGCCTTGGGATCGCCGCCCTCGGTCCAGACGATCTCGAACAGGTCCTTGGCGATCTTGCCGGAGATCGTACCCGCGCCGATCAGTTCGACGATGGCGGACAGCTGGTCGGCCGATACCGGCGAGCCCGAGATGTCGCGGCCCTCCTTGTTGAGCCGACCGAACAGCTCGTTGATCACCCAGTTGGCGGCGAGCTTGCCGTCGCGCACGCTGTTCGCGAGCCCGGCGAGCACGCGTTCGTAGAACTCCGCGCTCTCGCGCTCGGCCACCAGCACGCCCGCGTCATAGGGCGACAGCGCGAGCTCGGCGATAAAGCGGGCCCGCTTCTGGTCCGGCAATTCCGGCAGCTGCGCCTTCAACTCGTCGACGAAGGCCTGGCTGAACTCCAGCGGCAGCAGGTCGGGATCCGGGAAGTAGCGGTAGTCGTGGGCCTCTTCCTTGGAGCGCATCGCGCGCGTCTCGCCCTTGTTGGGGTCGAACAGCCGGGTCTCCTGGTCGATCACCCCGCCATCCTCGATGATCTCGACCTGGCGCCGCGCCTCATACTCGATCGCCTGGCCAATGAAGTTGATCGAGTTCATGTTCTTGATCTCGCAGCGGGTGCCGAGCGGCCCGCCGGGCTTGCGGACGCTGACATTGATGTCGGCGCGCAAGGACCCCTTCTCCATGTCGCCGTCGCAGGTGCCGAGATAGCGCAGGATCGAGCGCAGTTTTGTCACGTAGGCCTTGGCCTGCTCGGCGTCGCGGATGTCGGGCTTGGAGACAATCTCCATCAGAGCGACGCCCGAGCGATTGAGATCGACAAAGGACATGGTCGGCGACTGGTCGTGCAGCGATTTGCCGGCGTCCTGCTCCAGGTGCAGCCGCTCGATGCCGATGGTGGCGGTCTTGCCGCCGCCCAGTTCGACCGTAACCTCGGCCTCGCCAACGATCGGCTGCTTGTACTGGCTGATCTGGTAGCCTTGCGGCAGGTCCGGAAAGAAATAGTTCTTGCGGTCGAACACCGAGCGCAGATTGATCTTTGCGTTGAGGCCAAGCCCGGTCCTGACAGCCTGCCTGACGCATTCCTCGTTGATGACGGGCAGCATGCCCGGCATCGCGGCATCGACCAGCGAGACATGGCTGTTGGGGTCGCCGCCGAACGCGGTCGAGGCTCCGGAAAACAGCTTTGAGTTCGAGGTCACCTGGGCATGGACTTCCATGCCGATCACGACCTCCCAATCGCCGGTCGCGCCCTTGACCAGCTTGCCGCCGGTTGCCGTCATGCCTGTCCTCCGCCGCCGAGCGCAGCCACTATCCGCGACCATTCGGCTTCAAGGGAATCCTTCGCCACCGGCTGGCCGGCCTGGCGATACCAGTAGCCGGCATTGCCGAGATCGCCCTCGACGCGGTGCAGATAGGCGTGCACCCAGGCCGCCTCGCGCGTGTCCTCGTCCTGGACCAGCTTGTGCGCCGCGTCCCAATCGCCCTTCGCGGCCCACCACAGCGCGGCCAGCGGCGCGTCAAGGTCCGGCGCAGGCGCTGTGCCCGCAAGGCTTGTCTTGAAATCAAGGCTCGCTCTGAGATCGGTCATGCTCACCACCATCGCTCCGGGGTAAACCGTCCCGCCGCCTGCTCGATCACCTCGCCGAGCGAGAACAGCGTTTCCTCGTCGAAGGGCCGGCCGATCAGTTGCAGGCCGAGCGGCAAATCCTGCGCATCCTTGCCGGCGGGCACCGCGATGCCCGGCAAGCCCGCCATCGACGCCGGAACCGTGAAGATGTCGTTGAGATACATCTCGATGGGGTTGCCACCCTTCTCGCCGATGCCGAACGCGGCCGACGGCGTCGCCGGCGCGAGGATCGCGTGCACGCCCGTGGCAAAGCACTGCTCGAAATCCCGCTTGATCAGGGTGCGCACCTTCTGGGCGCGCAGATAATAGGCGTCATAGTAGCCGGCCGAGAGCACATAGGTGCCGATCATGACCCTGCGGCGCACCTCCGCGCCAAAGCCAGCGGCGCGGGTATTCTCGTACATCTCGCCGAAGCTGCGACCGGGCACGCGCAACCCGTAGCGCACGCCGTCGTAGCGCGCCAGATTCGACGAGGCCTCCGCTGGCGCCACGATGTAATAGGCGGGCAGCGCGTATTTGGTGTGCGGCAGCGACACGTCGACGAGCTCGGCGCCGGCCGCCTTCAGCCACGCAGCGCCCTTGCTCCAGAGCTTTTCGATCTCACCCGGCATGCCGTCGAGCCGATACTCCCTGGGGATGCCGATCTTCATGCCCTTCACGGATTTTCCGATCGCCGCCTCGTAATCCGGCACCGGAACATCGACCGAGGTGGTGTCCTTGGGATCGTGGCCGGCCATCGAGCGCAACAGGATCGCGGCATCGCGCACGCTGCGCGCGATCGGACCGGCCTGATCGAGCGAGGACGCAAAGGCGACGATGCCCCAGCGCGAGCAGCGCCCATAGGTCGGCTTGATGCCGACGGTCGCGGTGAATGCGGCCGGCTGGCGGATCGAGCCGCCGGTGTCGGTCGCGGTCGCACCCATGCACAGCAGCGCCGCCACCGCCGACGCCGAGCCTCCGGAGGAGCCGCCTGGCACCAGCATCGTATTGGATCCGCCGCGCCGCCACGGATTGGCGACCGGGCCGAAGCAGGAGGTTTCGTTCGACGAGCCCATCGCGAACTCGTCATTGTTGAGCTTGCCGAGCATCACCGCGCCGTCGCGCCAGAGCTGCGACGTGATGGTCGATTCGTAGGTCGGCACGAAATTGCCGAGGATCTTCGAGCAGGCCGTGGTGCGCACGCCCTTGGTCGCGAACAGGTCCTTAATGCCCAAGGGAATGCCGGCCAAAGGTCCGCCCTCACCTTTGGCGATCCGGGCATCCGCCGCGCGCGCCATAGCGCGGGCCTGATCCGGCGTCTCCAGCACATAGGCATTGAGCGTACGCGCAGCCTCGATCGCCGCAAGATGCGCGTCGGTCAGCTCCAGCGACGTGAAAGACTTGCTCGCGAGGCCACTTCGAGCCTCGGCGAGCGTCAGCAATGTCAAATCGGTCATTTGTTGATCGGGCTGCAGAAGAACGGAGACAGGGTCTTGTCGCGGGTCGGATCGTCCTTGGGCCTGCGGGCCTCGGCGGCCTCGAGTTGATCGAGCACGGCATTCACCGCCTGCTCGGGATCGGCGGCCTTGCCCTGCCGCTCCATCGCGTCGAGATAGTTCATGTAGGCCTGATAGGCCTTTTCATCGTCGCAGAGCAGACACATCGGAATTCCCGTCTCTCGAAAACGCTATGCTATTCGACGACCTTCGGCACCAGAAAGAAATGGTTCATGGTCTCCGGCGCGTTGCTGACGATATCGTCAGCGATCCCGCCATCATCGACCACGTCCTCCCGCTTCTTCATCACCATCGGCGTCACCGAGGTCATCGGCTCGACCCCCTCGACATTGACTTCCGACAATTGCTCGACGAACGCCAGCATGGCGTTCATTTCGCCCGCAAGGTGCGGAACTTCGGCATCGGTAACCGCAATCCGCGCCAGACGCGCGATACGGCGGACGGTCGTGGCATCGACGGACATTATATAGGGCCTCAGCTTGCGGAATTCAGCCCGCCGTATAGCAGAGGCCGCTTTTGCGCCGCAACCGCGGTTACGGGCGATCTTAGCCCGCCAATTGCCGCATGCGTAGCCCCGCCTCGGCCACCAGTGCCCGGGTCAGCTCGGCCGCCGGCATCTCCCGCCCGAGCCCGATCGCCTGGCCGGCCCAGAGATTGGTGAAATCGACCCTGCCAAGCTTTTCGGCAGCCGCCTTCAAGGGTGCAAGGGCGGTCGCGGCATGCGGAAACGCGGGTGCGTCCGGCGAAATCGGGCCGACTTCACCCATCACGCGATTGACGACGCCGCGCGCCGGCCGGCCCGTCATGACATTGGTGATGACGGTGGAGTCGTCGCCCGCCGCCGCCAGCATCGCCCGCGCCGGCGCGATCACCTTGGATTCCGGGCAGCGCAGATAGGCGCTGCCGATCTGCACCCCCGCAGCACCCAGCGCGAGGGCCGCCGCGATCCCGCGCCCGTCGGCGATGCCGCCGGCCGCGATGACCGGCACCTTCACCGCATCGACCACCTGCGGCACCAGCGCGAAGGTGCCGGGCTGTTCGGCGATATTGTCGGTCAGGAACATGCCGCGATGGCCGCCGGCCTCCGCACCTTGCGCGATGATGATGTCGCAACCGTTCTGCTCAAGCCAGATCGCTTCCTTCACGATGGTCGCCGACGACACCACGATGCAGCCGGCCGCCTTGACGCGCTTGAGCAGCGAGGTTTCGGGCAGGCCGAAATGGAAACTGACCACCTCGGGCTTCAACTCCTCGACGATCTCACAAAATGCCGCATCGAACGGCGCACGATTGGCAGCGTTGACCGGTGCAGTCGGGTCGAGCCCGAGTTCCCCATAATAGCGCCCCAGGCGTTGCCGCCATGCTGCTTCGCGCTTCGGATCGGCGTCGGCAGCCTGATGGCAGAAGAAGTTCAAATTAATCGGTGCTGCCACGCGTTGCCGGATGATGTTGACCTGCTCCCGCGCCTTCTCGGCCGACAGCATCGCGCACGGCAGCGACCCCAGGCCGCCGCCTTGCGCCACCGCGATCACGAGATCGGCATCCATCACGCCGGCCATCGGCGCCAGCACGATCGGGTGTTCGATGCGCAAGAGGTCGAGGAGTCGGCGATCCGGCCACATGGGCTACCCTTTTCCTTCAGGTGAGAGATGCATGTTCCTCATCTGGACGACGACATTAGTCCGCACTAGCATTCTGCATAAATGAATACTTGCGAAATCTACCATCTCAAAAATGAAACGGAAGCCCGTCCGTGGAATTGATCGACCTCCTGACCTTTTCGGCCGTGGCGCGCACCGGCGGCATCACCCGTGCGGCCGAGGAACTCAACACCGTGCAGTCCAACGTGACCCAACGGGTCAAGGCGCTTGAAGCCGAGATCGGCACCGCTCTGTTCGAGCGTCACAGCCGCGGCATGACGTTGACCGGTGCGGGACGGCGTCTCCTGCCCTATGCGCAGCGCATGGCGGCGCTGTCGCGCGAGGCGATGCTGGCCGCGCGCGACGACGGCGAGCCCAAGGGACCGCTCGCGATCGGCTCGATGGAGACGACGGCTGCGGTGCGCCTGCCGACGCTGCTCGCCGCCTTTCACCGCCGTTTCCCGGCGGTGCGGCTGAGCCTGCGGACGGCGACGACGGCGGACCTGGTGGCCGCGGTGCTCGACGGTTCGCTCGATGGCGCCTTCGTCGCAGGTCCCATCGCGCATGCCGAATTATCTGATGTGATTGCGTTCCGAGAGGAACTGGTATTGGTCACGGCGCGGCGTTGGGACAGCCTGGCAAATTTGCGCGCCGGCACGGCGGAATCCGGTCCCACCGCGCTGGTGTTCCGCACCGGCTGCACCTACCGGCAGCGGCTCGAGCAGGTGTTTTCGGAATTCGGCTGGCCGTCCGCGGCGCGGTTCGAACTGGGCACGCTCGACGGCATGATCGGCTGCGTCGCGGCCGGCATGGGCGTGACATTGTTGCCGCGCGCCGTCGTCGAGCGCAGCGAGCTTGCCGGCCACGTCAGCATCCACACGCTTCATCCATCGCGCGCGCACGTCGATACGCTGTTCGTTCGACGCCGCGCCATGCATGATTATAGCGCGCTGTCGGGCTTTGCCGCCTGCCTTGCGGACAAGGGCGAAGTGATCGCGGCGTGAAGCGGTGCACGTTGCATGCGCCAGTGCACTCCTCTCGCCGCTCTTCACCCCGCAGGCGGGGAAAGCTAAGGAAACGCGCTTTGCCTCGGTATCGCACCCCGTGTTATGCCGCTTCATGCCCGCCCCCATTCTTCCCCTGATCGACGCCGCCGCGCACTGGCCCGAACGCGGCGCGTTGATCGGCCTCGATCTGGGCACCAAGACCATTGGCGTTGCGGTCTCCAATCCTGATCGCAGGCTTGCGACCGGCGTCGAGACCCTGCAGCGCAAGGCGTTCAAGCTTGATGCGGCACGGCTGCTGGCGCTCGCCGCCGAGCGCAAGGCCGTTGGCTTCGTGCTCGGCTTGCCCATCAACATGGACGGCAGCGAGGGCCCGCGCGCCCAATCGACCCGAGCGTTTGCGCGCAATTTTGCCCAGCTCACCGATCTCGCCATCGGCCTGTGGGACGAGCGGCTGTCGACGGCGGCGGTTGAGCGTGAGCTGATCGGCATGGATGTCAGCCGTGCCAGGCGCGCTGAGGTGATCGACGAGCACGCCGCGATCTTCATCCTGCAGGGCGCGCTCGACCGGCTCGCCACGCTGCGCGCGAGCGAGGCGGATCGCTAGACATGGGTGTGGTGATTGCGGCGCTGCTGCCGGTGTTTCTCCTGATCGTGCTCGGCTTCGTCCTCAAGCGCAGCCTGATGCGGCTCGAGACGCAATGGCACGGGCTGGAGCGGCTGACCTATTACGTGCTGTTCCCGATGCTTCTGATCCAGACCCTGGTGAAGGCTGACCTGACCAAGGTCCCGGTCGCCGGCGTTGGCGGTGCGCTGTTCTTATCCGCGCTCGCGATGGCGCTGCTCTGTCTTGCGTTCCGCCCCCTGCTCGCGCGCCTCGCCATCGACGGACCGGCCTTCACCTCGCTGTTCCAGGGCGCGGTCCGCTGGCAGACCTATGTCGCGCTCGCGGTCTCCAGCAATCTCTATGGCGAGACCGGGCTCGCGCTCGCCGCCGTCGCGATGGTCGCGATCATTCCGCTGGTGAACGTGTTCAGCGTCGCCGTGCTCGCCCACTATGCCTTGCCGGAGAAGCAATCGGCGCGCACGATCGTGATGACCGTGGTGCGCAATCCCCTGATCTGGGCCTGCGCAATCGGGCTTGCGCTCAACGTAACGCATGCGCCGCTGCCGAAGATCTGGCATGAGGTCGCCGATTCGCTCGGCCGCTCCTCGCTCGCCATCGGCCTGCTCGTCACCGGCGCAGGCCTGCATCTCGAAGGCCTGTTCCGCCCCAGCGTGCCCGCAGCGCTCGGCGTATTCCTCAAGCTGATCCTGATGCCGACGCTGGCAATCGCGCTGGCGCTCGCCTTTTCCTTGACCGGCTCCAACCTCGTGATCGTCGCGGTCTGCTCGGCGATACCGGCCTCATCGTCGGCTTACGTGCTGGCGCGCCAGATGGGCGGCGACGCGCCGCTGCTGGCGCAGATCATCACGCTGCAAACAATTCTCGCGGCGGTCACGATGCCGATCTTCGTCGCCCTCGCTGCGGCGGTGTCCTAGTCGTAGGGTCCCATCATGAAAAAGAGGAAGATGTTGATGGCTGAGTGAACCATCACCGTCAGCCAGGTCGAATTGCTGCGCCAGCGGAAGTGGCCAAGCGCAAGGCCCATTATGAAAATCTGAAAACGCCCGAACCAGTCGTATTGAGTGTGCGTCATCGCCCATATTGCCGATGTCAGCAGGATGGCGCCCATCGGACCAAGGAAAGATTGCGACCAGCCGCGAAACATGAAGCCGCGGACGATGAACTCCTCCATGAGCGGCCCTGCAATGCAAGCGCCGATCAGCAAGATCAGCAATCCATCGGCGCCGTTGGCGCTGAAACCGGGACCCGTCGAATCCTCCCCTGCACCAACGACAGATCCAGCGATGGCCTCAGCCAGCAAGACGATAGCCATGATCGCCAGTGCGCGGGCCAATTCGCCCGAGTTTGGCCAGTTCAAAGCGAGATAGTCGGCGAATTCTCTGCGGGCCATTCGGATCGCAATCCAGAGCACGGCGATCGTCGGTGGGCTGGCGACAATCAGGGCAGCGCCGTACCAATGCCCCTGCTGCGTCATCAAGGCTTGAATTTGAGCGGGTGACATTGCGTTCGACCCGCCATGAATGGCGATCATGACGGCCGAGACCAGTCCCGCTACCAGGGTATAGACGCCGTAAGCGATCAGGCTGACGAACGCCGTCTCCATGAAGTCCCAGGTCCGGCGCGGCGGTGGCGAGACCGGGGCCGGAGAATTGGCGTTCTCGAGGTTCGGCATATCGACTTCTGGGGACCCTATCGCAGCAGAGCCGGGCGGCAGTTTGGATACTCTACCCCTGCCCTGCAAGCCAGATGGTCTGCGCAACCGCGGCGAGGTTGTTGAGCCCGTGCACCACGATCGTCACCCAGGTCGAATGGAAGCGCCAGCGCAGGAAGCCGAGCCAGACGCCGATGCAGAAGATCTCGCCGAAAAAGTACCAGTCATATTGCAGATGCAGCGTGGTCCACACCGCCGACGACAGCAGGATGGCGCCGACCGGCCCGAGCGGCGACGACGCCCAGCCGCGATAAAGGAAGCCGCGCGCAAAAAGCTCTTCGGTGAGCGGCGCCGCCACGCAGAAGGCCACGATCAGAAGCCAGAGCACGCCATCGGCCTGCGCCGATCGCAGCACGTCGCCCATGAAGCCCGGCTGGATCTCGCGCCCCGTCGCACGCGAGATCAGGTCCCATCCGATGACAATGACCGCAAGCCCGACCGCGCCGAGCAGCATGGGTTTCCAGGAGGGACGGCGCAGGCCGAGATATTCGTTGAACGGCGTGCGGGTCCAGCGAATGGCGAGCCAGAGTGCCGCGAGAACGGCGGGAAGCCCGGTGATGACGGAAAGCGAAATCGTCAATCCGCCGCCGACGATCCGGGTCGCGGCGGCCAGGTCAAACGCCCCATCCTGCCGCAGTACCAGATAGACGATGACCGCCATCTGGCCAATGAACATCGCGGCAAAGATGAACACCCCCCAGAGCGTCGTGCCCCAGAATCTCCAGACTCGCGGCCGGTGTTGCGCGGGGATGACGGTGACCGGCGGATTTGCGGGATCGAGAGAATCCATCAACTGACTTTCAAGGCAACGCGCGTTCCAGGAGGGCGCGGACATCGGCTAGCCCAAGATCGACCGCGCCATACATGCTGGCGTGATTCGTCGCCAGTCGCGTGGCGGCGAACAGCTCCGCCTGGCGCGGCGACACCTGGTTGAGCGCCGCTGTAGCGGCAAGCAGCGCCAGTTTCTCCACCGCGAGCCGCGCCACGCGCTCGCCATCCGCGCGGCGGAACGCCTTGCCGATGAAGGCGGCCGCCTCGCTCGCACCGGGCAAACCTTTGATCTCGCCGGCAAGCGCCTGCAGGGTCGCCAGTGCCGCCTCCGCCTCGCGCGACAGCGCCCGCAGCACGTCGAGGCACATCACGTTGCCCGACCCTTCCCAGATCGCATTGACCGGAGCCTCCCGATAATGGCGCGCCAGAATCCCCTCTTCGACATAGCCGTTGCCGCCGAGGCACTCCATCGCCTCATAGAGAAACGCAGGCGCGCTCTTGCAGACCCAGTATTTCACCGCCGGTGTCAGCAGCCGCATATAGGCCGCCTCGTTCGCATCGAAAGGCGTGCGGTCGAACGAACGGCACAACCGCAGCACGAGCGCGACCGACGCCTCGACATGCAGCGCCATGTCGGACAGCACCGCCTGCATCAAGGCCTGATCGGCGAGACGCTTCTGGAACACGCTGCGATGGCGGGCGTGATTGAGCGCATGCGCCAGCCCCGAGCGCATCAGTCCCGCCGAGGCAATGGCGCAATCCTGCCGGGTCAGCTGCACCATCTGGATGATGGTGCGGATGCCCTTGCCCTCTTCGCCGACGCGCTCCGCATAAGCGCCGACGAACTCGACCTCGGCGGACGCATTGGAGCGGTTGCCGAGCTTGTCCTTCAGGCGCTGGAACTGGATCGCATTGACGGAACCATCCGGCGCAAAGCGCGGCATGAAGAAGCAGGTCAGGCCTGCGTCGGCCTGCGCCAGCACCAGGAACGCATCGCACATCGGCGCCGACATGAACCATTTGTGCCCGGTAATCCGGTAGCTCTCGCCGACGCGCTCGGCGCGCGTCATGTTGCTGCGCACGTCGGTGCCGCCCTGCTTCTCGGTCATGCCCATGCCGAGCGTCATGCCGCGCTTGGTCCACCACGGCACAAAGGCCGGATCGTAGGCGCGGGTCGCGATCACGGGCATGGTCTTCGCCAACAGGTCCGGCTGCGCGGCAAGAGCCGCGACCGACGCACGCGTCATGGTGATCGGGCAGAGATGGCCGGTCTCGACCTGCGCTGCCATGTAGAACTTCGCCGCGCGCACCACTTCGGACGCGGCGCCGGCAGGCCTGCCGTCCGCGGTCCAGGTCGAATTATGGATGCCGGCGTGCGCGCTCGCCGCCATCAATTCGTGATAGGCTGGATGGAACTCGACCTCGTCGCGCCTGACGCCTCTGGCATCGAAGGTGCGCAGTTTCGGAATGTTCTCGTTGGCGGTGCGACCGCGTGCGGCCATCGCGGCCGAGCCCCAGTGTCGCCCGAAGGCGGACAATTCCGCCTCGGCCTCAGCCCCGCCATTGGCCGCAACCGCATCCACGAGCGGCCGGTCGACGCAAAACAGATCGATGTCCTCGAAGGGCGGCGACTGGTTGAAGACGTCGTGGGTTGCGAACGAGGCTTGCGTCATGGGCCGTTCCTGACGGATTTGAGATCACGGACGCCGCGGCGAAATCGGAAAATCATAAGTCGTCCGGCCCGCGCCCGGCAGCAAAAAGTGCCACCACGCCTTGGCATAGTTCACAAAGCCTTGCCGCGCCATGGCGGCGACCAGCGCCGGAATAAGAACATACCAATGGGGTTAGAAGGACAATCTTGCAAAGGTCCGGGAGGTTGCCATGGTCGGAAAATTCCTGCGCGTCGTCGCCATTCCAAGTTTCATCCTGCTTTCCCTTGTGCTTCAGGCCTCGGCCCAGGACACGGTGCGCATCCGCGGCACCGTCGAACGCATCGAAGGCGCCAGCTTCGTGGTCAAGACGCGCGAAGGATCGGAGGTCAACCTGACCGTGACCGACCCCCCGCTGTTTGTCGCGATTGTCCCGGGCAAGATGAGCGACATCAAGCCGGGGATGTTCGTGGGCTCCGCCGGAACGATGCAGGAGGACGGCACGCAGAAAGCGATCGAGGTCCACATCTTCCCGGAATCGATGCGCGGCACCGGCGAAGGCCACTACGATTGGGACCTTATGCCCAAGAGCAAGATGACGAACGGCAACGTCGAACATGCGGTCACCGGCGTGGATGGGCCGGTGCTGTCGGTCAAATACAAGGACGGCGAGAAGAAGCTTGTGGTCACACCGCAAACCGTCGTGGTGACCTATGAGTTCGGCAAGCGGGAAGAGATTCAACCGGGCACCAAGATATTCGTCGCCGCCGCCAAGAAGCAGGCCGATGGCACGCTGCAAACGCCGCGCATCACCTACGGCAGAAATGGCGAGGGGCCGGCGTTCTAGGCTTCGCGACCGTGGCCGCGGCGGCGCCTCTCAAGACACCGCCGCCTCGCCGCCCAGCAAGTCTCCCGGAAGCGCGAACTCATCCGCCGCGACAATCCGGATGCGCGACAATCCCGATCTATGTCTCCCATGCAGCGGGTCCCTTGTCTCGGCCGCGGCGGCCAGAACTCACCCGGGGATAACTCCTCCAGCCACCTTTCGCACTTGCGGGCCCGGGCATCCCCGCCTATAGCTCTCGCTTTAATGACCCTACAATCGAAATCGACCTTCGTCCTCGGTCACCGGCATCTGCTGGGCATCGAGGGGCTTTCCGCTCACGATATTACCGGCCTGCTCGACCTTTCCGAGGAATATGTCGAGCTCAACCGCCAGATCGACAAGAAGCGCACCTCGCTTCGCGGCCGCACCCAGGTCAACCTGTTCTTCGAGGCCTCGACCCGCACCCAGTCCTCGTTCGAGATCGCCGGAAAACGGCTCGGCGCCGACGTCATGAACATGTCGGTCTCCTCCTCGTCGATGCGCAAGGGCGAGACGCTGATCGATACCGCCGTGACCTTGAACGCGATGCATCCGGACATCCTTGTGGTGCGCCATCATGCCTCCGGCGCGGTGGAACTTCTGGCGCGCAAGGTCGACGGATCCGTGATCAATGCCGGCGACGGCATCCACGAACATCCGACCCAAGCCCTGCTCGATGCGCTGACCATCCGCCGCAACAAGGGCCGGCTCGAGGGCCTCGTGATCGCGATCTGCGGCGACGTCATGCATTCCCGCGTGGCGCGCTCGAATATCCTGCTGCTCAACACCATGGGCGCACGGGTGCGCGTGGTCGCGCCCTCCACCCTGCTGCCGCCCGGCATCGAGCGGATGGGCGTGGAAGTGGCGCGCGACATGCGCGAGGGGCTCGCGGGCGCCGATATCGTGATGATGCTGCGGCTGCAGCGCGAGCGCATGAACGGCTCGTTCATCCCGTCGACGGCCGAGTATTTCCATTATTTCGGGCTCGACCAGAAGAAGCTCGGCTACGCCAAGCCCGACGCGCTGGTGATGCATCCGGGGCCGATGAACCGCGGCGTCGAGATCGACTCGATCGTCGCTGACGGCGCGCAATCATTGATCCGCGAACAGGTCGAAATGGGGGTCGCGGTGCGGATGGCGGTGCTCGAAGCGCTCGCCCGCAACCTGCCGAACGCGTGAGCAAAGCATGCTGACCGACCGCCGCCCGATCCTGCTCGCCAACGCCCGCGTGATCGACCCGTCGCGCGATTTCGACGGTCCCGGCGACGTGCTGATCGCCGATGGCATCGTTCGTGACCTCCGGCGCGGCATTGGGGCTGCCGGCGTGCCCGAGGGCACAGACATCATCAATTGCGCCGGTAAGATCATCGCTCCCGGGCTGATCGACATGCGCGCCTTTGTCGGCGAGCCCGGCGCCAGCCACCGCGAGACCTTCGCCTCCGCAAGCCAGGCCGCGGCCGCCGGCGGCATCACCACCATCATCTGCCAGCCCGACACCTCGCCCGTGATCGACAATTCCGCCACCGTCGATTTCGTGCTGCGGCGCGCCCGCGACACCGCGATCGTCAACATCCATCCGATGGCGGCGCTCACCAAGGGCATGCAAGGCCTGGAAATGACCGAGATCGGCCTGCTCAAGGCGGCCGGCGCGGTCGCCTTCTCCGATGGCGACCGCAGCGTCACCAATGCGCAGCTGATGCGACGCGCGCTCACCTATGCGCGCGACTTCGATGCGCTGATCGTGCATCACACCGAAGACCCCGATCTGGTCGGTGAAGGCGTCATGAATGAAGGCGAGTTCGCCGCCCGCCTCGGGCTGATCGGCATCCCCGACGCCGCCGAGGCCGTGATGCTGGAGCGCGACATGCGCCTGGTGGCGCTCACCGGCGGGCGTTACCATGCGGCTTCGCTGAGCTGCATCGCGTCGCTTCAGATCCTCAGGCGCGCGCGTGACGCGGGCCTTGCGGTCAGCGCCTCGGTGTCGATCAACCACGTGACCTTGAATGAAAACGACATCGGCCCCTACCGCACCTTCCTGAAGCTGTCGCCGCCCTTGCGCAGCGAGGACGACCGCCGCGCGCTGGTCGAGGCGGTCGCCTCGGGCCTGATCGACGTCATCATGTCCGATCACAATCCGCAGGACGTGGAGGTCAAGCGGCTGCCGTTCGCGGAAGCAGCCTCCGGCGCGGTGGGCTTGCAGACCATGTTGCCGGCGGCGCTGCGGCTGGTGCACAATGGCGAGGTGGAGATGAAGACGCTGATCCGCGCCATGTCGACGCGCCCGGCGGAGCTGTTGGGCCTGCCCGGCGGTAGCTTGCGATCAGGCGTGCCCGCGGACATCATCGTGATCGATCCCGAGACGCCCTGGGTGCTTGACCGCGCCGATCTCAAATCGCAATGCAAGAACACGCCGTTCGACGAGGCGCGGTTCTCCGGCCGCGTGGTGCGCACCATCGTCGGCGGACGCACGGTCTACGAACACGTCTAGAGGATGAGGAACCGAAACAGGGTTTTCGCCGCTTCAGTGCGCGAGAACTTGCGCGATCGCTTCCATCGACGTGCCGACGACGGTGACCGCGAAATAGAGGCCGAGAAGAAGCAGTTCAAATCGCTTGCGGGTGAGAGCCATGTCGATCTCCCTTAAATTCCGCGCCACCATGCAAATTTATGGTTAATATTCCTCTAATGGACGGGTCTGATCCGCGAGAAACACGCAGCAACGGGAGTAACCGCGATGTCGGGTGACGCATTCCCAGTGGTTGCGTTCGGGCTCGGCTATCTGCTCGGCTCGATCCCGTTCGGGCTGATCCTGACCAGACTTGCGGGCACGCAGGATCTGCGCTCGATCGGCTCGGGGAATATCGGCGCCACCAACGTCTTGCGCACCGGGCGCAAGGGGCTCGCCGCCGCGACGCTCATTGGCGACATGTTGAAGGGCACGTTCGCGGTCGTGATCGCGGGCTATCTCGGCGGGTCTGGCGCGGCGATGATTGCAGCGCTAGGCGCCTTTCTCGGCCACCTCTTCCCGATCTGGCTCAAGTTCAAGGGCGGCAAGGGCGTCGCCGTCTATATCGGCGTGCTGCTCGGCCTGTACTGGCCGGCGGCCGCAATCTTCGGCGTGATCTGGCTCACGACCGCGTTTGTCACGCGCTACTCCTCGCTCTCCGCGCTGGTAGCGAGTTTTGTCACACCGATCTTTCTGTGGGCGTTCGGCCACCTTGCGCTCGCCGCGCTGTTTGCGGTGCTGACCTTGCTCCTGTTCTACACGCACCGCGAGAACATCAAGCGCTTGCAGGCGGGCACTGAAGGCAAGATCGGGGAGAAGAAATAAGGCGACCTGCTCTCTTGCGTCACGGTCCCGCGCAACACCCGACAACTATCTGCGACCTCAGCCGAATTCGGTGCTGCCACGAAGATCAAACCAGCCGCGGACGCCGCAACGCGACAAAGTTACAACACAAAAAACATATCGCGTTCAGATTCCGGCCGGCAAATTTGACTGGCTGTAATCGCGCGAATCACCAATCGTCGCATCTTCGCCTGAGATCATTGCGGCCGATCTTTTGAGTTGGGCGTGGCGGCCCTAGGACAGGAAGACCCCCGTGCAGCACAGTGCTGCCCCAACCTCGACTAGGGCCGTCGGATTATTGTCCGCCGCGGACATCTGGTCGACCAGCAACACGGCCCCGCCGGTTGCGAAGGCGGCGGAGGCGGTCCCTCGACCGTCCGAGAGAATTGAGCCTGCCGGGCCTCCGCCTCCACGACCCGAGGCGGTAGCGGGCATCCCCGACAAGGCGAGTTCCGTCCGCGCCCGCAGCTGGCCGCCGCGAAAGCTGTCTCTCGCCTTGCAGGGCGGCGGTTCCTTCGGCGCCTTCACCTGGGGCGTGCTGGAGCGTCTTCTGGAGGAGCCCGACTGCGAGTTCGATGCGATCAGCGGCGCCAGTGTCGGCGCGGTCAACGCGGCGCTGTTGGCATGCGGACTGATTGTCGATGGCCGCGAGGGCGCGCGAAAATGTCTCGGACGGTTCTGGAACCGGGTGACGAGCGAGGCCTCGTTCCGCTCGCTGATGCTGGTTGGCGGCTTCTCGCCGGCCGGAAGTGCGGTGGCGTTCGGCCAGACCTTGCGGTCGGGACGGTTCGATCCATACGATCTCGATCCGCTCCGCCGCGCGTTGCAGAAGGACATCGATTTCGCCGCCTTGCGCGCGTCGGTCTGCCCCAGACTTCTGGTCGCGGCGACGCGCATTCGCGACGGCCAGCAGCATATTTTCCGCAATCCTGACATCACGGCCGACACGCTCCTCGCCTCGACCTGCCCGCCGCTGGTGCATTGCGCGGTCGAGATCGATGGCGAATCCTATTGGGACGGCGGCTATGGTGGCAATCCGCCGGTGCTCAGCCTGGTGCAGGACTCGGAGGCTAGCGACGTGCTTGTCGTTCAGGTCACGCCGGCGCGCGACAACTACGTTCCCATCACCTCGGCTGCGATCGATCGCCGCCTCGATCAGATCTCCGCCAACGCGGCGCTGAACGCCGAGATCGCAACCCTGGAATGGGCGCATCGCGACGGCGCGGCACCAGCGCAGCCGTTGCGGATCTTCCGCCTCGCGGCCGAGGACGAGATCGAGGGGCTCGCCCAGCGCAGCTCGGTCGATCTCGGGCGCGGTTTCATCACGCATCTGCACCGCGGCGGCTATGCCGCCGCCGACCGCTGGCTCAGGCAGACGCCGAACCAAACGCCGTCTGCAATCGAGGAGCCGCGCAAGAAGCCCACCGCGTTCTGGGTGCCGCCGTCTTTCGCCGACGCCACGGTGTGACGATCGCCTCCCGCTTCTGATCGCCCTCCGCAGTCTACATTGCGGCGAAATTTCGACCGCCGCAAACGCGTGCATTGATCCGATGGTCGCCGCTCGGAAAAGTTGCAACCGGCGCGGACCTCGCGGAATACTATTTTGGGTTGAAATATTTTCACAAACACGCATGGCTAATGTCATCGAGGCGTGGTCAGCTTGGACGTTCGAAAAAGGAGGGACCGGTGCGGCGTTCAAAACAACGTTCGCGTGAGCAAGCTGCTGCGCATGAGACCGCCAAATGCCTCTCTTCGTTTAGATTCGTTTAGGTGGCTCGCTTCGCGAAGTACCGAGTCCCCTCCAGCAACAGAGGAGGGTCCTATGTCTGACGCACATAAATTACATTCATCGCTCGGAATCGGCAGGCGACGCTTTATGCAGTTGACGGCGGGCACGACCGCCTATCTCGCACTGACGGCTCGTAGCTGGCCCTTCTCGCAAAGCCCGCTTGGCGTTCGCAAGTTCACTCAGCCGTTGCGAGGTTTGGGTAACAGCGGCATTCCCGTTGCCACCAAATCGACCAGGGCAGGACTCGACCTTTACGACATCGAAGTCGCGGAGTTCAGGGACGCGCTGCATCCCGATCTGTACGCGGGCAGCAGCAATGCCGGGACCAAGTTCTGGGGCTACGCGGACAGGGGCGGATTGCACCGCTATCTCGGCGGCATCATCGCGGCCAACCGCGGAACGCCGACGGTGGTGACCGTCACCAACAAGCTTCCGAATTACCATCCCCTGCCTGTCGATACGACACTCATGGGCGCGGAGCCGGGCGTGCAAGTCAACCGCATCGTCAATCATCTCCACGGCGGCTTCACGCCCTGGAATAGCGATGGCGGACCCTTCGCCTGGTTCTCGCCGGATCAGCGTGGACCGAGCTTCCTGAACGGAACATATCAAGGCGGACCCGGCGTGGCCGGCAAAGCGCAGTATTATTACACGAACGACCAGAGTGCGCGGCTAATGTGGTACCATGACCACGCTGTCGGTATCACGCGGCTCAATGCCTATGCTGGCATCGCCTCGGCCTATGTTCTGAAGGACGGGATCGAGAATGCGTTGATCGCTGATGGCTTGATTCCGGGTAATCTGGGGGTCACCGACCTGCCGTTGGTCGTCCAGGACAAGACGTTCTTCGATCCGTCCGATCCCAGGAACGTCAATTATCCCGTGACCGGAATACAAAAAGGCGATCTCTGGTACCCCTTCAAGTACGAACCGAATTCACTGCCTGACGGCCGGTGGGACTATGGACCGGATGTCGATCCAGGCGCCGCCTTCCTCACTCCGCTCCCGCAACCTTCCTGCGTGCCGGAGTTCTTCAGCGACACCACCATGGTGAACGGTGTGCCCTATCCCTTCCTTCCGGTGGAACAACGTCACTATCGATTCCGCATCCTCAACGCTTCGCAGGCTCGATTCTACAACCTGCAACTCTATTTTGCGAAATCCAGCGACGCGGGTGAAGTCGACCTCACAAAACCGGGACCTGACTTTATCCAGATCGGCACGGAAGGCGGTTTCCTGCCGATCCCGGTGAGGTTCAAGCATCATCCGTTCCCCACCGACGCGCAAGGCAATCTCCTGGTCGACGCAAACGGGAACGTGATCGGGTTCAACACCGCGTATAACCTGGCCGTGGCCCCAGCGGAACGCGCCGACATCATCGTCGACTTCTCCAATCTGAAAGTCGGAGATACGCTGATCCTGTACAGCGATGCGCCCGCGCCCTATCCCGGCCCCGATCCGCGCAACGACTACTTTACCGGCGACCCGGATCAGGCCTCGATTGGTGGCGCACCAGCGACGCAGTCCGGCCTGGGTCCGAACACCCGCACTCTGATGCAGTTCAGAGTGGTGCAGCGGACGGGCGCGGCAGACCCTCCGCAAATGAGCCTCCTGCAAGCCTTCGCGGTGCCCAACACCGGCCACCAGCCGCTCCTCCCGAACCTGCCAAGCAACCCGCTCCCGCGGATCACACGCCCGAGCGGTGCAGTCCAGACCCGGAATCTGACTCTGAACGAGGATTTCGACGACAGGGGACGCCTCATTCAGATGGAAGGGACGAATGTGCCGAGCACGCCGAACAAGGACGGCTCGACCGGATTCGGACGTCCGTACACGGATCCGCCGACGGAGGTTACCGCAGCGGGCGAAGTGGAGATCTGGCGCATCTTCAACTTGACCGGAGATACGCATCCGATCCATTTCCACTTGGTCAACGTGCACGTCATATCCCGCCAGGCCTTCGATCCGGCTGCTTTCGTGGCGCATCCAGGCAATCCGGACTCCAGCCTCATCGGATCTGCGCGCGGGCCGGATGCCAATGAGTGGGGTCCAAAGGAAACGGTCCGCATGCATCCGGGCGAATGCACGACCGTGATCATGAAGTTCGACCTGCCGAAGGTGCCCTTCAAGGTCCCGAGCAGCCCGCGATTCCCAGCCATCGCCGCGGCCAACGAGTATGTCTGGCATTGCCACATCCTCGAGCACGAGGAACACGACATGATGCGGCCGCTGATCGTGACGGATAAGAGGATCGCATAGGGTTGGAAAGTGAGTGTCTGCCGGCGCGAGCGGACCTCGCTCGCGCCGGGGTCAGCGATCAATGCCATGCAAGCAGGCGATCACCGCCGCGCCAGCGCGTCTTCGACAAAGCGCGCCGCCGCGAGCGCCTGAGCGTCGGCGCCGAAGGCCGCGACGATCTGGACGCCGACCGGCAATCCTCCGTCAGCAACATAGGCTGGTACATTGACGCAAGGCACGCCCATCAGCGTCCACAGCCGGTTGAAACGGGCATCGCCGGTCGATGCGAGTCCCTTGGGCGCAGCACCCGGCGCCGAGACGGTGAGCAACACGTCGGCTTGCGCGAAGGTTTCGGCCAGTGCCGCGCGGGCGCGACGCGTGACGCCGCACGCCTCGTCGTAAGCGGCAGGGGTTATGCCGGCGCTGTCATCGAGCCTGGCGCGCAACAGCGGCGGCATGGCGTCGGTGTTTTCGCGGTATTCCCAGGCGAACGACTGGTGCGCCTCGAAATTCTGGATGGTCGGATGAACGCGCCATGCCTCGGCGACGATCTCGGGCAGGCTCAGCGCATGAACCGAGGCGCCGGCGCGCTCGGCCGCCTGTGCCGCGATCCGCAGCGCCTCCGCGCCCTCCTGTTCGGGCGCGCCGGCAAAATCCTGGGTCACGACACCGATCCGCGGTGCTCGTGCGGCCGCTTCCGGCAACAGTTCGGGCCGATCGGTCACGGCCGAGAGCGCCAGCGCGAGGCTCTCGACATCGGCCGCGAACAGGCCGACGGTATCCAAGGTCCAGGAAAAACATTTGACCCCGACCGTCGGCAGTAGCCGGTAGGACGGCTTGATCGCGGCGACGCCGCAGTAGGAAGCCGGCCGGATCACCGAGCCTCCGGTCTGCGTTCCCACCGCCAGCGGAACCATGCCGGCCGCGACCGCAGCGGCCGACCGCGATGACGATCCGCCCGGCGTATGCCCATGGTTGCGCGGATTGAGGGTTGCGGTCGGATCGTTCGCCGCGAACGCCGTCGTCGTGGTCTTGCCGACCACCGTCGCCCCCGCCTGCTTCAGCATCATGACCACGGCTGCATCCGCGCGCGGGCGCCATCCCCTGTAGATCGCCGAGCCCATCTCGGTCGGAAGATCGCAGGTGTCGATGATGTCCTTGATGCCGACCGCGATGCCGCGCAGCGGACCATCCTCTTGCGCTCGCGGATTTTTGGCACGGCAGACGAAGGCGCCGATGGTCTTGTCCCGGGCCTCGATCGCCGCAATCGACTGCGCCAGCGCGGCTTCGGGTGACAATTCGCCGGACGAGATGTGGCGCTGGAGTTTTGAAAGCGAGATCATGGCATTGTTCACTCGGATCTTGGTCGTTCGACAGACGGCAGAGGCAATTTGTGTTCGTCCAATACCGCCTTGTAATGGTTGAGCATCGCCCAGAACCTGCTTCTAAGCTCGTTCGCCTCATCAAAGCCCGGCCGTCCACGACCGATTAAAGCGCACACCTCATCTGCCTGCTGGCAGAGCAAATAAAGGCTGTCACCCTGAATTAGTAAACCTGGAAAGCGGCGTCCGGGATGCCGCATGACCGCAGCATTGGTCGCGTCCGAATATATCTCGACGGGTTCAACCCGCATTTTCATTTTAACGTCCTCAATTCCACATGACTACCAAGGAGCTTTGCGCCCTAGCTAAGGTTTCGCAAGACCCCCTTCCCCACGCCCTCAGGTTGCGCCATGTTATTGGTTCACGGAGACACCGCGTGGACGCCTTCAACACCACCATCCAGCTCACCGATGCCGACCGGATCGACCGGTTGCGGCTGATCCGCTCCGACAATGTCGGGCCGCGGACCTTTCGTTTGCTGGTCCAGCATTACGGCAGCGCCCGGGCAGCCCTTGAGCCGTTGCCGGAGCTGGCCAGACGCGGCGGCGCAGCGCGACCGGGCCGCATCTGCAGCGAAGAGAACGCGCGCGCCGAGCTTGCCGCCTGCGCGAAAGGTGGCGTTAGCCTGCTCGCGCCGGGCGAAGCCGGCTACCCGCCGAGGCTGGCGACGCTGGAGGATTCGCCGCCGCTGCTCGGCGTGCGCGGCGCGCACGAGACGTTGATGCGGCCGGTCATCGCGATCGTCGGCTCGCGCAACGCCTCCGGCGCCGGACTGAAATTCGCCGCTCAACTGGCGCGTGAGCTTTCCGAGGCCGGGTTCGTCATCATCTCGGGTCTTGCGCGCGGAATCGATCAGGCCGCCCATCGCGCGAGCCTTGGCGGCGGCACGATTGCGACCCTGGCAGGCGGCCACGACCGCATCTATCCGCCGGAACACGAGGATCTGCTCGGCGCAATTCTCGACCAAGGGGGTGCGGCGATCTCCGAAATGCCGCTCGGTCATGAACCGCGGGCGCGCGATTTTCCCCGCCGCAACCGGCTGATTTCAGGAAGCGCGCTCGGCGTCGTCGTCGTCGAGGCCGCGCACCGTTCGGGCTCCCTGATCACGGCGCGGATGGCGGCCGAACAGGGCCGTGAGGTGTTCGCGGTGCCGGGTTCGCCGCTCGATCCGCGCGCCGCCGGCACCAACGATCTGATCAAGCAGGGCGCGACACTCGTCACGGAGGCATCCGACATCATCCAGATGGTCGCCCCGATCATGGAGCGGCCGCTCGCATCGGCCTTGCGCGAAGACGACGGCGATCCGCTCACACAGGATCCGCAGGCCGATGAGCGCGAGCGCATTATCGGCCTGCTGGGACCTGTGCCGATCCTGATCGATGATCTGATCCGGATGTCCGCAATCTCCGCCGCGATCGTCCGCACCGTGCTGCTCGAGCTTGAACTCGCCGGCAAGCTCGAACGTCAGGGCGGCGGCCTGGTGTCGCTGCTCTAAACCCCGTTGCGCAGATCGAACCGCGCGCGCGCGTCTTCGATCTGCGTCTGGTGAGCGCTGGCCCATTGGCCCAGCGCTTCCACCGGCTTCCATAAGCCCCGTCCGAGATCGGTCAGTTCGTAGTCAACCCGCGGCGGAATCGTCGGGAACACGGTGCGGGTAACGAGGCCGTCCCGCTCCAGGCCGCGCAACGTCAAGGTCAGCATGCGCTGCGAAATGCCGCCGACCATGCGCTTGATCTCGTTGAAACGGCGCGGACCGTCGCCGAGCAGCATGATGACGAACACGCTCCATTTGTCGCCAACCCGCGCCAGCACCGACGCCACCCCGCGACAGTCGCTGTCGAGATGGGCGTTGGGCGGCAGGACAGGCACTTTCTTGTGCTCAGGTGTCAACGATGTGCTCGGGTTTCAAAAATGTGCGTTCTTGCGGGGGGCGCTGGCAGTCACTCATATAGTCTTAGTTACAAACATATACCACGGTGAACCATGAAGCTCCTGCATATCGATTCCAGCGTCCTCGGCCCCCATTCCGTCAGCCGCCAGATTTCCGCGGCGATCGTCGATCGCCTGCGCAAGGCCACGCCAAGCCTCGAGATCGTCTATCGCGACCTGACGTCAACACCTCTGGCGCATCTTTCGGGACCCCATCTCGCAGCCAGCCAAGGCGCCGAGGCGTCGCCCGACCTGCTGCCGGACCTCGCCGCAAGCAAGGCGGCGCTGGATGAGTTCCTGGCCGCCGACATCGTGGTGCTCGGCGCGCCCATGTACAATTTCACGATTCCGAGCCAGCTCAAGGCATGGATCGACCGCATCGTGGTGGCGGGCAAGACCTTCAAATACGGCGCGCAGGGTCCGCAAGGATTGGCCGGCAACAAGCGCGTCATCGTCGCGATCTCGCGCGGCGGATTTTATGGCGCCGGCACGCCGGCGGCGGTCGGCGAACATCTGGAAAGCTACTTGCGCTTTGTGTTCGGCTTCATCGGCGTCGCAAATCCCGAATTCATTTTCGCCGATGGAATCCAGATTGGGCCGGAACACCGCGAGACGGCGCTCACGAGCGCGCTACAGGCTGCGGCCGCTCTTCACGCTGCGTAACAGGAGATGAGACACAGTCCGCCGCCGCCCAAACGCGGCGGCGGGCCGGTGCCGCTAATATGGTTCGTTGAAAACCGTCAGAGCCAAACACCTTGCTCGCCCGTCAGGACCGCGATCACAAACGCAAACAGGCAAATTCCGCCGAACAAGAAGATGGGATCGAGCGAGTGATCGGATTTCTTCGATGTGCTCGCAAGTGTCGATGTCGGTATGAATAAAGAAGTGGCGCGTGGCATATCAATCTCTCCAATGCGTCAATGGTGAAAATTCCTCCCACTGAGGAGTCGAACCGGAACCGGTTAAGGTTCAATTCGCGAGCCTAGCTGCGCAAAATGCATTCCAGGCGCGATGGAACCTGGCCGCGCAATTACGACGAGACTTATCGTCGATCGTGCTGATCGGACTCCTGCTTTCTCCAAGTTCCATCCATTCGCGACGGCAAATTGCATCTCGTGCGCATTTTTGCGACGTTCGTGATGCCTCTGGTGATCCGCCGTCGTGCTCGCACATCGCGTGGTGCCGGCTCGCGAGTCGGTCAAGAGAATGTCTGAACTGGCTCGCAGACGCGTTTGCGCCGAGTTCGTTCTGAAGCGTTTGGGCAAAACGAAATTCAGTACCAGGCGGCCTGAACGCCGCACAGAATGGCAATGAGCGATACGAGCAGGCCCAGTGTCGAAAACAAGGCGACCGTTATCAACTGGCCGCGGTCAGAATTATCGGATGAAAGGTTCGATCGAGGAATCGATCCAGACACGCGTGCGGTATTCGGCACATCAACGTTCGGCATATGACCCTCTCCAGTGAATCCGCGGTTCGAAAACCCGAAGCCCTCCGGAAAGTCTTCGCAACGACAACGAAGGTTCAACGCGCCGGCACGAAATCGCGACCGGCCAGTGCCCACACTCCGACGTTCGTGCAAAATGGGCGCGGGATCGCGAAGGTCAGGTCGGCGGCGCTGGCCCCGGACCTCCACATTGTTTCGGTCTGAAGGTGGCCAGGCGCTCAACCACGGTTTCAGGCGCCAATGCCGGCCCGTTCGGGTCAAGACAGTTTGCGCTTGCTACGGAGACGAAGATGTTCCTCCGCCTCCATCTGGGTCATCTCGAGCAGATGAGTCAGCAGGTCAAGTTGGTGGAGTTTGGCTAGCCTGGCCAGTCCTGGCAGTGTCTCAGCGATGAACGCCACAGCTTCGTCCGGACCGCCATCGCCGGCCAGTTCATCGGCTCGCGACCGCCGATCCCTGATACCAGGTCGGCGCCTCACTTTACGCGGTGCTTTTTTCAAAAATACGCATCCGAATCGGAGAAATGCGACAAAATACTCTTATAAAGAGCGCAACTCAGGGAGGTATTGCGCAACCAGCTAAACAATAAGTTTGAGCCCAGGGCCCCCCTTTCAACATCACTCTATTTGACAGGGGCGGACTCTGCACCCATGTTCGGATCGGAATGGCCGCCGCGAATCCCGCGGAATCGGCCTCAATTTTTCCCGTAAGTCACTGGAAGTACATGAATATCGTCATCGTGGAGTCGCCGGCCAAGGCCAAGACGATCAACAAATATTTGGGCTCGTCCTACGAGGTTCTGGCCTCGTTCGGTCATGTCCGCGACCTCCCGGCCAAGAACGGTTCCGTCGATCCGGAGGACAATTTTCGGATGATCTGGGAGGTCGACCCCAAGGCGGTCGGCCGGCTCAACGACATCGCCCGCTCGGTCAAGGATGCCGATCGCCTGATTCTCGCCACCGACCCTGACCGCGAGGGCGAGGCGATCTCCTGGCATGTGCTGGAGATCCTGAAGGAAAAGCGCGCGCTGAAGGACCAGAAGATCGAGCGCGTGGTGTTCAACGCCATTACCAAACAGGCCGTCACCGACGCCATGAAACACCCGCGCCAGATCGATGGTGCGCTGGTCGATGCCTATATGGCGCGCCGCGCGCTGGACTATCTGGTCGGCTTTACGCTCTCGCCGGTGTTGTGGCGGAAATTGCCGGGCGCCCGTTCCGCCGGACGGGTGCAATCGGTGGCGCTGCGGCTGGTTTGCGACCGCGAACTCGAGATCGAGAAGTTCGTAGCGCGCGAATACTGGTCGCTGGTGGCGACGCTGACGACGCCGCGGGGCGACGCTTTCGAAGCGCGCCTGGTCGGCGCCGACGGCAAGAAGATCCAGCGGCTCGACATCGGCTCGGGCTCCGAGGCCGAGGATTTCAAGAAGGCCATCGAGGCCGCGACCTTCACGGTTGCGACGGTGGACGCCAAACCGGCGCGCCGCAATCCGCAGGCGCCCTTCACCACCTCGACCCTGCAGCAGGAGGCGAGCCGCAAGCTCGGCTTCGCGCCCGCGCATACGATGCGGATCGCGCAGCGGCTCTATGAGGGCATCGACATCGGCGGCGAGACCACCGGCCTCATCACCTATATGCGAACCGACGGCGTGCAGATCGACCCGTCGGCGATCACGCAGGCCCGCAAGGTGATCGGCGAAGACTACGGCAACGCCTATGTGCCGGAAGCGCCACGCCAGTATCAGGCCAAGGCCAAGAACGCTCAGGAAGCGCACGAGGCGATCCGGCCGACCGACCTGTCGCGGCGTCCTGCCGAGATGCGCCGCCGGCTCGATGCCGATCAGGCCAAGCTCTACGAACTGGTCTGGATCCGCACCATCGCCAGCCAAATGGAATCGGCGGAACTCGAGCGCACCACGGTCGACATCACCGCCAAGGCCGGCGCCCGCGTGCTGGAGCTGCGCGCCACCGGGCAGGTCATCAAGTTCGACGGTTTCCTCGCCCTCTATCAGGAAGGCCGCGACGACGACGGCGAGGACGATGACTCGCGCCGCCTCCCCGCGATGAGCGCCGGCGACCCGCTGAAGCGGCAGGATCTCGCCGTCACCCAGCACTTCACCGAACCGCCGCCGCGGTTCTCCGAGGCCTCGCTGGTCAAGCGCATGGAAGAACTCGGCATCGGCCGGCCCTCGACCTATGCCTCGATCCTGCAGGTCCTGAAAGACCGCGGCTACGTCAAGCTGGAGAAGAAGCGCCTGCACGGCGAGGACAAGGGTCGCGTCGTGGTCGCGTTCCTGGAGAACTTCTTCGCCCGTTATGTCGAATATGATTTCACCGCCGATCTCGAGGAGCAGCTCGACCGCATCTCCAACAACGAGATTTCCTGGCAGCAGGTGCTGACGGATTTCTGGGGCGGCTTCATCGGCGCGGTCGACGAGATCAAGGACCTGCGCGTCGCCCAGGTGCTGGATGTGCTTGACGACATGCTCGGACCGCACATCTACCCGCCGCGCAGCGACGGCGGCGATGTCAGGCAATGCCCGACCTGCGGCACCGGCCGGCTCAATCTGAAGGCCGGCAAGTTCGGCGCCTTTGTCGGCTGCTCGAACTATCCGGAATGCCGCCATACGCGTCCGCTCACCGCCGACTCCGGGGCGAGCGCCGACCGCGTCCTCGGCAAGGATCCGGAGACCGAACTCGACGTGGCGGTCAAGGCCGGCCGCTTCGGCCCCTATATCCAGCTCGGCGAGCCGAAGGATTATGCCGAGGGCGAGAAGCCCAAACGTGCGGGGATCCCCAAGGGCGATTCGCCCTCCGACATCGACCTCGAGCGCGCACTGAAACTTCTGTCGCTGCCGCGCGAAATCGGCATCCATCCGGAGACCGGCCTGCCGATCACGGCGGGCCTCGGCCGCTTCGGCCCGTTCGTGCGTCACGACAAAACCTATGCGAGCCTGGAGGCCGGCGATGAGGTGTTCGACGTCGGGCTCAACCGGGCGGTCACGCTGATTGCCGAGAAGGTGGCGAAGGGTCCGAGCGGCCGCCGTTTCGGCGCCGACCCCGGCAAACCGCTCGGCGACCATCCGACGCTTGGCGCGGTTGCGATGAAAAACGGACGCTATGGCGCCTATGTCACGGCGGGCGGCATCAACGCCACGATCCCGAGCGACAAGGACAAGGATGCGTTGACGCTGGCCGAAGCGATCGCGCTGATCGACGAGCGCGCAGCCAAGGGCGGCGGCAAGGCCGCCAAGAAAGCCAAATCGACCAAGACCAAGGCAAAGTCGACCGCCAAGACAACAGACAAGACAACAGACAAGACAACAGGCAAGACGACGGACGAGGATGCAGACGCGCCGAAGCCCGCGAAGAAGGCGTCGGTGAAGAAGGCGCCGACCAAACCGAAGCCGGAATCGACCAGCAAGGCGCGCGCACCGGTCGCCTCCGCCGCGAAAACCTCGGCGGCAAAGCCCGCGCCTTCCGCCAAGGCCCCGGCCAAGAAAAGCGCCGGCAAGGCCCGCGGATGAAACCGCGCGACAGCGGCTTTCCCACCCGGGACGCCATCGTCGCCTTCATTCGCGCGAATCCCGGCAGAGTCGGGACCAAGGAAATCGCGCGCCAGTTCGGCCTGAAGAATGCCGACCGCGCCGAGCTGAAGCGCATCCTGCGCGAGCTGGCCGACCGCGGCACCATTGCCAAGCGCGGCAAGAAGGTGGCCGAGCCCGCGGCCCTGCCCGCGACCCTGATCGCCGACATCACCGGACGTGACAGCGATGGCGAGCTGCTTGCCACTCCCGCCGAATGGGATGAGGTCGAAAACTCGGAAGCCCCGAAGATCCGCATTCATGTACCGCGGCGTCCGCAACCGGGTACCACGGCCGGCGTCGGCGACCGTGCGCTGCTGCGCATCGAGCACTCCGGCGAGGGTGAGGTTGCCGCCTATAGCGGCCGCGTCATCAAGATCATCGATCACGCAAGAAGCCGCGTGCTTGGCGTGTTCCGTGCGCTGCCGACCGGCGGCGGCAGGCTTGTTGCCGTCGACAAGAAGCAGGCCGGGCGCGAACTCAACATCGCAGCCGCCGACGCGCTTGGCGCGCAGGACGGCGATCTCGTCAGCGTCGACATCGTGCGCTCGCGCGGCTTCGGCCTCGCCTCCGGTCGCGTCAAGGAGCGGCTCGGCTCGGTCAGTTCCGAAAAGGCGATCAGCCTGATCGCCATTCATGCGCATGAGATCCCGCTGCTGTTCTCGCCCGCGGCGCTGCGCGAGGCGGAGGAGGCAAAGCCTGCGGCCTTGAAGGGCCGCGAGGACTGGCGCGACGTGCCGCTCGTTACCATCGATCCGCCCGACGCCAAGGATCATGACGACGCGGTTCATGCCGAACCCGATCCCGACCCGAGTAACAAGGGCGGTTTCATCGTCCATGTCGCAATCGCCGACGTCGCCTTCTATGTGCGGCCGGATACCGCGCTCGATCGCGACGCGCTGATCCGCGGCAATTCGGTCTACTTCCCGGACCGCGTGGTGCCGATGCTGCCCGAGCGCATCTCCAACGATCTCTGTTCGCTGGTGCCGAACGCGCCGCGCGGCGCGCTCGCCGTGCGCATGGTGATCGGCGCCGACGGCTGCAAGCGCTCGCACAGTTTTCACCGCGTGCTGATGCGCTCGGCCGCGAAACTGAACTACGCACAGGCGCAGGCCGCGATCGACGGCAGGCCGGACGACGTCACGGGGCCCCTGCTCGATCCGATCCTGAAGCCGCTCTACGCCGCCTATGCGGTGGCCAAAAAGGCGCGTGACGAGCGCGATCCGCTCGACCTCGACATTCCCGAGCGCAAGATCCTGCTCAAGGGCGACGGCACGGTCGACCGCGTCGTGGTGCCCGAGCGGCTCGACGCGCACCGGCTGATCGAGGAGTTCATGATCCTCGCCAATGTCGCGGCCGCGGAAATGCTCGAGAAGAAATCACTGCCGCTGATCTATCGGGTGCATGACGAGCCGACGCAGGAGAAGGTGCATGCGCTGCAGGAATTCCTGAAGACGCTCGACCTGCCGTTTGCGAAGGGCGGCGCGCTGCGGCCCTCGCTGTTCAATCGCGTGCTGACGCTGGTGGCCGGGCGGGACTACGAACCGCTGGTCAATGAGGTGGTGCTGCGGTCGCAGGCGCAGGCCGAATATTCCGCGGAAAATTACGGTCACTTCGGTCTCAATCTGCGCCGCTATGCGCATTTCACCTCGCCGATCCGGCGCTACGCCGACCTGGTCGTGCATCGCGCGCTGCTTCGCGCGCTCGGACTTGGCGATGGCGCGCTGCCGGACAGCGAGACGCCGGAAACGTTGAGCGAGGTCGCCGCCCAGATTTCGGTCACCGAACGACGCGCCATGAAGGCCGAGCGCGAGACCGCCGACCGCCTGATCGCGCATCATCTGGTCGATCGCGTCGGTGCGAGTTTTCAGGGCCGGATTTCCGGCGTCACCCGCGCCGGGCTGTTCGTCAAGCTCACGGATACCGGCGCGGACGGGCTCGTTCCGATCCGCACCCTCGGGACCGAATACTTCAACTATGATGAGGCCCGCCACGCGCTGGTCGGATCGCGCAGCGGTGCCATGCACCGGCTGGGTGACGTCGTCGACGTTCGTCTGGTAGAAGCGGCACCGATCGCGGGTGCATTGCGGTTCGAACTGCTGTCGGAAGCCGAGGCCTTGCCGCGCGACCGCCGCCGCGGAGGTTCCAAGCCCAAGGCTTTGAGCAACACCAAGGCTTTGAGCAATACCAAGGCTCAGAGCAAGGCTCCGACCCGCGCCAAGGCGCAGCCCGGACGAAACCGCAAAGCGAACAAGCGGGGGACGGGCAAGTCGAAGAAAGGGAAGCGATGAGCACCGCCACCAAGGTCTGGACCCGCGAGAACGGGATTATCGAGAAGCGCGACCTCTGGGCCGCGATGCGGCGCGGCTTTCGCAGTCGCTGTCCGCGCTGCGGCGAAGGCAAACTGTTTCGCGCATTCCTGAAAACCGCCGACCAATGTTCGGTTTGCGGACAGGATTTTACGGGGCACCAGGCCGACGACCTGCCCGCCTACCTCGTCATCATCATCATGGGGCACATCGTGGTCCCGCTCGCGCTCTTCATCGAGACCAACTATTCGCCGCCGGTGGCGCTGCAGCTTTCGATCTATCTGCCGCTGACCTTGTTCGGCTCGCTGGCGCTGTTGCAGCCGGTAAAGGGGGCGGTGGTGGGGCTGCAATGGGCGCTGCGCATGCACGGTTTCGAGGAGACCCCGGCGGACGGCATCCCGCCGGCATAAACAAAGCAAACGGTGGGGAGGGCAATGACTGATACCGCGCAGGCCGCAAAACAACAAAGGCCGGAAGAGAAAGAGGCCGATCACCATCCCTACTACCGGCCGAAGGACGCGGCGACCCTGATCCTGGTCGATCGCAGCGCGCCGGTGCCGAAAGTCCTGGTCGGCAAGCGCCACGACAAGGTCGTGTTCATGCCTGGCAAATTCGTCTTTCCCGGCGGCCGCGTCGACAAGTCCGATCACCGCGTTCCCGTGGCCGCACCAATTTCGAAGGAACTCGAGGCCAACCTCCTGAAAGGCAGCCCGAAGATCACGGCCTCGCGGGCGCAGTCGCTCGCCATTGCCGCGATCCGCGAGGCCTGCGAGGAGACCGGGCTGTGCCTCGGTCGCAAGGCAGGGGAAGCCGCCCCCAAACTCGACGGCGCCTGGGCACCCTTCACCGAGGCGGGCCTCCTGCCCGACCCCTCCGGCTTGTTCCTGATCGCGCGCGCCATCACCCCGCCCGGCCGGGTCAGGCGTTTCGACACACGTTTCTTCACCGCCGATGCCTCCACCATCACCCATCGCGTCGAGGGCGTGATCCATCCCGACGCCGAGCTCGTCGAACTGGTCTGGGTCGAGATCGGCTCGCAACCGCTGGCCGACCTGCATCCCATGACCAGGAACGTGCTGGGCGTCCTGGAAAAGCGGCTGGCCACCGGGCCGCTCCGCCATGACGCAGCGGTGCCGTTCTTCCATTTCTATGGCGGCAAGATGCAGAAGGATATGCTCGGCGAAACCCAGTGAACGCAGGTAAGATCGGCTAAGTCATCCAGGAGGGTTGCTATCATGATCCGGTTTGTCACCTCCCTGCTTGCATCCGTCGCGCTATGCGCGGCGCTCCCGTGGCAAGCGCACGCGGAGATCGACGTCACCAGGCTGAAAGGCGTGATCGAGACCGCTGTCGAAAGCGACTATCCAAGGCTCGACGCGCTCTACAAGGATATCCACGCCCATCCCGAAATTGCCTTTCAGGAGGTGAAGACCGCGGCAAGACTCGCCGCCGAGATGCGCGGGCTCGGCTTCGATGTCACCGAGCAAGTCGGCAAGACCGGCGTGGTCGCGATCTACCGAAATGGCGACGGCCCTACCATCATGGTGCGCACCGAACTCGACGCGCTGCCGATGGAGGAGAAGACCGGCCTGCCCTATGCAAGCCGCGACAAGACCAGTTGGAACGGCCGGGAGACCTTCGTCGCTCACAGCTGCGGCCACGACATTCACATGGCGAGCTGGGTGGGAACTGCGAAAACACTGGTAAGCCTGAAGGACCAGTGGCACGGCACGCTGATGTTCATCGCGCAGCCTGCGGAGGAGATCGGGTCGGGCGCCAAGGCGATGCTGGCGGATGGCCTGTTCACGCGCTTTCCCAAGCCCGACTTTGCGTTTGCCTTGCACGACGGCCCCGGTCCCTACGGCTTCATCTTCTACCGGGTCGGGATCGGCTCTTCGAACTCCGACAGCCTCGCGATCACCTTCCACGGCCGCGGCGGCCACGGCGCAGCGCCGCAGCAGACCATCGATCCCGTCGTGATCGCCGCCCGCTTCGTTCTCGATGTGCAAAGCGTGATCAGCCGTGAAAAAGATCCCACCGAATTCGGCGTGGTGAGCATTGGCGCGATCCATGGCGGCACCGCCGAAAACATCATTCCCGACGATGTCCGGCTGTTCGGAACCATTCGCAGTTACAAGCCGGAGGTGCGCACCAGGATGCTCGCGGGAATCGAGCGCACGGCAAACGCCGCGGCCGCGATGTCGGGCGCGCCAGCGCCTGACATCAAGATCACCGAGGGCGCCAAGGCCGTGATGAACGATCCAGGCGTGGTCGCGACCGCCGAGAAGGTGCTGAAGGTGGCGTTTGGCGACAGGTTCAGGACTTCACCGCCGGGCACACCCAGCGAGGACTTCTCGGAATTCGTCAATGCCGGCGTTCCGTCGATGTTCTTCAACATCGGTGTCTACGAACCCGAACGCGTCGCCGCGGCGCGCGACGGCAGCGGTCCGCCGCTGCCGTCCAACCATTCGCCGCTGTTTGCGCCAGTGCCGAAGCCGACCATCGAGACCGGTGTCACCGCCATGACGCTCGCGGTGCTCTCTGCCTTCGATCGACATGCGAGGGGCGAGTGAGCGCGAGACGGCAATGGCGATCAGACTTGCGCCATGCCGCCATCGACGAACAATTCCGCGCCCGCGACGTAGCTTGAATCCTCCGAGGCCAGAAACAGCACGGCCTTGGCGATTTCCTCCGACGTGCCGATGCGCCCGAGCGGAACCAGAGTCTTCAGATATTGCTTTACCTCGTCATTGGCGAAGACGTCGAGGCCGGGGGTCTGCACCGGTCCGGGGCTGACGACATTGACCCGGATGTGGCGGGCCTTCAGGTCGGCGGTCCAGCTGCGCGCGAACGAGCGGATCGCCGCCTTGCTCGCATTGTAGACCGAGAAGGCCTCCATGCCTTTGGAGCCGGATACCGATCCGGTGAGGATGATCGACCCGCCATCAGAGATTAGAGGCAGCGCCTCCTGCACGGTGAACAGCACACCCTTGACGTTGATGTCGAACATCTTGCTGTAGGCGTCCTCGGAAATCGTCCCGAACGGCGTGGCGTCATAGACGCCGGCATTGGCGTAGAGCACGTCAATGCGGCCCTTGGCGGCCTTCACGGTGTCGAACAGATGCGCGAGATCGGCAAGGCTGCCGGCATCGGCGCGAACCGCGACCGCCTTCGGGCCAATCAGCTTCACCGCGGCATCGAGTTCGGCCTGACGCCGACCGGTGATGAAGACATAAGCGCCCTCCGTCGCGAACAGCCTGGCCGCGGCAAGGCCAATGCCCGCGCTACCGCCGGTGACCACCGCAATTTTTCCTTCCAGTTTACCCGTCATGACATGCTCCATCTTGTGAACAGCGGCGTCGCCGCCTGATGTCGCGAAAATGGTCCATTCCCCGGAGGATGGTGAGAGGCTTGCGTGGATATGATTTATCCATAAAATGGATGAATGATCGACAGTGTCGCCCTGTTTCGCACCTTCATTCGCGTCGCCGAGGCCGGTTCGTTCACGCGCGTGGCGCAGGAACAGGATTCCAGCCAGCCGACTGTCAGTCGGCAAATCGCGACGCTGGAGGAGCATCTGGGAGCGCGGCTGTTCACGCGGACCACGCGCACGCTGACGCTGACCGACGACGGAAGACACTTCTATGAGCGCGCGAGGCTCGCGATCGAAGCGGTCCGCGAGGCGGAAGACTCGGTTGGACGGCGGCGCGCCCGCCCATCCGGCGCCTTGCGGCTGGCGGTCCCCATCGTGTTCGGCAGGCTCCGCGTCATTCCGCATCTGAAGGACTTTCTGGCGCGCTATCCCGACGTCTCGATCGATCTCGTCATGAACGATGCCTTCAGCGATCTCGTCGAGGAAGGCATCGACCTCGCGATCCGCAGCGGCGACACGACGGACTCGTTGCTGGTCGGAAAGAAAATCGGCATGACCCGGCGCGTGGTGGTCGCAGCCCCCTCCTACCTGCGGGGCAGGTCGCTGCCGACCCATCCGCGCGACCTGACCGCCCATGATTGCATCGCCTTCACCCAAGTGACCTCGGCGGTGAGCTGGCGTTTCCAGGGACCCGAGGGACCATTGCGCATCGAAGTGCGCGGTCCGGTGCGAACCCACAATTCGGAAGGCATTCGGGAATCCGTGTTGTCCGGATTGGGAATCGGCCACGTCCCGATCTGGCATTTCACCGACGAGATCCGGAGCGGCCGGCTCGTGCTGCTGCTGGAGGCCTACGAGCCACCGCCGGTGCCGATCCAGGCGTTGTACCCGTCGCGGCGGTTTGTGCCGCAGAAGACGCGCGTGATGATCGATTTTCTCGAACGTCAGTTTGCCCGGGATTCGAACCTCAACCCGGATCTGGCAAGGGGCAAGTGAGAGTGAGGCGTTCGCCTAGGTCAGCCAGTCAGGATCAATCTCGACAATTGGTCCCAGTGGACAAGCGGCGATGTTGTCCATGACGGCCACATCTCGATCGGACACCCGCCGCTGTGACATGGACGCCGAGCGCCAGGAATCCCACGGCGAGGTTTCCCTGTTGTTGATCGCGTAATGATCGCGAAAAACGTTGACCTTGATGAACCACAATCCCTTTGTTGCGCCGTGCCCGAAACGGGCTGGATCGTATTTGCTGGCTCGGCAAGCTGTCCAGGCCTGCCCCGCGGTCATGAATTGGTGACGAGGAACATCGGTGGGATTGAACTTGACCTCGCATTTCTCCTTCAAGACCTCATCGATCTGGGAATCGCTTAGCCGCCAGCGTTGGCTCGCCTGATCCCAATATTCACAGACCCAATGATCCTCCCAACCATCGTTCAGATAATCCGCAAACCCGCAGCGCAGCCTAGCAGGAATCCCCTTGCTGCGAAGCAAGCCACACAGCAGAATCGCAAAATCGCGGCAGGTTCCCACACTCCGCCGCGCGGGCGGGCGGCGCAGGTGGAGCGGACGCGGATCGCTATCGAGGATGAGGGCAAGCCGCTCGGCGACAGGCACGGTCTCTCGGGACACGCGCTCGAATTGCGATTCGTCGACGCCGTAGGCGCTGAGCCACTCCGTATGGATGATGAGGCCCTGCACAACACCATTGAGCGCAGCGACACTTGAGGGCAATTCGGCAACGGCGGCTTTATGCCGGCCGGGATCGGACATCGCGCTTTGGCCGATCCATCGTTCGATGTTTTCAAGGCTCATGCCATCCCTGCTTCGGCAGTCCATGAGACGGTTCTTCGCCCGTCCATCACGGTTACGGAAATATCGTTCACTGGCGTATCTTAAATCGCAAGATTCTTCTCGTCCGCACATAATGCCTTTGCGGCAGAGCCTCCCTATCTGTTCTTTAACAACAACCAGTACGGAACAGGGCGATGGCGGCACGTCAACTCAGGCTCGGCGCGTTCATGCGGCCGGTCAGCATTCACACCGGGGCCTGGCGTTATCCCGGCGCCTGGCCGGATGCCAACTTCAATTTTGCGCATCTCAAGTACCTGATCCGGAAGCTTGAGGCCGGCAAGTTCGACGCCTTCTTCATGGCCGACCATCTTGCCGTCCTGAACATGCCGATCGATGCGCTCAAGCGCAGCCACACCGTGACGTCGTTCGAGCCGTTCACCCTGCTGTCGGCGCTCTCTGCCGTCACCGACCATATCGGCCTGATTGCGACCGGGTCGACCACGTTCGACGAGCCCTATCATGTCGCCCGCCGCTTTGCCTCACTCGACCATATCTCCGGCGGTCGCGCCGGGTGGAATATCGTCACCACCGCGAATCCCGATGCGGCGCTGAATTTCGGGCTCGACGACCATATGGACCACGCCGAGCGCTATCGCCGCGCACGCGAATTCTATGACGTCGTCACCGGCCTGTGGGATTCCTTTGCCGACGACGCTTTCGTGCGCGACGTCGCGCAAGGCCTCTATTTCGATCCCGCCAAGATGCATGTGCTGGGCCACAAGGGCAAATATCTGCGGGTGCGCGGGCCGCTGAACATCGCCCGCCCGGTCCAGGGCTGGCCGGTCATCGTGCAGGCCGGCGCCTCCGATGACGGCAGGCAATTGGCCGCGGAAACCGCCGAGGCCGTGTTCACCGGCGGTGGCAGCCTCGCCGACGGCCAAAAGCTCTATGCCGACATCAAGGGCCGCATGGACAAGCTCGGCCGCGACCGCGAACATCTGAAGATCCTGCCCGGCGCCTTTGTCGTGGTCGGCGACAGCCTCGAGGAGGCCCGCGAGAAGCGTGCGAAACTCGACAGCATGGTGCATTACGACAGCGCGATCGCCTCGCTCTCGGTGATGCTCGGCACCGATGCCTCGACCTTCGATCCGGACGGGCAATTGCCGCCGATTCCCGAAACCAATGCCAGCAAAAGCGGCCGCCAGCGGCTGGTCGACGTCGCCGCGCGCGACAAGCTTACCGTGCGCCAGCTGGCCCAGCGCGTCGGCGGCTATGGCGGGCTGTCCTTCGTCGGCACGCCCGCACTGATCGCCGATCAGATGGAGGAATGGCTGACCAGCTTCGGTTGCGACGGGTTCAACATCATGTTCCCGTTCCTGCCCGCGGGCCTCGACGATGTCGTCGACAGAGTGGTGCCGGAACTGCGGCGGCGCGGCATCTTCCGCAAGGAATACGAGGGCACGACCTTGCGGGAAAATCTCGGCCTGCCGCGGCCGAAAAACCGGTTCTTTGAGGGTTAATCCGGCGGCTCCGGCGGTTATTTGCCGCCGAAAACCTTGACTTTGGGCCATCAGCGGCTAGGTTGCCGGCCAAATGCAGGCCGGTTCGGCCGGCGCCCCAAACCCTCACCGATTCCACCCATCAGAGGTCCCGAACATGGCCAAAGCGGTCACCATCAAGGTCAAGCTCGTGTCCTCGGCGGACACCGGCTTCTATTACGTCGCCAAGAAGAATTCGCGCACCATGACCGAGAAGATGGTCAAGAAGAAGTACGATCCGGTTGCGCGCAAGCATGTCGAATTCCGCGAAGCCAAGATCAAGTAAGATCGCGGGACACTCAGAACTTCAAACGGGGCCTCGTCAGCCCCGTTTTTTATTTGCAGCCGCTGGATGGCCGCAATGCTAGAAGGTCGAGGACACGACTGGGCAAGCCCGGACAGCTCGCATGATCGCAAGCCTCGACGAGGGACATGTTGGTGGCTATTCGGTCGCCTACGGGCGCGACGATAGCTACTTTCCCGTCTACATCACGGCCGCTTTGGCCGCGATTTTTGTCACGGCCGCCTGGATCACCGGCGAGCTCTATTGGCTGGCGCTGGCTTTCGCCGCGGCCGCCTTCACCTATTACAACATTCCCCTGCTGGAGACCGGCCGCCCCACCATCGGCGCCAACCAGTACGGCATCTTCATACAGGCCTTCGGGCTGATCCGGTGGCGCGCCATCGAACGCATCGATCTCGCCGAGATCGCCGAGCGCGCGATGACGGTCCACGAGTTGCAGATCGCGCTGAACGTCCCCCTCGGCAGCGCGCTGGTTACCGACTGGCGCAAGCAGCCGCGCTACCGCCTGCTGATGCGCCTGCCCTGGCGCATGAGCCACAACAATGTGGTGCGGATCAATCTGGAGCCATTCGATCAGCCCGCTGACGTGATCCATCGCACCTTCCTCAGGATGTGGCGCTACTATCGGAGCTAGAGCGGGATGAGATCAGGTTGATCTGGCGCAGCACGGCAGGTGCACTCCCTCGCCCCGCTCTTGCGGGGAGAGGGTTGGGGTGAGGGGCTGCTTCCACAAACACCGACTGCGCGGTGAGTCCCCCTCACCCGAAATTCGCTGGCGCGAATTTCGACCTCTCCCCGCAAGCGGCCGCAAGCGGGGAGAGGTCGACCGAGCCAGCCGACTGACCAATTCAAACAAAAGTCACCCCGCTCTAACTGCGCGGCTTGCCCGATCGTCAGGTTCTGACCACGAGGCGGCTGTAGACATCCGGCCGCATGCCGTAAGTCCATGCCACGGCCTCGCGGGCCGTTTGCAGGTGCGCAGGGACTTGGAGGAAGAAATGCCTGCGGGTGCCGTCGGGTTCGGCGGTGGCGTTGATCACCTCGACGGCAGCCCAGGCGTCGGACGCCATCCATCGCTTGCGCCAGAGAATCCCGGTCTCATCCTCGGCGACACGCGCCGCCCCGCCGAGCGCCACGTAACGCTGCGGCGTCATGATCTCGATCATGCAGCGCCGAACCTGAACGTTCGTGGCGGCGTCAATCTTGTCCAGCGTGATCTCGTCCGGCCGCGCGATCATCCAGCCGGGAATCGTGACGCCCTTCCAGGCCCACACCGACCAGCCGTCCGGAAACCGCAACGCCGGGCCGCTCGCATCGTGCAGCCGATCGTTCGGGTCGCCGCACAACAGATCGGGTCGCTCCGCCAGCCAGCAGGTATGCGCATGCGGCTGCAACCAACCCGCGTTCAATGCCAGTTGCGTCAGCCCGCGCAGCGGCTCGGTTTCGGAACGCAGGCCGAGCACATTGCGCAGATATTCGTAAGTGCCGAGCCATGACAGCGTGTGCTGACCGGCAGCGATGTAGCGAAAACCCTCCTGGCCCAGCAGCGCGCGCCAGATGTCCGGCCACGACAACGGATCCGATCTGCGGTAGCGCGCCAGCAAGGGGGTGTTGTCGTGCGCAGCGCCCTCAATCACGGCATCGGCCGCAGCCGCAACCAGCGCGTCGGCAGAGTTCACGGCGCGCTCGACCTCAGCCAGCACGCGGCCATGGACGCGCCTGCGGACCAACCCGGCAACCTTCCGGCGCAGTCGGTCGACGACCGCCGTCTTGACGTTCGCCCCGTCGGCGCGTGAGGCGTTGCGCGCAAGATGGGAAAGCGCGACCGGGCTCTCACACCACACCAGGCGGGCCGGCGGCCTAAACCCCGCGGCATCATAGGCAAGCCGCACGCCCTCCTCTGCGGCGCCGCGGTCCGCGGGCGCGGTAGACCTGCGGACCGCAGCCCACCGCGCACGATAACGGCTCAACGCAGAGGTCTGCTCAGGGCTGAGCGCCTTGACCTCAGTCGGCAAGGATGCGCGCGTCCCGCGGCCCGAGTTCGCGTTGGCGGCGAACGCGGTAGGTGCCTCGCGGCAAGGTCAGCGGCGCGTGCTCCTCATGCGTCACCCGCGCATACGCCGTTGAGACCTGCACGTGCCCGATATAGAGGCCGGCCGGAATGTCCCGCGCCAGACGTTCATCGCGAAACTTGGTCACGCGCTCGCGGACCGCATGGGCGTGACCGGTGAACTCGCCTTCCAGCAGCACCAGCGCCGCGCCTTCCGCATTCTCCTCGACCGTTCCCGATGGACTGACATCGGGCACCCGCTCGATCAGCAGATCACCTTGTGCGAAGATCTCGGTCATCGTGCCATCTCCTCGTGCTCCGGCACCGCGCCGGTGCCTGGATTGTTCCATCCTAATGTCGCCGATTTGAAGTTGCTGCACCGCAAATGGCATCGACCTCGAATCGAACCCGTCTTGATTTTGCCGGCTGTGATTTTCCGGCTTTCGTGAATCGTGAATCCCGTATGGATCACGAACTGCGAAAGCAGGAACTGGTTCCGGACAGCCCTGCTCGCCGCGAATGGCGCGACAGGGCTGCCTGTTCTCTGATTACTGCACGACTTCTCCGTGCAATGCGAGGTCGAGCCCCTCGCGCTCCGTCTCGACCGACACCCGCAGGCCAACGAACATCTTGACCACAAACAGGATGATCAAGCTGACCACGGCATCATAGACGAAAACGGTCGCGACGCCGATGCACTGGTTGAAGAACTGAGCGACATTTCCCTCCAGCACGCCTGCGGTTCCACCATATTGCTCGACCGCGAAGACACCGGTGAGCAAGGCCCCGACGATGCCGCCAACGGCATGCACGCCGAAGCAGTCAAGCGCGTCGTCGTAGCTGAACAGGTGCTTCAACCCGGTGCAGCCCCAGTAGCAAACCACGCCCGCGGCGACGCCGATGGCAAAGGCGCCGACCGGCCCGACAAAGCCGGACGCCGGCGTAATGGCGACAAGACCGGCGACGGCTCCCGAGCAGATGCCGACCACGGTCGGCTTGCCCTTGAGCGCCCACTCCACCAGCATCCAGGTGAACCCCGCTACCGCAGTCGCGATCTGCGTCACCAGCATGGCCATGCCGGCCTGCATTCCCGCGGTCACCGCGGAACCGGCGTTGAAACCGAACCAGCCAACCCAGAGCAGAGCGGCGCCGATGAAGGTCAGCACCATGTTGTGCGCCGGCCCCGAGTCGTGACGCTTGCCGAGCATGATGGCGCACATCAGTCCGGCGACGCCGGCGTTGATGTGGACGACCGTCCCGCCGGCGAAATCGAGCACCTTCACCCAGGCCGCATCGTTGCCGGAATTGAAGATCCCGTCCGGACCCCAGACCCAGTGCGCGATCGGCGCATAGACGAAGATCGCCCACAGCCCGATGAACCACAGCATGGCCGAGAATTTCATCCGCTCGGCAAAAGCGCCGGCAATCAGCGCCGGGGTGATGATGGCAAAGGTCATCTGAAAGCAGATGTAGACGCTCTCAGGGATAGTCGCGGCGAGCGGATTGGGATTGCCTATGCCGCCCTTGCCGATGTCGCTCAGGATGTCCTTGAGGAACATCCGATCGAGCCCGCCGATGAACGGCGTGCCGGCGCGAAATGCCATGCTGTAGGTCACGGCGGCGAACAGGATCGTGACCAGGCAGGTGACGGCAAAGCTCGTCATCACGGTGTCGCCGACGTTCTTCTTGCGCACCATGCCGCCGTAGAACAGTCCGAGGCCGGGAATCGTCATCATCAACACCAGCGCGACCGAGGTCAGCATCCACGCGGTGTCGCCGGAATTCGGCGTGCACTTCTCGAGAATCTTGCCGCCGCAGACGGGCGGGGCCGCATCCTCAGCGAATGCGATGTCACTGAATACCAGACAGAGCAGCGCCATCCCCAGGAGGGCGGTCACGTATGTCACGAGCCTTGGTGTCACAAGTCTTGGCCGCGCGTATGTCGCTAATTGCATCATCTTCCTCCTGCTCCCCAAGCTACTTGAAGTGAAGTTATTTGAAGTAACGGCTTACGAAGCCGCTGTGCCGGTCTCTCCCCTGGCAATGAGACCGCCGGCGCGAACGGGCGACGCAAATTGCCGGCGTCGCCCGCCGGTTTGGTTTTCGAAATGTCTTGATCTGGCGGTGCCCTCGCCCACCCGCCCAAAGCGCGCGGCGAAATCGTTCCCGCGCTGTGGCGCAAAACGCCCCCTGCTCGGCGCCCCGCTGGGACAGTCGAGCCACCATGACTGGAAACTGGCGGCGACGAGCCTCATGGCTGATCGGCCTTCCCTGGTCATCGAGGTCGGAAAACACCAACAACGGTTTCCGCCTCTGATTCTTAGCTAAAAAATAATCAAGATTCGTGCCATCCACGGCGCTCCGACAACCTACTGAAACACCGTCGATTCACGTCACTGCCGCGGGAACCGCGTCACCCTTTGCTGATTTTCGCGGCAATCTATCGCCTAAAAAAAAGGCGGCGCCCGCCTGGGCGCCGCTCCCAAAGGCAAAGCGGACCCCGTTCTACGCCGTCCTGAGCACGCGCGGCGCTGTCGGCCTGATCAGCGCGAAGGCGATTTGGATGATGCCGGCGGCCAGCCCCAAGGCAACGCCGATGCGCCAGGCCAGGGCGTAGGAGCCGAGCTGGTCGTAGATCAGCCCGCCACCATAGGCACCGAGGAAGCTGCCAAGCTGATGGCTCATGAAGGCGAGCCCCTGGATCATCGCCTGCCATTGCAGCCCGAACATTTCGGCGACCGCGCCTGCGACCAGCGGCCCGACCCCGAGCCAGAGGAAGCCCATCATGGCGCCGAACAGCAGCGTCGTCGCAGGCGTCGGCGGCAGCATGAAATACCAGGCCAGCACCAGCGAACGCGAAAAGTAGATCGCTCCCAACAGCGCAAGCTTGTTCCAGCGGCCGCCGGCCCAGCCGAAGAACAGGCTGCCAAGCACGTTGAAACCGCCGATCACCCCGAGCGTCTGCGCGCTCAGCATCGGATCCAGGCCGCAGATCAGAAGATAGGACGGCAGATGGGTGGTGATGAAGATGAGCTGCATGCCGCAGACGAAATAGGCCAGCGTCATCACCACAAACGATGGGTTATTGAACGCGGTCGCAACCGCCGCTCCAGCTGCGACGTCAGCCATGCCGCCGGGCGCCTTTGACGGCAGCGCAACCCGGTCTATTCGCCCTGCGAACCACGCCGCCGGCAACATCACGAGCGCGAGCACGACAAAACCGGCCAGCCCGGTTCGCCAGCCGAACTCCTCGTTCAGAAGCTGCCCCATCGGCGCCGCCAGCAGCGCGCCGAGCGAGCCTGCGGCCGAGACCATGCCCAGCACCGTGCTGCGCACGGCTTCCGGCACCGCGCGCGCCGCGACCGCCATCGCAATCGCGGACGCGGTGCAGGCCAACGACATCCCGATCAGCACGCCGCCGCCGATGAAGACGCCAACGATGCCATTGGCGCCCGCCAGCAGCGCCAGGCCCAGGCTATAGAACAAGGCGCCAGCCATCATGATGACGCGAAAACCGTAGCGCACCGTCAGCGCCCCGGCGAATGGCTGCAGGACTCCCCAGGCGAGGTTTTGCACCGCGATCGCAAGCGTGAATTGCGACACCGAGATGCCGATGTCCCGGGTCAAGGGCTGCAGGAAGATGCCAAAACTCTGGCGCAGGCCCATGCTAAGACTCAACATGAGCGAGGCCCCGATCAGGATAGCAAGCGTGGGACGCAAGGCTCGTAGCAGGGTCATGGCTGTTCTCCCGTTCAAGCGCCGGTTCGAAACCGCGACTTGCCGTCGCATCCGGCTTGATTACACAGATCGGTGTAATTACTATTCAGGCCGTCGTCATTGTCAAGACAAAAGTACACAGATCGGTGTAATATGCTCGCACCCGAAAAACCGACCATGAAGGAGCGGATTCTGGAAACCGCCGACCGGCTGTTCTACCTGCGCGGCATTCGCGCCATAGGCGTCGACACCATTGCGGCCGAGATCGGCATCTCCAAGCGCACGCTCTATAATCATTTTCCGTCGAAGGACGCCCTGATCTCGGCCTATCTCGAGCGCCGTTTCGTCAAGGCAGCACCTTCCGACCAGCCGCCGCTCGACCAGATCCTCGCCACCTTCGATACGCTGGAGCGGCGTTTTTCGTCCAAGGTGTTTCGCGGCTGCCCCTTCGTCAATGCGGTTGCCGAACTCGGCAGCGAGGATCGCAAGGTCAAGAAGATCGCAACCGCCTTCAAGGAAAGCCGCAGGCTGTGGTTTCGCGACCTCCTGGTCCGGCTCGGCGCCGCCGACGCCGAAGGGCTCGCGACCCAGCTGGCGCTGCTGGTTGACGGCTCGATCGCCCAGAACCTGGTGCGCGACGATCCCGCGATGGCGCGGGCGGCGAAGCAGGCCGCGCAGGTGCTGCTGGCGAATGCGGGAATTGCGGGCGAGTGATCGCGGCTGCTGCCAAAGCCGCGGCCGGCGGCTCCTTTGCGCTAGTCGTGTCATCTTCGGGCGACGAGTTATCGAGGCGACAAATTCCAGGGTTCCGCATCCGTTCCTGCGTGGAAGGCCTGGTAATTCTCCTATTGCGAGCACTTGGACGCTCGCTCAACCACACGCGTCGAGGTTAATGTGGACCGCCGCGCTACCTTAAGAGTGTGAGTGTGAGTGTGAGTTGGAGTAATCTCCAATGATTTCTCTTCAACAACGCATCGCTGCCCTCCGAAGTCTTGTTGCCCAGTTACGCGAATTGGACCGACTCCGTGAGCGGGTCAGAAAGGCAGAGTTGGCAGTGCGGAGATCACGGCGGATAGCACCGAAAAAAAGAGCGCTGCATTAGCACAGAGAGGCAGCGTGCGGCCTCTTTCTGCCACTCGTCTGCATCTCCTGAGGCATTGCCCACGAACGCCGGTCCGGCCCTGGGCGACAGTTGGGCAATCGCTGCTGCGACGCTGCCAAACAGCAGCGCGATTATCGCACACTTCCTTCTCATCGTTCTCCCGGCGACCAATGCGACGGCGGATCGCCCGGCATTGACGATCGTCACGCGCGTCAACGTCGCGCAAACCTATGCAATGCGCCTGAGATGACAATCTCACGACACCTCCCCGCCGGAGCGAGGAGGCAAGACTCGCATTCAGGATTCCAGCGCCTCCGGCCGCGTCCAACCCACTACTCGCCGAAATACTTCAGCGCGATCTGGATGCCCTCGTCGTACATGCTTTGGAACTTTCCTTGGAACTGGTCCCCGCGCTTGGTGCTGCGTGAGAGAAACTCGGTGACATGCCCGATCGGTATCTCACGCCGACGGTCCTCCGACTCGATCAGCGTCGTCGAGCCCACGTCAATCAAGCCGTCAAGATCATAGTCGACGATGTAATAATAGAGCGCTCCGACGGAGACGCCGCGCGAGGGTTCATTGCGGATGCGGAGCATCTCCGCCCGGTTGCCCTTGGGGGCGATGTGCTCGTAGCACCAGCGGCGATCTTCGACCCTGATGCATCCGGTCGTGGTCCCCTCGCGTTCGAGCCAGACGCGCTCCGTCTTCGCGCGATTTCTCGACAGACCTTCGGGGAATGGCATCTTCACCGAGGTCACGAGATTGATGGCCTTGCGCACGTCTTCGCGCTCGGCCGCTACGGTTGAAGTCGACGCAATGCCGAGCAACAGGCTCGCCACGAGGAGAGACTTGGATAGCTGGAACATATCGATGAAACCTTCTGTCGGTTGAGAGTGTCCAAAGCTGCGGTGGGCCTCAGGTGTCGCTACTCACCGAGGTACTTGAGTGCAACCTGGATGCCTTCGTCATAGAGGCCCTGGAAGTCGCCGCGAAATTGGTCGCCGCGATTGGCGGCGCGATAGAAAAACTGGCTGATCCTGCCAACCGGGGCGTACGGCTCACCTTCGAGGGTGGTCGTGCTCCCAACGTCGATGGTGCCATCGAGGTCGAAATCGTCGACATATTGAAAGGGCTGGCCGACCAGCAGCCCCGGCACGGGCTCCTTGCGGATGCGCAGCATCTCTGCGCGGTTGCCCACCGGAGCGAGATGTTCGTAGCACCACCTGATTTTGTCATCGAGCCGCAGGCAGGCGACAGTTGCACCGTTGGTGTCGAGCTGGACCCGTTCGGTATGCGCTACGATATTCCGCAGGTTTTCCGGGTTCGGCATTTTCACTCCGGAAATCAGATTGATGACCATCCGCACCTGCTCCCGTTCAGCGGCTGTTGCTGACGTCAGGCCGGCGCCGATCACAAGTGCGCATGCGCACGCGACTGTCTTAATCATGTGGTGAACCCCTCCGATGAAGCGGACAGGCAACGCGACGAACCCCGCTCGGTTCCTCAGCCCCTGCACTTTGCTGTGGAAAATCATGTCCCTTACCGCAGCGAAAACGGCGCGCTATACGGCCGCCGGAACGGAATGCCTGCCGTCAGCGTCTGCAGCGGCTTGAGCAGGCGCATCCCTCGCGTTTATTCTTGCGCACGTCGCAACCTCGGCAAGAACTATCGGCGTCGGGGATCGAATCCCGTTCGGCGGCCGGCAACGCGGCAGCTGCAATATGGTCAGCGCGTTGAAAGCACCCTTGCGAAGACTTCGATCGCGGTCGCGGCCGATCTATTAGGTTGGCCACAGCAAAACAAAGCGGCCTCGATCAAAAAGCCTTGCAATCCGTCCCGCGGCAGCTTCTCGCACTTTAGGGGCGTGAAGAACGCCCTAGAGAAGATCTGCTCATGAAGGCAAACCGCAAATCATCGGTCGTAGTCCGACCGCTTTCGCTCGCATCGATGGCGACTTGGCGCTTCAAGGACAGGCGCATCGCTGAGGACTTACGGTGCCAGTGCCTCCATTGCCGCGCAGCGGCTTGGCGGCCATGAGAAGCACGAAAGCGGCGGGCCACCGGACCCGCCTATTGGATGAAACACAAAGGCCGGCGTCTCGATTGCCTTTCATGCATGCCGTGACAACAGCAAGAATCTGTTTGTACGCCGGTTGGCGATCAAGAGCCGGTTGTCTCCCCGCTGTGCGTGGCGCGGAGGGCGAATATTTCCTTGGCTGCGAACAGGCCGTTGAGCGCGGCCGGGAAGCCGGCATAGACGGCCATCTGCATGATGACCTCGGTGATCTCTTCACGGCTCAGGCCGACGTTCAGGCCAGCCTCGATGTGAACCTTGAGCTGAGGGC
>Ga0307508_10000011_pt1 | contig 248001 bp, 233 predicted proteins | sample 9_EM_MG_FD_203089 | JGI IMG/M metagenome (GOLD analysis project Ga0307508, IMG submission 203089) | Populus trichocarpa ectomycorrhiza microbial communities from riparian zone in the Pacific Northwest, United States - 9_EM | ecosystem: Host-associated > Plants > Roots > Unclassified | place...
AATGGGTGGCCGGGTGGGGGAGCGGGCCGGCACCGCCTTGGCGAAGCCAAAGAGGAATCAGCTGGGGATGGGGCTGTGGACAACATCTGGAAAATCGCTAGCGCAACTTTTCGGTTCCGGAAAGCGATCGCGGGCTGTGGAAAAGCCACGACTTGCCCACAATTCCGTAAACAGCCCCGGATTCAGCGCACAGTCTGTGGATAATGGGGATGAGCGGCACCGACTCGACGGAGTCAGGCGGTGCCGCCCCGTCAAGCTGTTGGCATTTTCGGGATGAACGCATAAGCCCCGGCATTCACCTGCCAACAGCTACTTCACCCTTTTCTAGATTCTATCTCTATCAGAAGAAGGACCCGTCCGATCGCGACTCTCGCGCCCGTTTCAAAGCCCTTGCTCGCGACGCTAAAGGGTGTGCGGCAGGATATCCCGCCGGTCTGGCTGATGCGTCAGGCGGGGCGGTATCTCCCTGAATATCGCGCGCTCCGGGCGGAAAAGGGCGGCTTCCTCGCACTGGCCACTGATCCCGAAGCCGCGGTCGAGGTGACGATGCAGCCGATCCGCCGCTTCGGTTTCGACGGCGCGATCCTGTTCTCCGATATCCTGATGGTGCCCTGGGCGCTGGGACAGGCGCTGAGCTTTGGTGCGGGCGAAGGGCCTGCACTTAGCCCCGCGCTGGTCGATCATGCACTGGCGGGGCTCCAGGCGGTGCCTGAGCGGCTTGATCCGGTCTATGCGACGGTCGCGCGCGTCGCCGACATGCTGCCGAAGGAAACGACCTTCCTGGGTTTTGCCGGCAGCCCCTGGACAGTGGCGACCTATATGGTCGCGGGTCATGGCAGCCGCGACCAGAGCGAGACGCGACGCTTCGCTTATGCCGACCCCAAGGCATTCGGCGAGATCATCGATGCGATCGCCGACAGCACGATCACCTATCTCTCGCGGCAGATCGAAGCTGGCGTCGAGGCAGTGCAGCTTTTCGACAGCTGGTCGGGCAGCCTGTCCCCAGCGCAGTTCGAGCGCTGGGTGATTGCGCCGACGGCTCGCATCGTTGCGGCGCTTCACGAGCTGCACCCCGATATTCCGGTGATCTGCTTTCCGAAGGGTGCCGGCGGCAAGCTGCCTGCCTATGCGCGCGAGACGGGTGCCGATGCGATCGGGCTCGATGAGACGGTCGATCCGATATGGGCGCATGCCAATCTTCCCGCGGGGCTGCCGGTTCAAGGCAATCTCGATCCGCTTGCCCTGATTGCCGGCGGCGAGTCGCTCGACAGGGCGGCGACGACTGTCCTTGAGGCGTTCGCGGATCGGCCGCATATCTTCAATCTGGGTCACGGCATCCTTCAGGACACGCCGATCGCCCATGTCGAGCGCCTGCTGGCGCATGTACGGAGAGCGACATGAATTTCCTCGGAAACGCCTATCTCTGGGTGAAAGCGGCGCATGTCATTTTCGTGATTTTCTGGATGGCGGGCATGTTCATGCTGCCCCGCTATCTCGTCTATCATCAGGAAGCGCAGCCAGGCTCAGCCGAGGCGCAGGCCTGGGTGGAGCGCGAGACCAAGCTCCGCAACATCATCCTGACCCCGGCGATGGCTTTGGTCTGGGTGCTGGGGATCGCGCTTGCGGTGAATACCGGATTGTTTTCAGGTCAAGGCGGGCTCGGCTGGCTCCATGCCAAGCTGGTGCTGGTGCTGATCCTCAGCGGCTATCATGGCTGGGCGGTCGGCTATGCGAAGAAGCTGGCGGCTGGCAAGCCGACGCTGACTAGCAAGCAGCTGCGCATGCTCAACGAAATCCCCGCGATCCTCGTCGCCTTCATCGTGCTGCTGGTGATCGTCCGACCCTTCTGAATCGCGCTTCCGCGTCGCGCTTGTCCCTTGACTTGAACCCGGTGCGCACCTAGGTCGCACGGTGTCGTAGCGCATGGGTTTCGCTCGGGCCGCGGCATCCTTCTCCAGCATCGTCGTGTGTTCCTTCGCCGACCGACGCTTTCCCAGCATCATTCCATGCCCGGACGCCCAAAATGCATCTGAAAGACCTTAAAAAGAACAAGCCGGCCGAGCTGGTCGCGATGGCCGAGGAACTCGGCATCGAGAGCGCCTCGACGCTGCGCAAGCAGGACCTGCTGTTCGCGATCCTCAAGGTCCAGGCCGAAAATGGCGAGCAGATCATGGGCCTCGGCACCATCGAAGTGCTGCCCGACGGCTTCGGCTTCCTGCGGTCCCCTGAGGCAAATTATCTCGCCGGTCCCGACGACATCTATATGTCGCCCAACCAGGTCCGCAAATTCGGCCTGCGCACCGGTGATACGGTCGAAGGCGAAATCCGTGGCCCCAAGGACGGCGAGCGCTATTTCGCGCTGACCCGCCTCACTTCCGTCAATTTCGACGATCCCGATGCGGTCCGCCACCGCGTCAATTTCGACAACCTCACCCCGCTTTATCCCGACGAGAAGCTGACGCTCGATCCCCAGGATCCGACGATCAAGGACAAGTCGGCGCGGGTGATCGACATCATCAGCCCGCAGGGCAAGGGCCAGCGCTCGCTCATCGTCGCGCCGCCGCGCGTCGGCAAGACGGTGCTGCTCCAGAACATCGCCAAGGCGATCACCGACAATCACCCCGAGGTGTTCCTGATCGTGCTGCTCATCGACGAGCGGCCCGAGGAAGTGACCGACATGCAGCGCTCAGTGAAGGGCGAGGTCGTCTCCTCGACCTTCGACGAACCCGCGACGCGCCACGTCCAGGTCGCTGAAATGGTGATCGAAAAGGCCAAGCGTCTCGTCGAGCACAAGAAGGATGTCGTCATCCTGCTCGATTCGATCACCCGCCTCGGCCGCGCCTACAACACGGTCGTGCCGAGCTCGGGCAAGGTGCTGACCGGCGGTGTCGACGCGAACGCCCTGCAGCGCCCGAAGCGCTTCTTCGGCGCCGCGCGCAACATCGAGGAAGGCGGTTCGCTCTCGATCATCGCAACCGCGCTGATCGATACCGGCAGCCGCATGGACGAAGTGATCTTCGAGGAATTCAAGGGCACCGGTAACTCGGAAATCGTGCTCGACCGCAAGGTTGCCGACAAGCGCATCTTCCCGGCGCTCGACGTCGGCAAGTCCGGCACCCGCAAGGAAGAGCTGCTGGTCGACAAGGGCAAGCTCTCCAAGATGTGGGTGCTGCGCCGGATCCTCATGCAGATGGGCACCATCGACGCGATGGAATTCCTGCTCGACAAGATGAAGGATTCGAAGACCAACGAGGACTTCTTCGATTCTATGAATCAGTGAGCAGTGCGGCCTGCAGCATGCTGCAGGACTCGCACAAGCACGGCCGGCGGGCTTTAAGCCCGGCCGACGACGCGGGCTTTGCCCGCGTCCTTTAGCGGGGGCGAACAGATGATCCTCGAACACGCCCTCCTCTCGATCAAACCCGGCGAATCCGCAGCCTTCGAAGCCGCCATGGCCGAAGCCCGCCCATTGATCGCAGCCTCCCCCGGCTTCCGCTCGATCTCAGTCCGCAAATCCTGCGAAACGCCCGATCTTTATCTGTTGCTGGTCGAATGGGACGATATCGCCAGCCACCGCGACGGCTTTCGCACATCGCCGCGCTACGAGCACTGGCGCGCTTTGCTTCATCGCTTCTATGATCCAATGCCGATAGTCGGTTATTTCGAGGGTACGCCGTGATCAATTTCGCCGATGTGTTGACGCCAGCAGGTCTCGCGACGCTTGGCCAGGTGATCATGATCGACCTGATGCTGGCGGGCGACAATGTGATGGTACTCGGCGCGCTCGCCGCCGGCCTGCCGCCGAAGCAGCGCAAACAGGTGCTTGGTTATGGCGTGATCATCGCCCTGGTCTGCCTGATCGGCTTTGCACTGATCGCGACTCAGCTTCTGCACATTGTCGGCCTGTTGTTCGGCGGTGGCCTGCTGCTGCTCTGGGTGGCGTGGAAACTCTACCGCGAGTTACGCCCGAAACATGCCCCGGTCGCGGTCGATGACCCTGACACCCCCGAAATCGAGGGCGTGAAGCCCAAGAGCTTCGCGAAAGCGGTGGTTTCAGTGGCGATCGCCGATCTGTCGATGAGCCTCGACAATGTCCTCGCGATCGCCGGCGCCGCGCGGGAGCATCCCACCGTGCTGCTCTTCGGCCTGGCGCTATCGGTGACGCTGATGGCGGTCGCCGCGAACTATATCGCGCGGCTGATCGAACGCTATCACTGGATCGCCTATATCGGCCTAGCGGTCATACTTTATGTATCTGGATCAATGATTTATCACGGAATCATTGATCATGACGTCGGGATTTTACACCTGTTCTACGGTCGCTAGCCGAGATTTTCCGCGAAGAAAGCCGCCGTCCGCTCATCGGCAAGCTTTGCTGATTCATCGGACCGGCGCTTGCCGAACTCCGTCGCGAAGCCATGGTCGACGCCGGGATAATCACAGAGCGTGACCTTGGGGTGATCGTCGAGCCCGTCATGCATCCGCTGCTGCGCGGCTTTGTCGACGAAATGATCCTCCTCCGGAATATGGAGCAGCACGGGATGCGCGATCGCGTGCTTCTCGCCGAGCAATCCATCGATGCCGACGCCATAATAACAGACGCTCGCGTTCACATCGGTCCGGGTCGCGGTCATGAACGCCAGCCGCCCGCCCAGGCAATAACCGACCGCGCCGACCTTGCCGTGCTCATCACCAAGCCGCGCCCGGGCGGCGCGGATCGTCGCCTCGATGTCGCGCACCCCGGCGTCCTGGTCGAACTTGCCCATCCAGCCGAGCGCCTGCTGGAATTGCTCCGGGACATCGGGATCGAGCAGGATGCCGGGCTTGAGCCGCCAGAAAAGATCGGGCGCGATCGCGAGATAGCCTGCTTCCGCCAGCACATCGCATTTGCGCTGAATCCCGGCATTCACGCCGAAAATCTCCTGGATCACGATAATCGCGGCGCGCGGTGCGCCGGCGGGCTGGGCGCAATAGGCTGAGAAGCTGCCCGCGCCGTCGAGCGGTTCGATCGAAATCATGCCGGTCATGCCAGGTCCTCGCAAAAATATTGGATCAGCTTGGTGGCGTCTGAAATGCTGACACCGCCGATGGGCGTTGCGATCAGGGCGGTGTCGCGCGCATACATGGTCCAAGCTTATGCAGCGCGGCCGTCGCCCGCTCAAGCGGAGATGACGCCCATGAAGATCAATGTCGAAGTCGAATGCACGCCCGAGGAAGCCCGCCGCGTCATGGGCCTGCCCGATTTCACCCCGGTCCACGAGAAATATGTCCAGAGCCTGATCGGCGCGATGGACGGCGTGGTCGCGCCCGAAATGCTCGAAAATGTCATGAAGAGCTGGGCGCCAATGGGCGATGCGGGGATGAATTTCTGGCGGAAGATGTTCGAAAGCTCGGGCAAATAAGCGGCAAGCCTCATGGACACGATCTTCGCCGTATCGAGCGGCGCACCGCCCGCGGCGATCGCGATCGTGCGGATCAGCGGAAACTCGGCCTTTGATGCGATAACGGCGCTTGTGGGCCGGCTGCCGGCGGCGCGCAGGGCCTCGCTCTGCGCGCTGCTCGACGCTGATGGCCTGTTGATCGACCGGGCGCTGGTGCTTGTCTTTCCCGGGCCCGCCACCGCCACCGGAGAGGATGTCGCCGAGCTGCATGTGCATGGCGGCCGCGCGGTCGTGCGTGCCGTTGAAGCGGCACTCGGGGCGATGCCGGGGCTTCGCCGTGCCGAGCCAGGCGAATTCACCCGGCGGGCATTGCTCAACGGGCGGATCGATCTGACCGAGGCTGAGGGCCTTGGCGATCTGCTCGCCGCTGAGACTGAGGCGCAGCGCCGCGCTGCCTTGCTCGTTGCCGAGGGCGCGGTGCGGCAGCGCGCAGAAGATTGGACAGACCGGCTGCTCGCCTTGGCAGCCCGGGTCGAGGCGCAGCTCGACTTTGCCGATGAGGACGACGTCACGCTCGATACGCTGGCGCCGATCACGGCCGCACTTCTCGCCCTCGCTGATGAGATGAACCTGTCGCTCGCAACGCCACCAGTCGAGCGGCTGCGTGACGGGGTACGCGTGGTGATCGCCGGTCCGCCGAACAGCGGCAAATCGACCCTGCTCAACGCACTGGCCGAGCGCGACGCTGCAATCGTATCGCCGATCTCGGGCACGACTCGCGACCGCATCGAGGTGCCGGTGGTGCGTGACGGGATTGCCTATGTGCTGACCGATACGGCTGGCCTCGCCGGCGAAACATCCGACCCGATCGAGCGCATCGGGATAAGTCGCGCCGAAGAGGCAATGCAGGCCGCTGACCTTGTGCTGTGGCTCGGCGATGACGCACCGCCCTCCCCTGACATGATCAGGATACACGCTCGCGCTGATGTCAAAGGCCGCGAGATCGCACCGCCCAGTGCTGATGTCGCAATCTCCGTGGCGCGCGGCGCTGGCATGGCATCGCTTTGGGAATTGCTCCGTGCGCGGGCCACGACTCTCCTCCCGCGCGAGGATTCAGTGGCCATGAACCAGCGGCAGCGGTCCCTGATCGCGGCCTGCACGGCCGCCGCACGATCAGCGGCGGCGCAGGAGGATCTGATCCTTGTTGCTGAGGATCTCCGCTTGGCGATGGCTGCGCTTGATGCGCTGGTTGGCCGCAGCGATGTCGAAGCGATGCTCGACGCATTGTTCAGGCGCTTCTGCCTCGGCAAGTGATGTTCCACGTGGAACAGTTTTGACAGCCGCGTGATGCGGACCTAGCGACGCAGCATGGAATTCGATGTAATCGTTGTCGGCGGCGGTCACGCCGGGACCGAGGCAGCTGCCGCCGCCGCGCGTCGCGGCGCGCGGACGGCGCTTGTCAGCTTCGATCCGTCGAAGATCGGGGCGATGTCCTGCAATCCGGCGATTGGCGGGCTCGGCAAGGGCCATCTGGTCCGTGAGGTCGATGCCTTTGACGGGCTGATCGCACGCGCCACAGACGCGGCGGGTGTGCATTATCGCATGCTCAACCGGAGCAAGGGCGCCGCAGTACAAGGTCCGCGAGTCCAGGCGGACCGCAAGCTCTACGCGGGCGCGATTCAGGATATGATTGCGGCCCAACACGGTCTGGAAGTTGTGCCGGGCGAGGTCGCGGCACTGTCGCTCGATTCAAATGGCGCTGTCGCGGGCGTAACCTTGGCCGACGGACGCGCCCTGACGGCGCGCGCTGTAGTACTCGCAACCGGCACTTTTCTCGGTGGACGCATCTTCTGCGGCGAGGAACGCCTCGCCGGCGGCCGCATCGGAGAGGCCGCCGCGTCGCAGCTCGCCGTCCAGCTGCGCGCGGCCGATCTTCCGATGGCACGGTTGAAGACCGGCACGCCGCCCCGCCTCGATGGCCGCACGATCGACTGGAGCGGGCTGGCTGAGCAGCCAAGCGACATAGATCCGTGGACAATGTCGCCGCTGACGCCACGGCGACACCTTCCACAGCTCTTCTGCGCCATCACCCGGACGACCGAGGCGACGCACGCGATCATCCGCGGCGGGCTCGATCGGTCGCCGCTGTTCGGCGGCGCAATCGCCGGCCCCGGCCCGCGCTATTGCCCCTCGATCGAAGACAAGATTCACCGCTTCGGCGATCGCGATGGCCATCAGATCTTCCTCGAGCCCGAGGGCCTCGACGATGTGACGATCTATCCCAATGGCATCTCGACCTCGCTGCCGGCCGATGTTCAGGCGGCGATGATCGCCTCGATCCCGGGGCTTGAGCGGACGCGGATCATCACGCCGGGCTATGCGGTCGAATATGATCACATCGATCCTCGCGCGCTTGAGCCAACGCTTGAGGTGCGCGCGATCCGCGGCCTGTTCTGTTGCGGCCAGATCAACGGCACGACCGGCTATGAGGAAGCGGCCGGCCAGGGATTGATTGCGGGGCTGAATGCTGCGGCAACCGCTCTGGGCCTCGATCCGGTCGTTCTTGATCGGGCGACCAGCTATCTTGGCGTCATGATCGACGATCTCGTGCTGCAGGGCATTACCGAGCCTTATCGGATGCTGACAGCGCGTGCCGAGTACCGCCTGCGACTTCGGGCAGACAATGCCGAGACCCGGCTTGGCCCAATCGCCGGGGCGGCTGGCTGCCTTGGCGTGGCACGGATCGAGCGCAACGCGGCGCGTGCCATTGCGCGGCGCGATATCGAGGAAATCCTGTCTCGGCCCCTCCCCGCCTCCATACTCATCGCAAATGGTGTGGCAGCGCCGCTAGATGGTCAGCGGCGAACCGGTGCCGAATGGCTGCGCTTCGCTGGCGTCCATATCGAGCATGTTGCGCCGGGGTTGAGCCGCGATTTCGATCCGGGGCTCGTTGCCGAGATCGCTGAAGACGCGCGCTACGCGCCCTATCTGCGCCGTCAGGACGACGAAGTTGCGCTCCTGCGCGCAAACGACGCCGTCCGCCTGCCCGATGCGCTCGACTATGCCGGAATCCCCGGCCTGTCCGCCGAGATGGTGGAGCGTCTAGATCGGGCCCGCCCCGCGACCCTCGGTGCCGCTGGCCGCATAAGGGGCATCACCCCTGCGGCGCTCACCGCCATCCTGCTCCACACACGGCGCCGCGCCGCATGACCGAGGACGAAGCCCGGCATTGGCTGCGCGAGCGGTTCGGCGAGGCTGGCGAGGCGCGCATGGACATTCTCGCTGGCCTGGTTGCGGGAGAAGCGGTCAGCCAGAACCTGGTTGCCCCGTCCACCCTTGCGACCATGTGGTCCCGCCATATCGTGGATTCAGCCCAGCTCATCGGTTTTGCGGCAGAAGCTGAGGGTGACTGGCTCGATATTGGGACAGGTGCTGGCTTTCCTGGCCTTGTGGTAGCTGCCCTGAGCGACCGCGCCGTAACCTTGGTCGAGCCAAGGCGGAGACGTGCCGCCTTCCTTTCAGATGCTGCTGAAGCCCTCGGCATTGCCAGCCAGGTCACTGTGGTTGCAGCGAAAGTTGAGGGCGTCACGATGAGCGCGGCGGTGATTTCCGCCCGCGCAGTGTCCGCGCTGACACTGCTTTTCGGCTCCGCCATCCAATGCAGCCGTCGCAAAACCTTATGGATCCTGCCAAAAGGCCAAAGCGCGCGGGAAGAGATAGCAACGGCGCAACAGACATGGCATGGAGTGTTTCACGTGGAACACAGCGTCACTGATCCGAACTCGCTCATCGTCCTCGCCAAAGGGGTGTCTCGCCGATGAATGTCATTGCGGTAGCGAACCAGAAGGGTGGCGTGGGCAAGACCACGACCGCGATCAATCTGGGTACCGCATTGGCGGCGACTGGTCTCAGCGTGCTGTTGATCGACCTCGATCCCCAGGGCAACGCCTCAACCGGGCTCGGCATCAGCCGGTCCGACCGCGGCAAATCAAGCTATGATATCCTGCTCGGCGAGATGTCGGTCGCTGAGGCAGCGATCCCCACCTGCGTGCCCAAGCTCGAGATCGTGCCAGCCACCGTCGATCTCTCCGGTGCCGAGATCGAGCTGGTCGAATATGAGGAGCGCACCCACCGGCTGAACCGAGCGCTCGAACGCTCTGATCAGCGCTGGGATGTGGTGCTGATCGATTGCCCGCCCTCGCTCGGCCTGCTGACGCTGAACGCAATGGTCGCCGCCAATTCGCTGTTGGTGCCGCTGCAGTGCGAATTTTTCGCGCTCGAAGGGCTTAGCCAGCTGCTCAGCACGGTCGAGCGAATCCGCGAGCGCTTCAACCCCGGCCTCACCATTCTCGGCGTCGCGCTGACCATGCATGATCGTCGCAATCGCCTGACCGATCAGGTTTCAGCCGATGTCCGTGCGGTCCTGGGGCGCGTCGTGTTCGACACCGTGATCCCGCGCAATGTCCGTCTCTCCGAGGCGCCGAGCCATGGCCTGCCCGCTTTGATCTATGATTATCGCTGCCCGGGATCCGAGGCTTATATCGCGCTGGCCCGAGAGATGATTCCCCGTCTCACCACCAGACCCGCCAAGGCCGCATGACCGACTCGAACGCAGACCATTCAGCGCATCATCCGCGTCCCAAGCCCCGCTCTGGCCTCGGCCGCGGTCTGAACGCGCTGATGGGCGATATCGCCCGCGAAGAGCCGGTCGGCACCGGCGAATCGCTGTCCACCGGGGTCAGGACATTGCCGGTCGGCTCGCTGACGCCCCATCCCGGCCAGCCACGCCGTCATTTCAGCGAAGCGGCGCTTGAGGAACTCGCCGAGTCGATCGCGGCACGCGGGCTGATCCAGCCGATTGTCGTGCGGCCACACGGCAAGGGCTATCAGATCGTCGCCGGCGAACGGCGCTGGCGCGCTGCGCAGCGCGCGCGGCTCCACGAAGTGCCCGTCATCGTGCGCGAATTCAGCGATGCGGAGACGCTCGAGGTCGCGCTGGTCGAGAATATCCAGCGGCAGGATCTCAACGCGATCGAAGAGGCCGAGGCTTATAATCGCCTGATCGATGATTTCGGCCATACCCAGGATGCGCTCGGCAAACTCGTCCATAAATCGCGCAGCCATATCGCCAACCTATTGAGATTGCTGGAACTTCCAAAGTCTGTCCAGGACCGAGTGGTCGAGGGCGTGCTGACCATGGGCCATGCCCGCGCGCTGATCGGCGCCCCCGATATCGAGCGTCTCGCCGACCAGGTTGTCGCCAAGGGCATGTCGGTGCGGGACACCGAACGCCTCGCCCGCGCTGCAAAGCCCGAGACCTCGCGGATCCGCAGCGGCGACGCCGGTCGGGATGCCGATCTCGCTGCGCTCGAGCATCACCTCGCCGATCTGCTCGGCCTTCAGGTCCGCATTGCCCATGGCCCCAAGGGCGGCTCACTGACGCTTGCCTATTCCACGCTCGATCAGCTCGACATGCTCTGCCAGCGACTGACAGGCGAGCGGATTTAACGCTGGTTTTGACTATGTCGCGGCATCATCGCCGCTCTTGAAGCTGACGCCGCCAAATCCACGAGTCTGGACTTTATGTCAAACACGCGGCGCACCGCGCAATTTTGGCGTCGAAACAAGCTGTTGATAAACCAGGACAATAATTAAGCCTTGCGGCCAGCAAGGCCGTAAAACCCCCTTAGGGGTGTGACATAATTCGCCGCGACCGGCCGCTATTGTCGCTGTCGAGCCGCCATCCGCGCCACTGCCACCAGCGCTGATTGGGCCAATACAGTCCCCGCTGTCGCCGAACTCATCACCCCCCGCTCGGCAAGCCGCGCACGCTGGATCGCCTCGCTGATCTTCGGTGCCGACCAGGTGCGCAATGCCCGCCCCGTCGCCGCCCGCTCGCGAAAGAAGACGCGCTCGATCACCTGGCCGGCGCTGGCCCCGCCATCGACCTCCGCCCGCAGCTCGGCGAGTGTCATCAGCCGTCGGACGAGCTGGCGCAGCACCGGAATCGGTGACACGCCCGCCTCTTCGAGCCGCGCGAGTTCAGTGCCCAGCAGATCGGCGCGTCCGTCGATCGCCGCATCGATCGCCCGGCCCATTTCCGAATCGCCAAGATCGGCGCCGATCGCATCCAGCGCGGCATCGTCGATCTCGCGTGGCCGCTCCGGCGCAGCGTCGAGATAGAGCGCGATCTTCTCCAGCTCGCGGGTCATCACTGCCCGGTCGCCCCCGCTTGCACTCGCCAGCCTTGCCGCGGTGTCGCCAGTGGTGCGCAGGCCCTGTTCACGAGCAATGGCGACCGCGATCTTCTCTGCATCGCCACCCTCGGGCAGATAACAGGCAAAGCTCATCGCCCGCGGCGCGGCAAGCGCAAGCTTGACCAGCTTCGAGGTCGCCTTGAGCGAAGGCGCGATCACCACCACCGGATTGCCGGCCCGCTCTGTCTCCAGAAGCAGCGTGACGGCCTCCACGCACTCGTCGCCAGCCCCTGTGATGCGGATGTGCCGTGCAGTCCCGAACAGCGACATCGACGCCGCTTCGTCCGCGAGCCGGCCTGGATTGGATTTCAGCAGAGCGGGTTCGAGGTCGACGCGTTCGGCATCGGGCCCCATCGTCCGCGCCAGCCGCGCTGCAATCTCCTGCGCACCCGATTCATCGGGCCCGTGGAGCAGATAAAGACGGATATCGGGGCTCGCGGCGTCGATTGCAGCCCGAATCTGGTTGGCGTTTGCCTTCACGCCAGGATCTTCACTTGGCCGGTGCGGCGGCCGTGCGCTGGGCGTAAAGCGCAACGCGCGAAACGATTTGGTCGGCGACGATCCCCGAAAGCCGCTCGAGCGCCGTATTTTCGGCGGCGATCGTAGCATATTCCGAATTGACGACGTCGATGCCGGCATCGGAGCCAGCGGTCGCGTCGAGCAGCACGGTGCCATGCGCAAGATCGATCAGCTGGTAGCGCGCGCGGAGCGTCCGCCGTTCGCGCGAGACGCTGTCGTCAGCGCGTACGCCCAGGCCGATGATGTTGTCGTCGAGCCTCACCTCGAGCCGGTACAGCGGCGCGGCACCGTCAGCAGCGAGCCGATCGTTGAGCGCATTGGTCATCAGCCAGCCCGATTTGCCCTCGATCGGCGCGACCTGGATCCGGGTCAGCGTCGTCGCCACCACGCCCGAACTGCCGCCCGAATAAAGCGGGTGCAGCCCACAGCCCGAAAGCGCGCCGGCAAGGGCAAGCGCCATCAGGGGAGCGGCGATCCGCTTCATGCGACGATGTTCACGAGTCGATCGGGCACGACGATCACCTTTTTCGGGGCGGCGCCCTCCAGAATGCGCTGGACGTTGGCATTTGCCAAGGCAATCGCCTCGATTGCCTCGCGCCCGGTGCCCTTGGCGACCGTCACCGTGTCGCGGAGCTTGCCGTTGACCTGGATCGCGATCGTCACTTCATCCTCGACCAGCAGCGCCGGATCGACCTCGGGCCAGGCCGCGTCAGCGATCAGTCCTTCGCCGCCGGTCGCTGCCCAGGCCTCTTCGGCCAGATGCGGCGCCATCGGCGATACAAGCCGCATCAGCGTGCGGATCGCCATGGTCCGCGACGCCGAAGGAGCAGCGCGTTCGATCGCGTTTACGAGCTCGTACAGCTTGGCGACCGCCTTGTTGAAGGACAGCGCCTCGATATCAGCGGCGATGCCAGCGATCGTCTGATGGGTCTTGCGGTCGAGCGGAGTGTCACTGCCCTCACCCTCTTCAAGCCCGTCGAACAGTCGCCACAGGCGCTGGATGAACCGCCAGCAGCCCTCAATGCCCGATTCGCTCCATGGCAGGTCGCGCTCGGGCGGCGAATCGGAGAGCATGAACCACCGCACCGCGTCAGCGCCGTACTGGTCGACGATGCCGGTCGGATCGACCGTGTTCTTCTTCGACTTGGACATCTTCTCGACGCGGCCAATGGCGATTCCGCCACCATCCGCAGTCAAGATCGCCTTGCCGTCAGCAATCGTCACATCGTCCGGCCCGTACCAGACCCGCTCGGCACCCTCGCCGCGCGAATAGGTCTCGTGAGTCACCATCCCCTGCGTGAACAGCCCCGCAAACGGCTCGGCGATATCGAGCATGCCGATATGCTTGAGTGCGCGCGTCCAGAAGCGGGCATAGAGCAGATGCAGGATCGCATGCTCCACGCCGCCGATATATTGCGCGACCGGCAGCCATTTCTCGGCCGCGACGCGGTCGAACGGCGCATTGCCGGGCTGGCTGGCGAAGCGGATGAAATACCAGGACGAATCGACGAAGGTGTCGAGCGTATCGGTCTCGCGCCGCGCCGGGCCGTTGCAGCTTGGGCAATCGACATGCTTCCAGCTCGGGTGCCGGTCGAGCGGGTTGCCGGGAATGTCGAAGCTCACATCCTCGGGCAGAACGACCGGCAACTGGTCGCGCGGCACCGGCACCGCGCCGCAAGCGTCGCAGTGGATGATTGGGATCGGCGTGCCCCAGTAACGCTGGCGGGACACGCCCCAGTCACGCAGGCGGAACACGGTCGAGCCCTTGCCCCAGCCTTCCTCTTCGGCGCGGCGGATCACGGTCCGCTTGGCATCCTCGACATCCATGCCGTCGAGGAAATGTGAGTTCACCAGCGTGCCCGGGCCGGTATAAGCCTCGTTGCCGTGGAACAGCGGGTCGGTCTCATCGCCCTCAGAGACGACACGACGCACCGGCAGATCATATTTGCGCGCGAAGTCGAGATCGCGCTGGTCGTGCGCGGGCACGCCGAACACTGCGCCGGTGCCATAATCCATCAGCACGAAATTGGCGATATAGACCGGCAGTTCGCCAAGCGGGTCAAAGGGATGCGCGGCACGCAGCCCGGTGTCGAAACCCAGCTTCTCCTGGGTTTCGAGCTCGGCTGCAGTGGTGCCGCCGCGCTTGCACAGCGCGATGAATTCCGCCGCCGCCGGATTCGCCTCGGCAATCGTCTGCGCGATAGGATGATCGGCCGCGACCGCAACGAAGCTCGCACCGAAGATCGTGTCGGGCCGGGTGGTGAACACCTCGACTTCGCCGCCATTGGTCAGCGCGAAGGTGAAGGTCAGGCCCTGGCTCTTGCCGATCCAGTTCTCCTGCATCAGCTTCACCTTGTCCGGCCAATGCTCGAGGCCATCCAACCCTTCGAGCAATTCGTCGGCGAAATCGGTGATCTTGAGGAACCACTGGCTGAGCTCGCGCCGCTCGACCAGCGCGCCCGATCGCCAGCCGCGGCCGTCGATCACCTGCTCGTTGGCGAGCACGGTCATGTCGACCGGATCCCAGTTGACCGAGGATTCCTTGCGATAAACGAGGCCATTCGCGAACAGGTCGAGGAACAAAGCCTGTTCGTGGCCATAATAATCGGGCTCGCAGGTCGCGAGCTCGCGCGTCCAGTCGAGCGCGAAGCCGAGCCGCTTCAGCTGGGCCTTCATCGTCGCGATATTGGCACGGGTCCAGCCGCCGGGATGGACGCCCTTCTCCATCGCGGCATTTTCCGCAGGCATGCCGAACGCGTCCCACCCCATCGGGTGAAGCACTTCATGTCCGGTCATCCGGCGATAGCGCGCGAGGACGTCGCCCATCGTGTAATTGCGGACATGCCCCATATGAATCCGCCCCGAAGGGTAAGGAAACATTTCGAGCACATAGGTGCGGGGTTTCAGCGAATCGTCGCGCGCGGCAAAGGTGCGGCGCTCGTCCCACACCGCCTGCCATGCCGCGTCCGCCTTCAGCGCATTGAAGCGGGACGCCATTTTTTAAAAAATCCTATCCAGCGATAGCGGCACGGCGCAAATCGCGCGCCCGCGTCAGGATGATATCCTCGAGCTTCTGGACGGTTGCCGCCTGCACCGGCGACGCGACCCATTGCCCGCCCTGATTGACCTCGCGCAGCGCGGCCACACGGACTGCATCGGCGCGGAGATCCTGGTCGAGGATCGTCACCGTGACCTTCATCCGCTCGGTCGGCGCGCGCGGGTTCACATACCAGTCAGTGACGATCACGCCGCCGTTCGAATCGGTCTGCAGCAGCGGCATGAAGCTCAGCGTATCGAGGCTGGCGCGCCACAAATAGCTGTTCACGCCAATCGTGGTGACCTTGGACGCAGCCAGATCGGCCTGGGGCCGTGCGCTGCCGCGATGGTGACAGGCGGCGAGCGAGAGGGCGAGCGAAACCACGATCGCGGTGCGCAACGGGCGGATCATCGGCATTTTCCTGGACGGTTTCATGAAAGTCACGGCATCTATAGATGGTCTCACGGCCGCCGCAAGCGTGCCGGCCACGCACCCTCTGTGTGCCGCTTGCAACACTTCCGCAGAAAATGAGTCAAGACAGTGGCAGGCATGGATTGAATCGTGATAGGCCCATTATCAGATAATACGCAGAATCCAGCGTTGAGAGGGGTCGCACAGTGTTTTCAGGTCGTTTGTTGTCCGGAATCGGGGTTGGGGCGCTTGTCGCCGCATGCTTCGCCATGGCGCCTGCGATCGGTGCACCCGGCGACAATACGCATGCCGCCAAGCGCGCGCCGGCCAGCATTTACGGCATCGGCTCGTTCACGCCGGCGGCGGCTGACCCCCGGCTTGCCGCGGTGTTTGCGCGCAGCGGCCTTGATACCAGCGGTTTCCGCTTCACCCCGACCGATTCGCGCCGCAGCGGCAGTCACGCAGTGACAGTCGCCGTTCGGGCGCGCTCGACCCGTACCGCGCTCGCAGCGGAGCGCGCTTCCTCCTTCGCCGATTCGGCCACCACGGTCAGCCTGACGCCGATCGCCTATAATCTGGGCGTCGCGGTCGGCTGGCGCCGATTCGCGCTGTCGGGCGATATCTCCAAGGTTGATCTCGCCGGCATGCCCGGCAGCCGCGAGGCAGTCGATGTCGGGGTCAGCTATACCGCGCACCGCTTCACCGGCCGCGTGAAGGCTGTTGCTGACCGGCCCGTGGCCAACGCACCCAAGCTGATCGAGGAAGCGCCTGCCTATTCGCTCGACGTGGGCGGCTCCTATCGGCTGACCCGCAACCTCGATGTGACGGCGGGCGTGCGCTACAAGGCCGAGCGTGACCGGCTCGCCCAGCTGAGCGACGATCGCCGCGACAGCCAGGCAGTCTATGTCGGGACCGCCTTCCGCTTCTGATCGGCTTATTTCTGATCGGGCAGCCAGGCGTCGATCGCCGCCCAACCCTGAAAACCCAGACCGCGCAGGCGCAGGAATCGGCGTGAGTCCATTCCGCCGAGCGCGATGATGTTCAGCCCCAGGCCCCGGCCGATCCCTGCTGCCCTGAGCGGCCCGAGCGCTTGTGCGCCCGGATGCGAGCGGGTCGGATAGACCGGCGAGACGAACAGGATCTCTGCCCCGGCCCGCTTTCCGGCGATCGCCTCCGCGCGCGAATGGGCGGGCCAGGTGCGCTGGCCCGGGCGGCTCAGCCAGCCATTCCCATGCACGCCTGCCTCACCGCGCCCTAGCCGCTCGGCCCCGCCGCGAATCAGCACCAGATGTTTGCGCCGCGCCACGCGCGCCACTCGTTCGAACAGCGCGCGTCGCGCGGCGCGGCCGGTCGCATGATGGCGAAAAACGATTCCCGCACCGCGCGGCAGAGCCTCGATCGCGGCGAACAGCGAATCGCCCATCCGCTCATCGGTCATCAGCCATATTGTCGGGGTCGGCGCGCGGCGCATGGGGTGGCGGTGGGGCACAGGCCTGCCTATAGCGCTGCCGATGCCCCGCGACGACCCCGAGACCAGCCCAGAAACCCGTCTTGCCGAGGTACGCGAAGCGATCGACCGCGCCGCCCACCTTGCCGGGCGCAAGCCTGAGGCCGTGACGCTGATCGCGATCTCCAAGACCCGGTCAGCTGAGGAGATCGCGCCATTGCTCGCCGCCGGCCAATCCGTGTTCGGTGAGAATCGCGTGCAGGAGGCTGAGGCGAAATGGCCGACGCTCCGCGAGGCATGGCCCGAGGCGCTGCTGCATCTTGTCGGCCAGCTCCAGTCGAACAAGGCTGAGGAAGCTGTCGCCCTGTTCGATGCGATCCATTCAGTCGATCGGCCATCGCTGGTCGCGGCGCTGGCGCGGGCGATGGAACGGCAGGATCGACGGCCGGCCTGCTTCCTCCAGGTCAATATCGGTGATGAGCCGCAAAAGGGCGGCTGCGCGATCGACGCGCTGCCCGGGCTGCTCGTCGAGGCACGTTCCGCCGGCCTGCCGGTGGCTGGCCTGATGGCGGTGCCGCCGGCGGAGGTCGAAGCCGCGCCCTATTTCGCGCTGCTGGCGAAGATCACGCGGGACAATGGTTTGACTGGCCTCAGCATGGGTATGTCGAGCGACTACGAGACCGCGATCACGCTGGGCGCGACTCATATCCGCGTCGGCACCGCGCTGTTCGGGGCACGCACATGAAGTTCGACGCGCTGATTTTCGATTTCGACGGCGTGCTGCTCGAAAGCGAATATGCCGGCAACAAACAGATCGCCGAATATCTGACCTCGATCGGCCATCCGACCACTCCGGCCGAATCCATGGCCAATTTCATGGGCCTGGCGGGCCATGATTTCCTCGCCGCGCTCGAACGCTGGATCGGCCGGGTGCTGCCCGATGATTTTCACGTCGCCCGAAAGGTCGAGGATGAGCGGGCAATGCGCGAAGGGCTCGAAGCGGTCGCCGGCGCGGTGGTTTTCGTCCACAGCCTGCCGCCCTCGCTGCCGCGCGCGGTCGCTTCATCGAGCTCGACCGCCTGGATCGAACGGCATCTCGAGAATCTCGGGATCCGCGATTCGTTCGGCAGCATGATCTTTTCAGGCCGCGAGCATGTCGCGCGCGGCAAACCCGAGCCCGATCTCTATCTCCACGCTGCAGCCGCACTCGGCGTCGACATAACGCGCTGCGCCATCCTTGAGGATTCGCCCGTGGGCGCGACCGGGGCGGTTGCGTCGGGCGCGCATGTCATCGGCTTTGTCGGTGGCAGCCATTGCGGGCCCGATCACGCGGAGAGGCTCCGCACGATCGGCGTCCAGGATATCGCGACCAGCTTTGATGAGGTCGCCCGGCTGATCGCCTAGAATTGATGCCCGGTGCGGTCGCGTTTGGTCGCGAGATAGCGCTCGTTGAACGGGTTTGACGGCAGGATGTGCGGCACCCGCTCGATCACATTGATCCCCGCCGCTTCCAGCTGAGCCACTTTTTCGGGATTATTGGTCAGCAGCCGCACCGCTCGCTGGCCGAGCAGTTCCAGCATCCGCCCGGCCACCGCGAAATTGCGCGAATCGACTGCGAAGCCGAGCCGCGTATTGGCGTCGACCGTGTCGAACCCCTGGTCCTGCAGCGCATAGGCGCGCAGCTTGTTGATCAGCCCGATGCCGCGACCCTCCTGGCGCAGATAGAGCAAGATGCCCCAGCCGCTGGCTTCGATCGCCTCGACCGCTGCATGGAGCTGCGGCCCGCAATCGCATTTGAGGCTGCCGAGCACATCCCCGGTCAGGCATTCGCTGTGCAGCCGGACGAGCGGCGGCTGGCCGTTCGGCGCGCCGATCAGCAGGGCGACATGCTCTCCGGGCATTTCGGGGGTGCGGAAAGCGACGATCTCGGTGTTTTCAGCCCCGAACACGGGCAACCGCGCCCGGGTCGCGATCGTCAGGCGGGCGGCATCCTCATGCGCGTTGATATCGCCCGGTGTCAGCATCAGATCGGGCCGCGCCTCCGTGCTTGCGAAGAAAGCGGGCAGCACCCCGCCGACGCGCGCCAGCCGCAAGGCCGCCTCAGCCGCATCATGTGCCTGTACCGGAATCGCGCGGAATGGGCCCTTCATCGGCGTGCGCAGATCGAATTGCGGATCAGCCAGCGCGGTGGCCGCGGCGAAATCGAGCCAGGGCGCGCGTTCGACGAGTACCGGCGAATCGGGCGCCGCCGCCTCGCGCTGATTGGCGAGCTTGAGCGTTGCCGCGCGGCCCGCGGTCAGCAGCACCGGTGCCGTGCCGTCCGGGTCGAACGCCGCGAGCCGTTCGGGATCGGCGGTTTCGATCGGTAACAAGGCGAGCGTGCCGTCATCGCCGGCGATGGCGATCGGCCAGCCGCGCCGAAGCGCGTCAATCGCGTTCGCGGTGCGGCGCGGGTCGTTCAAACCTGAAACTCAGTCATGATCGGGATATGATCTGACGGCTTGAGCCAGCTCCGGCAATCCTCGAACACACAGTGTGAAACCGCATTGGCGGCAATATCGGCGGTCGCCCACATATGGTCGAGCCGGCGCCCCCGGTCGGACGCGAGCCAGTCCTTGGCCCGGTAGCTCCACCAGGTGAAGAGCCGCTCGGGCGGTGGCACGAAGTGGCGGCCGAGATCGACCCAGTCGTTCGATGCCTTGAGCCCGTCGAGCGCCGCGACCTCGATCGGCGTGTGGCTCACCACGTCGAGCAACTGCTTGTGGCTCCAGACATCGGATTCGAGCGGTGCGATGTTGAAATCGCCGACCAGCAGCGTCGGCACGCGCAAATCTTCGGACCAGCGCGTCATCCGTTCGACGAAATCGAGCTTCTGGCCGAATTTGGGGTTCACGTCGCGATTGGGGATGTCGCCGCCGGCGGGCACATAGACATTTTCGATCCGCATGCCGTTGTCGAGCCGCACCCCGACATGGCGCGCCTCGCGATTTGCCTGCCAGTCGAATCGGTCATCCTCGACCAGCGGCACGCGACTGATGATCGCGACGCCGTGATGCATCCGCTGCCCGTGCAGGATGATATGATTGTAGCCGAGCGCCCGGAACGGCGCCGCCGGAAAATCCCCGTCGATCACCTTGGTTTCCTGCAGGCACAAAATGTCCGGAGAAACCTCGCGCAGAAAGCGTTCGACGATCTCGATGCGAAACCGCACCGAGTTGATATTCCATGAAACGATCTTGAGCGTAGTCATCACGGCGATGTAGCTTCGCGGGGGGCGGCGCGCCAGAGCAGGCTTCGCGCGGACTTGGGCCTTTCCAGATTCAGTTCAGGTCGAGGCGAAAAGTGTGATTTCCGAGCATCGGAGCGCAGGAAATCGCGCTTTGCAGCCCGGCATGGACTGAATCTGGAAAGGTCCAAGAGAAAGGCCCTCGCTCCGGGGGCATGGAGCGAGGGCCGACCTAGCGTTCGTCACGCAGGCGGGAAATGGAACCGTTCGGGCAACAGGGGGAAAATCCCGAGACCGCTCCACATCCGCGAGGCCTTTCTAGGGGCGGAAACCTGTCGGCACTATGAACGGACGATCAATTTTTGGGAGAATTGCGACGTGGGTCGTTCCATTGGAACGTCCTGTCGCTCACAGGCGCGTTGAAGCGCTGATTCGACAAGCGGATCTTGGTCATGTTGTTCTGGGAATCGATCGCGATCCATCCCTGCAGCATCAGCCCGCCCGGCGCATCGGCGCTGCGCTGGAAGAAAAGGGTCATGCGGCCATATTCGGGATGCTTGGGGTCGTACGCCTCCACCCCAACCATTTTGGGGTCGGGCGTCGCCACCACTTTCGCCACCCGGCTCACGCGGGTCGGGTCGATCAGGACCGCAAGCGGTGAATTGCCGATCGGCCAGCGCTGCACCTGCTTCACCGAATAATCGATAAAGGTCAGCGCATGGCCATCGCCGACGATCAGGATCGGCACGCCCTTCTGATATTGGAAGCGGATCTTGCCTGGTTTCTTGAGCGTCAGCATGCCGGTCAGCACCTTGCCGGCGCGATCGGTCTGGCTGAACGATGCCGTCATCGATTCGACCGATTGCAGATGATGCTGCACGGCCGCGAGATCGCCGGTGGCGGGCGCGGGAGTGGCGAGGGCTAGCGCTGGAGCTGCCAAGAGGCTGAATGCAGTAGCGATTGAATAACGCACAAATTTCTCCGACGCGGTAAAGCGATCAATGGGCGAGCGCGGATGAACTCGGCCTGACCCGCCTGAATGGTCAGCCAAAGCTGAGAACAGCCTGCCCCGATCGATTCATCCGGAAGTCGCACTGGCTCAACACGTCCATACCCAACAACGCGTCTAGTCTGAAACTGTTGCTCAAGCCAAAGCCCATGGTTGCATCGAATATATAGGGATAGCTCGCGCTGGGGCCGTCGATCGTAGCAGTAGGGTAAGGCCCACGCGAAATAGATAACGGTCGGCCTGTCCGTCACCCTGGGCGGATCCCAGCGGACGTTTGCCGAGGCTCAGCAGGCCTAAAGCGTCGGCAACTCTCGGTGTGATTCCGGTTGTGGTGGCGCCGGTATCTAGAAGCGCCATCGCCCGATATCCTTCGAGGTTTGTGACCGGCTCGGGCCGCAGAATCACGATGGGCAGGGTTATCCGGCGCCGATCATTCGAACATTCAAGATGCAACATGCGAGAAAAAACCGAGGTCAATCGGCTCTTCGGTCACCTCCTGTATGGAGAAAGTCTGCGGACCGAATTTTTCAATCGCAAATTGATATGCTGCGCCGGGGGTATCGAAAAAATCCACGATCGCCCGGGATTTGAGCAACGCGAATTGGCCGAGATGGTCCGGCAGGATCGCACCAAGCGTTCGAGCGAAATAATCGCAATTCTCGTCGACCTCTCGCTTTTGCGTGTCGCGGTCCATTCCAGTCACTCCTTCGGCGCGATCTTGGCTGAAATGGTGCTCTTGCGGGCGGCGGATGCGACGAACTGATTCGAAAACGAGTCGAGCTGATTCAAAGCGGGTTCCCGTCGCGGTCGCGCAAGACGTCGCGGCGGCCGACATGGTCCGGCCGGCTGACGATGCCGTCCTTCTCCATCCGTTCGATCAGCCGCGCGGCCGAATTATAGCCGACGCGAAGCTGGCGTTGCAGCCAGGAGGTCGAGGCCTTCTGGCTTTCGACGACCAGCTGGATCGCCGAGCGATATTGCTGGTCCTCGGCCGAATCCTCACCCATCGGCGCGCCGTCGAGCGCGAAGCCGTCCTCGGGCTCCTCGGTGACCGACTGGATATAATCGGGCCGGCCCTGGGCGCGCCAGTGATCGGCGACCGCGCGGACCTCGTCATCGGAGACGAAGGGCCCGTGCACACGCACAATGCCCTTGCCGCCCGGCATATAGAGCATGTCGCCCTTGCCGAGCAGCTGCTCGGCGCCCTGCTCACCCAGAATGGTGCGCGAATCGATCTTCGAGGTGACGTGGAAGCTGATCCGGGTCGGCAGGTTCGCCTTGATCACGCCGGTGATGACGTCGACCGAGGGCCGCTGCGTCGCCATGATCAGGTGGATGCCCGCCGCGCGCGCCTTTTGCGCAAGGCGCTGGATCAGGAATTCGACTTCCTTGCCCGCGGTCATCATCAGGTCGGCCAGCTCGTCGACGATCACCACGATCTGCGGCAGCGGCTGGAAGTCGAGCGTCTCCTCCTCATAGACCGGCTGGCCGGTATCAGGATGATAGCCGGTCTGGACGCGCCGGCCGAGCGGCTGGCCCTTGGTGCGCGCCGCGCGCACCTTTTCGTTGAAGCTCGCGAGACTCCGCACGCCGACCGACGACATCATCCGGTAGCGCTCTTCCATCTGCTCGACCGCCCATTTGAGCGCGCGCACCGCCTTGGCCGGATCGGTCACGACGGGGGAAAGAAGATGCGGGATGTCCTCATACATGCTCAGCTCGAGCATCTTCGGATCGATCATAATCATCCGGCACTGGTCCGGCCGCAGCCGATAGAGCAGCGACAGGATCATGCAGTTGAGTCCGACCGACTTGCCCGATCCGGTCGTGCCCGCGACGAGCAGATGCGGCATCGGCGCGAGATCCGCGATGACCGGGTCGCCAGCGATATTCTTGCCCAGTACCAGCGGCAGCGAGGCTGACTGGTCGTCGAACGACTGCGATCCGATCAGTTCGTGCAGCCCGACCGTTTCGCGCCGCGCATTGGGCAGCTCGATGCCGATCACGGTCCGCCCCGGGATCGTCGCGACGCGGGCTGAAATCGCCGACATGTTGCGGGCGATATCGTCGGCAAGCTGGATCACCCGGCTCGCCTTGATGCCCGAGGCCGGCTCGAGTTCGTACATCGTCACCACCGGGCCGGGGCGGATGTTGATGATCGATCCCTTGACGTGGAAATCGTCGAGCACCGATTCGAGCAGCCGAGCATTGCGCTCGAGCGCGGCCTTGTCGACTGGCCCGCCCGGTGCTGGCGGCGCCGGCTTGAGCAGGTCGATCGGCGGCAGCTGCGAATTGTCGCCGAGATCGAACGAAGCCTGTTTGGCCTTGGGCCTCGCCACCGAGGCGGCGAGCGAGCGTTCGGCGATGACCGGGCCTGGCCGGGCATCGGGCATGGCCACCGCGCGCGGCATGGGCGGCTTACGCACCGCCTCCGCCGGCAACACTTCCTGCTCGGGGGTGCGCCGCTCGGCCTTGGCGGCTTTGAGTTTCGCCGGCTGGGGCCGCCTCTGCCGATCGCCCATGTCGATCACGAAGCTCGACGCCCAGATGGCCATGCCGGCGAGGCCGATAAGGGCGCCGACGCCGCGCGCCGTCCAGAGCATCGCTGTGGGATCGCCGATCTGGCTGATCGCCCAGTGGAGCAGGTCGGCAAAGGCGATCCCGACGACACCGCCGGCACCGGCTGGCAGTCCGCGCATCGCAGAGCTCGAAATCAGCGCGAAGGTCGTGCCGATCAGAGCGATCCCGGCGATCGACGCCAGCAGCATCAGCCGCCAGCGGCCGACGGGAATATCGCGCCACAGCCGCAGCGCGATCATCAGCGAGATCGGCAGCACCAGCAGGATGGCGGGCCCGAACAGCAGGAAGCAGATATCGGCGAGCCATGCGCCGGGTTCGCCCAGCCAGTTCTGGGCGGGCCCGCCCGAGGCGGTGTTGAGCGACGGATCGCCCGAATGATAGGTGGCGAGCGCGATCAGCATCAGGATCGCGCCAATCATGATTGCGATCGCGCCGATCAGCGCTCCGCTGCGTGCTGCGCCCGCCTTCATCGTCTCGCGCCACAGGGGCGTCTGCGCCCGGCTCGCCATCGTTTCAATCCTCAAGATGTTCGCTGTCTGTGCTCGCGAATCATCGCGCTTGCTGAGTCCGACGTCAAGGCGCGCGCATTGGCAGCAAGCCAGCCAGACGTTAGAGCGAGGTATGGACCAAGCAGACGTCATCATCCTCGGCGGCGGCCTTGTCGGCAGCGCGCTGGCCGTGGCGCTCGATGCGCACGGGCTGACCGCGATCGTTATCGACATCGCCGATCCGCAAGTAATCCTCGCCGCCGGCTTTGACGGTCGCGCCTCGGCGATTGCGAGTGCGCCCTATCGGATGCTCGAGACGATCGGCGTCGTGGACCGGCTTGCCGGGCTCGGCTGCCCGATCCAGGGGATCAGGGTAAGCGATGGGCTCGAACCGGGCGCGCTCGATTTCGAGCCCGATGCCGATAGCGGTGCGCTCGGCCATATGTTCGAGAACCGCCAGCTTCGCCGGGCCCTGATGGAGGCAGCTGAGGCAGCACCGGGCATCGATGTGCGGATGAAGACGCGCGCCGTGTGGGTCGAGCGCGGCGAGCATGGTGTTGTCGCGACGCTCGATTCGGGCGCGACGGTCAAGGCACCCCTGCTGATCGCCGCCGAGGGACGCAACTCGCCGACCCGCGACGCCGCCGGCCTGAAGGTCGCGCGTTGGACCTATGATCATGCAGCGCTGGTGACCTCGCTCCATCACGAGCACAGCCACGAGAACATCGCGTACGAAATCTTCTATCCGAAGGGCCCGTTCGCGATCCTGCCGCTCAACGATGATGCGCAGGGCCTTCACCGCTCGGCGATCGTCTGGTCGGTGCGTCGTGACGAAGCGCCGGGGATGCTCAAACTGTCCGAGCGTGGCTTCCTGGCCGAGGCCGAGAAGCGAATGGGCGGCTTTCTCGGACGGCTTGGCCCGCTCGGCGGCCGATCGAGCTACCCGCTCGGCTTCCACCATGCCGCGACCATCACATCGAACCGTCTCGCTCTGGTCGGGGACGCAGCGCACGGCATCCATCCGATCGCCGGGCAGGGCGTCAATGTCGGCTTCCGCGATGTTGCGACCCTGGTCGAGGTGCTGGTCGACGGCAAACGCCTCGGCCTCGATCTCGGCGATCCGCAGCTTCTCGCGCGCTACGAGCGCTGGCGCAGCCTCGACACCTTCATGGTCGCCGCCGCGACTGACGGGTTGACCCGGCTGTTCGGCATCCCCGGCCGCACCGCTTCGGCGGTACGCCGCTTCGGCCTGTCAGCGGTCCAGAAACTGCCGCCGCTCAAGGATCGCTTCATGGCCGAGGCCCGGGGTGAGAGCGGCGACGTGCCGAAGCTGCTGCAGGGGCTGACGGTCTAGGGGGAGGCATATGGGACTGCTCGTCATAGTGTTTGCGCTTGGACAGGTGGCCATGCCTGATCCGCTTGCGCCTGCCTGGTTGGGCAGGATTCAATGCTATTCTCCCAACGTTGTCCGCAAGACTTGTCGCGCGACCGCAACCTATCGCAAGGCGGGGAACGGCACGATCGTCAATCAGGCCCAAATCTTTATTGCGCCACATCCGAACATGGTCTGGAATATCGAATCACCGGTGCGGGTCGAGGGAGCGGCGGTATGCGGCGCGCTGCGGAAGGAAGATATCGATTCGTCCACCTATACGATCGAAATGATCGCGGAGGATAATGACGAGCAGCTGTCGCGTCCGCTCATGGATAAAGCGAACGCTGCGATGGAGCCGATGATCGGCCACGACATCTGCACCCGTTACGAACCGCAGGGTTCCAGCATGCTCGCGCGCATTTTTGTCGACGGGGTCGCGCGCTCTGAATTGGATCAGTCCGTGATCTGGATTGCGCCGGAGGACCATTATCAGGTCCAGTCTTAGGCGTGCCCGACGCTATTGCAGCGTCACCGATTCCTCGCCGTCATGTCGGCCGAAGAACTGCATCAGCTGGATGATCAGCTCGGCCCGGTCCTCGATCCCGGTTGCTTCGAGCAATGCCTGTTTCGCCGCGACGTCGAACGGCGCGATCTGGGCGATGCCATTGACGAGCGCCTCGTCGTCGAGCCGGTTCACCGCCTCCCAGTCGACCGCATAGCCCTGCGCATCGGCAAAGCGCCGCGATTCCATTTCGAGCGATGAGCGGCGCGACAGGGACAGGATTTCGGGTTCGTCGGGCACCGGCAGTAATTCAGCCTCGACCTGGCGAAAGGCAGTGGTCACGTCGAGCTCGCGCAGGATGCGAAACAGGGCGACGCCCTCGAGCACGAGATTATAGCGGCCGTCTTCGCTCGTCTCGAACTCGGCGATCCGGCCAACACAGCCGATCGTGAACAACGCCGGGACCTCGCCGGGCGCCAGCGGGCCCGGGCGGGGCTGGACCATGCCGATTCGCCGGTCGCGCGCCATCGAATCGGAGATCATCGCGCGGTAACGCGGCTCGAAGATATGCAGCGGCAAATGCATGCCCGGAAACAGCAGCGCGCCGGGCAGCGGAAACACGGACAGCCGGGTGGTTTTCGGCGCGGCGGTTTCCGGCGCGTCGGTCATCCGAACAGGATCGCCGACAACCGCCGCCGTTGCGCGGAAACCCAGGGGTCTTCGAGCCCGACCACGTCGAACAGCTTGAGCAATTGCTGCCGCGCCGCGCCCTCATTCCAGTCGCGATCGGCTGCGATGATGCCGAGCAGCGAATCGGCGGCGGCGTCACGGTCGCCCGCCGCCATCTGGCCGCCAGCGAGCTCAAAGCGCTTGTCGAGATTGTCCGGGTTGGCGGCGACTTCGGCGGCGAGGCCCGCGAGATCGTCGACTGGCTTGGCCTCCTTCGCCAGCGCGAGCGCCGATTTCGCGCGCTCGATCTCGGGCAGCTTGGCCAGCTCCTCGGGCAGGGCGGCGATCGCCGCATCGGCCTCGTCGATCCGGTGCGCGGCGACCAGCGCGCGCAGCCGGCCAGACAGTACCGCTGGATGGTCGGGCGCCATCTCGGCGATCTGGTCGAAGACGCCAAGCGCGCGTTCGCCGTCACCCTCGGCCAGGATTTCCTCGCCCATTGCGATCAGCGGCTCAAGCTCGGCCTCCGCCTGTGCCGCCTCGCTCTCCACCGGCAGCTGCTTCAGGATCTGGTCGAGCATCGCCTTCAACTGCGATTCGGTCCGCGCGCTGGTCAGGTCGGCGACCAGCTGCCCCTGGAACATTGCATAGACGGTCGGGATCGACTTGATCTGGAATTGCGCGGCGATGAACTGGTTCTTGTCGGTGTCGATCTTGGCGAGCACGACGCCCTTGTCGGCATAATCGGCGGCGACCTTTTCGAGCACCGGCGACAGCGCCTTGCACGGCCCGCACCATTCCGCCCAGAAATCGATGATGACGAGCGCGTTCATCGACGGCTCGACAACGTCGCGGCGGAACGCCTCGACAGCGTCACGTTCAGCGGCGGTCATTCCAAGGCTGGCCAAGTCTCACTCCCAAAGGTCACGGATCATATTTCGGCGTTCGCCTTATGTGGGCGCTCAGGGTCTCAAGCCAAGTTTTTTCATTGATGACCATTGCCTGAGAATCGGCAGCAGCCCTTCCACCAATCTATATCGCGGCGCCACCGGATCGCTGGCGCAACCAAGGCACTCCCGCTAAATCGTCGGAAACCGGGGGTAATGTCGTGGCTCGAAATTCGCTGATTGGTGCCGGTGTGGCGTTGGCGCTTGGCTGTGCCGGGGTCGCGCTCGCGGAGGAAAAGCCGTCGGCCGAGGCCATTCCGGTTCGCCGCACGGTCGTGGCGGATCCGGCGATCCGTTCCGGCACGCTCCCAAACGGCATGCGCTATTTCATCATGCAGGCGGCGTCGCCGGCCAAAGGGCTCTCGCTGCGACTTGGAATCGACGTCGGCGGCTTCGAGGAGGGCGACAGCGAGCGCGGCTATGCCCATCTGATCGAGCATATGGCGTTCCGCGCCACACGATCGGCGCCGGAGGGTGGCCTTGATCGCCGCTTTGCGCCGCTCGGCGTTGCTTTTGGCCGTGATCAGAATGCGGCGACGACCGTGTTCACGACAACCTACAAGCTCGATTTCGCAACTGCGGACGAGCACGGCATCGATCAAGGGTTCGGGTGGCTGCGCGATGTGGCCGACGGCGTCATTTTCCCGAACGCCGCGGTCGTGACTGAACGCGGCGTCGTCCTGGCGGAAAAACAGGCGCGCGAGAGCCCCGAAATGTTGCTGAGCGAGGCGGTCGGGCGCTTCCAGATGCCAGGCCTGAGATCGATCGACCGCGACCCGATCGGCACGCCAGAGGCGCTGGCCGCCGCCACACCCGAGACGCTGCGGTCCTTTTACGAGCATTGGTACCGGCCCGAAAATGCCGTGCTGGTGGTGGTCGGCGATCAGCCGGTCGACATGCTCGAAGCGCGGATAAAGGCAGGTTTTTCGAGCTGGCAAGGCAAGGGCAAGCGACCGGTCCAACCCCCTTATGGCACGATTGCTCCAGATCGCGGTCTCGATACCTTCTCGACCGGTGCGCCCTCCCTGCCGAACCTCATATCGGCGTGCCGGCTTCAGCCGCCACTGCCACGCGACAGCAGCGAGATCGACCGGACCATGAAAGAGGTTCGCGACGGAATCTGGCGGGGCATTATCGATCAGCGATTCCAGTTGCTCGTCAATGCCGGCAATAGTGGCCTTGTCGGTGCGGGGATGATGAACAGCGACGAGCGCGACCATGCGGGCATGTGCCTGATCGTCGTGCCTTCGGGCGGCAAATGGGAAAAGGCCCTCGCCGTCGCCCAGGCCGAGCTTCGCCGCTTTGCCAAGGACGGGCCGACCGAGCATGAGCTCGAGACGCAGATCGAGGCCGGCCGTGCTGTGTTACGCGGCGCGATATCGGTTGCCGATGGGCGCACGGCCCCGGTGCGCGCCAACGCCATTCTCGACCGGGCGCTCGATGGCCGACTAACGCCCTCCCCGCGCGAGGCGATGCACGCCTATGACGTGGCGGTCGAAGATCTCGATCCCGCTACGGTCAAGGCGGGCTTTGCTGGCGCCTGGTCCGGCCCCGGGCCGCTGGTCACACTGGTCATGCCGAAGCAGGTCGACGCCGCCACCGTGCGCACCGCATGGGTGAAAGGTGAAGGCGGGACTGCCCTCGCCGCGTTCAGCGACCGCAAGACCTTGCCCTGGGACTATACAGGCTTTGGGACGCCGACCGCTACGGTCGGGCGCGAGGAGATCAAGGATCCGGGTTTTACCCGCCTCCGTTTCGCGAACGGCGTCATCCTGAACTTCAAGCAATCGACGCTCGAGAAGAACAGCGTTGAGGTCAGGGCCCAATTCGGTGCCGGTCGGCGCGAGATCCCCAATCAGGACATGATGGCCGCACAACTGGCCTCCGGCTTGCTGATCGCGGGCGGGCTTGGGCGCCTGACCGCGACCGACATGAGCGCAAGCCTCGCGAGCGAGGCCTGGGCTTTCAAGCTCCAGCTCGGCAACGAGACCTTCGACCTGACAAGCTCGACGACACAGGCGAGCCTCGAGATCGAGTTGCAGGTGTTGGCCGCCTTCATGACTGATCCTGGCTTTCGCCCGACCATCGACGAGCGGCTTCCCGATGCCGTCGAAATCATGTCGCGAATGTATTTCAGCAACCCCGGGCCGGCGCTTTCCGAAGCCTTTCTCGGCGCGGTCGATCCTGAGGATCCGGACCGCATGCCGCCACGCGCCACCATGGATGCCTGGCGGAGTGCTGATTTCGCGCGCCTGTTGAAGCCCGCGCTGACCACGGCGCCGGTCGAGCTGACGATCGTCGGCGATGTCAGCGAAGCGACGGCCACCCGGCTGGTGGCGAATACCTTCGGCGCATTGGCGCCGAGGCCGCCGCGCGACAGCGCCCGCGCTGACGCGCGCTTCCTGCGGATCCCCGATCGAAGCTTTCCGGTGATCCGGAAAACCTATCAGGGCCCGGCGGATCGCGCCGCCGCCCAGCTGATCTGGCCGCTCTATGTCGCCAACGCGTCGCGTCGCGCGGAGGAATATGCCTTGAAGCTGACCGCCGCGATCTTCGACACGCAATTGCGGCAGCGGATTCGCACTGAGCTAGGCAAGAGCTATTCGCCGCAAGTGGCGACGCAGACGCCGGACGATGCCGATCAGGGGATTCTCGTCGCGCAGATCGAGAGCAATCCCGCTGATGTGGAACAGCTGGTCGCCGAAGCTCAGGCGGTGGCGCGCAAGATAGCGGCCGGCGGCATCACAGCTGACGAGCTCGAAGCGGCGCGACGGCCATTGCTGACCCAGATCGCCGCGCTTCGCGGCAGGAATGTCTGGTGGGCTGCGGCGATGGATGGCTCAGCCCGGAATCCCGGGATCACCGAGGAGGCGATCGGCATGGTACCGCTCATGTCGTCGATCACGCTCGATCAGGTAAAGGCGGCGGCCGCGAAATGGCTTGCCCGGCCACCCATCGTGACGATCGTCACGCCCGAGCCGGGGGCACGCGCCGGCGGAGGCGCCGCGCCAGTCACCGGCATGCGCAAGGGGAGCGGACAATGAGGCGGTTCACCCCATTGGCCCTGGCGATCGCGCTTGCGCTGCCGACGGTGGCTCCCATCGCGGCGTTCGGCGTCGTCGCTGACGCCCCGGCTCTGATCGTTCAGGCAGAGGCCCGGCTCGACGCTGACCCGAAAGCGGCGCTGCGCGACACCGAAAAGGCGCTCCGCCTCGATCCCTCGGTCAAGAACGGCCAGTCGCTTCGAGCCAGGGCATTGGTGGCGCTCGGGCGCGACGCGGAAGCGGGCGTGGCCTATCGGGCAGCGCTCGCCGCTGACCCCGCAGACCGACTCGCATCCCTTGGATTGGCGGGAGTCGAGCGCCGCGTGGGCGACCCGCATGTAGCCCTGACGATCCTCGACACGCTGGTGGGTACCGGCGACGATGCCGACGCCCGGTTCGAGCGCGCCATGGTCTTCGCCAAGCTCAAATTGCCCGACAAGGCGGTGGCCGATTACACCATCCTGATCGCGGCCAAGCCCTCAGCCTGGGCATATTATAATCGCGCCTGGCTTGTCGCCGAACGCGGCAATCGGGACGATTATGTCAAGGCGCTGGCGGATTTCGAGCGTGCTGACGCCCTGACTCCAAAGGATGTCGATACGGCGAACTCGATCGGCGACATGCTGATCTACCTCGATCGCTATGATGAAGCCCTGGCGCGCTACACTGCGGCGCTCGCGATCGACCCCACAAATGGTAGCGCGCTGCGCGGTCGCGCCGACGCCCTGTACGATCTCAAGCGCTGGCAGGAAGCCGCCGCCGCCTATCAGGCACGCGCGCGGCTGCCCGATCCGGACGACGCGCTGGTCATGGCGGCACAGGCGTTCGAAAAGGCCGGCGATACGAAGTCGGCCAAGGCGAGCTATGATCGCGCCATTCGCGCCGATCCACGCTCGACCGATGCGCTTGCCGGCCGCGCCGACCTCCTCGATGCGCGCGGCGAGCAGGCGAAGGCAGTGGCCGATTATGGGCGGGCGATCGCCGCTGCGCCGGCCGATGCGGATCTGCGTGTCCGGCGCGCCTTTGTGTATCGTCATTGGGATCAGCCCAAGGCGGCGCTGGCCGACGTGGATGCGGCCCTGAAGATCGATCCGAAATCATCCTATGCGCTGAATGCGCTGGGGCTCATTCACGCCGATGCGGCAGAGTATGATGCGGCGATCTCGGCCTATGACAAGGCGCTCGCCATCGATCCCGCGCTGGAATCCGCTTATTATAACCGCGGCAATGCCTATGCCGGGCAAGGCCATCAGGACCGTGCGATCCGCGACTATAATGCATCGCTGAGGCTGTCGCCGCGCGATCCCATCACATTGACGGCGAAGGGCGAAGCCTATCGTTCGGTCGATGATTATCCGCGCGCGATCGAGGATTTCGACGCGGCCATCGCTGCGGACCCCGAATATGCCCTGCCCTATTGGCGCCGTGCTTTGTCGCATGACGCGCTCGACGAAAAGCCCGCGGCCGATGCCGACCGCGCCCGCGCGCTGAAGCTCGACCCGAGCCTGGCCGATTCCTGAAACCACCGTTCCTTGCCGGTGGAAGAGAAGGGCTTGCCGGGTGCAAAGGCCGATGCTAGAGGCCGCCCCCTTACCCGCCCGGTCTAGCTGACCGGCGCAGGCGCCAGAGCGGGCGTAGCTCAGGGGTAGAGCACAACCTTGCCAAGGTTGGGGTCGAGGGTTCGAATCCCTTCGCCCGCTCCAGTTTTCAAAGCACATCTTTGATACTGGCCGCCGCGGCGGGCGAGCTTTTAAAACCCGAAACCTTGTTGGGCCGGCTCAGGTGGCGACAGATCTACACCCTCGATCGCCAGCATCTTCAGCTTGGCCGATGATCCGCCCGGTGCGGAGAAGCCGCCGACCTTGCCGCCAGCCGCCAGGACACGGTGGCACGGGATGATCAGCGGTATTGGGTTCGACGCCATCGCCTGCCCTACGTCACGGGCCGCTTCCGGCCCCGCGCCGAGCGCCCTTGCCACGGCGCCATAGGTCGTGGTCTGCCCCCAGCCGAGTCGCCGTACTGTCTCGTAAACCTGGGCGAAAAAGGGCTGTTGCGCGCCGAGGTCGACCGGCACGCCGGAGAAATCCATTTTTTCGCCGTCGAAATAGCGCCGCGCCGCCGCGATGGTTGCGGCCACCTCGGGCGGTGGCTCGTTGTGAATCGCATTCGATAGCTGGCGCAGCAAGGCGCGCTCAGTCGCCTCATGCGAGGGCGCTGGCAATCGGAAGCTTATGATACCGCCTGCGTGCCACGCGATCGCGGCCACGCCATGGGCGGTCTCGAAAAGCCTGTAGCGGGGCACCGGCCTGGTCACATACTCTCCTGCGCTTTCCCGGCAATTTCGGTGTCCGGTGGGCGCTTGGCAAGTCTCGCTTCGGCCGTCGTTCTGCTAAAGGGTGCTTTACGCCGCGGCGGACCGCTCCACGAAGTCGCTCGTCGTGACTTCGAGCCGGGCGAGCTTGTCGTCGACAGCGCGGAAACCCGATTCGAGGCGATCGATGTCAGCGGTGATCGTCTCGGTGTCGATCCGGATCGAGGCGATCGTGTCGGACATCGAATCGGCGGTCAGCGCGGTCTCGTCGACGGCGGCGGTGATCATGTTCACGGTCAGCGCCTGCGCTTCCATCGCCTCGCGAATGCGCTGGGCTGAAACCTGCACCTCGCCGACGATGTCCCGGATCGTGCCGTTGACGTCAAGCGTCTGGCGGCTGGCGGACTGGATCGCGGCAATCTTGCCGGCGATGTCGTCGGTCGCGCGCGCGGTCTGCGAAGCGAGGCTCTTCACCTCCTGCGCGACAACCGCGAAGCCGCGGCCGGCATCGCCCGCGCGCGCCGCCTCAATGGTGGCGTTGAGGGCGAGCAGGTTGGTCTGGCCGGCGATGTCGCGAATCAGGTCGAGGATCGATTCGATTGCCTGGGCATGGCCGGAGAGCGCGATCGAGACCGCCACTGCCTGGGCCGATTGATCGGCGGCACGCACGGCGACGCCGGTCGCGACTTCGACTTCGCTGCGTGCCGCTTCGATGGCGCGGATCAGTCCGGCGGCGGTCTGCGCGGCTTCGCGCATCGCGACGGCGGATTGCTCGGCGGCGGCCGCCACTTCGGATGTCTTGCTCATCATGCCGCGCGCCGCTGTCGAGGCCTGTGCGGTTTGATCGCGAAGCACCGACGAATCGGCAAGTGTCGATCCCAGCATCGATTGGACCTGGTCCCGGAATACGACGCCGTCGCTGCCGCGCTTGCTGGCCGAGGCCATGTTGAGGCGCTCGGCGACTTCAGCGCACAGCACTTCGAGCTCGATACAGGCAAGCTGGCGCAGCGTGCGCTCAGCCCTGCGGAGGACTTTGGGATCATCTCCGACCTTCTGTTCGAGAACCTCGAGCATCGCATCGCCCATCGAGGTGACCGCAACGACGACAACACTGGTGGAGAGTTGATTCTCGACGATCTGGTTCGCCCAGCTCGCCAGATCAGTGATCCATTGTGCATTGACCGGCCCGCGAAGCTTCCGCCGCTGCTGATCCGAAAAGCGCGCGACCAGGGCAGCAACGTCAGCCTGGTTTTCGACCCTGCCGGTGGTGTTGTTTTTTGCCCAGCGGTCCGTCGCCGCACGGAGAAGGTCTTCGCCGCAACGTTCCCACAGGTCGTGAAGCTCGCGACTGAAGGCACCCTTCACGTCATAGGTCTCGACCCGCTTCTGGATCGCCTCCGCGCTGAGCGCAATCTCGACAGCACTCCGCTGAGCGAAAGCAGCTTTGGTCATTTGTGATACCCCTCCGGATCCTTGTCCCACAGCGTTCTACCCCAGTGTGGTAAACGAACCATTGTGGGTGGCGCGATATGTGCGGATTGTGGAAAATAGCGGCTGTTCCAGCACAGGCTTGAACCTTGTATCCGTGGCGCGGCACCAACGGGCATCAGACACGGACCATAGCAATTGAACGGACTCTATTGAACGAAGCGGGCATGGCGGCCGGACGGGCACCGGCGCTGCACGGGTCGAGCGGCGGCGAGGATCTGCGGCTGTTCGGACTTGTGCGGGCGGGGGACGCGCAGGCTTTTGAGGAACTTTACCGGGCCTATCACCCCCGGCTGACGCGTTTCCTCCTTAAATTCGTCCGCCGTCCGCAGATCATCGAGGAGGTGTTGAACGACAGCATGATGGTGGTGTGGGAGCGTGCCGACAGCTTCCATGGCGCCAGCAAGCTTTCCACCTGGATCTTCGGCATTGCCTATCGCAAGGCGATGAAGGCGATCAATCGACAGGACGAGCCGATCGAGGACCGCGACTCCGAGGAACGCATGTCGCTTGATGCGAGCCCGGAGGACCAGTTGGGCGCATATAAAAGGCAGCTCTTGCTGAAGCGCGCGATGGAAGAACTTTCGCCTGACCACCGTGCTGTGCTCGAGCTCACTTATTATCAGGAAATGGGGTATCGGGAGATCGCCCAGATCATGAGCTGCCCGGTCGATACCGTGAAGACGCGTATGTTTCATGCAAGACGCCATTTGAAACGCCGGTTGGCGGGCGAGCTTGCGGATTGGGTATAGGACGAGATCATGGGTCATATCATTCAGCTGCATGACGATCCCCATGGCGCGGCGCAGAGCCTGCTGCCCTGGTACGTCAACGGCACGCTCGATCCCGCCGAGGCGGCTTTGGTCGAGGCGCATCTGGCAAGCTGCGCCGATTGCCGGGCGGATCTCGATGCCGATCGGGCGCTGGGGCGCGAGGTTGCGGGTCTGTCGATGGATGTCGAGCATGGCTGGGCCGCAATGCGGGCCAGGATGGAAAGCACACCGCAGCGGCGATCCGTCTCGCCGATTCGCTTCCTGCGGCGACCGGTCGCGATCGGCTGGGCGGTGGCGGGGCAGCTCGCCGCCGCGGCGCTGATCGTCGCCATCGCGCTGCCGGCGCACCGCGCGCCGACCGATGTCAGCTATCACGCGCTCGGCGCGGCAGCAGTCGCGGCGCCCGGCAATCTCGTCATCCAGTTCAAGCCGGACGTCACCGAGGGTGACATGCGTGCCGCATTCATACGGGCCGGTTCGCGCGTGGTCGACGGGCCGACGGCGAGCGGTGCCTATGTGCTGCGTGTCGAGGGAAACAAGCGAGACGCGGCGCTGAAGCAACTCCGCGCAACACCAGGGATCGCCCTTGCCGAGCCGATCGACCGCGGCGATCAGCCATGAACCTGCGCCGCGCCCTGCGGCGCGCGGTTGTTGTCCTGTTCGTCGCGCTCGCGATACTGATCCCAACAATGCCGCTCCAGGCGCAACGGACACGCGACTCAAGTGCCGATCGCGAGATCCTCGTGATGCTGCGGCTCGCTCCCCCGCATTATCGCCCGAACTCCAGCTATGGCGGCGATTATGGCGACGGCGCCTCGCGCACGGCTCGCCGGCGGATCGCGCTTGGTATCGCCCATCGGAACCGGCTCGAATTGGTCGATGGCTGGCCGATGCCGCTGGTTGGCGTCGACTGCTATGTCATGCGGGTGCCGGCAGACATCACGATCGAGGCAGCGGTCGCGCAGGTGTCAAAGGACCCGTCAGTCGTCTGGTCGGAGCAGATGGGGGCATTTCGGACTGAAAGCGAGGCGCCTTCCCGCACCTTCTGAGCTTAGCCGGCAGATGCGGGTTCGGCGCAGGCCTCGCGCATGTGCCGCAGATGTTGGTCAGTCGCCGCGAGCGGCCCTTCAAGCCGGGCCTCGGTAGTGCGGACATCGGCACCGCGTTCAAGCAGCAGATGGACCGGGCAGCGCATCGCGATCTCCATCAGCCGACGGCGTTGCTCGCTATCCAGCGCCCCGGCGATCTCGATCTCCCGCTCGAACACATCGCGCGCCTGGAGCGTGCCGCGGACATGGTGGACGCGGGCCTTCACATGCGCGACCGGCCATGCCTTGCGCTCGGCATAGAGTCGGACGGTCATCACCGTGCAGGCGCCGAGCGCGGCGCAGATCAGGTCATAGGGATTGGGCCCCGAGCCGAGCCCGCCAAAAGCCAGGGGCTCGTCCGCGAGGAAGGTCGTCGCGCCGGCATGGACCTCAACCTGATAGCGGCCGGCACCCGTCTCCTCGACCAGGATGATCTCGGGGTGAATTTCGGCGGTCGTGGGCGACTCGGTCATCGCGCGTTCCTTGTGGAGAGTGGGCAGAGCCTTATGGCGCCAATGGAGCCGGTGTCGCCAGCCTCACTCGACAAGGCGCGATCGCATACCCATTTGAAGCGCGATTGGGAGATCCACCATGACCATCTATCGCAAAACCGACGAAGCTGTCGCGGCGCTGACGCCGGAGCAGTATCGCGTCACCCAGCAGAGCGGCACGGAGCGCCCCGGCACAGGACCGCTCCTGAACAACAAGGAGCCGGGCATCTATGTCGACATCGTCTCGGGCGAGCCGCTGTTCGCCTCGTCCGACAAGTTCGATTCCGGCTGCGGCTGGCCGAGCTTCACCAAGCCGATCGAGCCCGCGCACGTCAATGAATTGACGGATACCGCGTACGGCATGGTCCGCACCGAGGTGCGCTCGGCGCATGGCGACAGCCATCTTGGCCATGTGTTCGACGACGGGCCGCGCGATCGCGGCGGCCTGCGCTATTGCATAAACTCGGCGTCGCTGCGCTTCGTTCACCGCGACGACATGGTCGCGCAGGGCTATGGCGCCTATCTCGACCAGGTGGAGGAAGTGGCATGAGCCAGGAAACAGCAATTCTCGCCGGCGGCTGCTTCTGGGGCATGCAGGATCTGATCCGCAAGCTGCCGGGGGTGGTCTCCACCCGGGTCGGCTATAGTGGCGGCGAAGTGCCGAATGCCACCTATCGCAACCACGGCAACCATGCCGAGGCGATCGAGATCGTCTTCGATACCGACAAGACCGATTACCGGGCGCTGCTGGAGTTTTTTTTCCAGATCCACGATCCGACCACGCTCAACCGGCAGGGCAATGATGTGGGCGCGAGCTATCGCTCGGCGATCTTCTACACCAGCGCCGAGCAAAAGGCGGTGGCCGAGGACACGATCGCCGATGTCGAGGCCTCTGGTCTGTGGCCGGGCAAGGTGGCGACAGAGGTGACACCGGCGGGCGATTTCTGGGAGGCCGAGCCCGAGCATCAGGATTATCTGGAGCGCCTGCCCAACGGCTATACCTGCCATTTCGTCCGTCCCGGCTGGAAATTGCCGCACCGGGCGGACGCGGCGCAGGCGGGATGAAACGGCTTGGGGGCAGCGGCGTTGAGGCCGCATGCCCTCAAGCGTCATCCGCTCCTTCGACTATGACGAGGCCGAGCATCGGCTCGACATCGAGTTCGTGAGCGGCCGGCGCTATAGCTATCTCGACGTGCCGGTGGAGGAAGTGGCTGCCATGCAGCGCACCACCTCCAGGGGCGGCTTTTTCAACCGTCGCATCCGCGACCGGTACGACTATGTCGAGCAGGCCTGAGCGGCGTCATCCCACCGGGTGCAGATATTGGTGGACCGCCGAGACCACCACGGAGCCCTCGCCGACTCCCGAGGCGACGCGTTTGACCGAGCCCGAGCGGACATCGCCGATCGCGAAGATACCCGGCTTGCTCGTCGCATAGGGCGAGGCAGCGCCGGGGGCGTCGGGGCCAGTCAGGACGAAGCCCTTGGCGTCAAGCGCGAGGCAGCCGTCGAGCCAGTCGGTATTGGGCTCGGCACCGATCATCACGAAGACATTGCCGATATCGTGGCGTTGCGCTCCGCCGGTCTCGACGTTTGTCCAGATCACGTGGCGCAGATAACTGTCGCCCTCCAGCCCCGTCACCTGGCTATGGGTGTGCAGCGTGATCCGGGCTGACGACGTGATCCGCTGGACGAGATAGTCGGACATCGTCTCGGCGAGGCCGCGCGACCGGACCAGAATATGGACATGGGCGGCAACGCGCGACAAAAACACCGCCGCCTGGCCCGCCGAATTGCCGCCGCCGACCACCAGCACCGCCTCGTCCGTACAGAGATTGGCCTCCATCGCAGTCGCCGCATAATGAATGCCCTGCCCCTCGAAGCGGGCATAGTCGGGCACGTCGAGCTTGCGGTAACGCGCGCCGCTCGCGACGATCACTGAGCGGGCGGAGACGCGCTGGCCGTCCTCAAGCGTGACGACATAGGGATCGACGCCGCAATCGAGCGCCGTGGCTGGTCGGGCGATAGCGAGCCGGGCACCGAATTTCTGCGCCTGGACCTGGGCACGGCCGGCCAGTGCCTGTCCTGAAATCCCGGTGGGGAAGCCGAGATAATTCTCGATCTTCGAGCTGGTTCCCGCCTGCCCGCCCGGTGCCATTGCCTCGATCACGATCGTATCGAGGCCTTCCGAGGCGGCATAGACCGCCGCGGCGAGCCCGGCCGGCCCGGCACCAACCACGACCACGTCATGGATGCGCGCGGGATCGAGTGTCTCGGTCAGCCCCAGCGCGTCAGCGAGTTCCGGCGTCGACGGATTGCGCAGCACCTGCTCGCCGGTGGCGATCACGACGGGCAATTGATCGGCCGTGATCGCGAAGCACTCGAGAAAGCCGCCTGCATCGGGATCGGCATCGATGTCGAGCAGGCGGTGCGGATAGGCGTTGCGTTGCAGGAAGCGCTCGAGCCGGAGCGTATCGGCTGCATGGCCGGAGCCGATCAACGTCACGCTGCCATGGCTGTGCCGGATCATGCCGACCCGGCGCAGGATGAAGGCGCGCATGATGATCTCACCAATATCGGCTTCGGCGGAGACCATGCGGCGGAAATGCGCGGGGCTGATCCGCAATATACGGCTGTCCTCGCCGGCGCGGCCGCTCATCAGGATCGCGCGCTCGTTGAACATATAGAGCTCGCCGGTGAACTGGCGGGGAGCGTGGGTGGTGAAGACGGACACGACGCCATGTTCGTCGGCGTCGAGCACCTGGATCGATCCTTCGAGGACAAGGAAGAAATCGATGGCGCGTTCGCCCCGCGTATAGAGCGGCGTGCCTCGCGTTACCGCTTCCTCGCGGCCATAGGGCATCATCCGCGCCACCATCTCCTCGCTGAGGACCGGGAAGGTCTGCGCTTCGCGTTCGAGCGGATCGCTAGGGTCGATCTCGGTCCGTTCCGCAGCCATCGTCACTCCTCACACGCTTGCTCGCTAACGATAGCAGCCTCGCCCCTCTTCGCGAAAGCCGGCTCGCCGATTAGAGTATGCGGATGAGAGGCATATAGATGAGCGATGGCATGATTCGCGCCGGAATCGGCGGCTGGACCTACGAACCGTGGCGCGGGGTCTTCTTTCCCGAGGGCCTTACCCAGAAGCGCGAGCTGGAGTTCGCGTCGCGCGCGGTGACGGCGATCGAGGTCAACGGCACCTATTACAGCAGCCAGAAACCCGCGACCTTCGCAGGCTGGGCGAAGACAGCGCCCGAGGATTTCGTCTTCGCGGTCAAGGCATCGCGCTTCTGCACCAACCGCAAGATCCTGGCCGAGGCCGGCGAATCGATCGCGAAGTTCGTCGGCCAGGGGATTGTCGAGCTGGGCGAGAAGCTGGGGCCGATCCTGTGGCAGTTCATGGCCACCAAGAAATTCGACGTCGAGGATTTCGGCGCCTTCCTCAAGCTTCTCCCGGCCTCGCATGACGGGGTGGCGCTTCGCCATGCGATCCAGGTGCGGCACGAAAGCTTTGCGGTGCCGGCGTTCGTGGAAATGGCGCGGGCGGCGGGGGTTGCGCTCGTCTTTGCCGATTCGGCCGATTATCCCGCGATCGCCGATGTAACGGGCGATTTCGTCTATGCCCGGCTCGAAAACGCGGTCGAACATGAGCCGACCGGCTATACGCCCGCCGAGATCGATCGCTGGGTGACGGCGGCCAGGACCTGGGCGAGCGGCGGGCAACCCGACGGCCTGCCCTATGCGGATGCCACCGCGCCCGCGGAAAAGCCGCGCGATACTTTCGTCTTCTTCATCAATGGCGCCAAAGTGCGGGCGCCGGCCGGCGCGATGGCGCTGATCGAGCGGTTAAAGGCAGGCTGACCCGGCGTCCGATCCGCGCCCGCTGGCATGCCCTTTCGCCGCTGTTATCCGCTGTTCCGCCGAAAGTTTTTTCTGCCGCTGTTAAGTTGGATTTTCCAGCATGATTTAGCCAGGTTTATCAAGGGGTTGAAGGCGATTCTGCTGTTATCGAATAACAGCGGCGAAAGTTGGAAATAACAGCGGTGGAACAGCGCGGGCCGCCGCTGTTCTCGATCGGAACATCGGCCCGAGATCGACCATCATTTTCTGCGACGATGAGAAAGAGCGGGACGATGAGCCTCGTCCCGCACGGTGTTGCAACAGTCCGCACAAATGTTGAATCAGCCTCAGGCCGGGCAGCTCAATGTGCCGGCGCGCTGGCCTGACCCTGGATGGCGGCGGTCTCGATCGCGTCGAGCGCCTGGCGCGCTCCGATATAGCGCCGGGCCGCGTTGATCCAGCGACCGCCCTGCGCTGCCCCCGGCATCCGCGCGACTTCGGCCAGAGCCGCCTCAACCTGCCCGTTCTGGAGCATCCGCCGGGCGCGGGTCAGCCTGTCGGCTGGCAGCGGCGAGGGCGTGTCGGCGCGGTGCAGCACGATCAGATTGCCGAGTTCGCGCCGAAAGCTGCCCATCCATCCATCTTTGGTGACGCCGGTGGTGAGTTCGGGCGCGATGACGTCGAGCCCGGCGCGCAGATCCTCGATCGTGACTGGTTCGCCTGCTGCCTGGATAATCGTGCCGACCGCCGGGCCCTGGTTGGTGCCAAAGCGTTGGCGGAGCTGCTCGTTGAGAAAGCCGAGCGGCTGGCCGCGATCGATCTGGCGCCGCGCGGCGAAGGCGATCATCAGCCCTTCGGCGCGGGTGGCAAAGCTCGAGGCGACGCGCGCCTCGACGCCGACATTCGCGGTCCGGGCTTCGAGATCGGCGAGCCGGATCGAAAGATCCTTCTCGCGAACCGACAGTGCATCAAGGTCGATCGCGGGCACGGCGGTGCCGCTGTTGCCCGGCACGATCACCACCGGCGTTTGTTTGCCGCCCGCCGTCGTTGCCAGCGGCAGGGTAACGGTCGCGACTGGCTTGGGTACGAACCAGCCCGCATAATTGTGCAGGAAGAACGCCATCGCGCCGAGCCCGGCGAGGAACGCGACCACGCCGAAGATCGCTGCGTTGCGCCACACAGGTGTCAGGAGGGCAGGCTTCAGCGGAGCCGCCTTCGGAGGAGCCGGCTCAGCAGGCACCGGTTCCACGGGAGCCGGTTCGACGGGGGGTGTCGTCACGATCTGCGGGTCAGCGTCCATCCCTGTCTTATCTTCGCCTGTGTCGGGTCGGTCAATCGCGCGTGCACGCCGCGTCGATCAGCGCGGCGTCGGTCGGGACGGTGGCGATAGCGATATTTGCCCAGCCCGTACCGGCCGCCGCCGCGACCGCCGGGCTCAGCGCGGCGATGGCGATCTCGGCGCGTGCGATCGCATGGGTGTCGATGAGCGCCCCAAGCCTTGTCGCGGCGCGCGCCGAATGGAGCAGGGCAGTCGCACCCCGCAGGCGCCGAATCCGTTCGGCCGCAACCGGCACTTCCTCGCTCGCATAGACGGGGATAGCGCGCGTGACCGGCCGATGCGCTTCGATCGCGCGATCGCGGCCGCCGAGATGCAGCATTCGCGAAAGGCCACGCGTGGAAGCAAGCGCAAGCATAGCGGCACCATCGGAGTCGCCCGCCGCCATGACGTCAAAGCCGGCGAGGCGCGCGGATTCCGCGGTCTTCTCGCCGACCGCAAGGACCGGCAGAGACAGGAAGTCAGCAAGATCGAGCCCGCCGAAGCGGACGGCGTTGGCGCTGGTCAGCAGCAATGCGTCATGGTCGGCCGGGTCAGGTGGGGTCCAACTGAGCGCGCGAACGGCGAACAGCGGCAGGCGGATCGCCTGGAGCCCAAGCGCTTCGACACGATCGGCGGTCGCCGTGTTCCCCGGCTCGGGGCGAAGCACGGCGAGCGGCCTGGTCATGCAGCGAACAGCCGGCGTACTGATGGCGGCGCGCGTGTGAGTAGATCCTCGGCCAGCGCCTGGATAATGCCGGAATCGGCAATTTTGCCGTGCATTTCGCCCGCGACATGGGCGCTGCCGTCTTCAGCGAGCAGTTCGGCGCGGATCGTCACCTGATCGCCTTCAAGTATAGCAAGCCCGGCGACAGGCGAATGGCAATCCGCCTGAAGCGCCGCCAGCAAGGCGCGTTCGAGCAGCACACAGGCAAGCGTCGGGGCGTGATTGATCGCCGCGAGCCACTCAAGCACCTGCGCGTCCGCGGCGCGCGCCTCGATCCCGACCGCACCCTGGGCCGGCGCGGGCAGCATGACGTCAGTCGGGATGGCAACGCCGATCTCACCGCGCCCGAGGCGATCGAGCCCAGCCGCAGCGAGCAAAGTGGCATCGACTTCGCCTGCAGCGAGCTTGGCGAGGCGGGTGTCGACATTGCCGCGGAACAGCATCGGCTGCAGATCGGGCCGCAACCGGCGCAATTGCGCTGCCCGGCGTGGCGAACTGGTGCCAACCCGCGCTTTTTGCGGCAATGCGGCAATGCTCGCGGCGCCGATCAAGCGGTCGCGGACATCGGCGCGGGGCAGCATCGCCGCGATCCGGATCGCATCGGGGCGGATCGTCTCGACATCTTTCATGGAGTGGACCGCGCAGTCGATCTCACCGTCGAGCAGGGCGCGGTCGAGCTCTTTGGTCCACAGCGCCTTGCCGCCGATCTCGGCGAGCGCGCGGTCCTGGACGCGGTCGCCAGTGGTGCTGATCTTCACGATCATGACGTCGGCCTCCGCCCAGCCATGCATGGCGCAAAGGGCGCCCCGCACCATATCCGCCTGGACAAGGGCAAGCGGCGAACCCCGGGTACCGAGGCGAAGGATGGGGCTGGGCAAGGTGGTGGGCAAGGCGGGCTCCGTTCGGAACCCGGTTAGAAGAAAGCACGGCCCTTCGACAAGCTCGGGGCGAGCCGCTAGGGGATTTGGCATCATGAGTTTGATCCTTGGCCTCGAATCGAGCTGCGATGAAACCGCGGCGGCGCTGGTGACGAGCGACCGGCGCGTCCTTGCCCACCGGCTGCTCGGGCAGGAGGAAGAACACCGGCCTTATGGCGGTGTCGTCCCCGAAATTGCCGCGCGCGCGCATGTCGAGGCGCTGATCCCGCTGGTCGAGGGAGCATTGGCCGATGCTGGCGTGACGCTGGCCGAGGTCGATGCGATCGCCGCGACGGCGGGGCCGGGCTTGATCGGTGGCGTCATGGTGGGGTTGGTGACTGGCAAGGCGCTGGCGCACGCGGCTGGCAAGCCGCTGATCGCGGTCAATCATCTCGAGGGCCATGCGCTTTCACCGCGGCTTTCCGATCCTGATCTCGCATTTCCCTATCTGCTGCTGCTCGCCTCGGGCGGGCATTGCCAGTTGCTGCTGGTTGAGGGCGTGGCTTCCTATCGCCGGCTTGCCACGACGATCGACGATGCGGCGGGCGAAGCGTTCGACAAGACCGCAAAATTGCTTGGCCTTGGTTTTCCTGGCGGGCCAGCTGTCGAGCGTGCTGCCGAACTGGGGAATCCGAAGGCAGTGCCCTTACCACGACCGCTAAAGGGTTCGGAGGAACCGCATTTCTCCTTCGCCGGGCTGAAAAGCGCGGTTGCTCGTGCACGCGACGCGGGGACCTGGTCCGCCGAGGACATTGCGGCTTCGTTCCAGGCTGCGGTGGTCGATTGCCTGATCGATCGCACTACCCGGGCTTTGACGCGCGCCGATGGGGCAACCGCTCTGGTCGTCGCTGGCGGCGTCGCCGCTAACCGCTCGGTGCGCGCTGCGCTTCAGGCGCTGGCCGAGGCGCATGGTCTGCGCTTCGTCGCGCCGCCCTTGTGGTTGTGCACCGACAATGCGGCGATGATCGGTTGGGCCGGCGCCGAGCGCTTTGCCGCTGGCCTGACGGATCCGCTCGACGTGCCGGCACGTCCGCGCTGGCCGCTCGATCCGGACGCTGAGGCAGTGCGTGGCGCGGGGGTGAAGGCATGAGGATTGGCGTGATTGGCGGCGGTGCATGGGGTACCGCGCTTGCCAGTGTTGCCGCGCGGGACGGTGAAACCGTCCTGCTTTGGGCGCGCGAGCCCGAGGTAGTCGAGGCGATCAATGCCGCCCACGAGAACCCCTTGTTCCTTGCGGGCGTACCGCTGCCTCGGTCGATACAAGCGACCGGCAGAATCAGCGACCTTGCAAGTTGCGAGGCTTTGCTGGTTGTCTCCCCTGCTCAGTTCGTTCGCGCGACCCTCTCCGAGCTTCCGGCCGGCGACACACCGCTGGTACTTTGCGCCAAGGGAATCGAGGCGGGGACCCGGTTGCTCATCAGCGAGGTCGCGCATCAGGTGCAGCCGGCAGCGCCGATCGCAGTCATTTCCGGCCCCACTTTCGCGCATGAAGTCGCCGCCGGCCAGCCGACCGCAGTGACGCTCGCCTGCGCCGATGAGGCGATCAGGGAGCGGCTGGCCGATCGTCTCGCCGGTCCGACCTTCCGGCCCTATGCGTCGAACGATGTGGTCGGCGCGGAGATCGGCGGCGCAGTCAAGAATGTGCTCGCGATTGCGTGTGGCGTGGTCGAAGGCGCGGGGCTGGGCCAGAATGCCCGCGCCGCGCTGATCGCGCGTGGCTTTGCCGAGATGACGCGCTTCGGGCTGGCACGCGGCGCGCGGGCTGAAACGCTCGCCGGGCTGTCGGGGCTGGGCGATCTCGTCCTGACCTGCTCCTCGACCAGCTCGCGCAACTTCTCGCTCGGCGTCGGGCTTGGCCAGGGCAAGGCGGCGAGCGATCTGCTCGCGGATCGCCGCACCGTGGCTGAAGGTGCCTTCACTGCGCCGGTGCTGCGCGAGGCGGCGGCGGAAGCGGGCGTTGATATGCCTGTGACCGACGCGGTCTGCGCCCTGCTTGAAGGCATGGATGTGCGCGCTGTCGTCGAGGCGTTGCTTGCCCGTCCGCTCACCCGGGAGGATCGCTGATGCGCTGGGCTGCCCTGCTCAAGGGAATCAACATTGGGGGAAAGAAGATCCCGATGACCGAGCTGAAGGCTCTGGTCGAAGGGTTCGGTTATCGCGACGTCAAGACGCTACTTGCGTCCGGCAATGTCGTCTTCAGCTGTGACGAGGAAGAGGGGGCTGCTCTGGAGGAGAAGCTTGAGGCAGCACTTATGGCCTATGGATTGAAGACGGACGTGGTCGTCCGCAACCATGCCGAACTGACGGCGGTGATTGACGGCAACCCGTTTCCCGATGCGGCGCGCGACCACCCCAATCATCTGCTGGTGTCGTTCCACCGTGATCCGGTGCCGGACGGGCTGATCGAGAAGATCCCCGACATCTATGATGGGCCGGAACGGCTGAAGGCGATCGGGCGCGAGCTCTATATCGATTTTCCCGAGGATGTCGGCCATTCGAAGCTGGGACCGGCGATGGCGAAGCTCAAATTCCCGAAGCTGGCGACGATGCGCAACTGGAATACTGTGGGGAAGCTGAGGGATTTGCTGGCGTAGCGCTGAAGGTTTTCAGAAATCGACAGCGATGCCCTTGAGCTCCCAGTCGCCATAGCGGGTCGGATCGAGGCCCAGCGGATCGCCTTCGGCATTTTCAACCGGTCCGGAATCGCTCCTGGGATCGGGTTTTGGCACTGGCGTGCTCTTCGAAAGATAGGCTGGTGGCTTCACATGTGGCGGGCGGCGGCCCATGGCGGTTCATCCTGGATGCTGCTGTCACGCCATCCTCCCGTAACGATATGAGTTCAAGTGCTTTGACCCGACCCCCTAACCGTTCCCCCGATCGTTCCGATTCTCGCGCGGACGATGCGCCAGGCGTTCCCGCGCGCCGCGCTGCGCTGAAACTGCTTGATGCAGTGCTCCGTCAGGGCCTGCCACTCGAGGCGGCGCTCGACCGCGCGACCCAGGGCATTGAGCGCAGCGACGATCGCGCGCTTGCCCATGCCATTGCGGCCGAGACGCTGCGCCGCCTGCCCGATCTCGACGCGCTGATCGATTCGGCGACGCGCAGCCGCCTGCCCGATGACGCCAAGGCGCGCTTTGCCCTCAGGATCGCCCTCGTTCAGGCGCTTGCGCTCGGTACGCCGCCGCATGCCGCGATCTCCACCGTACTGCCTCTGGTCGACGGCGGTCCACGCAAGCTGGTGCACGGGGTGTTCGGCACGCTGATGCGCGGCAATGCCAGTCTCGACGAATTTCCGACGCTGCCCGAAGATGTCGAGGCGCGCTGGCAGAATGCCTGGGGCGAAGAGAAGGTCGCGGCCGCCGAACAGGCGATCGCGGCACCGCCGCCGCTTGATCTCACACTGGCTGATCCCGCGAAAACCGCGGCGCTGGCGGAAGCGGTCGGTGGGGTGTCCTTGCTGCCCGGCCACATCCGCCTTGCGGGCGCGCATGTTCCCGAGCTTCCCGGCTTTGAGGAAGGGGATTGGTGGGTCCAGGATATCGCAGCCTCATTGCCCGCGCGGCTGATCGGAAAAGGCGCTGGAACTGCGCTTGACCTATGCGCGGCGCCCGGTGGCAAGACGATGCAGCTGGCCAGCGCCGGCTGGACGGTAATATCGATCGATTCCTCGGAAAGTCGTCTGGCGCGACTTCGCGATAATCTCGCCCGCACCCATCTGACGGCTGAGGTGGTGGCCGCCGATCTGCTCAAATGGTCGCCGGCCGAGCCAGCCGATGCAGTGCTGCTCGATGCGCCGTGCAGCGCGACCGGGATTTTCCGCCGTCATCCCGATGTGCTTCACCGCGTGAACCCAAGGGTGATTGCCGAGATGGCGCGGGTGCAGGCGCAATTGCTTGCCCGCGCCGCCAAATGGGTGAAGCCGGGCGGGCTGCTGGTCTACGCCACCTGTTCGCTCGAGCGCGCTGAAGGCGAGGAGCAGCTGATGGCGTTTCTCGGCGCGCAGCCCGATTTCGCGATCGATCCTGTCGCCGCGGAGGAATTGCCCGCCGGCATCGCTCCGCATCAGCGCGGCTGGGTCCGCACTTTGCCGGGAATGCTCGGGAGCGAAGGCGGCTGTGACGGCTTCTTTATCGCAAGGCTCAAACGCGCCCTCTGAGCCTTGCGGCGCGACTCGGTGGACCCTAAGGATTCGTCATGCAACAGCCAGTCCGCATCGCCCCGTCGATCCTCTCCGCCGATTTCGCGCGCCTTGGCGAGGAAGTGCGTGCAGTCGATGCGGCGGGGGCCGACTGGATCCATGTCGATGTGATGGACGGGCATTTCGTGCCGAATATCACGATCGGGCCGATGGTGGTGAAGGCGATCCGCCCGCACACCACCAAGCCGCTCGACGTGCATCTGATGATCGCACCCGTCGATGCGTTCCTCGACCAGTTCGCCGAGGCCGGTGCCGATATCATCAGCATCCATGTCGAGGCGGGGCCGCACACCCACCGCAGCCTTCAGCACATCCGCAAGCTCGGCAAGCGTGCCGGTGTGGTGTTGACGCCGCAGACGCCGGCCAAGGCGCTCGATTACCTGATCGAAGAGGTTGATCTGGTGTTGGTGATGAGCGTCAATCCCGGCTTTGGCGGGCAGGGCTTCATTCCAAGCGCGCTCCGGAAGATCGAGAGCATTCGAAAGATGATCGACAAGGCGGGGCTCGCCGTCGACCTCGAGGTCGATGGCGGGATCGACCCGGAGACCGCGCGGACGGCAATCGCGGCGGGTGCCGATGCGCTGGTTGCGGGTACGGCGACATTTCGGGGGGGTGCCGATGCCTATGCGCGCAATATCCGCGCCCTGAGGGGTGGGTGACCGGCGACGGACGCGATTCCGGCGCCGACGGCATCGAAGAGGGAAAGAGGCTGATCCGTCTCGGAGGAGACAAGGGATTGTCGCTTGCTGAACGCCTGGCAGACCGCTTTCACCGCCTTACCTGGAGAACGCCGATTCATGGCATGAGGCTGAAGGGACGCCATCCGCTGAAGCTGATCGCCGTGCCCGACGATCCCTTTCTCGGCGATCCGCGCCGTGGCAGCGCGTTGCTCGACGGCGAGTTCAGTTTCCGGGGCGAACGGCGCAAGTTCGCCGAGTTCGATTTCGCCAAACCCAATGTTTCGAAGGGGTTTAGCGACTGGTACCATAGTTTTGCATGGCTGCGAGACTTGTCCACGGCGACGACTCGCCCGGAGGCGACTCCTGTCGCCGAGCATCTCATGCGGCGCTGGCTGGCAGCGCATGCCGAAGCCGTCAGCGAGCCGGCCTGGCGGGCGGATCTCTGGGGCCGGCGAATCCTGTTCTGGACCGCCCATGCGCCGCTCATCCTGTCGAGCACTGATCTCGTCTATCGCTCGCTGGTGCTCAATACGCTGGCGCGGGGTGCCCGGCATATCGATCGCGGTGCGGACAAGCTTGCGCCCGGTGCCCCGCGCGTCGCTGCCTTGTGCGGGGTGGTTGCGGCGGGAATCCTGATCCCTGGCGGCGATGCCCGGCGCGGGGCGACCGAAGCCGCGCTTGCCAAGGCGCTGTCGGTCTCGGTGTTCGAGGATGGCGGCAGCGTGGCGCGCTCGCCGGCGGCACAGCTCGACATCATCATGCTGCTGACGATGCTCCGCGAAGTCTATGCCTCGCGCCGGCTCGAAGAACCGGCCGCGCTCGGCGCGGTGCTGGTGCGGATGGTGCCGGCCTTGCTCGGCGTCTGCCACGGCGATCACGGGCTTTCGAGCTGGCAGGGCGGCGGCCCGGTGCCCGGCGAGACGATCGACCAGATTATCGCGGCAACCGGCGTGCGCGCCCGTCCGCTGCGCCAGGCACGCGACTGGGGCTATCAGCGGCTTGCCGCCGGTTCAGCCATATTGATCATGGATGCGGCACCGCCGCCGGTCGCGCGGCTGGTCGAGGGCGGCTGCGCCTCGACGCTTGCCTTTGAATTCTCGGACGGGCCGAACCGGATGATCGTCAATTGCGGCGGCGCGCGTGCCGCGCTGGCGCAGCTGCCGCCGGCACTTGCTGACGGGTTGCGCACCACTGCGGCGCATTCGACGCTGACCGTGGGCGACAGCAATTCTACTGCCACCCATGCCGATGGCACGCTGGGCCGCGGTGTCGGCGAAGTCGAGCTGGCACGGCAGGAAAGCGAGAGTTCGAGCCGGATCGAGGCAAGCCATGACGGCTATGCCCGGCGCTATGGCTTTGTCCATCGCCGCCAGATCGTGCTGGCAGGCGATGGCCGCGAGTTGCGCGGCGAGGATATGTTGCTGCCGGCGAGCAAGCGCCGCAAGCTGGCCGCAACGCCCTTCGCGATCCGCTTCCATCTTGGCCAGGGCGTCACGGTATCGCCGACGGCGGACGGCATGGCCGCTCTGCTCCGCTTGCCCGGCGGCTCGCTCTGGCAGTTCCGCTGCCGTGGCGGCACGCTCGCGATCGAGGACAGTTTGTGGATCGATGGCGAGGGGCGGCCGCAGGCAACGCACCAACTCGTCGTCTCGGGCGAATCGCCCGCTGGTGGCGCAAGCGTCAGCTGGGCCTTGAAGCGGGCGACCTGAGCGGGCAGGGGGACGCGCGACCGCTTCCCCGGAGTTTTTCATGACCCAGATCACCATTCGCCGCGCTTTGTTGTCGGTGTCCGACAAGACCGGCATCGTTGCGCTCGGCGAGGCGCTTGCGCGGCACGGCGTGGAGCTGGTCTCGACCGGCGGCACCGCGACGGCGCTCCGTGAGGCTGGGCTGGCGGTGCGCGATATTAGCGACCTGACCGGGTTCCCCGAGATGATGGACGGGCGGGTGAAGACGCTGCACCCCAAGGTCCATGGCGGGTTGCTCGCGGTGCGCGACGATCCGGCACATGTCGCGTCGATGACCGAACATGAGATCGGCGCGATCGATCTGGTGGTGGTGAACCTCTATCCCTTCCAGCAGACGGTGATGAAAGGGGCTGACCGGCCCGAGATCATCGAGAATATCGATATTGGCGGCCCGTCGATGGTGCGATCGGCGGCGAAGAACCATGCGTTCGTCGCGATCGTCACTGATCCGGCCGATTATCCCGCGCTGATCGCCGAGATGGATGCCGGTGGCGGCACGACGTCGCTCGATCTGCGCAGGCGGCTGGCGGCGCGTGCCTTTGCCGCGACGGCGAGTTATGACGGCATGATCGCGAGCTGGTTCGGCTTTGCCGATCAGGGTGAAGCGTTTCCCGAGACGCTGCCGATCACGCTCAAGCGCGGCGAGACATTGCGCTACGGCGAGAACCCGCATCAGCAGGCCGCATTCTACACAGCGACCGGCCCGCAGGCGCGCGGCATCGGCCAGGCGCGGCAGGTTCAGGGCAAGGAACTGAGCTACAACAACTATAATGATGCCGATGCCGCGCTCGAACTCGTGAGCGAGTTCCGTGACGCCGCGCCGACGGTGGTGATCGTCAAGCATGCCAACCCGTGCGGTGTTGCCACTGCGGCGACGATCGAACAGGCTTATGCCGAGGCGTTCGCCTGCGACACCGTCTCGGCGTTTGGCGGGATCATCGCGCTCAACCGGGCGCTCGACGAGGCGACCGCGCGGGCGATCTCCGGGATCTTCACTGAGGTGGTGATCGCACCCGATGCTGATGAGGCTGCATTGGCGATCTTCGCGGCCAAGAAGAATCTCCGCCTGCTGCTGACCGGCGAGCTGCCCGATCCGGCGCGCCAGGGTTTGACGGCGAAGTCGATCGCCGGCGGCTGGCTCGTCCAGACCCGTGACGGTGGCGGAATGCCCGACCTGAGGGTGGTGACGAAGCGTACACCCACCGAGCGCGAGCTCGCCGATTGTCGTTTCGCCTGGACGATCGCCAAGCACGTCAAGTCGAACGCGATCGTCTACGCAAAGGATGGGGCGACGGCCGGCGTGGGCGCGGGGCAGATGAACCGACTCGAATCCGCGCGGATCGCGGCGTGGAAGGCGAAGGATGCAGCGGAGAAGGCGGGCTGGGCCGAGCCACGCACGATCGGCTCAGCGGTGGCATCGGATGCCTTTTTCCCATTCGCCGACGGGCTGCTCGCGGCGGTCGAGGCGGGAGCGACGGCGGTGATCCAGCCGGGCGGCTCGATCCGCGACGCTGACGTCATTGCGGCGGCGGACGAAGCCGGGCTGGCGATGGTCTTCACCGGGATGCGCCACTTCCGGCACTGAGCGGCTTGTCAGGCGGGGAGCGTCGCTCCGTCCATCTTGGGCAGCTTGCCGAACAGGGCGCGGTCTTCGGGGCCGAACGCCCAGCGGGACAATATGAACATATAGCTGGCTGCTATCGCCGGGATGCCGATCAGCAGCTCGGCCCATTCGAAGCGCTTGGGCAGGGCGGTGAAGCAGGTGCCCACCACGATCGCGGCGAGCGCTGCCCAGATCAGCGGCAGGCGCAGGCCCGACACGCGGGCTTTGAGCAGGTGCGAGAGATAGGTTGATTTGATGATCGAGGTGATACCAACCGAGGTGAGCAGCGCAACAGCGGGCCCCGCCGCCTGGTAATTGGTATTCCCGCCAATGCGGCGGGCCAGCAGGATCAACCCGAAGCTCAGGGCGATCTGGAAACACAGCATCCCGACTGAGATCATCAGATTCTGGACCCGGGCGATATAGACAAGCGCCGATTCGCAAACCGCGCCAGTCGAGGCTGCCGCCTCAGCAGTGAGCAGGAAGCCGAGCGCGGCAGTGCCTGCCACGAATTGCGGCCCGACCACGCCCATCACGGCTTCGCCGGGGATTGAGCCCATCAGCGCAAGTCCGATCTGTGCCGCGAGAATCCAGAAACCGACCTGGCGGACCTGGTTGGCAACCGCCTCGCGGTCGCCTCGGGCGAGGCTTGAGGTGATGACCGGCCCAAGGATCGGATCGAAGCTCGTCTTGAGCTTTCCCGGAATCGAGGCGACCTGCTGCGCCATATAATAGATGCCGACGATCGTGGGCGCGAACATCACGCCGAGGATGAAGCGATCGATGTTGCGCGTGCCCCATTCGATTGCGTCGGCACCAGCCAGGGGCGCGTTGCGGCGGGCGAGCGCGAACAGCCTGCCAGCGTGCGGCGTCCAGCCGTGCGGCAAGCCATAGCTGCGGAAGAAGGGGATGAGTGAGGCGATCAGCGCCGCAGCCATCGAACACATATAGGAGAGGATGAGGCCGTCGTGCAGCGAGATGAAGGAGAAGATCCAGGCGCCTGCGCTGATCGTCCAGGGCTCCACAATCGCGCGTGCCGTCACCGTCGCCTGCACGTTGCGGCGATAGGCGAGCGCTGCCAGGCTGACGTCTGACCAGGCGACCGCGAAGACGATGCACGGCAGCCACCGCTCCATCCCCTCAATGCTACTGTCCGGGTACATCACCTGCGGAAAGGCGATCAGCAGCGCGCTGAGCAGGATCGACACGATGAACACAACGACCATCGCGTCAGCGACGACGTGCGCATGGGGTCGATCGGTGGACGAAAGTGCTTGCGCCAGTCCGCGTTTCAGCCCGAGCGTCGCCAGCAACGCCGCGAGTTCGACGACGACGACGGCGAGCGCGAAACGCCCCACCAGATCCGGCTTGTAGATGCGCCCGGCGATGAACAGGAAGGGCAGGCGCGCCGCGAGGCGGAGCAGGAACCCCATGATGTTCGTCCGGCCACCCTTGGCGAGGGCGTTGAGATCTTCCGGAACGGCGTCGGTCAATGCGCGGCGCCCCAGCTTGGGCCCACACCGATCTCGATGCCGAGTGGGACGCTGAGCGTGACGGCGGGCTCGGCGGCGGTCGCCATCACACGCTCGATCACTGGCCGGGCGGCGGCGACATCGCCTTCGGGCAGCTCGAATACGAGTTCGTCATGGACCTGGAGCAGCATCCGGACATTGAGAAGCCCGGCTTCGGCCAGAGCCGGGCCCATCCGCACCATGGCGCGCTTGATGATGTCGGCGCTGGTCCCCTGGATCGGCGCGTTGATCGCCGCGCGTTCGGCGCCCTGGCGTTCATGCTGGATCTTGGATTTGATCCGCGGGAAATGCGTTTTCCGGCCGAACAGCGTCTCGGTATAGCCCCTGTCGCGGGCCTTTTCGGTGGTTTCGACGATATAGTGGTTGATGCCGGGGAAGCGCTCGAAATAGCGATCGATCATCCCTTGGGCTTCCTCCGCGGTGACGTCGAGCCGCCCGGCCAGGCCCCAGCGAGAGATGCCGTAAAGGATCGCGAAGTTGATCGTCTTGGCGCGGCCGCGGGTGTCGCGGTTGACCTCGCCGAACAATTCCTGCGCGGTGAGGCTGTGGATGTCCGCGCCGCTGGCGAAGGCTTCCTTGAGCGCGGGCACATCGGCCATATGCGCGGCGAGGCGCAGCTCGATCTGCGAATAATCGGCGGCGAGCAGGACATTGCCGGGCTCGGCGACAAAGGCGTCGCGGATCTGGCGGCCGATCTCGGTGCGGATCGGGATGTTCTGGAGGTTAGGGTCAGTCGAGGAAAGCCGGCCGGTCTGCGCGCCGGTCAGCGAGTAGCTGGTATGGACCCGGCCAGTCTCGGGATTGATCTGCGCCTGGAGCGCATCGGTATAGGTGGATTTGAGCTTGGAGAGCTGACGCCAGTCGAGCACCCGCGCCGCGATCACCTTGCCCGGCGAGTCCTTGTCCGCCGCGATCCGCTCAAGCTCGTTGACGTCAGTCGAATAGACGCCCGACTTGCCCTTGCGACCGCCCTTTATGCCCATCCGCTCGAACAGCACATCGCCCAGCTGCTTGGGGCTGCCGATCGTGAAGGGGCCACCGGCCAGCCCGTGGATCTCGGTTTCGAGCGCCGCGATCGAATGCGCGAACTCCGTCGAGAGCTGCGCCAGCTTCTCGCGATCTACCTTGATGCCGTGGCGCTCCATCTGAGCGATGACCGGCGCGAGCGGGCGATCAACCATCTCATAGACGCGGGTCGCGCCCTCGGCGGGGAGGCGTGGCTTGAAGCGGCGCCAGAGCCGTAGCGTAACATCGGCATCCTCGGCGGCGTAGCGCGTCGCCGCGACCAGATCGATCTCGTTGAACTGCAGCTGGTTCTTGCCGGTGCCGACCACGTCCTTGAAGGCGATGCAGCTGTGCGAGAGATGCGTCGCCGCCAGCTCGTCCATGCCGTGGCCGTGCAGGCCCGCGTCGAGATCGAAGCTCATCAGGATCGTGTCGTCATGCGGCGCGACGTCAATGCCGAGCCGGCCGAGCACGATCATATCATATTTGAGGTTATGCCCGATCTTGAGCACCGCCGGGTCCTCGAACAACGCCTTCAGCTTCTCCAGCGCTAGGGCCGATGCGAGCTGGACGGGCTTTTCCGCGAACAACCCGGTGCCGCCATGGGCGAGCGGGATATAGCAGGCCTTGTTCGGCTGGAGCGCCATGCTGACGCCGACCAGTTCGGCGCGCGTTGCGTCGACGCCGGTGGTCTCGGTGTCGATCGCGACCCAGCCCTGTGCCCGCGCCTTCGTGATCCAGTCGTCGAGCGCTGCTTCGTCGATGACGGTTTCATAGCCATCGTGATCGCACGGCGGGTCTTGCTCCTGCGGCACCGATTTCGGCGCCTCGACCGGCGCGTCGGCGACGGCGGAAAGCTTGGCGAGCAGCGACTTGAAGCCATGATGTTCGAGGAAAGCGCGCAAGGGTGCTTCGGGAATGCCCTGCAGCGCCAGATCCTCGAGCGCATCTTTCAACGGTGCGTCGTCCTTGAGCGTCACCAGTACGCGCGACAGGCGGGCATTGTCGGCATGCTCGATCAGATTGTCGCGCAGCTTGCCCGGCTTCATCGACGGGGCGGCGGCGAGCACGGCTTCGAGATCGCCATGTTCCTGGATCAGTTTGGCCGCGGTCTTGGGGCCGACACCTGGTACGCCGGGGACGTTGTCGACGCTGTCGCCCATCAGGCCAAGCACATCGCCGAGCCGGTCAGGCATCACGCCGAACTTCTCCAGGACATGCTCGGGACCGAGACGGCGGTTGTTCATCGTGTCGTACAGGTCGAGCCCCGGCTCGATCAGCTGCATCAGATCCTTGTCGGAACTGACGATCGTCACCGACCAGCCCTCGCGCAGCGCCGCCTTGGCATAGCTCGCGATGATGTCGTCGGCCTCGAGCCCGGCTTCCTCAATGCAGGGCAGCGAAAAGGCACGCGTCGCGTCGCGGATCATCGGGAATTGCGGGATCAGGTCTTCGGGCGGCGGCGGGCGCTGCGCCTTGTACAGGGCGTACAGGTCGTTGCGGAAAGTGTGGCTCGATTTGTCGAGCACCACCGCCATATGAGTCGGCCCATCAGCCTTGTGGAGTTCGTCCGCCAGCTTCCACAACATGGTGGTATAGCCATAGACCGCGCCGACCGGCTCGCCATGCACGTTCGTCAGCGGTGGAAGCCGATGATAAGCGCGGAAAATATAGCCCGAGCCGTCGACGAGATAGAGGTGGTTTGACGCCATCGGGCAGGGGATAGCAGCGTGAAGCGCTCGCCCCAAGCCCGTCTCGATTAATTCAGTGCCATCGTGGCTCAGCGACCGCCGCCATGTCCCGACAGTGATGATTGAGCCCGGCCCTCATGGCTGGCGATCACCGCCATCACCACCGCCTGCATCAGCGCCTGGCGCTGAGGAATTGCTTTGGGCGTATCGCCGATCATCACCGCCACCGCATAGCTGCGGCCATCCGGCGCCATCAACAAACCGACATCATTATAGCCGGCGGTGCGCCCGGCCAGATCCTGACCAGTGCCGGTCTTGTGGCCGAAGCTCCAGTCGCCAGGCACCGCGCCATGCATGCGTTGCTTGCCGGTTTTCGACATTTCCATCGTGCCGATCAAAAGATCGGTCGAGCTTCTCGACAGCAATTCGTAGCGCTTGAGCTTCGCGAGCGCCCCGGCGATCGCGATCGGCGCGGCGCCATCAGGCGGATCAGCGACATAGCGCTCGAACGCCTCGATCCGGGCAGTCTGTGGCAGGCGCGCGCGGGCGCGGGTAAAGGCGTCGCCAAAGGCGTATTCGGGCTTCCATTCGAGCCCGGCGGTCCGGCTCTGGAGCAGCTTCTCGCCCGGGCCGAAACGAATGTCGCCCAATCCCTTGCGCAAGATGAAGGCGCGCACCGCCGCGGGCCCGCCGACATAGCGGAGCAGCCGATCGTTGCAGGTATTGTCGCTCATCGTCAGAGCGCGGCGCAGCAGTTCGCCGACCGTCGTGTGATAGCCATCGCCCTTGATCAGAGCAGCGACCGGCTGGTGAAAGATGGTAAAATCATCCCGGGTCAGGACGATCGGATCGTCGAGCGTCAGCCGGCCCGAATCGCGCGCATCAAGCACGGTCATCGCCACCCACAGCTTGCTCACGCTTTGCTGGGGCAGGCGGACATCGCCATTGCTCTCAACCATCCATCCCTGGTCGATGCTGCGTACCGCTATGCCGACCCGGCCATCGAAGTTCCGGCCCAGCGCGGAAATATTGGCGGTCAGCGCCTCGGGCGCCCTTGGCTTGGGCGCGGGCGCTGGCACGGGGACCACGACCTGGTAATGCGGTGGTGCGATCGGCAGAGGCGGCGGTGGCGGCACAATGGCGACATGCACCCTCGTATCATGACCACAGGCGCAAAGCGCCGCCGCGAGCATGATTGCCGCTGCGGGCTTTGGGAAATGATACGGTAAAATCTGCGCCACCAAAGCTGAACCCACCCCGATCATGAACATAGGCGCAGAATCGTATTGAGGAATCCCTAGCTGGCAAGGCTTGCGACGAAGCGGACACGGCGCACGGTAAACGGCCTTGGGAAGCTCGCGGCGCAGCTCATTGATTTCATTCGGAGTTCAATGCCCATCGCTAACCAGCCGCAGCAGCGCCGTCACGGCACGAGGATTGTGTCGATCGCCTCAGGCAGAAGGTCGGGATAATCGAGCGTGTAATGGAGGCCCCGCGATTCGTGCCGGTGCAGCGCAGAGCGCACGATCAGGTCAGCGGTCTGGAGCAGGTTACGGAGCTCGATCAGATCGGGCGTGACGCGGAAATGGCCGTAATAATCCTCGATCTCGCCGGTCAGCAGCTTGATCCGGTGCTGGGCGCGTTCAAGCCGCTTGGTGGTACGGACGATGCCGACATAATTCCACATGAAGCGCCGGATCTCGGTCCAGTTCTGCTTGATGACGACTTCTTCGTCCGAATCCTCGACCCGGCTTTCGTCCCAGGGCCGGATCGGCGGCGGCGCCGGTAGCTCGTCCCAATGTGCGCTGATGTGGCGGGCGGTGGCCTCGCCGAACACGAAGCATTCGAGCAGCGAATTGGAGGCGAGGCGGTTTGCCCCGTGCAGCCCCGATTCACTGCACTCACCGGCGGCATAAAGGCCGGGCAGGTCGGTGCGACCGTCGAGATCGATCACAACGCCGCCACAGGTATAATGCTGGGCCGGCACCACCGGAATCGGCTCCTTCGTCATGTCGATGCCCAGGCCGAGCAGCTTTTCGTAGATATTGGGGAAATGCTCCTTCACGAAATCGGGCCCGCGGTGGCTGATGTCGAGATGGACATAATCGAGCCCGAGCCGCTTGATCTCATGGTCGATCGCGCGCGCCACCACATCGCGGGGCGCCAGTTCAGCGCGCTCGTCGAAATCGGGCATGAAGCGATAGCCGGTTTCCGGGATCAGCAGGTGCCCGCCCTCGCCGCGGACCGCCTCGGTGATCAGGAAATTCTTGACGTCGAGATTGTAGAGGCAGGTCGGGTGGAATTGCATGAATTCCATGTTCGCGACACGGCATCCGGCGCGCCACGCCATGGCGATACCGTCGCCCGTCGCGCCGCGCGGTGCGGTCGAGAAGAGATAGGTCCGGCCTGCCCCGCCAGTCGCGAGGATAGTCGCGCGTGCGGTGAACAATTCGACCCGGTCGGTCGCCCGGTTGACGGCATAGACGCCCCAGACATTGCCTGCGCCCGAATAGCGCTCCTCGTGGCGGCTGGTGGCGAGGTCGATCGCGACCATATCCGGCACCAGGGTGATATTAGGGTGCGCTTCCGCGGCCGTTTGTAGCGCGACCTGAACTGCCCAGCCCGTCGCGTCGTCGACATGGACGATCCGGCGATGACTGTGCCCGCCCTCGCGGGTCAGATGTGGGGCGTTCCCGTCCATGTTGAACGGGACGCCGAGCTTTGCGAGCCGTTCGATCGCGGCCGGCGCGCTTTCGATCACCAATTCGACGGTGGCGCGGTCGTTCAGCCCCGCGCCGGCGATCATCGTATCCTCGATATGGCTCTCGAAGGTATCGCCGGGCTCCAGCACAGCGGCGATGCCGCCCTGTGCCCATGCAGTAGACCCTTCGGCGAGCCCGCCCTTGGCGAGTACAGTCACCTTGAAACGATCAGCCAGGTTGAGCGCGGCGGTGAGCCCGGCTGCGCCTGATCCGATGATCAGGACGTCGGATTGGTGAGAGCCGCTCATCGCGTCGCGAAGCCTCGCCGTCCAAAACGGACTACGGCTATTCCCATCAAGAGGATCGCCACGATCGCAGCGCCATGAATGAGGATCAGGGCCGGCCATTTCGGCGTGGCATCGAGCTGGGCTGCCACCATATCGAGATTCAGGATGGTGACGAACCACCAGAGTGCGGCGGCCAGCGCCAGCCCCGCGATTATGGTCAACGCACGATAAAGCATGATCTTGTCAGCCATTCGATGCTCTGGTCAGGTTCAGGAACACATCCTCGAGATCGGCCTCGCGGGTCGAGACGTCGACAATGCCATAGCCATCGGCCTGCACCGCGGCGAGCACCTCGCCGGCGTTCACCTTGTCCTTGGCATAGGTGATGGCAAGCGTGCGTGTGCCTTTCAGCTCGATTTTCTGGAAGCAGCTTGCCTGGGGTGGCGCCTCGACGTCACGATCGACCGTCACCTCCACCAGCTTCTCGGTTGCCATGCCGACCAGCTCGCGGGTCGGCTTGTTGGCGATCACCTTTCCATGGTTGATGATCGCGATCCGGTCGCAAAGCTGCTCGGCTTCCTCGAGATAATGCGTCGTCAGCACGATCGTGACGCCCTGCTGGTTGAGGCTGCGGACATAAGCCCAGAGCTGCTGGCGAAGCTCGATATCGACGCCGGCGGTCGGTTCATCGAGCACCAGCACGGGTGGCGAATGGACCATCGCCTTGGCGACCATCAGCCGCCGCTTCATGCCGCCCGACAGGGTACGCGCATAGGCTTTGGCCTTGTCTTCGAGATGGACGGCGCGGAGCAGTTCCATTGAGCGCCGCTTCGCCTTGGGCACGCCGTAGAGCCCGGCCTGGATTTCGAGCGTCTCGAAGGGGGTGAAGAAGGGGTCGAACAGGATTTCCTGATTGACGATGCCGATCGACACCTTGGCATTGCGCGGATGCTGATCAGTGTCGAAGCCCCAGATCGTGGCTTTGCCGCTGGTCTTGTTGACGAGACCGGCAAGGATATTGATCAGGGTGGACTTGCCTGCGCCGTTCGGGCCGAGCAGGCCGAAGATCGTGCCGCGGGGCACTTCGAAGGACACATCGTCGAGCGCGCGCTTGCCGCCCTTATAGGTCTTGCAGAGTTGGTCGATGACGATCGCAGCTTCGGTCATGTTTGGCGCATAGCGTGCGGCAACGCGCCGGTCATCCCCCTCCCGCAAGCGGAAGGGGAAGGGGAGAAGGCAGATTGCCCACGCCCCTCCACCTTGCTATCCGCCCCCTCTATGATCGCCCCGCCCGAAACCCTCCGTGTCAGCCACAACCGTGTCGTCTGTGATGGCGCCAGCGATATTCCCGGCGGCGCCGCGCTCGGCCATCCGCGCGTTTTTCTCGAGATCGACGAGCATGGCTATGTCGATTGCGGCTATTGCGACCGGCGTTTCGTGCTGATCGGCGGACCTGCCGACGGCGTCGATCAATCGACTTTGCCCGATCATCCGGCTGGCGCCAGCATTTAAGCCGCCTATATTACGGGCATGACCAGCCCCGCAGACCCCCGCTCGTTCCTCTATCATGATGGCCAGCTCGATCCGGGCGAGGCGCAACGCCTCACCACGACGGCGCTTGCCAAGGCCGATGATGGCGAACTCTATCTCCAGTATCGCAAGTCCGAAGCCTTTGGGTTCGATGACGGCCGGTTGAAGACCGCCTCCTATGATACGCATTCGGGCTTCGGTCTGCGCGCTGTCTCGGGCGAGACGACGGCTTTTGCCCATGCCAATGAACTGAGCGCGGCGGCAATCGGTCGCGCCGCCGGGACGATGGCATTGATCGACCCTTCGGCGAGCGCCAAGGCGCCGCCGCCGCGCGCCACCAATCGCCATCTCTACACTGACGCCGACCCGCTCGATCTGGTCCCGTTCGCTGACAAGGTGAATCTCTGCCAGACGATCGATGCCGCCGCGCGAGCCCGCGATCCCCGCGTCGCGCAGGTTTCGGTCTCGCTGGCGGGCAGCTGGAGCGTGGTCGAGATCGTCCGCGCCGACGGCTTTGTTGCGACGGATATCCGCCCGCTCGTTCGCCTCAACGTCTCGATCGTCGTCGAACAGAATGGCCGGCGCGAGACGGGGAGTTTCGGCATGGGCGGCCGTTATCTCTATGATGATCTGATGCGGCCCGAAACGTGGAACCGTGCGGTCGATGAGGCACTGGCCCAGGCTCTGGTCAATCTCGATTCGGTTGCGGCGCCCGCCGGCGACATGACGGTGCTGCTCGGCCCGGGCTGGCCCGGCATCCTGCTGCACGAGGCGATCGGGCATGGCCTCGAAGGCGATTTCAACCGCAAGGGCACGTCTGCCTTTTCGGGACGGATCGGCGAACGCGTCGCGGCGCCAGGCGTCACCGTGGTTGATGACGGCTCGATCGCCGACCGGCGCGGCTCCCTCTCGATCGATGACGAGGGCACCCCGACCCAGGAAAATATCCTGATCGAGGACGGCATTCTCAAAGGCTATATCCAGGACCGGCTCAATGCGCGGCTGATGGGTGTCGCGCCGACCGGCAATGGCAGGCGCGAGAGCTTTGCCCATGCCCCGATGCCACGCATGACCAACACCTTCATGCGCGCCGGCAAGGACGATCCCGCCGAGCTGCTGAGCCGCGTCAAGAATGGCATCTTCGCCAAGAGCTTTGGCGGCGGTCAGGTCGATATCGTCTCCGGCAAGTTCGTCTTCTCCTGCACCGAGGCCTATCTGATCGAGAACGGCAAGCTCGGCGCCCCGATCAAGGGTGCGACGCTGATCGGCGACGGCCCGAGCGTGCTGACCAAGGTAACCGGCATCGGCAATGATTTCGCGCTCGATGAGGGCGTCGGCATGTGCGGCAAGGGCGGGCAGAGTGTGCCGGCCGGGGTCGGGCAGCCGACCCTGCTGGTCAGCGGGCTGACAGTGGGCGGCACTGCGATGTGAGCCTGGCGTGGCGGCGCATCGAAGCGGCGTTGCACACCTGGCCGGATCGGGCCGGCTGGAATTTCACTATCGGCGCGGCTCTGCTCGGCCTTGCGTCGATCGGCTTGATTGCCTGGGCGGGTGGCCTTGCGCATTTTCAGCCTGTGCCGATCGGCATGGCATGGCCGCGAATCGCTTTGGCCGTGATCGTTCTTCCCGCGTTCGCCGAAGAGCTGATTTTTCGTGGCCTGCTCGTGCCCCGTCCGGACCGGGAATTTCCAGTCTGGCGCGCTATTGCTACGATCTTGCTGTTTGTCGGCTGGCATCCTTTTCAGGCGTTGACCTTCGGTCCACCTTGGTCGGCGGTTTTCCTCGCTCCGTCTTTTCTCGGCGCGGTATTCGTACTGGGAGCGACATTGACGGCCATTTATCGAAAGACGGGCAGTATCTGGCCGTGCGTCGCGGTCCATTGGCTTCTGGTGGTGTCATGGAAGCTGCTCTTCGGCGGCCCATTCTGACGAGGTTGCTCTGACAAGGATCGTGCGATGAATAAGGATTCCTGGCCCGCCCTCGACTGGTCCGAATGGCGCGAAACCGCAATCGGGTTGCAGCTGCGCGCGCAGATCATCGGCAAAGTCCGGCTCGCGCTGACGCCCTGGCTCAACCATAGCTGGCATGTTCCGCTCTATCTCACATCGCGCGGCTTGAGCACTTCGACCATACCGTGCGGCGACCATGTTCTCCAGATCGATTTCGATCTGATCGCTGACTGGATCGTCTTCGCCACCAGCGATGGTGGCGTAAAGACCGTCCCGCTCGCATCCGGCAGCATCGCCGATTTCCACACCGCAGTGCTGGCCGCGTTGCGCGACCTCGGGGTCACGGCGCCGTTCGACGGCAAGCCAAGCGAGATGCCGGGCGCGTTGCCCTTTGCCGAGGACCATCTCGACCGGCCCTATGACGGCGATGCCGTTCGCCGTTTCTGGCGCGTGCTGATCCAGGTGCAGCGCGTGTTCGGTACCTTCCGCACTGGCTTTCTCGGCAAGGCGAGCCCGATCCATTTCTTCTGGGGTAGCTTCGATCTTGCCTCGACACGCTTTTCCGGTCGGGTGGCGCCGCGCCATCCCGGCGGCTTGCCCGGACTGCCCGATGCGGTGACGTGCGAGGCCTATAGTCATGAGGAGGCGAGTGTCGGCTTCTGGCCGGGCAGCGACGCCTATCCGCATGCGGCCTTCTACGCTTATGCTTATCCCGCGCCCGCGGGCTATGCCGACGCGAAGGTCCAACCCGACGCTGCGGCCTATGATGCGGGGCTCGGGGAGTTCCTGCTCTCCTATGACGCGGTGCGCACCGCCGCTGATCCCGACGCAGCTTTGCTCGCGTTCTGCCAGTCCACCTATAACGCCGCTGCTGATCTGGGCGGCTGGGATCGGGTCAACCTCGAATGCCCGCTCGGCCGGCCGCGTGTGCCGCGCGTGGTTTGATAGCGTCGAGACTTGCGTTTCAGCGTCACCACGACGAAAGCCGGGGGATGCCGGCTCAAGTCGGCAGGACGGAGTGGGAAATGGCCGAATTCTTCGACGCCCTGACCGACGATCACCGCGCCTTCATCGCCCGGCAGCCGATGTTCTTCGTCGCCACCACCGCGCCGGGCGCGCGGGTCAATCTCAGCCCCAAGGGCATGGACTGTTTCCGCGTGCTCGGGGACAAAAGGGTGGCCTATCTGGATGTCGCTGGCTCGGGCAACGAGACCAATGCGCATCTCGCCGCCGATGGCCGCATCACCATCATGTTCTGTGCCTTCGACAATCCGGCGCTGATCTTCCGAATCTATGGTCGCGGGACCGCGGTGTTGCCGCAGGATGACGGCTGGACGGCGCTTGCCGCGCATTTCACCCTCTTGCCGGGCACGCGCCAGATTTTCGAGGTCGCGATCGATCAGGTCCAGACCAGCTGTGGCTGGGGTGTGCCGCATATGAGCTTCGAGCGCGAACGCCAGACGCTCAGCAAATATCACGAGACGCATGGCGACGAGATCCGCTTCGCCAAATATGCGGTGCGGACGCAGAGCATCGACGGGCTGCCGGTCCGCAACCCGACCCGCGTAGTTTCCTGATGGCGGCCCGCGCGTGAGTCTGGTCGAGATCGGGCGCTTCAATCGCAACGAGGCGCATATCCCGACCGGGCTGCTCGAATCCGAAGGCATCCCCGCCGTCGCGCTCGACGGCAATGCGAGCATCGCCGATGGCAGCTATCTGTTGATACCGGTCCGCGTCATGGTCGATGACGAGGATGAGGCGGCTGCCCGTCGGATCATTGCGGCGCTGCCCGAATCTTAGGCAGCCGTTCGCGGCTGCACAAAAATTCACTTTTAAGTAACATTTTCTTGCGGGAAACGGCGCGGAAACGCGTGTTTTCGACTCTGGCACGACCATTGCTGTCTGGTCCCTCGGGACAAATAGCGAAAGGGGCGCCGGTGAAACTCATCATTGCCATCATCAAGCCATTCAAGCTCGACGAGGTCCGCGAGGCCCTCACCGAGATCGGTATCGCGGGCATGACCGTGACCGAGGTGAAGGGCTTTGGCCGACAGAAGGGCCAGACTGAAATCTATCGAGGCGCGGAATACAGCACCAACATGGTGCCCAAGATCAAGATCGAGGTCGTTTGCTCGACCGATCTTGCCGCCAAGGTGGTCGAATCGATCCAGGCCTCGGCCAACACCGGCGCGATCGGCGACGGCAAGATCTTCGTTCTCGATGTCGGGCAGGCGGTGCGCATTCGCACCGGCGAAACCGATGAAACCGCGCTGTGAGTAAGGGGGCAGTGATGAAGCACGCATTGAAATACGCCGGCATCGCCGGTCTCGGGGCTGCGCTGTTCGCGGCTCTTCCAGCCTGGGCGCAGGAGGCCGCTGCCGCCGCCTCGCCGATTCCGCCGCAGACCGTCGACAAGGGCGACACGGCCTGGATGCTGACATCCTCGCTGCTGGTGCTGATGATGTCGGTACCGGGTCTGGCCTTGTTCTATGGCGGCCTGGTCCGCACCAAGAACATGCTGTCGGTGCTGACTCAGGTTCTGATGATCGTCTGCATGGTCGCGGTGATCTGGGTCACCTATGGTTACAGCGAAGCCTTTACGAGCGGCACCGGCGCGACCGCGCCGTATTTCGGCGGCTTCAGCAAGGCATTCCTGATGGGCGTCGACGCGTCGAAGACGGTCGCGACCTTCTCCAACGGCGTCTATATTCCCGAATACGCCTATATCTGCTTCCAGATGACCTTCGCCTGCATCACGCCGGCCTTGTTCATCGGCAGCGTCGCCGAGCGGGTGAAATTCTCGCCGCTGATGCTGTTCACCGCGCTTTGGGTGACCCTGGTCTATTTCCCGATCGCGCACATGGTCTGGTATTGGGACGGCCCCGACGCGATCGCGCAGGGCGCCATCGCGGGCAAGGCAGCGCTTGACGCGGTCAATGCCGATGCGGGCAAGCTCTTCCAATGGGGCGCGCTCGATTTCGCCGGCGGCACCGTGGTTCACATCAACGCCGGCATCACCGGCCTGGTGATGTGTCTGCTGCTCGGCAAGCGTATCGGGTTCCCCAAGGAGCCGATGCCGCCGCACTCGCTGACCATGACCATGATCGGCGCCAGCCTGCTGTGGGTCGGCTGGTTCGGTTTCAACGCCGGTTCCAACCTCGAAGCCAATGGCGTCACCACCGTCGCCTTCATCAACACCTTCGTCGCAACCGCCGCTGCGGGTATGTCATGGCTGCTGGTTGAACAGCTGGTCCGCGGCAAGCCGTCGCTCCTCGGTGCCGCCTCGGGTGTCGTCGCTGGCCTCGTCGCCGTCACGCCGGCCTCCGGCTTTGCGGGTCCGATGGGCTCGGTCGTGCTCGGCCTCATCGTTTCGCCGATCTGCTTCTTCTTCGTCAGCAAGGTGAAGTCGATGTTCAAATACGACGACTCGCTCGACGTATTCGGCGTCCATTGCATCGGCGGGATCACTGGCGCGATCGCGACCGGCATCCTCGTCAGTCCGGATCTGGGTGGCCAGGGCATCGCCGATTATGCGAGCAAGCCGGGCACCATGGTTGCCGGCACCTATGACATGCTGACCCAGGTGATGACCCAGTGCTGGGCCGTCGGCATGACCCTGGCATGGTCCGGCATCGGTGCGGCGGTGCTGTTCCTCCTCATCGACAAGACCTGGGGCATGCGCATCCCGGCGGAGCAAGAGGTCGAAGGCCTCGACATCTCCGAACATGGCGAGCGCGCCTACCATTATTGAAGAATTGGGGCCGGCTTCACAGCCGGCCCCTCACCTCGTTCCTCCTGCGGACGACCTAAGGCCGGTGCGGCAACGCACCGGCCCTTTTTTCAAGCCTTGCGCCGGTCTTCGCCGGGACGACGGCTTATTCGGGATTGTCCTTCACGGGGGTTGCTTCAGCCTCATCAGCCCGCTTGCGATAACGCCGCGCCGCCAGACCCGCGCCGAGAATCAGGCCGCCCGGCACGAGCAGGATCGCGGCTGCCAGCCCGACCCGGTTCAACGTTTTTCTGTCCATCGCGCGTCGTTACACGCCTGAAGCTGAACGCGCGCCCCGGAAAATCAGCCGGCGAGGTCGGCCTTCACGAAATCAGCGCAGCGCTCGCCGATCATGATCGAGGGCGCATTGGTGTTGCCCGAGATCAGCTTGGGCATGATCGAGGCATCGGCGACGTACAGACCATCCACGCCGCGGACCCGCAGCCTGGGGTCGCACACCGCCATGTCGTCCGATCCCATCCGCGCGGTACCGACGGGGTGATAGATGGTGTCGGCCCGCGCCCGGATCAGCCGTTCGAGCGCATCGTCATTGTCGAGGTCGATCGGGTTGCGATCGCGTCCCTTGTGGTTGGCGAGCGGCGGCGTTTCCAGGATGCGGTACATCGCCCGCACGCCCTTCTTCAGCAGCGCCATGTCGCGCGGATCGGTCAGGAAGGCTGGATCGATCAGCGGCGCGGCGCGAGCGTCGATCGATTGCAGCCGTACGGTGCCGTGGCTTTCCGGGCGCAGCACGCACGCATGGCAGGAAAAGCCATGGCTCTTCACCTTGGTGCGGCCGTGGTCCTCGAGCACCAGCGGCACGAAATGGAGCTGGATGTCGGGCGCGGGCGAGGCCGGATCGACCGTGATGAACCCGCCGGCCTCAGCAAAGGGCGTGGTCATGGTGCCGCGCCGGTGGCGCATCCACTGGACTATCGCGCCAGCCATTTTGAGCGTGCCGGCCAGGGATGAGCCGTGGAAATAGCTGCCTTTGGTCTCGAACCCGGCGACATAATCGACATGGTCCTGGAGGTTGGCGCCGACTGCGGGTCGATCGATGCGGACCGCGACGCCGTGCTCGCGCAGATGCCCGCCAGGCCCGATCCCGGAGAGCATCAGCAGTTGCGGTGTGCCGAACACCCCGCCTGCGAGCACGACCGCGCGGCGCGCCTTGATGATCTTCTCCTGGCCGTCCTGGAGATAGGCGACGCCCCAGGCGCGGCCTTCGTCGAACAGCACGCGCTCGGCGATGACCCCGGTCAGGACCGTGAGCATCTCGCGCCTCGTGGCAGGCTCGATATAGGCGCGACCTGAGCTCCAACGCTCGCCGGCCTTCTGCGTCACCTGATAGATGCCGACGCCGTCCTGCGTGGCGCCGTTGAAGTCCTCATTGACCGGGATCTGGAGCCGGCGCGCCGCTTCGACGAACTCGATCGAGCCGGGATGCGGGTCGCACTGGTCGCTGACGTGAAGCGGGCCTTCGCCGCCATGCCAGGCATCGGCGCCGCGCGCGTTGGTTTCACTGTGCTTGAACCAGGGCAGCACTTCATCATGCGACCAGCCGGGGCAGCCGTTGGCCGCCCAATTGTCGTAGTCCCATTTATTGCCGCGCAGATAGAGCATCGCGTTGATCGCGCTCGATCCGCCAAGGCCACGCCCGCGCGGCTGATAGCCACGGCGGCCGTTCAGGCCGGTCTGCGGGACGGTCTCGAACCCCCAGTTGGTCTTGTCGGTCTGGAAGGCGATGAAACCGGGCACGCGGGTGCGCAGGCCGGTGTTGCGGCCGCCGGCTTCGAGCAGGGCGACCGACCAGCGGCCATCCTCGCTCAGCCGGCCGGCTGCCGCCGCTCCGCCAGATCCGCCTCCGACGACGACGATGTCGGCTTCTTCCACTCGGCCCCCTCCCGCGCTTGCTCTTTTGCGAGCCAGCGTTCCTTGATGATCTCGGACGTATCGCGACTGCCGTCGTGGCTCCAGCCCGGCGGCATCACCAGATAGCCCAGTTTGGCACGCAATCCGGGCGCCGCCCAGACATCCTTCGCGATGCCGATCCATTCGTGGAACGCAGCCCAGAGCAGGTTGAACGAGCCCAGATTCTTGACGATGCCGTAGCGCGGCGCATCGTCGTCGCGCTCTGGCTCGAAGCTGCCGAACCATTTGTCCCAGACGATGAACACGCCGGCATAGTTGCGATCGAGATAGCGCGGGTTGGTCGCGTGATGGACGCGGTGGTGCGAGGGCGTGTTCATCACCGCCTCGAACCAGCGCGGCATCCGGCCGATCACCTCGGTATGGATCCAGAACTGGTAGATCAGGTTGAGCCCACCGACGAAGAACACCATCGCCGGGGGAAAGCCGATCAGGAACAAGGGCAGGCGGAACAGGAAGGCGATCGAGATGAAGCCCGTCCAGGTCTGCCTGAGCGCGGTCGAGAGGTTATAATGCTGGCTTGAATGATGGATGACATGGCTCGCCCAGAACCAGCGGACGCGGTGTGCTGAGCGGTGGAAGAGGTAATAAGCGAAGTCGTCGATCACGAAGCAGAGCGCGAACCAGTACCAGGCATAGCCGATGGTGAAGAGCCGGAACTGCGAGAGCCACACCGCGAGGCCGTAGAGCAGGCCTGCCGTCAATGCGCCTGCAACCGAGCTGCCGGTGCCGAGTGCGAGCGAGGTCAGCGTGTCCTTCGGCTCATAGCGCCTGCGGTCCTTCACCCAGGCGACGATCATTTCGACCAGCACGAGCAGGACGAACCCAGGCACGGCATAATCGACTGGATTGGGCAGCTCCATGGGCACTGCTTACACTCTTGTCAGTGACGCTTCCAGTCCCCGGACATCGCTGTCGACCACGCCGTGCAGGGTCACGCTGCCGAACAGCCGTTCGCCCGTCTCCACCGTGACGCCCTCGACAGCGGGGTGGACCCGGAGCGGCGGCAGCAGCCGGCGGGCGGCGACCTGGGCGCCGTGGCGCTTCAGCACCGCGATCGCGCCATTGCCCGCGACCAAAGCCGCGCCGCCATCCTGGCTGACCAGGGCGGCATGGGCATCGAAGCCGGCGAGCATCTCCTCGGCGATCCGCCGCGCATCTTCGGCCGTGTTGATCCGGCTTTCGCCGAGCCGCAACAGCCGCGCCACACCAGCCAGCACCAGGATCGCGACGATCGATCCGGCGAGCTGGTACCAGTTCATTTGCCGCTCGCGAGCGCGTCGAGCAGGGGGCGGATGCCAGTCAAATCATAGCCGGTCGCGGCGGCCTTCGCCATCAGCCGGTCCGGGTTCTCGCCAAGCTTTGCTTCGGCCAGCGCCCAGAGATTGCAGGAACGCGTGCCCGAGCGGCAATAGGCCAGCACCGGGCCGTTCGCGGCTTCCAGTGCAGCCGCCATTGCCTCGACCTGGTTGCCCGAGAAACCGGCATGGGTGACGGGGATCTCGGTGTAGCTCAGACCAGCGGCTTCGGCCGCGGCGCGGATCGTGGCGCCGGTCGGCTGGCCGAGGTCCTCGCCATCGGGGCGGTTGTTGATGATCGCGACGAAGCCGGCCGCGGCGATTTCGGCGACCTCTTCGACCGATATCTGGGGGGCGACTGAGATTTTATCGTCGATGGGGCGGATCATGCGGCCTCGCGGATCACATTGAGGAAGGCATCGCCATAGGCCTGCAGCTTGCGCTCGCCAACGCCCGAGATGCGCGCCATCGCGGCGAGGCTGGCGGGGCGCATCGTTGCCATCTCGCGCAGCACTGAATCGTGGAAGATGACATAGGGCGGCACCTGCCCTTCCTGGGCGAGCTCGCGGCGCTTGGCGCGGAGTGCCTCGAACAGCGGATCGCCGGTCGGGTTGGGCACAGCACTACCGCGGCGGCGACGCTCACGCTTGGGCGGGAGGATCAGCGCGACCTCGGCCTCGCCCTTCAGGATCGCCTTTGCGTTGGGGCCGAATTCGAGTCCGCCGAAATCGTTCGCGCGGAGTGCATCGCGGAGCAGCAGCGCGCGCGCCACCGGCTTGATCAGCGCGGCTTCCTCGGGGCTCGAGGCGATGCCGAACACCGAGAGCGCTTCGTGGCCGTTCATCAGGCTGCGCTCGCTCGACGCGCCGGTCAGGATGCTTTCGATATAGCCGACACCAAAGCTTTGCCCCGTGCGAAAGACCGCGGAGAGGAATTTCCTCGCCACCTCCGTCGCATCGACGGCGCTGGGCGGGCTGAGGCAATTGTCGCAATTGCCGCAGGTCTCGGGCGGATGGTCGCCGAAATGGCGGAGCAGCACGGCACGCCTGCAGGCAGCCGTCTCGACCAAAGCGCCGAGCGCGTTGAGGCGGGTGCGCTCGCCGGCCTGGCGATGCGGCTCGACTTCGCCGATGCGCTGGCGGGCCTTGGCGAAATCCTCGGCGCCCCAGAAGAGATGGGCGATGGCGGGATCGCCGTCACGGCCGGCGCGGCCGGTCTCCTGATAATAGCTCTCGATCGATTTCGGCAGCCCGGCATGGGCGACGAAGCGGACGTCCGGCTTGTCGATCCCCATGCCGAAGGCGACCGTGGCGACGATCACCATATCCTCGGATTTGACGAAATCGGCCTGGTTCTTCGAGCGGATATGGGGTTCGAGCCCGGCATGGTAGGCGCGGGTCGAACGGCCGGTCGCGGCGAGCTTTTCGGCGAGGAGTTCGACTGCCTTGCGGGTCTGGGCATAGACGATGCCGGGGCCAGGCTGCTCGGCGATGAGATCGGCGATCTGGCGCGTGGTGTTGTCGCGCGGCGAGATCAGATAGCGGATATTGGGCCGGTCGAACCCGGCGACGATCATGCCGGCGTGCGGGATGCCGAGCTGATCGAGGATATCGGCGCGGGTGTGCGCATCGGCGGTCGCGGTCAGCGCGAGCCGGGGCACCTCGGGGAAATGATCGAACAGGGGCCGCAGCAACCGGTAGTCAGGTCGGAAATCATGGCCCCATTCGGAGACGCAGTGGGCTTCGTCGATCGCGAACAGGGCAAGCGGCGCCTGGCCGAGCAGGTTGCGGAAGCTCTCGCCCGACGCGCGCTCGGGCGCGACATAGAGGAGATCGAGCTCGCCAGCCCGGAAACGTGCGATGGTTTCCGCCTGGTTGGTATCGACCGAAGTCAGCGTCGCGGCGCGGATACCGATCGCTTCGGCGGCGCGGAGCTGATCGTGCATCAGCGCAATCAGCGGCGAGACGATGACGCAGGTGCCATGCATTGCGACGGCGGGGAGCTGATAGCAGAGCGACTTGCCCGCGCCCGTCGGCATGACGGCGAGGGTGTTTTCGCCGGCCAGCACGCGGTCCACCACCTGGCGCTGCACCCCGCGAAATTCGGGAAAGCCAAAGGTGGATTGCAGAATGGGGAGGGGATCGAGCATCACGATATCGGCCTGTTAGCCTGTGATGCCACAGACAGCGAGTGTCTTTGAATCAAGGACGCTTTCAGCGGTCTTCGGTGAACTGGATCAGGTCCCAGAGATTGCCGTAAAGATCCTCGAACACAGCGACAATGCCATAAGGCTGGTGCGCCGGCTCGCGGACGAAACGGATGCCGGCTGCGACCATCGCACTGTGATCGCGTTCGAAATCGTCAGTGCGCAGGAACAGGAAGACGCGCCCGCCCGCCTGATTGCCGATGAACGCCGCCTGTTCAGGCGTGGCGGCGCGCGCGAGGAGGAGCGTGGCGCTGCCGGCGGGGGCGCCGGGCGGGGCGACCACGACCCAGCGCTTGTCCTGCTCGGGCTGGTAGCTGTCCTCGATGAGCGTGAAGCCGAGCTTGCCGACATAAAAGGCCAGCGCCTCGTCATAGTCGCGGACGACCAGGGCGATATGGGCGAGCGACTGCTGCATGGTTCAGGCGGTCAGGCCGCCCTCACACCGGACCGACCGGTCGCCGCACCGCGATGAAGCCGGTGACGATGAAGGCGATCAGCACCAGCCCCTGGGCGATGGCGAAGGGCGGCTCCGATCCAGTCGGGGCGAAGGGGTGGAGGAAAGGGATTTTCTGGAAGGACTGCACCACCAGGACAAAGCAGTTCAGGTAGAGCGCGAAGACCGCGGTGATCGTATAGATCGGCCGCCAGATGCCGGCCCGCTTGAACTGGTACAGCGCCAAAAGGGCGATCGCGAGATCGACCAGCGAGATCGCTCCGACGATATGCGGCGGGCCGATCTTCGGCTGCACGAGCAGGAAGGGAAAGCCGGTAACGCTGGTCAGGATGGTAAAGACGAGGAACCACAGATTCCATCCGCCGAGCCAGCGCCCCCTTAGCAATGCGATGAGAAAGACGAGGCCGGTGACGATGCCGACCAGGCTGATGAGAGTGTGCACTTTGGTGAATGCAGCGATCGAAAGGCCGAGAATCATCTATGTGTCTCCTCAGGTTGAGACATTCTAACCCGCTGTCCGCGGGCTTGGCCAGATGATTTCGGAGGCGATACGAGCCGCGCCGATCAACTGCATCGGATTTGGATCAAAAATCCACTGGACGGGCGCGCGCTCGCCAACTAGGGGCACTTCGCCAACAATATCAAGTAGATATTGCTGAGTGAGTTCATCCTTTATTATCTATCATCTATCGGGGGGAATTATGAAAATCTATCTCGCGCTTGCCGCGATGTTTGCGTGCGTCCCGGGTGTGGCCGCGGCCCAGAACGCCAATGACGATTTCGACGGCGTGCGGGGCGAAGCGCGTCTCGGCTATGAGACGCCGACGGTCAGCGGCAGCGGGCAGGTCTACAAGATCGGCAGCGCGGCTTCTTATGGCGCCGAGCTCGGCTTCGATCTCAAGGCAGGCAAGAAAATCGTGGTCGGCCCCTATGCCGTGTATGAATTCTCCAGCGTGAAATTCTGCACCGGCGGGAACTGCATCAAGGAAAGCGGCAATCTCGGTGTCGGCGGCCGCATCGGCGTCGCTGTCTCGCCGACGGTGCTGCTCTACGCCAAGGCCGGCTATGCCCGGATCACCTTCGATGCCAGCAACTCCTCCGGCAGCGGCTCGGCGAGCAAGGATGGCGTCCAGGGTGCGCTTGGTGTCGACGTCAATTTCGGCAAGCATGCTTATGGCATGATCGAGCTGAACTATGCCGACTATGGCAGCTTCTTCGGCGTCAGCGGCGTCAATCTGCAGCGCCGCCATGCGGTGGCCGGGGTCGGCTTCCGCTTCTGATCGCGTTGACCGTCAAGAGAGGGGGCGTCCGGTTCGGGCGCCCCTTTTTTTGCGCCTCAGGCCGACCCGCGAGGAGCCGGAGGCTGGACGATCATCAGCCCGCCGAGCACGATCGCGATGAGCAGAAGCGCGGGCACGTCGCCGAGCATATGGCCTTCATGCATCGGGCTGGCGAAAGACTGCACCGCCATGATTCCCGCATGGACGAGGCTCGACCAGACAGCGAACCAGATCAGCGAGCGGTTTGCCGCCGGATCGCGCGCGGCAAGGATCAGGAAGATGCCGAGTGTCGCATAGACGCCGACGATCATCATGAAATATTGCGAAGCGGCGGGTGCGCCCTCATGCCACGCCCAGCCCGAAGGCCAGACAATCGCGAGCGGATAGACGAGGCAGGATGTCGCACCGAACAGGACGAGCGCGATCTGGAGCAGCGTATAGCGTTGAGACATGGTCAAATCCTTCCCCGACGATGAGCTGATCGAGTGAGGCTAGTCCGGCCGTTATCGGCTGGCAAATCAGGCCGGATCAAAGGCCTGGAGGATCGGGCATGGGCCTTTCGTGCCGGCATCGCAGCTCGCGGCGAGGCGGCGGAGCGCAGTGCGGGCCTGTTCGAGCTCGATGATCTTCGCATCGAGCGCTTCGAGTCGGCCGGTAGCGAGCGCGCGCGCCCGGGCGCGATCCTCGGACGCGTTGAGGGCGAGCAGCTCGGCGATTTCCTCGAGGGTGAAGCCGGCGGCCTGGGCCGAGCGGATGAAGCGCAGGGTGCGGACATGGTGCTCGTCATAGCGCCTGATGCCGCCGGCGCGCGGCGGCTCGGCGAGCAGGCCGCGACGCTGATAATAGCGCACCGTTTCCACCCCGACGCCGGCAGTGCGGGCGAGGCCTGCGATCGTCATGTCTTTCATCGCTTGACTCCGTACCATGGTACGGATGCCATATGGGGTGTGCCCGCTCCCGGGCAAGAAGGATGAAGACCATGACCAATGTGACCAAGCCAGCGCCGAAGCCCGAGACTCAGCAGGGCTGCCGCTGCAACCCCTGCACCTGCAAGAGCTGCCAGTGCTGAACGGGATGGGTCGCGCCTGTAAGGGTGCGGCCCTTTCCTCGCGGACGATCCGCGCTGACGAGAATTCCGGTCATGTGAAAGAGCAAAGCGGCCGCTTCTGACGGTCCGTGGGTGTCGCTATGGCCGACTTGCGGCACCGGTTGAATCGAGGGCGGGAACCCGCGCCGGGAATGTTGGAGTTGTGACATAATTCGGCGCTGGTTTCGGTGTGAAGACGTGCTTTCACGAGGGGAAAGCGGGGAAACGAGCGCCGGCGTTGGATAATTATGTCATGCCCATCGGGGGCCCTGTGGCAGTGAGGCTGTGCGGCCAGGCATCCGGTACGGCGACGGATGACCATCCTCCACCTGTTGGGAATGTCATGAGGGTCCACTGACATTTCCAATCTGTACAGAACATTGTACAGACCCTGTCAGGAGGACCAATGATGCGCACAATCAGCTTTACGGATGCCCGCGCCAATTTGAAGGCGCTGATGGACCGGGTGACGGAGGATCGTGCCCCGGTGATGATCACCCGGCAAAGGGGCGAGGGCGTGGTGATGGTCGCGGCCAGCGAATGGGCGGCGATCGAGGAGACGCTTCACCTGCTGCAATCGCCGGACAATGCCGGGCGATTGCTCGAGAGCATCGCTGAGCTCGATGCGCGCGGATCGGCTGCGTCGTGAAGCTCGTTTTTTCAGCCCCGGCCGTGGCCGAGTATCGTGCATGGGAGGCGCAGGATCCCGAGATGCAGGCGCGGATCGACGCGCTGATCCAGGAGACGTTGCGCGATCCGTTCGAGGGGATGGGGAAGCCCGAGGCGCTGCGCGGGCGGCTGAGCGGCTGGTGGTCGCGGCGGATCGGGCGCGAACATCGACTGGTGTACCGGGTGACGGGGGATGGCGATGCGCGGGCGCTGGAGATTGCGCAGTGCCGGTATCATGTTTGAGCCTGGGAAAAGATGGCCTGGCCGGTTATCGTGCCAGTGCCAGTCTATCTGCGGGGAGGGGCCGTATGACATCTCTGTTCGATCGCATCTTCGGGGGCCGCAAGGCTGAGGCGATACAGGTCGAAGCCCCGCCGGCCGTCGAGCCAGAACTGAGCGAGAAGATCGGTTGGCTGCGCGACTCGATCCGGCGCGATGTCGCCAGCGGCTTCTATGATGAGGATGCCATCCTGACGCAGGCGATCGAGTCCTTCGATGACGAAATCGACCCGGCCGTTTTGCGCCGCGAAGCGCAACGGCTGCTTCGCGAGGCTCTGATCGAGCATGACGCGGCGCAACGTGGCTGGCCGACACGGACCGATTGCGACCGGCTGGACGACGCCTTTACGGCGCTGGAAGCGGCCGGCGTCGTCTCACGCCAGCACTTCTCCTGCTGCGGCACCTGCGGGTCGTCCGAAATATGGGGTGAGATCGAGGCGGTGCACAAAGCGGGCGGCTCGACGCGCGGCTATGCTTTCTACCATGTGCAGGACACGGAATCCGCCACGGATGGCGGCCGCCTCTACCTGAATTATGGGGCCTGTGAGGAGGGCGAAGACGCCGCGCTTGCGATCGCGAACGATATCGTCACGCAGCTTGAGGCGCATGGTCTCCGGACGGATTGGAATGGGAGCTGGAGCCAGCGGATCGGGGTGTCGCTAGACTGGAAGCGACGCCGATAAGCGCGCGATCCTGTGATGGTGCGAAGGGTGGACTCGAACCACCGACGCGCGGACCTTCAACCCGCCGCTCTACCGCTGAGCTACTCCGGCTTTGGAGTGCTTGGGCTCGTGATGGAGATTGGTTGCAGTAGCCGGAATCGAACCGGCAACCTTAGCCTTATCAGGACTCTGCTCTACCACTGAGCTACACTGCACCACTTGGGGGCAGCGCGCGCGAACACCCTCCCCTCAGCTGGTGAAGGGGGTAATTCGCGCGGTGGTAAAGAGCTCGTGGCGGGTCATGGTGGCGGGCTGGTAGCAGGAGGGGCGGGTTTTCACAAGGTGATCAGGTGTCGAGCGTGATATCGTCCCAGGCCTGACCCTGATAGCCGATCAGCCAGTTGAGTGCCTGATGGCGCTCTGTCGCCATGTCGTCGCTCAGTCTAGGCAGCAGGCCCAGCGCTCATCCTAGCAGCCGAATGCTCGGAGATAAGTGGAGCGTCACCGGGATACCCTATATCCTCGCCTAAGGGGCTTTCACCGGCCTAGGTGGCGGGTTCCATGCAATACCGTATAAATGGCCTGGCAGCGCGCTGTCGATCTCCATTCTTATCGTAAGAGATCCGCCGAAATCTTCAACCCTAACATTCGCTCGCTCAAGCTCACTCTCGACCTCAAAGTCGATAGAAGACGTATAACTGCCGACGAAGGGGACTATATCCTTTTTTTCTATTCCGTACTCGCGACACAAGCGGAACTCTATAATTGCCTTTTTTGTTCTATGAATGAATAGAAGGCCTTCAGAGACACGAAAATCTCCTTTCTCCAAATGAACCTTGCGATCATCTGCCGCCTCATCTTCCCACAGGGGTATAAGGTATCTGGATCTACTGTAAGTTCTATAGGTAATATGGTCATTCTCTTCCGCTGCAGGCTCCGGCTTAAGCCTAACATCGACGCACGCGGCCGTTTGCTGATCAATAGTTGGAATTAACCTTAGTCCTCGCGAGGAACTTATATGTTCGTAGTCCCAATGAATAGGATCACTATTATCCGGTATCTTTACTCCTTGAGTCGAAAATACACTAGTCGGAAATGACCTATTTGAATCTTTAGTATAAACTATTTTCTTCGTTGTAGAATACTCCCAAACGAAATCATCGCCGTGCTTCTTCAGTTCAACCAGGTGAGTTAGCGTTTCTGCATGACTGTCTGCAGGCTCGTACGCTGAGCTAATTTGATCGTGATCGATTAAGTCTACCTTGAATTCATGGATACTTCGAATAGCATCTTGAATAAAGGATGGATCATTCAATTTGCCGCGGTCAAACTGCAAATAGGTCCTAAATTTTTCTTTAAAACCGCCCTTGTTAACGCCTCCCTCCATGATCGCGAGGATCGGAGTATCGATGCCGCAAGCAAAGGCTATTTCGTCATTTACCGCCTGAGGCATATTAAAACTACCGTCGACAAGCTCTTCCCGCCGAGGACAAATGGCAATCAAGCCCTGAGCACGGGCGATCAATTTTCTGGCTTGATCCGGAGGCACTCGACTTGCCCCGAACGAAACATTCTCAATACGAAGGTCTAACCCCTTACAAATGGAGGCGAAAAAGTCGTTTACTTCTTTATCGGCTATATCAAAAGATTCCGACAAAAAAATATCAATTGGAATTGACCGCATTTTCTACCCTCGTATCTACCAAGCTCTGACGCTAGCCGTTTACCGGAATAGACTTATAGCGCGGTCCATAAGCAATTAAAGCGCCCTGCTCGCGTCTCGGGTGTTCTTACTCATCTCGTCCACCCCTTTCGGTATATTCGCGCGTGGCAACGCTCCCTCCGCCGTTCACGAAGATCGAATGGCCCTTTCTCCCCTTTTCATAGCGTGAGGTAATGGAGAGATCGCTCGTTCAACGTATTCCGCAGCTTGTGCGGCAATGCCGGGGTTCAGCGCTTCCCATCCAATCTTCTCGCCGACCCAGATTTCCGCCGTGGGCGGAAAAGCGTCGGGGTCGTCGAGCGTGGCGGTGGTGATGTCGTGATGGTCGGGGCGGGTGTCGCGGCGATAGGTGACGAGGCTGCCACAGGTGGCGCACAAGCCCAATGGATTCCCGGTGACGAGCTGTATCCTACTGCATCATGCCATGGTGCTCGAACAGGCGAAAGATCTCCGCCTGCTGCGTCTTGGCTTCCGGCGAGCCGCTGCCGCTACGGCCTGTCTGTCGCGTAGCCAGCATGATGGTCGTTGAGCCATTCCCGTTCTGGCGCAGCGCGTCCGCGCCGCCGTCGATCAGAGCGCCCACCGCAGCCGCGCACCGGGTTCGGACGGCGCGATGCAAGGGCGAACCTCATTCTTGTCGCTGGCGTTCGGATCGGCACCTGAGGCGATCAGCGCGGCGATCATCTCGGCCTGGTGTGCAGGATTCCAGCGGGGGGAGCCTGGACTGCCATCCACCGCATAATGGAGCGGCGTGGCACCACGCCGGTTCCTCGCCGCGACGTCAGCGCCAAGGTCGATCAGCGAGCGCGCGATCTCGGGTCGATGGGCGGCCGCGGCGACGTGAAGCGCCGTGTCGCCTGCATAAACATAGTGACTGATCCCGGTCAGAAAATTGTCGGTCGCCGCCGCCCGCGTCGCACCCTGTTTCAGGGCTGCCGTCGCAAGAGCGGGAGATGCGCTCAGCATGTCGAGCGCCGCAGCGCCATCACCCGAGGCGATCGCGTTCATCAGTCGGCGGAGTGCAGAGTCATCGATCATCGCTGCTTTACTCGTTCAACGTGCTCCGCAGTTTGTGCGGTAATGCCGGGTTCAGCGTTTCCCACCCGACCTTCTCGCCGACCCAGATTTCCGCCGTTGGGGGAAAGGCGTCGGGGTCGTCGAGGGTGGCGGTGGTGATGTCGTGATGGTCGGGGCGGGTGTCGCGGCGGTAAGTGACGAGGCTGCCGCACGTGGCGCAGGAGCCCCAATATATGCCCGGTGACGAGCTGTATTCGCGCACTTCGCCGGTGAGCAGCGCGAACTCCGTCTTGTCGAAGACTGCCCAGCCGACGCTGACGCCGCCCGTCGCTCGGCGGCAGGAGACGCAGTGGCACAAGGTCCGTGCGACGGGGGCACCCGTCACGCGGTAGCGGACCGCGCCGCACAGGCACCCGCCCTCGGCTCCGCTGCTACTCGACGCCTCCTCGGGCTTTTCCGGGAATTCTTCGCTCATAGTGTCCATGCCTTTTTCGCGTCGGGCGAGTACGACTGAGTCCGCTTTGCGGTTCGTGAAGGTCACCGCAGGCTCCGTCGGAATGGGCTTAGCAGAAGCGGGCTGGCTAGGTCAGGCCGCTCGTCGTCCTTCACCCGACCGGTTCGTGGCCATATCGGGCAAAAATGGCGAGGACGCGTTCCGGGGTGGTGCCCGAATCCTGGTCGATAGCGAGTGGGTGATCGGGATCCTGGATCCGTAGCCTTGGCCGCTGGCGATTTGGTTGTGGTTCGACCCAGACAGCTTCGGGTTGTGTTCCGATATAGTCAGCGAGCTGATTGCACAGCCAACCGGGCCATGGGCCCTCGTCGGGGAAAATGCCGTCGTCGAACCCCGAGATATATTTGTCGAAATTCGCACGCGACAGCGTCGACCAGCAGCCGAAGCCAAAACTGTCGGCGACACCGTGAACGGGAATTTCCAGCACGGCCCGGACGAAGAAGTATTTCCCGTCCATCACGCAGAAATCTTCGGACAGGAAATTGCCGTCGTAACGCAACGCGCCATTCTCCTCCCGTACCTCGCCGCCGGGCCAGGGGTCCGGAGCGAAGGCGGCAAGGTGGACCAGCCCATCATGGATCTCGTCGCAGCCCGTGCAGCGCCATTGGCCTCGAAGCCTGTCGAGGGCTGAGGGCTCAGGATTGCGGCGAAACCAGCTCATGGATGCGCGTTACTCGGCGGCGGGGAGATGGATTTCCCCGGCCTTCTTGCGGAACGTCTCGCCACTGGCTCTCAGCTCCTGAACGCTGACATTGTACAGCTGATCAGATCAAACGCCACTTCCGGATCGCGGGTGCCGAGATAGACGTAGTGAAGATGGAGCTCGCCGCTGCGAATATCGAGGCGGCGAAGATCGTCCCTCATCAGCCAGAGTTTCCTGACGGCCGACCCGTCATTTGAAAGCACGGCAATAGGAAGCCGGGAATAGGCGGCCCAGCTTGCCTGGCCGGCAACCGACGGGAGATATGCGACTGCAATCCGCGCGACCGCATCCTGCAGATCCTCCGGCGTGCGGATCGAATTTCCGAGGCGCTCGACGCGAGAGTGTGGCGCATCGCAGTCATCACCTGCGGCCACACTGTCGCGCGTGAGACGAATCACGGCAGTCAAAAAGCGCTACTCAGCAGCCGGGAGGTAAATCTCCCCGCCCTTTTCGCGGAACTTCTCGCTCATTTCGTCCATGCCCTTTTCGGCATCGGCGACCGAGACCGGGTTGGCGAACAACGAGCGCGCCGCGTCGCCATCAGCGGGCGCATCGGCCGCGATGAAGGTGTCGGCCGGGGCATTCTGCTTTGCCGCGAAGTCGCGCACTTCCTGGGTGATCTTCATCGAGCAGAATTTGGGGCCGCACATCGAGCAGAAATGGGCTGTCTTGGCGCCTTCGGCCGGCAGCGTCTGGTCGTGATATTGCTCGGCCGTGTCGGGATCGAGCGACAGGTTGAACTGGTCGCGCCAGCGGAACTCGAAGCGGGCGCGGCTCAGCGCATCGTCGCGCATCTTCGAGGCGGGGTGGCCCTTGGCGAGATCGGCGGCGTGGGCGGCGAGCTTGTAGGTGACCACACCCACCTTCACATCGTCGCGGTCGGGCAGGCCGAGATGCTCCTTGGGCGTGACGTAGCAAAGCATTGCGGTGCCGTACCAGCCGATCATCGCAGCACCGATGCCGCTGGTGATATGGTCGTAACCCGGTGCGATATCGGTGGTGAGCGGCCCGAGCGTGTAGAAGGGCGCCTCGCCGCAGACCTCGAGCTGCTTGTCCATATTCTCCTTGATCTTGTGCATCGGCACATGGCCGGGGCCCTCGATCATCACCTGCACGTCGCTCTTCCACGCGCGGTGGGTGAGTTCGCCAAGCGTATAGAGCTCGCTGAACTGCGCCTCGTCATTTGCGTCGGCGATGCTGCCGGGGCGCAGGCCATCGCCGAGGCTGTAGGCGATGTCATACGCCTTCATGATCTCGGTGATCTCGTCGAAGCGCTCGTAGAGAAAGCTCTCCTTGTGGTGGCTGAGGCACCATTTCGCCATGATCGAGCCGCCGCGGCTGACGATCCCTGTCACGCGCTTGGCGGTCATCGGGATGTAAGCGAGGCGGACGCCGGCATGGATGGTGAAATAGTCGACGCCCTGCTCGGCCTGCTCGATCAGCGTGTCGCGGAAGATCTCCCAGGTCAGGTCCTCGGCGACGCCGCCGACCTTTTCCAGCGCCTGGTAGATCGGCACGGTGCCGATCGGCACGGGGCTGTTGCGGATGATCCATTCGCGGGTGTCGTGGATGTTGCGGCCGGTGGAGAGGTCCATCACCGTGTCGGCGCCCCAGCGGATCGACCAGACCATCTTGTCGACTTCATTGGCGACGTCGCTGGCGACCGCCGAGTTGCCGATATTGGCGTTGATCTTCACCAGGAAGTTGCGGCCGATCGCCATCGGCTCGGATTCGGGGTGGTTGATGTTGTTGGGGATGATCGCCCGGCCGCGCGCGACCTCGTCGCGGACGAATTCGGGGGTGACATAATCGGGGATCGACGCGCCGAAATCCTGGCCGTCGCGGATCAGCGCCTCCTTGGCGGCGGCGCGGCCGATATTCTCGCGGATCGCGACATATTCCATCTCGGGGGTGATGATGCCCTGCCGCGCGTAATGCATCTGGCTGACGTTGGCGCCGGACTTCGCGCGCAAAGGGCGCTTCACGACATTGGGGAATTGCGGGACGCCGGCTGAGCGGTCGGGGCCGGACAGGCCGTTATCCTCGGGGCGGGTCTCGCGCGCGTCATAGGATTCGACATCGCCGCGCCCGATGATCCAGTCGCGGCGGAGCGCGGGCAGGCCGGCCTGGATGTCGATGCGGGCCTTGGGGTCTGTGTACGGGCCGGAGGTGTCATAGACGCGCAAGGGGGGCTCGCCACAGCTTGGCTCGAGCATGATCTCGCGCATCGCGACCTTCACGCCCGGGATATTGGGCGAGGCGACATGGATCTTGCGGCTGCCTCTGATCGCACCTGTCGTAACGCCAATCTCGGTGCGGGCGGGAATGTCTGCCATGCGTATCGCTCCAAAAATCGGAGCGAGGACGGGCTTTCAGTGCGAAAACCACTCCCTCCCTCCGCCGGTCTCAACCGGATCAGGTTCGGCGGGTCGTGGCTTCAGCCACCTCTCAGCCGCTCATGCGCGGCCCCCCGGGGAAAGCGCGACCCTAGGCTGGTCGGCGAACAAAGAAAAGGCCGCGCGACGGTTGGTCGCGCGGCCGGGAGAATTCGGGAGCGGGCGCTTTAGTTGGCGTCGCTCGCCGTCAGGAAATAGCCGTTGATGCCGGCGGGGAAGAAGCCGCCGCTGGCAGCAACGGAATGGTTGTCATAGAGAATGTTGAGCGCCTGGCCCGTCGTGCGGGTGAAGACGAGGCCGTTGGTATCGGTCGGGGTGATGTTGGCGGCGCTGCCGATCACCACGCCCTGATCGATATCGCTCAGACCGTCGAGCGAATCGCGCGCGTCGCTGATCTGCCCGGCCGTTGTGACCGCGGTGCCGCCCAACATATAGAGCTGGCTGCGGATCAGCGCTGCGTGATGCGCCTCGGTCGCGAGAATGCCCGCCAGAGCGTTGCTGTAGAGCGTGCCGGCGAGTTTCGGGATCAGGCCGATATAGGCGCTGACGGCGACATCCTTGAGCAGGAAGGCGCCGAGCAGGAAGTTCTGCTCATTGGCAAAGGCGTCGAAGGTGGCGCCAAGGATCTTCGTGAAGCCGCCGGTCGCGGGCGAGAGATCGATCGCGGGCTGGGCGCCGGCGTACGGGCCGATCATCGAGCGCAGGAAAGCGACATGAGCCAGGTCTTCAAGCGCCATTTCGCGGATATATTGCCCGTTGAGCGTGCCGAAGGTCACCTGAGCGCCGCCCGTCACCACGCCTTGCACGCCGGTGCCGGTGAGCAATGCGGCGCCGCCGCCGGGCACCGCGGTCGAGGCGGGAATCGCCTCGATGCCCGACCCGGTCGTCGCGCGGATGAGATATTGCGCCTGGAGATATTCGAGGTTGAGCGCGAAGTTCATATAATCCGCATCGAGCGCCACCGTTGAGGACGGGGTTGGCGTCGGAGTCGGGGTTGGCGTCGGGGTTGGCGTCGGCGTCGGCGTGGAACTGCCGCCGCTGCAGGCGGCGAGGCCCGCAGCCAATGTTGCCCCGCCGGCGAGGCGCAGGAACCGGCGGCGTTCAGCTCGGTTGCGCTCAGCCGCTTCGAGAACCTGGATCAGGGTTTCGCTATCGATCATCTTCAAATCTTCCCTAGAGTCCAGGCGATCAGTGCGCGCTGCTGGATTTGATCGTGCCGTTGAGACCAGCCGTGAAGAACCCGCCCGAGCTCACCGCCGTGCTGTTCAGATAGAGTATGTTGAGCACCGTGCCGGACGACCGGCCGAGGATGCTGCCATTGGGTGCGACGGGCGCGATGTTCGAGACGATCGTGTTTTTAAGGACCGTATCGGTCGAGATCGTCACCGGCGAAATGCCGTGATCGTCGATCGCGGGCACGCCGTCGAGATTGTCGCGCACGCCCGAGATCGCATCGGCATTGGTGCGCAGCGCCGGAGTCGCCACGCCCTTGGCATAGAGCAGGGCGCGAATCACCGCGGCATGGTGGGAATGCGTTGCCAGGATGGCGGTGATGCCGGCGAGGACGGCCTTGTCAGCGATATTGGGGACCGCGTTGAGATAGGCGGTGACGATCACGTCCTCGAACATGAAGGCGGCGAGGAGGAAATTCGCGTCGCTGGCATAAGGGTCGAACGAGGCGCCGGTCGCGACGATGCCCGCGGCGCGGGCGAAGGTGCTGAACGCGCCGGTCGCGGCAGTGCCGAGATCGATCGCCGGCTGGGCGACGATGCCGTCAGCGCCGAGCTGGCCGCGCAGCCAGGTGATATTTCCGGTCAGGTCCTGGGTGATCTCGGCGGCATATTGCGCGACGACCGGATCCGTGAAGGTCACCGCGCGCGCGCCGGTGGCGCTGCCCGCGACGTCTGCGGTCTGGCCGGTCAGCAGCGCGGCGGGGAGGCCAACGCCGGCGGTGGCGAAGCTGAAAAATTGCGCGGCGAGATAATCGAGCTGAGTCAGATAGCGCAGCATCTCGTTATCGAGGATCGTCGCGGCCGAGGCCGAGGTTGCGATGGCCAGCGCCGAAGCACCCGCCGCCGTCACCGCAGCAGCGCCGAGTGCGGCGCGGAAGAATTCGCGGCGCTCGTTGCGGCCCTCTGTGGTGGGCGCGTCGCCCGAAATGCCACTCGATTCGGGGGCCTCAATCAGCTGCTGGTCGTCGGTCATGGACGTGACCTCTCCTTGAAATGGCTTCCGCGCGAACGGAAATTAGGCCGGTCCCAACCACTTGCGATTGAAGGGCAAGTCGAGCGCGACCGGATTTGAACCCCGGGTAGCCGATGTGCGGGGGCGACTTCAACAACCGTTAGCGGCGGATTCAGGCGAAAAGGGGGCTTTCTTTGATTTGAAGCCGGTGCCAGCCCGCTCCCCCACCCCGCCTCCCACAGAATATCCTGAATGGGAGGCGGGGTGGGGGAGCGGGCTGGTGCCGGATCGCAGCGGACCGGCTGCGCTTAAAACGTGTACCCCAGTCCGACCGCGCCGAACCACTGGTTCGGGCTGCCGGCGACGCTGGTCACCGGGCTTGCGGCGAAATCATTCTGGAGGCGGCTATAGGAGCCGGTGAAGTACAGACCGAGGCCGTGGAGCAGATCGCCGGTCAGCGAATGGCCGCCGATCATGCCGAAGGTGACCTGCTTCCAGCCTTTGCGGCCGGTGAAGACCGGCAGGCCGCTGCGCAGCGCACCGGCGGCGTCGACATCATAATACGCGGTGGCATAGCCGGTGCCGGCATAATCGGCCGAGGCCGAGATGCCGACAAAGGCCTTGCGGCTGAGCGGGGTGGTGTACTGGATCTGCGGGGTGATGACATAGCTTTTGTAGATGCCGCTGATGTCATGGACATAGGCGACGCGGACGGTGAGATTGTCGTAATCGCTGGTGATCAGGCCGGTCTTGCCGATGCCGATGAACCCGCCGGCTTCGGCCGCGAGCTTGCGCTTGCCGAGCGCCTTGATCTGCGGATCGACCAGGCTTGTGTGGCGGTTGAAATTGACGCCGATGATCGGGCCGAGCTCGAAATCCACGCCAGGCCCCGACTGGCTGGGGATCGCGTTGACATAAAGCTGGGTGTTGCGCGTGAAGAAGCTGAAATCATGGACCTTGCCGCGGGCGGCAATTGCCGGCGTCAGGATATAATCGTTCGAGCCCTCATAGCTCGGCAGATAGACGCCGCCGATGCCGAATGTCAGGCTGTTGTGATCGGCTTCGACCGCGGCGTCAGGCTTCGAATCCTGCGAGTTCTGCGCGAAGGCGGGGGCAGGTGTGGCGGCGCAGGCGAGGATCGCGGACAGTCCGAGCAGGGGCAGGAAACGAAAGGTCGATGTCATTGATCGGGCTCCGGACGCTAGAATTGTTTTCCCGGGAACGCAGGGCCGGCGGCTTTAGCTCCGCTGCAGTGCACTACAACATGTAGCGCATCATGATTTGTTGCGCATTGGCATCCGTCGCAAGCGTGAAATGCGCAGCGTTGAAGCTTGGCGGGCCGAAAGTGATCGTCGGATTGCGCGAAAAGCCGAAGCCTTCGCGGGGGATGCCGGCAAAGGTATCGAGCTTGCCATTGCTGTTCTCGTCATGGATCACCGCCATCGCATAGGTGCCGTAAGGCAGCCCTTCGAAGCTGACGTCATGGCCGGTTGCCGGCACCGAGCGAGTCACCGCCAGCGCGCTATTGCCGCAGGCGGGGAAATTCTTGGGCGTCGTGGTGAGGCAGATGCGGATCAGGCCGCGGGTCGAGCGGAGCTTGGTGACGTCGAGCGCCAGGCTAGAGACTGGCGTCGCCCCCGGCAGCAGCGCCATCGCGATGGCCGCCAGCAGCAGCCGATTTGCGAGCCTGCTCGCGGGGCGTTTTGCGAGCGTGCTCACGGGTGAAATCGCCGATCCCCCGATCAGTGCCGCAGAGCCGGTCCCAGAATCGGAAATACAGGCCATAATTTCCCCCATAATGCTCATGGTGCCGCTGGTGATGGCTCGCTGTGATCAGCCAGGCGCCAAGCCGCCCGCGCCACATGAAAGCCGGGAACATCTCCCAGCCCATATGATTGGTGACACCCATAACCGTCATCACGCTCAGCACCACCGCCAGCGCCGACACATGGATCGGAATCACGAACACCAGTAGCGGAATTGCCACAGCCCCAGTGATCGCCTCGATTGGGTGAAAGGCCATGGCCGCCCAGGCAGTCGGCGGGCGGCTGGCATGGTGGACGGCATGGGCAATGCGGAACAGCGCCGGGCGGTGCATCCAGCGATGAGTCCAATAGAACCATGTGTCATGCGCCGCGAGATAGAGCAGCACCGACGGCGGCCAATACCAGAGCGGGAAGGCGTGGAGATCGCTGTAGATCAGCGTCCAGCCGCGATTCTGCCAGCCCCAGGCGATGATGCCGGCGGGCGCGCCATAAATTGCCGCGGACGCAAGGCTCCAGCCGATCTCGCGGCGGATCTGCGGATCGAGCCCGGCATAAAGGCCGGGATGGCGGAAGCGCGTCGCGGCTGCAAAGGCGCCGCTGACGATCAGATAGCGGATGCCGACGATCGCCGTCATCGCGAGCGCTGAGACAAGGATGGCAAGCGCGACGGTCATTCGGACCGCCTTACACGCCAATGCCCCGGCTAGACCACCATCGCCGCGCAATCGCGTGCGAGCTGTTCCATCGATTCGCGTGATGCACCGGCACGGGCGCGGACGCTGAGCGACTGCAACACCGAGGCGACGATACGGGCGCAGGCGGCCGGATTCGTGCTACCCGCATCCGCGAGCAGCTCCTCGATGCGGCGGTCTTCCATTTCGAGAAATGCCCGGAGCACCGCGCGAACCTGGGGATCAGTAGCAGCCTCCGAAGTCGCGGTGCCGATAAGCAGGCAGCCGGCCGGCCCTTGCTCGCCCGATAGATAGCCCTGGATCGCACCGATCAGCATGCGCTCGACCATCTGCCGGAGCGGAAGGCCAAGTGCGCCAAGCGCATCGAACGCATGTCCGACGCGCTCGGTCAGCCGGGCGAGCGCTGCGAGATACAGCGCGCGCTTGTCGCCGAACGCCGCATAAAGGCTGGGCCGGGCAAGCCCCGTTGCCTCGGCGAGATCGTCAAGCGACGTCGCGGCAAAGCCCCGGGTGCGGAACCGTTCGGCGGCCGCTTTCAGTGCGAGATCGGGGTCGAAGCCGCGCGGGCGGCCGCGCTGGCGAGGCTCGGTCAATTATATACCATTTCGCAAAGAAACATTGACTCGATATTATGCGAACCAGTATAGAAATCAACCTCACCCCAGGGAGATCGATCATGAAGCTCTATTTCGTTCCGTTCGCCTGTTCGCTCGCCACCCGCATCGCGATCGAGGAGGCTGAGCTCGATGCCGAGTTCGTCCAGGTCCTGCCGGGTGAGAAACTGCCCGACGGGCGGCCGTTCACGGCGGTGAGCCCGATGGGTTATGTGCCGGCGATGGAAACGGCGGGCGGGCTGACTCTCAGCGAGGGGCCGGCGGTGCTGACCTATATCGCCGATCTCGCCGCCGAGGGCGTGCTGGCGCCGGCGCCCTATACCGAGGAGCGTTATCAGATGCTGCGCTGGCTCAATTTCGTCGGGACCGAGCTGCACAAGGCAGTGTTCGCGCCGCTGATGACCAGCAAATCGAGCGAAGGGGCGCGGGAATGGGCGCGCGGCCTGGCGGCCGCGCGTTTCGAGCTGCTCTCGGCGCATCTGGACGGGCAGGATTATCTGGTCGGCAGCTTCAGCGTTGCGGATGCCTATCTGCTGAGCGTGCTCAACTGGTGCGAATATGCGAAAGTGCCGCTCGCTGACTGGCCGGTGCTCGTCGCCTGGCGCGCGAAGATGCGCACACGACCCTCGGTTGCGCAGGCAATGGCAACCGAGATGCCGCTTCGCCAGGCGGCATAATTAAACCCTGCCCGATTTGCGCCGGAACGCGAATCGGGTAGTGATTCGGGCATGCCCGCCGTCATCCCGTGCGACATCGCGATCGTTGGTGCCGGGCTTGCCGGCGGGCTGCTCGCGCTCGCGCTGAAGAAGAAGCATCCCGATCTCGACATAAGGCTGATCGAGGGGTCGAGCCGGATCGGCGGCAATCATCTCTGGTCCTTCTTCGCGAGCGACGTGGCGGATAGTGATCGCTGGATCGTCGCGCCGCTGATCAGCTATGGCTGGACGGGCTATGACGTCGTCTTTCCGGGCCATGCCCGCACGCTGAGCGCATCCTATTACTCCATCGAATCCGAACGGCTGGACGCAGTGGTGCGCCGCGCCTTGCCGGAGAGCGCATTGATGATGCGCCGGAAAGTGCTGGGCGCAAGCCCCACCGCCGTGGTGCTTGCCGACGGCGACCGCGTCGAGGCCAAAGGCGTGGTCGATGCGCGGGGGGCGAGCGATCTCGGGTTACTCGATCTTGGCTGGCAGAAATTCCTCGGCCGCGAATTCCACCTCGCCGAGCCGCATGAAAGCCCGCGGCCGATGGTGATGGACGCGAGCGTCGAGCAGATCGACGGCTATCGCTTCGTCTATTGCCTGCCGCTCGCGGCGACGCGGATGTTCGTCGAGGATACCTATTACAGCGACACGCCCGAACTCGACCACGGGTCGCTGAGCGCGCGGATCGAGACCTATGTGGCGGCGCGCGGCTGGCAGGTGGGGACCGTCGCACGCGAGGAAAGCGGTGTGCTGCCGGTCGCGATGGGTGGCGACTTCGAGGAATATTGGCGCTCCGGCGGCAACAAGGTCGCCAAGGCCGGGATGCGCGCCGGGCTGTTCCACCCGACCACCGGCTATTCTCTGCCCGATGCGGTGCGGACCGCATCGCTGATCGCGAATGCGAGCGACCTGTCGGGCGCGGCGCTGCACGATCTGACGCAGGGTTTCGCGCGGAGCCTGTGGCGCCGGCGCGGTTTCTACCGCATGCTGGACAAGATGCTGTTCAAGGCGGCCGAGCCCGCCGAACGTTATCGCATTCTCGAGCGCTTCTATCGGCTCGATCCGGGCCTTATAGGCCGTTTCTATGCAGGACGTTCGACCATGACCGACAAGGCCCGACTCTTGATGGGCAAGCCTCCCGTCCCGGTTGGCCGTGCGCTCTCCGCGATCACGGGCGCTCCGGTCCGGGGTGCGGCATGAGCCGTAGGGCGATTATCGTCGGGGCGGGGTTCGGCGGGCTCGCGCTCGGCATAAGGCTGCAATCAGCGGGGGTGGAAACCACCATCGTCGAGGCGCGCGACAAGGCCGGGGGGCGTGCTTATGTCTGGGAGAAAGACGGCTTCACCTTCGACGCCGGGCCGACCGTCATTACCGATCCGCCCTGCCTGAAGGAGCTTTGGGCGCTGACCGGGCGCGACATGGCCGATGACGTGACGCTTGAGCCGGTGCTGCCCTTTTACCGCCTCAACTGGGTCGACGGCACCAGCTTCGACTATACCAATGACGATTCGGTTCTGATGGCGGAGATCGCCAAGCTCAATCCCGAGGACGTCGCGGGCTATCGCAGGTTCCTCGAATATGCGGCCGGCGTGTACCATGAGGGCTATGAGAAGCTCGGCCAGGTCGCCTTTCTCGACTTCGCCTCAATGATCAAGGCGGCGCCGGCGCTGGCGAAATATCAGGCCTGGCGCTCGGTCTATTCGATCGTGTCGAGCTTCGTGAAGGACGAGCGTCTTCGCCAGGCGCTGAGCTTTCACACATTGCTGGTCGGCGGCAATCCGATGACGACCAGCGCGATCTATGCGCTGATCCACAAGCTCGAACGCGATGGCGGCGTTTGGTTCGCGAAAGGCGGTACCAGCAAGCTGGTCGCCGGGCTGGTCACGCATTTCGAGCGGCTTGGCGGGGTGCTGAGGCTTGGCGATCCGGTGACGAGCATCGAGACGCTGGGCGACAAGGCGACCGGCGTCACGACGGCATCAGGCTGGGAGGGCAAGGCCGATATGGTCGCGTGCAATGGCGACGTCATGCACATCTACCGCGACCTGCTGAAGACGTCGCGGACAGCGCAGCGGACCAAGGCGAAGCTCGAGCGCAAACGCTATTCGCCATCGCTGTTCGTCGTCCATTTCGGGATCAAGGGCACATGGCCGGGCATTCCGCACCACATGATCCTGTTCGGACCGCGCTATAAAGGCCTGCTGACCGACCTTTACGATACCGGCGTGCTGCCGGAAGATTTCTCGATCTATCTCCACCATCCCACGGTTACCGATCCGTCGATGGCGCCGGAGGGGCATTCGACTTTCTATGCGCTGGTGCCGGTGCCGCATCTCGGCAAATTCCCGGTCGATTGGGAAGAGATCGGGCCAATCCTCGAAAAGCGCGTCCTCGATGAGGTCGGGCGGCGGCTGATCCCGGATATCCATGAGCGGATCGTGACCAAATTCCATTATGCGCCGAATGATTTCGCGCAGGACCTGAACGCGCATCTCGGCAGCGCTTTCAGCCTGGAGCCGATCCTGACCCAGAGCGCCTGGTTCCGCGTCCATAACCGCGACGACCATATCCCGAACCTCTATTTCGTCGGGGCGGGGACGCATCCGGGCGCTGGGATTCCCGGCGTGGTGGGAAGCGCGAAGGCGACTGCGGCGCTGATGCTGGAAGGACCGAAGTGAAGCGACTTGCCGTTTATTGTGGATCCGCCACGCCGTTGGATCCTGTCTATATCGACACTGCGCGCGCCGTTGGACGTACGCTGGCGGAACGCGGGATAGGGGTCGTCTATGGCGGCGGGCGGCTCGGGCTGATGGGCGCTATCGCCGACAGTGCGCTCGAGGCGGGCGGCGAGGTGATCGGGATCATCCCGCAGGCGCTTGTCGCTGCCGAAGTCGCGCATCGCGGGCTGACTGAGCTTCATGTCGTCGACACCATGCATCAGCGCAAACAGGCCTTCACCGATCTCTCTGACGGGTTCGTCAACCTGCCGGGCGGCACCGGCACGATGGACGAATTATGGGAAGCGCTGAGCTGGGCGCAGATCGGTTATCACGCCATGCCGGTCGGGCTGCTCAATGTCGCGGGCTATTATGATCATCTGATCGCCTTTTACGCGAAGATGGGCGAGGTTGGGTTCCTCCGGCCCCAGCATCAGGGGATCCTGATCGTCGACGACGCGCTCGACGGCTTGCTCGCGAAGATGGCGGGCCATGTGCCGATCGAGACCATCACCAAGATGAGCGCAAAGGACCTGTGAGCCGGGGAGCTGCGGGTTCGGCACTCCCGAGCCGCGACGCGATCGTCGCGACGGCGCAGGAATCGATCGCACGCGGATCGCAGAGCTTTGCCGCGGCGAGCCGGCTGTTCGATCGCAGGACGCGCGAGCGGGCGTGGCTGCTCTATGCCTGGTGCCGCCGGTGCGACGATATCGCCGATGGCCAGGAGCATGGCCATGGCATGACCCTGGTCGAGGACGCGCCGGCGCGGCTGGAACGGCTTTCGGCGATGACCGAGACGGCGCTGGCGGGCAATTGGGTCGGCGATCCGGCCTTTGATGCGCTCCGCATCGTCGCCGATGAGACGAAGATGCCGCCGCACTTCGCGCGCGATCTGATCGCCGGCTTCGCGCTCGATGCGAAGGACTGGCGGCCGCGCACCGAGGATGATCTCTACACCTATTGCTATCATGTCGCGGGCGCGGTCGGTTGCATGATGGCGGTGGTGATGGGGGTTTCGCCGGAGGACGAGGCGACGCTCGACCGTGCCTGCGATCTCGGCATGGCGTTCCAGCTCGCCAATATCGCGCGCGATGTGGGCGAGGATGACCGGGTCGGGCGCTGCTATCTGCCGGTCGACTGGCTGTCTGAAATGGAAATCCCGGCGGGCGAGCTTCTGAACCCCGCCCATCGGCAAAAGCTGGCGGTGCTTGGCTCGCGGCTCGCCGAACGGGCCGCCGCCTTCGAGGCCAGCGCGCGGTTCGGCACGCCCAAGCTGTCTTTCCGATCGGCCTGGGCGGTGCTGGCCGCGGCGGAGATCTATGGTGCGATCGGCCGCGAAGTGGCGGCGCGGGGCGAACGGGCCTGGGATAGCCGCGTTTCGACCTCTGCCACAGCCAAGGTCGGGATGATCGTGCGGGCGGCGAGCGAGGCGCTACGGCGGCGCTGGCTCTACCCGCCAGCCCCGCGCTCCGCCGCTTTATGGACGCGACCCCGTCAGCCGAGTAGCGCCTCTCCCGGATAAGGTTTGTGATGGAGCCGGGCGGCGAGCCAGCCGCCGAGGATCGGCAGCGCCACCGCACAGACCTGCATCCAGAGCGGGTGGGGCAGATAGAACAGGCCCATTACGGCGATGACGAGGATCAGCGCCGCTACGATCCATCCGGCCCATTTCCAGTCGCTGATCCTGAGCGCGAGCCACGCACCACCAAAGGACGCCAACAGCCATGGTGCGATCCAGAACAACTTTTCCACCATTGTCTTGTTGGCGATGACGCCATCGAACGTCACCTCGTCGGCGATGTCGATGTCGAGTGTGGGCGGATAGAACTGATCGCTCACCCAACCGATCGCCGCAATGATGGCGACAGCGGCAACGGCGCCGATGATGACGCCCATGACGATAACCAGAACTTTGCGCATCATACCCCCGTTACGCCGCCCATCACGCCGTTTCGCAGCGGCGACCTTACGCGGCGGTACGAAAAGCGCCAGCGACCCTCAGCCCGGACGGCGATCCTGGCGGTTCTGGACGAGCTGCTGCCCGATCGAGCGGCACGCGGCGCTGACGACCGGATAGTCGATGTCGCTGTTGCGGACCAAAGCTGCGGGCATAGCCGCCTGGCATTGCTGGACGGTCGCATAATGCGCAGGCTCGACCCGCGCCTCGGCGCAGTTCGCCGTGCCGTCTCCGCAGCCCATGATCGCCATGACGAAATAGAGCGGTTCCATGCTTCGTCTCCAGTCAAGGCATCAATCGATAAGGCGCCCGATTCGTTCCGCGAAATGCTTCCAGTTCGAGGGTGCCGCCCCTACATGGACAGAATGCCTCCTTTGACTGAAACCCCGAGCGTCGAACGCCCGTTGCTGCCGACGCTTCGCCGCTTCCTGCCCTATCTGTGGCCTGCGGACGCGCCGATGCTGCGGCTGCGGATCGTGGTTTCGATGCTGCTGGTCGTCGGATCGCTGCTCGTTCAGGTCTATGGTGCGCCGTTCGCGTTGCAGGATGCAGTGAACGGCATGGCGAAGGACAACCGCAGCGGAACCACGCTGGTGCTCGCGCTGGTCGTTGGTTATGCGGCTGCGCGCTTCAGCTCGGTGCTGTTCGACAATTTTCGCAATGTGGTATTCGAGCGGGTCGGGCAGGACGCGACCCGGCGCCTTGCTGCGAATGTGTTCAGCCATTTGCACCAGCTGTCGCTGCGCTTTCATCTCGAGCGGCGCACCGGCGCGGTCACCAAGGTCGTCGAGCGCGGCACCAAGAGCATCGATACGATGCTGTATTTCCTGCTGTTCAATATCGCGCCTACGGTTGTGATGCTGGTGCTGGTGCTACAGATCTTCTGGGCCAAATTCGGTCTCTGGCTGGTCGTCGGCACGCTGGTGATGGTGGTGGCCTATATCGTCTTTACCCGCGCGGTGACTGACTGGCGGTCAGCGCTGCGTATGCGGATGAACGATCTTGATACCGGTGCGGTCGCGCACGCGGTGGATTCGCTGCTCAATTTCGAGACCGTGAAATATTTCGGCGCGGAAGCGCGCGAAGCCCGGCGCTACGACCAGGCAATGGCAGCCTATGCCAAGGCTGCGGTGAGTAGCGAGAATTCGCTCGCCTGGCTGAATATCGGCCAGGCGCTGATCACCAATCTGATGATGGCGGGCGGTCTGATGCTTGTCGTGTGGGGTTGGAGCCAGGGGCGCTTCAACGCCGGCAACGTCGTGCTCGTCTCGACCCTGCTCACCCAGCTGTTTCGTCCGCTCGACCTGCTGGGCATGGTCTATCGCACGATCCGGCAGGGGGTGATCGACATGGGCGCGATGTTCGACCTGATCGATACGCCGTCCGAAATCGTGGATGCGCCGGGTGCGCTGCCGCTTGTCGTCGGCAGCGGCCATATCCGCTTCGAGAATGTGCAATTCGGCTATGATCCCGGTCAGCCGATCCTGAAGGGGATCGATCTCGATATTCCGGCCGGGCACACGCTCGCGGTGGTCGGGCCGTCGGGTGCGGGCAAGTCGACGCTCGCGCGGCTGATGTACCGTTTCTACGACCTGACCGGCGGACGGATTACCATCGATGGGCAGGATATCGCGCTGGTGACGCAGGATTCGCTTCGTGCCGCGATCGGCATCGTGCCGCAGGATACCGTGCTGTTCAACGACACGATCGGCTACAATATCGCTTATGGCCGCGAGGGCGCCGAGTCCGACGAAATCGTGCGCGCGGCCCGGGGTGCGGCCATTGCCGAGTTCATCGAGCGCCAGCCACTTGGCTATGAGACCCGGGTCGGCGAACGCGGGCTGAAGCTGTCCGGCGGCGAGAAGCAGCGGGTCGCGATTGCGCGGACCCTGCTCAAGAACCCCCCGATCCTGATCCTCGATGAAGCGACCAGCGCGCTCGACAGCCGCACCGAGGCCGAGATCCAGGACACGCTTGAAGATATCGAGCGCGGCCGGACCACGATCGTGATCGCACATCGGCTGTCGACCGTGGTCAACGCCGACGAGATCGTTGTGCTCGAATCGGGCCAGGTGGTCGAGCGTGGCAGCCATACAGCACTGCTGCGCCAGGACGGACTTTATGCCGAGATGTGGAACCGGCAGGCGCAGGAACGCGAAGAGGAAGATGAAACGCTGGCCGCGGAATAAGGCGTCGCGGGATCAGGGCCCACCGCCCGTTCGTCCCCGGACTTGATCCGGGGTTGTCGAAGCACCGGCCTTGTCCTCGCCGCGCGAGGGGGTGAAGAAGCCCTTCGACAAGCTCAGGGCGAACGGAAGGGAATGAGCTCTACGGCAACAGGATTTTCTTCGCCCGGGCGAGGTGGATTTTCGCGTCGTCCAGTCCGGTCGTGCCGCCATTGACGAGCTTGCGGACCTTGACGAGATCATCGGCATCGGCTGCTGCGTTGATTTTGCGCGACGTCCAGAACAGGCAGGCGAGCTTGACTGACAAGGTCGGGTCGGCGGCCAGTTCGGGCATGGATTCAAGCGGAACATTCGCCTCCTCGCCGCGCGCTTCGTAATTGGCGCGGCCGGTCAGCTGGAGCAGCCCGCGGCCGCGAAAATCCCAGCCATCGCCGGTCGAGGCCGGGCCATTGCCGAGCCGGTCGCTATAGACTTTCAGTGCGACGGGCCGCGGGTTCATCACGAACCCGATGGTCGATTTCTCGCTCGGAAAATATTTCGGGAAGATCGCCATCAGCCCGGCTGCCGAATAGGCCAGATTCTCTTCGAGCGTCTTGTAGCCGCCGGTCTCGGTTGCGGTCTGGGCGAGGAAATGCGCGAGCCGCAGCTCGGTGTTGATGCCCGCGCCAGGAAGATTGGCGGCGCATCCGGTGCCGATCGCGAGGCCTTTTGCGGCGAGATCGACCCTGGCCATATAGCTGAACAGGGCAGCATAGGTGCCGCGCCCCAGTCCGCCATCGATCGTCTGGTGATAAAAGCCGGCATCCGCCAGGCGTTGCTGCAATCGCTTGACGTCCATGCGTGCCCCCCAGGTTCCACTCTCATCGTCGTTCATTGGCCGGGCAAGTCAACGTCCCGCGTCAATCAGACGCAATGTCTCCGGATCGCGGGCGCCGGCGAAGAAGGCGTCGAGCAGATCGGCGCAGGCGTGGACGTCACCGGCCGCTTCGAACAGCGTCATCGACGATCGCAGCTTGACCGCGTCGATTCCGCCGAAGATCGCCTCGGCCGTTCGCGCGCCGACATGGGCGAGTACCGCGGCCATGCATTCCCGCAGGCGCGCGCCCAGCACCGGATGGGCGAGATAGGCCTGCGCCTCGGCAAGATCGCGTATCGCGTAGCGCCGGGCCATGTCGCTGCGACCGAGTCCGGCGATCTGCGGGAAGACGAACCACATCCAGTGGCTTCGCTTGTCGCCTGCGCGGAGTTCGGCGAGGGCGTGGGGATAGCTGTCTTGCTGTGCCGCTACGAAACGCGACAGGCCGTCGCTTGAATTGTCCGGGGTCATGCAAGTCTCCTGGAAGGGTTCAGCCTGCGCTGTCGGTTGTGGTGCGGGCGCCGTCCGCCTTTGCAGCCCTCCCCTCCCGCTTGCGGGAGGGGACCGAGGGGTGGGCGCCCGGCTTCAACATCCGGAGCACTCGCGGTGAGCGCGAGCCCCACCCCCTCCCGCAAGCGGGAGGGGAGGAAATAGTGCGCCCTTCTTCTCGTCTTTCGGTTCCATCCGGACTCGACTCACGTGAGAACATATGGAGAACTTGTCGCCCGATTCGGAGATACTTATGGGCCCGGTTCATCGCTTGTTCTTCGCCATACGCCCGCCGGAAGGCGCTCGCCCCTATTTTCTCGAGGAGCAGCGCCGCTTCGGCCCGGGGCGTGCCGTGAGGGAGGAGTATCTGCATCTCACCACCGCGTTATCGAACGACTATCAGATCTTTCCGTCAGTCCTGGCGAGCAGGATGCTTGCCATTGGCGATTCGGTTATCGCCGAGCAGTTTCGGGTCGTTCTCGATCAGGTGGTCGCCAGCCACCACTCAGTGGCGATGTGCGCGAGCGAAAAGTTGCGGTCTTTCGCCGCATTGTGCCGTGTGCTGGCATTGGGAATGATGCGCGCCGAGGTGCCGATTCGCGCCGGCTGGCGCAGCACGCCACATGCGACATTGCTTTACCGGCGCGGTGAGCCGCTTCAGCAATGCATCGATCCGATGAGCTGGACGGTCACTGAGCTCCTGCTGATCCACAGCCATGTCGGCCTCGGCCTGCACGAAGAACTCGGGCGTTGGCCGCTGCGCGTGCCGGCCTCGCGCGCCCTAGATCAGGGGCGGCAGCGCCCAGTCGATCGGCTTCTGCCCGCGGCTTTCCAGAAAGGCGTTGGCTTGGGAGAAGGGCTTGCTGCCGAAGAAGCCGGCGTGCGCCGAGAGCGGCGAAGGGTGTGCTGACTTGAGGACGAGGTGGCGCCCGCCTTTGTCGATGCTGTCGACGAACGCCGCTTTTTTCTGGGCATAGCTGCCCCAGAGGATGAACACGACTGGCTCCGGCCTGGCGTTGATGAGCCTGATTACCGCGTCAGTGAAGCGCTCCCAGCCGCGATCGCGGTGCGAGGCGGCCATGCCCATCTGCACCGTCAGCACGGAATTCAGCAGCAGCACGCCCTGCTCGGCCCAATGTTCGAGGAAGCCGTGTTTCGCGGGCGGGATGCCGAGATCGGTCGCCATCTCCTTGTAGATATTGACGAGGCTCGGTGGGGGGCGAACCTCGGGCCGCACCGAAAAGCACAAGCCGTGGGCCTGGCCCTCGCCATGATAGGGGTCCTGCCCCAGGATCACGACGCGGACATTTTCGAGCGGGGTGAGGTCGAGCGCGCGGAACCATTCATTCCCCTTGGGGAATATCCGCTTTCCGCCGGCTTTCTCGGCAACGAGCCACGCCCGGAGCGCAGCCATATAGGGGCTGTCGAATTCGCCACGGAGCGGTTCGAGCCAGCTCGGATGCAGTTTCACGTCGTTCATCAATCCCCGACCTTTCCGAACGCGACGTTTCGGAAAGTCATGGCCGCTGTCAACCAAGAGAGGGGCTGGCGCAAGAAAGGCGGCCTTAGCGTTTGCGCACGAATTCCGCGCGCAGCACCAGGCCCTTGATGCCGTCGTAGCGGCAATCGATCTCCTGCGCGTCGCCGGTCAGGCGGATCGATTTGATCAGCGTGCCGCGCTTGAGCGTCTGGCCGGCGCCCTTGACGGTCAGATCCTTGATCAGCGTCACCTGATCGCCGTCAGCGAGCAGGTTGCCGACTGAATCGCGCACCTCGATCGTCTCAGCGCCAGTGGCGGCGGCGCGAGCATCGGCCGCGCTGATCCACTCGCCGCTTGCTTCGTCATAGACGAAATCCTCGTCGCCAGTCATCGCGGTCTAGTTTTTCAGCGTGGTCATTTCGACCGCCTTGCCCTTGCTCGACGGGTTCGAAGCATTCTGCTTCGGCGCCTTTTCGGCCTTGGGCTTGCGGACTTCCTTGTTCGATTTCTTCTGGCTCTTGGCCATGGCGGCGATCCTCAGGGCGTGGTGCCCGATCGCACGCTACACTTTTCCCCCGCGCCGCGCCCGCTTAAATCGCGGACGCCAGGCCGGGGTGGGTTCAGCCGATAGCGCCGATCATGGCATATTGGCCGAGGATCAGAAACGCGGTCGTCGCAAACGAGGCGACGCCGATGGCAATGCTGCGGGTCATGATGTGTCTCTCGGGTGTCTGGGTGTGTGACCCGGTCAGGCGACCGGGCCAACGGAAACTGCCGCGCTGAACATCACGACGGTGAACATCAGAGCGCCGACGAACGAGAGAGCGAGGCGCTGGGCATTTTCGAAACGGAGTGACATGGTATTGATCCCTGAACTTGGCGATCCGGACCATCCGGGCCGCCGATGCCAAGGTGATTGCAGGGAGCGTGCCAATCCAGCAACATATTGATATTGCTAGATTGTATATTTGGTAGGGCCGCGACACGTGGAAGAAATGCGGAAGAGGTTGGGAATTTTCACCAATCTTTGGTGCAAGCAGTCACGCAATTTTAACCAGCTTTCTGACCTCAGCGTGTGAAGGCAATCCCGAGGCGCGCATGGGTGGCGCTGCGCTTATAGTCGCTCAGCGCCTCGCCATAGCCGGTAAAGGCCTCGCCGAAGAGATAGACATGCGGCAGCCCGTCCCAGACGCTGCTGAGCGGATAGGACAGGAACGCCTCGGCCGCGCCCTTGCCCGTGCCGGGATTGCCGCGGCCGGTGATCGCGAGCTTGAAACTGTCCGCGCGCCCGATCGTGGCGGTGAGCGCGGTATAGCCCCAATAGCGGGCGATATCGTCGGCAATGCCGTGCTCGCCGAAATAGAACCAGGCCTGGGGGGTGAGGTCGAGATTCCAGCCATGGCCAAGCCCCAGGCGTTTGGACGCGCGGACAAAGGCGCGGTTGATATCGACTGAATCCGTAACGCCGCCGCCATTGCTGTCATGGCGATAGCCGAAGCCGAGCAGGGTCGTGCGGTCGAGCGGTACGTCGACGAACAGTTCGGGGCTGTAATTGGTGGTGCGGAACGGCCCGGAAGGTTTGTCGAGCGCCCAGAACATCGTCTGGGTATAGGCGAAATTGAGGTTCAGCCCGTCCTTCCTGCCGAGTGCCCGGAAGGCGAAGCTCAGCTGAAGCTTGCCGCCGGCGTCGCCGGTGCCGAACGCGCCATAGATGGGCTCGTGCGGACGCAGGCGATCAAGAAAGCCGCCCGACGATCCTGAGGAATCGGCGGTGGTGGTTTCGGTCTTCAGGCCGACGGCCGGTGAGGCTGCCGCCGTTTCGACGACCTGGTGGTACCGGATTTTGGCGAAGGCGCCGGGCTGTACCGTCACTGGATCGGCCACAAGGGCGGTCAGGGTCAGATGAGTCCCGTCGGCTGCCCGGGTCTCGATCGGGGCGGGTGCCTGGGTTGCGGGCTGGGTGCCGTCATTGACCAGATAGACGTCAACGCCCTGCTTTGCTGCCTCGGCCGAAGCTGGGGGCTCGACAAGCGGGCGGAGCTGGGCGGCGGCCGGGGCGGCAAAGACCAGCATGGCCGCGCCCGCGGGGAGTGTGAAGATGCGCATCGCCGGGTGATGACAGGCGAATGTTTCGGAGACGAGTCGAAATTAGCGCGAGGATCGGGCTGGCAGTATCCGGACGGGACGGTTAGGCGGGCGTCATGCGTGTTACCGATGCCGAAATCGCCTTCGCCGAAACCCTTGCCGGCCTCGCCGGTGCGGCGATCCGCCCCTATTTCCGCCGCCCGCACGGGCTCGAGGCCAAGGCCGATGCGTCGCCGGTGACGCTCGCTGACCGCGCCGCCGAACAGGCGATGCGCGCCGCGATCGAGGCGCGTTTCCCCGACGATGCGATCATCGGCGAGGAATATGGCGTGCGCGAGGGGACCAGCGGGCGCGCCTGGGTGCTCGATCCGATCGACGGGACGCGGGCGTTCATCTCGGGACGGCCGATCTTCGGCACCTTGATCGCGCTGGTTGCCGATGGGTGGCCGGTGCTCGGGGTGATCGACCAGCCGGTGCTCGGCGAGCGCTGGCTTGGCGTGATCGGGCGGCCGACCTTGTTCAACGGCGCCCCGACCACGACGCGGCGCTGCCCCGATCTCGCCCAGGCATTGCTCGCAACGACCTCACCGGCTTTGTTCGGCGATGATCAGCTCCACGCCTTCGAGCATCTCGACGCTGCGGTGATGAGCACGGTGCTCGGCGGCGATTGCTATAATTATGCCTGCCTTGCCTCGGGCTATCTCGATATCGTTGTCGAGGACGGCCTCAAGCTCCATGATTTCGCGGCGCTGGTGCCCGTGGTGGAAGGCGCGGGCGGGCGGATGTGCGACTGGGCGGGTGATCCGCTCACCGCCGACAGCATCGGCGAGGTGGTCGCGGCGGGCGATCCGGCGCGGATCGAGGATATCCTCGAGGCGCTCGCCTGCCGGGGGCATTGAGCAATTCTATAGCTTGATGCCCAGGAACCGCTTGCGCTGTTCCTTGCGCTCTCCGGGAGATTTCTTGCCGCTTTCCGCCTTGGCGGTGGTGCCATGGCCGACATCGTCGCGGGGCTGGCCCTTGGTGGTCCGCTGGGCTCGCGCTGTCGCGCCCGCGAGGACGGGGCCGCATTGCGAGCTTTTCGCGTCGCCGATATCGACAAAGGCGAGGATCGCCGCCAGCGGGCTGGCAAAGACGCCGAGGCCCAGGCCAACACCCGCGCGCGTCACCAACTCCGGGCTGATCACGTCAATGCCGGGCTTGGCGAAATAGCCGGTCACGCCGACCGGGGATTGCGCCGAGAACAGGCTGAAGGTCTTGGCATCGGCGCGCACCGCGAAATCGAGCGATTCATTCCTGAAGCTGAAGCCGCCGCGCCCAACGACGACGTTCTTCTTCGTGTCGATCAGGATCGGGTCGGCAGCGCCGATGCCGTTGCGCACCGTGAAGGCGATCAGCCCGCAATTGATCTTCACCGGCTCCTTCAATTTATGCTCGAACATCTTTTGCACAAAGGTACCGATATCGAGCTCGGACAGCTGGACGTTGCGCGTCCAGAAGCTGCCTGCGGGCATGATGATTGCGATCCGGCCATTGGCGGTCGACAGCGAATCATGGACGGTGTTGCCGTCGCCTTCCATCTTGATACGGGCCTTCACCGTGCCGCTGGTGCCGGCCTCGTCGACGCCATAACCGGCGAGCAGCACGCCCATCGGCGTTGGCGACAGGCGGATGTCGTAATCGGTGTGGACGACCGGCCGCCGTGCATTGATTATGATGTCCGACGCGACATGGCCGCGCGCCATGTCGAAGGTCAAAGGCGACAGCGTCAACAGGCTGTTGTCGAGCCCGAGCGTGAGGTCGATATTCGAGACCGGCAGGTTGCGGGCGCGCACCTGGCGCACTGTATAGTGCAGATCGGCATCGAAATTCTTGAGCGCCTCTACCCGGAGCGGCGCGTCGGGCAGCAGGCGCGGCGTGCCGTTGACCTGCTTGACGATCGCGCCTTTGCCCTGAGCGGCGACCGCATCGGGGTTATAGCCGATGAACGGGGCGATATCGACGATGTCGAGCGTTCGGGTGACGAGCACGGCATCGATCTTCAGCCGCGGCTCGATCAGCCTGACAGTCAGCTTGCCGGCAAGGTCGCTGTCGCCGAAATGGCCGTGCAGGCCAGTGAAGCGATATTCGTCGCCGGTCTTGGTCAGCGCCGAATTGAGGCGGTAAGCGCGCGTCTCCGGCACCGCGACACCGATGATGCTGAACAGATCGGCGATGTTCCTGCCGCGCGCGGTCACTTTCAGGTCGGCGCCGTTGATCCGGGTCGGGGCGTCGAGTGTGCCCGCCACATCGATTGCGGTGCGGGCCGCGTCGATGTGCAGCGTGAGCTGGTTCTTGCCGCCGACCACCGTCGCATTCGGCGTCAGCAGCTCGCCGTTCACCGTGAAGGGCGTGGTGCGCCCGGTTCCGGTTCCGGTGAACTGAATCGAGCTCGCGAAGCGGGTGTCGGTCGCCTTGATCGTCTTGAAGGCGAGGTCGACCGAGAGGCGCAGTTTCGGATCGATATAGCGTAGCGTGGTGCCGGCGACGTTCGCCTGGCGGATCAGCGGCATCTCGAAGGGCTTCCCCTTCTTCTCGCTGAAGGTCCAGGTGTTGGTCTTGCCGTCCTTGCTCCATTCGAGATCGACCGCGCCGTTCAGCATGTCGAGCCACTTCACCCGGCGATCGCCGAAGATCAGCGGGAAGGTCGAGATGCGGGTGTCGATCCGCTTCGCCTCGAACAGATTGGGCTTCGACGCCCAGGCGGGGTTGGAGATCGTCATCCCTTCAGCGACGAAATGAATGTTGATCGGATCGAAATAGAGCTGGAACTCGCCCGGCACCTTGACCTGGCGATGAGTCATCGCCGCGACCGTTCGCTCGAACGGATGCTTCAGGAAGCGGCCCTTGGTGATGTAGAGAATCAGCCAGGCGAGGAAGATCGTGGCGATGATGCCGAGTATGATGTTGCGCGCGATTCGCCAGGGCCGGGAGAGCCCGCGCGGCGTGGCTGCGGGCGCGGTCGCTTCGGCGCCGGCCGGTTGAGTCGATTCGGCCGCTGCCGGCGTTTCGGGTGGGAGATCGTCGGCGGTATCAGGCGGCAATACGGGTGCGCGCGGTGAATCCATCGCGTTTCAACCCCTAACGCGCGGGGCGGGTTCCGAATCCCGCTATTCCCCGAGGTTGCATTTGGTTGCCGGCACGGCTATGCGCCCGCCTTTCCGCGAGTAAGAGGAACTGCCCGGCCGGTATGGGCTGCCGTGGCCGTTCATAGATCGTCGCGAATATGAGGAGACGAAAATGCCCAAACTCAAGACGAAGAGCGGCGTCAAGAAACGCTTCACGCTCACTGCCACTGGCAAGCTGAAGCACGGCGTCGCCGGCAAGCGCCACCGCCTGCTGCATCATAACGGCAAGTATATCCGCCAGAATCGCGGCTCCAAGGTCCTGTCCAAGGCAGACACCGCAACCGTTAAGGCCTGGGCGCCTTACGGTCTCAGCTGAGCGGAAGGAATTAGAGAATGGCACGCGTAAAACGGGGTGTAACCACCCGCGCAAAGCATAATCGGATCCTCGATCAGGCGAAGGGCTATTATGGCCGTCGCAAGAACACGATCCGCATCGCCCGCCAGGCCGTCGAAAAGGCCGGGCAATACGCCTATCGCGACCGCAAGGTTAAGAAGCGCTCGTTCCGGGCGCTCTGGATCCAGCGCATCAACGCGGCTGTCCGCGTCGAGGGCCTCACTTACGGCGTCTTCATGCACGGCCTGAAGCTGGCCGGTGTCGAGCTGGACCGGAAGGTCCTGGCCGATATCGCCATGCACGAAGGCGCTGCGTTTAGCGCCATCATCGCGCAGGCGAAGGCGGCTCTGCCCCAGGCCGCCTGAGCGACCTGTAGCGACCGAAACAAGGGGCGCGGGTGGATTGCCACCCGCGCCCTTTTCGTTATCGGGCCCTCAGGCCCGGCCAAGTTGAGGATGCGATGACCGATCTCGACCATCTGCGCGACCATCTGCTTGCCGCCATTGGCGCGTCGGGCGGGCTCGAGGCGCTCGACACGGTGCGTGTGGGCGCGCTCGGCAAGCAGGGCACCATCACCGGCCTGCTCAAGACGCTTGGCGGCATGTCGCCCGAACAGCGCTTGACCGAAGGCCCGCGTATCCAGGGGCTGCGGGAAGCAGTGACGCTAGCGATCGCGGACAAGAAGGCGGCACTTGACCGTGCCGATCTCGACGCGCGCCTCGCCCGCGAGACGCGCGACATGACGCTGCCGGCGGATGGCGTTCAGATGGGCAGCATCCACCCGGTCAGCCAGGTGATGGACGAGCTGGCGGAGATTTTCGCCGATCTCGGCTTCGCGGTCGCGACCGGTCCGGAGATCGAGGACGACTGGCATAATTTCACCGCGCTCAACATTCCCGAGAGCCATCCGGCGCGGGCGATGCACGATACCTTCTATTTCCCGCAAGGCGCCGAGGGCGAGCGGAAGATGTTGCTCCGCACCCACACCTCGCCGGTGCAGATCCGCACGATGCTCAACCAGAAGCCGCCGATCCGGATCATCGCGCCGGGGCGCACCTATCGCTCCGATTCGGATGCCACGCACACGCCGATGTTCCATCAGGTCGAGGGGCTGGTGATCGACAAGGGGATCACGCTTGGCCATCTCAAATGGACGCTCGAGACCTTCCTCAAGGCGTTCTTCGAACGCGACGATGTCGTGCTGCGCCTACGCCCGAGCTATTTCCCCTTCACCGAGCCTTCGGCTGAGGTCGATGTCGGCTACACCATGGAGAAGGGCAAGCGCGTTATCGGCGGTAGCGACGGCTGGATGGAGGTGCTCGGCTCGGGCATGGTCCACCCGAAGGTGATCGCGGCGTGCGGGCTCGATCCCGACGAGTGGCAGGGCTTCGCGTTCGGCTGCGGGATCGATCGGCTGGCGATGCTCAAATATGGCATGGACGATCTGCGCCCCTTCTTCGACGGCGATATCCGCTGGCTGAAGCATTATGGCTTCTCGGCGCTCGACATGCCCACGCTCAGCGGGGGAGTCGGGGCATGAAGTTCACCCTGAGCTGGCTCAAGGAGCATCTGGAAACCGAGGCGAGCCTCGATGCGATCGTCGAGGCGCTGACGCGGATCGGCCTCGAGGTCGAGGGTGTCGAGAATCCGGGCGAGAAGCTTGCCGCCTTCAGGGTGGCGAAGGTGCTGAGCGCCGCGCCGCATCCGCAGGCGGACAAGCTGCAGGTCCTGTCGGTCGATGCCGGAGACGGCCCGATGCAGGTCGTCTGCGGCGCGCCCAATGCCCGCGCGGGGCTGGTCGGCGTGTTCGGCGCGCCGGGGGCTTATGTGCCGGGCAGCGACATGACGCTGAAGGTCGCCGAGATTCGCGGTGTCGTCTCGAACGGCATGATGTGCTCGACCCGCGAGCTGGAGCTGGGCGAGGATCATGACGGCATCATCGAGCTTCCCGCAGATGCGCCGATCGGCACGCCCTATCCCGATTATGCCGGCTTGAACGATCCGGTGATCGACGTGGCGATCACGCCCAATCGGCAGGATTGCATGGGCGTGCGCGGCATCGCGCGCGATCTCGCGGCGGCCGGACTGGGTACGCTCAGGCCGCTCCTCGCCGAGCCTGTGGCGGGCACGGGCGCGGGCCCCGATGTCCGGATCGAGGACGCGGAGGGCTGCCCCGCCTATTTCGGCCAGGCGGTTTCGGGCGTCACCAATGGCGAGGCGCCGGCATGGATGCGCCGTCGTCTCGCCGCGATCGGGCAGAAGCCGATCTCGGCTCTGGTCGACATAACCAATTACATGACGATGGATCTCGGGCGGCCGCTGCATGTCTATGATCGAGCGAAGCTGTCCGGCGGTCTCGTCGCGCGGCGGGCCAGGGCGGGCGAGAGCGCCCTCGCGCTCAACGGCAAGAGCTATACCCTCGACGATACGATGACGGTCATCGCGGACGATGCCCATGTCCACGATATCGGCGGCATCATGGGCGGCGCGGACTCTGGCGTTGAGCCCGGGACCACCGATGTGCTGATCGAATGCGCCTTTTTTGATCCAGACCATATCGCACGTACCGGCCAGAAGCTCGGCCTGACCAGCGACGCCCGCGCCCGGTTCGAGCGCGGCGTCGATCCGGCCTTTCTCGACCATGGCCTCGCCATTGCCACGCGGCTCGTGCTCGAAATCTGCGGCGGGACGGCAAGCGATGTCACCCGCGCGGGCAACCCGCCGGTCGCGCCGCGGACGATCGTCTATGATCCGGCCCGTGCCGAAACACTCGGCGGGCTCGTTATCGCGCCCGATCGGCAAAAGGCGATCCTCGAGAGCCTCGGCTTCACCGTCGATAGCGGCTGGAACGTCACCGTGCCGAGCTGGCGTCGTGACGTGGATGGATCGGCCGATCTGGTCGAGGAAGTGATCCGCATCGAGGGCATCGACAAGGTGCCGACCGTGCCGCTCGACCGCATCCCCGGCGTGGCGAGGCCGACCGCCACGCCCGAGCAGAAGCTCGAACGCCGCGTCCGTCGCGGTGCCGCGGCGCGCGGGCTGAACGAGGCGGTGACGTGGAGCTTCCTCTCCGAGGCTGAAGCTGCGCCGTTCGGCGGTGGGGCGTGGAGCCTCGCCAACCCGATCAGCGAGGATCTGAAGGTCATGCGGCCTTCGCTGCTGCCGGGATTGCTGGCCGCTGCGGCACGCAACCTCAAGCGCGGCGCGCAGAGCGTGCGGCTGTTCGAGATCGGCCGCCGTTATCTTGCTGATGCCGAACGCCCGACGCTTGGCGTGGTGCTGGCCGGCGAAGGCCGCGCGCGCGGCTGGCAGCAGGGCAAGGCTGCGCCGTTCGATGCGTTCGATGCCAAGGCCGAGGCGCTTGCGCTGCTCGCCGCTGCGGGCGCGCCGGTTGAGAATCTGCAGGTGATGGGGGAAGCCGGCGAGGCCTGGCATCCCGGACAGTCCGGCACGCTCCGGCTCGGGCCGAAGACGGTGCTGGCAACGTTCGGCATGGTTCATCCGCTGACGGCACGCGCTTATGATCTCGACGGGCCGGTCGCGGCGGTTGAGCTGTATCTGGATGCGATGCCGGGCAAGCGCTCGACGGGCTTTATGCGTCCTGCCTATGCGCCGCCGGCGCTGCAGGCGGTGCGACGCGACTTCGCTTTCCTCGTCCCTGCTGAGCTTGCCGCTGACGCGCTTGTCCGGGCCGTGAAGGGCGCTGACAAGGCCGCCATCACGGCGGTGCGGCTGTTTGACGTCTTCACCGGCGCCGGCGTCGATGAGGGGCAGAAGAGCCTCGCGCTTGAAGTCACGCTTCAGCCGGGCGAGAAGAGCTTCACTGACGAGGCGCTGAAGGCGGTGGCCGACAAGGTCGTCGCGGCGGCGGTGAAGCTTGGGGCGGTGTTACGGGGTTGATGATCGACCGCTTCCTGGAAGGTCTGCACGAGAAGATGCAGGACCCGGACGATGTCGAGTATATGACCGTCATCGTGCCGGGCGATCTCGACCCGTTCGATCGCCATTATCGCTTCAGCATTCATCTCGACGCCGAATTGCGGCTGACCGGGCTGGGGTGCAGCGTCGGCGGCGGGACCTTGTTCAGCGAGGAAGACGAGGACGGCGAAAGCGAAATCCTCTACTGCGTGTGCGATGTCGACGCGACCGATGTCGATGGCGCGCGGGCGCTGTTGCGGCTCCATCTGCCCGAGCTGGGATGCCCTGACGGCACCCTGATCCAATATGCCGAGGACCTTGAGGATCGGTATGACGGCGAGAACTGGCTATTGGCGCAGCCAAGGACGATCTCGGAAGATTGAATGGCTGACCTGATCGAAATCGCCTCGGCCGGCCTTTCGGCGGCGATCAATCCGCTTGGGGCTGAACTCACGCATCTCCGCGACCCGCAAGGGCGCGAGCTGATGACGGATGCCGATCCGCGCTGGTGGACCGGGCATGCGCCGATCCTGTTCCCGATGGTCGGCCGGGCGAATGGTGACGTCATCCGTGTCGACGGCGTTGACTATACGATGCGCCAGCATGGTTTTGCGCGGCACAAGACGTTCGAGCTGGTGTCGCAGGAGGCGGCGCGGGCGGTGTTTCGACTGACTGACAGTGAGGAGACGCGGGCGGTCTATCCCTTCGCCTTTGCGCTGTACGTCAGTTTTACGATCGAGGGCGCGACCTTGTCGATCGACATACGGATCGAGAATTCTGGCGATACCGCCATGCCGGCGAGTTTCGGTTTCCACCCGGCCTTTGCATGGCCGCTGCCCTATGGGGCACCGCGCGTGGCGCACCGAATCGTGTTCGACGCTGACGAGCCCGAGCGGCTGAAGGAGATCAGCAGTGGCCTGATCGCGGCCGAGACGCGCGCCTCGCCGCTCGACGGCCGCGTGCTTGCGCTGCGCGACGATCTGTTCGTCGACGATGCGCTGGTGTGGAATAGGATCCATTCGTCCGGCGTGACCTATGGGGCGGCCGAGGGCCCGCAACTTGAGATTGGTTTTCCCGACACGCCCAAGCTCGGCATCTGGACAAAGCCGGGCGCGCATTATGTCTGTGTCGAGCCCTGGCATGGCATTGCCGATCCGGTCGGCTTCACGGGCGAGTTCCGCGACAAACCGGGCGTGTTCGAGATCGCCCCGCGTGGGCTCTGGACCTGCTCGATGAGCGTCACCTTGAAATCCTGACTTTTCAGCGCCGCGTGACACGGCGCGCCTGATGCAACATAGCGGCCCCGGCCTCCGCCGGGGCGACGAGTGAGACCTGATGACCACCCCTTCCGACCGCCGTACCTTCGCGATCATCTCCCATCCCGATGCGGGCAAGACGACGCTTACCGAGAAGCTGCTCTATTTCGGCGGCGCGATCCATCTCGCCGGCGAAGTGAAAGCGCGCGGCCAGAACCGGCGCGCCCGCTCGGACTGGATGAAGATCGAGCAGCAGCGCGGCATCTCGGTCACCTCCTCGGTGATGACCTTCGAGAAGGACGGGCTGACCTTCAACCTGCTCGACACGCCGGGCCATGAGGACTTCTCCGAAGATACCTACCGCACGCTGACCGCAGTCGATTCAGCGGTGATGGTGATCGACGCCGCGCGCGGCATCGAGGCGCAGACGCGCAAATTGTTCGAGGTTTGTCGGCTCCGCTCGGTGCCGATCATCACCTTCGTCAACAAGGTCGATCGCGAAGGGCGCAGTGCCTTCGAGCTGCTCGACGAGGTCGCCGATATCCTGCAGCTCGACGTCTGCCCGATGAGCTGGCCGGTCGGCATGGGCAGCGATTTCGAGGGGGTTTACGACCTCTACGCCAACACGCTGAGCCAGCCCGAGGGCCCGTCGCGCGAGTTCATGGGCAAGGCACAGGCGTTCACCGGGCTCGATGATCCGGCGCTGGACAAAATTCTGTCGGAGGACGGCCTGCGCCTTCTGCGTGACGAAGCCGAGCTGGCGCAGGGCGGCTATGCGACATTCGATGCCGCCGCCTATCGCCACGGTGACCTGACCCCGGTCTATTTCGGCTCGGCGCTCAAGGATTTCGGCGTCGCCGAGCTGATTGCAGCGCTCGGCACCCATGCGCCGGGGCCGCGCCCGCAGCCGGCCGAGCCGGCGCCGATCGCCCCCGATTATGCCGAGGTCACCGGCTTCGTGTTCAAGGTCCAGGCCAATATGGACCCGAATCACCGCGACCGGATCGCCTTCATGCGGCTGTGCTCGGGGACGTTCAAACGCGGCATGAAGCTGACGCCGACGGGTCATGGCAAGCCGATCGCGATCCATTCGCCGATCCTGTTCTTCGCGCAGAACCGCGAGCTCGCCGATGAGGCATTCCCGGGCGACATTATCGGTATCCCCAATCACGGGACGCTTCGGGTCGGCGATACGCTGAGCGAAAAGGCGACGATCCGCTTCACCGGCCTGCCCAATTTCGCGCCCGAAATCCTGCGCCGCGTCGCGCTCAAGGACCCGACCAAGACCAAACAGTTGCGCAAGGCGCTCGACGATATGGCCGAAGAGGGCGTGACTCAGGTTTTCTATCCCGAGATCGGCTCGAACTGGATCATCGGCGTGGTCGGTCAGCTCCAGCTCGAGGTGCTGCTGTCGCGGCTCGAGGCAGAGTATAAGGTCGATGCCGGGTTGGAGATGGCGCCGTTCGATACAGCGCGTTGGGTGTCGGCGGCTGACCCGGCCGATCTCAAGGCGTTCATGGATCTCAACCGTACCTCGATGGCCAAGGATCGCGACGGCAATCCGGTCTATCTCGCCAAGACCGCCTGGGATGTCGGCTATGTCGCCGATCGCTATCCCAAGGTGAAGTTCGCGGCGACGCGCGAGCGTTAGGGCGCCGGGGCCTGCGCGGCTGCGCCCGCATCGAAGCGCGAGCGAGGCTGGGTCTGCTTGAAATGGCCGATTTTCAGGGCCGGCTTTCCCTGTTCCGGGGCGATTAACAGGGAAGGAACAGGGAAGATTTTATTTTTCGGCCCGATTCCGGCACTTTTGTTGGATTTTTTCGGCAAATTTAGCGAGCTTATTCAATGCCTTGAAAGGCGCTCTCCCTGTTATTGAATAACAGGGAGGCGTGTTGGAGATAACAGGGAGAGCCGCGCCCGTAACAGGGAAGGAACAGGGACAGGCGGAACACCGAGGTTTCGACCATCATGTGAAAGAGCGCGGCGAGGGTTTTACACCTCGCCTGGTTCGCACAATGCAACGATTCGGATCGCGGTTGAATCAACGCGAAGCCCGCGCCGATCCAGGGCTCGAAGCCTTCAGCCCACCCAATCCCGGCGCAGCGGCTTCACCGCCAGCAACATCAGCGCGGCCGCGACCAGATAAAAGCCGAGCGCGCCCAGCGTCGCGTAGCGCAACGCCTCTCCCGCCCCGAAGCGGTGAGTCATGAGGTCGGCGGCGGCGCCCATCAGCAACGGGCCGAGGCCGAGGCCGATCAGATTGTTGATCAGCAGAAAGCTTCCCGAGGCGGTCGCGCGCATCGGCGGGGGCACGAGATGCTGGACGGCGGTGATGACCGGGCCGAGCCACAGGATGTTGAGGCCGCTGGGGAGCAGCAGGAACAGGAAGGCGAGCAGCGGCGACGTCGCCGAAATGCCGGCGGCGAATAGCGGCGCGGTGAGCAGGAAGGCGATGGCGGGAATCCGCGCATAGGCGCCGCGATCGGCGTGGCCGAGGCGATCGGCCAGCCAGCCGCCGAGCAGCACACCAGCGCATCCGCCCGTCAGGAACAGCGCGCCCATGAAGCGGGACAGGGTGAGCAGATCGAAATCCAGGCTGGTCTTGAGCACTGAGGGCAGCCAGAGCGCCAGGCCGTATCCGCAGAGCGAACTGCACGAAGCGCCGAAGGACAGCAGCCAGAAGCTCGGCTTGCGGGCGAGGATCGCGAAGACCGCGCCGAGCGGTGCTGCGTCTGTCGGCTTGTCATGGGCGCCCCTTGGCGGCTCGCGGACGATGAGACGGAAGATCGGGGCAAGGATGATGCCGGCGAGCCCAAGGACGATAAAGGCCATCCGCCAGCTGACCGTCGCCGCGATATAGCCGCCAAGCAGCGCACCGGCGGCAAGCCCGAGCGGAATGCCAAGCGAATAGATGGCCAGCGCCCGGGCCCGCTCGCGCGGCGGGAAATAATCGGCGATCAGCGCATAGGAAGGCGCCGGTCCGCCCGCCTCGCCGACACCGACGCCGAGCCGGCACCAGAAGAGCTGACCAAAGCCGGTGACGAAACCGCACAGGGCGGTGAAGGCGCTCCAGACAGTGAGCGCGCCGGTGATGACCCAGACCCGGCTGGTCTTGTCAGCCAGGATCGCCAGCGGAATACCGAGGGTCGCAAACAGGACGGCAAACACCGGGCCGCCAAGCGCGCCGAATTCGAGCGCCGAAAGATTCAGGTCCTTGCGGATCGGCCCGGCAAGGATGCCGAGGATCTGGCGATCGAGATAATTGAAACTGTAGACGAGCAGCATCATCGCCAGCACGAGCGCGCGATAGCCGGGCCGGCTGGCCGGCGGGGAGACGCTGTCATCGCTCATATATATCCCCTTGAAAGCGAAACACCGGACGCCCTTCTGGCGGGCGCCCGGTGTTTCCTGGACGATTAAGACGGTTCGGTCGCTCAGAACTTCGCGGTGAAGGTTCCGAACACCTGCCTCGGATTGCCGTAAAAGGCGGTGGCGATGCCTTCCTTGCCGAGCGTTGGAATAAACGGCCCGTTTGGTGGAAGGGGTTGGTTCAGCGCGTCAAGTGGGACGCCGGCAAGGTTGGTCTTGATATATTGATAGCCCGAGGTCTTGTACCTCACATCGGTCAGGTTCTTGCCGTGAACCCCGATCGAATATTTCCCGCCGCTGAAGCTGTAGGTCAAATGCGCGTCGAGCAGGGTGTAGCCGGGCTGATCGAGGAACGGGCTCTGCGTCTCGAACTGGTGGGTCAGGCTGCGATGGGAGACCACAGTCGAAGCGTTGAGCGAGCCCGGGCCAATCGGCAGGATCGCGGCGAGCGTGCCCGACATCGTCCAGCTCGGCGTGTTCTGAAACACGCGGTCCTTGGCCACATCAGTGCCGGTAGGGCCGATGAACGTCTTGTACTTGGCATCGATATAGCCAAGCGTGCCGGTGAAGTTGATCGCCGAGCCCGAGCCGGCGAAGTCGCGCGCCAGCTGGGCGCTGGTCTCGAGCTCCACACCCTTGATCTTCGCCTTGGCGGCGTTGGTGGTGATGCCGCAGAATGACTGGACATTGTTGATGATGCAGCCGACCGACCCGGGGACCTGTACGTCGCTATAGTTGGCGTAAAAGCCATCGAGCGCCCAAGTCAGGCGGCGATCGAACGCTGAGCCCTTCCAGCCGATCTCGAAGCTCTTCACCGTCTCAGGCTTGAACAGCAGGTAGTTGTAAACTTCCTGATAGCTTCGCACACCATCCTGGTTGACGTCCGGTGCCGACGCGCCCGAGCCCCGCGGATCGAAGCCGCCGCCCTTGAAGCCTTCCGAATAGGAGACGTAGAGCATGTGCTCGTCGCTCGGCTTGAAGCTCAGCGAGGCGCGGGGGGTGAATTTCTTGAAGTTCGCCTCGCCGCGGAAATCGGTCGATGGTGGCGCACCGAAGAATGGCACCGGACTCCCGCCGAATTCCGGGGTCAGGCCGATATAATTCGCCTTGAAGACATAGGATTTGCGCTGGTCCCAGGTGTAGCGGCCGCCGAGCGACAGGCTGATCTGCGGGGTGAAATCATAGGTGAAGTCACCATAGATCGAGCTGGTCTCAGTCCGCACATCGCCTGCGGTATAGCCGTTAAGGCCGGGATAGGTCGTCGAGAGCAGCACATCGAACCCCGTCGCCGCCTTCGCACCGAGATAGTAGAAACCGACAATGCCGTTGAGCTTGTCGCTCTTGTAGAGCAGCTGGAATTCCTGGCTGGTCTGCTGGTTCTTGTAGATCGCGGGCACGTCGACATCGACCGAGGGCGTCGAATCGAAATCGATCGGCGTGTAGGAACGGTCCTTGCGCCAGGCACTGATGCTGCGCAGCGTCAGATGGTTGGTCAGCTCAGCATTGACCGACATGGACAGGCCGCCCGCCCAGATATCCTGCTTGGGATTGGCCAGCCCGGCATTGGTGTCATAGACATTGGCGAGCACCGGCGATCCGGTGAGCAGGCCGGGGATCAGGCGATGGCCGTTGCGGGGGGCCGATGTGTCATGCGTATAGTCGCCGGTGATGCGGACGAAGAGCCGCGAATCGGGCGAGGTGAACTCGACCGTGCCGCGCCCGGCCCACACACTCTTGTTGTAATTGTCGATGCCGAGGTTGCGGTTCCTGCCGAACCCGTCGCGCGTCAGCCGCGCGCCCGAGACGCCGATTCGGAGCATGTCGCCGACCGGGGTCGAGGCGCTGACGATGCCGTCGGCCTGGTTGTAGGAGCCGTAAGTGCCCTTGAGATTGACCTCGAGATGGTCGGGCAGCTTCTTCGTCACATATTTGACCGCGCCGCCGATCGTGTTGCGGCCATAAAGCGTGCCCTGCGGTCCGCGCAGGATCTCGATCCGCTCGACGTCATAAATATCGAGCACCGCCGCCTGGGGGCGGTTGAGATAGACATCGTCGAGATAGATGCCGATGCCCGCCTCGAAGCCAGGGACCGGGTCCTGCTGGCCGACGCCGCGGATGAAGGCGGCGAGCGTCGAGTTGGTGCCGCGCGCGTCCTTCAGCGTCGTGTTGGGGGTGATGTTCTGGATGTCGGTCAGGTCGGTCGCGCCGATCCGCTCGAGCTTCTCGGCGGTGAAGGCGGTGACCGCGATCGGAACCTTGGACAGGCTCTCAGCGCGCCGGCGCGCAGTGACGACGATGTCGCCGGTGCCGCTGGCCGCATCCTGAGCGGCATCGGGCTGGGCTTGCGAATCAACGGCGGGAGCGTCCTGCGCAAAGGTGGGCGCGGCCATCAGCGCGGCGATCGCGGCACCCGCTTGAAGCCCCGCCTTGAGCAGGCTGTGCGTGGAATTCAGGCGTGTCATGATGATCTCCCCTCCTGCGGCGCCGCTTATTGCGTTTGCGGTTTCATACCGGGTTGTGCGCCAGTCCAGGGCGCTATACTGAAACATGAACCAGGTTTCAACTTTGGAAAGATGGGGACCTGAGAATGGCGGGTGAGCGTGTCGAATCGGCAACGCATTCAGGGCTTTCGGGGCTCTCGAGGAGCGACGCGGCCCTGGTCGCCAGCGAAGGCAAGGCGCCGCGGACTGAACGCGGGCGCAAGACGCTGCGCGCGATTCTCGACGCGGCGGCGATCGAATTCGGCGAGAAGGGCTTTCACGAGGCGTCGATCAGCGGGATCACCCGGCGCGCCGGCGTCGCGCTCGGCAGCTTCTACACCTATTTCGATTCGAAGGACGCGGTGTTCCGCGCGCTGGTCCGCGACATGTCCGATCAGGTTCGCGACTTTGTCGGGCCCGCGATCCGCGCCGCGCCGGATCAGATTGCGGCGGAACGCGCCGGCTTGCGTGAATTCATCGCGTTCGTGCGTGGCCACAAGGAGATTTACCGGATCATCGACGAAGCCGAATTCGTCGATCCCGAAAGCTTCCGGCTCCATTATGCGACAACGGCGGACCGTATCGCGGCACGCCTGAAGGCGGGTGCGGCGCGCGGCGAAATCCGCGCCGACGTGTCCGACGTCCATGCCTGGGCGATCATGGGGATGAACGTCTTTCTCGGCCTGCGCTACGGCGTGTGGGACGACGAAGTCTCGCCGGATCAGGTGGCGGATGTGGTTGCCGAGATGCTTGCCCGGGGAATCGGCACCAGTCAGGCCTGACCGGCATCCTCGGCAAGCGCCCGCGCGAGCGCGTCGCGCACCGTGCCGACGGCCTCAAGATTTGCCGGCGCAACTCCGGTGTCCGGCACCATATCCAACCGGGTATCCGCCGTCGCAACTGTTGGCGCCACGCGCTTGCGCTCCTCGGACAGCAGCTTCTGCACGCCGCGAATCGTGTAGCCCTCCTGGTTCAGCAGGCTGTTGATCCGGGCCACCAATACAACGTCTTCGGGCCGGTAATAACGCCTCTTCCCCGCGCGCTGCAGCGGGCGGAGCTGGGGAAAGCGGGTTTCCCAATAGCGCAGGATATGCTGCGGCAGCCCGGTCTCGCGCGAAAGTTCGCCGATCGTCCGGAACGCGCCAGCCGCCTTGTCGGGCACGCCGGCCATTTTGGTGTTAGTCTGCGCTCACGATGCGGTCGCGCATCATCTGGCTCGCCCGGAAGGTGAGCACGCGGCGGGGCGCGATCGGCACCTCGATGCCCGTCTTCGGGTTGCGCCCGACGCGTTCGCCCTTGTCGCGCAATACGAAGGTGCCGAAGCCCGAGATCTTCACATTCTCGCCCTTCGACAGGGCCTCGCACATATGGCCGAGGACTTGCTCGACCAGCTTTGCCGAATCGGCGCGCGAAAGCCCCACCTGATGGTGAAGCGCTTCCGCGAGATCAGCTCTTGTCAACGTGCCCATCGGCGCCATGATACCCCTCCCCAAAGGTGGCAGGTATTCATGCTAACACAATGAGGCAGCACCCGGAAAGCGTTTTGTTACAGTTTCGCAACAGGATATATCGAAGGTTACAGTCTGACGACCGCCGCGCCCCAGGTGAAGCCGCCGCCCATCGCCTCGAGCACGAGTAACTGGCCTGGCTTGATCCGCCCGTCGCGCACCGCGACATCAAGCGCCAATGGCACGGAAGCGGCGGACGTGTTGGCGTGCTGATCGACGGTTACGACCACCTGAGCCGGATCGAGCCCGAGCTTGCGCGCGGTCGCCTCGAGGATGCGGGCATTGGCCTGGTGGGGCACGACCCAGTCGACATCGGCTGAGGTGAGGCCGACTACCTCCAGCGTTTCGGTCATCACGGCCGCAAGGTTGACGACGGCGTGGCGAAACACCTCGCGCCCCTTCATCCGGAGCTTGCCGACGGTGCCGGTGGTCGATGGCCCCCCGTCAACATAGAGGAGTTCATTGTGGCGGCCATCGGCGTGAAGCCGGACAGCGAGAACGCCGCGCTCACCCTCCTCGCCCTCGAGCACGACCGCGCCGGCGCCATCGCCGAACAGCACGCAGGTGCCGCGGTCTTCCCAGTCGAGGATGCGGCTGAAGGTCTCAGCGCCGATCACCAGAGCGCGCCGCGCCGATCCTGCGCGAATCATGCTGTCGGCGACCTGGAGCGCATAGAGGAAGCCCGAACAGACCGCGGCGACATCGAACGCAACGCAATCGTCGATGCCGAGCATCGCCTGCACCTTGGTGGCGGTGGCGGGAAAGGTCTGGTCGGGCGTGGCGGTCGCGAGAACGATCAGGTCGATATCCTGCGCCTTGCGCCCGGCGGCGGCGAGCGCTGCCTTTGCGGCGTCAGCAGCGAGCGTCGCGGTGGTCTCGTCCGGGCCGGCGATGTGGCGGAAGCGGATGCCGGTCCGCGCGACGATCCATTCGTCCGAGGTATCGACGGTTTCGGAGAGCTCGGCATTGGAGACGCGCCGGGCCGGCAGGGCCGAACCGGTGCCGATAATCGCAGACCGAATCATGCCGCCTTCGCTTCGAAATTGCTGAGATCGTCGCTGATTCGACGGGTCAGATCGTCGCGCACCATCTTGGCGGCGGCGGCGATCGCAGTCGCGACGCCGAGTTCGGTCGCGCCGCCATGGCTCTTCACGACAATGCCGTTCAGCCCGAGAAAGACAGCGCCGTTGTGGATATTGGGGTCGAGATGGTGGCGCAGCAGCTCGGTCGCCGGCTTGGAGATCAGGAAGCCGATCTTCGACCGCAGCGAGCTGCGAAACGCGCGCTTGAGCAGGTCACCGACGAATCGCGCGGTGCCCTCAGCCGTCTTCAGCGCGATATTGCCCGAGAAGCCGTCGCACACGATCACATCGACATCGCCGCGCGAGAGGCGATCGCCTTCGATGAAGCCGGTAAAGGTCAGCGGTAAATGAGTGGCTGCCTTGATGATCTTGGCGGCCTCGCGAATCTCGTCAGTGCCCTTCTGGTCCTCGCTGCCGATATTGAGCAGCGCGACGCGCGGGGAGGCGAGATCGAGATTGGTGCGGGCATAAGCGGCGCCCATCACCGCGAACTGGACGAGATTGCGCGCATCGCATTCGGTATTCGCACCGAGATCGAGCACCACGACATCATTGGCGCCAAGCGTCGGCAGCATCGCGGCAAGCGCGGGACGATCGATGCCGGGCAGCATGCGCAGAGACAGCTTCGCCATCGCCATCAGCGCGCCGGTATTGCCCGAGGAGACGGCGGCGCCGGCGCGGCCCTGCTTCACCATATCGATGGCAACGCCCATCGAGGTGGTCTTGGCGCGGCGAATCGCCTGGCTCGGCTTGTCGCTTGAACCGACGACCTCCGGGGCGTGGACGATCTCGCTATGCGCGGTGAGGTTCGGGTGGCTCTTCAGCCCCTCGGTGATCTGCGCCTCGTCCCCGACCAGGATGAAGCGCATGTCGGGGAAGCGCCGACGCGCACGCGCGACGCCGGCCAGCATCACGGCCAGCCCTTCGTCGCCGCCCATCGCATCGACGGCGATCCGGGAGCTGTTCGACACGCGGCTGGCCCCCCTTCCCTGTGCTGTCGAGCTCAGCCTTCGACCGAGACGATCTCGCGGCCATTATAATGGCCACAAGAAGTGCACAGGTTATGCGGGCGCTTCAGTTCGCCGCAGTTCGGGCACTCCTGATACGCATCCGCGCTGATCGAGTCGTGGCTGCGGCGCATGCCGCGCTTGGACGGCGAAGTCTTTCGTTTTGGGACGGCCATTTCGGCGAAACCTTGTTCTTGTCTGGATCACAGCGCGACTACGCCCGGACAGGCACCAGCGCAACCGACGCTTCCGTCAGCCGCGGTTGGCACCGGCGGCCGGACGCATCGCGAAGCGTGGCGCTATAGCGATTTGGTCGCGCGTTGCAAGCACGGCGAAGGGCTGGCACGGTCGCGCAACAATAAAGGGGAGAGCGATGATGGGAATGACCCTGCTGCCGATTACGCTGACGACCGCCGGCGCGACCGCGCTGATCGCCTTCTGGCTGGCGATGCGCACGGGCGGCGCACGGCGCGCGGCGAAGGTCAGCATCGGCGATGGCGGCGATCCCGCCCTGATCTGCCGGATGCGCGCCCAGGCCAATTTCACGGAATATGCGCCCTTCATCCTGATCCTGATCGCGCTGATCGAGTTCACGACAGGGACCTCGACCTGGCTCTGGGTCGCGAGCGGCGCTTTTCTGACCGCGCGAATCGCTCATCCGCTCGGGATGGATGGCCTGAAGGGCGGACGAACGGTCGGCACTCTGCTGACCTTCCTGCTGCTCGTCGGGCTCGGCCTGTATGCGATCAGCCTGCCGCTGCTTGCCAAGCATGATTCGGCGCCAAAGGAGATCGAAACCGTCGTTCCCGCGGGCTGAATTACGCCGCCATCGCGCGGTCGCTGACGAACATGTTGTGCCGCCGCTCATGCGCGAAGGTGCTGGCCGGGCCATGGCCGGGGATAAAGGCGGTCTCGTCGCCGAGCGGCCAGAGCTTGTCGACGATCGAGCGCAGAAGATGCTGGTGATTGCCCTGCGGGAAATCGCTGCGGCCGATGGAGCCCTGGAACAGCACATCGCCGACCAGCGCCAGCTTCGAGGGTGCATGGTGGAAGATCACATGGCCGGGCGTGTGCCCCGGCGTATGATAAACGTCGAGCGTCAGGTCGCCGACAGTGACGGTGTCGCCCTCGACCAGCCAGCGGTCGGGCTCGAACGTCACGCCGCGAATGCCATATTGCTTGCCGTCATCCTCGAGTCGGGCGATCCAGAAGCGATCGGCTTCGTGCGGGCCCTCGATCGGCACGCCATATTCCTCGGCGAGCGGCTTGGCCTCGCCGCAATGGTCGATATGGCCATGGGTCAGGATGATCTTTTCAACCGTGACGCCGTGCTGAAGGGCAGCGGCGCGCAGCTTGGGCAGATCGCCGCCGGGATCGACAAAGGCGCCGCGCATCGTCGCGGTGCACCAGATCAGCGAGCAATTCTGCTGGAGCGGCGTGACCGGCACGATCGCAGCGCGGAGCGGTGGAATAGTCATGATCGCGAGGTAAGCGCCGAGTCGCTTTCGGGCAAGCATGGTTTCGGTGGGCACGGGGTTGCCGATTGCGGGCCGGGACTGCATCTGCGGATTGCCGATGCACCTTGATCTCGCCTCCCCGTTCGTCCTGCTCGACGATGCCCGCCCCGGCGCGGCACCGGCCCGGCTCTATCGGGCGCCGGTACGGACGATTCGGGTCGATCGACTGGAGGGCGTGCTGCCGGCGCTCGCCGACCTTCGCGAAGCGCGCGCGGCCGGGCTGCATGCGGCGGGCTATCTCGCCTATGAAGCCGGCGCGGCGTTCGAGCCCCGGCTGCGGCCGGCGCCCGCGACAGGCGCGCCTTTGCTTTGGTTCGGTCTGTTCGAGCGTTATGAGGACATTGCGCCCGACGATGTTCCAGCGCTGCTGCCCGATCCCGCAGGCTGCTGGATCGGCGCGCCGGAGCCCGAGATCGACCGCAAGACCTATGAGGCACAGCTGGAGCGGGTGCTCGCGCTGATCGCCGCGGGCGACATCTACCAGGCCAATCTCACCTACCAGGCGAAGGCGCGTTTCGTCGGCAATCCGCTTGCGCTCTACGCCCAGATCCGGCCGCAGGCGCGCGCCGGCCATGGCGCGATCGTCTCGACTGGTACGGAGCTGCTCCTGTCCTTCTCGCCGGAATTATTCTTTGCGCTGGAGGGCGGCGCACTCACCGCCCGGCCGATGAAGGGAACCACGCGCCGTGGCACCACGCCTGCGGAAGATGCCGCGCTTGCCGTGAAGCTGCGCACCGATATCAAGCAGCGTGCCGAGAATCTGATGATCGTCGATCTGATGCGCAACGATCTCACCCGAATCGCGCGGCCGGGAAGCGTGGCGGTGCCCGATCTCTTCACCGTCGAAACCTATCCGACGCTCCATCAGATGGTCTCGACCGTCACCGCCGAGCTCGCGCCTGACAAGGATGCGATCGACGTGCTTGCCGCGCTCTTCCCTTGCGGTTCGATCACGGGTGCGCCCAAGATACGCGCGATGGAGATCATATCCGAGATCGAGTCGGGCGCCGGGCGCGGTGCCTATACCGGGGCGATCGGATCGCTGGACGCGGACGGCGACGCGCTGTTCAACGTCGCGATCCGGACGCTGTCGATCCAGGCAGAGGGCAGCGATGCGCTGTTCGGCGCCGGCGGTGGCATCGTTGCCGATTCGCGCGGTGAGGAGGAATGGGATGAGGCACGCGCCAAGGGTGCGTTTCTGACTGCGGGCGAGCGCCGCTTCGACCTGATCGAGACGATGGCGTTCGATCCGGAACATGGCCTGCCGCGGCTGGAACGCCACCTCGAGCGGATGAAGGCGAGCGCCAATCTGTTCGGTTTTACCTTCGATCGCCACGGCGCTCGCAACGAGCTCCAGGCTGCGACCTTCCGGCTGCGCGGGCCAAAGCGAGTCCGGCTGCTCCTGGCGAAGAGCGGCGCGATCGCGATCGAGGTCTCCCCCATGCCGGAAACGCCGGCCGGGCCGGTCGCGGTGGCAATTGTGCCGCTGCCGGTTGACGCGCGCGATTTCCGCCTCCGCCACAAGACCAGCGATCGTGGCTTTTATGATTCGGCGCGGAACGGGCATTTCGAAGTGGTCTTTACGGATCCCGCCGGCCTTCTCACTGAAGGCAGCTTCAGCTCGCTTTTTGTGGAGCGCGACGGGACGCTCATTACACCGCCATTGGCGCGTGGCCTGCTGCCCGGGGTGCTTCGGGCCGATCTGATCGCGTCCGGCCGGGCGATCGAGGGCGATCTGACCCCGGCCGATCTCGGGGGCGGTTTTTTTGTCGGTAATGCCCTGCGCGGGTTGATTCCCGCAATTGTTGCGGTTGCGAACGGAAGCAAGCCGGGTCTATAGCCGCGCCGCTCCCCGGACCAAAGGCGCTTATCCATGCAACCATCCGCCGCGCTCGCGCGAATCAAGCCCTCGGCCACGCTCGCGATGACGTCGCGCGTCCTGGAACTGCAACGTGCCGGTGTCGATGTGATCGGCCTCGGCGCCGGCGAGCCTGATTTCGACACGCCTGATTTCATCAAGGAAGCGGGCATCAAGGCGATCCGCGACGGCCAGACCAAATATACCAATGTCGATGGCACGCCCGAGCTGAAAGACGCGGTGATCCTGAAGTTCAAGCGCGACAACGGCCTGACCTATACGCGCGACCAGATCACGATCAACGCGGGCGGCAAGCACACCTTGTTCAACGCAATGGTCGCGACGATCGATCCGGGTGACGAGGTCATCATCCCCGCGCCTTATTGGGTGAGCTATCCCGATGTCGTGCTGTTCGCGAACGGCACCCCGGTGTTCGTCGCGGCGGGCGCCGATCAGGGTTACAAGATCCGGCCCGAGCAGCTCGAAGCCGCGATCACGCCCAAGACGAAATGGGTGATCCTCAACTCGCCGTCGAACCCGACCGGCGCCGCCTATACGGCCGCTGAGCTCAAGGCGCTTGGCGAAGTGCTCGAGCGCCATCCGCACGTCTGGATCTTCGCCGACGATATGTACGAGCATATCATCTATGACGGTTTCGAGTTCGCGACGATCGCGCAGGTCTGCCCGTCGCTCTACGAGCGCACGCTGACCGCGAACGGCTGCTCCAAGGCCTATGCGATGACCGGCTGGCGGATCGGCTTTGCGGCCGGCGCGCCCTGGCTGATCAAGGCGATGGCCAAGCTGCAGTCGCAATCGACCTCGAACCCCTGTTCGATCGCACAGGCGGCCTCGGTCGCGGCGCTGACCGGCGACCAGTCCTTCCTCAAGGCCAACGCCGCCCTGTTCCAGTCGCGGCGCGACCTCGTCGTGTCGATGCTCAACCAGGCGAACGGCATCACCTGCCCCCGCCCCGAGGGCGCTTTTTATGTCTATCCGGAATTCTCGGCGCTGATCGGCAAGTCGACCCCCAAGGGCGTATTGCTCGATACCGACGAGGCAATGGTCGCCTATCTGCTCGACGAGGCGAAGGTCGCGGCGGTGCAGGGCGCGGCGTTCGGCCTCTCGCCGGCAATGCGGATCAGCTACGCGACCTCGGAAGATCTGCTCCGCGAAGCCTGTGAGCGCATCCAGACGGCCTGCGCGGCCGTACGATAAAAGGGTCAGGTCCCGTTCACCCGAACGAGACCAGAGCCGCATGGCAAATCAAGGTTCGATAACGATGCGTTCGTTTATGAAAGCGGGATTCTTCTGGCAGTTCGCGGGCGGCTTCGCGCTGGGCGCGGTTGCTTTGCTGGTTTTCCAGCCGGCCTCGGCGACCAGGACGCTGGCGACCAATATAGCGACGGCAGCGCACCTCGCGCGCTGACGCCCGGCTTCCTTTGGTCTTTCGGTTCAGGCGAAACATCCTACATTTGCCATCGATGCCAATCGAAAGGCGATCCATGATCAAGACCCTGCTTGCCACCGCCGCCGCTGCGGGAATCGCAATTGCCACTTTGTCAGGCGGCGCAGCGAGTGCCGAGCGGGCGGTTCCGATCCCGGCCGCGCTCCAGGACGTGCCCAAGACGCCAGGGACGCAGGCAGCGGTGTTCGCGGGCGGCTGTTTCTGGGGCATGGAGGCGGTGTTCGAGCATATGAAAGGCGTCCGCGCGGTGACCGCCGGCTATGCCGGCGGCAGCGCGGCTACCGCGACCTATGATCAGGTCAGCAGCGAGACGACCGGCCATGCCGAGGCAGTGAAGATCGTCTATGATCCGAATCAGATCAGTTACGCGACGCTGCTGCGCGTCTATTTCTCGGTGGCGCATAATCCGACCGAACTTAACCGCCAGGGGCCGGACAGTGGCACAAGCTATCGCTCGGCAATCTTCCCGCAGAGCGCTGCGCAACGCGCGGTCGCAGCGGCCTATATCGCGCAGCTCGGCAAGGCCCGTGTGTTTCCCGCGCCGATCGTGACCAAGCTGGAGAGCGGCAGCTTCTTCCCGGCCGAGGCCTATCACCAGCATTTCTTCGACCGGAACCCGCGCCACCCCTATATCGTCCAGTGGGACAAGCCGAAGGTGGCGGCGTTCAAGGCCGGTTTCCCGGCGCTGGCGCGTTAAGCTGCCAGCCTGAAGCGCAGCAACCGGTCCTCGACCGGTATCAGTGCCTCAGCGCCGGCACCCACCGCGCGGATGATTTCGGGATGCGCTGCGTCGAGCCCGCCGGTCAGCGCCCCGAAGGCTGGCAGGATCAGCTTGGTTGGCGTCGTGACGAAGCAGCGCCGCGACACCTGCCGGCCACGTACCCGCACCCGCAGCTTGGGATGGAAATGGCCCGACAGCTCGGGCCGCGACTCGCTCCGCTCGGCCTCGTGGCGCAACACCAGCCCATCGACAAACGCCTCGTCCATCACTTCGCCACCGCACCGGTCGATCACCGGATCATGGTTTCCAGTGATCCAGATCCAGCGCCGTGTGGAGGTCAGCGCGCGCAGCATCTCCTGCGCCTTCGCGCCAAGCCGTTCGCAGCCGGCCGAATCGTGGAAGCTGTCGCCCAGGCACCAGATTTCAGCAGCCTCGGCCCGATCGGCGATTACCGTCAGCGCGGCCAGCGTCGCGATTGAATCATAGGGCGGCAGCATCTGGCCGTGCCCGGCGAACCAGCTCGCCTTCTCGAAATGCAGGTCGGCGACCAGCAGGGCGCGCCGCGCCGGCCAGAAAAGCGCGCCCTCGGGTAGCGCAAGGAGATCATGGCCAGCGAACGAAAAGGGAACCATGACCTGCTATGCCGGGTTCGGCACCCCAGATCAACGGCCAGATCAACGGCCAGATCGGCAGCTTGCGGCAGTGCAACAAAAGCGCTTGCGCTCGGCTGCAACAAGCGTAAAGCGCGCCGTCCTTTCCGGCAGGCCAAATTCACTCATGTCGTCCGCCAACGAAACGCCAGTACATCCGGCGGTTCCCCACCCTCTGATGCTGGCACTCACCGTCGGCGCTATCGGCGTCGTGTTCGGCGATATTGGCACCAGCCCGCTTTATGCTTTTCGCGAGGCGCTCGCCCTTTCAGCCCATGATGGGCTCGATCCGAGTGAAATCCTGGGCGTGCTCAGCTTGACTCTATGGTCGCTGATTCTCGTCGTCAGCGTCAAATATGTGCTCTTTCTGATGCGCGCCGACAATCAGGGCGAAGGCGGCGTGCTCGCCCTCACCGCGCTCGCCAGGCGGGCGCTGGGGCGACGATCGGTGATCGCGCTTGTGCTCGGCGCGGCCGGGGCGGCCCTGTTTTATGGCGATGCGATCATCACCCCGGCCCTGTCGGTGCTGTCCGCGGTCGAAGGCTTGCGCACCATTCCCGGGGCCGGTGATATCGTTGGTCCGGACACGATCCTGTTCCTGACGATCGCCATCCTGATCGCGCTGTTTGTTATTCAGGCGCGCGGCACGGCCCATGTCTCGAAGCTGTTCGGCCCGGTCTGCATCCTCTGGTTCCTGACGATCGGCGGGCTCGGCCTCTGGCATATCTGGGACGAACCCTCGATCCTGCGCGTCTTCCTGCCCTGGTATGGCGGGGCGTTCCTCGCGACGCACGGCGTCACCGGGCTGTTCGTGCTTGGCGCGGTGTTCCTGACGGTGACCGGCGCCGAAGCACTGACGGCCGATATGGGCCATTTCGGCCCCGCGCCGATTCGCCTCGGCTGGTTCGCGCTCGTCTTCCCTTCACTGCTCCTCAATTATCTCGGCCAGGGCGCCTTCGCCCTCAATGCGCTTGAAGTGGCGACGGCTGCCCATCGCCCCTTTGCCAATCAGGACTGGTTCTTCCTGATGGCACCCGAGAATGTGCGCCCATGGCTGATCGCCCTCGCCATGCTGGCAACGGTCATCGCCAGCCAGGCGGTGATCACTGGCGCCTATTCGCTGACGCAGCAGGCGATCCAGCTTGGCCTCCTCCCGCGCCTGCGCGTCCGCCAGACCTCGGCGTCGCATTCGGGGCAGATCTATCTTCCCGCGATCAACTGGCTGTTGCTGGTCGGCGTGCTGGTGCTGGTGATCCAGTTCCGCACCTCCTCGGCGATGGCGGCGGCGTACGGGATCGCGGTGACCGGGACGATGGTCGTCACAACCTGCCTTGCCTATATCGTCGCGCGGCATCGCTGGAACTGGCGCCGCCCGGTCGCGATCGCGGTGATCCTGCCCTTCCTGGCGCTCGATCTGATCTTCTTCGGTGCGAACATCCTGCGTGTCGTCGAGGGCGGCTGGGTGCCGCTGGTCGTCGCGGCGGCGATCGGGTTGCTGGTCTCGACCTGGGTGCGCGGGCGGGGCATCGTTCGCGCGTTCGAGCAACGCCAGAGCGTCCCGCTCGCTGATCTCGCTGCGGCCCTTGCCAAGCGTCCGCCCGAACGCGTCGAGGGCACAGCCGTATTCCTGACCGCCAACCCGGAAAGCGCGCCAGGTGCGCTGCTCCACAATCTCAAGCACAACAAGGTGCTCCATGAGCGCAACCTGATCGTCAGCATCCGCACCGCCGACCGGCCTTCGGTACCGTCCGAAGAGCGCGCGAAGATGACGCCGGTCGACGATAATTTCAGCGCGATCGTCCTGACCTATGGCTTCATGGAATCGCCCGACGTGCCGCGCGATCTCGGCCTCGAACAGGCGGGTGAGCGCAAGCTGCTCAACCCGGCCAAGACGAGCTATTTCATCGGCCGCAATACGATCAAGCCGGCGGCCGACCAGGGCATGCCGCTCTGGCAGGACCGGATCTTCATGTTCCTGCAGCGCAATGCGAGCGACCCGACCGATTTCCTCCGGATCCCGCCGGGCAAGGTGCTTGAGCTTGGTGAGCAAGTGACCGTTTAGGCGCTGTCGGCGCCTGAACGGGACTCCCTCTTCTACCCCGCATACGCCTTGATCAGATCGAACAGATAGTCGCGCCCGTCATAGAGCGATTTCACCCGGATGCGTTCGTTCAGGCCGTGGATCCCGTTGAAATCGCCGTCGACGAAGATGCCCGGCGCTCCATAGACGGGAATGCCGATCGCTTCGAGGAAGATCCCGTCAGTGGCACCTGTCGACATTAGCGGCAGCAAGGGCAGGCCGGGGAAATGCTTCGCCGCGACTGCCTTGGCCGGCCCGACGATTTTCGGATCGAGCGTCGGCGGGATTGCGGTGGGGCGGATCGGCTGGTTGGCGGTGACCTTCACCTTCGGCCCGGCCAGCGTCTTCAGCGTCGCCAGCGTTTCCTCGACCGTCTCGCCCGGAAAGATGCGGCAATTGACATTGGCGGTCGCCCGCTGGGGCAGCGCATTTTCGGCATGGCCTGCGCTCAGCAGCGTCGCCACGCAGGTCGTGCGCAGCGTTGAGTGCATCGCCTTGTCGCGGCTGAGCAGCGCGTCGGCGGCCTTGTCCTGCGGATTGGCGAGCAGGCGCTTGATCGCATCACCGACCGGGCCAACATTCGCCGCGGCGGTCGCGGCGAAAAAGGCGCGCGTGGTATCAGTGAAGCGGACCGGGAATTCGTGCGTGCGCACCGCCTGGAGCGCATCGGCGAGCTCGTAGATCGCGTTGTCGGGCAATGGCTGCGAGCTGTGGCCGCCGGGATTGGTCGCCTCGAACGTGTAATTCTGCGCCGCCTTCTCGCCGACCTGGAGCGCGAGCAATTGCGGCTTGCCGGTGTCGTCGTTGCGTCCGCCACCGCCTTCGTTGAGCGCGAATTCGGCGGCGATCAGATCGGGGCGGTTCTGCGCGAGCCATTGCGCGCCATCAAAGGCGAAGGTCGTCTCCTCGCCGCAGGTCAGCGCGAGCTTGATCGTCCGTTTCGGCCTGTATCCGCTGGTCTTGAAGCGGATCAGCGAATCCGCCCACACGGCGACCATCGCCTTGTCGTCGACCGCGCCGCGCGCGTAATAATAGCCGCCTTCCTCGATCAGCTTGAAGGGATCGCGCACCCAATCCTCACGCTTCGCCTCGACCACATCGAGATGGCCGAGCAACAGCATCGGTTTGGCCTGTTTGTCCGATCCGGCGAGGATCGCGACGATGCCGCCTTCCCTCGGATGATCCGGCACGGAGAAAAGCGTGATGTCCCGATCGGCAAAGCCCGCCGCCTTCAGGCGCGCGCCGATCTGCGCCGCCGCCTGGGTGCAGCTACCGACCGACAGTGAGGTGTTGGTCTCGATCAGCTGCTTGTAGAGCCCAAAAAACGCCTGCTGGTCCGGACGGAGCGCCCCCGCGGACGCGGCGATCGGCTGCGCGGATACCGCGAGAGGTTGCGCGGCGACCCATGCAGCCGCCAATCCCGCCATCGCCCGGTAAAGAAGCCGCATTGCTACCCCCTGATTGCTCAAAGGGCCATGTTAGGTGCCAAGTCTGACCGCGTCCAATGGTGACATTGCGCGCCAGATGGAGAACCGGATCTCCCGATTCGGAAAAGTCGATCCCGATACCGGTCCTGCCCGGCTATTTCCGGGCAGGACCTTTCACAGACGATTCAAAAGCGATCCCGGAGCGCGTTTCGCGGCAGTGAGAAACGGACTTCGCGATTGGCGAAATCGACATCGACATGCCGGAACAGGCGCAGGGCATCCATGCCGAGCATCAGCGCCGGCTGCTTGGTCAGCCCGAATTTGCGGAATGGAGCGACGTCGGCAAAGGCGATCGGCAATTGGTTGAAGCCAACCCCGCCAATGTCCAGCCGTTCGATCTGGGTATAGTCGGCGAGCATCGACTGGCCCGTCACGCTCGTCAGCGTAATCTGCTCCGGCACCTTTTTCAGTTCATGGCGCATCCGTGCGCGCAACGCTGAATTGCCCATGCTGACCTGGGCACCGGTATCGATGACCACACTGATCCGCCGGCCGCGATAAAAAGCCTGAGTCACGATCAGCTGGCCATAGGCGCTTCTCGCCTGGACCACGATGTCGCCCTCCACATTGCTATGCCCGCGCTTTGCCGAGGGTCGCAGCGTCATGCTGTTCTTCTCGAAATCGATCGACAGCGAATGGCCACTGAGCGTGTCGATCCCGAGCATCCCCGGCGCGCCGAGATTGGCCGAGAACAAGGCCGGCGCCTCGATCGGCTTGCTGGCGATGCTGCTCACGGTCAGCGACGGGATGACGACGGTGCCGACATTGCTCGTCCCGGTCATCGCTGTCAGCCGAACGTCGCGGCCCGGCGACAGGCCGAGCGCGGCGGCGAGCTCGCGCGAGATCACGGTGCGTTCGGCGCCGGTATCGATGATGAACTGATAGGGCCCGGCGCTGCCGATGGTGACCGGTACGGTCATGCGGTTTGTCGCATCGCCCAACGCCAATATGCTTTCGGCAGGGGGCGGTACCGCAACCTGACCCGCCGGCAATGCTCCGGGAGCGGCCGTCAGGGCAAGGAGAAGGGCGGCTATTCCGCGCATGAAATAAAGGTACGCCCGTTCCGGACCTTCAACAAGGGGTTTGATGGAATGGATGAAATATCGGTTCAGTCGAGCCGCATCGCCTCCGCCGCCAGCGATTCCGCCTCGAGCAGCAACGCATCATCCGCTAGCCCCATCGCGATCCGCTCGCGGCCGATCAGCGTCAGCACCGGCACCGCGAGCGGCGAGACGCGGTCGAGCGCCACGTGCAGCATCGTCTCGGCGGCACGGTCGAGCAGATGGGCGAGCCGGCCTACGTCCGTCATCTTCGCGCGCGCATCGGCCCAGGCGGCCTGGAGCAGCAAATGGCTTGGCTCATATTTGCGCAGCACGTCATAGATCAGGTCAGTCGAGAAGGTGACCTGCCGGCCGGTCTTGCGCTTGCCGGGGTGCTGGCGCTCGACCAGCCCGCCGATCACCGCCACCTCGCGAAAGGCGCGCTTGAGCAGCGCTGAGCCCTGCACCCAATCGATAAACTCGTCCTCCAGGATATAGGGCGACAGCAAGGCGGCCGGGTCAGTGACCGGGTCGAGCGAATAGCAGGCGATCGAATAATCGCTCGCGACGAAGCCGAGCGGCCGATAACCTTGCGTCTCCATCCGCCGCGTCAGCAGCATGCCGAGCGACTGATGCGCGTTCCACCCTTCGAAACTATAGGCGACCATGTAATGCCGCCCCTCGCGCGGGAAGGTCTCGACCAGCAATTGCCCCGGCGTCGGCAGTTTCGACCGGTAGGACTGCACCTCGAGCCATTCGCGCACATCGGCCGGAAAGCGCGGCCATTCCGCGGGGTCGGCCAGGAAGCCGCGCACCCGGTCGGCCAGGTTGGTGGAGATCGGCATGCGCGCGCCGCCATAGGTCGGGATGCGCGCGGGCCGCGCCGTTGCGCGCACGATCAGGTCCTCGGTGTCGATCTTCTCCACCTCGAGGCTCATGCCGGCGAAGAAGAAGGTGTCTTTCGGGCTCATCGAGGCGGCGAACGCTTCCTCCACCTTGCCCAGTGTCCGGCCGTTGCGGAAGCGCACCGTCAGCATCGTCGCCTCGACGATGATCCCCGCGTTCAGCCGGTGCTGCGCGACGAAGCTCGGATGGCTGACCCGCCAGCTGCCATCGGAATCCTGGGTCAGCCGCTTGAACTTCTCGTACGCCTTCAGTGCATAGCCGCCATCTCGGATGAAGCCGAGCACGCGCTCGAATGTCTCCGCATCAAGCGCTGAATAGGGCAGGGCCGATCGTACCTCGTCAAGCATCTCCTCCTGCCGGAACGGCGCGGCGCAGGCACAGGCCATGATGTGCTGGGCAAGCACGTCGAGCGCACCAGCACGGAAAATATCGGGGTCGAGCTCGCCTGCCACGACCGCGTCCAGCGCGGCGCGGGCTTCGAGATATTCGAAGCGGTTTCCCGGCACGATCACTGCCTCGGAGGATTCGTCGAGCCGGTGGTTCGAGCGCCCGATCCGTTGCAGCAGCCGCGACGATCCCTTGGGCGCTCCCATCTGGACGACGCAATCGACATCGCCCCAATCGACCCCCAGATCGAGGCTCGCGGTCGCCACCAGCGCCCGCAATTTCCCCACCGCCATCGCGCCCTCCACCTTGCGACGCGCCTCAAGTGACAGGCTGCCATGATGGATGCCGATCGGCAGCTGCATCGCGTTGACCTTCCACAGATCCTGGAAGATGAGCTCGGCAAGGCTCCTTGTGTTGCAGAAGATGATCGAGGTTTTGTGCGTCTCGATCTCCGCCATCACCTGCTCGGCGGCATAGCGCCCGGAATGACCAGCCCAGGGCACGCGTCCCTCGGGCAGCAGGATGGCGATATTGGGATCAGCACCGGGTTCGCCCTGAACCAGCGTCACCTGGTCGATATCGCCATCGGGCGCGAGCCAGGCGCGATAGCCATCGGCATCGGCAACCGTCGCCGACAACGCGACCCGGCGCAGCCCCGGTGCCAGTCGCTGCAGCCGCGCCATGCATAAAGACAGCAGGTCGCCGCGCTTGCCGGTGGCAAAGGCATGGACCTCGTCGATGACGATCGTCCTCAGTCCCTCAAACATCAGCAGGCTGTCCGGATAGGACAAAAGCAGGCTGAGCGATTCGGGTGTGGTCAGCAAAATCTGCGGCGGCCGCACCCGTTGGCGTGCCTTGCGGTCTGACGGAGTGTCGCCGGTGCGCGTCTCGATCCGGATATCGAGCCCCATCTCCTCGACCGGGGTGAGCAGATTGCGCTGCACATCGACCGCGAGCGCCTTGAGCGGTGAGACATAGAGGGTGTGCAAGCCGTCAGTCGGGGTTTCGATCAGCTCGGCGAGCGTCGGCAGAAACCCCGCCAGCGTCTTGCCGGCGCCGGTGGTGGCGACGAGCAAACCGTGCCGCCCGGCTCTCCCGACCTCCAGCATGTCGATTTGATGCGAGCGCGGCGCCCAGCCGCGCGCGGCGAACCAGTTGGCGAGGGGCGGCGGCAGTGATTCGATCACCCCGTCACCCCGGACTTGTTCCGGGGTCCATCGTGCCGCACACACCGCGGAAGTGGTGTTCGCGGAAACATGGATGCCGGAACAAGTCCGGCATGACGAAGGACGGGCGTGGAACTCAGGCGCATCCCATCCATATAGGTAACATGGCGAAGCTCGGCGACTGGATCGATCCCCAACCTCACGGCATCCACGTCAAACCGGCCGGTGTCTGGGTCGATCCCTCCCGCCCCATGCCCAAAGCGCTCGTCACCCACGGCCATGCCGATCACGCGCGCGGCGGTCACGAGGCGGTCTGGGCAACCTCCGAAACGCTTGCGATCATGGAGGCACGCTACGGCCCGCAGCCCGGCCACCCGGTCGCCTATGGCGAAACCCTGCTGATGGGCGAGGTCGCGGTCCGCTTCGTGCCCGCCGGCCATGTCCTGGGCTCGGCGCAGATCGTACTTGAATATCGCGGCGAGACGATTGTCGTCTCGGGCGATTACAAGCGCCGCGCCGATCCGACCTGTGCGCCGTTCGAGCCAGTGAAGTGCGATGTCTTCATCACGGAGGCGACCTTCGGCCTGCCGGTCTTCCGTCACCCCGAAACCGGCGACGAGATCGACAAGCTCACCACCGCCCTCCACGCCAACCCCGATCGCTGCGTGCTGGTCGGCGCCTATGCGCTCGGCAAGGCGCAGCGGGTGATCGCCGAGCTCAGGGCGCGGGGCTTCGACGATCCCATCTACATCCACGGCGCCCTGCAGCGGCTCTGCGATCTCTATGTCGAGCACGGCGTCGCGCTCGGCGAGCTCCGGCCGGCCACCGAGGCGAGCAAGGTCGAGCTCAAGGGCCGGATCGTCATCGCACCGCCGGGCGCGCTCAACGATCGCTGGTCACGGCGCCTGCCCGATCCGATCACGGCGATGGCCTCGGGCTGGATGCGAATCCGCCAGCGCGCGATGCAGCGCGGCGTCGAACTGCCGCTGATCCTGTCCGACCATGCCGATTGGGACGAGCTGACCGACACGCTGACCGAGATCGCGCCGCGCGAGGTCTGGGTGACGCATGGCCGCGAAGAGGCGCTCGTCCATTGGTGCATGACCCGCCAGATCAAGGCGCGGGCGCTGGCGCTTGCCGGCTATGAGGATGAGGACGACTGAGGGCCAGCCGCCCAGATCGGCTCAGACTCCGGACAGTTCGCGTTCGATCGCCGCGACGATCGCGGGATCGTCAGGCGCGGTATCGGGGGCGAAGCGGGCGACGACCTCGCCGCCCCGGCTGACCAGGAATTTCTCGAAATTCCACAATATCTCGGGCTCGGGATTGGGCGTGATCCCGTATCCGGCCAGCTTTTCGCGCATCCCGCCGCCATTGGTGCTGATCGCATCGGGCTGGGCCGCGGTCAGCGCGGCATAAAGCGGGTGCTTGTCCTCGCCCGCAACGCTGATCTTGGAGAAGAGCGGGAAGTCCACGGCATAGGTCAGCGAACAGAATTCGGCGATCTCGCTATCGGTCCCGGGCTCCTGCGCGCCGAAGTTATTGGCCGGAAAGCCCAGCACCTCGAAGCCCTGGTCGCGATACGCGGCATGGAGCTTTTCCAGCCCGTCATATTGCGGGGTCAGCCCACATTTCGACGCGACATTGACGACCAGCAACACCTTGCCGGCATGGTTGGCGAGGCTGTCGTCAGCGCCTGCGATGGTCTTGAGCGGGATGTTCTGGATCGTCGTCATTGGTTTCCTCCGAGGTCCTAAACGGCGGCCTCTCGCCACGAGTCATTATCCCGGTGGCGCTCCAACCCCACCGCCTGGAACTCATCGAAATCTCCGGGTCCACAGGTCACACCCAGCAGCGCCAGCGCCCGACTGATCGGCCCAGGCAAGATCCCGCGGTGCTCGGGGCCGAACACGGCGCACCCTTTATCTGCGAGCAAGGCGCCCTGTTCGCCGGTACCACCCCAATAGTCAGTCTGAACATACAGGATTGGACCCTGCTCGGAGAGCAAGAGCACAGTCGGAATAAACGCCGAGTCCAACCCACGGTTCTCATCATTTATATCAATTGGGCTGCTTGTGCCGGCAATTCGGACCACATCGTCATCGTCGACCGCAAGGAAGCTAAGCCCGAACTCGAGCGGAGCCGGTGGTGCCAGCGCCAATGATGTCGCGAATTGCTGGAGAAGCGAGGTTTCAGCGATCAAACCGGAAATATAGTGAGGCACTAACTCGCGCCCTCCAAGGCCTTTTGCCGCCGCCGCTGCACCGAACTGCCAATGCCCAGCGCCTCGCGGTATTTCGCCACCGTCCGCCGGGCAATGTCAAAGCCCTTGGCGTTGAGCAGCTCGACAAGCGTGTCGTCGCTGAGGATCGCCTTTGGTTCCTCAACCGCGATCAGCGCCCGGATCGCGCTCTTCACGGCTTGCGCCGACACCGCGTCGCCGCCGTCCGAGGACTGGATCGCGCTCGTGAAGAAATATTTGAGCTCATAAAGCCCCCGCGCGCAGCTCAGATATTTATTGCTCGTCACCCGGCTCACGGTCGATTCGTGCATCTCGATCGCATCGGCGACCTGGCGGAGCGTCATCGGCTTCAGGTGCGAAACGCCGTGGACGAAGAACGCCTCCTGCTGCTTGACGATCTCGGTCGCGACCTTGACGATGGTGCGCTGGCGCTGGTCGAGCGCCTTGACCAGCCAGTTCGCGCTCGCGAGGCATTCGGACAGCCACGCCTTCGACGCCTTGTCCTGGTGCCCGCCCGACAGCTCGACATAATAGCCGCGATTGACCAGCAGCCGGGGCAGGGTCGCTGCGTTGATCTCGATCGCCCAGCCGCCCTTGCGCTGCGCGACGAAGATGTCGGGCACCACTGCCTGCATTGCCTCGCCGCCATAGCGGCAGCCGGGCTTGGGGTCATAACCGCGCAACTCGCGGATCATGTCGGCGAGGTCCTCGTCGTCGACATCGCAGATCCGCTTCAGCCGCGCGAGGTCGCCGCGCGCCACCAGATCGAGATTGTCGATCAGCCGCGCCATGCAGGGATCGTAACGGTCAGCTTCCTTGGCCTGGAGCGCGAGGCATTCGGAGAGGGTCCGCGCGCCGACGCCGGTCGGGTCGAAGGTCTGGATGATCGCCAGCACATGCTCGACCCGGGCGAGCGCGACGCCGAGCCGGTTGGCGATCTCGAGCAACGGCACCGTCAGATAGCCGGTCTCGTCGATCTGATCGATCAGATGCGCGGCGATGAAGGCGTCGGCGCCGTCCACCACCGGCCCGGCCTGGGCAAGCAGATGGTCGGCAAGGCTCAGCCCGGTATCGGCGAACGCATCGAGATCAGGCCCGTCCTCGCCCATCCCGCCGCTCGCATTGTTCATGCCGAGCGTGCCGTCCATCCCGCCGCCGCCATCGGCGACGCTGTCGTGATGGAAGCTCTCGGCGGTAAAATCGACGTCGAGCGAGGCTTCGCCAGTGCTGTCCCCGCCCATCAGCAGTTCGTCGGCGCTGGCCGGCTCCGTGCGCGGTTCGGGAACCGCTTCGCGCTCCAGGGTGGGTCCGTCATCCTCCGGCGCGCTCGATTCGAGCAGCGGGTTCTTCTCGATCTCCTCGGCGATGAAGCCCTCGACCTCGAGGTTCGACAGAGCGAGCAGGCGGATGGCCTGCTGCAACTGCGGCGTCATCACCAGGGATTGCGACTGGCGCAGATCGAGGCGCGGGGCGAGGCTCATTGGCTTAAAGCGAGAAGCCCTCGCCCAGATAGAGCCGCCGGACATTGGAATCGGCGACAAGCTCGGCGGGCGAGCCGGTGAACAGCACCCGGCCGTCATAGATGATATAGGCGCGGTCGACGATTTCGAGCGTCTCACGGACATTATGGTCAGTGATCAGCACGCCGATGCCGCGCTTCTTCAGCTCGCAGATCAGGTCGCGGATATCGGCAATCGACAGGGGATCGATGCCGGCGAAGGGCTCGTCGAGCAGCATGATCGAAGGATCAGCGGCAAGCGCCCGGGCAATCTCGGCGCGGCGGCGTTCGCCGCCCGACAGCGCCATCGCCGGTGAGTCGCGCAACCGGGTCAGGCCGAACTCCTCGAGCAGGGTCTCCAGCCGGGTCGCGCGCGCTGCCGGATCGGGCTCGGCCAGTTCGAGCACGGTCAGGATATTCTTCTCGACCGTCAGGCCGCGAAAGATAGAGGTTTCCTGGGGCAGATAGCCGAGCCCGAGAATCGCGCGGCGATACATGGGCAGCCCGGTGATATCGTCGCCATCGAGCAGGATCCGCCCCGAATCGGGCTTCACCAGCCCCATCACCGAATAGAAGCAGGTCGTCTTGCCAGCACCATTCGGCCCGAGCAGCCCGATCACCTCGCCCCGCCCGACCGAGACCGAGACATCCGAGAGCACGACTCGCTTGTCGTAGGATTTGGCGATCGAGACGACCGACAGGCCCGTCATCACCGGTGCCTCAGTGATCGGCGCGCTGTCCGGCATTGGCGCTTCAAGGGTGGTCACATCGGCCATTACGTGTCCCGTGCTCGCATCATTGGGTTAGCAAAAGCTTAGTTTATCGCGGTTGGCAGGCTTCGTGCATGCAATGCGAACAGGCTCATGCATCAGACGGCGCGCCAAGGAAAGCGGAACGCGGCCAGAGCCGCCAAAAAGGCGATGATTCTGCACGTTAGAGCGGATCGACAACCCAGTTCAATCGCACCGCGAAGATGTTCACGCGAAGGCGCGAAGGCGCAAAGAGGCCTGCAAGTAGAAATACGGGCGCGACTTTTCTCTCAGAACAGAGAATCTGAGGAAGCAAAAGCCCCGCCTTGCCTGGAGCTCTTCGCGCCTTCGCGTGAACCATTCTAGCCTATTGGCCCTGGTTCCGCTTCGGAACCGAGAAGGTGCCGGTAACCCGGCCGCCGCTTGTCGTGGTGCCTGGTGCGCCGCCGCCGACCGCCGACCCGTCGATCACGGCGCGGCCGGTATCGAGGTTGATCGTCAACCGCCCGCCATTCACCGTATTGCCGCCCTGGATCAGGGAGACGCCGCCCAGCATCGTGATGACTCGCTTGTTGAGGTCATAGACCGCGAACTGGCTGCGCGCGGTCTGGTCGGGCCGGGTCACCGTCACGCTGCCGGCGGCGTCGAGCCGCGAGACCTGCGGGCTGCCATCGATCACCTGGCCGGTATAGGCGACCGTCATCCGCGCCGAGTTGAGCGTCATCTCGGCCTGGCGGACGGAAACATTGCCGGTCAGGATCGCGCGATTCGCCTTGTCCTGCAGCTCGATATGGTCAGCACCGAAATTGATCGGTGCGCCCGAATCGTGCCGGTTCTGCGCGCTTGCGCCGCTGGCGAAAAGAAAAGCGGCGAGCGCGATCATGCGGGTCGGATGAGCCATGGCGGCCTATCTCCTCTTTCGCGGCACGATCCGCAAGCGCGCGTTGCCGTCAAGCCTCACGACATGGCTCTCCAGGTCGGCGGTAAGGCTCGCGGCGCTGAAACTGCCCTGCGGCACGGTGCCCGTCACCGCGCCGCCGCTGCGCATCCGCCGCGTCTTCAGGTCGACGGTCGCGTCATTGGTGTCGAGCTGGTAGCCGCCGGTCGCGTTGAAGCGCAGCGGGCCGTCGAGCATCACCTGCTGGGTGTCGATATTGTAGCGGCCATGATCGGCGACGATTTTCGCCGGCCCGTCGCCAAGCCCGATCTCGGCTGCGAGCTGGTCGAGCTGGACGATCGGCGAGGCCGAGCTCTTCTGAACGGCTGAACCGGCGTTGATCCGGAAGGGCTGGCCCTTGCCATCCTCGCCGCGATAGGTGGCTGACTGGATTCGCAGCCGCTCCTTGGCGACTTCGACCTTGTTCTTGTCGAGCAGGAAGCTGACATCGCCCGAGCCGGCAAGCGGCATCATCACCAGGAACGCCGCAAGCACGCCGATCAGCACCGGCAGCACGAGCCGCAGCAGGCCGATCACCCGGTCATGGCTGCTGCCCGGCGCCGCCCAGATCTGCCGCGCGCTACGGACGCTGACCGCTGCCTCAGACACGGGCGTTCTCGTCTGATCGGCGCGGGATCATCATGGCGTCAGATATGCGCAAAAATGTCGATTTCGGGCCAGCCGGCGAGATCGAGATCCGCACGAGAGGGCAGGAAATCGAAACACGCCTTCGCGAGTCCCGCGCGGCCCTCGCGCTCGAGCCTGCGGTCGAGCTCCTCGCGCATGCGGTGGAGATAGCGCACGTCGGACGCGGCATAATCCTTCTGCGCGTCGGAGAGGATCGGGCCGCCCCAGTCGGAGGATTGCTGCGCCTTGGAGATATCCTGGCCGAGCAGCTCGCGGACAAGCTCCTTTAACCCGTGACGGTCGGTATAGGTGCGCACCAGCCGCGAGGCGATCTTGGTGCAATAGACCGGTGCCGCATCGACCTTCAGATAATGTTTGATCGCGGCGAGATCGAAACGCGCGAAATGATAGAGCTTCACCCGGGCCGGGTCGGCGAGCAGCGCGCGCAGGTTGGGCGCCGCATAGTCGCTCTCCGGCGAAAAGCGGACGAGATGCTCGTCGAGCCCGCCATCGGAAAGCTGGACGAGGCACAGCCGGTCGCGCGGCGTGATCAGCCCCATCGTCTCGGTATCGACGGCAATGTCGGCGCCGTCGGCGAACACGCCGGCGGGAATGTCTTCTTCGTGCAGATATACAGTCATCGGCTTCGCTTAGGGTCTGTACTCAATACCCGCAATGGTCGTGATCGCCCGGAGAGAGGCGCTGGCAAGGAAGGTTGCGCAGTCGCGGGCTGGTAGCCCGCGCAAGCAGCCTGACGCCGCCAGCGCCTCTCTCCGGGCGATCGCTTCGCGGCGGGCGGCTTTTGGCGTGAGGCGGCGTCGCGCGCCAAAGGGACTCTGGGGTCACGATGGATGACCATCGCTCCCTCCTTGCTCCTAGCCTCACGCCAAAATCCGCTCCGTCACGGCCGTTGCGGGTGTTGAGTACAGGCCCTGACCGCGAACGCCGCCCGGCTCAATGCCCGCTATCGGTGGCCTTTTTCCGTTCGCGAGCCTTGCGCGACAGGATGTTGAGCGTTTCGACGCCTGCGGAAAAGGCCATGGCGCTATAGATATAGCCCTTGGGAACATGAATGCCGAAGCCGTCGGCGATCAGCACCGCGCCGATCATCAGCAGAAAACCGAGCGCAAGCATCACCACGGTCGGGTTGCGCGCGATGAAATCGGCGAGCGGGGTCGCGGCAAACAGCATCACCCCGACCGCGACGATCACAGCGACGAACATCACCGGCAGATCGTCCGTCATGCCGATCGCGGTCAGGATCGAATCGATCGAAAAGACCATGTCGAGCAACAGGATCTGCACGATCGCAGCGCCGAAGCTCATCACCGCGCGGCCATGCTTGTCGAGCGCGGCGCCGGATTCTTCGGGGTCCATGCTGTGATGGATTTCACTGGTCGCTTTCCACAATAGGAAGACGCCGCCCGCGATCAGGATCAGGTCGCGAATCGAAAAGGCGGTCTCGAAACTCGGCTCGCCATGGGCATTGAGGCCGCCCGCCAGGCCGAGATCGAACACCGGCACGACCATCCGGGCGATCAGCGCGATCGTCGACAGCAGGGCAAGCCGGAGGATCAGGGCAAGGCCGATGCCAACGCGGCGCACCTGGGCGCGCTGGCCCTCGGGAAGCTTGTTCGAGAGGATCGAGATGAAGATCAGATTGTCGATGCCAAGCACCACCTCCATCACGATCAGGGTGGCCAGTGCCGCCCAGGCGGCGGGGTCGGAGAGGAGCGTTATGATCGACATGGGTCGCGTCTGCCGTCTGGCTCGGGGCGGCGCAAGGCATGATGTTTCTGCAACAGTGGCAAAGCTTCGACCGATCCTGCCGTATTTCCGACGAATTTATTCGCAGGCTAAGGGGAATTACGCTACACCGACTCGGTGACGCGATTGGTTTGGCGTTCGAACATCCGCGCTTTTCGTCCAGCGCGGGCGGTTGATATGGCGATTTGGACGAGCCGGGAAGACGAACAGGGCATGAGTTTCGATAAAGGACGCCGCGGGGATCGCGGCGGGCGCGGGCGCGACAAGCGTGACGGTTTCGGCGGTGAAGGCGGTTTCGACAGCGGCTTTGGCGGTGGTGACCGCTTTGGCGGCGGTGGCGATCGCTTCGGCGGTGGCGGTGACCGATTCGGCGGCGGCGGCGGTGGCGGCGATCGCTTCGGCGGTGGCGGCGGCGGCGGTGGTTTCCGCAGCGGCGGCGGTGGCGGCTTCGGCGGTGGTGCCGGCGCTGGCGGCGGCGGTCGCGGCATGCCGCCCCAGGTCGTCGGTGAAGGCACTGGCGTCGTAAAATTCTTCAATGGTCAGAAAGGCTTCGGCTTCGTCGTTCGCGATGACGGCGGCGAGGATGTGTTCGTGCACATCTCAGCGGTCGAGCAGGCCGGCCTGACCGGTCTGGCCGAGGGGCAGCCGCTCGGCTTCACCCTGGTCGATCGCGGCGGCCGCATTTCGGCAACCGATCTCAAGATCGAGGGCGAGCCTCTCCCCGTCACTGACCGCGGTCCGCCGCGCGATCGTGATGCGGCAGGCCCGGGTGGTCCGCGTGGCGGCGCTGGTGGCGCCGGCGGTGCTGGCCCGCAGCGTCAGCTGACTGGCGAGAAGGCGACGGGCACCGTCAAGTTCTTCAACGCGATGAAGGGCTTCGGCTTCATTCAGCGCGATGATGGCCAGCCCGATGCCTTTGTGCACATCTCGGCCGTCGAGCGTGGCGGGATGACCAGCCTCAATGAGGGCGACCGGCTCGAGTTCGAGCTCGAGGTCGATCGGCGCGGCAAATATGCAGCGGTGAACCTCACCTCAATCGCGTAAGGCTTCGGCCTCAGCGACAGGAATCGAAACCCGGCGTGCTTTACGGCACGCCGGGTTTTTCTTTGCTGACATGCCGGCGCGGTTAATTCATACTAAGACAGTATGATTTCAAAGGTACCGTCCATGCGCACAATATTCGTCGCCCTGCTGTCCCTCGCGCTGGCCGCGCCCGTCGCTGCAGCAACCGCGCCGCACATACCGATCGCCAGCTTCGAGCAGCTCGCAAAGCCCCTGCCGCTTCCCTATAGCGAACAGGCGAATGCGCGCGCCGCCGTCGCCGCCGCAAAGGCGCGCGCCAGGGCGCATCACAAGCTGTTGCTGATCGATCTCGGTGGAAACTGGTGCCTGGATTGCCGGCTGCTCGCGGGCACGATGGATCTGCCCGAGCTCCACAAATTCCTGGCCAGCAAATATGAGGTCGTAACGGTCGATGTCGGCCGGTTCGACAAGAATCTCGATATCCCCGCGCATTACGGCATCACGGATCGGCTGGAGGGCGTGCCTGCCGTATTGATCGTCGATCCGCGTACTGATCGCCTGCTCAACGCCGGCCACATCGCCGCACTGGCCGACGCGCGCAGCATGAGCCCGCAGGCGCTCGCCGACTGGCTCGCCAGCTGGACGAAATAGGGCGTCAGGTCTCGATCGGTACCGTGTCGTGGAGCAGCGTCATATCGAATCGGATCACGCCATTCTCGGAAGAGATCACATCGACAAATTCATGGTCGACAAGAACCTGCTCACGATTATAGCGCGCCCCGCCCTGGGAGGGGCTGGCGAGCAACGTGTCGAGCCCGCCGATCGTCACCGTGAGGACAAAAGGGTCCGGCCCCGCCAGCGCCTCAAGCACCGGGCTGTCCTCTTCCAGCAAATGCACCAAGGTCCAGGACAGGCCGAGTAGCGGGTTCACGCTACGGATCAGCGGCAGCGCGGTCAGGCTGCTGAAGGTGCGGCCGTCAGGCAGATGCACCCGGTGCAGATAGGACATCTGCGCCGCTGCATCGGCAAGCGGGTGGGATCGGGTGGAGCCGACCCGCACCATCAGCGCTTTCTTGCCGTCATAGCGGCCGATCACAGCGACCCTGCTGAATTCAAGGCTTTGCCGCGGCCGGGCGAAGCGCGCGAAGATCAGCCCGGTGATCGTCGCCGAAAAGAACAATCCGGTCAGGATCTCGATCGAGGCGATGCTGTGGCCGAACCGGTTCGCCGGCGCCATCACGCCATATCCGACCGTTCCCAGCGTATCGACCGAGAAGAAGAAGCCGTCGATGATCGACCCCGGCTCGGCATTGGCGATCGTGCCCGGCAGGGCCGCATAGATCAGCCCGAACATCAGGTTGATCGCGATGAAGATCGCCGAGGCCAGCGCGACAAAGGCCGGCCAGCTCATCTCCATCACCCAATAATAGATATCGGCATGGGGCGAGGGCGCGCCGATCTTGATCGCGGGCGAGCCGGTGAAGTTGACGATCTGGCGACGGGGTTTTCTGGCCATGGGCGCAAGCGTCGTTCAGGATCGAGGGCAGGTCAACCAGCCAGGATCAGCGCCGCCCCGGCCAATATGCCGAACACGCCCGCTATCCGCCCCGCCGTCGCGCGCTCCTTCAGAAACAGGATCGAGATGATGAGCGCGGTCACCATCCCCGTTTCGCGCAGTGCCGCGAGCGGCGCTGTCGGCCCGAGCGAAAAGGCGGTCAGCGCCATTCCATAGGTCAGGATCGAGAGCATGCCGGCGATCACCCCCGGCCGCCACTGCGCCCGCGCCGCTTTGAACATCGCCCCGCGCGAAAGGATGCCGAACATCAGCACCACGACGGCGCCCATCTCGACGAACAGCCAGACGATATAGGCGTTCGCGCTCGGCGCCGCGCGTACCCCGATCGCATCGACCACGGTATAGGCGGCGATGCACATCCCCGTCGCCAGCGACCAGCCAAGCGCGGCCCGGCCGATATGGCGGCCCGCGATCATCACGAACATGGCTACTCCGATCAACGCGATCCCGACAATCTGGCTGGTCGTCGCGGATTCGCGCAGGAACCCCAGCGTCACCAGCGCTGTGATCAGCGGCGCCGTGCCGCGCAGCACCGGATAAGCGGCGGAGAGATCAGCGATCCGATAGGCCCGGATCAGCGCATAGAGATAAAAGCCGTGGATGACGGCGCTCGCCGCAAGCCAGATCCAGGCGCCATGCGGCAGCGGCACGAGCAGGGTGAAGGGCAGCAGGATGATGGCGCTGGTGCCGTCGGTCACCGCCCGCCCGGCCGCCTTGTCGCGCCCACCCTTCACGATCGCGTTGACGATCGCATGGATTGATCCCGAGGCGATCATCAGCAGGGCAGCCAGGGTGAAAACGGGCATCGCAAAAGGCCATGGCTGGTGGCTTTCAGCGACGCAAGGCCAGTTCATTACGGTATCGAAACAAGCCCGGGAAACGCGTGCCTATACAGTCTACCGAAATTATCCAACATCAGGTGATCAGCCGCTTCAATCCAGCGATCGTATCGGCCTCCGCCGCCGGTTTGTCGGTGCGGATTCGGGCGATCCGGGGAAAGCGCATCGCGACACCCGATTTGTGGCGCTTCGAGGCATGGATCGAATCGAACGCGATCTCGAGCACCAAAGTCTTTTCGACCTCACGCACAGGGCCAAAGCGGTTGAGCGTGCTCCCGCGCACGAAGCGATCGAGGAATTTCAGCTCCTCATCAGTGATCCCCGAATAGGCCTTGCCGACCGGCAGCAGCTCGCCATCCTCGGTCCAGCATCCAAAGGTGTAGTCGGAATAGAAGGAAGATCGCCGGCCATTGCCACGCTGCGCATACATCATCACGCAATCGGCAGTCAGCGGATCGCGCTTCCATTTATACCAGAGCCCGACGCGACGCCCCGTCACATAGGGCGAATCGCGGCGCTTGAGCATCACGCCCTCGATCGCCGCATCGCGTGCACCGGCGCGAATCCCCTCCAGCGCGGTGAAATCGGGCGCATCGATCACCTGGCTGACGTCGAACCATTCCCGGTCGAGCGCCTTGGAAAACGCCTCCAGCCGGGGCCGACGCGCTTCCCAGGGCAGCTCGCGCAGATCCTCGGGCCCGTCGAACAATATGTCGTAGAGCCGGACGAAGGCCGGATAGTCCGCGAGCATCTTCGCCGAGACGATCTTCCGCCCAAGCCGTTGCTGAAGCGCATTGAAGCTTGCCGCACCCCCGCCCTCTTCCAGCGCACCGCCCTGGAATTCGCCCTTCACCATCAGCTCGCCATCGAGCACGCCCGGCGTGGTGAAGGCGCGCGCCACCTCGGGAAAGCTGCCGGTGATATCGTCGCCGGCACGGCTATAGAGCCGGGTCTCGCCGCCGACATGGACGAGCTGGACGCGAATCCCGTCCCATTTCCACTCGGCCGCATAGTCATCGAGACTGACGCGCAGATCCTCGAGCGGATGCGCCAGCATGAAAGGCCGGAACACCGGCACGTCAGCAGCGGTCGGCTGGCTCCCGCGCCCTTCGGCCCAGGCGAACAGCGTCGCATAAGGCGGCGCGATGCCGTGCCACACCTCCTCGACTGCCTCGACATCGAGTCCGAAGGCCTGGGCCAGAGCCGTCTTCGCCAGCCGCGCCGAAACGCCGATGCGCAGGGCTCCAGTCGCCATCTTGAGCAGCGCGAATCGCTCATCGGCATCAAGCCGGTCGAGCATCCCCGCCAGCGCGGCCGGCGCGTCGGAGCGCGACAGGGTGGCGAGCCGATCGACCACCTGTGCCACGGTCAGCGGCTCGGCTTCCTCCGGTGGCACCTTCGGCGTCGGCCACAACAATGCCACCGTCTCCGCGCTGTCGCCGACATAGTCGCGGCTCATATGGAACAGCACCGGATCCACCCGCTCCTCGATCAGCGCGCGGATCATCGCCGGTTTGACGGCGGGCAGATCGAGATTGCCGGTCAGCGCTGCCATCGCCCAGCCGCGATCGGGGTCGGGCGTAGCGGTCAGGTAATCGGCGATCAGCTTCAGCTTCGCATTGCGCGAGCGCGTGTAGATCAGCCGATCGAGTAGGTCAGCAAAGTCCCGCATCGCCACTCAACATGGCCGGAGCTGCGCGGTTCCGCCAGAGCGATCCCGCTGGCGTTCGGCGGCGCCCCGTATATGCTTCGCCGATGCGCCGATTGCTCAAGGTTCTGCTCATACTCGGCGCGCTCTTCGTCGTCCTGTGGATGTGGGGCCTTCTCAACGCCCGCGCGGATCCGCTCGTCCGCAAGACGCATGTCACCTTGCCGGATTGGCCGCGCGGCGCGGCACCGGTCCGCGTCGTGCTGATCAGCGATATCCATATCGGCAACGCGTCGATGGACGGTGGCCGCCTGTCGCGAATCGTCGCGCAGATCAACGCACTCAAACCCGACATCATCCTGATAGCGGGCGATTTCGTTTATGGTCATGATCCTGTCGCGGCGCGTGACTATGCCCAGCAACTGGTCGCGCCCCTCTCCGGGCTTCGCGCGCCACTGGGTGTCGTGGCGACATTCGGCAATCATGACGAATGGACGAGCCCCGGGCCGATCGAAGCCGCGCTGACGCGCGCTCATGTTACGGTGCTCCATAATCAGGCGATCGAGAGGGGTCCGCTCGCCATCGCGGGAATAGGCGATGCGTTTAGCGGCCATGCTGATCCCTTCGCGACAGGCGTCGCGCTGAATCAATTGCCCGGCGCGCGCATCGCGCTTTCGCATTCGCCCGATGTCGCGCCGCATCTGCCGTCCGGCATCGGCCTGTTCCTCGCCGGTCATACCCATTGCGGTCAGGCCGTGCTGCCGTTCATCGGTGTGGTGCGCCCGGTTTCGACGAGCCGCTATCTTTGCGGCATCGTCCATGATGGCGCGCGGACGACGATCGTCACCGGCGGATTGGGAACGAGCGGCGTACCGTTGCGCTACGGCGCGCCGCCCGATCTCTGGCTGGTCATGCTTGGCCCAAAAGCGAACTCGACCAAAGTCGAGCTGGCTCTGGCCCGCTAGTCGACTACGTTCCTGACGCCCTTGCCGGCCATCAGGCCAAGCACGAGCAGGATCACGAACAGCGCGATAGCAATGAAGAACAGCAATTTGGCGATGCCGATAAAGGCGCCGCCGATCCCGCCAAAGCCGAGCATTGCCAGCACCAGCCCGACGACGAGAAAGATAATGGCCCAGCGAATCATGGTCATCCTCCTGTAGCCCCGGAGATGAAAACGAAGCGGCGGACCGGGTTGTTCCGGTCTCAGCCCTTGCGGCTTGCCTCGAACAGGAACCAGGCGCGGCGCTCGGCCTGGTCGGTCCAGTCATCGATCATGGCGCTGGTGGCATTGTCCCGAGCGGTGTCGGCAATGTCCTTGGCTTCGCGCAGCGCCTCGACCAGCTTGAGATTGTCGTCGCGCAGCTCGCTCAGCATGTCGGTGGCGGCGACGAAATCGCTGTCATTGTCCCTGATCGACTGATGCCGCGCGATGTCGCCGATCGATCGCAAGGTGGTGTTGCCGGTCTTGCGGACGCGTTCGGCGATATCGTCGGTACCGGCGAAAATCTCGGCTGCCTGCTCGTCGAGCATCAGATGATAATCGCGGAAATGCGGGCCCGAGACGTGCCAGTGGAAGTTCTTGGTCTTCATATAGAGCGCGAACGTGTCGGCGAGCAGGCCGTTCAGCGCCTGGGCAACCGTCTTCGCGGCATTGGTCTTGAGGTCAGTCGGCGTTTTCAGTGCGGCGGCGGTTTCGGCCATGGGTCGGGGTTCCTTGATGGGGTTCGTTGCGACAACGAATCCATAGGCAGGAAGCTCCCGCAGCGTTGCCGATTAATGCCGATCAGTGCGATCGACCTGCTAGATCAGCCGAAGCGCCGAAAAGCCGATCACCGCGCCGGTGATGATGAACACCATGCCGATCGCGATCCGAACAGGCGTGAGCGGCAATGTCTTGCGGGCACCCTCACCGGCGAGGATCGACGGCACATTCACGACAAGGGCGCCGAGCGTGGCGCCGATCGCGGCGAGTGCCGGTGTCGGGCTGCGCGCGGCGAGCGCCGCCGTGATGAACTGGGTGCGATCGCCGAGCCCAAGGATCGCGACCCCCAACAGGCTGGTCATGAAGGCGCCGATCCGCCAGCCCGACAGTCGGTCCGGCGGCTTGATCGAAACCAGCGCCGATCCGCCAGCGGAGAGAAGCGCCAGCGCCAGCAACAGATTCTGCGCATTGGGGGTGATTCGCGGGCCAATGAGGGCACCCCCGATCGCGCCGATCGCGTTGATCGCCGCCAGGGAGATTGCCGTGCCCGCGATCACCGCACCGGGCCCCCTCGAGCCAGATTGGGCAAATCGCGTGGAGAGGATCGCGGTAAGCCACGGCGTGCGGTCGCTTGCCTGGGCGAGAATCGCCGCGACGAACGCCGCCATCAGCGCGTCCATACAGCCGTCAGGCCGAGAAGCGGACTGAACCTGCAGCGACAAAGGTCTCGCAGGCGGCGCGGTCCTGGCGGTCGCAGCCGATCGCGTCCCGAAGGATCGACAGCCAGCCCTGGATCAGCGCCCCGCGCTCGCCCTGAGCCAGCGCCGATTCGAGCGCCCGGCTGACGGCAACCGCTGGATGAAGGCCGTGGCGATGGGCGATCTGTCGAATCGCGCCGATCTCGATCGCGACCTCCCTGTGTCGCCGCGCCGAGAATGCGCTGATTATACCGACTCGCGCCGCCAGTTCCGATTGAATCAGCCCGATTGCCGCTTCTGCCTGTGCCATGTCCGTTCCCCCGCCTCAAAGGGAAGGTGCGCCACGCAAGGTTAACGCTGCCTAAACAGCCATCGCGCTTGACATATACGGCCGCTTCCGCCATCGGGCGGCGCTTGAGAGCGGCGGCATGTTCGCCGCTTTTGCTTTTCCAGCAAACAGGATTTCAGGTCATGGCAAAGCCGACCACCGTCAAGATCAAGCTTCTCAGCTCGGCCGATACCGGCTTCTTCTACGTCACCAAGAAGAATCCGCGGACCAAGACCGAGAAGCTCAGCTTCAAAAAGTACGATCCCGTCGTGCGCAAGCATGTCGAGTTCAAGGAAACCAAGATCAAGTGATCTGAAGGGCGGCGTAAGCCGCCGATCGGTCATCCCGGCGAAGGCCGGGATCCAGAGCCGCGAGGGATGCCCTTCGCGGCTTTTTCCGTGTTTACAGCAACCCGGCCACCGCATCGACGAACCGCGTCAGCGCGATCGGCTTGGAGACATAGGCGTCAGCGCCCGCCGCGCGAATCCGCTCTTCGTCCTCGCGCCCGGCATAAGCGGTCACCGCCATGATCGGGATCGCCTGCAGCGCGGGATCGGCCTTTAGCTGCTCGATCAGCTCGAACCCGTTCACGTGCGGCAGCTGGATATCCATCACGATCAGGTCAGGCATGAACCCTCTCGCGCGCTCGACCGCCTCGCGGCCATCGCGCACGCCTTCCGCCACATATTCATGCGCACGCAGCAGATCGCAGAAAAGTTTGAGGTTGAGTTCGTTGTCCTCGACAACGAGCACCTTCTTTGCCACGCGCAGCCATCCCCTTCGGTTCAGGTCCGCTGATAGGCAATGCGCGCGCGAGAAACAAATCAGGATGCCGGGGCGCTTGCGCTCAGGGCGCTGACATGGACGCTGGCCGAGCCCGGCCGTGCGCGCCGGCTGCTCGATGTCACGGGGCTGACACCGGCTGACCTTCGGGCACGTGCGGCTGACCCCGTCGTCCTGTCGGCCGCGCTCGGCTTTCTCGAAGCCTATGAGCCCGATCTCATCGCCTGCGCCGCCGATCTGGACGTGAAACCCGAAGCCATCGTCGCCGCGCGGCATGCCCTGGAGTCAGAATGAAACCCCTGCTGATCTGCGATTGCGACGAGGTCCTGCTCCATATGGTGCGCCATTTCGGCGTCTGGCTGGGCGAGAAGCACGATATCGACTTCTCCCCCGATGGCGGTGATTTCGCTGCCAGCATGAAGCGCCGCGACGGCACCCCCGCGCCGAGTCGCGAGGAAATGTGGGGCATGCTCGATCAGTTCTTCCCCGCCGAAATGGAGCGCCAGACCCTGGTGCCGCATGCCCGCGAGGCGCTCGCGACCCTGGCTGAGACCGCGGATATCGTCATCCTCACCAATCTCGGCGATCATGTCCGCCAGGCGCGGATCGAGCAGCTCGCGCGGTTCGGCATCGATCACCGGGTCGAAACCAACCAGGGCGGCAAGGGCGATCCCGTATCGCGGCTGGTCGCCGAACATGGCGGTCCCGTCACCGTGTTCGTCGACGATCTCGCCGTGCATCACGATTCAGTCGCGCGCCACGCGCCGCAAGTCCACCGGCTGCACATGGTCTCGGAACCCGCGATGGCGCCGAGCGTACCGCAGGCGCCCGCCGCCCATGCCCGGATCGACGATTGGCGCGAGGCTGAACGCTGGATCGCCGAGCGCTTCGCGGCCGGGTTGCCGGCGAAATAGAATGCGCGTGAGCTTGTCGAAGGGCCGGCTTTTCTGCATCTGGTGATGAAGACCAGCGCTTTGACAGGCTCGGCACGAACGGAAGAAAAGGCGTTACCCATGGCTGATCGCATCGACCACAAGCTTGCCGAGCTCGGCCTCACCCTTCCCGCCCCCGCCGCGCCAGTTGCGTCCTATGTGCCGGCGGTGGAAGCTGGCGGTTTGCTCCATGTCTCGGGTCAGCTGCCCTTCAAGGATGGTGCGATCATGACCGGCCGGCTCGGTGGCGATGTCAATCTCGCTTACGGCCAGGAGGCAGCTTTACGGTGCGCGCTGATGCTGGTCGCGCAGATCAAGGCGGCGCTTGGCGGCCTGCACCGGGTCGAGCGGATCGTGAAGCTCGGCGTCTTCGTCAATTCGGCACCCAGTTTCACGGACCAGCCCAAGGTCGCGAACGGCGCGTCGGATCTGATGTTCGCACTGTTCGGCGATGCCGGCCGCCACGCCCGCAGCGCCGTCGGTGTCTCGGTCTTGCCGCTTGGCGCCGCGGTCGAGATCGACGCGATCGTCCAGATCACCAGCCACTGAGGTTGCCGGGGCGATCCTTCGCCCATTGCCAAGGCGGCGGCTACTCGTTTCCGAGCATGCCGCCGAGCAACCCGCCCAGCACCGCGCCCGCCGCGCCGCCGCCGACCATCGAGCCGACATTGCCACCTCGGCTCTCGCCCGAGGGCATATGCCGGGCGATTTCTTCGGCGAGGTTCAGGATCGGCATCGACTGAAGCCAGATCTTGCCGGGCCCGGTCAGCGTCGCGAGGAACAGGCCCTCGCCGCCGAACAATATGTTCCTGAAGCCGCGGACCATCTGGATATCAGTGGTGACGCTCGGCTCCTGCATGCCGATATGCCCGGCATGGACGCGCAGGCGCTCGCCCGGCCCAAGCGTCTTTTCGACAACCTCGCCCGACAGATCGAGAAACACCGTGCCCGGTCCGGTCACGCGCTGCAGGATGAAACCCTCGCCGGCAAACAGCCCGGCGCCGAGCCGCTGCTGCATCGCGATCTCGAGGCTGACCGATTTCTCTGCGCACAGGAAAGTCTCCTTGCGGCAGATCAGCGACTGGCCGGCGGCAAGTTCGACCGGCAGAATCTGCCCCGGAAAACGTGGCGCGAACGCTACATGCCCGGCCTGCTCAGCGCTATAATCGGTGATGAACAGGCTGCCGCCGCTCATCGCGCGGGTCAGGCCGGCGAACAGTCCGCCGCCGGTATGCGTGTCCATGGTGATGCCATCGCTCATCCACGCCATCGCATGGGTCTGGGCATAGATGGTCTCGCCGCGAGCGAGATCGACCGACACCGTCTGCATCACAGTCCCCGAGATATCGTAGCGCATCGTCTTCCTTCCGTCGCGATCATCCGACCGACCCGATTCTAGCGGCACTTTATGCGACGCGCGATGGAGCAGGTGCCAAATCGCCCTATCCTTACGCAAAACATATGGAATGGCCCGGCTTCCGGTCTCGAATGCGTATGGCGCGGCGCCTTAATAGCGAGCGTCCGGCCCCGGCTCATCGCCGCGCGGCGCTTCCGATGGGAACCTATCATGCAGGATTTTCTCTGGCTCTTGGTCGCGGTCGGGCTGCTCGCGGCGACGCTCGCCTATGTCCGCCTCTGCGATCACGCGTGAGGGCCGGCGCATGACACTCGACCTCTGGCTCGCCGCGATCACCGCGATCGGCCTCCTCTTCTATCTCGTCGCGGTGCTGCTGCGGCCCGAAAAATTCTGACGGGAGCATCGCCATGACACTCCAGGGATGGATGTTGATCGCCACCTTCATTGGCGTTCTTCTCGCACTCACCAGGCCGATGGGCGCCTGGCTCTTCGCGCTCTATGAAGGGCGGCGGACCCCGCTCCACAGGCTGCTCGGCCCGGTCGAGCGCGGCTTCTACCGGCTCTCGGGGGTCGATCCGAACGCCGAACAGAGCTGGCGGCGCTACGCCGTGCACATGCTTGTGTTCAACGTCGTCCTGTTGATCTTCACCTATGCCCTTCTGCGGCTACAGGCGCATCTGCCCCTCAACCCGCTCGGCCTGCCCGCAGTGCCCGCGCATCTCGCGATGAACACGGCGGTGAGCTTCACCACCAACACCAACTGGCAGAGCTATGCGGGCGAATCGACCATGTCGAACCTCAGCCAGATGCTCGCGCTGACGATCCATAATTTCATGTCGGCCGCGACTGGCATCGCGCTCGCCTTCGCTTTCTTTCGCGGTTTTGCGCGGCGCCAATCTGCGACAATCGGCAATTTCTGGGCTGATTGCACCCGCATCACGCTCTATCTGCTGCTGCCGATCTGCGCGGCCTATGCGCTGTTCCTGATCGCCAGCGGCGTGCCGCAGACGCTCGCCGGCTCAGTCGATGTGACGACGCTGGAAGGCATCAAGCAGACACTCGCGCTCGGTCCGGTCGCCTCCCAGGAAGCGATCAAGATGCTCGGCACCAATGGCGGCGGCTTCTTCAATGCCAACAGCGCGCATCCCTTCGAAAACCCGACCGCGCTCACTAACATGGTGCAGATGCTGTCGATCTTCCTGATCGGCTTCGGCCTGACCTGGACCTTCGGCAAGGCGGTCGGCAACACGCGGCAGGGCTGGGCGATCCTCAGCGCAATGGTCATCATGGTCCTTGCTGGCATCCTCGTCTGCTATTCGCAGGAGGCAGCGGGCAATCCGGTGCTCCATCAGCTCGGTGTCGCCGGCGCGAACATGGAGGGCAAGGAGGTGCGCTTCGGCGCCGCTGCCTCATCGCTGTTCGCGGTCGTCACCACTGATGCGTCGTGCGGCGCGGTCAATGCGATGCATGACAGCTTCACCGCACTGGGCGGTCTCGTGCCGCTGTTCAACATCCAGCTCGGCGAGGTCGTGGTCGGCGGTGTCGGCGCTGGCGTCTACGGCTTCCTGCTCTTCGCCATCCTCGCTGTGTTCGTTGCGGGGCTGATGGTCGGGCGGACGCCTGAATATGTCGGCAAGAAGATCGAAGCCCGCGAGGTCAAGCTCGCCGTTCTCGCCATCGCCGTGCTGCCGCTGATCATTCTCGGCTTCACCGCGGTCAGCTCGGTGCTGCAGGAGGGGCTCGCAGGCCCGCTCAACAAGGGGCCGCACGGCTTTTCGGAGATCCTCTACGCCTTCACCAGCGCGGTCGGGAACAACGGCTCGGCCTTTGCCGGCCTCACCGCCGCCACGCCTTATTATGACGGCATGCTGGCGGTCGCGATGTGGATCGGGCGCTTCTTCATCATCGTGCCAATGCTGGCGATCGCCGGCGGCCTGGCGGCGAAGAAATACACCCCGCCCTCGGCTGGCTCCTTCCCGACCACCGGTCCGCTCTGGATCGGCCTGCTCGTCGGCATCGTGCTGATCATGGGCGGCCTCACCTTCCTGCCGAGCCTCGCGCTCGGCCCCATCGCCGATCATCTCCAGATGATCAGCGGCCATCTGTCGTAAGGAGCGCCCGGGACATGGCTCGCGCCGAAACCAAGTCGCTGTTCACCGCGGACCTGATTGCGCCCGCAATCAGCGACGCCTTTATCAAGCTCGATCCACGTCAGCTGATCCGCAATCCGGTGATGTTCACCACTGCCTGTGTCGCGCTGTTGCTCACTGTCCTCCTCGCAATCGGGCATGACAGCCTGGCGACCTCCTTCAAGGCGCAGCTCGTCGTCTGGCTATGGCTGACGGTGCTGTTCGGCACCTTCGCCGAAGCTCTGGCCGAGGGCAGGGGCAAGGCGCAGGCCGCTTCGCTCCGCGCCACCAAGGCCGATCTCACCGCCAAACGCGTGTCCGGTTCCGGCATTGAGGCGGTGCCGGCCAGCGCGCTCCGCATCGGCGATGTCGTGCTGGTCGAGACAGGCGATTTGATCCCGTCCGATGGCGAGGTCGTCGAGGGTGTCGCCTCAGTCAACGAGGCGGCGATCACCGGCGAAAGCGCGCCGGTGATCCGTGAGGCGGGCGGCGACCGTTCGGCCGTCACCGCGGGCACCCGGGTGATCTCGGACCAGATCAGGGTCCGGGTCACCGTCAACCCCGGCCAGGGTTTCCTCGATCGCATGATCGCGCTGGTCGAGGGCGCCGAGCGGCAAAAGACGCCGAACGAAATCGCGCTGACCATATTGCTCGTCGGCCTGACGATCATCTTCCTGATCGCAGTCGGGACGATCCCGGGCTTTGCGAGCTATGCCGGCGGCAGCGTGCCGGTGGCGATGCTCGCCGCCCTGTTGATCACGCTGATCCCGACGACGATCGCGGCGCTCCTGTCAGCGATCGGCATTGCCGGGATGGATCGGCTGGTGCGCTTCAACGTGCTCGCCAAATCGGGCCGCGCGGTCGAGGCGGCGGGCGATATCGATACTTTGCTGCTCGACAAGACCGGCACGATCACGATCGGCGACCGTCAGGCCACCGAGTTTCGTCCGGTTAGCGGCATCCAGGTGAGCGAGCTCGCCGAGGCGGCGTTGCTCGCAAGCCTGGCCGACGAGACGCCAGAAGGCCGGTCGATCGTCACGCTTGCCCGCGAGCGCTTCAACGTCGCGGCGACTGCGCTGCCCAGCGACGCGATGGTGATCGCTTTCACCGCGCAGACCCGTATCTCGGGCGTCCAGATGGGCGGGTCGCTGATCCAGAAGGGCGCGGTCGATTCAGTGCTCAAGGCCAATCCGGATGCCGGCGGTGGGCCTGCGGCGACGGAACTCCGTCGCATCACCGACGAGATCGGCCGGGCCGGTGGCACACCACTTGCCGTAGCGAGGGACGGGCGGTTGCTCGGCGCAATCTATCTCAAGGACATCGTCAAGGCCGGTATCAAGGAGCGTTTCGGCGAGCTCCGCCGCATGGGCATCCGCACGGTGATGATCACCGGCGACAACCCGCTCACTGCGGCGGCGATCGCGGCCGAAGCGGGCGTCGATGATTTCCTCGCCCAGGCGACGCCCGAGGACAAGCTCGCGCTGATCCGCTCGGAGCAACAGGACGGTAAGCTTGTCGCAATGTGCGGCGACGGCACCAACGACGCGCCGGCCCTTGCGCAGGCGGATGTTGGCGTCGCGATGAACACCGGCACGCAGGCGGCGCGCGAGGCCGGCAACATGGTCGATCTTGACAGTGATCCCACCAAGCTGATCGAGATCGTCGGCCTCGGCAAGCAGCTGCTGATGACACGCGGTGCGCTCACCACCTTCTCGGTCGCGAACGATGTCGCCAAATATTTCGCGATCATCCCGGCGATGTTCATCATCCTCTATCCAGGGCTCGCGGTCCTCAACATCATGGGGCTGGCGACGCCGCAATCGGCGATCCTGTCCGCGATCATCTTCAACGCGCTGATCATTCCGTGCCTGGTGCCGCTCGCGCTCAAGGGGGTGACATACCGGCCGATCGGGGCGGGGCCGCTGCTGCGCCGCAACCTGACCATCTATGGGCTCGGCGGCCTTCTCGCGCCGTTCATCGGCATCAAGCTTATCGATCTGGCCGTCAGCGGCCTCGGCATCGCCTGAGGAACTTCATCATGGGCAATGATTTCATAACCTCCCTGCGTCCCGCGATCGTCATGACGATCCTGTTCGCGCTGCTGCTCGGCCTCGCCTATCCGCTGGCGCTCACCGGAATCGGCCAGACTGTCTTCCCCTCGGCCGCCAATGGCAGCCTGGTCCGCGACGGCGACAGGGTGGTCGGCTCGACCGTTATCGGCCAGGCTTTCACCAGCGACCGCTATTTCAATTCGCGGCCCTCCGCGGCGGGCAAGGGCTATGACGGCACGGCGTCGTCAGGCTCCAATCTCGGCCCGGCCAGCCAAGCTCTCAGCGATCGCGTGAAGGGCGATGTCGCCAGGGCCCGCGCCCAGGGGATCGCCGGGCCGCTTCCGGCGGATCTGGTCACGGCCTCGGGTTCGGGCCTCGACCCGGATCTGTCGCCTGCATCGGCGCTGGTTCAGGTGCCGCGTGTCGCCAGGGCACGACATGTGCCCGAAGCGCAGGTCCGCGCCCTTGTCGAGAAGGCGATCGACCGGCCGCTCCTGCCCTTCCTCGGCGACGAGCATGTGAATCTCTTTCTCCTTAATCGACAGCTCGACAGACTCAGCGCTACACCGGCGCCGTGAGCGTCGAGGAGGAACAACGGCCCGATCCCGAGGCCCTTCTGCGCGCCGCCGCGCAGGAGGGCCGCGGTCGTCTGAAGGTCTTCCTCGGTGCGGCGCCCGGGGTCGGCAAGACCTATGAAATGCTCTCCGAAGGCGCCGGCCGCGCGCGCGCCGGTATCGACGTCGTGGTGGGTGTGGTCGAGACCCATGGCCGCGCGGAAACCGAGGCGATGACGCGCGGGCTCCAGATCATGCCGCGCCGCGAGATCGATTATGAAGGCCGCATCCTCACCGAGATGGACCTTGACGGCCTGATCGAGCGCCGGCCCCAGCTCGTCCTGGTCGACGAACTCGCCCACACCAACGCGCCCGGCAGCCGCCACCCCAAGCGCTATCAGGATGTCGAGGAGCTGCTCGCCGCCGGGATCGACGTTTTCTCGACGATCAACGTCCAGCATATCGAGAGTCTCAACGACGTGGTTGCCTCCTTCACCCGGGTCCGGGTGCGCGAGACAGTGCCTGATCGGGTGCTCGAAACCGCCGAGATCGAGGTGGTGGATATTCCGCCCGATGAGCTGATCGAGCGGCTCAAGGAGGGCAAGGTCTATATCCCGCATGAGGCGACGCGGGCGCTCAACCATTTCTTTTCCAAATCGAACCTCTCCGCGCTCCGGGAACTCGCGCTCAGGCGCGCCGCGCAGGCAGTCGATGCGCAGATGCTGGATTATGTCCGCGGCCATGCGCTCGCGGGCAATTGGGCGGGCAGCGAGCGCATCGTCGTTGCGGTCAGCGAATTGCCCGGCGCGGATGTGCTGGTCCGCGCCGCCAAGCGCATCGCGGATTCGCTTCGAGCGCCCTGGACCGCCGTGCATGTCGAGACACCGCGCTACGCCGATTTCGGCCAGGAGGAACATCGCCGCCTCGCCGCGACGATGAATCTCGCGAGCCAGCTCGGCGCGCAGGTCGTGTCGCTGTCCGCGCCGAACGTGCTGCAGGGCCTGATCAGCGTCGTCACCGATGCCCGGGCAACGCAATTGGTCATCGGCAAATCGAACCGATCGCGCTGGTTCGAATTGCGCCATGGCTCAGTGGTCGATCGCGTGGTGCGGGCCACACCCGGCGTGGCGGTGCATGTGCTGCCGATGGAAAGCGCGGCGCCCACTCCTCGGATTGGCAAGCCGTTCCGCCTCGAGCGTGCCTATGGCTGGACGATGCTGATGATCGCGGCCGTCACCGGCATCGGCCTTGCGCTGTCGCAAATCCTCCAGGTCGGCAACGTCGCCCTGCTCTATCTGGTGCCGGTGCTGGTCGCCGCGAGCATTTTCGGGCGCTGGCCGGGGATCACGGCCGGTCTTGTCTCATCGCTTGCCTATAATTTCTTCTTCCTGCCGCCGACCTACACGCTCAGCATCAGCAACCCCGAAAATGTCGTCACCTTGCTGGTGCTGCTGACGGTCGCGCTCGTCACCAGCCATTTCGCGGCGCGGGCGCGGGTCCAGGCCGATATCGCCGCGTCGAGCGCGCGGCAGAATGCAGCGATCGCCGGCTTCTCGCGGCAATTGACCGCGACCGGCAATGACGAGGAGCTGATGCAGGCGATCTGCGCAGAGATAGCGCGATTGTTCGACGTGCGCACGGTCCTGTTGATGATATCCGCGGATGGTCCCGCTGTCCGTGCAGCCTATCCGCCCGAGAACCAGCTCGGCACGATCGATCTCGCCGCCGCCAATTGGGCGCTTGAGACAGGCGTATCGGCCGGTCGCGGATCGGATACGCTGACCTCGTCCGACTGGCTGTTCACCCCGCTCAAGACCGCGAACCGAACGCTCGGCGTGATCGGGCTGGCGCGCGACAATGGCGAGCCGCTTCGCTCGGACAAGCTGCCCTTGTTCATGAGCCTGATCGACCAGGCGTCGCTGGTGCTCGAGCGGCTCCAGCTCGAAGGGCAAATGCGCGACGTGGCTGAGCTTCGCGAGCGCGATCGGCTGCGCGCGGCATTGCTCTCCTCGGTCAGCCATGATCTGCGCACACCGATCACCTCGATCCTGACGGCGGTGCCGGGGCTACGGCGCAAGCCGACACCGGCGCTGATCGACGCGGTGGAAAGCGAGGCGATGCGACTCAACCGTTTCGTCGCCAACCTGCTCGACATGGCACGGGTTGAGGCCGGGGCGCTCAGACTGGGTGTCGAGGCGACCGACCTCACCGACGCGATTGCCGCCGCGGTCCACGATACGCGCCTGACCCTCGAGGGGCGCGAGATCAAACTCGACGTGTCGCCGGGCCTGCCACTGGTTCGCGTCGATCCGCAGCTCTTCCATCATTGCCTGATCAACCTGCTCGACAATGCCGGTCGCTATGGCGATCCCGGCACCGCGATCGCGATCGAGGGGCGCCGCCTGCCCGATTCGCTGACTCTGTCGATCATTGACCAGGGGCCGGGCCTGCCGGCGGGCCGCGAAAGCGAGGTGTTCGAGACGTTCCGCCGCCTTGAGGGATCGGACCGGGCCAAGGGTGGTACCGGCCTTGGCCTCGCGATCGTGAAGGGCTTTGCCGAGGCAATGGGTCTGTCGGTCACCGCCGCAAACCACGAAAATCCGCGCGGCGCCTGTTTCAGCCTGGTCTTTCCGGAAACCCTGCTCGTCCGCGATTCCGATGAGGCGATCTTATGAGCAACCGCCCCACCATCCTGATCGTCGATGACGAGCCGCAGATCCGTCGGCTGTTGCGCGGCACGCTGGAGCGCGCCGGCTATGACGTGGCCGAAGCGGGTAATGCGCGCGAGGCGTTGGCGGCGATCGCGGCGTCTGATCCGGCGGCGATCCTGCTCGATCTCGGCCTGCCGGACCGTGACGGTATGGAACTGGTGCCCGTCATCGGCAAGCAATCGCGCGCCGCGATTCTGATCGTTTCCGCCCGTGACGCGACGGACGAGAAGGTGACTGCGCTCGATCTTGGCGCGACCGACTATGTCACCAAGCCGTTCGATACCGAGGAACTGCTCGCCCGCGTCCGCGCAGCGATCCGCAACCGCATTACCGCCACTGGGGGGCGAACCTCAGTCATTGCTGGCGGCATCATGATTGACCTGCTCAATCACCGGATCGAGCGCGCCGGCGAGGAGATCCATCTGACGCCCAAGGAATTCGGCATCGTGGCCGAGCTGGCGCGCTTTCCGGGTCGGGTGATCACCCATCAGCAATTGCTGAGCTCGGTCTGGGCGAATGACTATGAACGCCACATCGAATATCTCCGCGTCGTCATCCGCAATATCCGCCACAAGCTGGAAGCCGATCCCGCGAGCCCGCGCATCATCGTCAACGAACTTGGCGTGGGCTATCGCCTGATGAGTGACGAGGGCTGAAAAAGGCCTGGACTTATACAAAACCTATGGAGCTTGCCGGGCGCCCGTCTCGAATCCCTATGAGGCGGCGCATAGGCTCGCGCGATGCTGATCGTCGGCCCTTTTCTTTTCGGCAAGGTCGAAGTGTCGGTGCGCTCGTCGCACTGTAAACGCATGATCCGCCGCCTATTCCGCGACTCCGTGGCGCGCCAGGCTTCGCGCGGCGTGCGCCCCTGCCGCCAGGATGCGATCCGAAAGCGCCGTCCCTTCAACCGCCCGCGCGAGCTGTAGCGCGCCGATAATGGTTGCCTGGATGGCGAGCGCCACGGCTTCCGGGTCCGGCGTCCCGGGCGGCAATGCCGAGGCCATCTCGCGCGTGATGTCGAAGAAGCGCTCGGCATAAAGGGTCCGCGTGTCGGCCGACTCGCGCGCGAGCTCGGGCAATAAAGCTGCGGAGGTGCACCCCTTGCCCGGGTTGTCGCGATGCTCCGGCGACAGATAGACCGCGATGACGGCTTCCAGTCCACCCTCGGCAAGGCCTTCGCGAATCTGGTCGGCCTGGCCCGCCAGGGTCGCGGTGACGCTTTCGCTGACCAGCGCTGCCTTGGACTGGAAATGCGGATAAAAGGCGCCGTTCGTCAGCCCCGCCTCCTTCATGATGCCGGCCAGCCCGGACGCGGCGATGCCGTCGCTCCGAAAGCGCTCCGACGCGATCTCGACGATCCTGCGGCGCGATTCGTCCTTCCGGCCTTTTTCGTAGCGCACTGAAAATTCTCCAGATTAATCCGTTTGCATTATGACCATAATGTTACTAAACGATCATAATGTAATGTCGCATTGCCCGCAAGTCTGGAAACCACAATGACTGATACACGCCCCACCGCCTCAAGCGCCCATTCGGCAAAGACAGCGCTCGTCACCGGCGCCTCGACCGGCATCGGCCGCGCCACCGCGGAGGCGCTTGCCCGCGCCGGCTTCAAGGTCTTCGGCACGAGCCGCAGCGCGCGCAGTGACGGCCCGGCGGGCGTCACCATGCTGACCTGCGACGTGACCGACGACGCTGCCGTGCACGCTCTGATCGCCGCCGTGGTTGCGCAGACCGGCCGGATCGACCTGCTGGTGAACAATGCGGGCCTCGGCCAGATCGGCGCCGCCGAGGAGTCCTCGATCGCGCAGGTCCAGGCCCTGTTCGACGTCAATCTGTTCGGCGTCATCCGGGTGACCAACGCAGTGCTGCCGGTCATGCGCCAGCGCGGCGAAGGGCGGATCATCAATCTCAGCTCAGTGCTTGGCCTGATACCGGCGCCCTACTCGGCTTATTATTCGGCGACCAAGCACGCGCTCGAAGGCTATTCGGAATCGCTTGATCACGAAGCGCGCGTCTTCAACATTCGCGTTTCACTGATCGAGCCCGCCTTCACCCGCAGCGTTTTCGACCAGAATGCCCTTGAGCCCGATATGCCACTTGGCGTCTATGATCAGGCCCGCACAGGTGCCCGCGCGCTCCTCCATGATGTCATGCCCGTCGCCGACCCGCCCGAGATCGTTGCCCAGGCTATTGTTCAGGCGGCGACCGCCACGCGCCCGCGCCGCCGCTACACCGCCGGCAAGCTTGCTCGACAGATCAGCCTGCTGCGCCGATTCGCACCGGCAGGGATCTTCGACAAGAGCCTGCGCAAGCAGTTGCGGCTTAGTGCCGTGTCGTGAAGGCCCTCATCGTTGAGCGTTATGGAGGCAAGAGCGGCCCGCGGCTTGGCGACATGCCGGAGCCGGAGCTGCGCGAGAATGACGTGTTGGTCCAGGTTCATGCCGCCGGTGTGAACCCGCTCGATTCCAAGATTGCGGCCGGTGAGTTCAAGCTCATCCTGCCTTATCGGCTGCCGCTGATCCTCGGCAGCGACGTGGCCGGGGTCGTGGTCCAGACGGGGCCCGGGGTGCGGCGGTTCAGGCCCGGTGATGAGGTCTATGCGAGGCCGGGCAAGGATCGCATCGGGACGTTCGCCGAATATATCGCCATGGACGAAGCCGATGTGGCGATGAAGCCGAGGAACCTCACCATGGCTGAGGCCGCTTCGCTCCCGCTGGTCGCGCTCACCGCGTGGCAGGCGCTGATCGAGATAGCCTGGTTGAAAAAGGGCCAGAAGGTCCTGATCCATGCGGGCTCGGGTGGCGTTGGCACGATCGCGATCCAGCTCGCAAAGCATGTCGGCGCGACGGTGGCGACGACGACCAGCGCGGCCAATATCGATCTGGTGAGGAGCCTCGGTGCCGACATCGTCATCGACTACAAAAAGGACGATTTCGCAAAGATCCTGAGCGGCTACGATGTTGTCCTGAACAGCCTGGGCAAGGACGTTCTCGAGAAATCGCTGGCCGTGCTGAAGCCTGGCGGCCAGCTGATCTCGATCTCAGGCCCACCCGATCCGGATTTTGGACGGCAGATCGGCGCGAATGTCATCGTGCGACAGATCATGCGGGCGCTGAGCGCGGGCATCCGGCGGAAAGCCAGAAGCCGTGGCGTCCGTTACGCCTCCCTGTTCATGCGCGCGAATGGCAGGCAGCTGGGTGAGATCACTGATCTCGTCGAAGCCGGGATCATCCGTCCGGTCCTGGACCGGGCCTTCCCGTTCGAAGCCGCCAGCCAGGCCCTCGCCTATGTCGAAACCGGGCATGTGAAGGGCAAAGTCGTTATCGCCGGGCCGGTATGAGCACATCGCAACCATAATCGGACGGTGCATCGACAAGGCCTGCCCGGTTCGGACGGTCCTCGGGTGAGGCGATCGGTCGCCTGCGGTGGAAGATCGCGCCCTGTTGGTGAAATCGGATTCGACCCGACGATGTCTCGAGCCATGATCGCAATCCCCTCCGCATACGAATCGGTGCTGAGCCTGTAAGGGAGACGAGTCGGGAACATTGATGGCGACCGCATGACAGCCGAGCAGATTCAACAGATTCGGGCCCGGCTTGCAGCGCTCGGAACCGAGCGGGCAGAGCTCGAAGCCATACTTCGAAATCTCGAACGCCAACAGGTCTCGTCCCGGCCCAATGATCGGCATCCGGCGCTTGACGCGAACAAGCCCAGCGTGACGACTTCCTCTTCTTCGGCGGGAAAAGTGGCGCTCTTTCGCCGCCTCTTCGTCGGTTGCACCGATATATTCCCTGCCCGCTGGGACAACCGAAAGACAGCGGCGCATCGTCATCTATCCGGGGTCGGAGAGTTATCCAATGCGGGAGGGCATCGAGGTCGCACCTCTTCACGTCGCAAGCGCGGTTCTGGACAAGGCCCGGACGCTGAGGGACGTCCCAAGCTAAAATATATTGGGAAACCGCGTTTTTTCAATTTTTCGGGGATCGTCTGGGCCCCCCTGAAAAAGGGGGGCCTGGTGCCCAGAAGAGAACTCACACCTTTGAGCAAGATTTTGATATTAAATTCAATATCTTGCGTGGAAATATTCGTGGCCCGATTTATGGCCCGCCGTCCCAGTCATAGCGACGGTTCGAGTGTCGCTGCCGCGAATCCATTACCGTTGCGAATTATACCAAATCGTCGCCAAAGGTTCAATGTGGCGGAAGCGAATGCCGCTTTTGGGAACGCCTCACGTGGGGGAACGATCGCTTGCCGAGGTCTCCTGACACTGATGGCTCTCAAGCTCCGCGGCTCGCCTGGAGGATTGCAGCGCTAGGAGTGGAAAAGGGGCGCAACGGCCGAAACCGCGCGCGCCTGGACGGCCGCGATCGACGCGACGCCGCGCCTCGCACCATGCGAGAAATTCCCCGCATGCCAGCGCAAAGGCCCGCCTCGAACGCGCACGTGAACTGCTGAACGTCGCTGCGCTGCCCGATAATGACACGATCGAGGAACCCATCGACATCCGCCCACCATGCCCGTGCTGCGGTGGGCACATGGTCATTATCGAGACCTTCGAGCGCTGGCGCCGGCCGCGCGCACCGCCGCCCGGCACATTGCCGACCCGGGAGATCGCCCCGTGATCCCGCACCGCCTGAACGCGCTATCCGCCCGAGCAACCGTGCTTCGGGCAATGACCCAGCGCGTCTCGCGCACCATCATCGATCTCGACAATACCGTGACCTGCGCCCCGCCCCGCCGACGACATCGTCCTATCCTGCGACAATATGGCACGTCGGCATCGCGTCAGATCCCAAGCACAGGCGGCAGCGCGATCCGCAGGGGCGGCGGAAAACCGAAAATCCCATAGCTCACCGCGTGAGGCCCGCGGGTTCCTGCAGTGAAGGATATCGTACACCTGCCGGTGCCCGATATCCTTCACGGTTGTGGCCGCTCAGCGGACTTCGCGTAGGCCCCGAAAGTCGCCCCTCGTTCATGCGGCCACCTCCCTTACGACGTGTCCGAGATCGACAGTCTCGAGGACAGGGTGGGTCGGATTCGTTGTAGACTGTAGTATAAGGGAAGCGCGATAAGCCCTTTAGCAGCATAACAGGAGAAGTAATGCGCCGGGGTCATACAGCGACGAGTTGCGTCGCCATCATTGGGGGATCGCTGGAAAAGATCGTCGCCGCGGCAGCCGCTCAGCCGCATGAGACAGTAATTTTCTCAGATCTCAGTTTAGGAGCCTGGTTCCCTAACCAAATCGCGAACGAGTTGTTAAGCCAAATTGCTCCGGCGCCTGCGAAGGTGAATTCCGCGACGTTCAACAACAAAAAAACGGATTTCATCGCAGCGCTGATTGACCGCGAAACAGCAGGACATATTGCCACGCAACGGGCCTTTGCCCTTGCCCAATCAATTTCTGCAATTCTGATACGTGCGAAACGCCGCTGCTCGATCTTTGTTTTCGCCCCGATCGACGGCTCGGAGTTAGGAGAAGATAATGAAGCATTGCTCGGATTTCTCGGTAGCTGCGCGCCCGATCTGATTGTTGTCTATATTGCGGCACGCACTTTGCCGACCCTACCGGATCACTGGGAAGTGACGATCCGCGAAGCTGGCCCAACTGAAATCGATGCATCGCAGCAATCCTTTCCGCTATTCCCCGGAATCATCACGGAGCAGGTCGCTGCGCTGCATCTGACAGCGGATCAAGCCGGAGGATTAAGGCCGCTGACGGGAGCGATGAGACTGATTCCAATTGAGCGCCGCGCGGATTCTGAAAGCCACGCAGGATCGCTATTTCCGAATCTCTCGGCGGACTCGCCAACCGCTGCGAACCCCTGGCTAAGTGCATTTATCGCTGTCTCGACCGGTCAACGCAACCACTTCCTGATGATGCTCGCCTGGCAAGCGATGGCCGCCGGAAGCTCCCAACTGGGCTTGCGCCTGATAACCGCAGCGGTTGCCCAGCAAGACGATGAAGTAAGCCGTGCGAGGATGCTGTCTATCGCGCAGGGCATGCGGATCGGCGTGCAGGATTTCGCCGCCATCGTTTCCGAGCCGGATCCACCCACGACACTTCCCCCCGACCTTTTCGGGCAACTTCTCCAACACAAGGGTTGGGGGTTGGTCATGACCGGGCGCAGCGATGACGCGCTTCCGTATTTTGAAAGAGCGCGGGCCCTTTTGCGCAGGGAGCCCGTGACGCGCGAGTTTCTCTACCTGCTCAACATCAGCGCACTCGTGCATTTCAGACGAAACGAGATCAAGCGAGCATTCGAGTTGGAGGAGGAACTCCGTCGACTGCTGCTCGCCATGGAAGGGCCCGATCCTCATATCGAGTATTTGAATGCGCTCAATACCGGGCGCCTTGCTCTTCACGACAACCAGTGGGCGCGAGCCGAGCAGCTGTTCGAAACGGCGTTCGACACGTCGCTCGGCTGCTGGACCACCGGCGATTGGATTTCACGCAGCGTTTATGCGGCGACTATTGCAGAACGATTGCAGGACAATGGCCGGGCGCGGGCGCAATGGTTGCACGCTGCCTTGGCTTGGGCAAGCGACCCGTTGCCGGAGGCGATCCCACAGCGTCTGGCCGGTTTGATCCTGCACGGTGAACTTCCTGCCCGCCATTACTTCGCAGAGGCCGTTTCCCACGCGTTCGTTTCAAAACTGATAGAGATCTTCGAATGGCAGTCTCCGACCGCAGAGCCGATATCGGTGATCAGGACCGAAGACGCCTCCCCCCAATTGTTGGGTGCGGAGGCCACTGTAGCCATTGGCTGTAAGGATTGGGTGGTCCTCGCATCGCCGATTGAGACGGTGCCCGGTTATGATGGCCCATCTCACCGCAAACTTCGTTCGCTTCTTTTCGAGTTGTTGAATGCGACTCCGTTTCCCGCGATGCACGAGGCTCGGACCATTGTAGTGGATGATCGATCCGGACGCGGCCTTCCGGCCGGACGACAGCAAATGTACGAGTTATGCCTGCGAGCCGGTGTCGGCCGGGCACATTTCGCGGGCGACCGAACGCCGATGCCGCTGAACAATGCAGAATTGCAGCCGAACCTTGTCATCGACCTTGGTCCAGCAGTGACCGAAATCAAGCTCGCCGGGAGCGAGCCCATGGTCGCTTTTCGGCGATATCGTCCGCCCTACGCACTGACTCAGTTCGATGTCGAACTTCTATCCAAGCTGGCATCGGCGACCTCTCTTCGCCAGTTGGAGGAAGATTCGTCTGAACCAGAGGTGGTGCTTGCGCGGCTGCGCGCGCTTGAAGATGCCCGCATCGTCGTGATCGGCCTGCCGCAAACCACGTTGACTGGCGAGTAACGTCGCGCAGGTCTGCGTGATTTTTGCGAAGGGCGGCAAAAGCGAGTCTTTGTGGTTTAAATCATGACAGATCCGGAAAGGTCAAATTCGACACCCGTCCAAGCTACACCGCCGAGATGGTCGAGAACTGACAAGACAGCGGACAGAAAATGAGCGCGATCGTCGCCGTCAACCAAATTCATGAATGCATTGGTTAATATGGAATGCATTTCGGGATTTGCCGATTTTAGCGCGATCAAGGTATATTCCGCGCGTTCGTGGCTCAACCCTGTTTCGACGCGCAAGATCTGGAAAGCCAGCGCAGTCAACATACGTGCCGCGATGCCTATCGCGTCATATCGAGAATCCGCGCCCGCGAATCGAATCATCATGTCCGAAGCGCGCCATCGCATCAGTTGTGACAACGCCGGATCTATCGGACGAGCCGGGAGATCCTCGTTGAACTTGGCAAGCTCCAACACCCTATCGAACGCTGCCCTGTCTCCAGCAAGAAAAAGCGCGCCGGCCAGCTTCCCCGTCAATTCACGCCTGCCGGTGATTTTTTCCCGCTCTATCAGTTTGACGAAATCATCATATTTGTAAGCCAGGAGCTCAACCGGCAATCCCGATACCATTAAATGGCATTTCTTGCTCCGCTCAAGGGATGAGTCGACGACGAAGACATCGACATCGGAAAGGCGCTTTTGCGTATTTCGCGAGTAGGATCCAAAAAGAGCCGCGAAACCGCTCAGCCCCGGAAATCGTTCTGCAATGACCTCTCTTGCGCGCTCGACCGCCCCGGCGGTGGACAGCGCCCGATCATGTATTCCAGGCAGCAACCGATGCACTGCAGCATCCAAGTCAGGCGTACCCGCCTCCATCAGCGTCATTCTCTATCTTTCCAGCAGAATTTTCAATAGATAGGCTTCCTGCCTAGGCGTTACGCCGAGACGATTCATAAATAGGTGCGTGTGAGTCGAGAACAAATGAGATGCGCGAACCCCATCACAAAACTCCTTCAGGGCAAAATCCCAAGCAGAAAGCTCGCTTAGCCGCTCAAGGCGAGCCACCCCCATCTTGCCGACAAGGCGATCTGCCAATTTCTTATAGTCAGGCAAGGGGCCATGCATGGCAGAAATACCCCATAATAGTCTTGCATAGGTGTCAACTATTTCACCTAAGCTCGCCACTTCAGCTCCCCGTTTGAACGTAACCAAGATGATATCCGCTGCCAACCTCAGCCGGGCTTCCTCCAAGCGAAATTTGCGGCCGAGCCTTAGCGTGAGAGCCGAGGAGGTCGAAAAGAGGCTTTCATTGTCTCGCAAATCTTGACCCGTGCCGTAGCGAAAGGTCTCGGGCTGATACGGAACGCTCAGCACCGTCTTGTCAGGCATAAGAGCGCGCATCGTCGCGCCCTTGCTCAACCGTCGGCGCTCCTCGTAACGGGACAAATCCGGCACAAAGTCCGGCAGGGGATCGATAATGGTCCCCAGATTCTCGCGCTGATCGCCGAGAGATTGCGGAACACGAAGCCTTAGATGCGGCCCGGACTCCCAGTAACGCAGAAAGAAAAACGTCGATATATCAGCCTTACAAAAAAATAATGGCAGAATATTGAATACAAAATTGTCCATGCGCTGGCGGTCATATATGAATATACGATACTCATTCCATTCCATGCCTATTGCCTGAAGGTCAAATTTGGAACTTGGGGATATCCGATTGCCACCTGGATTATCGGATCCCAGCCAGGTGCTTGATCCTCGTAGAGCAGCATTCCGTTGAAGGATCGCGTTGGTCTTGCAAACATCCCGCGATTTGCCGCAGCGAGTGCCAGATACTGGATCGACCGGCCAGCCGCCAGTTGGGCATCTCTGAGCGAATTTGATTCGGCGTACCTGCCGCTCAGGTCTGAGCCTATCGTGACGATGCCGGAGAGACTGTCAAGCTTGGCATTGAAAGCGCCCTCAAAACTGCTGCTGGTCGGCTGTCTGCCCTGCCGGATGGGAACAAGTGCCCGATTACCCGTGAAAACTTCGTATGCTCCCGGCGGCAGCGCCGTATCATTGGAGACGGCAAGCATCATTCTCGATGGCGCGGGGGCGCTGCTCGAGCTGAGTTGCGCGAGCGCTATTGCATCGCTTAGCAAGGCCGTGATGCCCCCGTCATCAGGTGGCGGCTTCCCTCCCATCAATCCATGGACTCTTGAACCGGAGCTTCGGTTCAAGACATTCTCAATCAATGACGTGTCGGAAGCCGGATAGGAATCCAGCTTGTGCGCAGAGCCCAATCGGGATTCTGTCGAGAGCTGCATCGTTGACGGCAAATAATCGCGAGGCGCCTCACATGCCTTCACATATTCTCGCACGCGAGGAAATTTCTCCATATTCCCAGGATTGCAATGTCGATCCACGATCTCACGCGGCGCGATATCCAAGTGGAGTAGCTTTTCTACGAGTGATGGGGCCTCCAATTCCATGGAGATCATCGGGATAACGCTCCAATGATCGATGCTTAGCAACTGTCTGTAGGCAAAGGCGTTGGTTATTGGCCGCGTGGAGGCCTTCCACCCCACCAGCCGTGCCATCAGTTCAAGTTGAGCCGTAAGCGCGCCCGCTTCGATCGCGGTTAGCGTCGGAGCCAGTTCGCCATAGAGAGGCAGATTGGCCAAGGGTGCCAACACGACGAGTTCACAGCCTCTCGGTGTGGCTGCTACATTCCCCAACTCGATCAGTGCGTGATATGGCGGGGAATATTCAAAGATTCTGCCCGCTCTACCGTCCGACACGATGAGGCATATGCGGAGCGGAAATAAGCTACGCGGTGACGGTACGGCGCGATGCTGTTTAAAATCATTATACGGCTCCCACCGCAGGACCCCATAGCTGAACCGCAACACGATTGATAAATCATCTAAGATTTCGCCACTTGTCGACATATGCCCGAGCGAGAGCTGGCCTAGCGTCGTCGAAGGCAAGGCCGGATGGACGGGCAAGTTCAGCGACGAGGCAATTTCCCGGCGCCTCGGTAGCTGTTCGTAGCATCCCGGGGCGTAGCTTGCAGGGCCTACGGTCCTTGTTGTGGCGGGCGCACCCTTCTTGTCCATGGCGAAGGCGGGAACGTCGAGGCCCTCGACGGCATAGAGCGACCGACGTACGAAATCTCCATGCGCATCCCGAGTCATGGGAAGTTGTGCGGCCAGGGATTGATGCAGAAATCTTGCGTGCCGCTTACGGTAGCCAGTCGCTCCCTCGAAACTCTCCGATATTGATGACCAAATGTCATCGGCAGCAAGCCTGGAACCAGCGTTTTGACGGAGTACAAGTCGGCCATCCGTAACGCCGCGTTCGTCTGACTCGCGACAAGTACATCAAACCCGAACGTTTCCAACTCGTTCAATATAGCTGCGAGCGCGTCGCGTAGCGACCAGACCGATGCTCGGTAAATATTCTCCTTAAAATGAATAGAGAATGGGGATATCGGCTCGCCCGCCGTGAGGAAACTCAGTCGATCTGTCGACTGCTCAGATGAGTAAAGCAGCATATGGTCGTCCATCGTTTGGACGAGGCTGGAGTCGTTGAGCATTGCAAGGGCGCGATCCTGTTTTTCAGCGCCGAGTATCGCGCTTCTGGAGGTGAAAGAACTAACCGCCTCCACAATCGCGCCATCCAGCGCCTTGAATGGATTCGTATGGCAACCCGCGAGCGACAGGCTCGCGAGAGACCCGTCGGGGTTAGGGTCTCTTATCATCACGATGATGGTCGTCGCCGCCTGAAAGAGGCTCCCGTCGAAGATGCGCAACTCGCACCCTGCATCGTGGACCTTTTGCTGCAGAAGGCGCACGTTTAGCGGGCAGCCCTCGTCAATCGCCAACTCTGGCGGCGTACGCTTTAGATACCAATGGCATAAAAACGAGTCCCGCTCGATGACTTCGAGTATCCCGTGATATATCGCTTCCGCCCGGGTGGCGCCGAGCGCACAACCATTCGATATCTCATAGACAAATCGGCCAGCGAGCCCGGCGATGTCAGGCCGGTCGCCGTAAAAGGCCAACTGCTCGGGGAGCAAGACCTCTTGTCCTGTTGTCAGTGATAAACCCTTGATCCAGCTGAAACGCGATTTCTCGTTATAAGGCGCCAGCTGATATCCCGGCTCAAGCTGCTGTGACCGGTCGTGCAGGACGAATCGAAGCGGGTCGATCATCCCCGGGATCTCACCATGGGCGGCATCAATCCGAACTAGCCCCTTTGGCGTTTGGGTCCCCGCGAACCGCTCCAGAGCCTCAAGGACCGCGACGCGTCGGGATCCCGTCCAACATCCGGTCCGTCCTATTCCGGTTTGCAGCGAGCGCGGCGACTGCGATTGGATGAAGGTCGCGCCTTCCATCGGCAGCCACGCACTCTCGATCGCTCCCTTAAGCTTCACCAGGCCAGTCTTGCGGTCATAATAGTCATCAAGATTCGAAGCGAGATCCGCCACGGCACGGGTGCGGGTCGAGCCGGGATCACTGTCTACTTCGCCTTCCAGTTCGTCGACCGAAAAGGGTGAGGCCCCGACCGCGCATCGTTCGCAACCCGGGTGGTGGACGACAGGGTGTCGCTGAGCCGTCATGGCCTCGGTGGACACTCTCATCGCCCAACGGCGCTCGGTTCGATCTGTATAAAGTGACGCTGATTGGAGCAGGCTCGCGCAGTGGCGACCCAGAATGTTGCTCCATGAAAGGAGTTGGGAAGGCGATCGGGTTCGAACCAACTCGAATCGTGTGTCGGTGGTAGGTGGGCAGGCGCCGGGACGATCCCGCCACAGGCTGAGGCAACTGCCGCAAATATATCCTGCTGGCGGAACGACGGGGCCTAGCCAGACCACCGGTCCATCGAAGGCAACCGGCAAATGAAATAGGCGGCCTACATCGGCCTGAGCTTGATGGGCTTCCAGCCGGTCCGTATCCTCCGCGTGCTCAACGCTGATCAGATACGATCCGGCTGGCAGAAATTTGCCGTGAATCGCCAGGGCAGCGGTTATTGATTCTCGAAATGGCCCATCGGCGCCGGCGAAGATCAGATTGCATTTCATGACGTGAGAGGCATCGGCACGACCGCGCTCGACCAGCCAAGTCGCGACGATAACGGAGCATCCTGGTCGACGAAACCTATCAGATTTTGATCGGGCGCTGCCAGCTTCGCAGCCAGGCGGTTCGGCCGCAACTGTTCGCCGCCATTCCCTCCTGACTGAAGTTCGGCGAGCACGGCTCCAAGCAATTCGCTAAGCACCATGTCCTGCGTCTCGCCAACCGACCAATGGATGGCGCCGCGATAGGCCATGCGTGCCTGCCACCAGCCGTTCGCGGTGTCGGCGGCGCCCATAGATATATCCTCGTCCGGCCAGAAAGCGATCAAGCGGGCAATCGCTGCAGCCTCTCCCTTTGGCGGTATGCACTCAGCCAGCGGTGCCAAGGCGATCGAAACGTCGGTTGTCAGCGCCTCCTTAGCGTCGACGATACGGGCGGGGTCGCGGCAGCAGATCATTGCCAGGCCATTTTCGGTCCCGGTCTCCTGCATCGCCAGGTCCGTGGCGACGCCGAGATGAGCTCTGTAAGCCGCTTCCTCCGCGCTTCTTCCCCAGCCAAGCGCAGAATGCGAGCTTAATCCAAGCCGGGATTGCAGCCTGAAACAGGAGAGGTGCAACGCGCTCTGATCATCCGAACGGCTCCTGTCGATCTCGAAAATCCCCGTAACGGGATCGAACGTCGCGGGAAGGGCCGTTTCTGAAACTTGCCAGGTGTCCTGGTAGTAGCTGGGATGTCCGTTCCGGGACGGGCCAATAATCGCCTCGGAAATCAAGTGCTCCGAGATGAGACCTAGTTCATCTACGCGTAGAATGCGACCTTCCAATGGCCTGACCGGCTTGGACGCAACCGAATCGACTACCGTCCGAAAGGCTCCCAGAGCGACGAGCGATGCCGCTATGCCGATCGACAATTCCGATGGTTGGGCGGATTCAACGGTCAAAGAAGCCGCGCGCAGAAGCCGGCCTCCACGCCGATACCCTTCGGCATCGATGACAGGGCCGATCAGAATTGAGGATTCGCCAACGTGGACGGGGAGAATCCTGCCTGTCCCGACTGCCGCGAGGTCGAGATTCTCGGCTGGACCTTCCACACATGAAATGAGAAGCGAGGGTGCCGACGAGGCGCCAGCAGACCTTGACCCTGTTCCGGCCTTGATGGCTGAAACGGCATCACGGACTCTGGCCGCAAAGCCTCCGTCTCCATTCACCGCGACAGAGGCCGCTTGCCACGCCGAAAGGGCAGCCGCCGGGTCCGAATGCCAGTCCTGTAAAAAGTGGAACAAGCCGAAATCGTCCAGCATCGAAGGGGCTTGCGCCTGACTGGCCGCGCCGCCGCTGACCAAAAAGTCGTTGGCGACAAGCTCGTCGACCAGATTATCAAACCAATCCCTCAGCGGCTCGGGCAAGGCGAGCTTGATTTGCTCGCGAGTAAATTGACCGTTAAAATAGCGAAATATCCGCTCCACTTGTTCATAGGCGTTGGCGCCTGAAATGAGGAACCAGCGTTCCCCGCCCCTGATCAAGACTTCTGTCACGCAATCGACAGCGTAAACGTAACTCTTGAGTTTTATCATAACTGATTCTCTTTGGGTATATCGAAGTAATCATCCTCCAAGCCAAGGCAATCACTGACGACGCGCGCCCCGATATATGCGGCAGCAAAACGCCCGATTGCATTCACACCGGTCAGTGGAAAGAGAGTGTAGACTAGGTTGATCAGTACACGATGTCTCGCGAATGAAAATCGCTCTTCTTCGCTACCTTCGAGCACTCGCGAGGATACCCATTTGGTTATCGCGGGATGCCACCGTTCACTCCCAGATTCAGTTCCAAGGCTGTGTGCGCCGGCCGCCAGTATTTTCTCCGGACAGCTGACTCCAAGGACATCGATATCGTTACCGCATTTTGTTACGGTTGATAATAATTTGTCCGTCGCGCCAGTACCGCTTAGCAACCGTCCTACGGCCATTGCGAGTTGCTCGCGCGAGCGCTCGTAGAGTCGGTCGAAGCTCGGCCTGAGCATCGGACGGATTGCGAGGAAACTCTCACCATGCGCTCGCAATGACCGCACACCATTTCGCAGGCCGCCGGATCGATACAGCGATGCCGTCTCGACAAGCAACAGCGTCAATCGACCCGAGGTACTTGCAGAGCCTTTTGAACTATAGAGATCCAGAATCGGAAATGCCGTGCCCTCTTCGAACGCCACGCGAACGACAGACAGTTCTTGCGAACCGAGATACTTCCGCTCCTGTTCGAACGAAAGTGTCGCCGTACGATTTGGGTGCGGACTGTCGTCGGGTCTGTGTCCCTCTGCTTGAGCCAGCTGTACCAAGATGGATGACTCGGGAACCGAAATCTCGGCGAGAGGGCGCTTCGCTACCCACTCGCCGAGAACGGCGGTCGCCGTTTTCAGATCTGCTTCTATCCGATCATCGTCGGTCATCCGAACACGGGCATTGACGTGATTGCCACCTGACCAGTGCGGACGGAATGAAACGGCGCGGCCCAGAGGAACCAGCAGTGGCGCTATTTGAGCTGCCAGCGAAATGTGTGCTTCGGCGTCATGCCAGTCGACCCTGATGTTTGCCATCAACATGAGGAGGCCTTCAGCATCATGTCGAATTGCACTTCGGTGGCGTTATCCAACGTTGCCAGGGGATCGGGGTCGGCGGCCTGAAAACTGAGCCTCAGCGGACGCTTGCGTAGAAGATGCCAGAACAATGCCGCAGAAGCGGGCTCTGCAAAATCGAAGAACATGGGTTTGGCAGCCAGATCCGCCCGGACGTTGTTTGGCAGAACGCTCAACGAGGGTGAACCACCATCCCCGACGACGACGGGCGAATAATGTAACCTTATGAATGCCCTCCGCGGTAGATTGCGGCTATCGATGAAGTCCAGCATATCGTCGAAAAAGGATCGTTGGTCGCGATACGCGGGAAGGTCACCGATATTGTACAAGCTGGTTTCGCGAACGACGATCACCGTACCTACTCTCACTTCCGGCAAAACGGACTGTGCTTGTCGAAAAGGTAAACTCGCGGATATATTGAGCGCTTCCCAGGCGGCAGAATAGATTAATGTACCGAATTGCGCTCGGGTCGCGAGGATGGCCCGCACGATCGGCGGAACCGAGGAAGGGCTGATTGCTCCCAAGAGAAGTGGGATTACAACCTGAGCGGCGGCATCCAGTAGTATGATCCTGTGTTCGCGTACGTCGTATCCAACGTCCATCTGGGTCAGGTCGATCTTTTGCGTATCCCCGCGATTTGCCGGAACACCAGGAATCGAAATCTCTTCGGCAAGTATCGCCGGGGTGCGTGCCGCATCGATGATAATACCCGCCGGCAGAGCCACAAGACGACCATTCGGGTGGGTATCTCGCAGAAAGTCTCTAGCCAGATCGATCTGGTGCGGATTTTCAAGGTAGCGTGCGGTCAGATGAAGGCTGCCCGGCAGAGCCTTGTTGATGACCAGATGCGGGATTTCTGCGCGAGCCACATGTTGCGCTTGCATCGAAAACGCTGCGGCGCGGTTGCGAAGAGCATCAGGCAACGCCGCGTAGACGTCGTGGATCGCGTCTGGGTCGATATGGGTCACACCATCCTGGTGCGATCCAGAATGGCGGGACAAAAAGTCGACCAGATCGGGCGAGCGAGCAGCTGGCCTAATCGCTTCAGCAGCGCCAAGCGTCGCCGCAGAGTTAAAGAACGTCATCGCCGGCACGCGACCGCTAATGCCGTGATTCCTCAAGAAAAACTCGGCAAGTTTGGAAGCGGGATCCTGCCTGCTTGATAGCTGCAAAAGTGTGCCGAGATGCGCCAGATCATCGGAGAAATCACTCACGCTAGCCGTCGGACAAGCGCGAGTCCTCGTCATATGGACCAGCGGGGCCCGCCTATGTGACACGGGGCAATCCGCTATCAGTGCCGAGATCGCTGCGGTGGCGGATCGGACGGCCTCCACGGTGGCGTTCACGCCAGCGGGAGTTGCTGCCTGCATCGCGTCGGAATCAATGTCGGCCAATGTTGCAATATGTTGCTTCAGCGGATCTCCTTCTGGCAGCTTGCCATTGATCCAGCCAAGAACAGGCTCCTGATATCCCGGAATCCCTTCGGGTTCGAGTACGCCCACCTGCAGGAACCTCGTTAGAGACGCGGCCTTGCCATTCAGCACTTCGCGGACCTTCGAAAAATCAAACGATCCGCCCCGCTCGAAAAGGTGTCGCAATCGATCGACCTCGGGGCTCAAAGGGGATTTCATCGCGTGCGGCCAGCCCGTCCACAGCGGTAAATCTCTGAGAGAAGCTATTGGGGCAGCCCATCTGACCTCACCATCAACAAGCGCGAAGGAACCTGCAAGTGAATAAGTGAGACGATTTTGCAGAGGCCGGTAATATAGAATCGCAGTCCATGCGATTTTTCTTGCGAGCGTGGGGCTAATCCTAATGAAGCTCGATACATTGCTATCAACGTCGACATTGTCGACACACACCGAATATGAGCCGAAATATGAGAAAGGGGTCGTCTTGCAGGCCGCCCGGGTCGCATATGTTAGCAACGTGAGCCGCGCTCTCTTCAAATCCCCCGGTTTTCTACGCTTTCCCTGCAGGGAGTTCGGTTCGGCGAGACGATGAGTGCCCTCGGCACTCATCATCAGAGCGGTCCGAGCTTTCGGAAGAGCAGCAATTCGTTCTACGTTGCGAAACGTCTCGTCCAACCGCTTCTCGTACCACTGGTCGCGGGAATCATGCAGCGTCTTTGCGAGATCCAGATTGGCGAGTTCGCGGTGTAGATTCTCGCGAAGGCGACCGTGCAGATGGCGCAGCGCTTCCCAATCGCTCTTCTTCGGCGCGCGCTCGTTGAAAATATTGCGCTTGAGAGAAAGCAGTGCGCGAGCAGCAACTTGATCGCCATCCCGGGCGAGTGTTCGGATGACCCCCTCAACACCCGAATACAGTTCGAGGCGACGTGACGCCGAGTCACAATCACGCTGAACCGAAGGGTAAGCCACGGGGTCCGGAAACAATCGGCGCGCCTTAACTCCCGAAACGCGCTCTACCGTAACACCAAATATTTTGGCCTTCATCGGCTAATGGGCAAAACGCGCCTCAGCAGCAGCAGGTACAGCACGCGCAGACGTACATGCAGCAACAGCACGACGCGCCGCCCTCAGGCATAGCCAGGCTGTTACTTGCCGCAAAAATCTGCAGACCTTCGAAATCAAGGCCGTTCGCGATGTCGGACAAGTCGAGAGACATGAATTCCGAGCCAGCAGAATTCGACATGCTGATGCTTGAGTCGTCCACAATCATCTCCCCTATTTCTCCGATCGGGAGGCTGACAGGCATTGCAGCCAAGTCAAGCAAAATGCGACAATATAGCCAAGGCAATTTATATCCGATTTGGTTATATTTCCCGGCGCCACAGCGTTGTCGGTCGAGCGTTAATTCGGTTTCTCGTCTTGAGACCGCGCGCGGCATGTTGTTGAACGCGCACTAACGGGCCCAGCGCGCCCGCGTAACTTTGAGGCTCGATCGAGCGCGCAGGTCGCTCCCTTGTCGGATCATGAAGCTGATAGCGCCCCTCACTTACGCGCTCGGTAGAGCGCGGACCGTCTTGCCTCCCGCGTTCACCGAATCGACTTGTGCGGCTAAATGTCCAAGATTCTTTCGGACGCCGAGGCTTCATCTCGCCGCGCTGACTGCATAGCCAAAACGAGCGATGATTTCGTGGTCGATGTCGGCAATGTAGTTGATAGCTTCATCCTCCATGGATTCCATGCATTCCGTGTGCGTCTGATTGAGCTTTGGAATAGTTATTTCTCGACTAAGTTTATGCTGGAGAATATCTCGAATCGGGCTAAGGTTCTCGAGTTGAAAAACTTCGCTCGCTCCCTTTGTCCAGTAGGTTTGAGGAACACCAAACCAATTCGCTTTCATCTTTGATCTGATATTGAAACGCATCCACTCGTTGAACGAAAAGGAAGACGCTAGCTGGTGAGAGTAGTTTCTGCCAAGGAGCGCGGCATACTCTGGGCTTTTATGATACCGATAGAGAGATCCATATCTCTCCCATGGACTTCGTGTCACTGCGAATGAATAAAACTGATTCCAGTCGTCTTGAAAAATAGTCTTTACTACTTGACTCGGAGTGGCGTGCGTCAGAATGAATTCATTATCCTGCCTGAATCCTAGTGCTGCGGCGATAGAGGTCCCCCCCGCCTTGGGAACATGTATGAAGATCAGGCGCTCCTTATGAAGTATATACATCGTCATTTCCTATAAGACTGAACAGTTTTTGTAACATTTATCGCCTCATCACTGCATCTCGCCCTATCTGCCGATCTGGTCGTCCGACCGGATCCGCTGGCAGCGTGGCCGACCGCTGCCTGCTACGGCTGATGCATAGGCTCATTTATCCTGATCGTCGTTCCTTCACCCACGATCGCCATTCTTGGTCAACCTGAACGAATGGCACCTTTTGGGATTAGTGCAACGGCCTGGGAACAGCCAAGACTGGCCGCGTTGCAGGCGGTCCGCTTTTTGCCGCCCGTTGTCCGGTGCCTTTACAAGAGCGACCCGGCCGATGCCGCGAAGGGCGGATGGGAGGCGCTGATGGACGGCAAGGCGAGCGTTGTGTCGGGCTGGAAAAACAAACTCTAGGCGACGACGGCCAATGTCACGCCCGGCGGCATCCTCGCCGAGTAGCATCGCCACGTGGCCGCGCCGGGCAGCGCGGAGGAACGGAGCGCGAAGAGGTCTAAAGGCACAGGAATGTCATGCCCCGTGGTGACAAGGCCGACCTCGGGGTAGCGGCCCAGCGCAAGGCGCTTATCCTTGCCCAGGTGCGTGTATTTCACGCGCCAGAGTTTCGAGCCGCTGGGGTGTACCTCGATATATATAACCCGCGCTCGTCGGTGCGCTTATAAATTCGATCTTGCGCCTTGAGCGCCCGAATCTCTAAATCTTTCAAAGGTATGACCATCAATCCCGAATCGAACGGTCTTGATCGAGACTGCCTTCCTACTTCGTCGAAATGGCCCGCCGGGCCACCGTCTAAAAACGGGCCACCGCTGGCCCATGTCATGGCCCACTTTTGGGCGAGATCGACTGAAATCTAATCGGACACCTTCGGACAAAACCAAGGAGAAAATGGCAGATTTCTGCCGTTTTGTCGATGGTTCTGGGGTGTCATGAGACGGGAAAATGGTGCCCAGAAGAGGACTCGAACCTCCACGCCCTTGCGAGCGCCAGCACCTGAAGCTGGTGCGTCTACCAATTCCGCCATCTGGGCACGGGGTAGGGGGCGCGCCTTAGGTTAGGGTCGTGCGCCTTGTCAACACGAGCCTCCCTGAGGCAAGGGGGGGGCTCCACATCAGGCAAGGCATTACAGGGCATGAAGGACAGGCTGGTTACGCTGATCGGCGGCGGCGGATTTATCGGCCGCTACGTCGCCCAGGAATTGCTGGCGGCAGGCGCGCGCCTCCGAATCGCGCAGCGCGATCCGCGCGAGGCGCTGTTCCTGAAACCGCTCGGTGGGCTGGGGCAGATCCAGTTCGTCGCCGCCGAGGTCCGCAAGCCCGAGACAATCGCGCGCGCCGTCGCCGGCGCTGATGCGGTCGTCAATCTCGCCGGCAGTTTTTCAGATCTGGACGGCGTGGTGGCGGGCGGTGCCAGGGCAGTCGCCGAGGCGGCGGCTTCGGCTGGTGCGTCGAGTCTTGTCCATATCTCGGCGATCGGCGCCGATCCCGAATCACCCGCAGCTTATGGCCGCGCCAAGGCCGCCGGTGAAGCGGCGGTCCGCGCCGCTTTTCCCGCCGCGACGATTCTCCGCCCCGCGACCGTTTTTGGCCGCGAGGACGCCTTTGTGAACCGCTTCGCCGCGATGATCGCCCGCGCGCCCATCGTTCCCGTGTTGCGGAGCGGCGCGCGGTTCCAGCCGGTCTATGTCGCCGATGTGGCACAGGCCGTAAAAGCCGCGCTTGGCGGTCAGGTGGCAGCGGGCCAGACCCTGGAGCTTGGCGGCCCCGATATTTTGACGATGGGCGCGCTGATCCGCTGGATCGCTGGCGCGATCGGCCGCGATCCCGCGATTCTTGAGCTTCCCGATGTCGTGGGCGGGCTGATCGCCATGGGTGGCTTCCTGCCCGGCGCGCCGATCACGCGCGATCAATGGCGGATGCTCCAGAGCGACACGGTTGTGACCGGAGTCGACGGACTGGCCACGCTTGGCATCACGCCAACGCCAATGGATGCGGTCGCGGCCGGTTGGCTCGTCCGCTATCGCCGCCACGGCCGATTCGGGACTCACGCCGCGGCGTGAACCGCTCAACTGATCGATACATCTTGTCGCGGCCAGGCCGCTTAAGGGGAAGCGCGTGCACGATCTGATCACCACCATCCTGCTCGGCATCGTCGAGGGGGTGACTGAGTTCCTGCCGGTCTCCTCGACCGGCCATCTGATCCTGGCGGGCGCTGTTCTCGGCTATGATGATTCGCGCTGGCAGCTGTTCAACATCGTGATCCAGCTCGGCGCGATCCTCGCCGTGGTGGTGCTCTACTGGCGGACCTTCTGGGCGGTGCTGATGGGCCTGGCGAAACGCGACGCGGTCTCGATCCGCTTCGTGCGCAACCTCCTCATTGCGTTTATACCCGCCGCTGTGATCGGCCTCGCGCTGCGCAAATATATCGAGGCGCTGCTGCTCCAGCCGAAGATCGTCGCGATCGCGCTGATCGTCGGCGGTGTCGCCATCCTCCTGATCGAGCGGCTGGTGAAACCAGGCAAAACCGTCGGCGTCGCCGAAATTCCGGCGACAACAGCGGTTGGCATCGGCTTTCTCCAGTGCCTCGCGATGATCCCGGGGGTCAGCCGGTCAGGCGCGACCATCCTCGGCGCGCTGTCGCTGGGCGTCGAACGCCGCACCGCGGCCGAGTTCAGCTTCTTCCTCGCCATCCCGACCATGCTCGGCGCCAGCGTGCTCGAACTGGCCAAGCATCACGACACGCTCGTGGCTGCTCAAGGGGTCGGTATGGGCGAAATCGCGATCGGCTTCGTCGTTGCCTTCATCGTCGCGCTGCTCGTCGTGCGCTGGTTCGTGGGCATTGTCGGCAAGCACGGATTCGCGCCTTTCGCCTGGTACCGAATCATCGTTGGCGGCGCGGCTCTGGTCTGGCTTTTGACCAAATAGGTCCGAACCGGTAGTAAAGTGACGACGGCTTGAGCGTAAAATCCGCTCAAACGAAACAAAACGTGCAATATAGGACAGCTACTATGTCCTATATTGCTGAATCTGCGTGACAGACGAGACAAAAAGGGTTAGGCGCCGGAAAATTTCAGGCGAGAATCCATGGCCGGCGAGTCCACTTTGAAGTTTGTCGATCGGGCGCAGTCCTATCCGGGCAAGCGCGCGTCCAAAATGCGCGCCGAGGATTTCCGCGAGATCGCCGATCGCTATGCGCCCGTCGCCGCCGAAGAACAGGCCGGCCGCTGCTCGCAATGCGGCGTCCCTTATTGTTCGGTGCATTGCCCGCTGCACAATCATATCCCGGACTGGCTCAGGCTCACCGCCGAAGGCCGGCTCCGCGAAGCCTATGAGCTGAGCAACGCCACCTCGACCATGCCCGAGATCTGCGGACGCATCTGCCCGCAGGACCGGCTGTGCGAAGGCAATTGCGTCATCGAATTCTCCGGCCATGGCGCGGTGACGATCGGCTCGGTCGAAAAGTTCATCACGGATACCGCCTGGGAAGAAGGCTGGGTCGAGCCGCTCGTCCCCGGCCCGGAGCGTGGCCAGTCGGTCGGGGTGATCGGTGCCGGCCCGGCCGGCCTCAGTGCCGCTGAATATTGCCGCGCGCTCGGCTATGAGGTCCACATCTATGATCGCCACGATCGGGCCGGCGGGCTGCTGACCTATGGCATTCCCGGCTTCAAGCTCGAAAAGCATGTCGTCACCCGCCGCGTCGATCGGCTGAAAGCGGGCGGCATCGTCTTCCATGAAAGCTTCGAGGTCGGTCGCGATGCGAGCCTCGACGAACTCCGCCAGCGCCACGATGCGATCCTGATCGCAACCGGCGTGTACAAGCCGCGCGCGATCAAGGCGCCGGGGATCGGCAGCACGGGCGTGGTCGAAGCGCTCGACTATCTCACCGCGTCGAACCGCAAGGGCTTCGGCGATGTGGTGCCCGAATTCGACAATGGCAGCCTCGATGCCGCAGGCAAGCACGTCGTCGTGATCGGCGGCGGCGACACCGCCATGGATTGCGTCCGCACCGCCGTCCGTCAGGGCGCGAAGTCGTTGAAATGCCTGTATCGCCGCGATCGCGCCAATATGCCCGGCTCGCAGCGCGAAGTCGCCAATGCCGAGGAGGAGGGCGTCGAATTCGTCTGGCTCTCCGCGCCCCAGGCGTTCGAGGCCGGCGACCGGGTCACCGGCGTGCGTGCGTCGCGGATGCGCCTCGGCGCCCCCGACGCAAGCGGCCGGCGTGCGCCTGAAATGGAGCCCGACAGCGGCTTCGTGCTCCCCGCCGATCTCGTCATCAAGGCGCTCGGCTTCGATGCCGAGGAACTGCCAGCGCTGTTCGGAGCGCCCGAACTCGGCGTCACACGCTGGGGCACGGTGCTGGTCGACAACAAGACGCTGATGACTTCGCTCGATGGTGTGTTCGCCGCCGGAGACATCGTCCGCGGCGCAAGCCTGGTGGTCTGGGCGATCCGCGATGGGCGTGATGTCAGCACGGCGATGCATGCCTGGCTGAAGGCGAAGGCGCAAAAGGGGAGGAAAGCGGCATGATCGGATTTGCGAACCGGAAGCGCCTATTGTGTCGCGCAATTGGGTTAGGATTGTCAGTGGTGGCGTTGCCCGCTGCGGCGCAGGTCGCGCCCGCACCCCCAGCAGCCGAGGCACCATCCAAACCGGCACTTGCGCCGGTCGATCCAGTGCGTCTGGCGGCGGCTCGGCCCGTGATAGACCGCATCTGGCCGCTCGGCACTTACGCGCGGATTATGCACGGCGCGGTGGATCAGATGATGCAGTCCACCATGGGCGGCATGTACGACATGCGCGCTGATGAGCTCGGGGAGATGGCCGGAGGCGATGCCAAGGCGAGCAGCGCGCTCAAAGGCAAGACCATGGGCGATCTGATGAAGGCGGAGGATCCCGCTTATAAGGAGCGCATGAAGATCACGATGGATGTGATGATGGGCGAGATGACGCGCATCATGACTGACGTCGAGCCCGAGGTGCGCGACGCCATGGCTCATGCCTATGCCCGACGCTTTACCGTCGAACAGTTGGGCGACCTCGATCGCTTCTTCGCGACGCCGACCGGAGCAGCTTACGCCTCCGAATCGATGACCCTGATGATGGGCCCGGACATGATGCAGGCCATGCAAGCCTTCGCGCCGCGGCTGATGAAGCAAATGCCGGCGATCATGGCCAAGGTGCAGGAAGCCACCAAGGGTCTGCCGCCACTGAAGAAGGCGCCAAAAGAGTGACGATGGATTCAGAACGCCTCCGCCTCGCCGAGGAAGGCATGTACCGCCCCGAATTCGAGTCCGATGCCTGTGGCGTCGGCCTCGTCGCCGCGACGGACGGCACGCCGTCGCGCCGCGTCGTCCAGTCGGCGATCGATGCGCTCAAGGCGGTGTGGCATCGCGGCGCGGTCGATGCCGATGGCAAGACCGGCGATGGCGCCGGGCTGCATGTCGATCTGCCGCTGAAATTCTTCGACGACGCGATCGCCGCCTCGGGCCACAAGGCAACGCCGCACCGGCTCGCGGTCGGCATGATCTTCCTGCCGCGCACCGATCTCGGCGCGCAGGAAGCGTGCCGGACGATCGTCGAGAGCGTGATCATCGAGGAAGGCTATACCATCTATGGCTGGCGCCAGGTGCCGGTCGATGTTTCGGTGATCGGCCAGAAGGCCCAGGCGACGCGCCCCGAGATCGAGCAAATCATGATCGCCGGCCCGCTCCCGGACGACGCCAGCGCGGCCGAGTTCGAAAAGAACCTCTATCTCGTCCGCCGCCGGATCGAGAAGCAGGTGATCGCGGCGCAGATCCAGGGCTTCTATGTCTGCTCGCTGTCCTGCCGCTCGATCATCTACAAGGGCCTGTTCCTCGCGGAGAGCCTGTCGGTCTTCTATCCGGACCTGCAGGATCAGCGCTTCGAAAGCCGGGTCGCGATCTTCCATCAGCGCTATTCGACCAACACCTTCCCGCAATGGTGGCTGGCCCAGCCCTTCCGTTGCCTCGCGCATAACGGCGAGATCAACACGATCCGCGGCAACAAGAACTGGATGCTCAGCCACGAGATCAAGATGGCGAGCCTCGCGTTCGGCGAATATTCGGAGGACATCAAGCCGGTGATCCCGGCCGGCGCCTCCGACACCGCCGCGCTCGATGCCACGTTCGAGGCGATCTGCCGGTCGGGCCGCGATGCGCCCACCGCCAAGCTGATGCTTGTGCCCGAGGCCTGGGGCCCCAAGGGCGAGATGCCAAAGGCGCATCTCGACATGTACAAATATCTCGCCAGCGTCATGGAGCCGTGGGACGGCCCGGCCGCGCTCGCGATGACCGATGGCCGCTGGGCGGTTGCCGGCATGGACCGCAACGCGCTCCGCCCGCTGCGCTACACCCGCACGTCGGACGGCCTGCTGATCGTCGGTTCCGAAAGCGGCATGGTGGTGGTCCCTGAATCGACCATCATCGAAAAAGGCCGGCTCGGCCCGGGACAGATGATCGCGGTCGATCTTGAAAAGGGCGAGCTGCTCAATGATCGCGCGATCAAGGACAGGATCTCGGCCGAGGCCGATTATGCCCAGATGATCGGCAATTTCCTGGGGCTGGCGGATCTGCCGCCGGCACCGGCCGACGCCACTGTCCGCTTCGATCGCGCCGCGCTCACCCGCCGCCAGATCGCCGCCGGGCAAACGCTCGAGGATATGGAGCTGATCCTGTCGCCGATGATCGAGGGCGCCAAGGAAGCGATCGGCTCGATGGGCGACGATACGCCGCTCGCCGTCATCTCGGACAAGCCCCGGCTGATCAGCCAGTTCTTCCGCCAGAATTTCAGCCAGGTGACGAACCCGCCGATCGATTCGCTGCGCGAGCGCCATGTGATGTCGCTCAAGACGCGCTTCGGCAATCTCGCCAACATCCTCGATACCGAGGATCGGCGGGACGGCGTGCTGGTGCTTGAATCGCCGGTGCTGACCGGTGCCGACTGGGCGCGGCTAAAGGCGTTCTTCGGCGCCAAGGTCGCCGATATCGACTGCACCTTCGAAAGCGGCGGTGGGGCGGAAACGCTGCGCGGCGCGATCCAGCGCATCCGCAACGAGGCCGAGCAGGCAGTGCGCGAGGGCAAGAGCGAGCTGTTCCTGTCCGACATGCGGATCGGCCCGGACCGGATCGGGATTGCCGGCGTGCTCGCGGCGGCGGCGGTCCATACGCATCTCGTGCGCAAGGGCCTGCGCTCCTATGCCAGCATCAACATCCAGACCGCTGAATGCCTCGACACCCATTATTATGCGGTGCTGATCGGCGTCGGCGCGACGACGGTGCACGCCTATCTGGCCGAGGCATCGATCGTCGATCGCCACGAGCGCGGGCTGTTCGACGATCTCACGCTTGCTGAATGCCTGTCGCGGCATCGCTATGCCGTCGATGAAGGGCTCTTGAAGATCATGTCGAAGATGGGGATCGCGGTGATCTCCAGCTATCGCGGCGGCTATAATTTCGAGGCGGTCGGGCTCTCCCGCGCGCTGGTCAATGATCTCTTCCCGGGCATGCCGGCCAAGATTTCGGGCGAAGGCTATGCCTCGCTCCATCTGAACGCGGCGCTCCGCCACGAAAAGGCCTATGACAGCAGCATCGCCACGCTGCCGATCGGCGGTTTCTACCGCCAGCGCCACACCGGCGAGACGCATGCCTATTCAGCGCAGCTGATGCATCTGCTGCAGACGGCGGTCGGGACCGACAGCTATTCGACCTATCTGCAATTCTCGCGCGGCGTGGAGGCGCTGCCGCCGATCTATCTGCGCGATCTGCTCCAGTTCAATTTCCCGAACGAAAGCGTGCCGATCGATCAGGTCGAGGCAATCACGGAAATCCGGAAGCGCTTCGTCACCCCCGGCATGTCATTGGGCGCGCTCAGCCCCGAGGCGCATGAGACGCTGGCGATCGCCATGAACCGGATCGGCGCCAGGGCCGTGTCGGGCGAGGGCGGCGAGGACAAGGCGCGCTACACGCCCTATCCGAACGGCGACAACGCCAATTCAGGCGTCAAGCAGATCGCCTCGGGCCGCTTCGGCGTCACCGCTGAATATCTGAACGCGTGCGACGAGATCGAGATCAAGGTCGCTCAAGGGGCAAAGCCCGGCGAGGGCGGCCAGCTACCCGGCTTCAAGGTCACTGAGTTCATTGCGAAGCTGCGTCACGCGACGCCGGGCGTGATGCTCATCTCGCCACCGCCGCATCACGATATCTACTCGATCGAGGATCTGGCGCAGCTCATCTATGATCTCAAGCAGATCAACCCGATCGCGCGCGTCTGCGTCAAGCTGGTCAGCTCGGCCGGCATCGGCACCGTCGCGGCGGGCGTCGCCAAGGCGCATGCCGACGTCATCCTCGTCGCCGGCCATGTCGGCGGCACCGGCGCGTCGCCCCAGACCAGCATCAAATATGCCGGCACGCCGTGGGAAATGGGCCTGTCCGAGGTCAACCAGACGCTGACGCTCAATGGCCTTCGCGGCCGGATCAAGCTGCGCACCGATGGCGGCCTCAAGACCGGGCGGGACATCGTCATCGCCGCGATCCTCGGTGCCGAGGAATTCGGCATCGGTACTTTGAGCCTTGTCGCGATGGGCTGCATCATGGTGCGGCAATGCCATTCGAACACCTGCCCGGTCGGCGTCTGCACCCAGGATGATCGGCTGCGCGCCAAATTCACCGGCACGCCCGAGAAGGTCATCAACCTGATGACCTTCATCGCCGAGGAGGTCCGCGACATTCTGGCCCGGCTCGGCTGCCGCAGCCTCGATGAGGTGATCGGCCGCACCGAGCTGCTCCGCCAGGTCAGCCGCGGTGCCGAGCATCTCGACGATCTCGATCTCAACCCGATCCTCGCCAAGGTCGACGCCGATGATGCCGAGCGGCGTTTCTCGCTTTCGACCTACCGCAACGAGGTGCCTGACAGCCTCGATGCGCAGATGATCAAGGATGCGCAGCAGGTCTTTTCGCGCGGCGAGAAGATGCAGCTGACCTATTCGGTGCGAAACACGCACCGGGCGGTCGGCACCAGGCTGTCGAGCGAGATCACGCGGAAATTCGGCATGTCGGCGCTGGCGGACGGGCATGTCCATGTCCGCCTGCGCGGCAGCGCCGGCCAGTCACTCGGCGCGTTTCTGTGCAAGGGCATCACGCTCGAAGTGTTCGGCGACGCCAATGATTATGTCGGCAAGGGCCTGTCGGGCGGCATCATCGCTGTCCGCCCGGTGGTGAGCTCGCCGCTCGCCAGCCAGGACAATACGATCATCGGCAACACCGTTCTCTACGGCGCGACCGCAGGCAGCCTGTTCGCAGCCGGCCAGGCCGGCGAACGCTTCGCGGTGCGCAATTCAGGTGCCTCGGTCGTGGTCGAGGGCTGCGGCGCCAATGGCTGCGAATATATGACCGGCGGCACCGCCGTCATCCTCGGGGCAGTGGGTGCCAATTTCGGTGCCGGCATGACCGGCGGCATGGCCTTTGTCTATGATGCCGACGGCAGCTTCGAACGCCGCGCCAATCCGGAAAACATCGTCTGGCAGCGGCTGTCGTCGATGCACTGGGAGGCGGTCCTGCTCAACCTCGTCCGCGCGCATCATGCCGCGACCGACAGCAAATGGTCGGCGAGCCTGCTCGACGATTGGGGCCGGGTGATCGACAATTTCTGGCAGGTCGTGCCGAAAGAGATGCTCACTCGCCTCGCGCATCCGCTCGACGACCGCGAGGAGTTGGTCGCGGCTGAATAGTCAGGCTCCCGGTTGGCGGTGTGCCTGGCTTTGATGTCTGCGGCGCATCGTCATCCCGGGCTTGTCCCGGGATCCACCGGGCCGCAAATCAAAGCCGGAGATATGCGGTGGGGTGGATGCCGGAACGAGTCCGGCATGACGATCAAGGCAGATCATGACGACCGCGGCATCAGCCCCATTGCGACCGCCGGATACGAACCCTAACACGGCCCAATGTGGCAGCTTTATCAATTCCCCCTGTGCCCCTTTTCGCGCAAGGTTCGCCTTCTGCTCGGCGAAAAGGGCGTGGGCTATGATCTCGTCCGCGAATCCCCCTGGGATCGGCGCGACGAATTTCTCGACATGAACCCCAGCGGCCAGGTGCCGGTCATGGCCGATCCCCATCGCAACATCCTGTTGATGGATTCGATGGCGATCTGCGAATATCTCGAGGAAACCGTCGACAAGGCGGCGATGATCAACGGCACCGCGGTCAACCGCGCCGAGATCAGGCGGCTGGTCGCCTGGTTCGATACCCAATATTTCCAGGATGTCACTGCCCCCCTGCTCGGCGAGCGGATGATGAAGCGCCTCGTCACCAAGGCTTCGCCCGATGCCAAGACCCTGCGCGAGGCAATGAAGGCGGCAGAGCGCCATCTCGACTATACCGATTATCTGCTCGATCATCACAACTGGATGGCCGGTGCGACGATGAGTCTCGCCGATCTCGCCGCGGCGGCGCAGATCTCGGTCGCCGATTATCTCGGCGGCGTCGACTGGAAGGGGCATGAACAGACCGCACGCTGGTATCGCGGCTTCAAGAGCCGCCCGAGCTTCCGGCCTCTTCTGTCCGAGCGGATGGAGGGCATCTCGCCGCCCAAATCCTATGACGATGTCGATTTCGACTTCTGATGCACAGGACGCCTGATCCTCATGCGGCCGCGGCAGCATTGATCGGCTTCGACGATTTCCTGGCCGTCGATATCCGCGTCGGGACTATCGTCGAGGCGCTTCCCTTTCTCGAGGCGCGCAAGCCGGCGTACCGGCTGCTGATCGATTTTGGTCCGGTGATCGGCGTCAAACGCTCGTCGGCCCAGATCACCGAGCATTATACGCTCGAAGAACTGCGCGGGCGCCAGGTCGCAGCAGTGGTCAATTTCCCGCCGCGCCAGATCGGCCCGATGATGTCCGAAGTGCTGACGCTCGGTTTCCCCGATCCCGACGGCAAGGTCGTGCTGATTCAACCCGGCGCGAAAGTGCCCGATGGCGGGCGGCTCTTTTAAAAGCGGCGAGGAGTTGGTCGATTCAACCGCAGTCTGAATTGTTGCAATGTGCAAACCGGACGGAGCGCAAATCTCCGGCTGGCTCTTTGACATGACGGTCGAAAACTTCGGTGCTCCGCCCGTCCCTGTTCCTTCCCTGTACCCGGGTACGGCTCTCCCTGTTATCTCCAACACGCCTCCCTGTTATTGAATAACAGGGAGGGTTGGCTTTAACGCATGGAATAAGCGCGTTAAATTTGCCGAAAAAATCCAACAAAAGGGCCGAAATCGGGCCAGAAAATAAAACCTTCCCTGTTCTTTCCCTGTTAATCGTCAATAACAGGGAAAGAGCAGGGCGGCGGCGGTCGTTCTACACGGTCAACCGCGCGCCTTCAGCCCTGCAGGCTCTTCGATGCCTGCTCGAACATATCTTTCGACAAGCCAGGTGTCGCAACGATCCGCTCCAGCTCGGCGCACATCAGCTCGCCGCGCGCCTCGTCGAACCGCCGCCAGCGGCCGAGCGGCGGGATCAGCTTCGCAGCGGTCTGCGGGTTGAGCTTGTCGAGCGCGATCAGCTGGTCAGTGACGAAGCGATATCCGGCGCCATCGCCCGAATGAAAGGCGCGCTGGTTGACGCTGAACGCCCCGACCAGCGAGCGGGCGCGATTGGGGTTGGCGAGGGTGAAGTCGCGGTGCCGCGCCAGTTCCTCGACAATCGCCAGCGTGTCGTCGCGCGACGACAGGGCCTGGGTCGAGAACCATTTGTCGAGGACGAGCGCATTGTCCGAATAGCGGTTGTAGAAAATGTCGAGCGCGGCGATCCGCCGATCCGAGGTGCCGTTGACGAGCGTGGTGAGCGCCCCCTGGCGATCGGTCATATTGTCGGCCGCCTCGAACTGGGCGAACGCCAGCGCGGCGGCTTCATCGCCGCCATTGGCCGCGATATAGCCGAGCGACACCGTCCGCAGCCGGCGCATCCCCTTGGCGAGCGGCGAATATTGGAAATGGTCCGCACGGGCTGCGTCATATTCAGCGCGCCATTTCGCATCGAGCGAGCGCCCGATATCGCGCCTCAGCGCCTCGCGTGCCGCGAAGATGGCCTCCGGATCGACCAGCTGCATCTGGTCGCCGATAAAGCTTTCCGACGGCAGCAACACTGCCTCGGCCACAAAGGCGCGGTCGAGCTGCGGGTCGTCGAGCGTATTGGCGATCGCGTCGATCACAGCGCGGTGATCCGCCCGGCCATGCGTCGCGCCCGCGACGAGCGTATCGAGCATCAGCTGCTGCATCGCCTCGTAGCGCGCGAACGGGTCATCGTCATGCGCCGACAGAAAAGCGAGGTCGGCGGCGGTCCGGTCGGTCTCGACGATCACGGGCGCGGAGAAACCGCGATTGATCGACAGCACGGGGCGCTCGGCGACTGCGTCGAAGCTGATCCGCTCCTCGGCATCGGTCAGCAGGATCAGTTGCTCCGGGCCGATGGGCTGGCCAGTCCCGGCGCCGAACAATTTGATCTTGAGCGGCAGCACCATCGGCGCCTTGTCCGCTTCGCCCGGGGTCGGCAGCGTGCGTTGCGAAAGCGTCAGCACCGCGCGGCCGCTATCCGGCTTGTGCGTCATCGAGGCTGTCACCCGGGGCGTGCCGGCCTGGCTGTACCAGAGGCGGAACTGGGCAAGGTCGATGTCGCCTGCCTCCTCCATGCATGCGACGAAATCCTCGCAGGTCGCTGCAGTCCCGTCGAAGCGCTCGAAATACAGGTCGGTCGCGGCGCGGAAGCGCTTTGGCCCCAGCATCGTCGCCATCATCCGAATGACTTCGGCGCCCTTGTTGTAAATGGTCGCGGTGTAGAAGTTGGAGATCTCCTGATAGGCATCAGGCCGGATCGGGTGCGCGAGCGGCCCGGCATCCTCGGGGAATTGGGCGGCACGCAGGCCCCTTACATCCTCGATCCGCTTGACTGCGGCCGATCCCTGATCGGCCGAGAAGCTCTGGTCGCGAAAGACGGTGAAACCCTCTTTCAACGAGAGCTGAAACCAGTCGCGGCAGGTGACGCGGTTGCCCGACCAGTTGTGGAAATATTCATGCGCCACCACTGCTGCGATCGCGTCGAAATCATAATCGGTCGCTGTGTCGCGGTCAGCCAGCACATAGCGCGAGTTGAAGATGTTGAGGCCCTTATTCTCCATCGCGCCGAAGTTGAAATCATCGACCGCGACGATGTTGAACACATCGAGATCATATTCCCGGCCATAGACCCGCTCGTCCCAGGCCATCGCCGTCTTGAGCGCCTCGAGCGCATGGTCGGTCTTGGCGAGATCGGCGGCGCGCACCCAGATGCCGAGCGAAACCTCGCGGCCCGATCCGGTGACGAAGGTCCCGCGATTGGCGACCAGATCGCCCGCGACCATCGCGAACAGGTAACAGGGTTTGGGGAAGGGATCGTGCCACTCCGCCCAGTGCCGCCCATCGCCAAGATCGCCCGTATCGATCGGGTCGCCATTGGCGAGCAGCACGGGGAACCGCGCCTTGTCGGCCGTCATCCGCACCTTGTAGCGGCTGAGCACGTCAGGCCGGTCGGGGAAGAAAGTGATGCGGCGAAACCCTTCCGCCTCGCATTGGGTGCACAGATTCCCGCCCGAGGCATAGAGCCCCATCAGCTGCGTGTTGCGCTCGGGTGCGATCTCGACCTCGGTCTCGATCACATGCGCAGACCCCGAGAGCGGGATCACCAGCACATCGTCCTCGATCCGCCAGTCGTTGATCACCACGCCGTCGACCGTCACTGAAAGCGGCACCTGGCCGCCGCCGTCCAGCCGGATGGGTCGGTCGTGCTGGCTCTCGCGGACCACCTCGAGCACGGCCCGCACCCGCGTCGCCGCCGGATCGAGCGCGAAGTCGAGTGATATCTCCGGCACCAGCCAGTCGGGCGGGCGATAATCCTCGCGGCGTGTGACATGCGGGTGGGCGGTGGCGGTCTGAATGTCGAGCATATCCGAGGATGTAGGGGCCAGTTTCCGCCTGTGCCACCGAAATCGGCCACCCCTCCTGCGTCCTCTCACTACGCCAATTGTGCGCCTGTGCGCCGTGGTGCTAGGTCGGGTCTTCAGGCTGGCGAGGGAAAAGGCATGTTTCGATCGATCGGGGCGATCGTATTGGCGACGATTGCCTCCGCTACGCTTGCCCAGTCGGCGTCAGTCCCCAAACGCGATCCCGCCGCGGTCAATGCCATCGTCAACGCGCCGCTTCCTGACGATCAGGCGGCGATGAAGGCGCATGTGATGTTCCTCGCCTCGGATGCGATGCGCGGGCGGGAGGCGGGCAGCCCTGAATTCGATATCGCCGCGCAATATGTCGCCGCGCAATTCTATGCGGCCGGGCTCAGGCCGGCCGGCGACGATGGCGGCTATCTCCAGAAGGTCCCGCTCGTCACCTATCGTGCTGCTGACAAGGGCGATCTCGTCCTGTCGCGCAAGGGCGCCGCTCCGCAGCGGCTGGTCTTTGGCGAGGATTATGTGCCCGGCGCCATCGCCGGCAAGGCCGAGACGGCACTCGACACGCGCGTGGTGTTCGTCGGCTACGGCATCGTCGCGCCGCAATATAAGCGGGACGATTATGCGGGCGTCGATGTGAAGGGCAAGATCGTCGCCTATTTCGGCGGCGCGCCCGGCGACTATCAAAGCGAGGAGCGCGCACATTTCGCGAGCCCAATCACCAAGGCGATGATCGCTGAGGCGCGCGGCGCGGTCGGCGCTATCCTTCTGCAACGCGGCACAAGCGGTGGCGGGCGCGGGTGGGACCAGTCACGTACGACCTGGGCGCGGCGCGACGGTACCGGCGAAGTGGCTGGCGTGCCGCAGCTCGCGACACTCACCGACAAGGGCGCCGCCAAGCTTTTCGCCGGCGCCAGACACCCGTGGACACAGGTCGCGAAGCAGGCAGGTGTGGACAATGCCGTGTTCGAAGCGGAGCAGTTGCCGGGCAACCTGACGGCCGCGCTTCGAACGGTGTTTCAGCAGGGCGCGAGCAGCAATGTCGCCGGCATCATCCCCGGCAGCGATCCGAAGCTCGGGCCTGAGGTCGTCATCCTGTCGGCGCATCTCGATCATCTCGGCGTCAGGGCGCCGGTCAATGGCGATTCGATCTACAATGGCGCTGAGGACAATGCCGTCGGCATCGCCTCGCTGATCGAGGAAGCGCGGCGCTTCAAGCTCTCGGGCAAGTCGCCCCGTCGCAGCGTGATGTTCCTCGCCGTTACAGCCGAGGAAAAGGGGCTGGTCGGTTCGAGCTATTTCGCTGCGCATCCGACGGTGCCGATCGAGCGGATCGTCGCCGATGTGAACCTCGACATGCCGATCCTCACCTATAAATTCGAGGACATGACCGTGTTCGGCGCCGAACGTTCGACGCTGGGGCCGATCGTTGCCAAGGCGGTCGCGACGCTGGGCGTCAGCCTGTCGCCCGATCCGGATCCCTCGGAAAGCTTCTTCGTGCGCTCGGACCATTACAACTTCGTGCGGAAGGGCATCCCCTCGGTATTCCTGTGGCCGGGCGAGGCTGGCCCCGGCAAGGCGGCGTTCGAGGATTTCCTCGCGCATCACTATCACCAGCCCTCGGACGAAGTGTCGCTGCCGATCGACTGGAGCCAGGGCATCCGCTTCGTCGATGCGAACTACGCAATCGCGCGCGAGATCGCAGATGGCGATGCGCGCCCGCGCTGGAACAAGGGCGATTTCTTCGGGCTGCTCTACAATGGCTATGGGGCGAAATAGCGAGGCGGTCGGAATGTCGCGTCTTTTCGTCTTCGGCCTCGGCTATACGGCAAACGCGCTCGCCGCCCGGCTCGCGGCGGCGGGATGGCAGGTTGTGGGCACGAGCCGGGACGGCGGGCGCGGCACGATCGCGTTTGACGATGAAGCGGCGGTGCGTGCCGAGATCGCGCGGGCGAGCCACATCCTGTCCTCGGTACCGCCCGCCGTCGAGGTCGACCCAGTGCTCGATCGCTATGGCGCGCCGATCGAGGCGAGCAAGGTCTGGCTCGGCTATCTCTCCTCCACCGGCGTCTATGGCGATACGGGCGGCGCGTGGGTCGATGAGACCGCCCCTGTCGGCGGCGGCCGGCGCGGCGCTCGCGCGGCGGCGGATGCGGCGTGGCTGGCGATGGGTGCGCGGGTGTTCAGGCTGCCGGGCATCTACGGCCCGGGCCGCTCGGCACTCGAACGCGTCGCCGAGAACCGTGCGCATTTGATCGATCGGCCGGGGCAAATCTTCAGCCGCGTCCATGTCGACGATATCGTGACGGGCGTGATCGCTGGTTTCGATGCGCCACCCGGCGCCTATAATCTGGCGGACGATGTGCCCGCGAGCCAGAATGACGTGGTCGCCTTTGCCGCGGGGCTGCTGGGCCGCGATCCACCACCTTTCATGGCGCTTGACGCCCTGTCGCCGGCGGCCCGCGCCTTTTACGCGGAGAACCGCCGCGTCGCGAATGGCAAGGCGAAGCGCGTCCTTGGCTGGGCGCCGCTTTATCCCGACTACCGCGCCGGCCTGCGCGCCCTCAGCGCGATGATCAGCCCGATCCCGGTCAGCACCGCGCCGGCGCCGGCGAGCAGCGACCAGCGATAGCCTTCGAACACGGTCGAAAACAGCATCGCGATCACCGGTATGATGACGCTCGAATAGGCCGCTTTGGCGGGACCAATGATCCGCAGCACCCCGAAATAGAGGGTGAAAGCCAGCGCGGAGGCGAAGATGCCGAGATAGGCGAGGCCGAACAGATAAGCCGGGCTTGTGTCGATCACCGGCGGTCCACTCGTCGTCCAGGCGATCGCGGCATCCATCGCCGAGCCGATCAGCATGGCGACGGCAAGCGTCGGCGCCATTGCATAGCGCCGCGCGGTCTCGGTGCCCTGAAGCACATTGGCGCATGACGCCGAGAGCACGCCGAGCAGCGTAACGCCGATCCCGGTCAGCGCCGCGCGGGGCCCATGCGGATCGGATCTGGCTTCGTGCAGGAACAGCAAGGCGATGCCGCCCATCGCGATCGTGCATCCAAGGATCAGCTGCGCGCCAAGCCGCTGGCCTAGGAAGATCCGCCCCAACACCGCATTGGGGATCAACAGCAGCGCGAACACCACTGCCACCAGCCCCGAGGTAATATAGGTCTCGGCGCGGTAGACGAAGTTGAAGTTGAGGCAGAATTGGGTGAGCGCCAGCACCGCCACGAAGCGCCACCCGCGCGCATCGAGCGCCACTCGCTCGCCCCTGATCGTCGCATAAGCGAGCATGGTCAGCCCGCCGACAAGGAAGCGGTAGCTCACTGACCAGCCGAGCGGCACGGTGTCGACCTGCCCGCGAATGACGATCCAGGTCGATCCCCAGATCAGGGTCACGATTCCGAACGGGATCAGCACTGCCAGGCGGCTCGATTGCGGAGGTGGCTGATCGGTCATCACCGTCCCTTAGCGTCCGGTCAGGCAGGACGGGAACCGCGATTTCCTTGTTGGTTGATAAGCTCTGCCTATGATCAAAGCGCCGCGATCGCATCGGCGAGCGGCCGGATCACCTCCTCGCTCTGGCTCCAGGAGATCACCAGCCGCGCCTCGCCGGGGCCCCAGTCATAGAAATCGAAGCCGAGCGTACGAAGCTTTGTCGCCTCTTGCGGAGACACCCGCAGGAACACCTCATTGGCCTCGACCGGGTTGACCAGCCGGTCGCCCGCCGCCCGCGCCAGCAACGCCGCGCCGGCATTGGCGATGCGGGCATTCTCAAGCCACAGATCGCCATCGAGCATCGCGAGGATCTGCGCGGCGAGATAGCGGCCCTTGGACAACAGCAATCCCGCCCGCTTGCGGCGATAGAGCGTCGCATCGGCGAGCTCGGGCTTGAAGAAGACGAGGCACTCAGCACTCATACCGCCATTCTTGACGAAGCCGAAGCTCAGCGCATCGACCCCCGCGCGCCACGTCACATCGGACGGCGCACAGTCGAGATGCGCGACGGCGTTGGCAAAGCGCGCGCCGTCCATGTGGAGGCCAAGGTTGCGGGCGCGGGCAAGGTCTCCGATCGCGGCGACATCGTCCGGCGAATAGACCAGCCCATATTCCGTCGCATTGGTGATCGAGATCGCATGGGGCTGGACCTGATGGACATCGTTGCGGGTCGCATCGAGCACTGCCCTGATCGCGTCAGGCGTCAGCTTCGCGCCGGGCCCTTCGGCGAGCAGCAGCTTGGCGCCGTGGGTGTAGAATTCGGGTGCACCGCATTCGTCATTCTGGATATGCGCATCACGGTGACAGACGATCGCGCCATGCGGCGGGCAAAGCGCCGCGAGCGCAAGGCAATTGGCCGAAGTGCCCGACGGCACCCAAAGCGCCCGCACGTCGGTTTCGAACAGATCCGAGAAGCGGCCGTCAAGCTGCTTGCTCCACGCATCGCCGTCATAGGCTGTGTCGAGGACGTTCGCATCGGCCAGCGCGGCGAGCACGGCGGGATGCACGGGGGCGGCGTTGTCGGAAAAGAAGCGCATGGCCAGCGCCTTGCTGCGCGACACCGTGCACGTCAACTCGCCCCTTACTCTTCCTCGTTCCGATCGCGAGGTGGTGGCGCGCGGTCGTCGCGGCGCGGGCGTGGCGTATCGTCGTCGCGGCGCGTTGGCTTGAGATCGATGCTGCCGTCGCGGCCGATATGGAGATTGAGGCCGAGCCCGTCGATCACCCCCTCGAGCGTCGGCCCGGGGCCGGCATCGGGATCGATCATATTGTCGGGGTCGTCCGGATTGTCGATTACCGGCTCGGGCGCGGCCTTGGGGCCGACGCCAAGCGCCTGCTGCATGAAATCGCGCCATACCCGGGCCGGGATGCCGCCGCCCGACAGGCCGGGATTGGGGCTGTTGTCGTCATTGCCGACCCACACGCCGCAGACCAGGCCGTTCGCGAAGCCCAGGAACAGCGCATCGCGATTGTCCTGCGTCGTCCCGGTCTTGCCATAGGTATCGACTGACAGCGCCGCCTGTCGGCCGGTGCCCGTTTCCGCCGAGGCCGAAAGCAGATCGAGCATCTCGTCGCGGATCTGCCCGGTCAGCGGGCGTGAGCGCTGGGTCAGATTCTCGTACCAGCTCTGATCATGCACCTCTTCGAGCCCGCGCGCGCTGACCGGATAGGATTCATTGGCAACCGCCGCATAGGCGGAGGTCAGTTCGAGCAATGACACAGTCGAGGTGCCGAGCGCGATGGTCGCCTCATTGGGGATCGGCGTCGAGATGCCGAGATCGCGCGCCGCCTCGATCACCCTGCTCACCCCGACCTTCTGGATCAGCCGGGCGGCGGCGACATTGCTCGATTTGGCAAAGGCCTGGCGGAGCGTAATCGGCCCCTGATAGCGCCCGTCGCTGTTCTTCGGCGACCAGTCGCCGATCGTGATCGGCGAATCGTCGATCATCGAATCCGGGGTCATGCCGGCGCGCATCGCCGCCAGATAGACGAACAGCTTGAACGCCGAGCCCGGCTGGCGTCGTGCCTGGGTCGCGCGGTTGAACGGGCTGTCGGCATAGGATTTGCCGCCAACCATCGCCACCACGCGGCCATCTGGATGCATGGCCACCAGCGCGATCTGCGCCTGGCGCAGCCCGACACGCTTCACCGCGCGCTCCGCGGCGCGCTGCAGGCGGCGGTCGAGCGTCGTCTTCACCGTCGTTTCGGTGACGATCTCACCGGCCCGGTCGCGGGCCTCGGGCAGCACCCAGTCAGCGAAATAGGTGCCGTCTGGCAGCGGCACGATCCGGTCAGCGGCCAGTCGGGCGGGCGAGACATTGGCGGCGGTCGCCTTGTCGATAAAATGGGCAGCGACCATTGCCGCGACCACTAGCTTCTGGCGCTTGCGCGCGCCATCCAGATTGACGGTTGGGGCAAGCCTGGACGGCGCCTTGACCAGCCCGGCCAGCATCGCCGCCTGGCCGATCGAGAGCTTCTCCGGCGAGCGGTTGAAATAATGTTTCGCGGCAGCGCGCAGGCCGTAGACATTGTCGCCGAAATAGACGTTCGACAAATAGCGCGAGAGGATCTGGTCCTTGGACAGCCATGCCTCGAGCCAGAAGGCGATCATCACCTCGCGGACCTTGCGCGCCGCGGTGCGGTCCGAATCGAGGAAGCTATTCTTGGCGAGCTGCTGCGTGATGGTGCTGCCGCCCTCATGCACCCGGCCCGAGCGCATATTGTGGAAAAAGGCGCGGGCGATGCCGCGCGGATCGATTCCCCAATGCGATCGGAAGCGCCGGTCCTCGATCGCGAGGAAGGCGTTGGTGACGTTCTGGGGCAAGGTCGCCGCATCGACCGGCCTGTCGATGATCGCCCCGCGCCGCGCGATCGGTGAGCCGTCATCCGCGAGCAGGGTGATGCTCGGCGGCGTCAGCGGCTTCAGCGACTGCGACAGCGGTGCGGTGACCGCGAGCCAGCCAACCACCAGCACGAACAGCAAGATGAGCACGCCGAGCCCACGCATGACCCAGCGCAAGCGGCGCGGCCGCTGCACGACCGGCAAATTGGTCGTATAGGTCTCGGGCACTTCGGGCTGGTCGAAATAATCGGCCGCATAGCGACCATAGCCGCTCGGCGGCGGCAGGCCCTCAGTCAGGTCGAGCGGCGCCTGGGTGCCGGGCCCGGCGGCCGGATCGAAGGGATATGGACGCATCGTCTCTTTCAACCGTCCCGTTACGCCGCCCGAAGGTGTATTAGCGCGATATAACAGTGGTCGCAAGCATTTGCCATAGGGCGTCCTAACAGCAGGTGCCCTGGCTTGCGAGTGCTCCGACGCGAACTGGCCATTGAGGCACCGGTGCGCAGTCGCTATCCAGCTGGAGCGCGCCCCGCGCCCTAAGGATCCCGAATGACCGATGCCAACGCCGCACTGCCGCTCGTCGTGGGGATCGGCGGCACGATCGGCGGCATCTCGTCGACTGAGCGGGCGCTCCGGATCGCGCTCGACGCGGCGTGCAAGGAGGGGTTTCGCACCCGGATGTTCGGCGGCGCGGATATGGCGCGGCTGCCGCTCTATGATCCCAGGGCGACGGAGCGCACCGAACATGAGCGCGAGTTCGTCGATACGATTCGCCAGGCATCGGCGCTGATCATCGCCAGCCCGGGCTATCACGGCAGCATTTCGGGCGTGGTCAAGAATGCGCTCGACCTGCTCGAGGAAACCGCCCGCGACGAAGCGCGGCCCTATCTCGCCGACATGCCGGTCGGGCTGATCGCGACCGCTTATGGCTGGCAGGCGACGGGCAGCACGATCGCGGCGCTGCGCTCGATCGTCCATGCGTTGCGCGGTTGGCCCACGCCCTTTGCCGCCGCGATCAACACCCAGCTCACCAAGTTCGACGATGAAGGCGGCAGCAGCGATCCGGCAGTGCTCGAGCAGCTCTCGCTGATCGGCCGCCAGGTCGCCCGCTTCGCCCCGCTGGCCCAGAATGGATGAACGTCATGGATGACGGGATCAGATGGGCGCGGGGGTTCGAACCCGACGCGTCCCCTATCCATGTCGTCAACCGCATCGATACTCCGATTGCAGCCCCGATCGTCTGGCGGCGCCTCATCAATGCCATGGGCTGGCCGGCAATCTATGAGAATGCCAGCAATGTGAAGGTCGAGGGCGGGGGTACCGATCTGTTCGCCGGTGCCCGCTTCACCTGGAAGACCTTCGGCATCGCGCTCGAAAGCGAAGTGAAGGAGTTCGAGCCCGAGACGCGCATCGCCTGGCTCGCCACCGGGCTCGGCGTCCAGGCCTATCACGCCTGGCTGATCACGCCGAAAGCGAGCGGCTGCACGATCCTGACCGAAGAGACCCAGCACGGTCTGGTCGCCCGTTCCGGCCGGCTGATCTTCCCGAGCCGGATGGAGCGCTGGCACCAGAAATGGCTCGAAGCGCTTGCGGCCTGAGATCGACTATTTCTTCGGACCGAACCCTGCCTTGATCGCTTCGGCACCGAGATCGTCGCTTGATGCGATCACCAGGTCGATCCAGGCCTTCAGAGTGGCGCGTTGCATTCCGGTGATGACAGACCCACCGGAGTAACTCAGTTCGCCGTCGTCGCTGATCCAGACCTTGATGAGGTCGTAGCTGGAATTCATCTTTGCGACCCAATCCGCCGGGGCTTTCTTGACGTCGCTAAAATGCCCCGCAAGCGCGGCATAGGTGCATTTCTTGCCACCGGTGCATCCGCCGAGGACAAGCGCCAGTGTCTCCGACGGGAAGTGAAGCACCGTCGTTGCCGTCTCGGTGCCGATGTCGAACTTGTCCGGCGCATAGCCCATCTCGCGCAGTTGCTGCTCGAGGATCGCCGGGTCCGTCCCGTCGATCGGAGTCTCGGCGACCGCAATCGCCGGCGCCATGATCAGCGCGAGGCCGGCAAGCATCATCGTCAAACGCATTGGGAATCCCCCTGATTTATCCCGATGCACGTTACCGCGTCGGCACTGGCTCGTCGCCGGAATAATCATAGAAGCCGCGGCCGGTCTTGCGCCCGTACCAGCCCGCCTCGACATATTTGACCAGCACAGGCGCTGGCCGGAATTTCGGGTCGCCAGTGCCCTCGAACAGCACCCGGGTAATTTCCAGGCAGGTATCAAGCCCGATGAAATCGGCGAGCGTCAGCGGGCCCATCGGATGGTTGAGGCCGAGCTGGCAGGCGAGATCGATGTCGCGGATCGTCGCGACGCCCTCACCGAGCGCGAAACAGGCCTCGTTGAGCATCGGCATCAGGATGCGGTTGACGATGAAGCCGGGCGCGTCATTGGCGCGCACCACCTGCTTGCCGAGCGCCCTGGCATAATCCTCGACCAGCTGAACCGTCGCGTCCGAGGTGGCGAGGCCGCGGATCAGTTCGATCAGCCCCATCACCGGCACCGGATTGAAGAAATGCACGCCGACGAAACGCTTCGGATCGGGCGAGGCCTGAGCGAGCCGGGTGATCGGGATCGAGGAGGTGTTCGAAGCGAGTACTGCCTGATGGCCCAGCACCTTGCCGACCTCGGCGAAGATCGACCGCTTGATCTCTTCGCGCTCGGTCGCGGCCTCGATGACGAGCCCGCAAGAGGCCATGCCGTGGACGCCTTCGATCGGTTCGATCCGCGCCAGCGTCTGGTCGCGCGCTTCCGGGGCGATCTTCTCCTTGGTGACGAGTCGGTCGAGCGCCTTGGCGATCCCCGCCTTGCCGGCCTCGGCTCGCTCCTTCGAGACGTCGGTCAGCAGGACATGATAGCCGGCCTGTGCCGAGACCTGCGCGATCCCTGCGCCCATCTGCCCCGCCCCGATCACGCCAATCGTCTGCATTTTCTTGCTCCACTCATACGATGTCGCGCCGCTCCTATCGAGTCGAACGCGCCCGGGCTAGGATCAGCCATGCTCACTCTGCTTTTCCTGCTCGCCGCGGCCGATGCCGCTCCACCGAAACTGGGTTCGATCCAGACTTTTGGCGATTGGACGGTGGCCTGCGACAATGTCCGGCGCTGCGAGATGACGTCGCTGATTCCGGAAAGCCAGATGTCCGACAGCAGCGATTCGGGCGCCTCTTTCTCAATCACGCGCGAGCCCGGGCCGAATGCCGGATTCACCTTCGAGATTGACGGCAATGGCGGCATCAAGGGCGAGGCCTCCGTCCGGATCGACGGGAAGGTCATCGTCGGCGGCGCCGCGCACAAGGATGTGATGATTTTGACCGGTGCTGATGCCGCGAAGATCGTCGCGGCAATGATCAACGGCAAGACGCTGACCCTGACCGATCTTGGCGGTGCCAATGCCGCCAATGCGTCACTCGCCGGTTCGTCGGCGGCTTTGCGCTTCATCGACGCGCAGCAGGGGCGCGCCGGCGGGGTGACCGCAGCAGTGGCCAAGGGCCCGAAACCCGCTAGCGCTGTCCCCGCCGCGGCGGCGCTGCCGGGAATCCGGTCGATAGCGCCTTCCGGCCCCGCCGCGAAGGTGACGCCCGCGCTGATCAAGGCGATGCGGACGATCTCGCAGTGCGACGCTGAGGACAGCGGGAGCAGTGAACCCATCACCGGTGACGCGATCGGCGGCGGCACGACTCTGGTGCTGCTGCCTTGTGGAGCGGGCGCGTATAATTACTCCGGCGTCCCCTTCATCGTCACCGGCGGCAAGCCGAGCATTGCGCGCTTCGATTCGGCGCCCGGCTTCGGGGGCGAAGGCTTTCCAACGCTGGTTAACGCCGAATGGGATGCGAAGACCGGGCAGCTCGGCAGCTATGCCAAGGGCCGCGGCCTCGGCGATTGTGGATCGAGCGAAGCCTATGTGTGGGACGGTGCGAGGTTCCGGCTGATCGCGGCGACCCAGATGGGCGAATGCCGCGGCTCGGTAAACTGGCTGACGGTCTGGCGCGCGGTGCCGGTGCGCTGATCGGCTGGCTGTTATGTTGGAGATTCAGGTCAGAAATACCGTGTAGTCCCAGCGGGTTATGATGAGTTTGGCTGTTATCTGAAAACAGCCAGGAACAGCCAGCATAACAGCCAGCTATCAGCCAGCGAAACGGCAATAACAGCCAGCTATCAGCCAGGAACAGCCAGCCCGCCGGGACAGGCCGAGGCTGTTTCGCTCCCGCCCGAGGCGGTGAGAATATGAAACCAGTCATGGGAAAGAGCGGGATGGGATATACCCATCCGGCTCCGGGCTGCCACGATACGAGCCCCGGTTGAATCAACCTAAGGTGCGAAGCGGGCCGGCTGGGCCTCGGCGAGGATCACCGCGAACAGGCCCTCGGGGTCAGTCCATTCAGCGATCGGCGTCCAGCCGCCGGCGCGGAGCAGGATGCGCCCGTCGCGGCGGCCATATTTGTGGCTGTTCTCGGTGTGGATCATTTCACCCGCCTGCATCGCGAAGGGTCGGCCTTCGATGGTGAAGGCGACATTCTCGCGCGCTTCGAGATGCATCTCGATCCGCGCGCGATCGTCATTCCAGATCGCGCGGTGGCGAAAGGCGGATACCGGGATGGTCGCGCCGAGCTCGCGGTTGATCCGTTCGAGCAGGTTGAGGTTGAAGGCCGCGGTCACGCCCTGGGCATCGTCATAGGCCGAGACCAGCCGTTGCTCGTCCTTGATCCGGTCCATCCCGATCAGCAGCATCGATCCCTCCCCGAGCGACGCCTTCATCGCCCGGAGCAGATCGACCGACGAGTGCGGGATCATGTTGCCGATTGTCGATCCGGGGAAGAAGCCGAGCTTCGGCGTGTCCGCGATCTGGTCCGGCAGGGCGATAGGGCGGAGGAAATCCGCCTCGACCGGCAGCACCGGCAAGCCCGGAAACGCGGAGGCGAGCCCGGCTGAGGATTCGCGCAGGAAATCGCCCGAAATATCGATCGGCACATAGGCGGCGGGGCTGACGCTCTGGAGCAGGATCGGCGTCTTGGTCGAGGAGCCCGAGCCGAATTCGACCACCGCGCGGCCTTCGCCGGCGAGCGTCGCGACCTCGGGACAGGCCTCGTGCAGGATCGCCGTCTCGGTGCGGGTCGGATAATATTCGGGGAGCTCGGTGATCGCCTCGAACAGCTCCGAGCCGCGCCGGTCATAGAACCAGCGCGCCGGAATCGCGCGTGGGCGCACGTCGAAGCCGCGCAGCACATCAGCCCGAAACAACGGATCGGCGAGCGTGACATCGCCATCCTCGATTTCCTGCTTGAGCACGTCAGCCGTCCTTTGCCAGGCGTACGCCGGTGAATTGCCAGCGCTGGTGGGGATAGAAGAAGTTGCGATAGCTCGCGCGGACATGGCCGCGCGGGGTGGCGCAGGAGCCGCCGCGAAGCACGAACTGCCCGCTCATGAACTTGCCATTATATTCGCCGACCGCGCCGTCGGCGGGCTTGAAGCCGGGATAGGGGCGGTAGGCGCTGCCGGTCCATTCCCACACATCGCCAAAAAAGGCCGGGCCTTGGAGTGAGGGACGGGGTTCGACGGCGCCGGCGGCATCGAGTTGGTTTCCGCCGAGCGGATCATGGCTGGCAGCAGCCGCTTCCCACTCAGCCTCGGTCGGCAGTCGCGCGCCGGCCCAGCTCGCATAGGCGTCCGCCTCGTAGAAACTGACATGCGTGACAGGGGCGGCGGGGTCGATCGGGCGGCGGCCATCGAGCCCGAAGCGAGTCCAGGCGCCCTCCTGCAGCTCCCAGTAAAGCGGCGCGATGATGCCCTCCGCCTTCACCCAGGCCCAGCCGTCGGAAAGCCAGTGGCGCGGCTCGGCATAGCCGCCATTGGCGATGAAAGCGGCCCATTCGCCATTGGTGACGGTGCGATCAGCGATTGCGTGAGGGCTGAGCAAGGTCGCGTGGCGCGGCGTTTCGCAGTCGAACGCGAAGCCCTTATCCTGATGCCCGATCTCGGTGACTTCGGCCGCGCCTTCGATCCAGCCGATCGGCCCGGGCATTTCGACCGGTACCTTGCGCTCGCCCGGCCAGATCGCCGGCTCGATCGGGTTCTGCGCCATCAGATGGAGCACATCGGTGATCAGCAGTTCCTGATGCTGTTCCTCATGATGGCAACCGAGCGCCACCAGTTCGAGTGCGGCGGCTGGCAGATCGGGAAGCGCGGCGAGGATCGCGGCGTCGACATGAGCGCGGTACGTCAGCACCTCGTTCAGCGTCGGCCTGGTCACCATCCCACGCCGCGCCCGGCTGTGGCGCCGGCCTTCGGCCTCGTAATAGCTGTTGAACAGGAACGGGAAGCGATCGTCGTGGAGCGTATAGCCGGCGACGAAATCGCGGAGGATGAATGTTTCGAGGAACCATGTGGTGTGCGCCAGATGCCATTTGGCGGGCGACGCGTCCTCCATCGACTGGACGCTGGCGTCGGCATCGGAGAGCGGCACGACCAGTGCCTCGGTCAGCGCACGAACGCCGGCATAGCGCGCCGCCAGCGCATCGCGGTTCAGGAGGGGGCGGTTCAGCAGAGGCTCGGATTTTGTTCGCATTCTGTTCTCCTCTTTCCAGAACGCGCACATCAAAGTCAAGCCGAGCTACGGCCCTGTTTCGCCCCGGGATGCGCCCGGCACCCACAAAACGTCGCCGGCGCCTGTTTGGTTCACCGCGCGGGCGGCGACGAACAAATAGTCCGACAAGCGGTTGAGATAGGAAAGCGCGGCCGGATTCAAAGGGGTGATCTGAGTTGCCGCTACAGCGGTGCGCTCGGCGCGGCGGGTGATGGCCCGGGCGAGGTGAAGCGCCGCCGCGCCCGCGCTGCCGCCGGGCAGGATGAAGCTGCGCAACGGGCTGAGGTGATCGTTCATCGCGTCAATCTCGGCTTCGAGCCGCGCCACCTGTGCGGCGACGATCCGGAGCGTCATCTCCGATGGGGTGAAATCGTCGCCTGGCGTGGCAAGATCGGCGCCGAGATCGAACAGATCATTCTGGATCCGGGTCAATGCGGTCGCCGTTTCGCAGGGGCCAAGCGCAGCGATGGCGACACCGATCGCGCTGTTCGCCTCATCGACATCGCCGATCGCGGCCATGCGCGGATCGGTCTTCGCAACGCGCGATCCATCGACGAGGCCGGTGGTGCCGTCGTCGCCGGTGCGGGTGTAGATCTTGTTGAGCTTGACCAGGGGGTCAGTTCTTTCCGGCGAGGACCAGGATCACGACCACGATCATGATCGCGATAGCCTGGAAGAAGATGCGATACTGCATCGCCTTGTTCGATTTCAGCGCCGATGCGCTCGGACCCTCATTGCCATCCCTGACCTCGTTGCTCGCGTTGAGCAGGAAGATCGCGAGGCCGCGGACCAGCATGGCGACGGTCGCGATCATCGCCGCGATCAGGAGGATGAAGAGGAAAGTGCTCATCGTGGTAATCTAGGCTTCCGACAGCCGAAAGCCAATGGGCAGGCGGCCGTTCCGCAGGTCGTTAGCGAGCGCAATACCGTTCACGCCGGCGTCTCGCATCGATTCCAGCGTCGGCGCCTTGTTGCGCTTGGCGAGGCGCTCGCCGCTCTCGTTGGCGAGCAAAGCGTGGTGGCGATAGATGGGTGTCGGCAGACCGAGCAGGGCCTGGAGCAGGCGGTGGACATGCGTTGCGGCGAACAGGTCGTGCCCGCGCACGATATGGGTGACGCCTTGGGCCGCGTCGTCGATGGTGACGGCGAGGTGATAGCTGGCGGGGGCGTCCTTGCGGGCGAGGATGACGTCGCCATGGATTTCCGGTGTTGCGATGACGTCGCCGGCGATTTCGTCGTGCCAGATCAGCTCACCGTCATGCCGGACTTGTTCCGGCATCCACTTGGCGGCTTGGGGATGCCCCTCCGAGTTTTGCTCCACGCTGCCCGGTGGCCCCCGGAACAAGTCCGGGGTGACGGAGGGGAGTGAGGCAATGGCCTTCGCCATATCCAGCCGCCATGCATGTTGCTCGCCCGCCATCCGCAGTTCGCGCTCGCTCGCGGCGAGGTGCCGGCACGTTCCCGGATAGACCGGCCCAGCATCGCCATGCGGCGCCGACAGGCTGGCGGCGATTTCCGCGCGGGTGCAGAAACACGGATAGAGCAGCCCCATTACCTTCAGGTGCTCGAGCGCCTCGGCGTAAAAGGCCAACCGTTCCGACTGGAGCAACACCGGCCCGTCCCAGCTCAGCCCGAGCCAGCCCAGGTCGCGCAGGATCGCATCAATGAATTCCGGCCGGCTCCGCGTGCCGTCGATATCCTCGATGCGCAGCAGGAAGCGCCCGCCGGCTTCCCGCGCCCGATCATGCGCGAGGATTGCCGACCAGGCGTGGCCGATGTGCAACAGCCCGGTGGGGCTGGGCGCGAACCGGGTGACGATTTCGCTCAAACTGGCTCTTGACCGCGAGTCGCGCGCCGTGCTGTCATCATGGCGTCATCCTAGTCGGCGAATGCCGCGCCAGGAAGCGAGGGGTAGTCACGTGTATCATCCCGATCTGATCCGGCACCCCGATAGCTGCCCGGCGCTTGTGCTCAATGCCGATTATACGCCGCTGAGCTATTATCCGCTGAGCATCTGGCCGTGGCAAACCGCGATCAAGGCGGTGTTTCTCGACCGGGTCGATATCGTCGCGCAATATGAGCGCGAGGTGCGCAGCCCCTCGGCGCGCCTCAAGCTGCCCTCGGTGATCGCGCTTAAATCCTATGTCCGGCCCTCGGCTTTTCCGGCGTTCACGCGGTTCAACCTGTTCCTGCGCGACAAGTTCGCCTGCCAATATTGCGGCGCAGGCAATGACCTGACCTTCGACCATGTCGTGCCGCGCGCCCAGGGCGGGCGGACGACCTGGGAGAATGTCGTCACTGCCTGCGCGCCGTGCAATCTGAAAAAGGGCGGGCGGACGCCGAAGCAAGCGGGCATGCCGCTCCATATCGGCGCGATCCGCCCGACCAGCTGGCAGATGCAGGAACATGGGCGCCGTTTTCCGCCCAATTATCTGCACGATACGTGGCACGACTGGCTCTATTGGGACGTTGAGCTGGAAGCTTGACCCTGTAGTCAGCGCGTGCGCCGCGCCGATCTCGGCGTTGCCTCCACTATGGCTGTTTATCTGATTGGTGAATATCGCAATCATGATATTCTCACTGGATAGCCGGGGGGCGCTACAATGGCAGGGCTGATTCCAGATATCGATCCACGGGCCGGCAAGGCTCTCGGCACCTTTTCGGCTTTGGTCGTTCTGGTGATCGTTTTGCTGTTGTGCTGGATCTCTATCGATCTGCTTCAAGGTACGCTGGACGGCCGTCATTGGCCGGGGCGTGGCTTGCTGCTGTTGATGGACTATCGGCCGACCGAGTTGATCGGCAAGGGCCTGCTCTTTCTGCTTGGGCTGGGCGCTGGCGTCGTCGCACGGTCCAAAGGGAAGGACACTCTCTATTTCATTACCGTCGGCGCGGGCTTTCTGGGTGTCGTGCTTTGCGTCATATTGGTCATCGTGCTGCATGATCCGGATGTTGCGCATGCGATCTTCGACTATTCGCCGCTCGAAGCGATCACGACCTATGAGAGCTACGTGCAGGGCCTGACGCTTGTTTTCGTGCCGCTTGGCTTGTGGTTAATTGGAAATCTGGCGGCCCAGCTTGGCGTATCGTTGCCGGCCGCAGCGGGCGATCCACCGCCAGTACCGGGGAAAGCGAAATGAAGGTTGCGTTGATCCTCGCCAGCGCGTGCCTGGCTACGCCCGTTGCGGCCGCGGACACGACACCAATCCCTGTTGTCATCCACTGGCAGGGTCTCCAGCCTGATTCCATATTCATTGCGGACGATGGCGGCAGCTCGAAGATACCTTATGATCCTGCAACAAAGACCTTCACGAAAAGCTTGCCAACTCCGTCGGGTCTTTATGACCAACGTACTCTGCTGCTCCACTATTCCGATGCCACCTATCCGCTGATCCTCAACGTGCGCCGGGGCCTGACGCAGATCGAGTTCTCGATCAATTTCGACCAACCGAAATCTTGCGCGGACCTGCTCGTGAAGCATGTCGAAGTCTATACCGACAACATGGACGACGCTCTGCGCATGATGCTCACGGCTGCGGCAATGCTGAAGATCCCGCCCAATAATCAATGCTATGCTGATCGCTATCCGCGCACCGTCAAAGCGCGTTTCGATCGCAATGCGAATTTGGCCAGCTATTCAAAGGGGTTGTTCGGCATCGATCCTGATGCACGGGAAGCGCTTTTAAAGGTTCCTGGAGGCAAACCGGCCCAAGTCGCTGCCGCCGATCGTGACGCGAAAAGCGCTCTTGCTGGGGGGATGTATCGGGACATGATCTCATTCGGCACTGCTAGGGATTTCGATACTGCGGCCAACCTTGGCGACTCGTTCGGTGAAGCGATCAAATCCGACACCGATCTGGCGCAAGGCTTCAAGGACCAGGGGATCACGGCTGATCGGCTTGAAAAAGACGCCAGCTTCTTTCATGCGCGCGCGGCTGCCGCAGAGAGGTAGTCAAAACCATTGACCGGGCCGATGCCGCAATGCAGCATCAAGACATGGCCGATCTCCCCTCAATTGCGAACAATCCCGACGTCCGTTTCCTGGGCAAGCTGCTCGGCGATGTCATCCGCGCTTATGGCGGGGAGACGCTGTTCAAGCGCACTGAATATATCCGCGCGGCCTCGGTCGACCGGCACCGCGGCGTGGCGGGGAAGGACGCGACCGATCTCGGGCTCGACCGGCTGAGCCTGGACGAGACGCTCGATTTCGTGCGCGGCTTCATGCTGTTCTCGATGCTCGCCAACCTCGCCGAGGATCGCCAGGGCGTCGCGGCCGAGAAGGGCGCCGATATGGAATCGGCGCTGAAGCGGCTCGCCGATGAAGGGATCAATCACAAGGCGGTGATGGCGCTGCTCGATCATGCGCTGATTGCCCCGGTACTGACCGCGCATCCGACCGAAGTGCGGCGCAAGAGCATGATCGATCATCGCAACCGCATTTCGGAGCTGATGACGCTCAAGGATGCGGGGCTGGCCGAGACGCCTGATGGCGATGCGGTCGATGAGGCGATCCTGCGCCAGATCGCCTTGCTGTGGCAGACGCGCGTTCTGCGGCGCGAGCGGCTGTTCGTTGCGGACGAAGTCGAGACGGCGCTCAGTTATCTGCGCGATGTGTTCCTGCCGGCATTGCCCGCGCTGTATCAGCGCTGGGATCGGGCGCTCGGCGAGCGCAGCCCGAGCTTTCTGCGCCCGGGCAGCTGGATCGGCGGCGACCGCGACGGCAATCCGTTCGTTACCGCTGAGTCTTTGCGCATCGCTTTGGCCAAGGCGTGCGAGGCGGTGCTCGGCCATTATCTCGAGGCGGTGAACGCGCTCGGCGCTGAGCTTTCGATTTCGACCGGAATCGCCGAGCCCGATGAGGCGGTCCAGCAACTGGCAGAGGCAAGCGGCGATACGGCGCCGAGCCGTGCGGACGAGCCCTATCGCCGCGCGCTTTCGGGCATTTACGCACGGCTTGCCGCGACTCATCAGGCACTGACCGACAAGCCGGCGCCGCGCCCCGGCCTGCTCCATGGCGAGCCCTATCCGGATCCGCAAAGCTTCCGCGCTGACCTTGTCGTTATTGCGCGTGCGCTTCGGGCTGGCGGCGGCGGTGCGCTGGCCTCGGGCGGGGCGCTCGGCCGGCTGATCCGCGCGGTCGAAACCTTCGGCTTCCACCTCGCCACGCTCGATCTGCGCCAGAACAGCGCTGTCCATGAGCGCGTCGTCGCGGAGTTGCTCAAGGTGGCTGGGGTCGAGGCTGACTATCTGTCATTGAACGAATCCGAGCGGGTCTCGCTGCTCCGTCACGAGCTGTCGAACGCCCGCCCGCTATCAAGCCCGTTCGCGACTTATTCTGACGAGACGACTTCCGAACTCGCCATCGTTCGTGCTGCCGCCGAGGCGCATGCGAAATATGGCCCGGCCTGTATCACCCAGCATATCGTCTCGATGGCGCAATCGGTCTCCGATCTGCTCGAGGTCAATGTGATGCTGAAGGAGGTCGGTCTCTACCGGCCGGGCGATCCGGCCACGGCGGCGATCATGGCCGTGCCCCTGTTCGAGACGATCGGCGATCTCGAGGCGGCGCCCGGCATCATGACGGAATGGTTCGCGCTGCCCGAAGCGGGCGAGATCACCCGGACGCGCGGCTATCAGGAAGTGATGATCGGCTATTCGGATTCGAACAAGGATGGCGGCTACCTCACCTCGACCTGGTCGCTGTCCAAGGCGTCGACTGCGCTCAAGCCGGTGTTCGAAAAGGCCGGAGTCGGCATGCAGCTGTTCCATGGCCGCGGCGGCGCGGTCGGGCGGGGCGGCGGCTCGGCCTTCGCGGCGATCCGCGCGCAGCCGACCGGCACCGTGCAGGGGCGAATCCGGATTACGGAGCAGGGCGAGGTGATCGCCGGCAAATATGGCACCCGCGAAAGCGCGATGACCAATCTCGAGGCAATGGCCTCCGCGACCTTGCTGGCGAGCCTCGAACCCGATGCTTTCTCGCTCGCCGAACAGGCGCGGTTCGGCGCGGCGATGGACCAGCTCTCCAATACGGCGTTCAGGGCCTATCGCGACCTGGTCTACGGCACCGAGGGTTTCCGCACCTTCTTCCGGCAGATGACGCCGCTCGCCGAGATTTCAGGCCTCAAGATCGGCTCGCGCCCCGCCAGCCGGACCAAGTCCGACCGAATCGAGGATCTGCGCGCGATTCCCTGGGTGTTCAGCTGGGCGCAGGCGCGCGTGATGTTGCCCGGCTGGTACGGGGTCGGTGCGGCAATCGCCGGGTTCGAGGACAAGGGACTGCTGACCGAGATGGCCGATGGCTGGCCGTTCTTCGGTGCGATGCTCGACAATATGGAGCAGGTGATCGCCAAATCCGATATGGCGATTGCCGAGCGTTATGCGGCTCTGGTCGAGGATCGCGCGCTTGCGGACAGCGTCTTCGACCGGATTCGCGACGGCTGGCAGCAGACGCAGGACGGGCTGCTGGGGATCACCGGCCAGTCGCGGCTGCTGGAAAAGCATCCGGCGCTCGACGCCTCGATCCGGCTGCGCCTGCCCTATATCGAGCCGCTGAACATGCTCCAGATCGAACTGATGAAACGCCACCGCGCCGGCGAGACCGACGAGCGGATCGGCGAGGGGATTCTCCTGTCAATCAACGCGATCGCGACGGCTTTGCGGAATTCGGGTTGATCATTCCTCCCTGAGCTTGCTCGGGGAGGAATTAAGAAAGAAAAGGTGCCGCGAGTTCCGGCCTTACGCGCAACAGCCGCCCGCTCGCGCGGTCGAGCAACGCCCAGGTCGACACCGCTTCCACCTTCACCTTGCCATCGGCGCCGGTGAACCGAACATGCCGGTCGAACCGCGCCCCTCGCGGGGGTTCCGGCACCCAGGTTTCGCCCGTCACTGTCTCGCCCGGGCCGACATTGCCGCGATAATCGATCTCATGCCGGGTCACGACCCAGATATAGGCGGCCCTTTGTTCGGCCGTGGCCACAGCATCCCAATGCGCGACGGCGATGTCCTGGATCCACTTCACCCACACCGCATTGTTCACATGGCCGAGCTCGTCGATATCAGCCTCGGTCGCGGTTTTGGTGAGAGTGAAGGCCATATCCTATTCGTCACCCCGGACTTGTTCCGGGGGCCATGGTTCCACGCACGCAGCAGCCGTGGCTCGTGCGGCACGATGTGTTCGAGCGAGATTGTGTTCCCCGAACACAATCTTGGCTTTCCGGGGGAAAGCCAAAGCTCGAACACCGGAGCAAGTCCGGCATGACGAATGGGGTGAGGTCACCCCTCCACACCGAGCTGCCACAGCACGAATGCGTGCTCCTCAGCCCCTTCGCGCAAGCTCTCGAACCGCCCCGATTTGCCGCCATGGCCGGCGCCCATATTGGTCTTGAGCAGCAGCACATTATCATCGGTCTTGGTCGCCCGCAGCTTCGCCGCCCATTTCGCCGGCTCCCAATAGGTCACGCGCGGATCATTAAGGCCGCCCGAGATGAACATCGGCGGATAGGCGTGCGGTGCCACCTGATCATAGGGCGAATAGGAGCGGATCAGGTCGAACGCAGCCTTGTCCTCGATCGGATTGCCCCATTCCGGCCATTCGCCAGGCGTCAGCGGCAGGGATTCGTCGAGCATGGTGTTGAGCACATCGACGAACGGCACATCGGCGATTACCGCGCCCCAGAGTTCGGGATCGCTGTTGACCACCGCGCCCATCAGCTCGCCGCCGGCCGAGCGGCCGGCGATGGCGATCTTGCCGGCGCTGGTCCAGCCGCCGCTGATCAGGCCCTTCGCCACGTCGACGAAATCGTTGAAGGTGTTGGTGCGCTTCTCGAGCTTGCCATCGAGATACCATTGCTGGCCGAGATCGTCGCCGCCGCGGATATGCGCGATGGCATACGCGAAACCGCGGTCGAGCAACGACAGCCGCCCGGTGGAGAAGCCAGGCGGGATAGCATAGCCGTAAGCGCCATAGGCGTAGAGGAAGAGCGGCGCGCTGCCGTCCCTCGGAAAATCCTTCGGATAGACGATCGAGACCGGCACCTCGGTGCCGTCACGTGCGGTGATCTTGAGGCGCTCGGTGCGGTATTTATCAGCGTCATAGCCTGACGGGATTTCCTGCACCTTGAGCACAGTCAGTTCGCCCGTGGCCACGTCATAATCATATTCGGTGCCCGGCGTGACCATCGACTCGTAGCCGACCCTGAGCACATCCATCGCATATTCGGGGTTGTTGCCGAGGCCGGCGTCATAGCTCGCCTCGGGGAAGACGATCCGCTGCGGTGCTATGTGCGAATCGTACCGGTGGATCTCGATTTGATCGAGCCCGTCCTCGCGCCCGTCGACAATGAAGAAATCGCGGAAACAGTCGATCCCGGTCATGTAGAAGTGCTTCGAGGGGCCGATCAGCTCAGTCCATTCGCCGGGTGCCTCGATAGGGGCGGTGCAGAGTCGGAAATTGGGATCTGTGTCATTGGTGTGGATGAAGAGCGTGCCGTTATGCTCGTCGACATCATATTCGCGGCCGACTTTCCGCGGCGAGACGCAGACCGGTTCGGCAAGGACGTTATCGGCGGGCAGCAGGTAGATTTCGCTCGTCACGTGATCGCCGGACGCGATTACGATCCATTTGCGCGAGCTCGTCTCGCTGACGCCGACGCGGAAGCCTTCATCGGCTTCCTTGAACAGTTCCACGTCCTGGTCGATCGGCGTACCGAGCCGGTGCAGCCGCGCATTGTCGGTCCGCCATTGCTCGTTGGCGAGGCCGTAGAGAAAGCCGCTGTCATCGGCGGTCCAGACGATCTCGGAGAGCATGCCGGGGATCACATCGGGCAGATGCTCGCCGGTGGTCAGGTCCTTGACCCGCACCTCGAACCGCTCCGATCCATTATCGTCGATCGCATAGGCGAGCAGCTTCGCGTTGTTGCTGACGGAGAAGGCGCCGAGCCGGAAATACTCCTTGCCCTTAGCGAGCGCCGGCTCGTCGAGGATCAGCTCATCCGGACCGCCGGCGACCGGCTTGCGCCACCATTTGCGATATTGCCCACCGGTCTCGAACGCCGTCCAGTAGAGCCAGTCGCCATCCTTTTGAGGAACCGAGCTGTCGTCTTCCTTGATGCGGCCCTTCATCTCTTCATAGAGCCGGTCGGTGAGTGGCTTGTGCGGCGCCATCACGCTTTCGAAATACGCGTTCTCCGCCTCGAGATAGGCGAGCACGTCCTTGTCGGTGACCTCGGGATAGCCGGGATCCTTGATCCAGGCATAAAGGTCTTCAATGGTGACGCCGTGGGTGGTGAAGCTGTGCGGGCGCTGCTCGGCGATTGGGGGCTTGGATGCGGTCATGCCCCCCCATACCGTCCGGGCCGAGCTTGTCGAAGCCCCGTTCTTTCTTCTAATCCTCAAGCCAAGAGGAGTTCTCCCCATGTCCACCTATCAAGATCGCCTGAAGGCGCTCCGCGAACAATTGAAGCGCGACCGGCTCGACGGCTTTGTCGTGCCGCTCACTGACGAGCATATGAGCGAATATGTCGGCGCCTATGCGCAGCGGCTGGCCTGGCTCACGGGTTTCCAGGGCTCGGCGGGAAGCGCGGTGGTGCTGCCTGAAGAGGCCGCGATCTTCACTGACGGGCGTTATACGCTCCAGGTGCGCGAGCAGGTCGATGGCCGCGACTGGGAGTTCGTCTCGGTGCCCGGGACCAGCATGTCGGCCTGGCTTGGCGCGCATGCGGCCACAGGCGCCCGCGTCGGTTATGATCCCTGGCTGCACACCCGCGCCTGGGTCGAGGAGGCGCGCAGGGCGCTTGCCGAACGCGGTGCAGAGCTGGTGGCGGTCGATACTAACCCGGTCGACGCGGTCTGGCCTGATCGGCCGCAGCCTTCCGATGCGAAGCTAGCGGTGCAGGACGATGCGCGCGCCGGGCAATCCTCGGCCGAAAAGCGCGCCGCGATCGCCGACTGGCTGGCCGAGCGCAAGGCGGACGCGGTCATATTGTCGGCGCTCGATTCGATTGCCTGGACACTCAATGTGCGCGGGCAGGACGTGGCACATACGCCGGTCGCGCTGGCTTATGCGATCGTCGATGCGGACGGCACCGCTGATCTATTCGTCGCGCCGGAGAAGATCGGCGACGATGTCCTCCAGCATCTCGGCAATGCCATAAGGGTTCGTGACCGCGCGGCTTTTCCGGCGGCGCTCGGCAAATATGCCGGCAAACGCGTCGCCGCTGATCCCGAGCGTGCGGTCGCTGCGATCTTCGGGCGGCTCGAGGCGGGCGGGGCAACGGTGCTGCCGCTGCGCGACCCGGTGATTCTCGCCAAGGCAATGAAGAACCCGACCGAGATTGCGGGACACCGCGCCGCTTCGGTGCGGGACGGCGCCGCGCTCGCGCGGTTCCTGAAATGGGTTGAGGAAGCGGCGCCCAAAGGCGGCCTGACCGAGCTTTCCTGCGTGGCGAAGCTGCAGGAATTCCGCGAGGCGACGGGAGTCCTCAAGGACACCTCGTTCGACACCATCTCGGCGACCGGTGCGCACGGCGCGAGCCCGCATTATCATTCGACGCCCGAATCGAACGTGCCGCTCGAGCCGGGCCAGCTCTATCTGGTCGATTCGGGCGGCCAATATGCGGACGGCACCACTGACGTGACGCGCGTCTTGGCCGTAGGCACGCCGAGCGACGAGATGCGCGATCGCTTCACCCGCGTGCTCAAGGGCCATATCGGCCTTGCCACCGCGATCTTTCCGCCCGGCACCAATGGCGGCCAGCTCGATTCGTTCGCGCGCCGGCCTTTGTGGGAAGCAGGTCTCGATTTCGCGCACGGCACGGGACACGGCGTCGGCGCCTACCTCGCTGTTCACGAAGGGCCGCAGCGCATCGCCAAGCCGAGCTATCCCGGCGGCGGGCCCTCGGAACCGCTTCGGCCGGGCATGATCATCTCGAACGAGCCCGGCTATTATAAGGCGGGCGAATACGGCATCCGAATCGAGAATCTGATCCTTGTCGAGGAGCGAATCATCCCGGGCGGCGACGAGCCGATGCTCGGCTTCGAGACGCTGACCTTCTGCCCGATCGAGCGCTCGCTGATTGTCGCCGATCTCCTGAGTGTCGCCGAGCGCGACTGGCTCGACGCGTACCACGCGAAGGTGCTGGAAATTCTCCGGCCCGAGATGGAAGGCGCTGAGCTGGCGTGGCTCAAGGCGAAGTGTGCGCCTATCGGTTAGGCCCCTATCGGTCAGGATCCTCCTCGCGCGGCGCGGGCGGCGCATCGCTTGCCCGCGCCTGCGCCTTTCGCTTGCGCAGATTTTCGCGCAACGCAGCCGCCAGGCGCGCCGCCTTTTCGTCCTTTTCGGCCATGCATGCTTATCCCGTGCCGGCTTCGCCTTGACAATCCCGCCGCCCTCGTCTCTTAGGCGCGCTCCCGCGGCGCCATCATGCGCCCGCCGGATATGCTGCCGTAGCTCAGTGGTAGAGCGCATCCTTGGTAAGGCTGAGGTCGTGAGTTCAATCCTCACCGGCAGCACCATTTTTCACTTATAAAGCAATAATCTAACCATCCCTTCGGGGGGCGTGCCTGGTCCGGATTTCTGTCCTGTAGGCACCCAATAAGCAGCTGGGCGCGAATGCCTGGCAGCTCTGGCGTCGGAAAAAGGCCCTGAATGAGAGCCGGGAAGGAGTGCGTTCCGCCTGCGCTTTCGGTGTAGCGCGGCCTCCGGGGCGCTACGCTCGCACTATTCGGGCGAGGGCAGGTCCCTTGGGTATTGCCCTGGCCCCTCGGCATTACGCCGGGCGAAGTGCGCTTGAGCGAGGATGTCCGTGGCGAAGATGCATATGATTCGCCCGCGCGGAACATGATCTTTCTGAATGTTTATTGCCCGGCTGGCGCGGCGACGGACTGGCGCGCGACCAGCGAAACATCGATGACCTGATGGATAATTTCCACCACCTCGCCGGCACGCGCCCGCCTTACCTGATCGGAAAGCAGCATGACCGCCATCGCCGCCATGTCTCCCATCGGCTGGCGGATGGTGGTCAATTCAGGCCAGACAGTCGACGCCACGGGGGCATCGTCAAAACCGCCGATACTCAGATCATCCGGTATCCTGAGCCCCTTGCCCTGGGCGACCGCCGACACTGCTGCTGCCATCTCGTCATTACTCGCGAACACGGCCGTGGGTCGCGTCGGCCCATCCAATAACTGACGCGCCGCCTCGATTCCCGATCGATAGGTGAACATGCCGTCGACGACGCGCTCGGCCGGCACCGCAAGGTCCGCCTCGGCCATCGCAGCCCGGAACCCTTCTTCGCGCCGGTGTGACGGCGAATGCTGCGGATCGCCGCGCACAAAGACGATGTCGCGATGCCCGTACTCGATCAGATGACGCGTCATCAGTTGCGCGCCGTAGAAATCATCCACTGAAACCGCCGACATGGCCGCACGCGGCGCCGCGGTCGCAAAGGCAAGCGCTATCACGCCCGCCTCGGCCAGCAGTTCGGACACCATGTCCGAATCGCAAAGCGGCGGCGGAAGGATCACGCCATCGATGCCCGTCGCAAGGATACGCTCGATTCCCGCGAGCTCGTGCACGTCCCCGCTGCCCGGCTCGATGAGCAATTGCGCGCCGCTCGTACCCGCCTGCCTGAACGCCCCCATCAGGAAATCGCCCAGATTGGAGGATCGCGGATTGCTGTAAAGCACCCCCAGGCGCACCGAAGCGGAGAGGCTGCGCGCGGTCAGGTTCGGCGAATAATTCAGCTCGGCAATGGCAGCCTTCACTTTGTCCCGCATGGCCGCGCTGACATATTTTTGATCGTTCATCACCCGCGACACCGTCATCGACGAAACACCGGCATGGGCCGCCACGTCGTGAATGGTAATCGTACTGCGCTTCACGAACCCAGGCTCGCCCGACCGCCGTGCGGGATCCGGACTTTCGGCCATCCAACCTCCTTAGTGCTGCATCGCCCGACATTTATGCCGACAGGCTTGCCCTATGCCCTTGCCAGGGGCATACTGATATCGATACCATAACCATGCCGACGTCGTGGCGCAACGTGCAACTGCGGTCAGATCGGTGACGAGAGGATAGTGCGTTGCTCCCCGCTGCAAAACGGAACTACATCGTCCTTAGCAGCTTCACCTTCTGCTTCTTCTTCGCGCAAGCGATGACCATGTCGCTGCTCTCGATCTGGCTTACGCGAAAGCTCGGGTTGAACGGCGTTGAAACCGGCACCGTCTTCTCCGCCAATTTCATCGGCGCGATGTGCGCCCAGCCGCTTTACGGGTTCATTTCCGACCGCATGGGGATGAGCCGGGCAGTACCCATCGGCATAGCCGCCCTGGTCTTGCTCGCGGCGCCGTTCTTCAATTTCCTCTATGCCCCTCTTCTCAAGAGCAACCTGCTTGTCGGTGCCATTATCGGCGGAGCCTATCTCGGCGTCACCTTTATCGCCGGCAGCTACGCGATCGAGAGTTTCGTCAACCGTGTCGGGCGACGCGAGGGTTTCGAATATAGTCGCGTCAGATTGTGGGGATCGATGGGGTTTGCGAGCGCCGCGGCGTTTTCCGGCCAACTCTATAATCTGGATCCAAGCCTGAACTTCTACCTCGCCAGCGCGGCCGGCCTGTTGTTGATCCCGATCATGCTGCTGGCGCGGCAATCCCCGGCACCAGCCGCGCAGGCGGTGGTGGAGCGCGTAACGGCGGCCGATTGTTTCGCCGTTCTGCGGCTTCCGCAATTCTGGGGATTCATGGTTCTGATCCTCGGCGTGACGGATCTGTACCTGGTCTATGATCAGCAATTTCCCTTCTATTTTTCCTCGCTGTTCCCAACCCCGGCGCAGGGCAGCACGATGTTCGGATACCTCAATTCGGCGCAAATTTTCCTCGAGGCCGGCATGATGTTCCTGGCCCCGATCCTCGTGCGGCGGATCGGTGCGACAAGGGGCCTGCTCCTGGCGACCGCGATCATGATCATACGCATCGGCGGGTCCGGACTGGCCATTGGCCCAATGACGATTTCGGCCTGCAAGATGCTCCATTCGCTTGAGCTGCCGATCCTTGTCGTGTCGATCTTTCGCTATATCGCCTATCATTTCGAAGAACGGCTGGCCTCGACACTGTACATGGTCGGCGTCAGCTTCGGCCATTCCCTCGGCGTCGCGATTCTGTCGCCAATCGCCGGGATCGGCTATGATCGCATCGGGTTTCAACATACCTATTTCGTCATCGCCGGCGTCGCCTTGCTGTTCTGGACGGCCAGTTGGCTGGCGCTGCGGGCGACGCCTGTGGAATCGGGAGGCTTCCGGCGAGCAACATTGCCCATCGCACCGGAGATCCCGGGCGATGTCGCGCCCATTGTGGCGGTGTCACGATGAACGCCATTGTCCGGGAGAATTTACGGTTCCGGCCCGATGTGGAACGCCCGGATCCAGCACATCTCGATGCCATGATCTCAGCCGTGCTCGATCGGATCGACCGGGCGCTGCCGGGCTTCGTCGACACATTCCCCGCGCCTTCCGGCACCGATGGTTCCTATGCCGCGATCGGCAATTTGGAATGGACCAACGGCTTCTGGACGGGGATGCTGTGGCTCGCCTGGGAACTGACCGGCGCCGAGCGATACAAGGCGGCGGCGGAACGGCAAGGCTCGACCTTCGCCGAACGGGTAACGCAGCGCATCAACGTCGATCACCATGATCTCGGCTTTCTCTATTCGCTATCGTCCTGCGCCGAGCATCGGCTGACGGGCAGCCCCGCCGCGCGGGAGGCGGGGCTTGAAGCGGCACGGCTGTTGCTCGCGCGCTATGATCCTGTGGCGCAGATTATCCAGGCATGGGGGGATATGGCCGATCCCGAGCAACGCGGCCGGATGATCATCGACTGCAATTTGAACCTGCCGCTGCTCTGGTGGGCGTCCGACCAGACCGGCGACCCCGCATTCAGGATCGCGGCGAACAGCCATCTTCGCCAGGCCGCGCGCTGGCTGGTGCGCCGGGACGGATCGACATTCCACACCTTCTACATGGATACCGCAACCGGGCAGCCGCGCTTCGGGCGTACGCACCAGGGGCATTCGGACGACAGCTGCTGGGCGCGCGGGCAAGCATGGGGCATCTACGGATTTGCACTCGGCTGGCGCCATCTCGGCGACCCGAAGCTCGTGTCACTGTCGCGAAAGCTCGCCAATTATTTCCTGAACCGCCTCCCGTCAGACCAGATTGCCTGTTGGGACCTCGTCTTCACCGACGATAGCGGCACACCGCGCGACAGCTCGGCCGCGGCCATCGCTGCCTGCGGGCTGCTCGAACTTGCCGCGGCGCTGCCGCTTTGCGATGCGGATCGTGACACCTACCTCACCAGCGCGTGGCGCATCGTGCGCACGCTCAACGAGAAATATCTGGCGCCACTGAGCGGGTCGAATGCCGTCCTCGGGCACGCCGTTTATCACATGCCCAATGGCGTCGGCGTCGATGAGCCCTGTATCTGGGGAGACTATTTCTATCTTGAGGCGCTCATGCGCCTGCGGCGTGTCTGGACTCCCTATTGGTAGGTCCGCCGCGCACCGCTTCCCCGCGCCCTTCGCGGCCGCTACGCGACGGAATCCACCACGCTTGCGGCCCGTTGTGCCCCGAGCGAAATGACCCGCAGCGTCGCCGCCGACGCCGCCTGGCCGTCGCGATCAGCGATCGCATCGACGATCGCCGCATGCCCCCGCACGGTGAGCGCATGTTGCTCGGGATCGTCCATCGCCGAACTGTGCGCGAAAGCCGCGAGCAGGGCGGCTTCGATCGCCGCCGCCATGGATCGCATCAGCGGATTGCCCGAAACATCCGCAAGCGTAACGTGAAATACCGCGTCCGCTTCGGCAAAGCTTCGCTTGCTGTGCCCGGCCGATCCCATGGCCAGAATACAGTCCCGCAGCCTGTCAATGTCCTCCTCGGTACGCCGCGCCGCCGCAAGCGACGCGTTCAGCGGTTCCACGACACGACGCAGATCCGACAAATGACCCTGGAAATCATCATCCAGCCCATTCCGGACCTTCCAGCCGAGAAGGTCCGGGTCGAAGAAATTCCAGTCGCTCTCAGGTCGGACGCGCGTGCCGATCTTGGTCTTCGAGACGACCAGGCCCTTGGCGGCGAGGGTTTTCAGAACCTCCCGCACCACCGGGCGCGAGACGCCGAAGCGCGCCAGAAGATCGCCCTCGGCGGGAAGGTTGGACCCTGGCGGATAGACCCCCGAGACGATCTCCGTTCCCAATGCCTCGGCAATCCTGGATTGCGAGGATTGCAGACCGCGCTCCGGTATGAGCCGCGAGAGCGGCGCCCGCGCCCGATCAGCGACCTTTTCCTTCGACAAAAGCGCCCTCTCCTTTTCGCCCCCTGCCGATGCCCCGAACGGCCCATGTTCGGCAGCGGCGCATTTTACCGGTTTCGTTATGTCTGATTATAACACAAAATCAACGGCGTCCATCGACATGCGGGACGAGGGTATGTTTTCCATGCCTGGGGCCTCGTTTCCGGCGTCGATCTCGCGGCGCGACATGCTCGCAGGATTTGCCGGCGTCGCCGGCCTGCAATTTGCGCCCGAAGCATGGGCCGCGCCGCTGGCTGCGACTGATGGCCTCATGGCAATCTCGCCCGATGGCCGCCTTCGCGTCTTTCTCGTTTCCCCGGCCGAGATCGATCATCCGCTGGCCTGGGCGGCGACCTTTGACGGCCGGCCCGTCCTTCAGCCATCGAGCCTGTCGCTCAGGCTCGAGGACGGCACGAAGATCGGCCCCGGCGCCACCCTCACCGGCCAACACCGGACAAGCATTTCCGGCCATTGGTCGCCGCCCTATGGCATCGCGGCGCGCCATGACGAAAGCCATGAGCAGATCGTCGCCACCTTCGATCAACCCGGCTTGAACGGCCGGCGGATCGCGTTCGAAATCATCCTGCGCGCCTATGATGCGGGTGTCGCGATCCGATACCTTCTCCTTGGCGACTTGGGCACGCCCATGCGCATCGCGGAAGAGCGGACCGAGTTCCGCTTTGCGCCCGGCGCAACCGTCTATAGCAGTCGCGACGAGGGGGAATATTTCACCTCGTCCATCGCCGACATGGACCCGACACCCGATCCCGGGCTGACGGCAAGCACTGACAAGGGGGCGCTCGCCGATACGCCCCTGACGGTCGTGACCGCTGGCGGCCTGCTTGTATCGATCGGCGAGTCGGATCGCCGTCATTATCCTCGTATGATGGTCACCGCCGCCGGGCCGGACGCGCTGGTGACACGGCTCATGCATTTTCCCGGCCGCGCGACGGGTTATTCAGGGCCGGGGGAAACCGCGCCAGACCCTGTCTTTACCGTCGACACACCCTTCGCCACGCCGTGGCGCAGCCTGCTGATCGCCGAGACGGCTGCGAGCATGATCGAGAAGGCTGGCTTTGTCCCGACGCTCGCCACCGCCAACCAACTGGGCGACACATCCTGGATCCGTCCCGGTCGCGCCTTCAGGATCCGCAAGCCCTATACCAATGACAATGCCCGGCGATGCATCGCGTTCGCGGCGGCGCGTAAGCTCGATTATGTTGAACTCGACGCCCAATGGTATGGCGACGGTACCGATGCCAGCGACGCGACGGTCCCGATTGCCGGCCTCGACATGGTCCGACTGGTCAGCGACGCCCGCGATCAGGGTCTGCGGGTCATTCTCTATGTCGACCGAGTTCCGGCGACGCGACAGCTCGATGCCATTGTCAGGACCTACAAGGCCTGGGGCGTGGCGGGCATCAAGTTCGGCTTCATCTGGGAAGGCCGCCAGCGCGACGTCGACTTTATCGAGACGCTGGTCCGGACCTGTGGCGAACACCAGCTGCTGGTGAATCTCCATGACGACCTTCGCCCCGCCGGCCTGGAACGGACCTACCCCAATTACATCGCGCTCGAGGGCGTGCGGGGCAATGAACATTTCCCCACCGCGCGGCACAATGTGACGCTGCCCTTTACGCGCTGCCTGTCAGGGCCGATCGACTATACGATCTGCAACGCCCACCCGCGCAACCAGACCACGCGCGCGCACCAGTTCGCGATGGCGGTCGTCTACTATAACCCCCTCACCTTCCTTTATTGGTACGACACGCCCGAGCGTTATGCCGGGAGGGAATGGCCCGACCTCGCCTTTTTCGACGAATGCCCGACCAGCTGGGATGAATCCCGCGGGCTGCTGGGGTCGATCGGCGACCATGTCGTCGTCGCGCGGCGAAGCGGCACGCGATGGTTCGTCGGTGCCATGACCAATGAGACGCCCCGAATCCTGCGGTTGCCGCTCGGCTTTTTGGGGAAAGGCCGATGGCATGCCCAGGTTTTCCAGGACGGCGCTCCGCGAGTCGCGCCCAATGACACAGAGCTCCTCGTGACACGCCGGACCGTTTCCGGCGAACGGCACATCGATCTCCATCTGGCACCGAGCGGCGGCCAGGCAATCATCCTCACACCGGCCGTCTGACGCCTCAAAAGGCCGTCGGCACTCCACTGAAAAAGCTGGAGTCAAATTATATGACAAAACCCTTGCAACGCATTTCAGTTACCGATATCAGAACATCAACGATATCGCGAAAAGCGGACGGACAGGGAGGATGAGGCAGTGTCAAAAGCAGACGAACAGCATCGCCGCGACCTCTCCCGCCGCCCCGCCGTGTCGTGCGCATTCGCAAACAAAAACACTTGGGGAGGGATACATGGCTAAGGGACTCAAGATTCTGACGTCGGCACTGTTGGCGTCCACCGCGGCGGCAGGCATCGCCGGTTCCGCATCAGCACAATCGACCACGAGCAACGCGAGCACTTCGGCAAGCGGGCAGAGCGCGGATCAGGCCGACCAGGGCGCGCAGGACATCATCGTCACCGGCCTCCGGAAGAGCCTTGCCACCTCGGCGAACATCAAGCGCAACACGATGGAGATCGTCGACTCGATCAATGCCGAGGATATCGGCAAGCTCCCCGATCCCAATGTCGCCGAGACGCTGACGCGCATCCCGGGCGTGCAGGCCTATCGCTTCGGCGGCGAGGCTGCCTCTCCGGTCGGTGTCGGCAGCGGAATCACCATTCGCGGCCTCTCGGGTCAGACGGCATCGCGCGTTGATGGACGCGCCTATTTCACCGCGGGTGGCCGCGAGTTCAATATCGAGGGCGCCACCCCGGGTATCGTGGCCGGCCTCGACGTCTTCAAGAACCCGACCGCCGATCATATCGAAGGCGCAATCGGCGGCCTGATCAACATCCGGACCCGCAAGCCGCTCGACTTCAAGGACGATTTCGTCGTCAGCGCATCGGCCACCGGCCATTATAATGACCTCTCCAAGAAGGGGACGCCCGAATTTTCGGGGCTCATTTCAAAGAAATGGGCGGCCGGTGACGGCGAAATCGGCGTGCTGATCGGCGGAAATTATCAGCAGACATTCAATCGCGGCGATAACAATCCCACCAATGGCGGAACATCGTTCCGGCGCGTCATCCGTGCCGACAGCGCTGAATATGCCGCCAATACCTCGCTCGATCGCTCACTCATGGGTCGGTCGGACGTCGTCTACCTCGCCGACGTCCCCAACATCACTGCGCTCTCGGCGGCCGATCGGGCCAATGTGATCTCGGCTGTCGGCGAAACGAACCCGGTCAATGAAGAGGATTATCGTCGCACCCGCATCGGCCTCAACGGGTCGCTTCAGTGGAAACCAAGCCCCACGCTGGAGTTCAATATCTCGGGCCTGTATAATTCATATCTGTACCACCAGAATTATCGCTTCCTCGGCACCTCCGACAGCCGCTACGTCCAGAATCTGGCGACCACGCCGTTCACGATCGACGAGCTGCTGGCCAATCGGAACCTCAATGGTGGCAGCAACGATGTTCTGACGACGGCGCGGCTGGCCAGCGGAACCTTTCTCAATTCAGGTCTGGCGAGCACGGGCGGTGACGAGCATCGCAAATACCAGACGGGAATTGTCGCCGGCAACGTCAAATGGGCGGCGACCGATCGTCTCGATATCAACCTCGACGTCTCTTATGTGAAGGCCAAGCAATATCAGGACAATCGGGCGGTGACTCTTGCACCGGCCGCCGGCCTTACCTGGAATATCACCCGAAATCTGATCGGCGCGCCGCACAGCGTGGCGATCGCGGGCGCCGATCTCAGCTCGGCCAGCACCTGGGTGTATAATCAGTACGCCAACGGCACCAATCAGAACTGGGATGATAATGGCGTCGCCGCTCAGCTGGACCTGGTGTACAAGTTCGACTCGTCGGTCCTGAAGGACATAAAGGTCGGCGTTCGCTACGGGTCGCAGAGCGACAGCTACCACAATTACTCCTTCAGCGGTAAGAACCTGACGACCAGCGGAGGGCCCCTCGCGGGGGACCGGTCGAACGCCATTCCGGTCACCGCCCTGGCAGATCTCGTCCAGACCTCGCCGACGAATATCTTCGAGGGCAACGCGGGGTATAGCGGCGGCTTCCTGACCTTCTCGCCGGACTCGCTGCTCGGCGACAATGTCCGGTCGCGCTTTGCCAATGCAGGCATCTTTCCTGAAAAGTCGCTCCCCGAGAACCTGCTCGCGCGTCGCTACTTCAAGGAGCAGACCTATGCCGCTTATGGCATGGTGGATTTCGGCTTCTTTGGCGACCGGATCCGCGGCAACGTCGGCGTGCGTGTGGTGAAGACCGACGTCTTCACCCGGGCCATGGTGACGAGCAACCCGACCGGTGGCAGCACCACCGGGGTCATCGTCCCGAACGAGAAGACGGCGAGTTACACCAACGCCCTGCCGACACTGAACCTGACCGGCTATATCACCAGCAACACGCTGCTCCGCTTCGGCTATGGCAAGGGGATTACGCGGCCCGATCCGGGTGCGCTGAATCCGGTAATCACTTTCGATACCGTCAATGGCGTCGGCGGCATCGGCAACGCCGCGCTGAAGCCGCAAACGGCGGACAGCTTCGATCTGTCGCTGGAGCATTATTTCTCGCCGATCAACTATGTATCAGCGAACCTTTTCTACAAGAATATCAACGGATTCTTCAGCGGCATCAGCACCTGTCAGACCGTGTCCACTGCACCGGCCTATACCGGCACGGTATCGAACGGTTGCCCGACCGGGCAGTATATGATCACCCAGACAGTCAATGCGCAAAAGGGATTTGCCAAGGGCTTCGAAGTCGCGGGGCAGACCTTCTTCGACTATGATTTCGTCCCCGGCTTCCTGAAGCACTTCGGCGCATCGGCATCCTATACCTATGTCGATACGAAGAACCCGATTTACCTTGCTGGCGTCCTGGTCAACACGCAGCAGCCCTTCGTTTCGAAGAACAATTATTCGGCTGCTGGGCTGTACGAGAACGGCATCGTATCGGCTCGGGTGGTCTATACCTACCGCTCCGACTTCATCTTGTTCGGCAATTCGGCAAACCCGATCGATGGCCGTTACATCAAGGGATATGGGCTGCTCGACGCGTCGATCAACTTCAAGCTCCCGGCGAACTTCTCGCTGTCGCTCAACGCGTCCAACCTCACCAATGCCGCCCCGAACCGCTATGTCGGCGAGCCGGGGATCTCCACCGACGTCGAACGCCAGCATTTCGACAATGGACGCAACTTCACGGTGACGCTCCGCTATAATCTGGGTCACTGATCGATACACTCTTCCCTCTGGGTGCTGACCATATGAGTCGGCACCCAATTTTGTTCAGTCATCAGGGTGCCCATGCCCGCCCGGGCGGCAACCCGGCCTGAGGAGCCTCGATACGGTGCCCCTTTCCCTGTTCCTCCTCGCGACCGCCCCAATGAATGGCCCAATGAATGGCCCAATGAATGGGTCGTGGCTCCCGGATCAGGGAAACGGCACCTACCGGAATCCGGTGCTCGCGGGCGACTATTCGGACCCAGACGTCATCCGTGTCGGCGACACCTTTTATCTCACCGCATCATCCTTCACCAACGTACCGGGCCTGCCGATCCTTGAATCGAAGGATCTGGTGAACTGGACGATCATCGGACACGCGCTGCCAAGGAACCTGCCGGACGCGCATTATCTTGTCCCCAGGCGCGGGGCCGGAGTCTGGGCGCCGGCGATCCGTCATCATGATGGCCGCTTCATGATCTACTACCCCGATCCGGACTATGGCATCTTCGTCGTTACCGCGACCGACGCTCATGGTCCCTGGAGCGAGCCGGTTCTCGTCGACGATACCAAAGGCGGGATCGACCCCGCGCCCTTCTGGGATGACGATGGGACTGGCTGGCTGATCAAGGCCTTTGCGGGCAGCCGCGCGGGATTCAACAACGTGCTTGAATTGCGCCAGCTCGATGCGGCGGGCACGAAAGCGATTGGCGCGCCCATCCGGGTCGTGGACGGCAGTGTGCTGCCCCCGGCGATGACATCGCGCGGCCCGATGCCGTGGTTCACGCTGGAAGGCCCCAAGCTCTACAAGCGCGGCGGCTGGTATTACATCTTTGCACCCGCAGACAGCGTCAAGGGCGGGTGGCAGGGTGTCCTGCGCTCGCGAAACATCACCGGCCCCTATGAAGGGCGTGACGTCCTCGATCAGGGCCCGACGGACGTGAACGGCCCGCATCAGGGCGCCTGGGTCGAGGATGTAGCCGGCAAGTCCTGGTTCGTACATTTCCAGGATGCCGACGCCTATGGACGCCGCGTCTTCCTCGAACCGATGCGCTGGGGCCCGAATGGTTGGCCGATGATCGGCGCCGACCCTGACGGCAACGGCATCGGCGAGCCCGTCATCGTCCATGCAAAGCCGGCCTCGCGCGCGGTGCAAGCACCGACCAGCCCCGCCACCAATGACGAATTCGATGGAGCGTCGCTGGGAGTCCAGTGGCAATGGAACGCCAACCCGCAATCCGATTGGGCAAGCCTGTCTGCGGCGCCGGGCTCGCTCCGGCTCAAGGCGATTTCCTCGCCCGTCAATCTTTGGAACGCCGGTGCCGTGCTGACCCAGAAGCTGCCCGACCCGCAATTCACGGTGACGACACAGCTCCAGTTCGCCCCCCAGGCTATCGGCGAGCGCGCGGGGCTGGTGATGTTCGGGCGCAGCTATGGCTGGATCGGGCTTGAAAAGACGTCCGCGGGCGTGCGCCTGGTGCAAGTCACCCGCGAAGATGCGGATCATGACGGACCCGAGCGCATCGAGGTCGCGCTTGCCCCGGCCCCGGCCAGCATCTGGCTGCGTTTCGCCGTCGAGCCGCTGAACCAGCCAGCGCCGCCGCCCGGTTTCTCCCCCTATTGGCCATCCATGTTGCGCGTGCAGAATGCCGCGGTGCGGTTCAGCTACAGCCTTGATGGCGTGCGGTTCGAGCCGGTCGGCAGCGGCTTCGTCGCGCGGCAAGGGCAATGGGTTGGGGCGCAGATGGGCTTGTTCGCCCAGGCACCCTCCGAAAGCCCGGCCTTCAGCGCCTATCGCGTGGGCTGGGCGGATTTCGCAAACTTCTCCGTCACCAAATGACTAACCAGGCGACAATCCTCCTGCGAGACGGTGCTTCAGTTCAGCAAAGGAACACGCGTCCAATGAAGCCAGGATTGGTGCGCCGTTGCGTCATCGCATCATTGGCGCTCGCGTCATTGCCTGGCGCGGCGCTGTCCGCTCCCAAGCCGGCACCGGCTGCGGACACGAGCCGTTCCGTCTCGTTCGACGGCTACAGCTTCAAGGTGGACGGGCAGCGCGTCTATCTCTGGTCCGGTGAATTCCACCCCTATCGGCTGCCCGACCCGGACCTGTGGCCCGATATCTTCCAGAAGATGAAGGCGGCCGGCTTCAACACCGCGTCCATCTACTTTTCCTGGGGCTATCACTCCCCGCGCGAGGGTGCCTATGACTTCACCGGCGTCCGGGACATGGACAGGGTGCTCGATGCCGCGCAACGGGCCGGAATCTGGGTGATCGCCCGCGCTGGCCCGTACATCAACGCTGAGGTCGATAGCGGCGGATTTCCGATCTGGCTCTCCACCAAACAGGTCAAGAATCGCAGCGCCGATCCGGCTTTTCTGAAATACGCCGACGAATGGCTGACCCAGATCGATGCGATCCTGGCACGCCATCAATGGGTGGACGGAAAAGGTCCGGTGATCGCCTACCAGGTCGAGAATGAATTCTACGACGGCTCGGCGGGCGGGCGGCTCTACATGAAGCACCTGGAGGAAAAAGCGCGCGCGGACGGCATTAAGGTCCCGCTGATCGGCAATCACAACGCCACCTTTGCAAAGGGCGAGGGTGCGCTCGATGTCGATGGTTGGGATTATTATCCGCAAGGGTTCGACTGTTCCAATCCCGCCGTGTGGAAACCCGCACCCGATATGGCGCGGAACCGGGTCGCGGGTCAGCCGCTCTACACCGCCGAGTTCCAGGGCGGTGCGTTCGATCCATGGGGCGGCCCCGGCTATGGAAAATGCGCTGAGCTTATCAACGATCGGTTCGCCCGGCTGTTCTACAAAAGCAATCTCGCGGCCGGCGCCACCGCGCAGAATTTCTACATGCTTTTCGGCGGAACCTCGTGGGGCTGGCAGGCCATCCCCCAGAACTACACCTCCTATGACTATGGCTCCGCCATCACCGAAGCGCGGCAGCTCGAGCCAAAATATTACGAAGACAAGCTGATCGGCTATGCGCTCGAGGCACTGACGCCCCTGCTCCAGACCGATCCGGCCGCCCCGGCTGCGATCGATAATCCGGCACTGATCGACACCGCCCGGCAGAATCCGGGCGATCGCACCCAGTTCCATTTCATTCGCCATGGCGACACAACGTCGACCTCAGTCGAGCAGGGGCACTTCTCGCTGGCTCTGAAGAACCGCCTCTACCCAATGGTACCGCAAGAGCCGGGAACCGCGCTCCGCATCGATGGGCGGGATGAAAAACTCTTGCTCGCTGACTATGGTTTTGGCTCCCACTTCCTGCGCTACTCGACGTCAGAGCTGATGTTCAACGCGACGGTCGGAAGCCGTGATGTCGCCATATTCTATGGTGACGCCGGGCAACCGGGCGAGACGGTTCTGGCCTTCCCGCGCAAACCCGAAGTCAAGGTGCTTACCGGCAGCGTCGAGACTAGCTGGAGTGGCGGAGACCTTCGCCTGAACTACACGCACGGCGGGCTCGCAAAAATTCTGGTCACCGGCGCGAAGCGGCAGCTCATCCTTCTTGTCGGCGACCGAGCCGCCGCTTCGCGCATCTGGCGGGCCACAACCGCCGCCGGGGCGGTTGTGGTTATCGGCTCGCATCTCCTCCGCGGTGCTGCCATCGATGGCGACAGGCTCCTCCTCACCGGCGATAATGATGCGGATCCCGCGCTCGAGGTTTTCGCACCAGGCACAACCCAATTGTCGTGGAACGGCCAGCCACTTGCGACCCGCATAACATCGGCTGGATCGCTTGCCGCCGAGCTGCCGCGCCCGGACGCCATCAGCCTTCCCGCGCTCACCGACTGGAAAGTCCAGGAAGAGTCGCCCGAAGCCGCCACTGGGTTCGACGACACCAAGTGGCAGATCGCCGACAAGCGCACCAGCGCCAGCATCACCAAGCCGGGCTCGCTGCCGGTCCTCTTCGCTGACGACTATGGCTTCCATATCGGCAACACCTGGTATCGTGGGCATTTCCAGGTTGCCGGGTCCAGAGCGGCGCCGACCGGCATCTATCTCAAGGCCCAGAGCGGCGGGCCCGCCGGCGCCTTCTCGGTCTGGCTGAATGGCCAGTTTCTGGGGAGCGTGCGGGGCAAGGAGGAAGGCAGTTTCGGTTTTCCGCGCTCGATGCTTCGTCCGACCGGCGACAACATCGTCTCCGTGCTGACGGTTAATATGGGCCATGAGGAAGATTATCAGTCGCGCGGAGAGAATAGATCGGCGCGTGGGCTGGTCGAGGCGGATCTGCTCGGCGCGCCCGATGCCGCAATCGCGTGGCGCGTTCAGGGTAACGGATTGGCCGACCCTGTGCGGGGACCGTTCAATAATGGCGGCCTTTATGGCGAGCGGAATGGCTGGTCGCTGCCCAGCTTCGATGACGGCAAATGGGCATCGACCACGCTGCCGGCGGCGACATCCCGGGCGGGCGTGACCTGGTACCGAACGAAATTCGGGCTGTCGCTTCCACCCGGGCAGGATGTTTCGCTGGGGCTCGAGCTGAGCGATCGCCCGGAACGTCACTACCGCGCGACCCTCTTCGTGAATGGCTGGCAACTCGGCAACTATATCAACGACGTCGGGCCGCAGCACGCGTTTGTCGTTCCCAATGGCCTCCTCAATCCCGCGGGCGATAACAGCGTGGCGATCGCGGTGTGGAGCACCGACGCATCCTCTGGCGGGCTGGGGACCGTGCGGCTGGTCAATTACGGGTCTTATGGGTCGAGTCTTGGGCGCGGAAAGCCGGAGCCGTGAGGTTTCCAGCGTTCGGGCCGGCAGCGGCGAAAACATTCAACAGATCGCCCGGACAATCGGGCTTCCCAATACAGGAAACATGATGCGTATCAGGTCAATCATCCGCTCGGTCTCGCTATTGGCCCTTGCCATGGTTCCGCTCGCGCCAGCGGCGGCGCAGGAAGTGGCGACAGCCGAAGTGCATGGCGATCAGCCTGGTCCGCGCTACAGCCGCCAGCTCTTCGGACAATTTGCGGAACATCTCGGCTACGGCATTTATGGCGGCATCTGGGTCGGGAAAAACAGCCGCATTCCGAATATTGACGGCTATCGCAAGGATGTCCTCGACGCGCTGCGGGAACTCAAGGTTCCCCTGATCCGCTGGCCAGGTGGATGCTTTGCCGACGAATATCATTGGCGCGAAGGGATCGGCCCGCAGGCCAAGCGCCCCGTGAAAGTCAATACGAACTGGGGCGGCGTCACTGAGTCGAACAGTTTCGGCACGCACGAATTCATGAATTTCGCCGAACTGGTTGGCGCGCAGAGCTATGTTGCGGGCAATGTCGGATCCACCGAACCGCGCGAGATGGCCGAATGGGCGGAGTATATGACGTCTCCCACCGGGTCATCCCTCGCAAAGGAGCGCGCGGCAAATGGTCGGGCCAAGCCGTGGAAAGTCGCGTATTTCGGGATCGGAAACGAGCTCTGGGGCTGTGGCGGGAACATGCGGCCGGAATATGCGGCGGACCTTACGCGCCGCTATGCCACCTTCCTCAAGCTACCGGCCGGGTCGGCAAAGATTGCCAGCGGCGCCAATGCCGATGATTACAACTGGACCGAGGTGATGATGCGGGAGGCCGGCAAGTCCATCAACGGCATCGGCGTTCATTATTATACCATTCCAGGAACCTGGGACGTGAAGGGGTCGGCCACAGAGTTTGACGAGGCGCACTATGCGCAAACCATCGCCAGGACACTGAAGATGGACGAATTGCTCACCCGGCATTCGGCCATCATGGATAAATATGATCCCCAAAAGCACGTGGCGCTCCTGGTCGACGAATGGGGCACCTGGTTCGATGTCGAGCCCGGCACGAACCCCGGCTTCCTCTACCAGCAGAATTCGGTTCGGGACGCGCTGGTTGCCGCGATCAACCTCAACATCTTTGCCGCCCATGCCGACCGCGTAAGAGGGGCCAATATCGCCCAGATGGTCAACGTCCTGCAGGCGATGATCCTGACCAAGGACGACAAGATGGTCCGCACGCCGACCTATCACGTCTTCGACATGTACAAACCATATCAGGATGCGACGGTATTGCCGGTCACGCTCAAATCACCATGGTACAACAAGGAACAATCCACTGTGCCCGCCGTCAGCGCATCGGCGGTGCGCGACGCGCAGGGAGCGGTGCATGTCGGGCTGGCCAATGTCGATCCGAATCAGGTTATCGTCGTGACGCTGACGCTGGACGGCGTGGCGGCGAGCAGCGTTTCCGGCCGCGTGCTGACGGGGCCGGCGATGACCTCGATCAACAGCTTTGAGCAGCCGAACCTGGTGGTTCCGGCGCCCTTTTCGGGTGCGACGCTCAATGGCAACACGCTGACGGTTACGATGCCGCCGCATGCGGTCGTGATGCTGGACGTACGGTGATCAGATCCGTCGCCGATCGTCGGACCGCCTTGCTTGGCAGCGCTGCGATGATGCTGTGCTCAGCCCTGCCGGCAAGATCCCTGGCGCAGAACACGGCGGCGGCGCCCGATAAGCTCGTGACCTACGACGTCCCGCAAAAGGCGCTGTACACGCATCACAATGACGATTTCACGGTGCGGGTCCGCCTCCCCGGCGGCGAATGGCGCGATCTCTACGAATATAATGTACGCGTCGATCTCGACAAACCGCAGGACGCGTCGATGGTGACGTTCGACATGGCAGCGGCCGTCGAGGTCTCGGTCAGGAAGAACAATGGAGACGTCCATCGGGTGGAGGTCAGGCCCGATTCAGCGGGCATAAAAACGCGCCTCATCGGCAACACCGCCTATTTCACGCTCGAGCGCCCGAGGAAAGTGTCGATCGAGTTCGATGGCGACCGACTGCACAATCTCCATCTGTTCGCCAATCCGGTGGAGACCAATCGCCCTGATCCCAACGACCCCGACGTCATCTGGTTCGGCCCCGGCATCCACACCCCCCCGGCCGAGGCGCAGGGCCACTTCGTGATTCCGTCGGGCAAGACGGTCTATATCGCCGGCGGCGCGCTGGTGCAGGGCACGATCACGATCCGGGATGCCCATGATGTGCGGGTTCTCGGACACGGCATCATCGACACGCCCTATCGCGGCTTCGAGGTCGAAGGTTCGACCAATGTTTCCATTGACGGGCCGACCGTCATCGATCCGGCGCATTATACGCTGGAATGCGGGCAATCGACCGGCCTCACGATCCACAACATCAAGACGTTCAGCGCCGGATCATGGACGGACGGTATCGACTTGATGAGCTGCTCCGACGTCAAGATCGACGACGTGTTCCTCCGAACATCGGATGACGCGATCGCCATCTATGGGCATCGTTTCAAATTCGACGGCGATGCCCGCAACTACACCATCACGAACTCCACCTTGTGGGCGGATGTCGCGCATCCGATCAACATCGGCCTGCATGGCAACGACAAGGTGCCGGAAGTGATTGAAAATATTACTTTCCGTAATATCGATATCCTTGGCCATGACGAAGATGATCGCAACTATCAGGGCGTGATGGCGATCACCGACGGTGACAATAATCTCGTCCGCAATATCCTGTTCGACGATATCCGCGTGGACAGCATCGAAGAGGGAATGCTCTTCAATATCCGCACCGTCTTCAACGCCAAATACAGCCTGGCGCCGGGCCGCGGCGTCCGGAACGTCACGCTGCGCAATATCCGCTTCAAGGGGGGCGATGTGAACCGCTCGGTCGTCGCAGGATATTCAGCCGATCGGGCCGTGAGTGGTGTAACCTTGCAGAACGTCACCATCGCAGGGCAGCCGCTGCGGCGCGAGGACATTGATATCGGCCCCTATGTCGAAGGATTGACGGTCAAGCCTTGAAACCAGGGCCGGGACGAATCCAAATAGTCGATGCGGCGGTCGAAGGAATCGCCTGTAATTTGGATACGAGCGGGCGATCAGCCGCGGCGCAGCTTGCCGAACAGGCGTGCCAGCAAGCCGGGGCGCGGCTCATCCACAGCCTCGGACTCCACGGGCGCCACTGGCTCGCGAATGCGCTGACGGAGCGTCTGGGCACTGGGCGGGGGATCGGCGGTCGGGTCGTCGCGGGGGACCCAGGGCTTCATGCTCAAGGTGGCGAAGCCCGGCTGGGCCGGCGCGGCGGCGCGCGCTGACGCAAGAGTGGAAATCCGCTCCGGCCCAAGGACGGAGACGAAATCATTGCTCATCCCGATCGTCCCGGCGATGAGCCGGCAGCCGGCGGGGAGACAGTCTTCGGATACCGCCCGTTCGGCCGCCTGCATGAAGCGGACGGCCAATAGCCAGCTGGCGAGGATGAATTCGACATAGCCGCCGGGTGCGCGGCCCTGGACCTCGTCGCGGCCGTCGCGAAGGAAATAGCGATGCTTGCAGGTGATGAGCGCGGTATTGAGCCGGGCAAGGCCCGAAAAGGTCAAATGGAATTCGACATCCTCTTCCGCATCGACCCAGGCCGGCAGGTCGCTGTCGCACTCGGCGAGGAGATCGGCCTTGCTCGCCTCGCTGAAGGAGAAAGCTTCGTCCGAATACAGGCCAAGTAGCAGATCGGGCTCATAATCTTCGTTGCCTTCGAAAACCAGATCAGGCGGATTGGTGAGGCCGAGCGTGATTGCGGTGATCGGCGGACCTTCCCATTCGGCGAGGATGGGGAGAAGGTCTTCCCAGCCTGTGAGGACCACATCGGCGGCGGGCGTCGCCTTGCACAATTGGGCCAATCCACCGTTGAAACCGGCAAGATCGGCAGCGAGCAAAGTATCGGCCTCGGCAACGCGCCCAGCGGTGAGCAGGCTGCGCATGTTCGCCACCCACGCGCGTTCGCCGGCCGCTTCGAGAAAGACCATCTGCAGCGGGTGCGGCTCGGCCGGCTCGCGATAGAAGCGCACACCCTTGGTGCTCGAATCCGGTATGAACGCAACTTCCGGATGTGGCGCGTCAGTGCGCGTATATGCATTCATGCGATGCTCCTCCCCCCGGGCTCACGCCGCGATCGCTCGGTTAGTCTAGCGCGAAACGGTTAATCGAAGATGTGGATAGCAGGTGGCGGTGGAGCGGTTTTTTCCGCGGGTGGCGATGGGATAGCTGAGTTCAATCTCCACTGGCGGCACCACGTTCAAAATATGAAGCCGATTGTTTGGTTCCCTCTATTTCGGGGCATCAACACGGGCTCACGGCCTCCTATAGGCAGTGCCCTCGGCACAGTTCCAAAGTATCGTCATATTGGTTTTTAATGCTGCCGGTGCGCAGATTTACACCCCTTTGTCCGAATGCTAGCTCTTTCGCGCTCGGTACATTCGCCTCTGCTTGAAACCAACGAGTCGACACCTGTCGATGGCGTTTGCCGTGCTGTGTGACCAGGGGAGAGCGGTATGGATCTCGATGTAGCGATAGTGGGTGGTGGCTGCTCCGGCGCGTACAGCGCCTGGCGGCTCCAGCAGGATCGCGGCGCTGACCAGTCGATCGGCTTGTTCGAATATTCGGATCGAATCGGTGGGCGGCTCTATTCCGTCACGATGCCGGGCCTGCCCAACGTCAAGGCCGAGCTTGGCGGCATGCGCTATATCCCGACCCAGCACATCCTGGTCGCTGACCTGATCAAGCATCTCAAACTCGAGACCAAAGATTTCCCGATGGGCGCGCCCGCCCCGGTCGGCTCGAACTGCAATCTCTTCTATCTGCGCGGCAAGCATCTGCGCCTCCACGAGCTCGCTGACCCCGAGAAGGTCCCCTACAACCTCGCCTGGTCGGAACGCGGGCTCGGGCCGACCAACCTGCAGGTGCAGGTGATGAACAACCTTTATCCCGGCTTCGCCAATCTCAGCCTGTGCCAGCAGATGCAGGTCAATGTGTTCGGCAAGCCGATGTGGAAATATGGCTTCTGGGACCTGATGTTCCGCGTCCTCTCGAACGAGGGCTATCAGTTCATGCGCGATGCGGGCGGCTATGAGGCCAATGTCGCCAATGCCTGCGCGGTGACTCAGCTCCCCGCCACTGAATATAGCGACGATACCAAGTTCCTGACCCTCGCCGACGGCTATGATCAGCTGCCGATCACGCTGGCCAAGGAGTTCAACGACGAGTTTGCCGGCAAGACGCCCAAGGGCAAGCGCGTCTTCATGAACCACCGCTTGGAGGAAATCCTGATCGGCTCGGGCGACTGGCCCTATACGTTGATCTTCCGCCAGACGCACACCGACGAAGAGAAGAAGACCAGTGACGTGGCTGATCGGCAGCCGATCAAGGTCCGCTGCAAGAAGCTGATCCTCGCCATGCCGCGTCGCAGCCTGGAGCTGATCAAGAGCAGCTTCTTCGATGATCCCTGGCTCAAGAAGAACATCCCCTCGGTCCTCATCCAGAGCGCGTTCAAGCTCCTTCTGGCCTATGAAACCCCCTGGTGGCGCGCGCAGGGCCTCGTCGCCGGCCGCTCGGTCACTGATCTCCCTGTCCGCCAGGTCTATTATTTCGGCACCGAGGGCGAGCAGGAGAGCGGCCAGCCTTTCCTCAACTCGCTGCTGATGGCCAGTTACAATGACATGGGCACAGTGCCCTTCTGGAAGGGCCTTGAACGCGGCAAGGCCTATCTGGGCTATCGCCCCGCCTGCCTCGAAAGCGGCGTCGCGGAGGCCCTTCCGCTCGCGCCCAAGACCGGCTTTCGCGCCACTGCGGAAATGGTCGATGTCGCCAACCGCCAGGTCGCGCAGGTCCATGCCCTGCCGCAGATCCCCGATCCCTATGCGGCGGTCTACCATACATGGAACGAGGATCCCTATGGCGGCGGCTGGCATGAATGGAAGGCCAATTTCCGCCTCGACAAGATCATGTGCCAGATGCGCAAGCCAGTGGCCGACCTCGATATCCACATCGTCGGCGAGGCCTATTCCTACGGTCAGGGCTGGGTCGAGGGTGCGCTCGATGTCGCTGAATCGATGCTCCAGGATTTCTTCGCGATGAAGCCGCCCAAATGGCTCGATCCAAGCTACGCGCTGATGCCGAACCCCTGTCCGCCCGGCGATCCCTGCGCCGGCTGTGGTGACCTCGAAGGCTGCGTCCCCTGCTTCAACTGCGGGGCGATGCTCGCATCGATCACCCCCAATTGCCTGTGCGCGGTCGAGGAGGGCTGAAATGAACGTCGCCGAATACATCCTTGCCCGGCTCGCCGAGGCGGGCCTCACTCACATGTTCGCGGTTCCCGGCGATTATGCCTCGCCCTTCCTCGAAGCGCTCGACACGATGCCGGAGATCATCCGCGTCCCCAATATCAACGAGCTTGGTTCGGGCTATGCCGCCGATGGCTATGCCCGGTTCAAGGGCATTGGCGCTGCGTGCGTGCAATATGGCGTGGGGACGTTCAGCGCGCTCAACTGCGCCGCAGGCTCCTGGGTGGAGCGGGTGCCGGTCGCGATCATTTCGGCGAGCCCGTCGAGCAGCAATCGTCTGCTCGAGCGGCAGGAGCAGATCCTGTATCACCATTCGACCGGCGATCTCGAGGTGAACCAGAAGGTCTTCGCGCATGTGACGGTGGCGTCGGAGATCATCACTGATCCCGATTTCGCGCCCGAACAGATCGACCGTGCGATCACCGCGATGCTGACCTTCCGCCGCCCGATCTATCTCGAAGTGCTGCAGAATGTCTGGACCCAGCCTTGCGCCAAACCCAAAGGCCATCTCGCGCCGGTCAATCAGACGAGCAACGCCAAGTCGCTCGGCAAGCTGATCGCAGCCGCCTGGGGCAGCATCCTCAGCGCCCAGGAGCCAGTGCTGTGGTTCGGGGTCGAGATCCAGCGCTACGGCCTGCAGGATCTCGCGCAGAAGCTGGTGGATGTCAGCGGATTGCCCTTCACCACCACCAGCCTCGGCAAGACCGTGCTCGACGAAGCGCAGCCTCAGTTCATCGGCACCTATGCCGGCCCGGCTTCGCCCGCGCTCACCCGCATGATCATGGGCGCCTGCGATTGCCCGATCGCGCTCGGGGCGATCATCACGGACGATTATCTCGACATCATGGCCTCCAGCTATGCCGATATGATTTCGGTGAATGACGAGGATGCGCGGGTCGGCATCGACTATTTCGCGCAAGTGACCCTGGCCGATTTCCTGAAAGCCCTGATCGCGCGGTTCGAGGAGGATGAGGCCTTTCCGCGCAGCTTCGAGGCGCCCGATATCGCCGAGGATGCCGATGAGGCGACGAAGGGAAAGCACCTCACCTATAATGTCTTCTACCGCGAGCTTTCGAGCTTCCTCAAGCGCAAGCATCTGCTCGATTCCAGCGTCCTCGTGCTCGGCGAGAGCACCTCGCTCTATGTGTTCGGCAATCTGTTCGGCCTGCCGCGCGACAGCTTCGTCGCACAGGCCGCCTGGGGTTCGCTCGGCCATGAGACCGGCTGCGCTCTCGGCGTCGCGCTTGGGTCAGGCAAGCGGCCCTGGGTGGTCGCGGGCGATGGCGGCTTCATGATGATCTGCCAGGAAATGTCGAGCCTGGCGCGCGCCAAGGTCAATGCCGCGGTGTTCGTGATGAGCAACCAGGGCTATGCGATCGAGCAGGCGTTCGTCGATATCAAGGCCTTCACCCCGCAGGGCGAATTCGCAGCCTTTGATGTGCTGCCGAGCTGGGACTATCTCGCGCTCGCCAAGGCTTATGGCGCGAAGGGCTTCCGGGTCGAAACCACCGAGCAGCTCGCCGCCGCGCTCACCGAGATCCAGGCGCTGACCGATGTGCCGGCGCTGGTCGAGGTGGTGATCCCGCCCAAGGACCTCGCGCCCCAGCTCGCTCGCCTGGCCGCGCCGCCACCGACGCTGCGCAAATACAACCCCGCGCCGGAGTGAAGCGGCGATTGCGGGTCCACGCCCGGCGGCCGCAATAATCGGCGCTTCAGATTTCGATCAAGGCGACGCCTTCGGGCGGGAGTTCGATTCTAAGCAAGCCATCGGGGCCCATGCGAGCCTGGGATGAGGGAGGAATTTCCGAGGCCTTGCGCAGCTGTCCGAGCTGGGTCTGGGTCGGGTATTGCGGGCTGCCCATTTGGCGCCACGCCGGCATGGGCGATCCGCGCTCCTGGTCGACATACCGAATTTGAGCTCTCTGCCCGGGGCGCACGCCGGCGATATGCACATCGAGCGTCCGGGGCTGGCCGATGACCGTTCGCGTGCTCGTCGCACCGGGAATGCCGGCCGCTTGCGGGACCTCGGCAAGGTTCCAGACAAGGATTGCCAGCGACCCGTCGTGTCGCCGCGATGCGAGTGCCGGGCCTTGCGCCTCGAGGCGCTGGTCGCCCAAGGCATGGAGAAGCTTGTAGGTGTTGAAGCTGGGGCGGGCGATGCCGCGCACCAGCGTGCTCCATCCCATATCGCCTTCCTTGAGCACATAGTTCGGAACGCCGAGTTCCTCATAGACGCCGGACAGGGTCCATTGCGACATACCCTGCACGCTCGGCAGGCAATGCGTGATGATATGGGCGATCATCGCCGGGCTGTCGGACGACCACTCGCTGAGCCACAGGGGCTTTCCGGCGAATACCGACGCATTGATCTTCTGCCTGACGCGCGCCATCGCTTCCGGAATGACCTGGTTTTGCGACAAGTGGGCGCCGGGTCCAAAGATCGGTGCCTGCTTGTCGCCGGCGTAGATATGCGTGGAAAAGAAATCGACCGGCGCATGGTTGTCCGCGCAATATGTCACGAAGTCGCCGATCCAGGCGGTTGCCGAGGTGGCGGGACCACCGACCATGATGCCGGGGTCGATCTGTTTCAGCGCGACCGCGGTCGCCTTGTACATGTCGAAATATTGTTGCTGATTGCCCGTCCAGAAGAACGGCAGATTGGGTTCGTTCCAGACCTCGAATGGCCAGGTGCGCACTTCCTTCAGCCCGTAGCGGTTGATCAGTGATTTGACGAAGACGGCAACGAAGGCGGCCCATTCGTCACTGCTCGTTGGCGGCGTGATGTTGCCATTATAGCCGGCGAATGTCTGGGGTCCCGATGCCAGCTTCTTCGGCATGAAACTGAGCTCGACATAGGGCGAAACCCCCCGGTCTTTCAGGCCATCATAGACCTGAAAAACATTCTGAAAATTTATCTCCGCTTTGCCGCGCGTCAGGATCGAAGGTGCGTAAACGCCGAGCTCGTCATTGAAGATGCCGTGAAATCGCACGCGCTTGAGACCGGCTTCCTTGTGCCAGCGATCAAGGTCTTCGCGCCAGGCCTCGCGCAAGGTGATGACTGCCCGATCGGAACCCGCGCACTCCTCCCAGACATGCGGCAGGGCACCGGTCACACTGCGCGCATTGACGCGCACGTCCAGATGCTCGGCTGTGGTGGCCGACTTGAGCGAGCCCGGAATGGTCGTGGCGGCCAGAGCCAGATTGGCCTGCAGGAAGTTGCGCCTGTTCATCATCGGATCCTCGTCCTTCCGAGCATATTGCGTCGCCCGCCTTTTTCGGCTCGGGTCGTTGATGGCCTGGGCGCGCTGGAAACGATCTGAATTCAGCGCTTGAATGATCCGGCGCGCACCAGGTCGCCGGGGGAGGAGGATCGTCCGAGCCAGACTATATATTCGCCTCGCGGCGCGACCCATTTGTGTGTGGCCTCGTTCCACACGCTCAGCGGATGATGGCTGCCGGCAGGATCGATGGTGATGGTCACCTTGCCGGATTTGCCGGGAGCGAGTTCGACCTTCGCAAAGCCAACCAGCCGTCGGGGCGGTTGCGGCACGCCGATGCGGTCGGCGCTCTTCGGGAGCGAGAGATATACCTGCACCACCTCGGCGCCGGAGACCGCACCGGTATTCCGGACCTCAGCAATCGCGCGGTAACGCCCGGTGCCGGCATCGAGCGACAGGCTTGGTTTGTCGATCTGGAACGAGGTGTAGGACAGCCCGTGGCCGAACGGAAAGGCGACACAAGGATTCCGGCGTTCCACAGGCGCGCAATGCCCACTGACATTTGCGTCATACCAGCGATAGCCGATATTCAGCTGCTCCTCATAGGTCACGGTCTGGCTCTTGCCGTCCGCACCTGGAACGCCAGGGAAGGCGGATGGCGCAATGGCGTCGAGGAATCCCTTGCCGGCATAAGGGAAGGTCACCGGCAGCTTTCCCGATGGATTCCTCACCCCGAAAAGCAGATCGGCAACCACGTCGCCATCTTCCTGCCCGGGGAACCAGGTCTCGAGGATCGCCGGGCCTTGCGCGCCGACGAGAGCGGGTTCCATCGCCACGCCGGCATTGTCCTTCAGCACCAGCACCGATTTCCGAGCCATTGGGCGGCCGCTCGTCGACGGCGCGGCCAGGATCGACCGGATCATCGCCGTGGTGTTGCTGTTCCTGGGCGGGTTGTCCTTCGATCCGAGCGCAACGATCATGTTTGGCCGGGAGGCGTACCAGTCGAGGCTGCTCCCCGCCGCGGCGCTCGCGCCAAGCACCTTGCCGCTGGCGCTGGTGAAGGTGGCGCGATCGGCACCTTCTTCCGCCATCGTCCCCGCCATCATCACAACGGCGTCGGCCCCTGCCGCCTCGGCGAGTGCCGCATCGAATGTTGAAGGCTTTTCGTCGATCGTCGCGGTGCTATTCTCATCGTCGACGAGGATCAGCTTGACGGCGGCGCCCGCATTTCCGAGCTGCTTCAGCGCCTTGCGTAGGCCTTCGACCGGACTGACCGTATAGTTGGGGACGACATCCGAGCTGCCGCCGCCTGAACCCATTGGCTTGCCGGCCACCGTACCTCCGGCAACCGCCTGCCTGGCATAGACCTGAGACGCCTTGCCGATCAGCACGATCGAGCGAACACTGGCGTGAAACGGGAGCGCGCCGTTGTTTTGCAGGAGAACCGCGGATTGCCCGCCAATCTCGCGCGCCCTGGTGCCGTCCCGCGCAAAGTCGATCGGCGTCTGAACGATCGGACGGTCGAATATGCCCGCCTTGAACATTTGCGTATAACGGCGTTCAAGCGCGCGATCGAAATCAGCTACGCTCAACTCGCCCCGCGCCATTGCGGCCGTCAGTTTCTCGGGCGCCCAGAATGACGGCAGCGGCATCTCGTGATCCAGCCCGGCCTTGAGCGTGCTGGCCGTGCTCTTCATCGCGAAGAAGTCGGACTGGACATAGCCGGTAAATCCCCAATCCCGGCGCAGCACATCCGTCAGCATCTCGCGGTTTTCGCACGAGGATTGGCCATTCACATAATTGTACGCGCACATGACAGCGGCTGCCTTGCCGTCCCTGATCGCCATTTCGAAGGGCAGGAGGTAGAGCTCTCTCAGGACCTGACGGTTCACCGTCTCCTGAATCGACTGGCGATTGGTTTCCTGCTCGTTCGCGATGTAATGCTTGAGCATCACGATCAGGCCCTTGTCCTGAACCGCTTTTGTCTCGGCAATCGCCATGGTGCCGCTCAGATAGGGATCCTCGCCGAAATATTCGAAATTACGGCCGAGAACAGGCAGCCTGGCGAGATTTACGCCGGGCGCTTCGAACACGTGAAGCGCCAGGTTATTCATCTCGGTGGCGATGACACCGCCAAAGGCGGCGGCGACTTTCGGGTCGAAAGAGGCGGCGACGCCAATCGCGGAAGGAAGTGCGGTTGCCTGCGCCGAGGTTGGATGGGTGTAGGCAATGTAAAGCGCGGTCGCGCTCTTGCTGTTTTTGGCCTCGTCATAAAGGCGTGTGGCAACGCAGTCATTCTGCCCCACGCCAACGGGGCCGTTGGAAATGCGGAAGGTCGGGATATTGAGCGACGCAATGCCGGTCACGTGGCGTGCACCGAAGCATTGCGGCAACTCCGGCAGAATTTCGGGAGTGCTGCCGGTCAGCTGCTGCATCTTCTGCGGCAGGGACATTGCCGAGATCAGCAGCTTGGCGCGACGCCTGGCAACAATTTCCTTCGCTGTGTCGCTGGGGGCAGCCTTCTGCTCGGTTATGATTGTCCGCGACATCCAGGGATTGGCAGGATCGGCTTTTGTCTGACCATGGGCCATCGGGACTGACCATGAAAGCGCGAGCGCCACATAGCCTGTCAGTGTCGATTTGCTGGTCCGTCGATTCATCGCTTGGCGATCCCACCCGCTAATATCTGATAATTCAGCCAAGAGGCGGTCCGGGCAATCTCATAGCTGCGCAAAGACTGCTAGGGCGGCATGGCGGGTTGGCCAATACGCCGCCAATGATCGCATGCGCGATACTGTGGCACACTAGCCGGGCGTCGTCGCGTGTCAGGTCGATGCTGGTGCGCAAGGAGCCCGCGCCAATTGCGGGCGCTCGGGGTGCGTGATAGTCCACCAATACACTGGAGGGCTTCCCATGCGTATTTCCCGATTTGCCGTCATCCTGTTGCTTGGCGCGTCGAGCGTCGGCCTCGCCCAGAGCGCGATCTCGGCGCCTGCGCAAAAGGCGAAACCCAAATATGGCGCCTGGGGCGTCGACTATGCGACGATGGATCGCGGTACGAAGCCAGGCGATGATTTCTTCGGCTTTGCGGAAGGCAGCTGGCTCAAGACCGCGCCGATTCCCGAGGACCGCTCGCGCGCCGGCTATAATTACGATCTGCCTGATCTCGCGGAGAAGGATGTGCGCGGCCTGGTCGAGGATGCGCTGCGCCAGCCCAGCCCCGAATCCTATGTCCGCCAGATCGGCGATTTCTATGCAGCCTGGATGGATCAGGCCGGCATCGAGGCACGCGGCGTTGCGCCGCTGACGCCGTGGCTGGCGAAGGTGTCGGCGGTGAACAGCCGTGAGGCACTGGTCCAGCTGATGGCCGACCCCGCCTTTGCCGCGCCGATCCGGATCGACATCTCCGCCGACGAAGCCGACCCCACGCGTTATACCGTCACGTCCGGTCAGGCCCGGCTCGGCCTGCCGACCCGCGATTATTACCTGCTGCCCGGCGAGAAATATGTCGGGATCCGCAAGGCCTATCGCGACTATATCATTGCCATCCAGCAGCTCGCCGGCATTCCGGACGCCGCCGCCAAGGCTGATCGGATCATCGCGCTCGAGACCCAGCTCTCGCAGGATCAGTGGACGCCCGAGCGGCGCCGCGATCCCAAGGCGACCTATAACCCGATGGACCGGGCAAAGCTCGCCGAGCTCGCGCCGCAATTCGACTGGCCGGCGACGCTCGATCATCTCGGCCTCGCGGCGATGCCGACCGTCGTGGTGCGCGAGCCGAGCGCTGTCGCCGCGGCGGGCGCGCGGATTGCGGATGTGCCACTCGAGACCTGGAAGGACTATCTCGCCTTCCGCTTCGTCAGCGATCATGCGCAGTTCCTGCCCAAGGCGTTCGACGATGCCCGTTTCGGTTTCTACAGCAAGACGCTGAACGACGTGCCGACCCAGTCCGAGCGCTGGAAGCGCGGTGTGCGGCTGCTTGATGGCGCGCTCGGCGAAGCGGTCGGCCGGCTTTACGTCGCGCATTACTGGTCAGCCGATACCGATCGTCAGACCCAGGAACTGATCGCGGATCTGCGCGCGGCTTATGCCGACAAGATCAATCATGCGCCCTGGATGGATGCGCCGACCCGCAAGGAAGCGCTGACCAAGCTCGCCAGCTTCGATCCGCGGATCGGCCATCCCGCGACCTATATCGACTATGGCAAGATGACGATCAGCCGCAGCGATCCGCTCGCCAATGCGATCAACGCGAACGTCTTCGACTGGCAGCTCCAGCTCTCACGGCTCGGCAAGCCGGTCGATCGCAGTCTGTGGGGCATGACCCCCCAGACGGTGAACGCCTATTACGATCCGACGATGAACCAGGTGACCTTCCCGGCCGCCATCCTGCAGCCGCCTTTCTTCGATCCGGCGGCTGACCCTGCGGTCAATTACGGCGAGACCGGTGCCACGATCGGCCATGAGATGGGGCACGGTTTCGATGACGAAGGCCGGCAATATGACGCACAGGGCCGGTTGCGCGACTGGTGGACCAAGGACGCGGCGGACAAATACACCGTCCATGCCCAGATGCTGGTCAAGCAGTTCGATGCCTATGAGCCGATCCCGGGCACCCACATCAAGGGCCAGCTAACGCTCGGCGAAAACCTCGCTGATCTCGGCGGGCTCGAGGCGGCCTATGCCGCCTATCGCCGCTATGTCTCGCGCCACGGCGAGCCACGGGTGATTGACGGCTTCACCGGCGACCAGCGCTTCTTCATCGCCTATGCGCAGAGCTGGCAGGGCAAGGCGCGCGAGAATGCGCTGCGGGCGCAATTGCTGTCCGATCCGCACAGTCCTGAGATGTACCGGGTGAACGGCATCGTCCGTAATTTCGATCCCTGGTATGCCGCGTTCAACGTGAAGCCGGGCGAAAAGCTCTATCTGGCGCCGGCGGACCGGGTGCGCGTCTGGTAGGTCCTCAGCCGCGCAGCGCGGCTGAGATCGCCTTCAATCCGCCTTCGAGTTCCTCAGCGGTCGGCCAGCCATAGCCGAGGCGGAAATGCGTGTCGGGCCGCTCGAACCAATGGCCCGGCCCGACATAACAGCCATGGTCTTCCAGAAGGCGGCGGTAAAAACCCTCAGTGCCGCCGCGCGGCTCGGCGCGCATCCGCGGGAAGCAAACGACGCCGCCCTTTGGCGGTACCCATTCCAGCAATGCCTCGCCCGCCATCCATTCGGCGACGCGATCGCGGCGGCGATGCATCTCGGCGAGCGTCGGAACAAGCAGGGTATCGCGCTTGGCGAGGATCTGCTCGGCAATCCATTCATCCACGACGCTGCCGCAAATGGCGATCTGCTCCTTTGCGGCCAGGAAGCGTTCCTGCAGCACGGCATCGCGGGTAACGATCCAGCCGATCCTGATGCCGGGAACACCATAGGCCTTGGAGAGTGACGCCACGCTGATGACATGATCGCCGAGCGACGCCGCGAAGGGCAGCCGGCCATCGAACGACAGGTCGCGATAGGTTTCGTCGACCAGGAGGATGCAGCCATGGGCTTTGGTGAGCGCGACCAACGCCCGCAATTCGCCCTCCTCCAGCATCGTGCCGGTCGGGTTGTGCGGACACGTGATGCTGACCATCCGCGTATGCGGCGTGATGGCGGCCTCGATCGCTTTCGGGTCGATCCTGAAGCCGGTCTCGAAGTCCAGATCGATATGCGTGACGCCGCAGCCGATCGCGCGCGGTGTTTCGAGGTTGGTCGCATAATTGGGTCGGATCACGACGAGATGATCGTCGGGTGCAAGCAGCGCGGTCGCAATGATGAACAAGGCGCCAGCAGCGCCAACCGTGACGAGCACATCGTCGGCTGAAACCCCGCCACTCGTCTCCGCGATCAGGCGCCGCAGTTCGGCACCGCCGCGATGTTCGCCATAGAGCAAGGTAAGGTCGGGGATGGTTAGCCCGAGCCCGGCGATGCTGCGATCCGCGACCGAGCTTTCGGAGAGGTTGTAGCGGATCCGCCCATATCCGAACTCTTCGGGCGATTCGATCTCGATCGGCATCCGGGCGTAGCGCATCGATTTCCCCTAAAGGCTCGATCGCGTGATAGCCGGGGCCGCCCTTCGAGACAAAGCCCGGGCATCGCCCAGCTCGTGCGGTGGCTGCACCACCGCTATGTTGACCGGTGCGAAAGCCGCGCCGCCCGTCTGGCGGTCAGCTGATCAACAATCCCGCCAGCGCCGCGCTCATCAGGTTGGCAAGGCTCCCCGCCGCCAGCGCGCGCAAGCCGAGCTTGGCGATAACCGGGCGCTGGTTCGGCGCCAGGCCGCCCGTCACCGCCATCTGGATGGCGATCGAGCTGAAATTGGCAAAGCCACACAGCGCGAAGGTGACGACTGCGACGGTATGGGCAGAGAGCGCATCCTTCGCCGTTTTCAGATCAGCAAAGGCAACAAATTCGTTGAGCACGATCTTGGTGCCGAACAGCCCTCCTGCCTGAGACGCTTCGCTCCAGGGCACGTTGAGCAGGTACATCACCGGCGCGAAAGCCTCGCCGATGATCGCCTGGAAGCTGAGATTGGGATAGCCGAACCACGATCCGACACCGCCGAGCAGACCGTTGGCAAGCGCCACCAGTGCCACGAAGGCCAGCACCATCGCGCCAACCGCGACCGCCAGCTTGACGCCGGTCTGCGCTCCTTCCGCGGCGGCCATGATGATGTTGGCGGGGCGCTCTTCGCCGAACGGGATGTCGCCTTCGAGCACCGGCTCCTTGCCGAAATCGGCGGGGTCGTCGGGCATGATGATCTTGGCCATCAGGATGCCGCCCGGTGCCGACATGAAGCTCGCCGCAAGCAGGTAAGGCAGCAATTGCGGCCCGAGCATTGAGGCATAGGCGGCGAGGATGGTACCCGCCACGCCAGCCATGCCGACCGTCATCACGCAGAAGATCTGCGAGGGCGTCAGCGCGGCGAGATAGGGGCGAATCACCAGGGGAGCTTCGCTCTGGCCGACAAAGATGTTCGCCGCCGCGCCGAGCGATTCGACCTTGGAGATGCCGGTGATGAACTGGATTCCACCGCCGATCCAGCGCACCACGAACTGCATGACGCGCAGATAATAGAGGATCGAGATCAGGGCGGCGAAGAAGATGATCACCGGCAGGGCCGCCAGCGCGAAGCTGTGGCCGCCCAGTTCCGGCTTGGCGAGCGGGCCGAAGATGAAGTCGATACCGGCTTGGGCATAGCCAAGCAGATTGGCCACGCCGCGCGCCATCGTCTCGATCACCATCTTGCCCGCCGGCACGTACAGCACCAGCGTCGCAAGGCCTGCCTGGAGCAGGAAGGCGGCGCCGACCACGCGCGGCCGGATCGCCCGCTTGTTGGTGGACAGGAGGAACGCGATCAGGAGGATCACGAAGATGCCGGCTGCGCCGATCGGTAGTCTGTCCATCGAGATGATATGCCCCTTGATTTAGGGCAGCTTCGCAGCTTTTCCGGGACGAGCGCAAGAAAATTGCTCATGCGGCGCGCCTGGTCGTGCGGAGACGCAGTGCGGGCGGCGATGCGCTGCCGATTGACGCCGGGGTGAAACGCGGTAGCGTCAGGCCAATGAACCAGACCAGTCCCGCGATCCCGCGCTCGCTCTTTGTCTATTCGATCTTCTACGGGGGCATGGTCTGCATCGCGGGCGTGCTCGGGGTGAAGCAGGTCGCGCTCGGCCCGCTCGCGGTCGAGGCCGGGATCTTCGGTTTCCTGCTGTTGGTGGTGATGGGCAGCGCCGTCACCGAGCTGCACGGGCGCGGGGCAGGCGATCTGCTCGTCCGGATCGGGTTCGTGCCGCTGATCGTCTCGGCGCTCCTGATCCAGCTCGTGCTCAGGCTGCCGACGGACCCCGGTATGTACCCGCCCGCGATCGAGGCGTTCCCGATCGTTGTCGGGCAGAGCGCACGGATGATGATCGCCGGGCTGATTTCCTACGGCACCTCGCAGACATTGAACGTCTTCATCTTCTCCAAACTGCGGCAGGGCACCGGCAAGCTGCTCTGGCTGCGCGGCATGATTGCCAGCATCGTGTCGCAGATTGTCGATACCGTGCTGTTCATCTCGATCTCCTTTTATGGCGAGCGCGCTATTTTCGAGCTGATGGCAGGCCAGATGCTCGCCAAGGTGGTGCTGTCGATCGTGCTGGTGCCGTTCCTGATCACCTTCTTCGTCTGGTTCGGGCGCAAGCTGGACGCGAAGACCAACTGAATCCCCTCCCGTAGGGAGTTTTGACGAGCGCTGGGCCGAAATGCCCCCCGGGCATTTCTAAAACATGCCGGGGGCATGTTTTACCCGGCACTCGGCAAAACTGGACGCACGGCGTAGCCGGCGAGGGGAGGGCTCGGTC